>Ga0207882_1000006_pt1 | contig 522150 bp, 489 predicted proteins | sample MalvirmetaMSP103_FD_184228 | JGI IMG/M metagenome (GOLD analysis project Ga0207882, IMG submission 184228) | Marine viral communities from the Deep Pacific Ocean - MSP-103 (SPAdes) | ecosystem: Environmental > Aquatic > Marine > Oceanic | place: Pacific Ocean | collected 2011-05-15 | reverse complement strand
GATACGGCGGTGCTGAGCATCGAAGTGACCGATGATGATGTCCCGACGGTGACGATTGAGTATCCGGGCGCGAATGCGACGGCGGGTGTTGTGAATGAAGATGACCTGGGCAGCGAAGATGGGGACGTCGCGTCTGGCAGTGATCAGAGCGGTGCATCTTCGGTCAGTGGCACGATTGGCATTGATACCGGTGATGATGGCTTTGGGTCGATTGCCCTGACGGTGCCGCAGGCACTGGAAAACATGGCGCTGACGTCCGGCGGTGAAGCGATCAGCTACAGCGTCTCGACGGATGGTCAGACGATCACCGCCATGGCAGATGGGTCGCAGGTCTTCACGGTCAGTGTGACCGGGAATGAAGCGGACGGCTTTGGCTGGACGTTTGACCTGACGGGTCAGATTGATCACCCGACAGGCGATGGCGCGAATGTCATCTCCGGCCTGCCCTTTGGCGTGACGGTGACCGATGCTGATGGCGACGCCACCGATGCAACGATTAAGGTTGATGTGATCGACGACGTGCCGGTCGCGCTGACCGATGCGATTGTCGTTGGACAGGCGGACTCCGTCTCGGTCGATGAAGATGATCTGGCCGATGGTACAGATGGCTCCGATACGACCAGTGTGTCTGGTAATCTGGGCTTTGGGTCTGGGGATGTCATCGCAATCGATTATGGCGCGGATGGTGCCGCAGACGGCGCACCAAGCGGTGTGTCCTATGGCGATCTGGACTTCACAATCAATGGTCCGGCGGGTCTGACTTCGCAAGGCAAAGAGATTGGGTACAGCCAGACAGGAAATGTGCTGACGGCGACATCTGAAGATGGTCGTGACGTGTTCACCGTGACGCTGAACGGGGATGGATCCTATACCTTCAATCTGATGGATAGTCTGGATCATGCCGATGGCGCAGGCGAAAATGCGATGGATCTGGGCTTCACGATTACCGGTACACCGAATGCGGATGTGCTTGCTGCGGCAGTTGATGGCGACGGGGATGCGGTTTCCGGGTTGTCGGATGCCTCTGTGACGCAGAGTTTCTCGGTTTCCGTTGTCGATGACGTTCCCGTTGCTACGGCCAACGATCTGACTGGCGAGCCGGAAGTCGTTACAGTAACGATCACCGCCGAGAATTACAGCGAAACCGGGGCAGGCTTTACGGTCACTGGGCGTCAGATCGACTCGAACGGCACGCTGACTGATAAGTCGACCGATTTGGTCTCGACCCATGCAAATCCTCCAGGATTTGGAGTGACCGGTGCGGCATCGGGTGACAATTCTGAAATCGGCTACAGCGACTCGGATATGATCTCGGAAGAGCTCCATATCGACTTTGACCAGCCGATCACCGAAGTCACGATTTCCTATTCCTGGATGAACAGCCATGAAGATGGAACCTATACGCTGTATCGTGATGGTCAGCCGGTCGGGTCCGCTACTGTCACGGGTGTGACCGATCAGGTCGATGCCGCCTTTACAGCACAAGCTGACGATGGTGGATCGTTCGACAGCATCGTCTTCACGGCACCAAGTGGTGGCGGTAATGACTTCTTGGTTCACTCCGTTGAGTTCGAACAGACGGTCGATGGCACCGGTGGTGTTGTCTCTGAGGTCGTGACGGTGGATGAGGACGACCTGCCTGACGGGTCCGATCTGGACAAGGAACCGCTGACAGCTTCAGGCGATTTGGGGCTGAACGGTGAAGAACTGATCAGTATCGACTACGGTGCGGATGGCGCAGCGCCGGGTGCCCCAAGCAGCCTCGGCTATGCTGATCTGACCTTCACGATCGAGGGTCCGGAAGGTCTGACCTCTCAAGGGGAAGAAATCACCTACAGCCAGACTGGCGATGTGATGACGGCTTCTGCGGATGGTCGCGATGTCTTTACCGTGACGTTGAATGCCGATGGCAGCTTCACCTTCACGCTGATGGACACGATCGATCATCAAACAGCCGATGGGGAAAATGTCAGCACGCTCAGCTTTGGCTTAAGCGGCGTGCCCAGCGAGACGGCTGTGACCGATTATGACCTGGATCCGGCCGATTTGGGCGATGTGACGTTTAACCATTCCTTCCAGGTCAATGTGATCGACGATGTGCCCCAGGCGGTGGATGATGCGACAGTGACGCTGAATGAAGGCGGGGCTGTGGTTGAAGGCAGCGTCATGGATAACGACACGCAAGGGGCTGACGGCGCCAGCGTGACGGAGATTGGGTATACCGATGCGAATGGCAATCCTGCCACAGCAACGGTTGATCCGGTCAATGGGGCGTCCGTTGCGACCGAATTCGGTACACTGACGATTGCAGCCGATGGCAGCTATACCTTTACCTCCAACACATCGGTTGAAAACCCGAATGGGGCGGCGGTCAGTGATGGCTTTACCTACACAATCACCGATGCGGATGGTGACACGGCAACCGCAACGCAGACCTTCGCGATTGAAGATACGCTGCCGGAATTGTCGTTGCAGATTGGCCCGGCGGAAGGGCTGGAAGATCAGCCAATCGCCTTGTCTATCGCGGCTGACCTGGCACAGGCCAATGGTGCGGTAACGATTGGGGTTCAGTTGGGCAATGTTCCAACCGACGCCACCCTTGTCACCGGGACAGGTCAGGTTCTGACCGGATCAGCCAGCTACACGCTGACTCCTGATGAGTTGGAAGGGCTGACAATCCAGGCTGGTGAGCATTCTGCGGATGACTTTGCCATCACTGTGACGGCGACGGCGACGCATTCTGTTACGGGTGAAACCGTCACAACCGATGCCATGCCTCTGCCAGTTACGGTGCACGAAGTGGCCGATGGCCCGACCTTGACGGTTGATGCCGATGTCGTTGCCACGGGTGATGAAGGCACGGACGATCACCTGGTTGGTGGTGACGGGTCGGATACGCTGCAAGGCGGGGCAGGCGACGACGTTATTGAAGGGGAAGGCGGCAACGATCTGTTGATCGGCGACACCTATGACGGGACCATGTCGGCGGCCTTGAACATTGATGTCGGCCTGATCGATCAGGACGGCTCCGAAGTTGCCGGTCTGACCCTGTCTGGTCTGCCAGCAGGCGCGACGCTGACCTCTGACACTGGCAGCATTACTGTCACGGCCAATGGAACTGCTGAATTGACAGCAGCGGATCTGGAGGGGCTGACAGTCACATTCCCTGCCGGAACCGAAGGGTTTGACATCGCTGTTGCAGCCCGCACGGTCGATACGGACTTTGATGACAACACCACAGATACGTCTGCGGATGTGATCCAGACAATCAGTGTCAGCCTGCCTGCGGGCGATGGTTTCGGGGACGACACCATCATCGGCGGTGAAGGGGATGATACGATCTATGGCAACCGGGGCGATGACGTCCTGCACGGGGATGGGCCGGATGTGCCAGAAATTGAACTGGTGACCGGAACTCAGACCATCTATGTCACAGACCGGGGTCCATCGATTGATATTGGTGGCATTGGTGGATCATCCGGGTCGGGTGACCAGGGTGAACTGACCGAACCGGATCATGTTTCTGAAGGTGGCTTCACCATCACCGGCACATTGGATGTGGCCCAGGGCGGGGTTGTCACCAGCATCAACTATACCGCAGAGGGTGGTCAGACCGCCTATGCGACGGTGGATTCAACCAATGGCGTTACCGTTGATACACAATACGGTAGCCTGACGGTTAATGCCGATGGCAGCTTCAGCTATACGTCTGACCAGGATGAGGATCACGCCCCCAATGGCGATCCGCTGCCGGATCCATTCTCCTTCACATCGGCTGTGTCGGCTGGATCAACGTCTGGCACCGGCACACCGGGTGGCAATCTGGGTTCGGGCGATAATGATTTCGTCGACAGCAATGACAACAATCACAATGGCACCAGCGGTTCAGATACCTTTGTGGTTGATCGCGATCTGCGGATGAATGAAAACTTCCAGATGGGCGACGGCGACGACGTTATTGTCGTGAACGGCAATACCAGTCAGGGCAATAACCTGAATATGGGTGGTGGCGACGATGCTGTGATGCTGAGTGAAAACATTGGCGGTAACACCGCGATGGATGGCGGAAACGGCAATGACGTTCTGTATCTGGGCAAGGATAGAGATTCCTACCAACTGCAGAATTTCACGGACAATCAGGGCCACATCAATACCCAGATCATTGATCTGGATACCGGCAACATGCTGACCGTAAACAACATCGAAGCAATCTCCTTTGCTGATGGTGTAATCATCGGCAATGCGGATCTGGTCGAAACTGGCGGCGGTGAGCCCATCGATATCGGAACCTATAACGACACGATCTATGGCGAAGAAGGCAATGATCAGCTGTATGGCGATCAGGGCAATGACGTGCTGCGCGGTGGTGAGGGTGACGATACCGTCGATGGCGGCACGGGCATTGATGATGTTCATGCAGGCAGCGGCAATGACAGTGGTATCTTCACCGTCGGTGAAGGCGGCGTGGGTGAGCGTTATGACGGCGGCACCGGCACTGATACACTGACCATCCGCTACTCTGCGGCGGACCTGGAAAACCCAGCGATTGTTGCGGAACTGCGCGAAATTCAGGACTTCATCGCAAACAATTCCAATCCGCTGACCGATGCGGGTGCCGAACGGACCTTCCAGGCCCTGGGCATCACGGTTCAGGATTGGGAGGATGTGACCCTGGAAGGCCCGGACCTGCCCCCGCCTGTGGATGCACAGGACGATGGCACCGAAACCTTGGCCGAGGGTGGCGAATCCACCAGTGGCAATCTGCTGAGCAATGACGAAACCGGTGGTGGGGAAATCACCCAATTCACCTATACTGACGAGGGTGGAGATACCCAAACAGCGGCGGCAGGTGAAACGGTCGATACGATCTATGGCACGCTGACAGTCAATGCCGATGGCAGCTACACTTACACCTCCGATCCGTCGGAAGATCACAGTGGCGGCGGCCTCAGCGAGACGGTTACCTATACGCTGGAAAATGAATATGGCAGCGATACAGCCAGCATCACGCTGAATGTTACCGACACAGTGCCGGTGGCTCAGGATGACGCCAACAGCACCGTCGAAGGTGGCGATGCGGTAACCGGCAATCTGCTTACCAATGACGATCTTGGTGCCGATGGCTCCAGCCTGACCAGCTTCACCTATACCGATGCAAACGGCGCACAGCAGACTTCTGCGGCCAATCAAACGGTGGTGACGCAGACCGGGTCTCTGACCGTCAATGCGGATGGCAGCTACAGCTTTACCGCCAATGACAGTGTGGTTCACAGCACGGATGGCGAGACGGAGCAGGAAGTCTTCACCTACACCATCACTGATGGGGATGGCGATACCTCCATGGCAACAGCGACCATCGATATCACCGATACAGACCCGACGCTTGAGGTTGCGGCCTCCGGTACCGGTGTTGAAGATCAGGTGATCCCGCTGGACCTCAGCTATGACGTCACCGGTGAAGATGTTGCCAGCAGCAGTTTCACAATTTCCGGCGTACCGGAAGGGGCCAGCCTGACCGTGGGGACACAAACGTCGCCTGGTGTATGGTCCTTGACGGCTGCGGAACTGGAAACGGCCGGACTGAACCCGCCACATGATTTCTCTGGCGATATCGACCTGACCCTGACGGCCAGTGTGACGGATGTTGATGGCGATGTAGCCACCGACAGCCAGGACTTCACGGTCTATGTTGCGCCAGTCGTGGACGAAATTGAACTGACGGCAGAGTCCGAAACCGCCACCTTCGTGCCGAAGAATGGTGGGGGCGAACCGGAGCCGGGTGAAGGCATTCGCGTGACCAATATGGGTCATGAAAGCGCCAGCTATAACAACACGTTTGGCTATGTCATCATGGTTGCGGGCGTGCCCACGGTCGGTGAAATCCTGTTCAGCAATACCAAGCAGGAAATCAACGTCACGAAGGAAATCGAAGGCGTTGATCCAGACTCGGTCGAATTCTTTGTCATCTCGAACGGGGCGAGTCTGAATCCGGGCCTGACCAGCGGCACGGAAGTCACCTTCTCTCAAAACGCACAGGGCAATTGGGTAGCCTCGACTGCCAATGGACCGCTGTCTGGCCAGGGGGATCCGGTAATCTTCTCCAACCCGGCGCTGAACGAGAACAATTATGATTACACGACGGACAATCAGGTTGTCGGCAATCAGAATTGGGAAGATATCGCAAATGGTGGCGATATGGACTTCAACGACGTCAACATGAACGTTGAACGGTATGAAATCCCGGCCGGTACAGGTGAAAATGAAGTACTGGTTGGAACGCCACAGGACGATGTTCTGGATGGTGGTGCCGGCGACGACACGATCACGGGCCTGGGCGGTGATGATACGATCACCGGCGGAACCGGAAACGACACGATCTATGGTGACGGCGAAAATGATGGGACAACCACGATCGTCACAGTTGGAGATCCGTCGGTTGTGTTCTTTTCGTCCTTTGAAGACATTCCTGACAACGCCGAACAGAGCAATCCCTCTACTTTCGCTGACTCCATAGATGGTTGGCGTTCTACGGCCGATAAGGTGGAAATCTGGACGGATGAAGATGTTCGCGATTTGGGCAATCAACCGGATGGCACGAACCAGGCGGCCGATGGCGATAACTTTGTTGAACTGAATAATGTGCCCGGAAACACTTTTGCAGATGCCGATGGTATCTATCGGGATGTTCAAACGGTTGCTGGTGAAGTGTATGAGTTGACCTTCAGCTACTCCGGTCGACCGGGCTATGACGAAACAGTCAACGCCATGGAAATTACGGTCGATGGGGAACAATTGGGCAGCTATAGCCAGGATATGTCCAACCAGACCCAGCACGACTGGCAGACCGTTACGGTTCGCTTCGTCGGGACGGGTGAGCCGATGCGGATCGTGTTCGCGGAAAACTCGACCAATGACCAGCATGATGGTCGCGGCATGTCCCTGGATGACATCACCCTGGTAGATACCGGGACGATGGAAGTTGCCGGTCTTGAGGGCGAAAGCTTCAATGACACGATCTACGGTAATGCCGGTGATGATACGATCTACGGTCAGCAGGGCGATGATCTGATCTTCGGCGATAATGCCGCTGGCACATTGGCGGAAGGTTGCTTTGTTGCCCCCATTGAGATCACCGCTGCGGCAACCGATACCGATGGTTCGGAAGAAGTTCTGACCATTGAAATCGGCAATATCCCGGACGGGGCGACCCTGACCAATGCGGCAGGCGATACCTTCACGGGATCGCAGGTCCATGTGCTGACACCAGACCAATTGGCTGGATTGCAGATCGAAGTCCCCAATGGAACCGGTGATTTCTCTCTGTCTGTTGAAGTCACGGTGCTGGATACCGACCCGGATCAGGGCGGAACAGATACCGGTACGCGCAGCACGACCCTGGCAATTGATATTCCAGAGCCGGTTACATCGGATGGCAATGCCACATATGACGATACGATTTATGGCGGCGCTGGAAGCGATACGATTTCCGGTCAGCAAGGCAATGACGTGTTGTATGGGGATGGCGGTCCTGATGATACTGGTACGGGCAACCAACCGGTTGAAGTTGAATTTGATCTGTCCACCCCCAGCTATTCGGATGATCCGCTGAACCAGTATGGCAGCAGCGGTGACCATTATGCCAAGGGCTATATGGACGACGATCAGATGGTCGTGAAGCTGGGTGGCAAGGATGACTGTGGTGTCTGCGATATGGCCGGTGGCTTCACATCCAACTTCTCTGTGGATGCGGCGGCTTCAGGCACCACGATTACCTTCAGCTATCGCATGATTGTCGACCAGGACTATGAATCCGACGAATTCGGGGAAGTCTGGGTCGCGATTGATGGTCAGCGTATCGACATCAACGGCAACGACTTTGTGACGCGGGTCTTTGGCAACGGCAATGGTGGCGGCGACAGCGACACGGGTTGGCAGACGGTCACCCTGGATGTCGGTGATCTGCCTGCGGGGGATCACCAGATCACATTAGGCGGCTATAACAATGCCAAGACGACAGAAAGCGAAAGCATTGAAATCCGCTTCGATGATTTGGAAGTATCGGGCACGGTTGGCGGTGTCGAACCCGTTGATCCGCCTGTATCACAGCCGGTTGAAGTAGAATTCGACCTTTCCACCCCCAGCTATTCGGATGATCCGCTGAACCAGTACAGCAGCAGCGGCGACCATTATGCCAAGGGCTATATGGACGATGACCAGATGGTTGTGAAGCTGGGCGGTAAGGATGATTGTGACATCACTGATATGTCCGGCGGCTTTACATCCAACTTCTCTGTGGATGCGGCGGCGACAGAAACCACGATCACCTTCAGCTATCGCATGATTGTTGATGATGACTTTGAATCGAACGAATTCGGGGAAGTCTGGGTCGCGATTGATGGTCAACGTATCGACATCAACGGTGACGACTTTGTGACGCGGGTATTTGGCAACGGCAATGGCGGTGGCGACAGCGACACGGGTTGGCAGACGGTCACGGTGAATGTCGGCGATCTGCCTGCGGGTGATCACCAGATCACACTGGGCGGCTATAACAACGCCAAGACGACAGAAAGTGAAAGCGTTGAAATCCGCTTCGATAATCTGGAAGTATCGGGCATGGTTGGCGGTGTCGAACCCGTTGATCCGGCAGAATCCCTGTCGCTTGATATCACAGGCACGGATATCGATACCTCTGATGTTGTCGCAACCTGGCATGATGCTGGTGTGACACTGCAGGCCTTGCGGTACGATCCGTCGACCGATAGCTACAGTGATCGGAACTTCTCCACCAAGGATATCAGTTTCACCATCAATGGCAGCAATACCAGCGACACCAGTCTGCATGGCAGCTACAACTATGCTGGGATTTCAGTCGGTGGCGGCATCGATGGTGGCGAAATCGATACAATCGATGGTCAAACCACGACCGGAACCGAGGTCATGCGGATGACGTTTGATGAGCCGATGGGTGAAGTCTCCGTCACGGTCTCTGCCCTGTTCGATGGTGAAACCCAGATTACGGCGGATCATGGACCTTACGATCCGGGTTATCTGGAACAGGCTCGCTGGACCGCCTTTGGTCCGGATGGTCAGCAGGCGACCGGCGTAATCGACGGTACCGTTAATGGTTTGGCGAGTGCCACAATCACAGCAGGTTTCCCGATTACATCGATTGAATTGACGCCAATGAACGATGGGGCGGGCAACAGCGGTCACAACTCTGACTTCCTGTTGAAGGCCGTTTCCGCCCAGCCTTATGAAGCGCCTTCGATTGATAGTGACAACAATGACACCATCCATGGCGGCAGCGGGGACGATCAGGTCTTTGGCCAATACGGCAATGACTTCCTGCAGGGCGGGTCGGGTAACGACATCGTCTCTGGCGGGGCGGGCCGCGATTGGATCATGGGCGGATCAGATGCCGGGTCGGTTGATGTTGGGCCTCAATCCCTGACAGTCACCTTCCAGGGGACGGATGCGTCTTATTCCAACTCCGTCGGGTACTATGTCCTGGATGATGAAGGCACACCGGAAACCGGACAGGTGATCTGGGCCAATCTGCATCAGACCGATGTTGGATCGACTCACACGATCCTGCTGGATGGTTTTGATAAGGAAGATATCGGCTTCTTCCTGATCCCGGATGGTGCCGACATCAACCAGGGTCTGGCAGATGGCACCGTCGTCACCTTTGGTGAAAGTGCAACGGGTGAGATCACAATCTTCGCGGATGGTCAGGAACTGCAAGGCCAGGATGCGAAGGCTTACTTCTCCAACCCGTCCAGCCTGAATTCCGATGGACAAGACCATACCCAGGTGACCGAAATTACCGATGGTGTTGGTTTGACCATCAACTCAGATGGCAAGGATGGATACCTGCAAGGCGGCGGTGATGTGATTTCCGGCCAGCAGGTCACGGTCGAAGTTGGGTTCAAGGCGACAGAGCAGGCCTCTAACTTCACACCGCTGGTGTCCTATTCTGCGGGTCGTAACAATGGTAACGAATTCACCATTGGTGCGCAGAATGGAACCATCCAGGTTATGATTGCGGGGGTTGCGGTGGTCACCACGATCCTGGCGTCCGGTCTGTTCGATGGGCAGGAACATATGATTTCTGCAACATGGGATGGCGCCTCTGGTGATCTGAAGGTCTATGTCGATGGGGTTCAGGGCTTTGCCGCGAACAATGTCGCGACGGGTCAAAGCCTCAATAGCGGCGGCACTCTGGTCTTCGGACAGGAACAGGACAGCGATGGCGGCGGTTTTGATCAGGATCAGGTATTCTCTGGCACCCTGACCCAGGCACGCATCTTTGACGAGGTTCGTGACCCGGTTGAGATTGCTCAGAATGCCGGTGAACCTTTGCCCGACGATACCGACCATGTCACAGCGGATTATCACTTCGGCAGCTATAATGCTGGCAATCAAACGGTTGAGGATGTTTCCGGCAACGGCAATCATCTGACCTATCAGACCGTTTCCGGCTTCGCCCCGTCTGGCGATCCGGAAGTGATTGTGGGTGGTTCCGGTGAAACCCTGATCGGGTTCGAAGACCTGATCAATGGCGGGGATCAGGATTACAACGACGCGATCTTGTCGGTGAAACCTGTTCCGTCTGCGGCTGACTTCCATCAGGGCGATCAGTTATGGGGCGGCGATGTCGGCGGCACGGGCGATGGAGAACACGATGCGTTCTTCTATGCACGCGGCGATGGGGTCGACACCATCAACGACTTCGAAGTTGGCACGGATCAGTTGTTCATCAGCGGCTATGAACAGGATGATATGACAATCCTGCAGGATGGGGATGATACAATCATCAGCCTGGGTGATGGTGGTGCGATCAAACTGGTTGGTGTTGACGCTTCTGTCTTCGGGGCAGAAGACAATATCGCCTCTTACGACGCCGATACGGATCAGGATGGATCGTTGAACATCGATGAACTGATGCAAATGAAGGATGACGTGCTGGGTGACAGCGGCGGAGACACGGGCGGAGCGACACCTCCTCCATCCGCTCATGACGCTGGAATCGTTATGATCGCGCCGGTGATACCGGGGCTGACCGATAACAACAGCAACGAAGACCCGCAGAATGGGTAACGCGTTCTAGCCATTAGAGCGCATGTGCGAAAATGACGAAGCGGAGGACTGAATGGTCCTCCGCTTTTTCATTATGTTAACCTTTTGACACGATGGTGTTTGGTATGAATCGTGCTTAAATGTTAGAACTATTGGCTAATCGGGCGTGTATGTCTTAAATAGTGTGACGGTAGGCTTTAGCGGGAGCGTTGGAATTACTCCATGGCGCGTGAATCAGATCTAGACCAAAAAGCCGCCGTGTCGGCAAAGCGGACTGATCCGCCACGCCCCTATGCGCCCGGTGAGGCCGCTAGAGGCACCGAAACACAACCGCCGGATTCTGTGGATCAGGGCCGGGATTCAGGGTCGGCTGGATTGTTGAATCCCCTGGATAGCGGTCGCAATGATCCGAATGCGGGGCGTGCGGAACGGGATCTGTTATCTCCTGAGGCCTTGCATCGACATTTTGAGCGCGCCAGCGCCGCGAATGATACCGCCGCAGCATTGAATGAAGTGGCAGACGACGTGGCAAAAACTGCCGGGGCTGCAAAATCTCCCCGTCGCCCGGCTGAAAAATCAGATGCCGATGCTTCAAACTCCCCTGATGCCGGACCCCAAGAGTCTGATGATGCACGCAATGCTGCTGCTGAACGCCGTGCCAATCGGAACCGACGGGAAGGACCGCGTGATAGCAAGGATCGACGAAGTGCCTCAACAGGATGGCAAATTCGTCCGACGCCGGGCACCAAGGACGATCCTCTGCTGGGCTGCTTGACCATTTTGTGCACCTTGCTGGAACGCAATATTTCCTCTGAGGCGCTGACATCTGCCCTTCCGTTAGTAGATGGTATGTTGACGCCGGAACTGTTCGTGCGTGCAGCGGAAAGGGCGGGGATCTCGTCGCGTCTGCAGCGCCGCAATCTGGACGGTGTATCGAAATTGTCTCTGCCCTGCGTGCTGTTGCTCAGCCGCCAAAGGGCTTGTGTTCTGACAGATATTCGCAGGGACGAGGGGCGTGCGACCATTATCCTGCCGGAAATGGGTGCTGGGACCCGTGACGTGGCCTATGATGAACTGGTTCAGGAATATGTTGGCTATGCCCTATTTGCGCGGCCTGAATTTCAATATGACAAGCGGGCACAGGATGACCGCATCGCCGATCCCAAAGGCTGGTTCTGGGGGACGCTGCTGAATTCCTGGAAGCTGTATATCGAAGTCGGGGTGGCCGCGATCATGGTCAACTGTTTTGCGATCGCAAGCCCGCTGTTTACCATGAATGTCTATGACCGTGTTGTGCCCAACTTTGCAGAGGAGACATTGTGGGTTCTGGTGATCGGGATTTCCATCGTCTATGGCTTTGATTTCATGTTGAAATTGATCCGGGGCTATCTGGTTGATGTTGCCGGTAAGACGGCCGATACCAAGATTGCGGCGCGCCTGTTCCAACAGGTGATGGGCATGAAAATGGCCAACCGTCCGCCCTCGGCCGGCGGGCTAGCCAATTCGATGCGGGAATTTGAAAGTCTGCGGGAATTCTTTACGTCTTCTACCGTGACCGCCCTGGTCGATTTCCCATTCATCTTCCTGTTCCTGGGGGTGATCGCCATTATCGGCAGTCCGGCGATTGTCGCTATTCCCGCCTTCATGGTTTTCCTTGCGATTATCTGTGGCTTTATCGTTCAGATACAAATGCGCAAGATTGTTCAGGAAACCACGCGCGAAGCGATGCAAAAGCATGCGATCCTGATTGAGGCGATCTCCGGGGCGGAAACCATTAAGGCAACCGCATCGGAAGGGCGCATGCAGCGCGCCTGGGAAACCTTTGTGTCCAAAACTGCATCCTCGTCTATGAAGGCAACGCGGTGGTCCCAGTTTGCGCTGAATCTTAGCGGATTTTTCACGCAATTCGTGACGGTCACCGTGGTGCTGGTCGGGGTTTATGAAATCCATGAAGGCAATATGACGACGGGTGCCCTGGTTGCCTGTACCATACTGGCCGGGCGGGCAATGGCACCCCTGTCCCAGATCGCCGGGATCGCCACACGCTTTAATCAGGCGCGGGAATCCCTGAATGCGTTGGACAAGATGATGCAGACCCCGGTGGAACGTCCCGAAGGTCGCTCTTTTGTGCACCGCCCTGAATTCAACGGGATGTTGGAATTCAAGAATGTGAAATTCACCTATCCAGAGGCAAAGACCACTGCGTTAAGCGATGTGTCCTTTAAGATTGAAGCGGGTGAAAAGGTTGGAATTATTGGGCGGATCGGATCGGGTAAGTCCACAATAGAGCGGCTGTTGCTGGGCCTGTATGACCCGGATGAAGGATCGGTTTTGGTCGATGGCACGGATGTTCGACAGATTGACCCTGCGGATTTGCGCCGTTCTGTTGGAGTTGTGCCCCAGGATGTTTACCTGTTCTTTGGCACAGTGAAGGAAAACATCGCCCTGGGTGCCCCTTATGCCGACGATTCCGCGATTTTACGGGCAGCGCGCATTTCCGGGGTGGATGAATTTATCTCTAAACACCCGCTTGGTCTTGATTTACCAGTGGGAGAGCGCGGATTGTCCCTGTCCGGCGGGCAGCGCCAGGCGATTGCTGTGGCGCGGGCCTTGTTATTGGACCCGCCAATCCTTTTATTGGATGAACCGACCAGCGCCATGGATAACACTACAGAAGGACGGTTCAAGGCGCGGTTGGGTACAGTTTTGACAAATAAAACACTCATCCTGGTGACCCATCGTGGATCATTGTTGACGCTGGTGGATCGTTTAATCGTTATGGATGGTGGGCGTATCGTGGCCGATGGTCCAAAAGAAATCGTGATGGAAGCGCTGGCATCCGGGCGTATTCAGGCGGCAAAGGTTTAACCCGATTGCGGCCCGTCTTTCAGCCGGGCACGCATTAAGATTGGAATGACTTAGATGTCTGCAGGCAATTGGGGTGACGAAATATACGATGCCGAAAGCAATTCGGGTGTCGGGCGCAGTGCGCGGTTATGGGCGCATGTCCTGCTGTTCCTGATCGCGGCATTCTTCGTCGTTTTCCTGGTCTGGGCGCATAGTGCGGATCTGGATGAAATCACCCGGGGCGAAGGAAAAATTATTCCATCCGGCCAAACCAAGATCGTGCAGCATTTTGAAGGCGGTATTGTTTCAGAGATTACGGTTCGAGAAGGCGATATTGTTGATGCCGGCCAGGTGATCATGCGCATTGAGAATCGTCTGGCGGATGCCGAACTGGCGGAGAAGACCACGAAGTATCGCAGTCTTTTGGCCGAGGGCGCACGGTTACAGGCGGAAGCCACCGGGGCGAATGAAATTAACTTCTCTCAGGATATTCTGACCAATGCGCCGGATCGCGCGAATGATCAGCGCGACGTGTTTGATACCAATCTGAAGGAATTGCAGGGAAAAATTCGCATTCGTGAAACCCAACGTACCCAGGCATTGCAGGAATTGCGGCAGAAGACAGCCCAGGTCTCGCAGATCCAAAGTCAGTTGGAGTTGGCACGCCAGGAATTGAATCTGGTGCAGCCTTTGGTCGCCAGTGGTGCGGCATCGCAACAGGAATTATTAACCCTGCGCAGGTCCGTCGTTGAATTGGAATCACAATTGGAAGACACCAAATTGTCGATTCCGCGCATCCGGTCACAAATTCAGGAATCCACCAGCACGATTGAACAAGAATTGTCTGCTTTCCGCGCAAAGGCGCAGCAGGATTTAAGTAAGGTGCGGACAGAGGCGGAGCGCCTGCGCGAAGACTTGACCGCTGGTCAGGATCGTGAAAAGCGGACGGATATCAGGTCGCCTGTGCGTGGAACCGTCAACAAGATCCTGATCAACACAATTGGCGGTGTCGTGAAACCAGGGGACCCCGTGGCGGAGATCGTTCCGTTGGAGGATTCTCTTTTGGTCGAAGCTCGTATTCGCCCCGCGGATCGCGCACAGCTGTATCCGGGCCTGTCGGCGGTCGTGAAGGTCTCGGCCTATGATTTCTCCATTCATGGTGGGTTGGATGCGCAGCTGGTGGATATCTCCCCTGATACGATCCTGGATGAGGATGGAAAACCCTATTACCGCGTACGCCTGTCGACGACGGATACCAGCCTGGGCAAGGATATGCCCATCATTCCGGGTATGACAGCCACGGTTGATATTATCACGGGCCATAAAACCGTTCTGCAATATCTGCTGAAGCCAATTGAAAAAGGCATCAACAATTCAATGACGGAACGGTAATGCGCGCAGCTGGTAGGTTTAATGCTTTCACCGATGAAGACCTGTCCCTGAATGGGGCAGAATCAGGGCCTTTGGTTGGGACAACCTTTGCCGTAAAAGACCTGTATGATATCGTAGGTACGGTCGCTGCATGCGGTAATCCTGATTGGGGACGGACCCATTCCGTCGCCACGGAACATGCCCAGGCGGTGTCAACTCTTCTGGCGGCGGGCGCTTCTGTACGGGGCAAGACAATCACCGATGAATTCGCTTTTTCCATTATTGGCGAAAACCATCACTTCGGAACCCCCATCAATCCAAATGCGCCGGGGCATGTCTGTGGCGGGTCGTCCAGTGGATCAGCTGCCGCGGTTGCTGGAGGGCTGGTTGATTTCGCCTTGGGCACAGACACAGGTGGATCAGTGCGCATCCCTGCCAGTTTCTGTGGGATTTTTGGTCTGCGCCCCAGTCATGGTCGGGTGTCGTTAAAGGGCGTGTTTCCCCTTGCAGCCACCTTTGATACGGCAGGCTGGTTCGCGCGCGATCCTGCCCTGATGCAGACAATTGGCCGGGTTTTGCTCCATGAACCCGTCTTGCAGCCCAAGCGTCCCACGCGCTTGCTCTACCCCGTTGATGCCTGGCAGGAAGTTTCTACGGATACAGCCCTGGCACTGGACCCTGCTGTTGCGCGTTTGGAAGCACTGTATGGTCCGGTTGAGCGTATGACGCTGGCCCAGGATAGCAGTTTGGCAGATTGGTTCGAAACCTTCCGTATCGCGCAGGGGGCTGAGATATGGCAGACATTGGGACCTTGGATTGAGGAAACGCAACCAAGCATCGGTCCGGGAATTCGGGAGCGATTGGAATGGTGCAAGTCCCTGACAAAGGCGGCGCAACAGGAAGCCCTGACTCAACGCGCGGAAATTACCGACCGACTAAAGCAGGTCACTCAGGATGGATCGGTGCTGGTATTGCCGGCCGCCCCTGGTCCTGCTCTAGAGGCCGGTCGCAGCGCCGTTGCCTCAAATGAAATCAGGGCCCAGATCATTCGATTGTCCGGCATCGCCCCCTTGACAGGTCTTCCGCAATTATCCCTGCCGGTTGGGCGGGTTGCTGGGCTACCCGTGGCGCTGTCCCTGATGGGCGCCTATGGGGCGGATGAGGCATTACTGGAAATGGCAGGCACTTTATGTGGCACCGCCGTTGATGGCGTTGCCTCCCTTCGTTAAGCCATCCCTGTATCGACCTTGAAACATCGTACTCTTTAGGGACCTAAATCTCGAACTGAACCAGGGATTTGAAGGGAACGTCGATTTCATCGCGCCCGCCAAGACCTTCCAGTTCGATAATGCAGGCAACGCCTGCCACGGTGCCGCCAACCTTACGGATCAGCTCTATCGCTGCGGTCATCGTGCCACCCGTTGCCATTAGATCATCCAGGACGACAACCCGCTGGCCAGGTTTAATCGCGTCGGCCTGAATTTCGACGGTATCGGTGCCATATTCCAATTCGTAAACATGACGGACTGTCTCGCCTGGCAGCTTTCCTTGCTTGCGCACCATCACGAAGCCCAGTTCCAACTCTAACGCCAGGGGCGCGGCGGTCAGAAATCCCCGGCTTTCAATCCCCACCAGAATGTCAGCCTGCCACGCCCTGCAGATATCGGCCAGTTGCAACACACAATGCTTCCACGCATGAGGTTGGGCCAGCAGTGTAGAAATGTCATAGAATAGAATTCCCGGCTTTGGAAAATCAGGAACTGTTCGGATATGTTGCGCTAGGTCCATATGTGCCTCTAAGGTCTGGGGGTGACAGGGGGTGCAGTGTAATGATCGATATGGGATGCCGCAATGCGGGATAGGACAGTTGGCGCATGAATACTGAAGGATGGATGCGCACAAATAGTGACGGGGCGTTCCTGACCGTCAGTGCAGGCGGGGCCTGGACAATCGCCAGCGCAACGGCATTGGACAAGCTGGTTTCGTCGCTGCGGACGGGCGATGCGGATCGGATTGTTTTCGATCTATCGGATCTGGAACGTTTGGACAGTGCGGGTGCATGGCTGCTGTTTCGCTGTGCATCCCAGCTGCGCAATGATGGAATTACTGTGGATTTCATTGGTGTTTCCCGAAACCATCGACCGATGTTGGATCTGGTCTCCAGTCAGGCGACAGAAGAAGTCGTTCCTTCAGACACAAGAAATGGCCTGGTTAAGTTTTTGGAGCGTATCGGGCGGGGTTTTGTTGCGGCAATGATGAAGGGCGTCGAGCTGCTGAACTTTGTCGGTCTGGTTACGATTACAATGGGGAGAACTATTCTTTCCCCCCGTCGCTTGCGACCCAAGGCCCTGGTGACACAGATTGAACAGACCGGGTTGAACGCCTTACCGATCGTTGGTTTGCTGTCTTTCCTGATCGGCGTCGTGCTGGCCTATCTGATGTCGGATCAATTGCGTCAGTTCGGGGCAGAAGTCTTTACAGTCAATCTGGTTGGCCTGTCCATGCTGCGGGAAGTTGCGGTATTGATTACTGCCATCATGATCGCCGGGCGATCCGGGTCGGCCTTTACGGCGCAAATCGGTACGATGAAGGTGAATGAGGAAATCGACGCCATGGGCACCCTGGGCCTGGATCCAATTGAGGTTCTGGTGCAACCCCGGGTCCTGGCATTGATGATCACCCTGCCATTCCTGACATTCTTTGCCGATGTGATGGGGATTCTGGGCGGGGGCGTCATGACGGTTGTGTCTTTGGGGCTATCACCGGAACAATTTGTAACGGCCCTGAAAAAGGCGGTGGATTTGAATGACTTCCTGGTCGGGATGGTCAAGGCCCCGGTACATGCCTATATCATTGCAATTGTTGGCTGTTATGAGGGGTTAAAGGTTGAACGCACGGCAGAAAGCGTTGGGCGCCAGACAACAACCTCTGTCGTTGAATCGATTTTCCTGGTGATCGTTGCAACATCGCTATTCTCCATTTTCTTTTCAATTCTGGGAATTTGATATGACCCAGGAACATAGGAAATCAGAAGCCGATACAGATCCCATCGCCATTCGGGTGCGTGGTATCAAAACTCAGTTTGGGGCACAGGTCATTCATGATGGGGTCGATCTGGACGTCAATCGGGGGGAAGTGATCGGCATTGTCGGGGGGTCAGGCACCGGAAAATCAGTACTGTTGCGGGAAATTGTCGGCCTGCAGCGCCCCAGTGGCGGCACGATAGAATTGCTGGGAACCGATGTATGGGGGGCGGGATTAGAAGCGCGCAATCAGTTGCGCACCCGAATCGGGGTTCTGTTTCAGGATGGTGCCTTATTTTCTTCTCTGACCGTGGCGGAAAACATCCAGGTTCCGATGCGGGAACACCTGAATATGTCCCAGGCGTTGATGGATGAATTAGCCGCCTTGAAGATCAAGATGGTCGGCCTGGCCCCGGAGGCGGGTGGCAAGCTGCCCTCGCAATTATCGGGCGGGATGCGCAAACGTGCTGGATTGGCAAGGGCCCTGGCGCTGGATCCTGATGTGGTGTTTCTGGACGAACCGACAGCGGGCCTGGATCCGATTGGCGCGGCGGCGTTCGATGAATTGATCCGGTCGCTTCAGGGCAGCCTGGGGCTGACCGTCTTTATGGTAACCCATGATCTGGACAGTCTGGCGGCGATCTGTGATCGGATCGCGGCACTTGTGGACAAAAAGGTGATGGTCGGTACGATGGAACAGCTAATGAAAGCGGATCATCCGTGGCTTCAGGAATATTTTCATGGGCCGCGCGCGCGGGCGGTCTCTGGAATGGCTGCGGAATAAGGGGACGGTTAGATTATGGAAACTCGGGCCAGTTTCGTCCTTGTCGGTACTTTTGTGTTGTCATTCTTTATCGCCGTGATTGCTGCGGTGGTTTGGCTGGCAGGGCTTGAGATTGGGTCGGACACGACACGCTATGATGTTTATTTTAAGGGATCTGTCACGGGCCTGTCGGTTGGCAGTCCTGTACGCTACAGCGGCATTCCTATTGGAAACGTTACCAGCCTGCGCATTTCACCGGATCGTTTCGGGGAAGTGCAGGTTGTGATCGATGTGCCAAAAGATACTCCGATCCGTGAAGATGCCGTTGCCCGTTTGGAAACCCAGGGTATTACAGGTGTTGGATTTATTGAAATCAGCGGTGGAACGGAATCCGCACCGGCCTTGACGGCAAAACCAGGGCAGGAACGACCTGAGATAAAATCGGATAAATCAGCGCTTCAGCAGGTCTTTGAAAGTGCGCCTGAAATCATGGGTAACCTTAAGGAAGTGTCGGAACAGGCCACCAAGCTGTTGAATGACGAAAATATCGCCCATTTGCAGGGAACTATTGAGAATATTGAAAAGTTCTCTGGCGCGCTTGCGGACAGTTCTGAAGACATCGCGCTTCTACTGCAGCAAGGGGCGGGCGCGATGGAACAATTCAAACGCGTCGCGGTGGAAGGGGAACGCCTGGTTGCGGCCTTTGCCGATCGATCTGATGGCATAGCCGGCGCAGCGGAGGAAACCATTCAGGACTTGAGTGGATTTGCCAAGAAACTGAATGATCTTGCCGCCCAAACCAGCCCGATACTGGAAAATGCCAATAAGACGGTGATTAATTTCTCTGCCGTTGGAGACGATATTCGCGGGCAGATTGGCAAGGTTTCCGAACAATTGTCCGGAACGATTGACCGATTGGATGGGACGATCGGCCAGACTGACGCCCGGATCGCCCAGTTGATGGAACAGGCGCAATCCTCTCTGAAAAATGCTGACATCATGATGTCGACGGCGACAGGACGGATCGATTCCGTAGCAGATTCCGCAGAAGACACCTTTGGGGAATATCAGGGGCTGGCCCAGACAATTGCGCCCATGGTCGATAGTGTCGCGTCCGACGCAACCAAGGCCGTGAAGGATTTCAGCGCGATTTCAGGAGAATTGCGATCTGCAGCGGTTAACATTGCAGCGGCCGCGGATGAAGCGCGCTTGCTGATCAAGGAAAACCGCGATCCGGTGACGAATTTCACCAGCAATGGATTTTTCGAATTCACACAATTACTGTCAGAAATGCGGGTCCTTGTTTCATCGCTCAGCCGCATCACAAATCAGATTGAACGGGATCCCGCACAATTCTTCTTCGGCGATTCCCAGCAGGGGTATGAGGTACAATGACCGGTTTCGAAAAGGAAGCGTTGATCGACAAGGGCGCAACACGCCGGCAGGCCATGCGCCATGTGGGGCACCTGACATTTGGACTGATGGCAACAACGGTATTGGCCGGGTGTGCCCTGAAACTACCTGGCAGCGGGGATCCGGCCCGGATTTATGTTTTAACGCCCAAGAGCACGTTTAACGATGACCTTCCCGAAGTGTCGTGGCAGTTGCTGGTTGAAGCGCCACAGGCGGCCGCCGGGATTTCCAGCGCCCGAATTGCATTGCGCCGTTCGCCTATTGAAATCGAGTATTTCGCGCGGGCTGCCTGGACCGATAGTGCGCCAAAGATGATCCAGACGCTTCTGATCGAAAGCTATGAAAACAGTGGCAAGATCATTTCTGTTGGACGCCAGGCAATCGGGTTGCGGTCTGATTTCATACTGAAAACGGATCTGCGTGAATTTCAGGCGGAATATGTCGATGAACATGGCGTTCCCTTGCCGGAAGGCACACCGCCCAATATTCGCATTCGGATGAATGCCAAACTGGTGAAGATGCCAAAGCGGGTTATTGCCGGCTCTAAAACATTTGAATATGTCGTGCCCGCTCCCGGCTCTTCCATGGTGGAAATTGTTCGGGGCTTTGATGAGGTTCTGGGCAAGATTCTCAAGCGGATGGTCGTATGGTCTCTTGAAGAAGGCCAACGGTTGTACGAAAAGGGTGATATGGCCTCTTAAGCCAACCATCTGACACAGGATACGATCATGACCCATGTTTTTCACCGCAACTGCGGCGCGCCCCCTCCGACCGCTGTTCAGGGCGATGGGTGTTACATTATCGATTCTGAAGGCAAGCGCTATTTGGATGCATCTGGCGGGGCGGCAGTCAGCTGCCTGGGACATTCCCATCCCCGTGTTATTCAGGCGATGAAGGATCAGATGGATGCCCTATCCTTTGCGCATACGGGGTTTTTCACCAATAAGCCATTGGAAGACCTGGCTGATTTCCTGATATCTCGGGCACCGGACGGATTGGACTATGCCTATTTCGTATCCGGCGGTTCGGAAGCGATAGAGACGGCGCTGAAACTGGCCTATCAGTATTTCTGGGAGAAGGGGGAGGGGCACCGCCACCGCTATATCGCACGCCGCCAAAGCTATCATGGCAATACGATGGGGGCCCTGGCCGTTGGGGGCAATATGTGGCGGCGGGAGCAATTCGCCCCGATCCTGATCGATGTGGAGCATATCTCCCCTTGTTATGCCTACCGGGATCAGCGCGCAGATGAAAGCCTGGAAGACTATGGACTGCGCGCGGCCAATGATCTGGAAGCTCGGTTGTTGGAAGTGGGGCCAGAAAATGTGATTGCCTTTGTGGCGGAACCTGTGGGCGGTGCAACCTCTGGGGCTTTGGTGCCAGCCCCTGGCTATCTGCGGCGCATCCGTGAAATCTGCACGCAATATGGTATCCTGCTGATATTGGATGAGGTTATGTGCGGCATGGGGCGCACGGGTGCCTTGTTTGCCTGTTCCCAGGATGATGTGACACCGGACATTCTGGCCATCGCCAAGGGGCTGGGCGCGGGCTATCAACCCATTGGCGCGACCCTGTGTTCAGCGGAGATTTACAATACGATACGCGATGGGTCAGGTTTCTTTCAGCACGGACATACCTATCTGGGACATCCCATTGCTGCTGCGGCTGCGCTGGCCGTGCAGAAGACGATTGAGGATGAAGACCTGCTGGACAATGTGACCAAGCGGGGGGCGCAATTGATGGGGCGATTACAGGCCCGCTTTGGCAATCATCCCCTGATCGGAGATATTCGCGGGCGCGGTCTGTTCATGGCGCTGGAACTGGTTGCGGATCGCAGTACTAAGGAACCGTTGGATCCCGCATTGAAAATCCATCTGGCGATTAAGAAGCATGCTATGGCGCGCGGGTTAATGTGCTATCCAGGGGGTGGGACAATTGATGGAAAGCGTGGCAATCACGTGCTGTTGGCCCCCCCCTTTATCATCGATGACAGCCATGTTGATGAAATCGTTGAGAAACTGGGTGCTTCCATTGATGCTGCCCTTGCTGATGCCGGGTTGGCCTGATCGATGACTATTGGCGCTGGGGCTGTTCCTTTGATATTGGCCGTGGCGCCCAATGGCGCCCGCAAGACAAAGGCGGACCACCCGGCCTTACCCATGCAGGCGGATGAAATTGGTCTGGCTGCGGCTGCCTGTCGGGAGGCGGGTGCGGTGATGATCCATTTGCATGTCCGCACATCGCAAGGCACCCACACGCTGGATGCGGATCTGTATCGCGCGGCCATCGCGGCGGTGCGGCGAGAGGTGGGTCCAGACTTTATCGTTCAAGTCACGTCCGAGGCGGTCGGCCTCTACACCCCCGACCAACAGCGTGCTATGGTGCAATCCGTTCGGCCGGAGGCTGTATCACTGGCCATTCGCGAACTCTGTGCGACCGCTGAAGATGAAACGGACTTTGCGGCCTTCACGGCTTGGATGGCGCGGGAATCGGTGCATCCCCAGTATATCCTTTATGACGCGGATGATGTAGCCCGGTTTGCTGATCTGCAGCGGCGGGGCATCCTTTCGACCCAGGGAAGTTTCATTCTGTACGTGTTGGGGCGATACAGTAAAACCCTGACATCCGACCCGACAGATCTGCTGCCTTTTCTGACCATGGCGCAGACACAGGCGCTGACCAATCCATGGGCGATTTGTGCCTTTGGTCCAAAAGAAGCCGCCTGTGGATTGACCGCTGCGGGGCTGGGCGGGCATTGTCGTTTAGGGTTTGAAAATAACCTTAGGCTTGCGAATGGAGAGATCGCACCCGACAATGCACATCTGATCGCGCAGATTGCGGATAATGCTGTGTTGGCGGGACGGGTTCTGGCCACCGAAAACAGCGCTAGACTGGCACTTGGTATGAAATGAGGGATGGAATGATTAATTTGAAATCGATGGCTGCGGCGCTTTTTCTGGGCTTGGTGCTGACGGGCGGCACGGCAAGTGCCCAAACAGCCAATACCAGCAGCATTGAATTGTCATTGCCAGGCTCTCAAGAGCGTCTGTTGATTGGGGGCGGATTGCCTTTCGGATTGTATTTTCCGTTGGCTGGAACGCTGTGCCGTCTGGTTGAAACGGCGGATGAGCCTGCCCTGTGTGCCGTTGCAACCCTGGCTGACAGCGATGCAGCTATTGCCGCGCTGCAGGATGGATCATTGCCTTTTGCCCTGGTGCAAAGTGACTGGCTGTATCATGCGGTGCGCGGCAGCAGCCGATATCAGGAAACCGGCCCAGCAGAGGGATTGCGCGCCGTCGCGGCCTTTTATACTGAGGCTTTCACGGTTTTTGCCAAGGCAACTGGCCCAATCTCTAAAATCAGTGATTTGAAGGGAAAACGCGTCAGCGTCGGGGCAGATACCAGCTATCGCGGGATTCTGGCCAATGTCGCGCTGGCAACGGCGGGGCTGGAGCGGGATGATCTGGCGGAAGCCAGTGCAGAGCCCGTCGTCACCGCGATTGAGCGTTTGTGCGATGGTCAGACGGATGCCGTCGTCGTAATGGCGGTGCATCCTGCGGAGTATCTGACCGCAGCAGGCCGCCGATGCGGCATAACCCCACTATCCTTCAGTGATTCAGAAGTTGCTGATCTGTTGGGGGATTTGCCGGGGTATGCATCCGTCGTCATCCCGGCCAGGACCTATCCCGGCCAGGCTGTGCCGGTTAAGACCGTTGGGTTGCGCCCTGTCCTGGTGACCACTGTGGATGCGGATGATGCCGTCGTAGGCGCATTGACCACGGCAATTGCCCGCGGCCTGACCCGGCTGAACGAGGCGCATCCTGCCTTTTCCACGATACGGATTGAAGACCTGACAAGCGCGTCCCTGTTTGCCCCGATGAATCCCGCCGCGGCCAGGGCCTTGGGGATCACGGCACAGCAATGAGTGTGCTGCACACTTTCTGTGCATTGACGCCTTCGTATGGGGTGGGCATGATACAAGCCAACAAAGAATGAAACTGCTGAAAACACGCTTCACGTATAGTGGACACAAACAGGCAGGTTAGGAACAGGGTGACGGGTTTCGCGGGAAAAGTGTTTCTTGCAGCAAAGATGTGCCGGGCGGTGTCCTGCACTGGAATCCCGTATGAAAATTCAGGTCCGACAAAATTGAATTTGAGGGTATGAGGCGCATCGCACACCGTTTGTGCTGATGACAGGGTATTGTGTCTTTGCGAAATGTCGGCACGCGCCATGGGCATTTCATATAGGCAAAGTTACAAAAGTTAGAATGAAAGATGCCTGAGATTAACAAGATTGCAGGCTTTTTTAGAGCTTCCGTTGCGTCAACACTGTTTCGTGACGAAGAAGGTGTAAACAGAAGGGAGAGTATCAAATGATGATTAAGAAAATGGGTCTTACGGCCGCCTTTTTAGGGGCAGCCCTTTATTCCACGGCTGCTGTGGCGGAAACCAATATTGTGATCGGGACCGGTGGTGAAACTGGTGTTTATTATCAGGTTGGTGGCGCAATTTGCCGTTTGGTGAACCGCGGTACGTCCGAACATGATATCAAATGCACCCATACAACGGGTGGTTCCGTCGCTAATATCAACGGTATTCGCAACGGAGACCTGGATTTGGGTGTGGCCCAGTCTGACTGGCAGTACCATGCCTATAATGGCACGGCTCCTGACAAGTTCCCTGAAGGGGCCTTTAAGGAATTGCGCGCTGTTTTCTCTGTGCATCCAGAGCCTTTCACTGTGGTTGCCCGCGCCGGTTCCGGCATCACGAAATTTGAAGACCTTGTCGGCAAGCGTGTGAATGTTGGCGATCCAGGGTCAGGGGCCCGCGCAACGATGGAAGTCGTGATGGAAAAGATGGGCTGGACCATGGACAGCTTTTCCCTGGCGTCGGATTTGAATTCCAAGGAACAGGCTGCTGCATTGTGTGATGACAAGGTTGATGCCATCGTATTTACCGTGGGTCACCCCGCAGGCACGATTTCGGAAGCAACCACCACCTGTGATTCCGTCCTGGTGCCGGTTGATAACGACGTGATCCAAAAGCTGGCGGCTGACAATGCCTATTATGCTATGACATCCATTCCGGGCGGCATGTACAAGGGTACGGATACCGACACGACAACATTCGGTGTCGGCGCGACCTTCGTATCCTCGTCTAAAACCAGCCCGGACGTTGTGTATCAGGTTGTAAAGGCGGTGTTTGATAACTTCGACCGCTTTAAGAAGATGCATCCGGCTTTCGCCAATCTGGAAGAAGCCAAGATGATCAAAAACAATCTGTCTGCCCCGCTGCATGACGGCGCGGTGAAGTATTATAAGGAACGTGGCTGGATGTAAGTCCGGTTTGGGGGGCGGGCGACTGTTTGGGTGCCGGCCCCCCATTTTTTTCGTCAATTTGCCTGATACTTAAATTTGCATACACTCTTAGTGTTACAACAGGTCATGCGTAGGGGGATGTGGTGATGAGCGATAAGAATGACGGGGCCGGTGGTCTAAGCCAGTCTGAATTGGACGATCTCGTTGCTTCCAATGACACCGGGGGGCGCGCACCAACCAATCAGACCTTGGTTCTTGCCATGGCGACGATCGCGTTGCTGTGGTCCCTGTTTCAGGTCTGGATCGCGTCACCTATCCCATATGAAATTGGCTTTGGTGCCTTTTCCAGTAAGGATGCTCGCGCCATTCACCTGACCTTCGCTCTGGTGTTGGCCTTTATGGCCTATCCGGCGTTCAAAAGCAGCCCACGGTCTTATATTCCAATCACGGATTGGATCATCATGATCCTGGGAGCGTCCTGCGCATTTTATTATTTCGCGGCAGATTTGCCGATTGTCGCCAGCCTGGGGGGGGAATTGCTGAGCGACCGCCCGGCGAACGCCAATACCACTGATGTCATTGTCTTCTGCGTCGGTATCGTCGCCCTGTTAGAAGCCACCCGCCGCAGCCTGGGCCCGCCGTTGGCTATCCTGGGCATTTTCTTCCTGGCCTATACCTATTTCGGGCCTTATTTCCCAGGATTGTTACAATGGAAAGGGGTCAGTTTTGAAGGCTTGGCCTATCACCAGTGGCTTTCTCAAAGCGGTGTGTTCGGCATCGCGCTGGGGGTGTCAACGGACCTTGTTTTCCTGTTCGTTTTGTTTGGGGCCTTGTTGGATAAGGCCGGGGCAGGAAGCTATTTCATTAAGGTTGCGTTCGCCCTGATGGGCCACTTGCGGGGAGGGCCTGCAAAGGCGGCAGTTGTCGCGTCCGGTATGACCGGTCTGATCTCTGGTTCTTCAATCGCCAATGTGGTGACGACGGGGACCTTTACCATTCCGATGATGAAACGCGTCGGGTTCAGTAATGAGAAGGCGGGCGCGGTAGAGGTTGCGTCTTCCGTGAATGGTCAGATCATGCCACCGGTGATGGGGGCTGCGGCCTTCCTGATGGTGGAATATGTCAACATCCCCTATTTCGATGTCGTAAAGCACGCCTTCCTGCCAGCGATTATCAGCTATATCGCCCTGGTCTATATCGTCCATCTGGAAGCCATGAAGCAGGACATGCCGGCCCTGGAACGGGTTACGACGCCCAAACCGTTGAAGCTGCAGTTTCTGTCTTTCCTGATGTCGGCTGCGATGTTCATCGCGATTGGTGGTGCGGTTGCCTATCTGTCAGAAGCATATTTCATGCTGACCAGTTCACCGGCACTGCTGTTGGCCTCTGCCATTGCATTGGGGGCAATCATCATTCTGTCCAAGGGCATTTCGCGGGGCGCTTCTGAGGGGACAAAGGCAGCGATTTTCTCCACCTTCACCATGGTGGTTGGCTATTGCATCGTCGGCGGCTTCTTCACGATGTATCTGCTGCAGACGATCTCTGAAATCCTCAGTGCCAATGGCCTGGATTTCCTGATGCTGTACATCGTTTCGGCTCTGTTGATCCTGGTCTATGTCTTTCTGGTCAGCATCTGTGCCCGCTATCCGGATCTGGAAGTTGACGATCCGAACTCCCCCATCGTCACGCTGCCAATGCCGCGCCCGACGATCATGTCTGGGTTGCATTTCCTGCTGCCGGTCCTGGTTTTGATCTGGATGCTGATGGTAGAGCGCAAGTCGCCCAGCCTGTCCGCATTCTGGGCAGTGATGCTGATGATTTTCATCCTGATTACCCAGCGGTCGCTGTTCGCCTTTTTCCGGGGGGAGACCGGCAATGGGATGATCGGGGAAAGTATCCGCGATTTGGTTGCAGGCCTGATTTCAGGCGCGCGCAATATGATCGGGATCGGGATTGCCACCGCTGCGGCGGGGATCATCGTTGGGGCCGTATCTCAAACCGGGATTGGCAGCGCGCTGGCCGATCTGGTTGAACTGATGTCCTTTGGCCAGTTGATCCTGATTTTGATCTGGACGGCGGTTCTTAGCCTTGTGCTGGGTATGGGCCTGCCGACAACGGCAAACTATATCGTCGTGTCATCCCTGCTGGCACCTGTTGTGGTGGCGCTGGGTCAGCAGAATGGCCTCGTCGTGCCATTAATCGCGGTCCATCTGTTCGTCTTCTATTTTGGCATCATGGCCGATGTCACGCCACCGGTCGGGCTGGCATCCTTCGCTGCGGCGGCGGTGTCGGGTGGTGATCCTATTAAGACTGGTTTTGTCGCGTTTTTCTATTCCATGCGCACGGCCCTGTTGCCCTTCCTGTTCATCTTCAACACCGATCTGCTGCTGATCGATGTAGGGCCCCTACAGGCGGTGATAGTCTTTATAGTGGCGACGGCGGCGATGCTGATCTTCACAGCCGGGATGCAGGGCTTTTTCCTGGCGCGGTCGCGGTTCTATGAATCGGTTCTGCTGATCCTGGTGGCGTTTACATTGTTCCGCCCGGGGTTCTGGATGGATATGATCATTTCCCCCACCCAATCGATGCCGCCTAATTCGATTGTTGAACAGATCGGCGCATTGGAGCCAGGGACGGATATGGTCCTGCTGGTTGATGGTTTGGATAAGGCAGGATCACCCATTGAGTTTACCGCAATTGTCGAAGTTCCTGAGGGGGCGACGGGTCAGGATCGTTTGGAAAACTTCGGTCTGGAACTGATCATCGATGGCGAGAAAGTAACAATCGACAATGTTGTCTATGACTCACCAGCCGATAAACAGGGCGTGTTTGATTGGGATCAGGTGATTATGGATGTCCAGGTTCCATCCAATCAGCCCCCTAAAGAGTTGTTGTGGATACCGGCGCTTGTTCTGTTCTTCTTGATTGGTTGGGTTCAATCCCGCCGTCAAAAGCGCATTAACCTGGGCCATGCAACGGCTTAGGATGGGGGGAGAAGACCATGTATAAGAATGTCTTGCTGGCTGTGGATTTGGGTGAAGATGCGTCTTGGAAAAGGGCCCTGCCAGAGGCCATTGCTTTGATCAAGGCGTCTGGGGGCGTGCTGCATATCATGACCGTCGTACCGGATTTCGGCATGACGGTCGTTGGATCCTTTTTCCCGTCCGGTTTTGAATCCAAGGCCATCGCGTCGGCACAGGAAAAGTTGCATGCTTTTGTGAAAGAGCATGTGCCACAGGATATCAAGGTTCAGCACATTATCGCCCATGGCGGACCGGCCGAGGAAATATTAGCGGCTGCGAAGAAAGTCCCAACAGATGTGATCGTAATCGGGTCTCATAGACCCGGACTGGAACACGCTATCCTGGGGTCTGTCGCGTCGCGTGTGGTTTCCCACGCAGAATGTTCTGTTCTGGTCGTGCGCGGAAGCTAGAGCGCGTTCTGATCACTCAGGCCGGTCTATGGACCTAAAGATTACCGCCCGCGGGTTCCAGAAAGGGCGGTGGGTCGGTAAAATCGACGCTTGGAATATTCAACAGCGGGTCATTGGCATCGGATAATTCCAGAGACAGCCCTGTTAAAACCCCCTGATTTCCAGTGTCCAATCCAGTAGAGGCAATGTCGGAATTGTCTTGGGAGGTATCTTCCCCAATGGCGTCAGGGTCTTCTGTCGTCATGGCGGCATTTGTGTCCTGCATCGGCTGCTCTAGCTCTGGCAGGGGTTCCAGTGACGCTGTGTCTTGCGATGGCTCCAGGGAAGATGTTGGCGCCGGATCAAGCGGGGACAACGGCTCTAGCGGTGCCAATGGGTCCAAGGGCGAGGGAGAGTCCAGTGGCGCCAATGGCTCCAGCGGTGTGGAAGGGTTCAGTGTAGCATTTGGATCAAAGGTCTGAGATTCTGGAATACCATTATCCTGTGACGGCGGGGTCAAAGGATCCAAAATTGCCCCAGGATCCAATGTTTCCCCTGTTGAAGAACCACCCAATTCATTGTCTGTAATGGGGGCGGATGCTTCCGGTGCGTCTGCGGGCATAACGCCATCATTCAACATCGCCAGATACAGGCGATCCGCTGAACCGGCGGCGCAATCCTGGCATACGGTCAGATTATCGGCCCCTGGACCATTTGTGACGCCAATAATGTCCCCATCAGGGGCTATCATGGTCTGGCGCCAGTTGCCGCGTGCAATCGTATAGCCGTTGATCATTTTCTCATAGATCATGGCCGGGGCGGGGGTTAGGACACCTTGATCATCAATCTTGAATCCGGCGGCGACAACGGTCGCGCCAATTGGCATGTTGCGGTCCATCCATACGGTTTTTTCCTCACCCACAGCGCGGTCATTGCCATAAACGACAAGATACTGATCGCCTACCTGATCATAGATGAAGGGATAATCGCTGGCGCGTTCCCAGTTTCCAAAGGTCTTGGCAATAATATGTTTGGACTGGGCATAGCCTGCCAGCAAGCGCTCTTCAAAGCAGTCATAGGCCGCTTCCAATTGCTCTTTTCCAGGGGTGGCCGCCGGGCTGCCATCTTCTGCCTTAGTGGGCGCTACACTGCAGGGGGGAGGGGTGTTTTCGCCAGCCACCTCATCGGCAATTGCCGTTGTAGCCGAAAGGCTAATCACAGATGCCAGCGCCGCAATCGCCAGTGTATGACATGATTTTAATGCCACGCTATTGATTCCTTTTCCCATCTCACACAATCCTGCGACTATTTTTAGGCCGATTCTATCCAGTTTCGGAAGCATTTTCGGACAATCGTCACAGCTTTCTTTTTAGCCCGGCTAAGGCGATGGTCAGCCATCCAATAATCAAGCTTAATCCCCCGATCGGGGCGGCGGCACCTGCGGCCCGAAAATCCAGAAAAGCCAGAGCCAAAAGACTGCCGCAAAAAACCAGCGTGCCAAATGTGAACAGGCCCGCCGCCAGTGCCAGCATGCGCGTGGTTTGGTGTCTCAGGGCAATCGCGCAGCCGAAAATTGCAACGGCATGGATCAGCATATACCGGCTGGCGGTTTCCACCCAATCGACGGCTTTATCCGTCACCATAGTATCCAGGCCATGGGCGGCCCAGGCACCCAAACCAACAGCCAATGCGCCAAATACGCCCGCGAAAATTAAAAATAGACGCATAAGGTACTTCCTTTGAAAAGGCTGCGCGTATTACGTAGAAAAGCATTGAGCCCGCCAAGGCGGGCTCAAGACAGTATAAAAAGGAGTATCCCTGGGTCCAGGGAATACTGGGGAATTACGATCAGGCGTATTGATCAACAACCTGCCCAAGGGCACGTGTCTGCTCCGACTGGGTGTTCTGGTTGCCGTTCACCGTTGCTGTGGACTCTTCGTTTCGTGTCGTCTGGTTCGTTGCCCCAACACCGGTTGCCGACGCGATCTGTGTCACAGCCTCTGTGTCCGTCGCGGCATCCACTGTGGCGTCGTCATTGGCCGCCTGGGCAGCGTCCTGAGCCTGTGTCAGGTAATCCTGCGCGGCATTGCTCAGCGTTACTGTGTCGGTATCATCTTCTTGCTGAGACTGCTGGGATGCTTGCTGTTGCGTGTCTGTTTCCGCAGCGCGCAACTGGTCTTCAGCTTCGACATCATCAACGGCGGGTTGCTGTTGAAGCTCTTCCTGACGTGCCCGTTCGTCGGCGCGGCGCTGGGCTGCGGCCTCCGGGTCGAACGTGCTGCGCGTAACTGCGGGGTTAAATCCGCCAATACCACCGATGTCGGCCATACCGTCATCCTTTCTTTTCTCGATGCTGGGGAAAGACGCCCCCGTATTCTGCACCCATATAAATTCGCCGGTTCTTCGGTCGAATAGATACTTATCTGCCTTAATATAGTCAGTTTCGCCAGGTTCCGCAACATATGGATGACATTTGATCTAATTTTGGTCTTATAGGGGGGTAGGCTTTATCGGCGATGTTGTTTCGGGTCCAGGGCGTCTTGTAATCCATCGCCCAGAAAATTGAAGGCGATGACGGTTACAAAGATCGCTAATCCCGGCCAAAGCGCCAGATTTGGGCTGTCCCAGATGTAATCCTGTGCGTTGGTCAGCATCGTCCCCCAACTGGGTGTCGGCGGGCGAATGCCAAGGCCAAGAAAGCTGAGGACGCTTTCCAGCAGGATGATATTCCCGATCGACAAAGTCGTTGCGATAACGATGGATGCCTGGACATTGGGAAAGATATGCCGTCGCATGATGGCAAATGGGGTTGCCCCTTGTGCTCGGGCGGCGACGACAAATTCCCGTTGCTTCAGGCTTAGAGTCTCCGCCCGGACCAGCCGTGCCACGGTTGGCCAGGCGACCAGAGAGATAATCATAACAAGGCGCATCAACCCGGACCCGTCGGTAAACGCGCCCAACCCGATCTTATTGAAATCCAGTGCGGACAGGACGATCAGCAGCGGCAGAAGTGGCAGGGCGATCACCCCATCGGTCAAGCGCATCAACAGGCTGTCCAGCCATCCGCCGAAGTAGCCAGCACAAATGCCAATGATGCTGCCCAGTATGGCGGCGGTCAGGGCGGTGATTAGGCCGACAGTCAGGGAGGCCTGGCTGCCCAGGATTAAACGGGCCAACACGTCGCGTCCAAGCTCGTCCGTGCCCAGGGGATGGCCGGGATCAGGTGGTCCTTTCAGATTGAAGAGGTCCGTTTCAAATCCATCCAGGTCCAGCAACGCCAGAAGATGCTGACCCGCCAGAGCGGTCAGAACCAGCAGGATCAGGACAATAAGGGATAGAACAGCCATCCGGTTGCGCAGGAAGTTTCCCCGGATCCTTTGCGCACGACGCAGGGGGGTAGGGTGCGTCATCTGCCATTCCCCCGGTCCTGCAGCGCGATACGCGGATCCAGCACGGCGTATGCGATATCTGCCAGAATACTGCCCGCCAATGTGAAAGCGGTCGCGACCATCAAACCGACCAGTGCCAGATTGAAGTCATTGCCCATCACGGCCTCGTAAATCATACGACCCATGCCAGACCACCCGAAAATCGTTTCGGTGATCAGCGCACCGGAAAACAATGTACCAAAACTAAGCGCAATCACGGTGATCAGGGGCAGCAGCGCATTGCGCAGGGCGTGATCAAATAGCTGGCGCGCCGGATTGGCCCCTTTTGCCCTGGCAGTGCGCATATAATCCTGACCCAGGGATTGCAGCATCGCACCGCGCATGAAGCGGGTGAAGCCGCCAATGGATGCCAGGCTGAGCGCGGCGACGGGCAAAAGCATGTGGCGCAGATGGTCCAAACCGCTATCGCCGCTTTCGGCCATTCCGCCAGCGGGAATCCAGGCGACCGGCACAGCGATATAGGCGATCAGCAACAGGGCCAGCCAGAAGGGGGGGACTGAAATCCCGGCAAAGCAGATCAGATTGATGGCATAATCTGTCAGGCGATTATGTCGGGCCGCCGCCCATACGCCCAATGGGATCGCCAAAGCCAGGGCCACAAGGGTGCTGATCCCCAGCAATTGAAATGTTGCCCAAAGGCGCGGCATCAGCACGTCACCGACCGGTTGCTGATACAGTCTGGAATATCCGAAATCCCCCTGCAATGCACCTGCCAGCCAACTGGCATATCGTGCCAGGACCGGGCGATCCAGATCATAGCGCGCCCGCAATCTTTCGGCGTCCGCCGCCGTCATTTCTGGATTGGCGGAAAACATCAGATCAATGGGGTCACCTGGCATCAAACCGATCAACCCGTAGCTTGCAAAGGACACGACCAGCAGCACAAGAAAACTGTGGATCAAACGATGGGTGAGGTAGTGGATCATCGGTGTCGGGTGGCTTGGGTCACGGTGACAGATGCCAATCTTCAACCCATAACGGGGAGGGGAACTGATGGCCCGTCGGTGTCAGACCCGACAGGCTTTTTGGCAGGATATAGGTGTCGGACCGGAAATACAGCGGCAGAACGGGAAGATCGGTGACATACAGCTGTTGCATCCGTCTCCACAACTGCTCCTGTCTGGCTTCTTCGCAGTCAAATTCCAGGCCATTGATGATCTCATCCATTTCAGGACTGTCATAGCCTGGGTAATTCTGACCAGCCCAGGCATTGGCCTCCCGCGGGATCTCCTGGGAATGCAATGTCGTGCGGGGGACGGATTCCGGTGCGCTCATCCAGGCATACATCGCCATGGCGGGATATTTACGCTTTGAAATCGTGTCCCCAAACAGCACGCGTGGGGGCTCGTTTTCGATACGGATATCGATACCGATCTGCTTCCATTGATTTTGCAGAACCTGCTGTACCAATTCGCGCGATTTGTTCCCGGCGGTGGTTTGCAGGGTCAGTGTCAGGGCATCGTCCCCCTTGTACCGAATGCCATCAGCGCCCAGTGTCCAGCCCGCCTGGTCCAAGAGATCCGCAGCCTTTTCCGGGTCATAGGCATAGTGTGGAATGTCAGGATCATACCGGATATCCAACGGATTGACGTTGCTTTGTGCGACAGGCTGCTTGCCCTTGAACAAGCGTTTGGTGATCAGGGATCGGTCAATACCATACAGCAATGCCTGGCGTACGCGTACGTCCTTCAGGATTGGATTGTCCAAGTTCAAATCAATATGCTCATAGACTAGGCTGGGCTTGTAGATGATCTGGTAGTCATCGCCATAGCGTTCCTGGAAGGCCAGCGCCTGATCGACAGACAGGCCTAACTCCCCAGCGATCATGTCAATATCGCCCGCCAGCAGATTGGCTGTCAGGGCGGCGGTGTTTTCAATCGCCCGTATTTCGATTTCATCAAAGTACGGGGGCTTTCCCCACCATTCCGGGTTCCGCTGCAGCAGGATGCTTTGGCCAGGTGTGACCCGGGCGATGCGATAGGGGCCATACCATAGGCCCGGATTGGTCGAATCCGTATCATAGGCGGTACGACGGCGATAGTCAGCCGCGCCTTCATCGAATATCGGCTTTTCAATATGGCGGGGCAGCAGCGTTAAGCCGGATAAGCCCTGATAATCACAAGAGCGCTTGTTCAGATGCAGGGTGAATCGCTTTTCCCCATCAATCTCTACCCGGTCGATGCGGCGGTATTGTTCCGCATTATCAATACCGGATTCAGGGTTCTTGCCCATTTCTACGGAAAACAAGACATCCTGGGTTGTGATCGGCGTGCCATCCCCCCAAACGGCATCGGGCGGCAGTTCGTATTGGACTGCCATGCCTTCCTGGCCATCCTGTGTCAGTTCCAATGCGGCCGTCCCTTGCTCCAGGCTGGGAAGGCGCGTGCACAGCAGGCAGACCCGCTTCCAATCCGGGTCATAGGCCGTGATCGGGCGTCGTGCCATGGCAATGACATAGGTTTTTGCCAGCATGGAATCGAAGGCCGGATGCAGGGTAGAGGGATACTGACTGATCCCGATGGTCAGCCGTTCCTTGCTAATCGCCTGCGCTTCGAAGGTCAGGGAAGACACACCGACGAGCGCCAGAATGACAACTTGGATCAGGCGGATCATTCAGACCGTCCTCCCATTCCTATTCTTCCGAACCACCCATGGCTTTTGACCATCCGATCGGATCATGCAGAAACGCTTCCACCTGGTCCGCTTGGCCTGCTTTGAAATAGCCATCTTCCTTGGCGCATTCCAGAACATCCCACCACGTTGCCAGGGAATGCAGCGCGACGCCATGGTCGGCCAGGGCTTTCTCCCCTTCCGGGAAAATGCCGTAATGGAAGATCACAAATGTGTGGTGACACACCGCGCCCGCGTCACGTATACCGTCGACGAAGGACAGTTTAGAGCCACCATCGGTCGCCATGTCCTCAACCAGGATTACCCGTTGCCCTTCTGCCAGGGCCCCTTCGATGCGGGCATTGCGCCCAAAGCCTTTGGGTTTTTTACGGATATAACACATCGGCAGCATCAGGTGGTCTGAGATCCAGGCCGCGAAGGGAATACCGGCGGTCTCCCCCCCTGCAACCACGTCCAGGCTTTCAAAACCGACCTTTTCCTCAATCGTGGCGGCCCCCATTTTCATCAGGCGACGGCGCGCGCGCGGAAAGGCGATCAGCCGACGGCAATCCACATAGACCGGACTTTTTCGGCCACTGGTCAGGGTGAAAGGGTCGTCCGGCTTGAACAGCACAGATTGGGTTTCAATCAAAATCCGGGCGGCAACGCGAGAGATCGGGGTTGAAGCGGTGGTGGTCATACGCAATGGGTCCTTTTCAAGGCTCTAATAATGAATGTGACACATTAGGGTGTCGGCAGGGGCGTCTCAACTGGGCGAAATACTTTTCCGGCCAAAATGTATCCGATGGTCTTGGTTCCGACGATGGCAATGATCAGCGTCGTGATCAGGATCGCCGCAATCGCCAGTCCATGCGCAAAACCACTGTCAATCGCATCCGCATATAGAATGGCCGCGACACTGAAGGCGGCCATTGGGAAGGTGCAGGACCAGGCGCTTAATCCAAACGGCATTTGCAGCATCGCTTTGACCTGTGGGATCAGGATCAACAGCATGAAAACGGCAATGCCGAAGAACATCTGGGCCGTGCCATCAATATGCCCCCCGTTCAATACGGCATAGGCGGTAAAGCACAGCGATGGCGGTGCCAGCAGGATTGCCAGCGTCGGTCGCAGCGGTTTTTCCATCGCGCGTTCAAACAACAATCGATAAAAGACGACCGTGAACAGGATGATCCAGAATAACAGCCCCACGGCAAAGACCATCCAACTGATACCCGTATAGCCCAATGGCGCCCCCACAATCGGGGTCACCAGATTGCCAACAACCGGGATGAACCATATGGGCGTTGCGTGCGATATATGATTATCCCGTGATATCCACTTAGTGACGACACGAACCGTGATCGCCATATTGGCGATTGCGGCAACGCTCCAGATCAGGGTCGCCAAGCCGTGGGACAAACCGATAAGACTGGAAGACAGTATCATCATTGTCATGGTTGCCGTGGCGAATAAATTTCCCTGGATCGGGTGATTTAACTCGTCCAGCACGGCCTGACGATGCCGGACTGTTTTCAGGCCATACAGGCCCAACAAAATCAGAAATATACCAATCGCGATTCCAATGAAAATGATACCGGGAATGGGACCTATTCCATAGGCTATTCCTGTTTCGCGCCAGGCAATGGCAAACCCTGCCAGGCCCAGCCCTGCGCTGAACAGGCTGACGGGCATATGTTGCAGGCTGGCGGGGATGCGATCATCGCTGGTGGTTGCGGTACTGGTCGCGCCTGCTTTTTGTGCCGATGGCCCCTTTGCCGCTGATTTGACGGGGCTGCTTTTCTTCGCAACGGACTTTTTTGCCGTCGCTTTTTTGCGCCTGGCTTTTTTCTGACCTGCTGCGACAGGTTGCGCCGTAACGGTCGTATCGGGAGAGTCGGGGGGTACTGCCATGCGGCACAATCCATTGATGGTGTATAACAGGTTCCACTGTTGTAGCCTTGTCTAACCCATTTTGGAAAGAGTTAGGCGGCAGTGCGGTTCTACTGTCCCTTTTCACACTTTTGAAAGGAATTGCAACATGTCCACGGTCCAACCCCTTGCAGCCACTGAGACGGATCCCCGCGTCAAGGCGGTGTTTGACGATATAAGGGCGGTGCGCGGCAGTGATTTTATCAATAACTTCTGGCTCTATCTGGCCTTCGACCCGGCCCTGCTGGAGGATGTCTGGCACAGCGTGCGTGACACGATGATCGCCCCGTCGGCCCTGGATCAAAAAACCAAGGAAATGATCTATATCGCGGTTTCTGTCGCCAATGCCTGTCAGTATTGCATCCATTCCCATACCGCTGCGGCAAAGGCGAAGGGGATGACGGCATCAGAGCATGCGGATCTGTTGCGTGTGATTGGGCTGGCGGCGCGAACCAATCATCTGGTGAATGGTTTGCAGGTCCCGGTCGATGCCGCATTTGATATGGCGGCCAGCGAGAATGGCGAGACGTAAAAGATTGTAACGGAATGGTTTTCTTTGCGCGTTTGCGTTCTATAGTGCGCCCAAACATCGCTGAAAGGGTTGGCCGTGCTGGAAATTGTCTTAACGATTGCGCCGATTTTCCTGTTGATCGTACTGGGTAATATCCTGCGCCGGATTGGCATTCCGTCTGTCGATTTCTGGAATATTAATGACAAGCTGGTCTATTGGGTCTTGTTCCCGGTCCTGCTGTTCAAAACGACATCGAGCTTAACTCTGTCAGGGGCGGTGATCGGGAATTACGCCATCGTCATTCTGGGGGGATTTTTTGCAGCGGTTCTATACAGCCTGATCGCAATCAAAGTGTTCAGGATTTCAGCCCCCAGCGGCACGTCGGTTTTACAGGGGGCCGCGCGCCATAATACCTTTATCGCCCTGGCGGTGGCAGAGCGTCTGTTCGGCGCTGATGGTCTGGCCTTAGCGGCAATGGTAACAGCGGTCCTGATACCGGTGACAAACATCGTTGTTGTGACATCCATGGTCGGCATGTTGCCAAAAACACCGGGGCGCAGCCTGCCCGCAGCGATCCTGCGGGATCTGACCCGCAACCCACTGCTGGTTTCCATTGTGATCGGGATGTCACTGAACCTGTTGGGCGTCGGGGAGATTCCGGTATTGCATCAGACGGCCGGAATTCTGGGGGCGGCGGCCTTGCCGATCATGCTGTTATGCATTGGGGCCAATTTGCATTTTTCTGAGATGCGGGCGGGTCTGTTATCGACCTATCTGTCTATGGCTGGAAAGTTCATCGTCTTCCCGGCGGTCGTCTTTGGCTTGGTGCTGATGGTTGGATTGGAAGGAAATATGGCAATGATCCCGCTGATTTTTGCCTGTGTCCCAACGGCGGCATCCTCCTTCACCCTGGCCCGCCAAATGGGGGGGGACGCCCCGCTGGCCGCATCGATTGTGACGGTGCAGACCCTGGTGTCTTTCGTTTCCCTTCCCATCGCGATCACGCTATTGGGACACGTCTTTGGACTGACTTTTTAAATCATACCAGGCGCGTAACACGTCCTGTGTGACCTTTGGGTCGGCCAGGACCAAGCGAATGGCGTCCTGTTCGTAATCTTCCAGGCGGACTGTCAGAAAGTCCCCCCATTGCCGTAGGTAAGAGCCGGAAAACATCGCATTGCGCTTTGACACATCCGGTGTTCCAAAGCGCATGATCAGGTCCGAATCAACTTTTTCCAGATCGAAACCATCAGGGTATTTATCCTCAATTTCTATGCGATACAGGGTGTCATCATCCGGTCGAACAGAAAAGAAGATGCCGAAATGGTATTCCCGATACCGACACAGGGTTCCATGATAGCGGTGATACCCTTCCTGTATGGAGGGTTCGCAAAAGAACCGATATTGCGACAAGGCTTCCAGGGCGGCATTCCGCGTCATACCCAGGGAAAGACCGCGAAGGCTGTACTCCGTGTCTTGCGCCCGGACCGATCCGGCCCCGAACAGGTGTGTTCCTATCAGAAACAACAGGAACAGCAGACGCGTCATCGGGTCAGACCCAGTCGCTGATGCCATTGGGCCAGGGATTCGTCCGGATATTCGTCAAACGTCTTATCCTGTGGACCGGCTTCAGTCTCGCACCAGGGGGCCTTATACGCCGTCATCAGATTTACATGTTCTGGCGGCACGGGAAGGGCGGTATCTATTGCCGATGCAAAGGGATGCACAAGTTCAGGCCAGCGGCTGTCATAGCACCACAGGCAGGACCCGCAATGCTTACAGAAATGGCGGCCCAGCGGGCTGATGCCGTCAGGTGCGCGCGTATCCCTGGCATGATAGACGCTCAGATGCTCTTCTCCCTCAATCGACAGGCTGGCATAATCGCCCCCCAGATTGATCGTATAGCCACCGCCCCCCTGAGTCTTGCGACAGATTGAACAGTAACAGCGGTTAAAGGGATAGGGATGTGCGCTTTCCAGGGAAAACCGCACAGACCCGCAATGACAGCTTCCCTCCAGCCTCATGCTTCTTTCTCCTCAATTCCAACGGGATGATAGTCATAGGGGCCAACGCCCTGGACCAACATCATTCGGACTGTATCGCTGCCAATATTGCGAACCTCATGGGCAACCTTGGGGGCGACGGCGCAACTGTCACCGGATTTCAGGTGATGCATCGCTTTCGGGGCGCGGCATTCAATTTCAACCGATCCGGCAAGACAGTAAAATCGATCATGGACGTTGGTATGCCAATGCCAGGGAACTTTCTCCCCCGCCTGCAATGTCATTTCCAGAACGCGCAGGGTTGGTGTTTCCTCAACAATATCAATGCGCGCGACGGAAAATTGATTTTCCCATGGCCTTGTGTCAGTCATCCGTCAGACTCCTTATTTCAGCATTTGCGTGTCGCCATCGATGCTCAGCGCTTGTCCAGACAAGGTTCCACAGTCATCGGATGCAAGGAACAAAGCCATGGCGGCAATATCTTCCGGCGGGATCAATCGCCCCATTGAGGCCAGATTGGTGTAATTGGCCAACATCTCTTCAAAAGGGACGCCGCGCGCATCGGCTTTGGCGGTGATCACCCGTTCAATCCTGGGGCCTTCCACGGCGCCGGGCAGGATGGCATTGACCCGAATGTTGAAGGGGCCCAGCTCTGCCGCCAGCGACTTTGTAAATCCGACAACCGCCCATTTGGACGCGGAATAGGGGGTGCGCAGCGGGAAGGCGAATTTCCCCGCTGCGGAGGAGAGATTGATGATTGCTCCACCGCCCGCTGCTTTTAGATGGGGCACCGCCAGCCGGGTGCATAAAAACTGTCCGGTGATGTTGATCGCCAGCGTTCTTTCAAAATCATCAGGATTGATATCTTCAACCGGGCCGGTCGGCCCTGCAATGCCGGCATTGTTGACCAGGACATCCAGGCCGCCCAGAGCGGCCAATCCCTGTTCAAAGAAAGCGTCGACAGCCGCGCGATCTGAGATATCCGCCTGCATTTGACCGATATCAGGGTGTGTGGTGGACAGGTCTGCCAAAGCCGTCTGATCAATATCGCACACAAAGACTCTCGCGCCCGCCGCATTCATCTTTTCGGCCATAATGCGCCCGATTCCCGCTGCGCCGGCGGTGATAAGAATGCGCTTTCCTGTCAATTCATGTGTCATTCTGGTATCCTCCCGGACCAAGGGCTTTTTTGTACAGTGCCATCGTTTCGGCAACGATGATACCTTCGGCAAAGTCCTTTTCCACAGCCAGCCTTGCCCCTTTACCCAATTGGCGGCGCAAGGCTGGGTTTTCAGCCAATTTTTGTAGAGCGTCGGCCAGGGGTTCCACGGATTTCAGGGGAATCCGCAAACCGGTTTCCCCGTCCCGACAAATCTCCCGACAGCCCGGCACATCGGTCGCGATCACCGGGCGTGCACAGGCTGCCCCTTCCAGCAACGATTTAGGCAAGCCCTCGCGATAGGATGGCAGCACCGCGATATGGGCAGAGCCATACGTGCCGGGTATATCTGATGAAGGACCTGCGATTTCGACCACACGTTCGTCTTGCCAGGCCTTCAGGGTGGCGACCGGGATGCTGGCTGGATTGGCATCGGTTGGGCCGACCAGCCGGATTGTGATGTCGACCCCTCGCTGTTTCAGAAGACGCGCGGCCTCCACCAATTCGCCGATCCCCTTGTCCCACAGCATCCGGCTGACACAAACAGCGACGGGCGTTCCTGGCGGTTCTGGCATCGGGTAAAACCGATCGATGTCCACACCAGAGCCTCGAATCACCACGATCCGTGCAGGCTTCACATGCATGCGATTTTCAAACAGGGCGGCATCATCCGAATTTTGCACGATCAGATGGGTGTTCCGGCGGTTATTCAGCCAACCAAAAGCCCGCTCAACGACTGGTCTTAACAGGGTGATTTTCCAGCCCGTGGCGATAAAAAGGAATCCCAGCCCCGCCATGGCATTTACAACGGCCGGGGTTCCTGTTTTCGCTGCCGCCAACCCGCCATACAGGACCGGTTTCATCGCTACATGATGCACCAGATCCGGCTGCTCCTGGCGATACAGACGTGTTATTGCGCGGAAGGTCTTCAGGTCCCGGACAGGGTTCAGGCCTGACCGGTCAAAAGGAATGTCGCGGGCGACAAATCCCTCTTCAATGATGCGGTCGCGATGATCGGCCATGCGACAGGCGACAATGACTTTCGCCCCGGCATCCCGTGCCGCCCGGGCGAAGGGCAGGCGATGAGACCAGAAATACCAGTCTTCCGTCACCAGATACAGGATCGTTTTACCACTCAGGTCCAACGATGCCACCCGTGTCATGGCTTGCCCATCCAACGCTCTGCCCAGGCCTCCAGCATGCAAATGCCCCATAGGGCTTCCGCCCGTGCCCCGCGCCCGTTCAGATGGTCCTTCCAGGCCTGGCGCACAGGTGCGGGATCAATCCAGCCCCGGGATTTCAGACGGTCCTGTGATAGCAAGGTTTCAGCCCAATCGCGCAGCGGGCCGCGCAACCAATCGCCCAATGGAATGGCAAAGCCGCTTTTTGGACGATCCACTAAAGTCTGGGGCACATGGCGATACAGAACCTGCCGCAGTGGCCATTTGCTGATTCCGTTGCGGATTTTCAGTTCCGTGGGCAGGGTCCAGGCAAATTCGACCAACCGGTGATCCAACAGGGGTACACGGGCTTCCAGGCTGACGGCCATGCTGGCACGATCGACCTTGGTTAGGATGTCATTGGGTAGATAGCCAAGCGTATCGGCATAGGCAGCGCGGGCTGAGGGGTCCAGTACCGGACCATCGGGTAATTGCCCTGGAATGTTCAGGCCTGTCAGATCTTCGGGCCAATGGGTCACCAGATCCAGATAGCGCGCATCAGGGGTGCCTGCGGCAAGCGCCCGCGACAGTTTTTGGACTTTGGTGCCAAGCATGCGCGGGCGCTTCGATTCCGGCATAAACTGGGCCAAAGTATCCCATATTGCAGGCCCCGGTGCCGCCAGGGCCGCGGCCCCCATGCGGCGCATTGGTGCTGGGACGGCACTGACCCTGCGTTCAATCTGGCCCAGGGCTTTATGACGGTTATAGCCAAAGAAAACTTCGTCCCCGCCATCGCCGCTCAGGGCCACAGTCACCTGATCGCGCGCCAGTTTGCTGACCAGATAGGTGGGCAGGGCAGATGAATCCGCAAAGGGCTCATCATACCAGTCCGGCAGATTGGGGATCAGATCCAGGGCATCCTGTGGCGACAGGTCCAGGCTGGTGTGATCGGTGCCCAGATGCCGGGCGACCGCAGCGGCATGATGCGCCTCGTCATAGTCAGAGGCCCCGAACCCGATTGTGAAGGTCTTGATCGGTCGGTCTGCTGCCTGCTGCATCAGGGCAACCACGGTCGAGGAATCCACCCCGCCGGACAATAGGGCCCCCAATGGAACATCGGCCACCATGCGTAATTTTACGGCATCTGCGATCAGGGATTCGGTTTGGTCTATCACCTCTTCTTCGGACAGGGTTGCGATGGGTTGATTGGCAAACTGCGCCATGGACCAATAGCAGTGCCGTGAAATCTCTCCCGCAGTATCTATTTCGGCATAATGGCCGGGCGACAGCATTTCCAGATCCTGATAAATGCATGCCGGGGCAGGAACAACATTGCCCTTCAGATAGCCATCCAGGGCGATGGGCGACAGTTTCGGTTCAAAGGTCGATGTCGCGCGCATCGCCTTTAATTCAGATGCCCAATAGACATGATTTCCCTGGCGTCCGAAATACAGCGGCTTTATGCCCAGTCGATCCCGCACCAATACCAATTTCCGGGTTTGCGTATCCCATAAGGCAATGGCGAACATGCCGACCATGCGGGGCAGCGTGGCGGCGATGCCGTCCCGGGCGAACAGTTCCAGAATAACCTCACTGTCCGACGCGCCGCGAAATTTATAGCTGCGGCGTGCCAGGTCCTTTGCCAGGTCGCGATAGTTATAAATCTCTCCATTATAGGTCATGACATAGCGACCATCAGAGGACCGCATGGGCTGTGCCCCTAAAGGGGAGAGATCGATGATCGCCAATCGGCGAAAGGCCATGGCAATACCGGCATTCGCATCGGCCCAGACCTCGCCCATATCCGGCCCGCGATGCCACATAGCCTGAGCCATCGCCTGTCCGGTTTCGGACAGTCGGGCATGGGAGGTTTCTTTCCTAAGATCAATCAGACCAGATATACCGCACATAAGGGCAAGATAGAGCGCTGCGCAGCATTCGTCACGTCCAGAGCGATGCTGGGCGAGCGACTAAAATTTCAGATGCGACTTTATGTCATGAACACAATATTATTGTTTTAAAACAATGTATTGAAATAAGATTCTGAATGTATTTTTCAGCGCACTAACGGTGCCGTCCTTTACAGAAATATTGGTCAGCGCTACGAATTTTCTGCGAATAATTCGCAGTTTCATGTTTGCCACGATCATGGGCAGCGAGGCGTTGGCTTTTGGAACTGACCCCTCGCAAGAAAAACAAAGGATTCTAGCAAATGAAAATTCAATCAGGCCTGATTGCCGCAACGCTGGTTCTGGGCTCCATTTTCTCCGTCGCCAGTGGATCAACCGACGCCCTGGCCGATGACGCGCGGATTATCAAGGTGGAGATCCAGGATCATAAATTCACACCTGACCGAATTGAGGTCGCGGCCGGTGAGACCTTTATTCTGGAAGTATCCAACAGGGACCCTTTACCGGAAGAATTCGAAAGCATGGCCCTGCATATCGAAAAGGTCATTGCCGGTCACACCGACGGTAAGATTCGCATCAATGGCCTTGAAGCAGGCGAATACGCCTTTATCGGTGAGTTTCATGCCGATCAGGCGAATGGTGTAATTGTCGTTAAATAACAGCATGTTGGAGATATGACATGATAGCAGCCCTGATCATCGTCTTTCGGGAAGTTCTGGAAGCGGCCCTGGTCATCAGCATTGTTCTGTCATCGACCCGCGGCCTGCCCGGTGTGGGGCGTTGGGTCAGTGCAGGCATTGCCGCAGGGGTGGTTGGGGCTGCAATCGTCGCTCAATTTGCGGGGGTGATTTCCGATACGCTGAATGGCTATGGTCAGGAAATCTTTAATGCCTGTGTTCTGTTGCTGGCGGTTGCCATGCTGGCCTGGCACACGATCTGGATGTCGACCCATGGCCGCCAGATGGTCACTGAATTGCGCTCTGTTGGGGATACTGTACGCAGTGGGGGGCGTCCGCTCTATGCGCTGGCGCTTGTTGTCGGGTTAGCGGTTTTGCGGGAAGGGTCAGAAGTCGTGCTGTTCCTGTATGGTCTGGCGGCATCTGATGGGGGTTTTCGGCCCGCAATCCTGGGCGGGTCGGCTGGATTGGCGCTGGGCGTTACTGTCGGTGCAGTCCTGTATCTGGGCCTGCTGCGGATCCCGACCGGTAAGATATTCAGTGTCACGAACTGGATGATTATTCTGCTGGCCGCTGGCATGGCGGCGCAGGCGATGAACTTTCTGGCTGCAGCTGGTTTTGTCACCCTGGGTCCGACCCTGTGGGACAGTTCATTCCTGCTGAGTGAGAGCAGTATTCTGGGGAAAATACTGCATACGCTGATCGGGTATATTGAACGCCCGACAGTGTTGCATCTTATCGTCTATATCGGAACGATCGGGCTGATCACCGGGGCAACGCGGCTGGTATCGAACAGCCAACAGAAGAAGCCGGTTTCAGGTTAAACCGGAACCGCATCGCCTTCCTTTACGGTTTCCATTGCGACATAGGTTGCGGTGGAAATCACGCCGGGCAGGGGGTTGATCACGTCGCCCAGAAAGTGACGAAAGCTCTCCATATCCCTGGTGCGAACCTTCAACAGATAATCAAAGCCACCGGCGACCATGTGACATTCTGCAATACCTGGTTCTTGCTGTACGGCGTGTTTGAAATGCTCAAATATGTCGCTGGTCGTGCGGTCCAGCGTGACCTGAACGAATACGGTCAAGCCAGCCTCCAGTTTTGACGGGGACAGGCGTGCTGCATATCCGGTGATGTATCCGCTTTTTTCCAGCCGCCGCACCCGCTCCAGGCAGGGTGTGGGAGACAGGTTCACCAATCGGGCCAGATCAACATTGCTCAGCCGCCCGTTGGCCTGTAACTGCCGCAAGATATTGCGATCAATTTTATCAAGGCTGCGCGTTGTCTCTGTCATTGCAGAATCTTTCACTATGAAATCTGGGTTTGGCTATAAGATATATCGTCAACACCCCTAAAACAGAAGCACATTTGGCTGGGTTTGTTTTACTGTTTCGGCTCCATTCGATTAAGGGAGACGAACATGCTGCTGACCGACAAACAAGCCGACCGGTATCTTTCTCACGGCGCTCTGCGCCAAGCGGTGCGAGACGCCTATCGCATGGATGAGGAGGCTTGTCTGACGGAGCGTTTGGGTCAGGCGAGACTGGAAGCCGCCGCCCGTGATCGGATCGAAGAGCGCGCGCGCCAATTGGTTGTCGAAGTGCGTAAGGACCGGGTTAAGTCATCTGGCATTGACGCCTTCATGCATGAATATGAACTGTCGTCCCGGGAAGGCGTTGTTTTGATGTGCATGGCCGAAGCCCTATTGCGCATCCCCGATGATGAAACCGCTGATGCCCTGATCAAGGATAAGATCGGGGGCGCGAATTGGGAATCCCATCTGGGTCATTCTGAAAGCTGGTTCGTGAATGCGTCAACCTGGGCCCTGATGCTGACCGGGCGCATCGTCGGGGATGATGGCAAGTCAGCAGAGCAGGACTGGCGCGGTACAATGCGCAAATTGGTCCAGCGGTCGGGTGAACCCGTCATCCGCAAGGCAGTCAATCAAGCGATGCGCGTCATGGGACGGCAATTCGTGATGGGCCGTAAGATTGAAGAAGCCCTGGATCGTGCCAAGGGAAATGAAAGCAAAGGCTATCGCTATTCCTATGACATGCTGGGTGAGGCGGCCCGCACGATGGCAGATGCCGACCGCTATTTTAAGTCCTATAGCACGGCGATTGAGAAAATCGGCAAGGCCGCGAAAGGGCGAGGTGTCATTGAGGCACCGGGCATTTCCGTAAAGCTGTCAGCGTTGCATCCGCGCTATGAATTCGGTCAGGAAGACCGCACCCTGGATGAATTGATCCCCCGCTTGCTGGAGCTGTGTCGCAAGGCGAAGGAATATGATATCGGCCTGTGTATCGACGCGGAAGAATGTGATCGTCTGGACCTGTCGATGGAAGCGATTGAGGCGGCGGCAACAGACCCGTCCCTGGCGGGTTGGAATGGTCTGGGGCTTGCCGTTCAGGCCTATCAGAAGCGCGCCTATCCCTTTATCAAATGGCTGGCCTCTGTCGCCAAAAAGGGACAGCGCCGCATGATGGTACGCCTTGTCAAAGGGGCCTATTGGGATACGGAAGTCAAACGCGCCCAGGAATTGGGGATGAGCGATTATCCGGTCTTCACCCGCAAGGTATCCACCGACGTTTCCTATCTTGCCTGCGCCCGGTTGTTGCTGACCGAACAGGAAGCCTTTTATCCCTGCTTTGCGACCCATAATGCCCATACGCTGTCGGCCATCGCGGAAATGGCGGGGAACCGCAGTGATTTTGAATATCAGCGCCTGCATGGCATGGGCGATGCCCTGTATGATCAGGTGGTCAGCAAGGCGGGTAAAGGCGGCTATCCAGTACGCATTTATGCGCCAGTGGGCAGTCATGAAGACCTGCTGGCCTATCTGGTGCGTCGCCTTTTGGAAAACGGGGCGAATACCAGCTTCGTCAATCGCATTGTCGATGAGCAGATGCCGATTGCAGAAATTGTTGCCGACCCCTTGCGGGAGGCGGAACGGTTAAGTCCCGTGCGTCATGCACAAATTCCAATGCCTGAAAACCTCTTTGGGCCCGGTCGTCGCAATTCTCAAGGCTTTGATATCACCGATATTCCAACCCTGATGAACCTGCGCGACGGGATGTCCCTGGCAGAGCGGGAGCCTTGGTCTGCTGCCCCATTGGTGGGCGGGGTTCCGGTGAAAGGGAAAGCTCACGCGGTCTATAATCCCGCTGACAGCAGCCAGCGCATCGGAGAAGTGATTGATACCACAGCCGATATAGCGCGCGATGCGTTTGAACGGGCGTTGCGGGCACAAATATTATGGGATGACACGCCTGCAGGCGCACGGGCAGATGCCCTGGAAAAGGCCGCTGATTTGTATGAGCAGCATGGTGCCCGCCTGATGGCGATTGTCATGCGCGAGGCGGGTAAAACCCTGAATGATGCGATTGCAGAGCTGCGCGAGGCGGTCGACTTCCTGCGCTATTATGCGGTGCGCGCCCGCATGGAGTTTGCTCAGCCAGAGGTCCTGCCTGGACCAACCGGAGAGATTGACGAGATTTCGCTGCACGGTCGTGGTGTCTTTCTGTGTATCTCTCCCTGGAACTTCCCGCTGGCAATCTTCACCGGTCAGGTATCTGCGGCCTTGGCAGCAGGAAATGCGGTGCTGGCCAAACCGGCAGAACAGACGCCGTTGATCGCCTATGAGGCGGTGAAGCTTTTGCATGCGGCGGGGGTTCCTGTTGATGCGTTGCATCTGCTGCCCGGTGATGGGCCAACGATTGGGAATGCGATATTGTCCGATCTGCGTTTGGGCGGAGTGGCTTTCACTGGGTCTACGGCGACAGCTCGGCTGATCAATCGGACGCTGGCAGAACGAGATGGCCCGATCATTCCATTGATTGCAGAGACCGGTGGGCAGAATGCGATGATTGTCGACAGTTCCGCCCTGCCGGAGCAAGTGACGCGCGATGTTGTCATCTCGTCCTTCCAAAGTGCTGGCCAGCGGTGTTCGGCACTGCGGGTCTTGTATATTCAGGAAGATGTGGCCGATAAACAGATCGCCATGATTGCCGGGGCCATGAAGGAATTACGGGTGGGCGACCCTGCCTGGCTGTCTACCGATCTGGGCCCTGTGATTGATGCAGAAGCGCGATCTAATCTGAATGCCCATATCGCCGAATTGAGCAAATCCAAAAAGGCGAAGAAGGTTGGTGAAACGCCGATGGAAACACAGTGTGACAAGGGCACATTCGTCGCCCCGATTGCCTTTGAAATTCTAGGAATAGAGATGCTGGAACAAGAGCATTTTGGCCCCATTTTGCATATCGTGCGCTATAAGGCGTCGCAGTTGGATGCTGTGGTGGATGCAATCAATGGCACAGGCTTTGGCCTGACCTGCGCCATTCATAGCCGGATTGACGAGACGATCGGTCGGGTCCTTAAACGTTTGAAAGTTGGCAATGCTTATGTGAATCGCAATCAGATTGGCGCTATTGTAGGGGTTCAGCCATTCGGGGGTGAAGGGTTAAGCGGAACAGGACCCAAGGCAGGGGGCCCAAGATACTTGCATCGTTTTGCTTGCGAACGCACGGTGTCTGTTGATACCACGGCGGCCGGTGGCAATGCGTCCTTGATGACCTTGGAGGCCTGAGCCAGTCGATTTGTGTAAAATGGATGGGCGGGATTCGTGTTCAGGGCTTTGGTTGTTGCGGTTTTGCTGTGTCTGGGAACTGGGACTGCCGTGGCGCAGTCCCTTTTGCCTGCAAATGACTCCCCTTCTGGCGGACCTATACCGGCGGATCCAATGGCCCCCCCGGCAGGATTATCTGAAGATACCCGCGCGGCGTATGAGCGTGGACGCCTGATCTTCAATGGTCATTTCCGACCCTCGGGCACACAGGGGCCTGATGATTTGGTCGGCCTGGGCCCCTTGTACAATCGGATATCCTGTGCGTCCTGCCATAGCGCGGGGGGGCGCGGTTTTCCGCCTGATGGGCCGGGTGACAACTTTCTGACCGCATTGGTTCGGATCGGTGTTGTGGATGCGGTGGGGGGTGTCACGCCGCATCCCTTATTCGGAACCCAGATTCAGGATCGCGCCGTCCCCGGCGTGGACCCTGAGGCGAAGCTATCTTTAAACTGGGAGATACAGCCAGGTAAATATCCAGACGGTCAGGCCTATGAGCTTAGAAAGCCATCATTGGATATTCAGCCTGATCCGGGCGCTTTGGCGCATTGGTCCATCCGTATTGCGCAACCTATTCGGGGGATAGGATTGTTGGAACCGATGATTTTACCCAAGGATAGCACCGGACGATTCGGCTGGAAGGCGTCCGAACCCACAATCGTTATGCAGAACGCCGCAGCCCTGGCGCAGGATATGGGGATCACCAATGTTTTCCATCAAATGCCGATCTGTCCAAAAGGGCAGACGGATTGTGGGGGCGGATCTGGGGAGATATCCGGCATATCCTTGGCGGAACTGACCCTGTTCACAAAGCTGCTGCCGCCGCCTGACAGCACCGATGTGAAAGACACGAAAGGGGAGTACCTGTTCCACCTTGTAGGGTGCGCGGCCTGCCATATTCCTGAATTACCGTCGCGTGCTGGTCCAATCCCCGTGCGCGCTTATACCGATTTATCCCTGCATGATATGGGGCCAGGCCTGGATGACGGGCTGCCAGAAGGGGATGCTAAAAGCTTTGAATGGCGGACGCCGCCTCTGTGGGGATTGGCAGAAACTCTAGCAAAGGATCGAGCAGCCCCCTTATTGCATGATGGTCGCGCGCGGGGGCCCGAAGAAGCAATCCTGTGGCATGGCGGGGAAGCCCTGAAATCCAGAAATGATTTCATGGCCCTGTCACAGGAAGACCGGAACCATCTGCTGGAATTCTTGAAGGGCCTTTAGTATCAAATTCACAAAGATGATATTAAGAATGACTTGCAGAATATTATGATAATCTTTATAAGCCGCATATGAATATGCGACGCAATCTCAGTTTGGCGCCCAGCAACTGAGAGGATGCGTCCCAGTCGTGACCCGAGCAAGCTTGGGTGTGACACAACGCTAGGGAAAGGAATGCCTTCAATGACATTTGGATTGGATACTCTTCGTCAACATGTGACCCGAAAGGTTGGTCTGGTCGGCCTGGTTCTGGGCATGAGCATGGCAATGCCAGTCGCACAGGCCGCAGAGGGAGAAGTAAATATCTACTCCATGCGCCAAGCCTATTTGATCGAACCGATTCTGGACGAATTCACCAAAGAAACAGGCGTTAAAGTCAATGTTCTGTTTGCTGATGACGGCTTGATTGAGCGTCTGGCGCAAGAGGGCCCAAACAGCCCTGCGGATGTTGTGCTGACATCCAGCTTTGGTAATACAGCGCGTTTGGTCGATGAAGGGCTGACCCAACCGGTTGACAGCGAAACGCTCGCAGCACGTGTTCCAGAACAGTTTCGTGCGGCGGATAATCGCTGGTTTGCGCTGACCCTGCGTGCACGCCTGTTTTATACCTCCAAAGAGCGTATGAAAGAGGGTGATCTGGTGACTTATGAAGGTTTGGCGGATCCGAAGTGGAAGGGCAAGGTCTGCACTCGCAGCGGTACCCACCCATACAATGTGCAGATGATTGCAGCCATGATTGCCCATAAGGGCAAAGCAGAAACCAAGACATGGCTGGAAGGTGTGAAGGCCAATCTGGCACGCAAACCGCAGGGCAATGATCGTGCCCAGGTCAAGGCCGTTTCCGAGGGTGAATGTGATATCGCTGTCGGAAACTCCTACTACTTCTTCAAGATGCTGGACAATGACGAACAGCGTGGCTGGGCCGAAGCGGTTAATCCGGTATTCCCGAAATTTGACGGCGGTGGCACGCATGTGAATGTGTCTGCCATGGTCATGGCGCCCCATGCGCCAAACCGTGAAAATGCCGTTTTGCTGATGGAATACTTGACGGGCGAGGCTGCACAGAGGATTTATGCGGATGTGAATTTTGAATATCCGGTTAATCCCAATGTGAAACCCTCCGATGCGTTGGCTGGGATTGGGGATTTGACCCCAGACAGCCTGACCTTGGATCAGATTGCCGCCAATCTGCGGGATGCACTGCAATTGGTCGCAGAAGTTGGCTATAACGAATAAAGGGTTGGTGCGTGAAACAAGGTAAGGCATGGCGGTAACCACATCGGATGCGACCGGGCCGGTGACCCGGTCGCTGATGCAGAAGGATAGATCCTGGATTTGGACGACGGGCGCTGTGGGGGCTGCCCTGATCGTGATCATTCCCCTTGCATCAATCGTCTGGCTTGCCTTGTTTCCAAAAGATGAAGGCTGGTTCGATATTGTTCGAACCAGCCTTCCTACTTATATCAGCAATACCCTGATCCTGATGGTCGGCGTTGGGATTGGTACGATTACCGGTGGGGTTTCGACTGCCTGGCTGGTCACCGTTTGTCGTTTCCCGGGCCGCCGCATGTTTGAATGGGCATTGTTATTACCCCTGGCCGTGCCTGCCTATCTGGTCGCCTTCGTTTATACCGACATTCTGGAATATGGCGGCCCTGTGCAAGGCGCGCTGCGCGATCTGTTCGGATGGCAGGTTAAAAGCGATTACTGGTTTCCAGAAATCCGCAGCCATGGCGGCGCGATTATTGTCCTTAGCCTGGTGCTATACCCCTATGTTTACATGATGGCGCGGGCGGCATTTCTACAACAATCCGTCTGTGCCTTAGAGGCTGCACGAACTCTGGGTCGAACACCCTGGCGCTGTTTCTGGACGGTGGCGCTGCCTATGGCGCGCCCGGCACTGGTGATTGGTGTATCCCTGGCCATGATGGAAACCCTGAACGATTTCGGGACGATCGATTTCTTTGGGGTTCATACGTTGACCGCTGGCGTGTTTGAGGTCTGGCGGGTCATGGGCAATACTGGTGGTGCGGCCCAAATTGCCCTGGTGATGTTGCTGTTTGTGGTCGGGCTGCTATGGCTGGAGCGATCATCGCGCCATCGCCAACGCTATGGTCAAACCAGTTCCAAGATACAGGCGCTGCCGGGTTTTGAATTGCGTGGCTGGCGGCGTGTGGCGGCGATGACGGTGTGCGGGGCACCTTTGATCTTTGGCTTTGCGGTTCCGTTTATTGTCCTGGCGGTCAATGCGCTGCGGCGGCTGGACCAGCAATTGACCCCGGAATATTTCGCCTTCACCAGCAATTCCCTGATTCTGTCTGGCACGGCGGCGGTCTGTGCTGTGGTGATCGGCCTTTTCATGGCCTATGGCGTGCGTCTAAGCGGCGGAAAGCTCCTGCGCATGCTAACCCGCCTGGCATCGGTCGGATATGCTGTGCCTGGCGCAGTGTTGGCGGTAGGGGTCATCGTACCCTTCACCTCTTTCGATGCAGTGGTCGGCCGGTTCATTGAACAGACTTTTGGGGTTCCGATGGGACCGATATTGTTTGGCACCGCATTTGCCGTGGTCTTTGCCTATGTCGCGCGCTTCATGGCGATTGGCTTTGGCGCTGTGGATTCGGCCCTGGAAAAGGTGACGCCCCATATGGATGATGCGGCGCGCACCCTGGGCAAGGGGCCACTGGAAACCCTACGTCGAATTCATCTGCCAATGATCCGCGGCGGGATTTTGGCTGGGGCGATCCTGGTGTTTGTGGATTGTATGAAAGAGCTTCCCGCCACACTGATCCTGCGACCGCCGTTTAATTTCGATACGCTGGCGACCTTTGTCTTTCAGTATGCCTCTGACGAGCAATTTGAACGGGCATCTCTGGGGGCAATTACCATCGTGATTGCAGGCATTATCCCGGTCGTCCTGCTGTCCCGCGCGATCCGCAGCGCCCGCCCGGGCCATGCGAACGGGTAAGGATGGTGTAAGCGTCGCGTTCAGTGTTTGCGTTCAACGACAAAGCGGGCCAAGGCGCGCAGGTGATCGGCTTTGCTGTCAAACAGCTTAAGGTGATTGATGGCCTGATCTGCCAGATGATTGGCCTGATCCCGTGCCCGCTCCACACCCAATACAGAGACGAAGGTCGCCTTACCCTTTGTCGCATCCTTGCCAACCGCTTTGCCAACAGTGGCGGCATCGCCTGTGATATCCAACAGGTCATCGGCAATTTGGAAGGCCAGGCCCATATCGTGGGTATAGCCGCGCAATGCTTCCCTGGCAGAGGTAGGCGCACGGCCCAGAATGGCCCCGGCCTGACAGCCAAAATCGATCAGACGACCGGTTTTCAGGCGTTGCAGCCGTGTGATCGCGCCAATATCCAGATCCGCACTTTCGGCCTTCAAATCGATCATCTGGCCTCCGACCATGCCATGGGCCCCGGCGGCCAGGGACAATTCCAGCACCAGTTCACAGCGAACCGCAGGGTTTGAATGAGTGGAGTCCGACGCCAATATGTTGAAGGCGCGGGTCAGCAAGGCATCTCCGGCCAGAATCGCCGTTGCCTCGTTAAAGCGTTTGTGGACGGTTGGCTTGCCCCGGCGCAGCGCATCATCATCCATGGCTGGCAAATCATCATGCACCAGGGAATAGCAATGCACCATTTCCAGCGCTGCACCCACGCGCAGGGCCGAGTTTTCTGATACCCCGAACAGGCCTGCGGTTTCGTTCACCAGAAAGGGGCGGACGCGCTTACCGCCATCCAATGTGGCATAGCGCATGGCCTCCAGCAGGTCGCGCTCAGGGGCATTGTCCAGGGGCAGTAGCTTGTTGAGAACATCTTCAAGATGTCCTGCGAAGTCGCTCATGGCCCGCGCGAGATCGGTCATTCGATCAAATTCCTTAATATGTGAAAGAGGGTCGGCGTGATTTTGGCAATACTATTATTCTATTTCCGCAGACTCCGCCTTGATCGTCCCATTGGATCCGACGGTAATCTTCTCGATGCGTGCCTTTGCGCCCGCAAGCTTCTTTTCGCAATGCTTCTTTAACGCGGCACCCCGTTCATAAGCCTCAATACTGGCCTCTAGCTCAATATCGCCGGATTCCAGGCCACGTACGATGGATTCCAATTCTGCCATGGCCTGTTCAAAACTCAGGTCATCTATCGTTGATTTCGCCGTCGTCGTCATGCACCACCTAAATCTATTTGCAAGTTTGATCGAACCAATCTTGCGGTCAGTGTAGGGCGCGCCGACCCATTGGCGCAACCATCGCCCAACCCATTACCATAAAATCCGGCGCAATGTTGCAAAAACCCCTATCTGAAACTGGCATCGCCTTGAAGTGCCCTTATGAATGGTTTATCGCCTAAGGATACCAAACGATCTGGGTTAGGGAGACATCCATGGCGACGAAAACACTGCTTTTCACCCATCCGGCCTGTGCCGGTCATGATATGGGGGAAGGGCATCCAGAGCAGCCCGCGCGTCTGGCTGCCGTACTTTCGGCTTTGGAAGGACCTGATTTTCAGGAATTGGAACGCAGGGAAGCGCCGGAAACGACCCGCGACCGTATCCTGCTGATGCATCCCCCTGCCTATGTTGATGGGCTGATAGCGGCTTTTCCCACCGAAGGCCGTGTGCAGATTGATGCGGACACCGCGGTCAGTGCCGGGTCCCGGGAAGCTGCATTCCGTGCTGTTGGTGGCGTGGTTGCTGCTGTGGATGCAGTTATGAAGGGGGAGGCAAAGCACGCCTTTTGTGCCGTACGCCCGCCTGGTCATCACGCGGAACCTGACCAGACCATGGGCTTTTGCCTGTTCAATAATATCGCAATCGGGGCCGCCCATGCGCGGGATGTCTACCATCTACAACGTGTCGCTGTGATTGATTTTGATGTGCATCATGGCAATGGCACCCAGGCGATGTTTGAAAATGAGCCTATGTTCTTCTATGGCTCAACCCATCAGATGCCGCTGTATCCGGGCACTGGTCGGCCGTCGGAAACAGGTATTGCGGACAATATCGTGAATGTTGCATTGCCACCGATGGGCGGCTCACAGGAATTCCGGAAGGCATTTCAGGATGTCGTGTTGCCCAGACTGGATGCGTTTGGGCCGGAACTGTTGATGATTTCCGCTGGGTTTGATGCGCATCGTGATGATCCCCTGGCCCAGGAGAATCTGGACGAGGATGATTTTGTCTGGGTCACGCAGGAATTGATCAAAATCGCCGATAAGCATTCAGAAGGCCGCGTCGTTTCCGCCCTGGAAGGGGGGTATGATCTGGACGCGCTGGGGCGGTCTGCGGCCGCCCATGTGCGGGTATTGATGGCTTAATTTTCAGCGGGGGCGGGGTCCAGCGGCAGGTTCTGTTTCATCCAGCCGCGCAGCGAACCGCGCCCCAACATGCCTTCCTTCACATTCATCACATGGGTGAAGCCATTCTGGGTCAGAAAGGCGCTGGCCCAGGTGGATCGAACACCAGAGGCACAGATCAGGGCGATTGGTGCCGTCTTGTCGCCGTTAACCCCCGCGATCATGGCCGTCAGAAACCCGGTTTGCCCTTCGGGATCATGCATGGTGATGGTTCTGGCCCCTTGGGCGATTCCTGTATCGCGCCATTCTGACGGGCGGCGGATATCGATCAGGGTTACAGATCCATCCTGCTGCATCTGATGGGCGGTGGGGGCATCAATGATGGTTGTTTCAGCCAGACCGGTGGAAACGTGCAGCATTAGGCAAAGTAGGGCGATGACCGATCCGGCGATGAATTTTGGCATTCCGAACACTCCTGATACAGCAGATGGATCATTCATAGCGTCATGCGGATGTTGCGACAATCCAGCGGCTGGTAAATCCTGTGTGACGTCTTATGAGGGCTGTCTGGTATCGTGATGCTTGGCGCTGTGCGGATTGCTGCGTATTCTACGAAAATGCTATGTAAGCATGAGTATTTAACGCCCTGATCTGGGGGAGGGGATGTATATCAATGGCGGAAAAACTGACCGGTTCAGATGTGCAAAAGCTGCTGGCCGACCCATCGGGGGAAAATCGCGCCAGTGCCGCCCATAAGATCGCGCGACAATTTGGTGAGGGCGGGTTGACGGATAAGGAACGGTCGATCGCGGAAGATATCTTCAGTTTAATGGTGAAAGACGTTGAAATGCAGGTCCGGGCTGCACTGTCTTCCAATCTGAAGGATGTGCCTGGCCTGTCAAACGACCTGGCAAAAACATTGGCGTCTGACCTCTCTGACGAGGTCGCCTTGCCGATGCTACAGTATTCAAATGCTCTGACGGACGCCGATCTGGTTGAGATCGTACGCAGCCAGAATGCATCCAGAACCAAGGCGGTGGCGGAGCGTCCAGCGGTGTCCAGGCAGGTATCGGATGCGATTGTCACTCATGGGGATGAGGACTCTGTCGTCGCCCTTGTATCCAATACCGGGGCGGAGATCAGCGAGACATCGCTGAACAAGGTTGTCGATAAATATGGCGATGTGCCCCGAATTCAGGAACCGCTGGTTCAGCGCCCGACCCTGCCTGTCAGCATTGCGGAAAAGCTGGTTGCCCGGGTGGCAGATCACTTGAAGGACTATCTGGTTCAGCATCATGAACTGTCAGATGAAATGGCCACCGACCTTATTTTGCAAAGCCGGGAGCGCGCGACGCTTACTCTAAACAGGGCCGGTTCTTCCGGCAGCGCAGAAGAACTGGTTCGCCAATTGAAGGAAAACCGGCGGTTGACACCCTCCATCGTCTTGCGGGCCCTGTGTGTCGGTGATTTGGATTTCTTTGAACAGTCCCTGTCTGTCCTGTCCGGGGTGCCGATCAACAATGCCCGCATCCTGATCCATGACGAGGGGGAGCTTGGCTTGCGGTCCTTGTATCAGAAGGCGGGAATGCCTGTCGCCCTGTTGCCTGCCTACCGAACGGCCCTGGACATGGTCGTTAAGGCAGAGATGGAACAGAGTGATGAAGACCCCCAGCATCGTATGCGACGCTTGCTGGAGCGGGTGCTGACAGAGCATGAAGAAATCATCGACGAGTTTGGTGCAGACACCGTGGACTATCTGCTGACCAAGCTCAATCGATTGGGTCAGGCCTCAAAAGCAGCCTGACGGATATTTCCTATAGCGGATAGAACAGGACCAATGCGCCGCCCAGGACAAGGGCGATGCGTATCATCCATCGTATCGGGGCGATGATCCCAAAGGAAATACAGCCCAGGCCGACCCCCACTTTCGCCGCTGCCAGCACGGCATGAATTGGAACGGTAGAGAGATGGATCAAATCCGGATTGGCGATCATGCCCAATGGGATCAGATACAATCCGATACCAAGCGCCATCGCCTTGCCAGCGACTTTCAGCCAATTTTCACCAACCATGCCTGCTGCGATGAATACCGCGCCACAGACAGGCGGGGTTATGGTGCTTAAAAGCGCAAACCAGAAGACGAACAGGTGGGCCTGTAGCGGCTGTAATCCCAATTCTGTTAAGGCGGGCCCTGCGACGGAGATACAGATGACATAGGCTGCGGTTGTCGGAACCTCCATTCCCAGAACAAGGCATGCTGCCGCTGTCAGCAACAGTGCCGGCCATAGCATCCCGCCTGACCCTGACAGGATTAGGGATGTGATCTTGACGCCCAGCCCGGTAATGCCCAACACCCCGATGATGATGGAGGCGCAGAGGATAATTGAGGCGATGGTGGCTATTTGCTGACCCGCGTTCAGACAGACACTGATAATCCGATCCAGGGTCCGCGGTCCGTTGAAGGTCAGTTTCGCATCCAATAGCAACAGGACGGCCCCGGCCAGAATTGCCAGACAAGCGGCGTATTGTGGTGTGAAACCGGTATAGAACATAAACCACAGCAATACGGAAAACGGCACCATGAAGAAGGCAGCTGTAATTAGCACAGGGCGCAGGCCGGGCTGTTGATCCTTTGGCAGCCCTTCCAGTTTATAGCGCATGGAAAAGGCATCTATGCCGACCCAGCATGCCGCAAAATACAGAAAGGCTGGCAACAGGGCGGCGGCCATGATTTCGGTATAGGGGGTTCCGGTTAATTCCACCATGACAAAGGCCCCGGCCCCCATCAGGGGCGGCATGATCTGACCGCCAGAGGAGGCCACAGCCTCCACCGCGCCTGCCAGCGATTTGGGATAGCCCAATCGCGTCATGGCGGGCAGCGTAATCGCCCCTGTCGATGCAACATTCGCACTGGCTGAGCCAGAGATGGATCCAAACAGCGCGGAAGACAGAACTGATACCTTGGCCGCGCCCCCACGCAGACGCCCTGCGACGGCTGCAGCGACATTCATGAAGCCTTGCCCGGCCTCTCCCGCATTCAGGACGGACCCGAATATGACGAAAATGGCGACGATGGAGACTGAAACCCCGGTCAAGCTGCCCCAAATTCCGCCTTCAGCAATCGTCAGCGTGCCCAGAAAGCTGTTCAACGGCGTTCCCGGATGGCCGAATTCACCAGGGATATATTGTCCGAAGAGTCCATACAGCAGGGTTGTGGAAGCGACCAAAGGCAGTGGCCAGCCGATCGCTCGTCGTGCCATTTCCAGCACTGTGACCAACAGGATGACCGCGATCCCGACCTGGAATGTGCCATCCAGAAATCCGTATTGGTCCGACAGGGGGGCATGGTTCCAGGCGATCCACAAACAGGCGGCAAGGCCCAGGCTGCCCAGAACAGCGCCGGAGATCCGCTCAATACTGTTGCGGGCGATAAAGATCATCGCCCAGGGCAGGGCCAGGGCCATATGCAAGGGGCGGGACAGAAGGTTGGGCACCAGTCCTGAAAAAATCAGCCACAAATGAAATGTGATGGATGTCGCCCCGAGTGCAATCCAGATCCATCGTGATGCGCCTGCCGTCAGCATTTCCCAACCTCTGATATAGTAAACAAGACAGCCCCGGTTTCCCACCGGGGCTGTCCCACTTCTTAATTGATCTGAAGTGTTTTACATCTGTGCGTCGGTCACAGGGAAACCGACTTCCATGTAATATTTCAAGGCGCCTGGATGCAGTTTGCCGGTGACATTCGACAGCATTTCCGGGGAAACACCATTCCACCAGGCGGCATCTGCCCCCAGCTTGGATTTGCCTTCCCAATAGGTCTTGGTCAATTGATAGGCGGTGTCTTCATCCATGTCTGTTGTCGTATAGGCAACCACAGGCAGGCCGGTCGTCGTGATATCGGTGGTCTGATCGGCATAGGTCCCCGCCGGGATGGTCACCTTCAGACGTTTCGTCTGGGTGATCTGATCATCGCTGAGTGACAGGATGGTAACTTTGGTGCTGGCAGCGGCCTCAATCACATTGGGGGCAGGGTAAGAGCCTGCGGTGACAAAGCCATCGATCTGACCATTTTTAAGGGCCGACACGGCATTGGAAAGCTCCACATCCGCCAGGGTCACTTTACTGTCCAGGCCAAACAATTCCAGATACTTTGCCCCTTCTTTTGCACCAAAACTGCCCTTGCCAATCAGCAGCGTCTTGCCATCCAGGCTGGCGAAATCGGTGACGCCACTGTCTGCATTCATGACAAAATGCATGGTCAGAGAGGGGATTGGGAACAGCGCGCGGATCTCATCAAAACGCGGGCTCTGTTTGCCTTCAAACATCGCCTTGCCGCCCTGCGCCAGGCCAACAAGGGCCGGGGGCGTGGTGAAGACATAATTACCGGTGCGCCCGATCACTTCCATCACGTTTTGGACAGAGCCCTGGCTTTCTTCAACCGTAACAATGATGCCGCCATCGGTGCCGGCCTTCATCGCCTCGGCCAATTGCACGGCCATTTGATAATAGGACGAACTGGAACTTGCGGACTTATAGGTCACGCGGGTTTCGGCCTGGGCCGCAGGGGCCGCTGCCAAAACGGGAAGAACCGCCATCGCGCCAACGGCGGCCAGCTTTTTAATATGTTTCAGTGATAAGGTCATGGGTGTTTCCTAGCATCCTATAGGGTGGTCGCCGTTGCCCGCGCGACCTTCGCAGTATCACTACCCCACGGCCCATTCAGGATCAAGCAAGAGTGAGGTGGTACGGACAGAATCGATGCGAATAAACCTACATTTACGCCTGTGGGGCAAGGATACAAAACCGTGCATCGTACGATAACGAAGTGCTTTAAACGCCCAGATAGCGATGCATCAGTTCTTCGTCCGCCAATAACTCCTGGCTGTTGCCGGTCCAGACGACACGGCCCTTTTCCACGATGTGATGACGATCGCCAATGCGGGCCAGGTCTTTGACATTCTTGTCGATCACAAGGATTGACAGGCCTTCGCCCTTCAATGCTTCCAGGCTTTTCCAAATCTCATTTCGGATCAGGGGCGCAAGGCCTTCTGTGGCTTCATCCAGGATCAGCAGATTTGGATTTGTCATCAGCGCCCGACCGACGGCAAGCATTTGCTGTTCCCCACCTGACAGCAGGTTTCCCATACTGCTGCGGCGTGCGGCAAGGCCTGGGAAAAGGTCATAGATACGATCAGCAGTCCAGGGGGTCTTCTGATTACCCCAATTGGCGGCTGTGGCGACAAGGTTTTCATGCGCGGTCAGGTTTGGGAATATCTGACGTCCCTCGGGCACCAATCCGATTCCACGACGCGCAACAGCATAAGATGACAGGCCGCGAATGGACTGACCTTCATACTGAATATCGCCTTCCTGTGATTGAATGATGCCCATGATTGAATGAACAGTTGTCGTTTTGCCCATGCCATTGCGGCCCATCAGAGTGGCGACTTCCCCGGCGCGCACTTCCAGGGTCATACCAAACAAAGCCTGGCTGTTGCCGTAAAATGTTTTTAAGCCCGATACAGTCAGCATGATCAGGCCTCCTCACCCAGATAAGCGCGTTTCACTGCCTCATTATCGCGGATGGCGTCTGGTGTATCTGTGGCGATAATTTCACCATATACCAACACCGAAATCCGATCCGCCAGGGCAAATACCGCATCCATATCATGTTCCACCAAAAGCATGGTTTTCTGACCCCGGAAACGCTGTAGAATCTCAATCATGCGCTGGCTTTCCTCGGATCCCATCCCGGCCATGGGCTCGTCCAGCAACAGCATTTTAGGCGCTGTCGCCAGGGCCATCGCGATTTCCAACTGGCGGTGTTCGCCGTGGGAGACTTCACGCGACAGCACCATCGCCTTCGCGTCCAGACCAACCTCTTTTAGCCGCTCCATGGCCTGACGGTTGATTTCCGGCTCACTATTGGCGTTACGCCAGAACCGGAAGGAATGCCCATCATGGGCCTGTGCCGCCAAGGCGACATTCTCCAGCAGGGTCATGTCCTGAAATACGGTCGTGATCTGGAAGGAGCGTGCGATGCCCATTTTCGCGCGGGCCGGACCAGATGCCTTGGTGATATCGCGACCATTAAAGTGGACCTTGCCCGCATCCGGGAATTGTTCTCCGCATAGCTGAGAGATCAGGGTTGTCTTGCCCGCGCCATTTGGCCCGATAATGGCATGGACTTCCCCCTCGATCACATCCAGGGATACGTTCTTTGTGGCGGTGACGCCGCCGAAGGTCTTGTACAGCCCACGGACTTCTAAAAGTACAGTCATCGTTTGCCCAACCGATCCAAAAATCCAGAAATTCCACCCCGCACGAACAGGACGACACACAGCAGAATCAAGCCAAATGGCAGGTGCCAATAGAATCCAGCGCCGTTGTGTACCATATCCATCAGATCGGGAATCATCTCTTCCAACACCAGGAAGGAAAGCACGCCAAAGATCGGACCGAATGCTGTTGCGGTTCCCCCCAGAACGACCATGAAAATCAATTCACCCGACCGGGTCCAGCCCATCATATCCGGGCTGATGAAATTGGTGTAGTTCCCCATCAAGGCCCCGGCATAACCGCAGATCGATCCAGAAATCACATAGGCAACCAGGCGATAGTTATAGGTGTTGTATCCTAAAGCCTGCATCCGCTTTTCATTGGATTTCGCGCCCCGAATGACCCGTCCAAAGCGGGACCCAACAATGCGGTGATATAGGTACATCACTGCCAGGAAGGAAACGAAACAGATGTAATAAAAGATGGTTGGATCATCGATATCGATTCCGCTGGCGAATTCACTGTCGTACCAAATCGTCAAACCGTCATCCCCACCATATTCATCCAATGACAGGAATAGAAAGAACGCCATCTGAGCGAAGGCCATGGTGATCATGATGAAATGAACGCCCTTGGTGCGCAGGCTGATTGCCCCGGTAATCAGGGCAAAAACCGCACTGACGCTGACGGCCAGAAAGATATGCAACCATCCTGAACTATAGTCATGATAAATGGGAATGCCGACACAATAGGCGCCAATGCCGATAAAGGCCGCATGTCCCAGGCTGATCATGCCGCCATAGCCCAGAATAAAATTCAGGCTGATCGCGGCGATGGTCAGGATCAGAATCCGTGTTGCGATACTGAGATAGAAAGCCTGATCGAAAATATCCGCCAGGATTGGTGTCATAGCCAACAGCAGCAGTATCGCGATACTGAAAAGCCATTTGGGAGTCAGAAAATTGGAAGTGCGCATGCCCATCCCTTATGCTTGCTTGCGTTTTATCGGACCTTAGGCGGGAAAAGGCCCTGAGGACGCACCGCCAAAATGATAGCCATTAGAATATAGATCAGCATTGCGGAAATCGCCGGGGCGGCCGTTTCCGCGGTTCCTGTCTGCATGAACAGCTTTAAAAGTTGATCCAGATAGGACCGTCCCAAAGTGTCGATCATGCCAACGATCAAGGCCCCGACGAAGGCCCCTTTGATTGATCCAATCCCGCCAATGATGATCACGACAAAGGCGACAATGATAATGTCATTGCCCATCCCGATAGAGGCCCCGGTAATGGGCGAAATCATCATCCCGGCCAAGCCGGCGATAGCCGCGCCAGCGGCAAAGACCAGGCTGAACAATACTTTAATATCGACGCCCAACGCCTGCACCATGGTGCGATTGGAGGCACCGGCGCGGATCAACATGCCAAGGCGTGTCTTGCTGACAACATAATACAAACCAATGGCGACCAGCAGACCGACAGAGATAATCGCGATACGATAACTAGGCAGTTGGATTGTTTCCGTGAGGGTGATTTGACCGTTCAGCCATGCGGGCAGGGGAATGACCATACCCTCAGCGCCCCAGATCAGATGCGTGACAGTATCAAATATCAGGATGATGCCGAATGTTGCCAGAACATGGTCCAGATGATCCCGCAGATACAGCGAGCGCGCGATCAAAATCTCCGTGACATAGCCAACCGCCATGGTCAGGGGGATCGCCAGCAACACGCCCAGCACAAAACTGTCCAACAGGACCACCAGGGTCCCGCTTAAATAGGCCCCAACCATATAGAAAGAGCCATGCGCCAGATTGATAAAATCCATAATGCCGAAAATCAGCGTCAGGCCAGCGGCCAGCAGAAACAGCAAAATGCCCAGCTGCATCCCATTCAACAACTGTGTGATCAGTAGTGCGCTATCCATGCCCATCCCCGGTTCATCACTAATTAAAAGACTGCTGCTTTTACCGGATCACCCGTTGCAGCATGTTCATTGCCATTTCTTATACGCGACGCACATTCATTTTAAAACGGCGGCGTGATGGCCCATTCCCTAAGCACGCCACGCCGCCGCTTGTCATAGTGTATTACATCTTGCAGTCAACGGCGTGAGGATCTTGATGGTCCGTAAAAATCCTAGAAACGATTTTTGTGGTCCATCGGCCTTCTGAATCCGCAACCACTTCCCGAAGATAGAAATCCTGGATCGGGAAATGGTTATTACCGAACTTGAACTTGCCACGGGTTGACGCGAAGTCTGCCTTCTCCAGCGCAGCCCGCACGGCGTTCTTGTCGGAGAGATCACCATCCACTGCATCAACTGCGGATTTGATCAACATGACAGCATCATAGGCCTGTTGGGCATAGAAAGAAGGGTAGGTGCCATGTTTTGCCAGAAAATCGCTCACGAATTTCTGGTTTGCAGCATTGTCCATATCTGGTGACCAGTTTTGTGTGCCACGAGACCCTAGGGCGGCAGTTAAGCCGGCCTCTTGCATTTTTGGCAGGGAAATACCGTCCAACGTATAGACGGTGTAGAGCTTCATCGTGTCAGCCAGGCCTGCTTGCATGAATTGAGAGACGAATGCGCCGCCTGCCTTGCCAGGATAGAAGGCCCACAGGGCTTCTGCGCCAGAGGCTTTGGCCTTAGACAGTTCGGCGGAGAAATCGAGCTGCGTTTCCGACCCCCATTTGGTCATATCCCGCCCTTTGATCTCCCCTTTATAGGTCAATTCAACAGCAGCCATCATGTCTTTTCCTGACGCATAGTTAGGCGCCATGATATAGACAGACTTAACACTTTCCTGATTCAATGCTTCCCCCATTGCCATGGGGATTTGGTCATTTGCCCAGGAGATAGAGAAGAAGTTCTTATTACAGCCTTTTCCTGCCAATTGAGACGGGCCTGCATTCGCGCTGATTAAGAACGTATCGCTATCCAAAACAGATTTAACCGATGCCAGTAACACGTGAGACCAGATGAAGCCGGTTACAAAATCTACCTTTTTCTGAGTGACCAACTTATCTGCGGCCTGTTTGCCGGTTTCTGGTTTAAAGCCATCATCTTCCATAAAAACGTCGACTTTGCGGCCCCCCATCTCCCTACCAATATGCTCAAGGGCCAGATCAAAGCCATTTTTCATGTCGGTGCCGATAACTGCGGCGGGGGTCGTCAGTGTTGTTACGAAACCAATTTTTACGGGTGCGCTGTCTGCAGCGGATGCTGCACCAACCCAAGGCGTCGCCGTTAGAAACAGTCCGAAAACCGCTGCTTTTAATGCCTTCTTCATTTCCATGCACTCCTCATTGTGGAGCCTTCAGCATTGAGCAGTTTCCTCGTCACAATCAGATGAATTCACAAATCTCAGTGGATGTATCCCAGTTAACAGTTGATGCCGGTCGGGATACTTTTAAGACAGATTCATCTATAACTCACCAGAATTCCCTGCACTATAATGCATCATTCCCTGTGTGCAACTTTGTTCAATGAGATATGATGCATTATTTGTCGTTATCATTGAGTTGAAGCTAAACGTTTCACTAAAACTTGCGCAAGCATTAATTTCGTAAAAATTAATTATTTTCGAAAATTCGTGAAATTTTACTCAAGGATCGCATCACGAAAAGGCTGGCGTGGTTTTCGATTTCTTGATCAGGTCTAATGGGCCGAAAGCCAATGCAAAAGAAAACGGGGCGGGCCATTTCTGACCCGCCCCGTTTCGGCAAATCTCGGAATTTTACATCTTGCAGTCAGCAGCGTAAGTATCCTGGTGATCGGTATAAACAGTGGATTTGATCTTTGTCGTCCAGCGACCTTCTGCATCGGTAACAGCTTCCCGCAGATAGAAATTCTGAATTGGGAAATGGTTGCTACCAAACTTGAAATTGCCACGAGTGGAATTGAAATCAGCCTTTTCCAGGGCTGCGCGAACCGCATCCTTGTCGGTCAGATCACCACCAACAGCATCGACAGCAGATTTGATCAGCATGACGGCATCATAAGCCTGCTGGGCGTAGTAGGATGGATAGGTGCCGTTTTTGGCCAGGAAGTCACCAACAAACTTTTTGTTGGCCTCATTGTCCATATCCGGTGACCAATGCTGGGTCGCCATCGATCCAAGAACGCCCGTCAGGCCTGCTTCTTTCAGTCTGGGCAGAGAAATCGCATCCACGGTGAACACGCTGTAGAGTTTCATCGAATCAGCAAGGCCCGCCTGGGTGTACTGGGAGATGAAGGCACCACCGGCTTTACCAGGATAGAAAACCCAGATCGCTTCTGCGCCCGAAGCCTTGGCTTTTGCCAATTCAGCGGAGAAGTCGAGCTGTGCATCCGCACCCCATTTGGTCAGATCCTTGCCTTTGATTTCCCCTTTAAAGGTACGCTCCACACCGGCAACCATGTCTTTGCCTGCGGCATAGTTCGGGGCCATGATGTAAACGGATTTTACGCCATCGGCGTTCAATGCTTCGCCCAATGCCATCGGGGTCTGGTCATTCTGCCAGGACACGGAGAAGAAGTTCTTGTCGCAAGCCTTGCCAGCCAATTGAGACGGGCCCGCATTCGCGCTGATTAAGAAGGTTTCCGTATCCAGAACGGACTTGGCAGAAGCCAGCAATACGTTGGACCAGATATAGCCGGTCACAAAATCAACCTTGTCCTGGGTGACCAGCTTGTCGGCGGCTTGCTTGCCGGTTTCCGGCTTGAATCCGTCATCTTCATAGATGACCTCAACCTTGCGGCCACCCATTTCGCCGCCAATATGTTCAATAGCCAGGTCGAAACCGGCTTTCATGTCATTGCCGATGACCGCAGCAGGCGTTGTCAGCGTGGTGACAAACCCGATCTTCACAGGATCACTGTGTGACGCGCCATAGGCCGGTCCAAAGGCCGGTGCTGTAGCCAGCGCAGCGCCGAATGCCGCTGCCAGTAATGTCTTTTTCATTCCTTTGTCTCCCTGGTATGACCACCCTTAAGGTAAGCGGAGGTCGTGTGTTCTAAAAATTTACGCGGAGCCTGAGTGGCTTAAACCATCCGAAAGGCCATGCTCCTTGTGCAATCGCCGCTATCAGAGCGTACAAGACTGCTCAGGGTCAAGCGCTAGACTGCCTCTCTTCCGGAAACTTTGGTCCATGCCGCGCGTCGCTGCACTATAATGCATCTTTGCGGGCGTGCAATGTCGAAAAATGCGCTATGATGCAGTCTCGATACCCCCTAAGCGTGAAGATGAGGACGCCGCGCACGATATCCCTAACGTGCGCGGCGCAGTTCACTTTAACGCAGGGGGACGGTTCATTCTCAGACGATTTTTACCCGCAAGGCACCGACCTTTTCGGCAGATCCTTCTAGGATATCGCCTGCAACGACGGCCCCGACCCCGGCGGGCGTCCCTGTCATGATCAGGTCGCCTGGATATAATGTGTGAAACCGCGACAGATCGGCGATGGTTTCACTGACAGAGGTAATCATCTCATCCATCGGCGCTTCCTGGCGTATTTTTCCATTCACCGACAGGGCGATGCGCCCATCAACGATCTCCCCGGTCTTTGCGATTGGGACGATTTCCCCCATCGGGGCGGCATACTGGAAGCTCTTACCGTTGTCCCAGGGGCGACCTTTATCCTTGGCCTGGCTTTGCAGGTCGCGGCGGGTCATGTCCAGGCCGATCGCATAGCCAAAGATATAGGACACAGCCTCGTCTTTGGAAATGTTGCTGCCTTCCTTGCCGATGGCGACGACCAGTTCGATTTCATGGTGATAGTTCGATGTTTCGGGTGGGTAGGGGACGTCTACCGTTGCCCCGGGCGCGCAATAGACAATGGCGTCGCGGCATTTGGTGAAAAAGAATGGGGGATCGCGATCGGTCACGCCCATTTCTTCACGATGCGCCCAATAGTTCCGCCCGACGCAATAGATGTTGCGGACCGGAAACTGGGCGTCTGAACCCTGGACCGGCACCGACGTTACAGGCGGCACGGGAAAGGCATAGTTGGGCATTTTGGAACTCCTGACTGAAAAGGGAATGCGTGAATGGGATTATCCAGTGATGCGTTCTTCGCGCCAGATATTCAGGTTCTGCTGCATACCCTTGTCGGAAAATGCGAATAAGGTCACATCTTCTGCCGGGTTATAGGTGACGGTATGCCAGCTTGGGATAACAAATGTGTCGCGTGGTTTCAGGTCATACCTTGTGTCGCCAATCTGAACGGATCCGGTCCCTTCTACTACCGTCACCACCGTCGCATCTGTCGCGCGGTAGGGTTCGGTTTTGAACCCTTTAGGCAACAACTGCACGAAGCCGGAGATGGTTGGCATCATCGGCCCCCCGGTTGCAGGATTGATGAATTCCAGCTTTAGGCCTTGATGGGGATCCCATTCGGTGGAGTCTTTCATATCCTCCAGTGCCTGCCGGTATTCAGCATAGGGATAGTGGAAAACCGGGCTGGATTTCGGCGCGTCATAGCCAACGGGCAGCATGTTTCGCCCAAATTGTGCGCGGCTGAAGCCAGGCGGGCGTCGATCCAGTTGGTACTCGTCATTGCCTTGCTGGGCAAAGCCGGAATCAAAGAAGCGCAATGTCGGTATGTCCAAACCGTCCAGCCACACCATGGGGCCGTCGCTGTGATTGCCGTGATCATGCCATTGCCAACTGGGCGTCAGGATCAGATCAAATTCTTTCATAATGGCGCGTTCGCCATCCACGGCAGTATAGGCACCATCTCCTTCAACAATGAAGCGCAGGGCCGATTGGGTATGTCGGTGGCACGGCGCGATTTCCCCCGGCAGAATCAGTTGCAGGCCCGCATACAAGGTCCCGGTCGCAGAGCTTTCCCCCGGACAGCCTGGATTTTCCAGGATAAGGACGCGCCGCTCTGCTTCCTTTGCAGTGATCAATTCTCCACTGCTCATCAGATAGGGGCGCACATCCTCATATCGCCATCGCACAGGGGTGACGCGGGTCGCCGGCGCTTTTGGCACCAGGGCATGCAAGACCTCCCACAAGGGGGTCATGTTAAGCGGGCGAATCTCATCATAGAATTCTTGCCGTTCGGCGGAAATGGGTTTGCTGTCAGACATTCTGGTCTCCTGTGCTTACAGGTCGCAATGGTTTCCGATCCGACCGGAAACAGCAAGTCCCACAATTGGGAAAAGCAGTTTCGCCATCAGGGATGTGGCGAGGAGCATTGTTGGCGGGCCAACAGCGTCTCAAAGGAGGGCTACGCGTCCGGTGCCAACAATAGGCACACCCTTCGAGACGCTTTGCTCTTCAGGGTGAGGGGGTAATTATCTGCACCATTGTCACCCCGGACTTGATCCGGGGTCCAGGGCGGCCGGCGTTATTGGCGCTTGTGGCTCTGAACACCCATCTGCACGGGTGTGACGCGGATGGAGGGATCGGAAATGCGGTTCGAGACGCTTTGCTCTTCAGGGTGAGGAGGCAATTATCTGCACCATTGTCACCCCGGACTTGATCCGGGGTCCAGGGCGGCAGGCCTTATTGGCGCTTGTGGCTCTGAACACCCACCTGCACGGGTGTGACGCGGATGGAGGGACCGGAAATGCGGTTCGAGACGCTGCGCTCCTCAGGGGGGCGATAGTTTACATCACCCCCCCTTGGTTCACGTCTGGTCAGACCAAGCCGTCCTTGATCATGCGCTCGGCGATCTGGACGGTGTTCAGGGCAGCCCCTTTGCGCAGGTTATCTGACACAACCCACATGGACACGGTGTTGTCCTGTGTCGCATCATCGCGAATACGAGAGATGTAGACGGCGTCTTCTCCGGCGCATTCGACCGGGGTGACGTAGCCTTCATCGGCGCGATGGTCGACGACGATACAGCCTTCCGCCTTGGACAATGCCTTGCGGATTTCTTCGACGCTGACGTCTTTTTCCAGTTCCATATTTACCGCTTCGGCATGGCCGATGAAGACGGGAACCCGCACACAGGTTGCGTGCAGTTTGATCTTGGGATCCAGGATCTTCTTCGTCTCAACGGTCATCTTCCATTCTTCTTTGGTCCCACCATCATCCATGAAGACATCGATATGGGGGATGACGTTAAACGCGATCTGCTTGGTGAACTTATTGCGTTCCATCGGGTCATTCACAAAGACGCCGCGGGTCTGGTTGAACAATTCATCCATCCCGGCCTTGCCAGATCCAGAGACTGATTGATAGGTCGACACCACGACGCGCTTGATCCCGGCCAGATCGTGGACCGGCTTCAAGGCGACCACCAATTGGATGGTGGAGCAATTCGGGTTCGCGATGATGTTCTTTTTGCCAAAATCTTTCAGGGCGTGCGGGTTCACCTCTGGCACGACCAGCGGTACGTCCGGATCCATGCGGAAATGTGACGTGTTGTCGATGACAACCGCGCCTGCCCGCGCTGCCTTTGGAGAATATTCCGCACTGACTGTTGCGCCAGGAGAGGAGAGAACGAAATCTGTGCCCTTGAAGTCAAAATGCTTCAGGGCCTGGACTTTCAGGGTCTCAGTATCACCATAAGATACCTGTTTGCCTACGGAAGATTCCGAGGCCAAGGCGATGATATCGTCGGCGGGAAATCCACGTTCGGACATGATCTTCAGGATTTCCTGTCCGACATTTCCCGTTGCGCCAACAACGGCTACTTTGTAACCCATTTCTATATTCCTTCTTTTCTGTTCGTCTTTTTGGTTTGAAGCGGGGCAGGGCATTCCGGCCCAGATACGGTAAGGGCCGGGGAGAACCCGGCCCGATGAAGCAGTTTTGCTATAGTCGGATGCGCGGGGTCTCGCTAGACTCCGGTGGTGGTTTTACCAGTTTTGGCTTTGTCGGCCATGATTGTGGTCGCAGCGTTTGCGCGCATCGGATACCCCAGTTGCGTATCAGTTTGGTTTCAGTTTCAACCAAATTCGGCGCAACACTAGCCATGTGCCCAAGATGTCGCAAGGGATTTTTCAGATCACCCTAGAATGGATTACAGGATTCTGAATATGTCGCACTGTGTAAGAGTGTCGTTGCGACAAGAATGCGTATAGAGTGTGTTTGAGGTTTTGGAATACATTGCCTGTGCAGCATCGGCACGGCGCGCGTGCGTCCATCCAGGCACGCCTTGAATAAAAAGTATCGAGTGGGAGGTATGGAATATGGGGCGTTTGCAAGAGCCTGATATGCGAACAGATATTCTGGATGCTGCGGAAGCGATCGTGCGTCAGCATGGCTTTAACGGTTTTCACATCGAAGATGTTGCGGCCAGTCTGGACATGGAGCGTGCAGAGATCCTAAAGCACTTTCCGAACAAGGATGATCTGGTTCGGGTTCTGGCGGAACGGTATGCCGCGCATTTCTTGGAACAGGCCGGTGCGGTGCTGCGGCAACCGGGAACCGTGTCTGACAGGATCGCCGCTTACGGTGAATTATTTCGAAATTCCTATCAGGATGACGGCAAGATGTGTCTGTGCGGTATTCTGGCGGCAGAAGGTGCCGATATCCCAAGGTCTGTGCGCGTGATCGTGGCTGATTTTTTCCGGGTCAATATTGAACTGCTTGAGGCAACCACCCAGAAAAAGCAGGAAGCGCGCCTTATCCTGTCCTCGCTTGAAGGGGCGATCTTGCTTGCGCGTGCCAATGAGAATATCGGGCCTTTAAATGACGTGATCAGCGACCTACGGCTGCGTTATGTCTAGATATTAGGCCCCAAAAGGGTGTCGCCTACTTGGCCAGATTGTCCAGAATATCATTGGATGTAATGATACCGACCGGTTTCCCATCTTGCAGCACCCGAATGGGGACTTCGGTTGTCCGGCTGATCTTGATGACTTCGTTCACGGTCAGATCATGGGCAACTTCTGGCGCATCAGCCGGGGCTGTGCCATCCACCATGACATCCTGCGCGCACAGAACGCCCAGCGGATTCATATGGGCGACAAAGTCAGCCACATAGTCATTGGCTGGGGCGCGGATGATTTCCTGCGGTGTACCGCATTGAACGATGCGCCCGCCTTCCATGATTGCGATGCGGCCGCCCAGTTTAAAGGCCTCGTCCAGGTCATGGCTGACAAAGATGATAGTCCGTTTTAGGCGAGCCTGCAGGTCCAGTAATTCATCCTGCAACCGGGTCCGGATTAATGGATCCAAGGCCGAAAAAGGCTCATCCATCAACAAAATTGGGGCATCGGTGGCAAAGGCACGGGCCAGGCCGACTCGCTGTTGCATGCCGCCTGACAATTCGCCAACTTTTCGATCGGCCCAATCGGTCAGGCCGACCAGATCCAATTGCTTGCGGGCCTGTGCTTCGCGCTGATCCCGGTCCATCCCGGCCAGTTCCAGGCCCAGGGCGACATTATCCACAACATTGCGCCACGGCAGCAGGGCGAATTGCTGAAACACCATCGCGATGCAGGAAAGACGCATTTTGCGCAGGGTTGCAGGATCGGCCTGTGTAATATTGACCATCCCGTCGCCGCCATCGATGGAAACCGATCCCCGCACCACAGGATTAAGGCCGTTCACCGCCCGCAACAAGGTGGATTTGCCTGACCCAGACAGACCCATCAGGACAAGGATTTCCCCTTGTGCCACAGTCAGATTGCAATTGTGGACGCCCAGCACCTGGCCGGTTTCTGCCTGTATTTCACCGCGTGTCTGGCCTGCATCCATGGCGGGCAGGGCGGCGGCTGGCTGTTTCCCAAAGACAATGGAGACATTATCAAAAATTACAGCATCGCTCATTTGTCACGCCTTTCGATGCGCAGAATACGGTCCAGCATGATCGCCACCACGACAATGATAAATCCGCTTTCAAAGCCCAGCGACGTGTTCACGGAATTCAACGCCCTGACGACCGGCACGCCCAGGCCGTCGGCCCCAACCAGGGCTGCGATCACGACCATAGACAGAGACAGCATGATGGTCTGGTTCAGACCCGCCATGATTTGCGGCAGGGCATAGGGCAGTTCCACCTTCCACAGCGTTTGGCTGGGCGTTGCGCCAAAGGCCCGGGCGGCCTCCAGCAACGGGGTTGGCGTATTTGAAATCCCCAAATGCGTCAGTCGAATGGGGGCGGGGATAACGAAAATCACGGTTGCGATTAATCCCGGCACCATGCCAATTCCAAAGAAGACAATGGCAGGGATCAGATAAACGAAAGTAGGCAGGGTTTGCATCAGGTCCAGCACCGGGCGCATGGCTTGATACAGCCGGGGGCGATGGGCACTGGCAATGCCAATCGGAACCCCAATCGCCATGCAGACGACACAGGCGGACAGAACCAGTGTCAGGCTTTCCGTGGTTTCTTCCCAATAGCCCTGATTCAGGATGAACAGGAAACCCAACAGCACGAACAGGGTTATCTTCCAGTTGCGGTGCGCAAGCCATGTCAGGGCGACAACGATGCCAACGATGACCAAGGGAGGTGGCGTTTGCATGACCCAAAGCAGGCTTTCGATCAGCGTTTCCATTGCAACAGACAGGCCATCAAAGAACCATCCGCCATGGGTTTGCAGCCAATCAAAGACGGTCTTCGCTGTCTGACCAACAGGGATTTTTGTTTCGCTTATCCATTCCATAGGGGGCCATTCCTTTGATCAGGGTGGCGGGTGGGGAAGTAAAAACCCCTCCCACTGGAGGTGGGAGGGGGTATTTCTTACAAGCCCAGGCTGGACTTCACAGCCGCCATCGCATCGCCACCGTCTTTGGTGGTGACGCCGGCAAGCCAGGCATCCAGAACGCCAGGATTGGCTTTCAACCAGGCAGCGGCTGCGTCATCCGGGTCTTTCCCATCGTTCAGGATCGCCGCCATGATTTCATTTTCCATGGCCAAAGAGAATTTCAGGTTGTTCAGGAAGGCACCAACATTCGGGCATTCCTGAATATAGCCCTTGCGGACATTGGTATAAACCGTCGCGCCGCCCAGATTGGGGCCGAAATAGTCATCACCCCCTGTCAGATAGCTCATATCGTAATTTGCGTTCATTGGATGGGGTTCCCAGCCCAAGAATACGATCGGTTCGTCGCGTTTTGACAGGCGGTCGACCTGGGCCAACATGCCTTGTTCGGAACTTTCTTTGATCTCGAACCCTTTCAGGCCAAAGGCGTCTTTTTCAATCATGTCCATGATCAGACGGTTGCCATCATTGCCAGGCTCAATCCCATAGATCTTTCCGTCCAGGGCGTCCTTATGTTTGGCGATGTCGGCAAAATCTTTGATCCCCAGATCGGCACCGGCCTTGTTGGTCGCCAGAGTATATTTGGCGCCTTCCAGGTTCTCGCGGGGTGTTTCGATGCTGCCATCGTCACGATAGGGGGCGATATCTGCTTCCATCGTCGGCATCCAGTTGCCCAGGAACACATCAATGTCACCAGCTTTCATCGAGGCATAGGTCACCGGGATCGATAACAATTTGACTTCTACGTCATATCCCAGTGCTTTCAGCACGGTCTTGGATGCGGCAGTTGTTGATGTAATGTCGGTCCAGCCGACATCCGAGAACCGCACTTCGTCGCATTGTGCAAAGGCAATGTTACTGCTTACAGCAAGCGCCGCGACTGCGGTCATCGTGGTTTTCAAGAAATTCATATGCTGTCTCTCCTGTTTTTATGCCGTCCGGCTGGATTCCGCCAGACTGACAATCTTCGAAATTGAAGCGATAGGGTTCTACTTTAGACCAAAAACCGCAACTTATTTCTCAGGAACCCTCGTTTCGAATGGCGTATCAGCCCTTTGGCTGAGCCAAAGATACCTGCTGGCATGCAGCTTTCAGGGATGAAAGGGCGGGGCCGGCAGGGTTGGTTAAGTCGGGATCTGTGGAAATCAGGGTCACGACAGCTTCCGCTTCATTCTGCCAATTGGTAACCGGGGCGGCAATGGCATACAGGCCGGGGATGAAATTCCCTCCTGCCATGGCATAGCCTTGTTTTCGAATGCGATCCTTTAGCATCGGTGCTGTGGACCGCTGTCCCTTCGGCAAAAGCGGCTGGGTTAACGCATCTGCGCTAAATGCCAGGAAAACCTGACCTGTCGCTGATGTCAGCAAGGGCAGCACCGTGCCCAGACCCAATGTTGTTATGACATGATTGCGGCCACGCTGCCATCGCACGATGGTGGACCCGCTGGCTCCCAGGACCGACAGCATCGCGGTTGCCCCAACCTTGTCTACCAAATCAGGCAGGATAGCGGCCGTTTCGTTGACGAAATCATTTCGTGCCAGGGCGGAAATCCCCAAGGCCGACGCAAAGGGCCCCAGATCATACCGTCCGGAACGCTCCCGTTGTCGCAGCATTCCCTGCGCGACCAGACTGGACAGATAGCGGTGCAGCTTGCTGGTCGACATGCCGGTCCGCGCGCCAACTTCTTTCAGGGTCAGCGGTTCCGATGCGGCGGCAAAGACCCGCAGAACGGACATCGCAATATCAACAGATCCAATTCCCCTGCGTTCCTCAGACTCCGAAACCATATCCATCCCCTGATTCCATTATTGTCTATTGGTAAATATAATGTACATTGGTGAATAATAAAAATGTTTAATTTGGGATGATAAGGAGACGCTGGATGCGCATTGCCGTTATCGGAGGGGGGCCTGCGGGCCTGTATGTTGGCTATCTGCTGCGCCGGGCATTTGCCGATGCGCGGATCGATATCGTCGAACAGAATCCAGAAAATGTGACCTGGGGTTTTGGTGTCGTGTTTTCCGATACAGCGCTGGATTTCCTGCAAAGTGACGATCCAGAAACGCATGCGGCGATTGTGCCCCATATGGAAATGTGGCGGGATCTGACGCTGGATCATGCGGGCACGCGCATTGCCATCGACGGTGTTGGCTTTGCCGCGATTGGCCGGTTGAAGCTATTGCAATTGCTGACGGAACGCGCCCGGTCCGTTGGTCTGATGCCGCAATTTGGCACCCCCTTAATGGATATCAGTGCCTATCAGGACTATGATCTGATAATCGGGTCCGATGGGGTGAATTCCATCGTGCGCCAGTCGGGGTCTTTTGGGACGGTTTTAGAGCCCTTGTCGAACAAGTTTGTTTGGTTCGGGGCACGGCGACCCTTTGATACCCTGACCCAAAGCTTCCGTGAAACGACGAAGGGGCGATTCAATGCCCACCACTATCGCTATGCGCCGGATATGAGCACATTCATTGTTGAAACGGATGAGGCAACATGGGCGGCGGCAGGTTTTGCCGATATGTCTGAGGAAGAAAGCCGGGTCACCTGCGAACAACTATTCGCCGATGTGCTGGAGGGCGCGCCCCTGGTTGCAAACAAGTCACTGTGGCGGAACTTCCCCAAGCTGTGGAATGACACATGGTATGACGGCAACAAGGTTTTGCTGGGCGATTCCCTGCACACCGCACATTTCTCCATCGGGTCTGGTACCCGCCTGGCGATGGAGGACGGGATTGCGCTTGTTCGTGCCATGACCGACGCAAATGGTGACGTTTCAAAGGCGCTACCTGCCTATCAGGCCGCCCGCAAACCGATTGTTGAAAAGATTGTCGTCGCCGCCAACCGTAGCGCCCTTTGGTATGAGGATTTTGCCAAACATATGGAGCTTTCTCCCTGGGATCTGGCGGATAGCTACATCCGGCGGGCAGGGCGCATTGACGATGATCGCCTGCGCAAGCTGGCCCCGAAATTCATGGCAGGCCTGGACGCCCATCGCGCCGCCTGAGCCTTTAAAATCCCGATAGTTTGTGAGGATAGACCCCAATGACTCAGATTGTTGATCCGGTTCCCAATGACACGCCCGGCGCACGGGAAATTCAATTTTCTGTACCGCAGCACTACAATGCGTCCGCCATTCTGTTTGATAATCTGGCAGCAGGGCGCGGGGGTAAGGTTGCCGTTGTGACGGAACGGGAAAGCCTGACCTATGCGGAAATCTGCGCCCAGGCGTGTCGCATTGGCAATGGATTGCTGGATCTGGGACTGACGCGCGGGGACAGGCTGGTCCTGGTTCTGAATGACAGTCCAGATTACATCGCCGCCATCTTTGGGGCGCTGCGGGCCGGGCTGGTGCCATTGTTGATTAACACGCTGTCTCCCGCGGATCAGATTGCTTTCTTTTTGGAGGATTCTGCTGCGACGGTCGCGCTGACCCATGGAGAACATCTGGGCCTGTTTTCCCAATCGTCCCCAAAACATTTGATTGCGTTGGATTCGGATGAGGGGAAGGCCTGGATATCCAAACAATCCCCCGATCTGCCGCAGGCCGATACATCCCGCGATGATATGGCCTTCTGGATGTATTCATCGGGATCCACTGGAAAACCCAAGGGCGTCGTGCATCTGCATCACGATATGGCCTATACGGTGGAAAGCTATGCCAAGCGGGTCTTGCAGATCCAGGAGAGTGATATCTGCTTTTCTGTCCCAAAGATATTCTTTGCCTACGGATTTGGAAATTCGGTAACGTTCCCCTTTGCCGCCGGCGCAACCACGGCGCTGCTGCCGGATCGCCCAACCCCGGAGCGTATGTTTGCTCTGATCAAGACCTGTCGCCCGACGTTATTTTTTGCCCTGCCCACGGTGTATACGGCCCTGATCAAGCATCCCTCTGCGGCAACGGCGGATCTGTCTAGCGTAAGACTGTGCATATCGGCAGCCGAAGTCCTGTCCGGCGACGTCTTCACCGCCTGGAAGTCGCGCTTTGGCCATGAGATCATGGAAGGGCTGGGCTCAACAGAGGTGCTGCATATCTATCTGTCCAACACGTTGGATCAGAAGAAGCTGGGATCGGCTGGCAAGCGCGTGCCTGGATATGAATTGAAGCTGACGGATCGGGACGGACAGTCCGTTGGTCCGGGGGAAGAAGGTATCCTTTGGATCCGGGGTGATTCGGACGCGCCCTGCTATTGGAACCGCCCTGACAAGACCGCAGAGACAATGCGCGGGGATTGGATCTGGACCGGCGATCGCTTTGTTGTGGACCAGGATGGCTTTTACTTCTTCCGTGGGCGCGCCGATGACCTGATCAAGGTCAGCGGACAATGGGTCTATCCGCTGGAGGTCGAATTGTGCCTGAACGAGCATCCAAAGGTAACGGAATGCACTGTGCTGGGTCTGACCTTGGCAGATGGCCGAACAACCCTTGTTGCCGCGGTGGCACCCGGTCCCGGTATTACGGGGGATGATGCTTTGTCTTCGGAATTAAAGGATTATGTGAAGACGACCCTGCTGCCATACAAATATCCCAGACAGTTTCTGTATCTGGATACTTTGCCCAAGACCGGGACGGATAAGATTGATCGTCAGGCCTGTAAACGCCTTTTCAACGAAATGGAAGCATAAGGTCTGATCCGGGCCGCCTCATTGCAAAGCAGGGTGCCGTGTGGTCAAACCAGTGCCCATGGCTGTAAAATGAGAGTGATACCGTGAGTGATCAGCATTCAGATTCCGTGACAGGCTCTGCCGCGCTGCTGCAACGCAGAAATGCGGAGGCGTATCTGTTCCTGATATTCACCATGCTGTGCTGGGCCGGGAATGCCATTATGGGGCAATTAGCAGTAGGGCAGGTTTCGCCCATGTTGGTTGTGCTTGGGCGATGGGCAGGCGTGATGCTGTTATGTGGCATTTTCATGCGGCACCATCTGAAACGCGACTGGCCGGTCCTGCGCAAGAACCTGGTCTTCCTGTCGATCGCGGGGGCCCTGGGATATTCTGCCTTTAATGGATTATTCTATCTGGCGGCACATTCGACCAGCGGGCTGAATATTGGGATTCTGCAAGGATCCATGCCCGTATTCGTCGCGATGGGGGCGTTTCTGGTCTATCGCACCCGGATCACCCGGCTTCAGTTGTTAGGGGTGATCCTGACGGTCAGCGGGGTCATCATCATTGCCAGTGCGGGCAGCCTGGACCGTCTGTTGCACCTGGAATTCAAACGGGGCGATCTTCTGATGATCTGCGCCAGTATTCTGTATGCTGGCTATACAATCGCGCTGCGCAACCGCCCCGCGGTTTCACCACTCAGCCTGTTTGCCGTTATGGCCGCCAGTGCTTTCGTCCTGTCCATCCCATTTGCCGGGATAGAATATATGCTGGGGGCGTCGCAATGGCCCACGCCCTTTGGCTGGTTGGTGGTTGGATTGATCACGATCTTTCCATCCTTCCTGGCGCAGCTTTTCTTCATTCAGGGGGTGGACCGTGTCGGGCCCAGCCGGGCGGGCGTGTTTATGAATCTGGTTCCAATTTTCGCAGCCGGCATGGCCGTTGTCGTCCTGAACGAGTCCTTTGAAATATATCACGGGGTCGCCTTGGTTCTGGTATTGATCGGCATTTATCTGTCCGAAAAGTTCAAAGCGCCCCTGGGACAACCCTAAAACAGGGCAATCAGATCATTGGCGAACAGTATCCATCGCGGGGGCGGAGGTCACTGGACGTGCGGATTTGCGCCGGTCGATCACCTGATAGATGGCCTGCGGTTGATCAAATCCCTTTAGATTGAACTGACCCAGCTCTTCGAATGTGAAGTTCTTACCCTGGCAAAGATCCCGGACGATGCTGCTGACCGCCGTTTGCCTGGGGCCGGCCTTGGACAGGACGCGCGCCGCCATGTTTACAGGCGTTCCAAACAAATCGCCGCTTTCATGAATGGGTTCACCGGCACTGATGCCAACGGATATCTCAAACGCCAGATCGCTCATCATCGTGCTGAATTTAGCGATACCATCCTGCATCAACAGCGCTGCTTCGACCGAATTCACAACGGCGGGGAAGGAGGCCATGATGCCATCGCCCGTATGCTTGATCTCTCGACCGCCATATTTTGTGATTGCCTCGCGCACGATATCATTATGGGCGCGCACCACATTCATCAGCCATTCGTCCCCTTTTTGCTGCTGATTTTTGGTTGAACCGACGATATCGGTGAATAAGACCGATACAAAGCCATAGGATCCCGGTCCTTCAGACGGGTCATCATAGTGCTTTGGATCGTTTTTCGCCTCAGTATTCTGACCCGGCGCGGCTTTTGGGGTCTTCCACATTTTCAGGGCGTCGGCGAAACCAGAGCTCGCATTGGGATCGCGCCCCTGGTTCAGCGCGCTGCCGCGTCCCAGTGAATACATTTCAAAGAACCGCTTATCCAAAAGATATTCGTCAATATTTGCAGCGAACCCCTTAGCCATCGCGGTTGGCGCGCCCATCGCTTCGATCTGTTCACACAGGATATTGCGAACTTCTTTCGCTGCGACCTTAAAGCGACGCGCCAGCGTTTCGGCTGCACCCGCCAGGAACAGGATGACCCCGAATCGCAGAAAATGATCCTTATCCAGCGTATTGGCCGATGCGGCCTTCGCATCGTTTACAATTTCCTGTAAGGCGCTCCTCAATGGGCCAGGACCGGTCGGTTCCTGGGTCGGCGGCGGTGTGGGCACTGTTTCGCTGTCTTCTTCGAGATCATCCGCCTCATCTTCCAAATCCGGTTCCTGGGCTTCCTGATCAATCTGGTCGATAGAGTGTAGATCGGCTTCTTGTATCGCGTCGTAAGGGGGAACCGTGTCCAAGCTTTCCTGTTCAGGGGCAATCGCCTCTTCATATTGTGCGGCGGCATCCTCCAATGCCTTCGCCGCCAGGGCGGCTGCTTCAGGACTGGCCTTTTCAGCAATTGTCGGGGCTGTTTCTGGGTGCTGTTGCGGAGCCGAAGACGTCTGCATATTCCGCATGATACGGCGCAAGATTGGCACAAAGGTTACGATCCACCCTGCCAGCCAGGCCCCCACCAGAAGGATCTGGCCAGTCTTGGAGCCAAAGGACAGGCCGGCCATTGTCAGTCCCTTAAGGACATAAAATGCGCCAATTCCAGCACCGGTACCGACCAGACAGGCCAGCAGGAAACCGATCATCAACTTCGGTATGGCAGCCGACCAATCCGAATCCCCCTGAACCTCATTGGCCTTTGGGGGGCGACGCAATTCGGGTTCTTTCCCGGTGGCTTTTTTCGCATTGTCTGTTTTTTGACCGGCGACGCGCTGCTTAGCCAAAGCGGCAGCGTTGGCCGCTGCGGAGCCACTGGGCGCGTTGCGTAACACGGCTTTAGTCGTGTTCCTGCCGGCGGTCGGGCTGGCTGACCCATCTGCGCCAGCCGTAATGCTGGTTACCGGAGGTTTGGTCTTCAGCTTCGGGCTGTGATAAATGACGGATTCTGATGCGGTGCCAGAGGCTTTGTCAAAGCTTTCACGAACAACACAGGCGGCATCGAAATGTCCCTGTGTATCCAGACGCTTGGCCTCATCAATCGCAGCCTCCCGCTCGCTCAGCGGATAGCGATGATGAATCTGCCATCGACCATACTGGAGGTAGTAGACCTCAAAAGAGACCGATCTGCCACCTGACATAGAATGTCCGCCCCAAATTTCCGCCTGTTATAGCGCCCCATATTCACCCTTGGAACAGATCCTCCCCCAAAGGCCTGCGCCACGAACCAGTACTATACCGGATTCTGAACAACAGGATGAAACAATAGTTTGAAGGAATGGTTAACAAGATAGCACGGCATGACTGGCACCGTGATCGGGCATACTCATCGGGAAACGGAGTCAGCCATCCTTGGGAGTCCGGTTCATTCCGTGATAGGCTTCGTTCGGCATCATTTCGACCGCATGGGCCATGCGGTTCGTGTAATTGAAGAACGCCGCCGTCTCCGCAATGTCCCAAATGCCTTCATCGCTGAACCCGGCATCCCGCAGGGATTGGCGCGCGGCCTCATTAATCTTTTCAGGGTCATCGGTCAGGTCCCACACGAAATCCAGCATGGCCCGGTGGCGGTCGCTTAACTCCGCCATGCGGTAATTCATCACCAACATTTCCCCTAATACAGGGTCCCCGGACAGGGCACGCACCGCCTGTCCATGGGCGACCAGACAATACAGGCACCGATTTCGGCACGATACCGTGACCGCAATCATTTCCCGCTCCAATTTGCTTAATGGTCCTTCGGACAGCATGATTTCATTATAGCTGTCGATAAATTTCCGCAGGCGCGCGGGTCGGAAGCTATATGCCTTCAGGACATTGGGTAACAGGCCCAGCTTTTCGCGACAAATTGCAAAATACTTCTGCAAATCCGGGTCAAGCGTCGCCTCATCCGGCACCGGCAGGGCGTGGATCTTTTCAGATTTGGTCATGTCAGCCTCTTTCAGGAAGGGGGTTACCCACATTGCGCGCGATGGCGCATCAAATGATCCAACAGGGTGCACGCGACCATGGCTTCCCCAACGGGAACAGCCCGTATTCCAACACAGGGGTCGTGGCGACCCTTGGTGATGATTTCTGCTTCCTCACCGCTTGTGGTGATGGTGTCGCGCGGTTGCAGGATTGAACTGGTCGGTTTGACGGCAAAACGTGCAATGATCGGCTGTCCGGTGGAAATTCCACCCAGAATGCCGCCCGCATTATTGGCCCGGAAGCGGGGCTTGCCGTCATTACCCATTCGGATCTCATCGGCATTTTCTTCGCCCGTTAAGGCGGCAGCCCCGAATCCAGCGCCAATCTCAACCCCTTTGACCGCATTAATCGACATCAGGGCTGATGCCAGATCGGAATCCAGCTTGCCATAGACCGGTGCACCCCAGCCGACCGGGATGCCTTCTGCCACAACCTCAACGACCGCGCCGCAGGAAGACCCGGCCTTACGGATACCATCCAGATAGCTCGCCCAGTCCTGGGCGGCGACGGGATCGGGACAGAAGAACGGATTGTTATCAACCTCATCCCAAACCCAGCGATCCCGATCGATCTGATGCGGACCCATTTGAACCAGGGCGGCGCGCAGGGTGAATTCATCCCCCAGAATATGGCTCAACACCTTACGGGCGACGCCACCGGCGGCAACCCGCATGGCTGTTTCCCGCGCTGAGGAGCGTCCCCCCCCCCGATAGTCGCGAATGCCGTATTTTTCCCAATAGGTGAAATCGGCATGACCAGGGCGGAATTTCTGTGCGATGTCCGAGTAATCTTTGGACCGTTGATCCGTGTTTTCGATCAGCAAACCAATCGGTGTTCCGGTCGTTACCCCCTCAAACACGCCTGACAGGATTTTTACCTGATCAGCTTCCTGGCGCTGGGTTGTGTAGCGGGATTGGCCGGGGCGACGCTTGTCCAGATAGGGCTGCAAGTCAGCCTCTGACATTGGGACAAGGGGCGGGCAGCCATCGACGACACAGCCAATGGCGGGACCATGGCTTTCCCCGAAGGTTGTCACCCGAAACAATGTGCCAAAGGTATTATCAGACATGCGCCCGCCTTAGTGAGTCGAGCGGACTGGTCAGCCCGCTTTCTTATTCAGGCCGGTCAACAGTTCCGTCACAGCCGGGGCCTGATCCACCGCGACCATCCCGACCGTGTGATATCCGCTGTCGACATGATGCACCTCACCCGTCACACCGGAAGACAGGTCGGACAGGAAATACAGACCGGAATTCCCAACCTCATCAATCGTCACATTCCGACGCAGGGGCGAATTCAGTTCATTCCATTTCAGGATATATCGGAAGTCACCAATACCGCTGGCTGCCAGGGTCTTGATCGGACCGGCGGAAATCGCATTCACGCGGATGCCAGTCGGGCCCATATCAGACGCCAGATAGCGCACGGACGCTTCCAATGCCGCCTTTGCGACGCCCATGACATTGTAATGGGGCATTACCCGTTCGGCACCGTAATAGGTCAGTGTCAGGATCGATCCGCCCTTTGCCATCAGTGGGGCCGCGCGCTGCGCCAGGGCCGTCAGCGAATAGCAGGAAATATCCATGGTGCGCAGGAAGTTTGCACGACTGGTCTGCAGGTACTGGCCTTTCAACTCATCCTTATCGGAAAAGGCAATGCCATGGACCATGAAATCCAATTCGCCAAATTCAGATTTCAGTGTTTCAAATACCGCGTCCATGCTGTCTTCGCTGGTCACATCACAGGGCAGGACAATCTTGGACCCCAAACTGTCGGCCAGCGGTCGCACGCGTTTTTCCAGCGCTTCGCCCTGATAAGTAAAGGCCAATTCAGCTCCTGCCGCAGCACAAGCCTTTGCAATGCCCCACGCGATCGATTTTTCGTTCGCGACACCTAAGATGACGCCCTTTTTGCCCGCCATGAGGGATTCAACTTGGCCCATGCCCTATAATCTCCAAAAATCACTGTTCATCGCAAAGAGCCGCACTCTAGACCCGACGTCTCAATCCGTCAAAGCGAAGCCCCTATCGAAACTTTACTCAGTCCCGCTATACTAACTTACAACCAGATGGGAAAGCAGTATGAATGATGTAACAGGGAACAACAGCACAATGCCAGAGAAGAAAGCCCCACCTAAAGCCAGTCTGGGCAAGGTGCTGAAGCATTTTTTCCAGTTTTTTGTGTATGCAGGCATCCGGTTCAATATCGATGGGTGTCAACAACGCGCAGCGGCCCTGACATTCACCTCTCTTCTGGCGATCGTACCGCTTTTGGCGGTCAGCTTTGCCATTTTTTCGGCTTTCCCCGCTTATGATTCGCTGAAAACTGAGGTTCAGAGCTATCTTTTCAGCAATTTCATTCCATCGGTTGGCGATGAAGTGCAGGGGTATCTTGAAAAATTCACCGCCCAGACGGGACGCCTGACCGCGGTTGGAATTGTGTTTCTGGCACTCAGCGCCGTCATGTTGTTGATGACAATATCAAACACGATGAACATGATCTGGCAGACCAAACAGACGCGGGGCGTTGTTTCCCGCCTGATGGTATTCTGGGCGGTACTGACCCTGGCCCCCATGCTGTTTGGGGCGTCGTTGTCGCTGTCTGGGTATTTGTTTGCCCTGGCGCGGGCCAGCAATGTCGAATCAGTCACAGGCAATCTGGCACAATTGGCGATGGTTTTTCCCTTCCTGCTGCAAACAGCCGGCTTATCGGTGTTGTATCTGGTGATGCCCAACTATCCCGTTCGCCGCCGTGATGCCCTGATCGGGGGGCTGGTCGCTGGTGTGCTGCTAGATTTGCTGAAGCGGGGATTTGGCATTTATATCACCGCCTTCCCAACCTATGAGACGATTTATGGCGCGATGGCGACGATCCCGATCTTTCTGATCTGGGTTTATCTCAGTTGGATGGTTGTGCTGTTCGGGGCGGAAGTTACCGCCGGGCTGCCGGAATGGCGTCACGGGCAACGCAATCCACGCCGGGAAGGCCTATCCCCGTTGCATCGATTGGCCGCTGCCCTGTCTGTTCTAAGCGCCCTGCAACGGGCCGCTGCGACGGATGGCACCACCCTGTCAGAACGCAGGCTGGCGCGGCTGGCCAAGGTTGGCCCTCAGGCGCAGGGCTGGGCCACACGCAAATTGAAAAGCCTGAACTACATTGCCAGGGCCGATGGTCATAATTGGGTGTTAAGCCGCGATCTGTCCCAGGTCGATCTGGCGACCTTGTATCAGGATTTAGAGCTGGACCTGTCCGGTCGCATGCCACGCGGCCAGTTGAATACGGATTGGGGGCATCAATTGACCGAGATATTGGATGATTTCAGCAAGGCGCGGGATGAGGTGATGAGCACCGATCTGCGCAGTTTCCTGACATCAAAATCACCACAGCATGATGCGTTGCCCTCTGAAGAGGAGGATGAAGGGCCCCCAGGGGAATCAAAGGCAAGCTTTAACGCTAAAGTCCTGGCACTGATTGGACTGGGGGCCTTATCGCAGAGCGGGTGATAATCAGGGCTTGTCCAGGCCAACGCGTTTGCGCACGTCATAGTCATAGTCTTTCGACCACTCCTTGACGAAATCGACCAGTGCCTTGTCGGGCTTGTCGGGCAGGACGACGATTAACTTTGCGAACTGGTCGCCAGCGACAGCGCCACCAGCGGGTTGAATGCCCTTGCCCCGCAGGCGCAAGCTGGTTCCACTGTTCGATCCTGCGGGCGCGGTGACCGATACATTGCCATGGACCGTCGGAACAGTGATCTTTCCACCCAGCACTGCCTCAGCCAGGGTGATTGGGACATCCAGAAAAATATCGTTCCCGTCGCGTTCAAAGAATGGATGCGTATCAACCTGGATTTCGATAAAGGCATCGCCTGCCGGACCGCCACCCATACCGGGCATGCCCTGTTGTTTCAGGCGCAATGTCTGACCATCTTCGGTTCCTGCCGGAATGCGGACATCCAGGCTTTTCCCATCATACAGGTTGATCCTGCGTGTCGTGCCTTTAGCGGCATCTAAAAAGGACACGCGCAGCGAATAGCTGACATCCTTGCCCTTCATTTCCATGGTGCGGGTGCGCCCGCGGTTGCGACCGAACAGGTCGGCAAAGATATCTTCCGCTGCCGCACCGCCAAAGCCGCCCGCGAATCCCCCACCCGGACCACGTCCACGTGCACCAGATGGGCCGTACCCGCCAGCGCCAAAGCCACCGCGCGGGGCCCCATCGGCACCGATTTCACCACGGTCAAATTTGGCACGCTTTTCCTTATCGCCCAAAATGCTGTGGGCGCTGGAAACTTCCTTGAAACGTTGTTCGACGATGGGATCATTCGGATTCAAATCCGGATGAAATTCCTTCGCCAGTTTACGATATGCCTGTTTAATTTCATCGGCGCTTGCTGTGCGCTTCACACCGAGTACATCATAGGGATCTTTCATACCTGTCCCGACTGCCATTTTTCACAGACTCCTTCACATGCAACGCGCGCACCGGCACACCATTCCGGTCCTACGCCCGAAGGCAAGCAAGAATCGTTCCGAGAGCAGAAAGGATATAAGACTTAACTGACGATTTTCCAAGTTCCGTCTGGCTGACGACAGGCTGTGCCATAGGCCTGTTGCGACTCGCCGCCGATATCCACGGTCTGTGTGAATTCGCGGCAATACTGGCCATCTGTGTTCTGATAGGTCTTTTGGGGCGTTACCGCACCGGAATTCCCGGTATTCGGGTTGGACCAGGTCGAAGCCTGTTGATCCGGTTGGGTTTCCAGGGCGCGCTGGGTTGTGTTGTTGATCTTCATCTTATCCACCTCGTCCAGAGATCGACCAATGGAAGAACCCGCCAATGCGCCCAGTACGGCACCCAGACCGACCGCGACAAGTTGTCCTTTACCCTTACCAACCTGGGAGCCAAGAACCCCACCCAAGACAGCACCGCTCGCGCCGCCGATGGTTTCTTTCTGACCCGCGCCAGAGCAAGCGCTCAACCCGATCACGCTTACCAGCGCCAGTGCTACGGCCTGACTTGCAATCCGTTTGGGGAGCAGTCGCTTAGTATTAATCATAATCTAAAATCTCCTCGCTATAGAATGTCCAACCCAACGGGTCTGCCTGATATGACATCATGATTAAGACGTTTGACATCCATATTTCCGTCGTGACCGACCGTAAAGCCCTTCACGCCCGTTGAGACTGTGCATCCCGCCCTCTATATAGGTACTACACATCATAATTATGGCGATGACATGACCGAATTTAAAGAGACTGATCCTTTAAAACTGTTTGCAGACTGGATGGCAGAGGCTGAAACCACTGAGCCCAACGATCCCAACGGCATGGCTTTGGCGACTGCAGATGCACAGGGGCGTCCGTCCGTGCGCATGGTCCTTCTAAAAGGCTATGATGCGGACGGTTTCGTGTTTTACACCAATCTGGGAAGCAAGAAGGGGGTTCAGCTTGCGGAAAACCCCAATGCCGCGCTGCTGTTCCATTGGAAAAGCCTGCGTCGGCAAATTCGAATCGAAGGCCCGATCTCTCCAGTGACAGATGCTGAAGCAGACGAGTATTTTGCGTCCCGCGCCAAGCAAAGCCAAATCGGGGCTTGGGCCAGTGAACAATCGCGCCCCTGTGACGGTCGGTTTGAACTGGAAAAGCGAGTCGCGAAATACGCGGCAAAATATGCGATTGGTTCGGTTCCAAGACCGGCCCATTGGTCCGGTTTTCGTGTCAGCCCGCGCTATATTGAATTCTGGAAGGATGGGGCATTCCGGCTGCATGATCGCCAAACATTCACCCGCGAGACCCCGGAAGAATCCTGGACGATCACGCGGTTGTTCCCCTAGAATTAATTGGCGATGAGCGACCCAGCGACACCAGACCCCGTAAAATACCTCGGCAGGGGGCATTCGAAACAGCAAAAGCTGTTGCGCTACGCCACCTATGCCTCGGCGGCGACGGCAAGCCTGTTGATCGCCACCAAGGTGGGGGCCTGGGTGTTGACGGATTCCGTTGCGATGCTTTCCAGCCTGATCGATTCCATGCTGGACCTTGTTGCATCGCTGATAACCCTATTTGCGGTTCGACAGGCCATGGTGCCCGCTGATTCCGAACATCGGTTCGGACATGGTAAGGCGGAACCCCTGGCTGCGCTGGCGCAATCAGGGTTTATCGCCGGGTCGGCGCTGTTGCTGCTGGTTGAAGCAATTGATCGCCTGTTCACACCAAAGCCGATACAGGAAACTACCATCGGCATCGCTGTCATGGTGTTTTCAATCTTCGCGACCTTGGCACTGGTCTTGTTTCAGCGCTATGTGATCACGCGCTCCAGTTCCGTAGCGGTCACCGCAGATTCCGCGCATTACAAGGCAGATCTGTACGCAAATCTGGGGGTGATTGCCGCTCTGGTCGTGGCGGGCACATTTGATTTTCCTTTGGTCGATCCATTGTTTGGCATCGCGATTGCGGCCTTCATCGCCTATGGCGCATGGCAGGTGGGCACAGAGTCCTTCCAGATGTTGATGGATCATGAATTACCGGATGAAGACCGCGAACGCATTCGTGCCATCGCCCTGGCCTATCCGGACGTATTGGGTGTTCACGATCTGCGCAGCCGCAAGTCGGGCCCTGATACTTTTATTCAGATGCATCTGGACTTTAACGGGCATCTATCGCTCAATCGTGCCCATACGACAGCCGATGCGGTGGAAAAGGAGGTCATGGAGGCCTTCCCCGGCGCAGAAGTTTTCGTCCATCAGGACCCGGCATCACCGGCACCCGATACACCCTCAGAGAGCGAGACTGTAAAGCCATGAGCGAGTCCCAACACCGCCGCACTGTGATCCTGACTGGCGCAAGCCGGGGTATTGGACATGCTACCGTCCAGCGCTTCTCAGACGAAGGGTGGCGGATCATCACCTGCTCTCGTGAAGGCATTCCCGACCATTGTCGCGCGGATCCTAACTGGACCCATCATATCCCGACAGACCTCAGCGATAAGGGCGATGTCGAGGCTTTTGTGAAAAAGGCCAATGAAATTCTGGGGGACGAGCCGGTCCACGCGCTGGTCAACAATGCCGCTGTATCGCCCAAGGCGGCCTTCAAGGAAAGACTTGGCTGCTTGAACGGGGATTTGGACCGTTGGCGCGAAGTGTTCGAGTTGAATTTCTTCACCCCCCTGACCCTGTGTCGGGGATTTGCCCGTGCCCTGGGGCGGGGATCACGGCAGGGCAATGGGGCGTCGATTGTAAACATCACCTCCATTGCAGGACATGCCATTCACCCCTTCGCCGGATCCGCCTATTCGACTTCAAAAGCAGCTTTGTCCGCCCTGACGCGCGAATTATGCGTAGAGTTTGCGCAGTTGGGCGTGCGCGTGAACGCTGTTGCGCCAGGAGAGATTGAAACAGAGATGATCGGGGAAGAATATGAACCCCTGATCGCGCGCATCCCGATGCAACGCATGGGCAAGGCGCAAGAAGTCGCTGCCTGTGTGTTCCAGCTCAGCAATTCAGATTTCAGCTATGTCACAGGCACCGAAGTCTTTGTGACCGGCGGTCAACATTTGTATTGAACTGACGCGAAGATCGTGGCGGCGCGCGTATTGTTTCAGAGATTATATTCCCGCGCCCGCGTCCAGTTCCCCGGTCAGGCGCAGAACCCGCTGAAGCAGGTCCTGTAAATGCAAATCCTGATAGCCGTGCTTTTGTAATGCGCGGATCGTGTTGATCAGATAGTCCCGGTTCAGGCCTGCCTCTCCCCGCGCATTCAGGATAATGCGTGCGGCATCATCTGGTGCAATGACACCTGCAAAATGGGGATGTTTAGGATCGGCCACAAAACAATGGGCCAGAACCGTGCGATTATCAATCAGGCTGATTGGCAGATGGTCTGGTCGATAGGCATACCCGCGCAATTCGCGCTCTTCCAGGTAAACAGAGGTTTCAGGCCAGTCTTTCGGGTCAATTCGAAAAGCCATGCCCTCGCATTGTGCGCCTGGCTGTGGCGCCAGACCCAGCACCAGACCGCGACAGTCGCGCGTTCCGCGATGATGCTCTGACCAGATGCAAAAGCTGCGGGAATAATCTGGCAGGACCGCCTTTATGGCTTCCTGATGAGGGAAGCCAGGGCGCCACATAAGGGAGCCGTAGCCATATACCCAGATTGTTCCCTCGTCGGTCGCTTCCGACCACATAACTGACCTCTCTTTACGATATGCAAAAGCACCTGATCAGATGGGTCATAACGGGTTACGTCAACCCACTGAGGTTATCAGGCTTGTTATAAAGCCGCATGTTTGCGACAAAAGTGCCGGAATAGTGCGAACCAGACCTGATGCTAAGGTGCGGAACGAAGGGCTCCCAAATGGCAAAGATTCTTTTGATTGATGATGACGCGCCGACATTAATGCTGGTTCAGACCCTCCTGCAAGGTCACAATTACACAGTGGTTTGTGCCTCGTCTGGAAATGCCGGGGTCGAAATGGCCGTTTCAGATGAAACGTTCGATCTGATTATAACAGACCTCAGCATGACTGGCGTTTCTGGATGGGATGTCGTGCGGGCGATCCGTGCCCATCCCGCGGGAACAGAAATTCCAATCCTGGCGCTGTCCGCTTATACCTCCGCCCAGGATCGCGATGAAGCCTTTGAGGCTGGTTGTTCTGCTTATGAAAACAAGCCGATCAATCAGGGTCGATTGTTGGAAAAGATTGCGACATTGCTAAAGTCCTGACGTGTTCTTGCCGTTTTATCTGGTGTCTTCCGCCGTTTTTGGAGTCCTTTTTTCATGACATCCCCTGGCGTTGATCCGATTGCTTTGTCTCAAACGGAGGCGGGCGTTCCTTGGAAAGGGATATCTTTCGGATTGGCCACAGCGATCATCTGGGGAACTTGGCCGGTCCTTTCCCGGTTTGGTGTTCAGCAAAATCTGTTGGCGGTGGATGTCGCCATGCTGCGATTTCTGGTGTCGGGGCTGATCATGTTGCCCCTTGTCCTGCGGCGCGGTCATGGCGGACTGGGCTGGGGCAGGGCGCTTGTTCTGGCGGTTGGCGCAGGGGCTCCTTATGCCCTGGTGACGATTATCGGGTTTTCCTATGCCCCGGCTGGGCATGGTGGATTGATCATTCCCAGCGTCATGTTGACCTGTTCCACATTGGGGGGCTGGTTGCTGTTGAAAGACCGCCCGAATAGGAAGCGGCTTGTCGGGTTGGCGATTGTTCTGTCGGGCGTGGTTGTCATCGGGTCGGCTGGTGCCATGGCGGGGGATGGATTTTCCATGCTGTGGCTGGGTCATATCCTGTTTGCCAGCGGCGGTATGTTATGGGCTGTCTATACGGTTTTCAGCCGGAAATGGGGGGCAGATCCCTTGCATGCGACCGCGCTGGTATCGGTCTTGTCTTTGGTTTTATTCGGGCCGATCTACCTGATGATGCAGGGAACCGCCTTATTGCAGGCACCCATTGAAGAATTGCTGTTGCAGGGGGTTGCGCAGGGGCTTGTCGCGGCAGTGCTGGCCTTGATTTGTTATACCAAGACGGTTGCCGTGCTGGGGGCGGGACGCGCTGCTTTGTTCGCGGCACTGGTGCCCGGGTTTTCCGCTCTGTTCGCTTATCCGATATTGGGAGAGGTCCCCACCACACGGCATCTTTTGGGGTTGGCACTGGTCAGTGGGGGGATGGTCTTGGCGCTTGGCATCCGGTTTGGTCGGTCCAGGACCAGAATTCCCCCTGTGCCGTCTTAGGGGCATCCAGCCTTGAATGTGATCGGCCTGTCTGGGCATGGTGCATCAGGACTTGGAAAGTGTACCGCCAGACGGTAGGTTTACCCTTGTTTCCATATCCGCTTTGGGGGAGCTTTATGACCCAATCAAGCCTTACCACCGCCTCTGCCGGCGTCAAACTGACCGGCGAAATGAAACCGGGTTATGGTGAAATTCTGTCAGCGGAGGCCTTGGGTTTTATAGCAATATTGGAGCGTAAGTTTGGCGCTCGTCGGCGTGAGCTGCTGGCCGCCCGCGAGGCCCGTCAGGCCGAGATCGATTCGGGGAAGCTGCCAGATTTCTTACCTGAAACTGCTGCTATCCGGGCCGGTGATTGGAAAATCGCGCCCCTACCTGAGGATATGAAAGACCGGCGTGTTGAAATCACCGGGCCGACGGATCGCAAGATGGTGATCAATGCGCTGAATTCTGGTGCCTATGTCTTCATGGCGGACCTGGAAGATTCGAACTGCCCGACCTGGGATAATATGATCGGGGGACAGGTCAATCTGCGCGATGCAGCGGCTCGCAAAATTGATTTCACCGATCCGAATTCCGGCAAGCACTATGCACTGAAGGATAAGACAGCGGTTCTGCTGGTGCGGCCCCGAGGCTGGCATCTAGAAGAAAAGCATATTCTGGTGGATGGACAGCCGGCATCAGGTGGGATTGTCGATTTTGCCCTGTATTTCTTTCACAATCATGCGGAATTGGCCAAGCGGGGCACTGGCCCCTATTTCTATCTGCCCAAGATGGAAAGCCACCTGGAGGCACGACTGTGGAATGATATTTTCGTTGAGGCCCAATCCCTGCTGGGCGTTCCGAACGGGACGATCAAGGCAACAGTGCTGATTGAAACAATCCTGGCAGCCTTTGAGATGGATGAAATCCTGTATGAATTGCGGGACCATTCTGCCGGGCTGAATTGCGGACGGTGGGATTATATCTTCTCCATCATCAAGAAGTTTCGTCGCAATCCGGATTTTGTCATGCCCGACCGCGTGCAGGTAACCATGACAGTCCATAATATGCGCGCCTATTCACTACTGGCGGTCAAAACCTGTCACAAGCGCGGCGCCCCCTGTATCGGAGGCATGGCCGCGCAGATTCCCGTGAAAGGGGAGGAGGCTGCGAATGCGGAGGCTTTTGCAAAGGTTAAGGCCGATAAAGAGCGTGAAGCAAATGATGGGCATGATGGCAGCTGGGTCGCCCATCCTGGTTTGGTGCCAATCGCCCTGGATGCGTTTAATGCGGTGATGAAAACCCCCAACCAGATTGATCGTCAGCGCGATGATGTGACGGTTGAGGCAAAAGACCTTCTGTCCGTCCCGGATGGGGATGTGACAGAGGCCGGTGTGCGCATGAACATCCAGGTCGGCATCCGCTATACCGAAGCCTGGCTGGGCGGGAATGGCTGTGTGCCATTGTTCAACCTGATGGAGGATGCGGCGACGGCAGAAATTTCTCGCGCGCAGTTATGGCAATGGGCGCAACATGGGGCGAAGACAGTTGAAGGCACAGTATTAAGCCGCGCGGTGATTTCAAAAATGATTGCACAGGAAGTAGATGCGATGCGTGCAGATGCAGGCGGTGATCTTTCGGGCACTCAGTTGGAACAGGCGGCGTCTCTGTTCGAGAAAATGGCCCTGGCGGAAGATTTTCCAACCTTCCTAACGCTGCCGGCTTATGAGATGGTGTTGAGCGCGGGCGGATAGTCTGGTTAATGTGCCCTTCGCGGTAATTCTGGACTCTTATCATGATTGATGTTCGCCCCGTCGCCCATATTCTGGGCTGGATTTCTGGACTGGTCGGCGTTTTGCTGATGATGCCCGCCATTGCGGATTTGATGGTCCACAATCGCGACTGGGTGCCATTTGCCATGTCCGGCGCACTGGCGGTTTTCATTGGATTGGCGCTGGTGCTCTCCACCCTGAGTTCTATGTCGCTGACCCTGGATCTTCGTCAGGCCTTTCTGGCAACGATCTTTGGCTGGCTGGCGGTTTCAGTCCTGGGGGCGATACCCTTTCTCAGCCTGTCCATCGAACCGGTTGATGCCCTGTTTGAATCTGTGTCGGGGGTGACAACGACGGGCTCCACGGTGTTGGTCGGGCTGGATACCATGCCGCCCGGTATATTGTTGTGGCGGGCGATCCTGCAATGGATCGGTGGGATCGGGATCATTGCCGTGGCGGTCTTGATTCTTCCTTTGCTGCGGGTCGGGGGTATGCAGCTCTTTAAAATCGAAAGCTCCGATATTTCCCCGGAAAAGGTCGCCTCTGCCCTTAAGACGATTGTGACGCTGTTATCGGTCTATGTGATCCTGACAGCCCTGTGTGCCGCCTTGTTCTTTGAATTTGGCATGAATGGGTTTGATGCGATCACCCATGCTATGGCGACTCTTTCGACGGGCGGATATTCGACCCATGATGCGTCCTTTGCCTATTTTACGGATTTGCGTCTGCACTGGGTGGCGACGATTTTCATGATTTTAGGAGCCTTGCCCTTCGTTTTGTATATCCAAACCATTTATGGTCGTCCAAAGGCTCTGTTTAAGGATCAGCAGGTCCGGGGGTTCATTGGCTTTCTGCTCGTCTTATGCGTTGGCATGGCATTTTGGCTGCAAAGCGTGCGGGATATATCTTTTGGACAGGCCTTAACGTTGACCTCCTTTAATCTAACATCGGTTGTGACAACGACAGGATTCGCGACAGAGGATTATAGCGTCTGGGGGCCCGGCGCGATGGCGATTTTCTTGTTCGCGATGTTTGTTGGGGGCTGCAGTGGATCAACATCTGGGGCAATAAAAGTCTATCGGTTCCAGGTCGTGCTGTTGGTGGTGCGCGCCCATGTGAAGCGCCTGTTCAGCCCCAATCGCGTGATCCCGATCCACTATAATGGCAAGGTTCTGACCAATGACGTTGCGATGTCGGTTTTGGCATTTCTGGCGGTGTTCATTGCCACGATTGGGTTTGTTACGATTATACTGGGCCTGTTGGGGCTGGATCTTGTCACCGCCTATACCGCCAGCCTGACAGCCATTACCAATGTTGGCCCAGGACTGGGACCAATTGTTGGACCAGCAGGGAATTTCGCATCCTTGCCCGATGCAGCGAAGGCGGTGCTGGTCGTGGCGATGTTGGCCGGGCGGTTGGAAGTATTGGCCCTGCTGGTCGCATTTGATCGCGATTTCTGGCGCAATTGATCCGGGTGCATGGATCTTTTCATCATTGTCGAAAGTATGACATCCAGCTGCGGCTGGTATTGCATCTTCAAATTGTTTGTTGACATGCAGGTAAATGCCTGCATATTATTTTTATGCAAGACGGAAGGTAAGAACGGCTGATGCATACGGATAAGGTTTTTAAAGCACTAGCCGATCCTACTCGCAGACTGTTGTTGGATATGTTGTGTGAAAACAATGGCCAGACACTTGGGCAGTTATGCCAGAGGCTGGACATGACCCGCCAGTCGGCGACGCAACATCTGGGAATACTGGAAGATGCCAATCTGGTGAGCAGCCAACGGCGGGGTCGGGAGAAACATCACTTTATCAACCCGGTACCCCTGTATGAAGTCTATGAAAGATGGGTCCGGAAATTCGAACATCAGAGACTTGGTTTGTTACATGACCTGAAAACACAGCTTGAAGGGAAAAACGAATGACCAGGGAAAAGACCAGCTTTGTTTATGTGACCTATATCACCTCAACACCGGAAAAAGTGTTTGATGCGATTACCAACCCAGAAATAGCGCGGCAATATTGGGGGCATGAAAATGTCTCGGATTGGACACCTGGATCGAAATGGGCGCATATTCGCGACAATGATGCGCGCTCCGTTCAAGTCGTTGGAGAAGTCGTCGAAGTGACTCCGCCAAACCGGCTGGTCATCACCTGGGCGGGCGCATCGGAAGCCGATAATCCGGAAAGCTATAGCCGTGTGATATTCGAGATCGACCCGCATGAAAATGGCGTGCGGTTAAGTGTTTCGCATATCGAACTGGAAGCGGGCAGCGGCATGGCAGAGGGGGTCAGTAAGGGCTGGCCGCTGGTGCTCTCCAGCCTTAAATCCTATCTGGAAACTGGCACTGGTTTCGATATGTTGGCCTGTTCAAAGGCAGCATGATCCTCTTCGACTCTCGCCAGCGCGTTGGCGGGGGTCGTTCCGGGCTTGTTAGTGCGGTCCGATCACGCGGAAGCCGTATATGCCCAGCATCATGGCGGCTGTGAAGATCAGAATATCTGTAGATCCCGTGACCAGGGCGGCAAGCGCTGGGCCCGGGCACAGACCGGCAATCCCCCAACCCAGTCCGAACAACACCGCCCCAAGGATCAGATGTCGATCTATGGCGGTGCGGGTTGGCAGGTGAAAGGTGCTGTCAAAGGCCGGCTGGGATCGATGGCGCCCAATCCGATACCCAATCATCGCCACGATCATCGCGCCCGCCATGACAAAGGCCAGGCTGGGGTCCCAATCGCCGAACAGGTCCAGAAAGCCGATAACCTTTGCCGGGTTCATCATACCAGACAGCGCCAGACCCGCCCCAAACAGGATGCCAGACACTGTTGCCGTGATCAGGGTTCTCATGACCTCAGCCCCCCCAACCCAGAACATGGCGCATCATGTAAACCGTGATCAGGGCGATTGCGAAAAAGGTGCCTGTTGCGATCAAGGACCGCAGGCTGCCCCGGGCCAGGCCACAAACGCCATGACCGCTGGTACAGCCTGATCCCAATCGCGTGCCATAGCCAACCAGCAAGCCAGCCACGATTAGCCAGGGCCAGGATACCTGAGTGATGACAGCGGGAGGGCGTTGAAATCCCCAATACAGCGCCGCTGCGCCCCCGATCAGACCCAGAATAAAGCACAGCCTGAAGCCCCGCTCCGGGCTGCTGGTGAGCAGCCCGCCCAGTATTCCGCTGATCCCTGCAACGCGCCCCAGCCCCAGATAAAAAAGGGTCGCTGACAGTCCGATCAGCGCGCCACCGGCAAGCGCAGTAACAGGCGTAAAGTGTTCCATATCCGGATACTCCAATAAATCGTGCTAGGCCATTTGCGTTGAAAGCGGCAGGACTGCGCCTGTGATGCCCAGGGTCCGGGCGCGCCGGGACGGCCCGTTTATTTTGATGTGCCGCTTATCGCTGTCCTGTGTGGTGTGCAAAATAAGTGTAATCCGACCATCAGGCGTATCGAAGGGTAGGCTGGTTGCGCCGCGCAATCGTTGCGCCGGAATGTGCAGCACGCAGTCGCCGGTTTCTTCATCAGATAAAGTTAGGGATGGAATCACACAGGACTTTTCAACGGCCAGGATCAATCGCGCTGGTCGCAATCCACGCCATCCATTTTCGATTGTATAGCTTACCACGCAATCGTTGATTAAAGGATCGAGTGATTGCGCCGGGGCCGCCACAGGGGAGGGGCGGATCGCTGTCACAGACTGTGCTGGTTGTGTTGTGATTTCAATTGTCTGATAGGGCGTTGGCGGGATCGTTACCGCTGCATCCGCTATCGACTTGACCGTTTCTGCAATAGGCTGACCGTCTATTTCCTCGTGACCAAACAGGCTAGGGTCGCTGAGGATTGGAAAATCTTCCACCAGACTGGCCAATTCGCCGATATCCTGTGGGACGCGGGCATAGGCTTCAATCCATTGATCCAGGGCTGTGATGGCGGCGTCAAGTTGGCGCATTTGGGGGATCAGGCGCTTCAGATCCTCGCATCGCGCCAGAACCGGATTGCCACGCCATAAGTCAACCGCCATTCGGGTGTCGCCCCGCGCTAAGGCTCGCTCAAACGCCAGGATCAGCGGGGCAAACGGGTCGCGCGGTGTATCGGGCTTGGGAAATAAATCTGGCAGGCCTGCCTTCACACGGATGCACCAGGGGCAGGCCGACAGGCTTTCATCATAGTGATGGTGGCTGTGCGTCTCACACACATCCAACTCTGCCAGGGCGGTACACAGGGCCCCATGCCACTCTGCAGCACTGGGGCGATCATTGGGGTCTTTGGCCCCGGCAATGAATGCCTGTCGAAACAAGGACGCGACGCCGGGGGCCAACGCATCCAGGGACAGCATGCCGGGCACAGGGCGCAGGCGAGCCCCAGGCTTGAACGGCCAGTCACCGCTGCGGATCAATTGGTCCCGACTGGGCGGCTCTCCCGATCCCATCCACTCACCGGTCCAGGGATGCGCGCCGGTCAGCAATTGGTACAGGACCACTGCCAGGCCAAACCGGTCGGATGCGATGTCTCTGGGCCCTTCCGTAAAACGGCGACCGATCCATTCCGGTGCGGTGAAGCCTTCACTGCCAACCGTACACAGATAAGGCGTGCCATCCGGCCCCACGATCTGAACGGAATCACAATCGATCAGGGTTGCTAGCGCCCGGTCATCAATTAGAATGTTTTCAGGCTTCACATCCCCGATGATGATGCCCTGATCGTGCAGCCGTTCAAACAGAAAGGCGATATTTGCGGCGACGGCGTGCAGATAATGCCAATCCATCTCTGCGGCGCGCTTTGCCCGTAATTTTGCGTTGCTGATGGCGATGACAGAGCGCGCGCCCGGCACAACCGGCAATATGACACCAACTGCCGCCCCTGCACTGTTATAGACGGTAGAGACCGGCCAGGCGAAATTTCTGTGTCGTGTATCCAATGACGGATCAACCGGCGCAAGATCAGGCAGAAGAGCCAGCTTATCGCGCAAGGCCTCTGTTGGGGCGTGATGCAGTTTGATCAACAGGTCGGGGGCATCGCCATGCTGGAACAGTGTTGCCTCGCCGCTGTCATGCAAGCGGGGTCCCAGGGCCAGGGGGCTACCATCCGTATCAAATAAGTCTATCCGCGGGATCGGGGCTGTCATGCGCTGCCATATCCCTGCCAACCACATAGCATCAGGGAGAGATCATCGGTGCTTTTCTCTGCCAGCCGCTGAGAGGCCAGAAAATCCCGAATGCCGTTGTGCACGTCACCAGCGCAGGTGGATTGCCGCGCAAATGTCTCCATCGGCGCGAAAAACGGTGCATGGGGGCTGTTCTGGCGATTATCGACAGAAACACCGGCCAGACCATCCGTTGCCGCCCCAACGAACCGGATCGGCGCGGCAAGCGAGGACAGATGCAGGTGATCCTGAGCATCCAGGTCCGTGATGAAACTGGTTTCATTTACATATTCGCCATGATCCGGGGCAATCAACAGGGTATAGTCCCCTTCTCGTTGCCGTGCGACGACCAGGCCATCGCCGATCTGGGCGGCGTGGATTTCATTGGGAGACAGCGCGATCAGCGTCAGGGTGCAGGCATAATCCCGCGGCGCATGACGGTTCTCATGGGCAATCCGGTTCAATTCTTTCTGGATTGTTTGAACCAATCCATCGAATAAAACGTCAATCGACAGAGTGGTTAGTCGACCCTGAACGCCCCGATTCTTGCTTAGTCGATCCTTCAGCCAGGGCAGGGCGCAATCCACCGCAGCACGGGCCCCATAATGGCTGAATCGCGCGGATCCGGCCCCGTCCGCCAGGGCTGCGATGACCGTATCTTCATCCAGTTGCACCAGCCGACCGAAATCCTGACAGGGGATGCCCGCCGCGCGATGGGCGGTGCCTTGTCGATAATCCAGCGCGGCCATCCAGGACATTGCAGTGATCCTCTATGGGTGAATTTCTGCCCAGCCCGTGACGGGCGGCAGCATCAGACGCTCCCCATCGATCCGGCTGAGGGAGACACGGCGAACACTGGCCGAAAGCCATTGGAACAGGTCACGGAACTTCAGGCCCCGCAGCATCAGGGGCGGGCGATTGGGTGATGCAATTTCCCGCAAGATATCCATATCTGCCCCTTGCACACCGACGGTGAAAAATGTCGCACGTCCGGTCAGATCCGCTTCTTGCATGTCCATCGCCGCGTGCTGCCAGGCCTCGCCATCGGTCGGGGCGCCATCGGTGATCAGGAATATCCAGGGGCGGTAATAGTGAATGCCATTGGCGCGATAGACGGCCTTGCGGGCGTCCACCATGCGCAGGGCCAAATCCATCGCAGCGCCCATTGGTGTATCTCCGCCGGCTTCTAAATGCGGCGGGCCGTCTTCTTCCATGGTCACGAAATCCTGCACCATTCGGGCCTCTCCCCCAAAGGCGATGATGGATAGTTCGATGCGCAGGCTGGCCAAGTCGTCGGTCATGATCTGATGATGAAAGGCGCGCAGCCCGGCATTTAATTCCGCCATTGGTTCACCGCGCATCGATGCAGACGTATCCAGCAACAGAATGACCGGGCATCTGTTTTCAGGGTTTTGCACGAATTCCGGCAGACCTAAGCGCATGTCTCCATCCTCTGGCGGTGTCGTCAGCGATATCGATTCGTCGAATCAGGCGTTTCTAAGGCTTTTACAGCAACTTTCGTGCCAGCATAACAAGTTTAATTAAATATTGAACAGTAAATATTGAAATCTGAATTCTTATAAAGTCTTCAGCTTTAAAGATTAATGTTTATGAGTTTTTGATACGAATCAGATTCGTTAAAGATTCGTATCGATAAGGTTATCCGAAAACAGGGATACAGAGGATGCCGTTGGTCAGAACGGCAATCCTGCAAAATGACGATGGGTTTTAAAGATCAGGACGGGTCCTTGCAGTCCAGCAGCCAGACGTCATAAACGGCGTGTTCCACCGCATGCAGACCGGGGCTGGAGGCGAACATCCAGCCGGTGAACAGGACCTTTTGTTCCTGGCCGGGGCGCAATTCGTCGATTTCAACAAAGGCGGTGGCTTCCGGGCGTTCTTCTGGTGGGGTCTTGTCGCAATGGCGCACACGGATGCGCAGGGCGCCGAAATCAATTGATTGATCGATGGGAACTTCAAAGGTGGAGGTGCGGGCCGTGACCTTGTCCAGGCCCTGCAAGACGGCAATTTGCTTAGGATCGGCCTGGGCGGCGCTGGACCATACCAGCACAGCCCCGAACAGGATGGTCGCGGCGATCCTCATACCGGCACCGTAGCTGCGAAACGCAGGCGCACATAATCGGCGATCCAGATGCCTTCCTCATTCATCAGCATGGGGCGCAGGGAGTCCCGGATTTCTGAAATCGCGTCATCACGCTGGGCGATGTCCAGGCGCATCAGGAAGCTCTCGCCAAAAGAGGCCAGCCAACCGTCAATGTCGCCGGGCAGGGGCGTTGGGCGCGGGATCAGTTCCATATGGGCGACGCTGAATCCACAGGCTTCCAGCTTTGCGCGATAGCTTTCAGGGGTCGGAAAATACCACGGATCAGCGCTGTCGGGATCAACACCCCTGGCGGCAACGGCCACCCGCAGGGCGGTGCGAATGGTCTGAACATTGCCAGCCCCCCCAAATTCCGCCACAAAGCGCCCGCCGGGTTTCAGGGCGCGCTTCACACCGGCCAGGACCGCATCCGCACCTGTCATCCAATGCAGCGCGGCATTGCTGAAAACTGCATCAAATTCCGGCCCAAAGGTCAGGTCCTGACCATTCATGACCTGTGCATCCAGACCTTCTTCCACAGCTTTCCGGATCTGATCCGGGCTGGCGTCGACGGCTTTGACATCACAACCAAGCGCCACAAGCTTTTGCGTCAGGGCCCCATCGCCACAGCCCAGGTCCAGTATCCGCTCACCCGGCTTGGGTGCCAGCAAGTCAACGACAGGCATCCCGAGTTCTGCCACGAAACCCGCATTCTTGCGATAGCGGTCGGGATCCCAGGTCTGGGTAACAGCGGTCATGGTCAATCCTTCAAGTTACTGATCGGTAATCAGGAATATGGCGCGACCCAACAGGTCTTCGATGGCCACAACGTCCTGGGTATCCGTGATTTCTTCCCCGTCTTTCAGCAGCGTATTGTCCCGGCCTGGGGTCAGCTTCACGAATTGCCCCCCCAACAGGCCATCACTGGCAATGGCAGCGGTCGTGTCTTTTGGAATCTGAACACCCTCGTCGATCGTCAGGGTAACGACCGCCTGATACAGTTCCGGGTCTATTTCTTCTTTTGACACGGTGCCAACTTTAACACCGCCGATACGCACATCCGACCCCAGCGTCAGGCCATCGACCGCGCCAAATCGCCCCACCAGGGTATAACCATCTCTATCGCGGGCGATATCAGTGGTTTGATAGGCCAGATACAGAAACAGGCCCGCGACGATCAACACGATCGCCCCCATGATGGTTTCTATTAGGCTGCGTTGCATAGAGTTCTCATCCGTGGCTGTCGTCTTAGGGGTTAATTTGTGCTGTTTGCATTAGATTCTTTCTCAGCCTTCTTGGCTTCGCCCATTTTAATGATTCGTTCAAATAGTGAGAAAAAATCAATCGACCCGCGCACATATTGGAATGTTTCGCCTGGTTGCAGCATGGTCAAATCGCCGCCTGGCACAATGCGTATGTATTTTCCACCCGCCAGGCCGTTGCTTATAATCTTGGCTTCGCTGTCGACGGGAATTTCGTAACCGTTTGTTATAGTCATCTGGACCACGGCTTCATTCGTGTTCTTATCCAAAAGCAAGGTGCGCACGGACCCGACGGGCAGGCCGGCCATCAGGACGGGGCTGCCTGCGGAAAGACCACTGGCATCTTCATAAATGCCAAACAACCGATAGCCGTTACCTTCCCTCTTGGCTGGATTCCCGCTATAGCCCAGCACAAAGAACAGCGCGATTGCCACGCAGGTGGCGGCCCCAATCAGGATATGCCGGGTATCGGTGGACATGCGGGCCATTCAGGCTTCCTTATAAGGCGTCGCGCGGTGCCATTGGCATCAATGCGCCATGCAGCACGGCGATTATTCAGGCGACCAGGCTTCGTAATCTCCCGTCGCGGCGGGGCGTTTGCCCGGCTTTAAAGTATGACCCGGCGGCAGATAAGCCCCCGCCGTGCCGGTCAGGTTTGGAAGGTGATCCTTTTCCCAGGCATATTTATGGCCACTTTTCGGCTCTGGGAAGGCATCGACCGTATAATGCAGCCAGGCATGCATGTCGGGTGGCACTGTAGATGCCTCATCCTGGGGATTGGAATAAATCACCCAGCGACGCCGCCGACGTCCTGCTGTCGTCTTGCGATCTTGATAATACACATTGCCAAGTGGATCGTCGCCGACCCGCTCTCCATGTAACCAGGTCATCAACCGGGTGATTGCATTCGCCATGGCTGGATAAGTCCCGTCTGTGTCTGATGCTTAACCGATGTCTCTCGCGTCGCTGGACGGTTGGGACTATGGCAAAACCGTTCCCATCCGTCCAGCCCGACGGTGCAGTGGTTAGCCTATGGCGATGGTTAAATCCATGGAAAATTATAATTTTGCCCGGAATCCCAATGAGTCTCGCGAGTCTTTCAGAAATCAAGATATAGAAATGTAAAAAAATCGCCCACTGCATATTGTGTCTGACAACAGATGGTGTACTCTGTTGATCAGTTCACAACATGTAGAGTTGGTCGTCCGAAAAGCAATGGGACATTGGGTTCCCCAGTTTCATGGGAATGCTGTGTTTTTGGAAGAAGTGCTTTGCGGATTGCCCGTTAGCCAAGGGGGTTTGGTTTCAGATGCGTATTGAAAGACGGTTTACCAAGAAAAACGAGTCGCCTTATGCGGCGATCCAATTCCGCAAGACCAATTCTGAAATTCGTAACCCCGACGGTACGATTGTTTTTCAGTTGAAGGATATTGAAATTCCGTCCCATTTCAGCCAGGTGGCAGGGGACGTGATTGCCCAGAAATACTTCCGCAAGGCAGGTGTCCCTGCGGTGACAAAGGCTGTTAAGGAAAAGGATGTTCCTGATTTCCTGTGGCGCCGTGTGCCTGATGAGGCGGCAATGGCTGACCTGCCTGCAGGCGAACGCAGTGGCAGCGAAACCAAGGCGACGCAGGTTTTTGATCGTTTAGCTGGTACCTGGGCCTATTGGGGCTGGAAGGGTGGCTATTTCGACAGCGCGGAAGATGCCCGCAGCTATTTCGACGAAATGCGCTATATGCTGGCCAAGCAGATGGCGGCGCCGAACAGCCCGCAATGGTTCAATACCGGGCTGCATTGGGCCTATGGCATCGATGGGCCCAGCCAGGGCCACCATTATGTGGACTACAAGACCGGGAAACTGACCCGCTCTAAGACCGCTTATGAACATCCCCAGCCTCATGCCTGTTTCATTCAATCGGTGGAAGACGATCTGGTGAATGATAATGGCATTATGGATCTTTGGGTCCGCGAGGCGCGCCTGTTTAAATATGGCAGCGGCACGGGCACCAATTTCTCCCGCTTGCGGGGCGAGACGGAGGCCCTGTCAGGCGGTGGTAGATCCTCTGGCTTAATGAGCTTCTTGAAAATCGGGGACAAGGCCGCGGGCGCGATCAAGTCTGGCGGCACGACAAGACGTGCAGCAAAGATGGTGGTTGTCGATATCGATCACCCGGATGTCGAAAGCTTCATTGATTGGAAAGTGATCGAAGAGCAGAAGGTTGCCGCCCTGGTCACCGGTTCCAAACTGCACGCCCATCACCTGAACGCGATCATGGCAGCCTGTCATGAAGGGCGCCTGGACGATGGCGCTGTCCTGACAGGAGATGCGCGGTTTGATCCCAAGCGCAACAAGGCGCTGAAAGACGAAATTCGCGCCGCCCGTCGCGTGATGATCCCGGAAAACTATGTCCAGCGGGTTATTCAGTTCGCCCAGCAGGGCTATACCGCGATTGAATTTCCAACCTATGATACGGATTGGGATTCAGATGCCTATAACACCGTATCAGGGCAAAATGCGAATAACACGGTCCGGGTCACTGATGACTTCCTGCGTGCGGTAGAAGCCGACGCGGATTGGAATCTGATCAATCGTACCGATGGCAAGGTCAATAAGACCGTCAAGGCAGCAGACCTTTGGGAAAAGGTTGGCCATGCCGCCTGGGCCAGCGCGGATCCCGGTATTCAATTTGATACTACGATCAATGATTGGCATACCTGCCCGCAATCCGGTCGGATCAATGCATCCAATCCCTGTTCTGAATACATGTTCCTGGATGATACGGCGTGCAATCTGGCATCCTTCAACTTGATGCAGTTCCGCAGCAATGACCGCAGCTTTGACATTGAAGGCTTCACCCATGGGGTGCGGTTGTGGACGCTGACCCTGGAAATTTCCGTGCTGATGGCGCAATTCCCGTCGGTTGCCATTGCCGAACGCTCCTACCGGTATCGTACATTGGGACTGGGCTATGCCAATATTGGCGGTCTGCTGATGTCTTGTGGCCTATCCTATGATTCCGATGAAGGCCGCGCCCTTTGTGGGGCCATCACGGCTTTGATGACCGGTGTTTCCTATGAAACGTCTGCTGAAATGGCCGCTGAACTGGGTGCTTTCCCAGGCTATGCGGATAACAGCCAGGATATGCTGCGCGTGATGCGCAATCACCGCATGGCCGCCCATGGCTGGGCCGATGGTTATCAGGGGTTGGCAGTGTTGCCCGTCCCGTTGGATGTGCCCAATTGCCCGGATCCCCGTATCGCCAAGGCGGCAGCGGAGTCCTGGGATCGCGCCGTCAAGGCCGGGGAGGCCCATGGCTATCGCAATGCCCAGGCAACCGTGATCGCGCCCACCGGGACTATTGGTCTGGTGATGGATTGCGATACGACCGGGATTGAGCCTGATTTTGCGCTGGTGAAATTCAAGAAGCTGGCCGGGGGTGGCTATTTCAAGATCATCAATCGGACCGTTCCGGAAGCCCTGCGCAATATGGGCTATGACGATCAACAAATCGGGGAAATCGAACGTTATGCCGTTGGGCATGGCAGCCTGGTCAATGCGCCGGGTATCAACCACGAAACCTTGCGGGAAAAGGGCTTTGGTCCGGAAGAACTGGCGAAGCTGGAATCGACCCTGGCCAATGCGTTTGATATCAAATTTGCCTTTAACAAATGGGCATTGGGGGAGGCGTTCTGCACAGATATTCTGGGGCTCAGCGCAACTCAATTGGACTCCATGTCTTTTGATATGCTGGCCGCACTTGGTTTCTCTCGCAAAGCCATTGAGGCAGCTAATATCTATTGTTGTGGCGCGATGACGCTGGAAGGCGCGCCGCATTTGAAGGCCGAGCATCTGCCCGTCTTTGATTGCGCCAATCCCTGTGGCAAGACTGGCAAGCGGTACCTGTCCACCGACAGCCATATCCGCATGATGGCAGCGGCTCAGCCTTTCATCTCCGGGGCGATTTCCAAAACCATCAACATGCCCAACGGGGCAACGGTTGAGGATTGCAAGGCTGCGTACAAGCTGAGCTGGACGCTGGGTATCAAGGCGAATGCGCTCTACCGGGATGGATCGAAACTGTCGCAGCCTTTGGCCTCGTCTCTGTTGGATGATGAGGACCTGCGCGACGAAATGGCAGAGGCCAATAAGGCGGAACAGATCCCCCTGGTTGCCGAGCGGATTGTTGAGCGCATCATCGAGAAACAGGTGGAGCGCAAGCGCCTGCCGCATCGCCGCAAGGGCTATACCCAAAAGGCGATCGTTGGCGGTCACAAGGTCTATCTGCGTACCGGTGAATATGAAGACGGCACATTGGGTGAATTGTTCATCGATATGCATAAGGAAGGCGCTGCCTTCCGCTCCCTGATGAACAACTTCGCCATCGCCGTGTCGATTGGCCTGCAATATGGTGTTCCGCTGGAAGAATTCGTCGAGGCCTATACCTTCACCCGGTTCGAACCGTCAGGCATGGTCGAAGGCAACGAGGCCATTAAGATGGCGACCTCTGTCCTGGATTACCTGTTCCGCGAAGTTGCGATCAGCTATCTGGGGCGCGATGATCTGGCCCATGTTCAGCCGGAAGATATGATGCCCGATACGACCGGGGGCGGGGACAAGGAAGCCAATCTTCCTGAAGTCAATGCGCATGCGCTTGAAGCGCTGAACCGTATTACCAGCCGTGGGTTCGTGCGTAAGGCAGATTTGACGGCCTATACCAGTGTCATGTCGCAGATGGGCAGGGGGCTTCCTGCCAATGCTGCTCAGGCTGGCACTGTTCAAATTGTGGAGACCGGGACGGTGCAGACCGCCGTCAAGGTCGACGGAAATGTGCGTGTTGCCGTGGAGGATCGCCTGGACAAAATCCGCGAGGCACGCGCGAAAGGGTACGAGGGAGATCCCTGTGGGGATTGCGGAAATATGACCCTCGTTCGGAACGGCACCTGCATGAAATGCGTCACGTGTGGCGCGACAAGCGGGTGCTCGTAAGGGCCCGGCCCTACCCTATTCGTCGGGCCCTCTGGCGCAGCCGCCTTGCACGGTAGTAAGGCTGCGCCCTGGTGCTCCCTGTTAAACTGCCCCCGACCAGTGTCGGGGGCGTTTTTCCGTGGCTGAGCTGAGGCTATATCGATGACCTTCAAATACGTCCTTTTTGATATTGGCAATGTTTTGGTCGATTGGAATCCAGACAATTTGCTAAAGAAACTGCTACCAGATGCGGCGGCGATTCAGGATTTTCGGGAAAATGCGGTGACCCATGATCGTATTCTGGCAATGGATCGTGGTCAGACCTGGAAAGCCCAACTGGCGGAAATTGCGGCGGATTGTCCGCAGCATCTGGAAACGGCCAAAGCCTATCGGTATCGCTGGGTGGAGACGATTTCGGGGCCAATTCATGGCACTGTTGATATCATGGCGCGATTAAAGGCGGCGGGATATCCGATCTATGCGCTGTCGAATTATGGGGTGGAGAATTTTGAGGCGACGGTGAAAATCTATCCGTTTCTGGACGATTTCGACGGTCGTGTCGTGTCGGGCTATGAAGGGGTGATTAAGCCGGACCCCGCGATTTATGATCTTGTGGTCCAGCGCTTTTCAGTGGACCCAGCCCAAACCCTTTTTATCGATGACCGCCCCGAAAACATCGCCGCCGCAAAGGCTTGTGGGTTTCGGGGGCATTTGTTTACCGACTCTGATGCATTGGCTCAGTATCTGGCAGAGGCCGGGATCCTATACTAGCAAACAGGCGTACCTGCCGCCCTGGACCCCGGATCAATGTCCGGGGTGACGATGTATTAGACAAATACTCTCTCACCCTGAGGAGCGCAGCGTCTCGAAGGGTGATCTTTCTGCAAGCACCGCGCTTACAAGTCCTCCTTCGAGACGGCGCGAATGCGCCTCCTCTGGATGAGAGTGGTGCTTAAGGTCAGAAGTGGAACGCCATGACGCACCAATCCCTCAGCGTTCTTCGCGCCTTCTCTGCGCCCTCTGCGGTTAACCTTTACCTCTCGTCACATCCGCGTAGGGCCACAGGCATGGATCGCACCTGCCGCCCTGGACCCCGGATCGATGTCCGGGGTGACGGCGGTGGATAGACCTCGTCATACCCGCGGAAGCGGGTATCCAGGGCGGCGCGCTCAAGCGGTGAAGAATAGTGCCTACGCGACGTCTTTCAACACATCGCCCAGCATGCTGACCATATCGTCGATATGGGATTTTTCAGCAATTAAGGGTGGGGAGAGGGCGATGATGTCGGCGGTGACGCGGATCATCAGGCCCTTGTTGAAAGCCTGTACCATGGCGTCATAGCCGCGCTCTCCCGGGGCACCGGGGCGGGGGGCCAGTTCTACGGCGGCGACAAGGCCCATATTGCGAATGTCGATCACATTGGGCAGGCCCTTCAGGCCGTGGATCGCATTTTCCAGATAAGGTTCCAGCGCCAGCGCGTTTTCAAACAACCCGTCTTCCTTATAGACGTCCATCGCCGCAACACCGGCGGCGGCAGCTACCGGGTGGCCGGAATAGGTATAGCCATGGAATAACTCAATCGCGGCATCCGCAGAATCCATCATTGTGTCATGGATCTTCTTGTTGGTCACAACTGCGCCCATCGGGATGGTCGCATTGGTCAGGCCCTTGGCACAGGTGATGATGTCTGGAATAACGCCCAGGCGTTCTGCTGCTGTGGCATAACCCAGACGGCCAAAGGCGGTGATAACCTCATCAAAAATCAGCACGATGCCGTGCTTGTCACAGATTTCCCGAATGCGCTTCAGGTAGCCTTTCGGGGGCAATAGCACGCCGGTTGAGCCCGCCATGGGCTCTACGATGAAGGCCGCAATCGTGCTGGCATCATGCAGCGTGACCAGGCGTTCCAGATCATCGGCCAGATGGGCACCATATTCCGGTTCGCCCTTGGTATAAGCATTGTGTTCCAGATCATGCGTGTGGCGCACATGGTCGGACCCGGCCAGCAAGGAGCCGAAATACATCCGGTTCTTCACAATACCGCCAACGGAAATACCGCCAAAGCCGGTACCATGATAGCCCCGTTCGCGGCCCAACAGGCGGGTACGGGTACCCTGACCGCGGGCGCGCTGATACGCCAGCGCGATCTTCAACGCGGTATCAGCGGACTCTGATCCGGAATTGGTGAAGAACACATGGTCCAGACCGGCTGGGAACATATCGCGCATGCGGCTGGCCAGTTCGAAGGCCTTGGGATGGCCGAATTGGAAGGTCGGGGCGAAATCCAGCTGGGCGACCTGCTGTTGCACGGCTTCAACAATTCTCGGGTTGGCGTGACCGCAATTGACGCACCACAATCCAGCGGTGCCGTCCAGGATATCCTTGCCCTCTGCACTTTTGTAATACATGCCCTTGGCTGAGACCAGAATGCGCGGATCAGCCTTGAACCGGCGATTGGCGGTAAAGGGCATCCAAAAGGCGCTAAGGTCGTTCTGCTGCATCCCGTCGGGCATGTGTTTCCTCCAAAAAAAGTCATTACCGTGAGGGCAGGCAGTGTTTCAGCCACTTAGAACCCTCAAAAGACCCGATTTTGGTACTCCCTTTTTGTTGCCCGAGACAAGATGATTCTTTCTCACAGCAGTCGTGACCTATTGTGCGGTCTGGTCGGTCGCCATTCGCTGGCTTGTGGCAACCCGACTCTATCGCTAAAAAAGCACCTTAATGGGCGAAACAGGATTCCCGGTATGGCGCTGCATCAAAACCTGTCTAATGGCATGCTGCTGGCATGGCCAACACCGATCCTGACACGCCGGATACAGGATGCCGATTTGCTGTCGGACCTGCGGCGCGTCATTCTTGACCGGGAACAGGCCTATCCGGATGGGATTGATCGTGCGCTGGTGAATGGCTGGCATTCCGATACGGACTTAATGAAATGGCCGGACCCGTCCATTGAAACACTGAAATCCATTATCAGCGCTGGATTGGCCGATTTCATCAAGCAACTGAACAATGACAAGGGCTTCAGTGGCAAGGCGCAGGTAACCGCCTGGGCGAATGTCAGCCGGCGGGGTGGATTTCATCGACTGCACACGCATCACTCTTCCATGGTGTCTGGCGTGTTTTATGTCGATACAGGCACGCCCGACCCAGATGATACGCATTTCAATGGGACGATTTCTTTTCTGGATCCACGGCTGGCGGTTGAGATGATCCCGCTGCCGGGAAGCCCGTTTGGGGAAAAGCTGAAAGTTGAGCCTGACCCTGGCCTTATGCTAATGTTTCCAAGTTGGCTTCAGCATTTCGTCGATCCCTTCCGTGGGGAGGGAACCCGCATCTCCATCGCGTTTAACATTGGTCTGTATGGTGGCGATTCCGCTGCCTAGATCGGTCTTGTTGTTTCTCAAGGAATAGGAATTCATATGATCCCGCGTTACAGTCGCCCGGAAATGACCGCAATTTGGGAGCCGTCGAACCGGTTCCACATCTGGTTTTTGATCGAGGCCCATGCCTGCGATGCCCTGGCGCAGCGCGGCGTGATTCCGGAGTCAGCTGCAGAGTCGGTTTGGAAGAATGGTGACAAACCCTATACGCAGGCGCGCATCGACCGCATTGATGAGATTGAGCGCGAGACGAGACATGATGTCATCGCCTTCCTGACGGAATTATCGGAGCATATTGGGGAAGACTCCCGCTTTGTGCATCAGGGCATGACCTCTTCTGACGTGCTGGATACATGCCTGGCGGTGCAATTGACCCAGGCGGCTGATATTCTGTTAGCTGATTTGGATCGGGTTCTGGCTGCGCTGAAGGCCCGCGCGATTGAGCATAAAAATTCTGTCTGTATCGGTCGTTCACACGGCATTCATGCGGAACCAACCACATTTGGCGTGAAACTGGCCGGCCATTTCGCCGCCTTTCAACGCAGCAAACAGCGTCTGCTGGCCGCGCGCGCGGATATTGCGACCTGTGCAATCTCCGGTGCGATTGGCAGCTTTGCCAATATTGATCCTTCAATTGAGGCCTATGTCGCAGACAAGCTGGGTCTGACACCAGAGCCGATGTCGACACAGGTGATCCCGCGTGACCGTCATGCGGCTTTCTTTGCGACCCTGGCGGTGATTGCCGGGTCGATTGAGAATCTGGCGATTGAAATACGCCATTTGCAGCGCACCGAATTGCGCGAGGCGGAGGAGTTTTTCTCGCCTGGGCAAAAAGGGTCGTCGGCTATGCCCCATAAGCGCAATCCGGTGCTGACGGAAAACATGACGGGCCTGGCGCGTATGGTGCGGGCCTATGCTCTGCCAGCGCTGGAGAATATCGCGCTGTGGCATGAACGGGATATTTCCCATTCTTCAGTGGAGCGCATGATTGGTCCAGACTCGACGGTAACGCTGGATTTTGCCCTTAACCGTTTGGCCGGTGTGGTGGAAAAACTGGTGGTCTATCCTGAAGAAATGATGGCGAATCTGAATCGTCTTGGCGGGTTGCACAATTCCCAGCGCGTCCTGTTGCAACTGACTCAGGCGGGCATGAGCCGTGAAGACGCCTATCGCACAGTACAGCGCAATGCTATGGAAAGCTGGAAAAACGGCACATCATTTCAGGAATTGCTGAAATCTGATAAGGATGTGGCGCAGCATTTGAGTGATGATGCTATCGACGCACTCTTTGACATGGGCTACCACGTTAAGCATGTGGACACGATCCTGGACCGCGTATTTGCACAAGACAGCGCCGGTTAACGCCTGGATGCCCAGTCGTCGCACAGCCCGTGTGTTCTTTGCAGGGCTGTTTGGCCTGGGTGTCTTTCTGTCTGTCGCTGGATCGCATGGTTTTGCGCAATCAACTGGCAATCCAGCCGATGATATCGCCAAGCCCAGCTTCAGCCCCCAACGCGATGCCTATCGCGCCAGCGAGGTTGATCCCGTAACCTTGGCCATTTTGTCGGACGCTCTGTTGCGGCTTCAGTTTCTGGCCGTCGCTGCGCTTGAGTCTGAGGAAGATGTCGGGTTGGCCCAAAGCGGGGTCGTGCGCGCTTATCTGGCCCGGCGGCAAATGGATAAGGCGATAGAGATCGCACAACGCATTGCTGATCCCGTTTGGCGTGCTCGGTCCTTTCTATGGATTTCCGACTATGTTCGAATTGTTCAGAAGGACGCCAGCGAGGCACGCGCGTGGATGGACCGCGCGATTGCAGAGGTGAAAGACCAACCTCCTTCGGACAAGGTCACTGATACATATGGAATAGCCGCCAATCGCCTGGCTCAAATGGGGGCTGCCGAAGCCGCGACGGCGACGGCCAAATTGATTGCGGACCGTCAGGACCGGGTCAGAACATTGCGGGAAATAGCCTCGGTCATTTTGAATTCCAGCGATGATGAAGCAACGAAACAGGCCGTCGCAACCGTTCTGCGCCAGACTTTTGATGAGGCAAGCCTGTTACCCAAATCACAAGACCTGTCGCAAGCATATCTGCTGATGGATATCGGGGCGGCACAGCTTGTGGCGGGGGATACAGCCGGGGCGCAGGTATCCTTCGCGACGGCGCAGCTTGATATCATGAACGGCCCCAGCGATGCCAGGATGCCAGCCCTTATTCAATTGGCTGCCAAAATGGTGGAATCAGGCAATCAGCGTGGCGGCATGATCGTTGTGCGCATGGTTCCAGAAGGGGCCTATCGAGCGGAGGCATTAAGCGCGGTATCTGCGGCTTTGGGGCGGCGTAATATTGATGCGGCAGTCCCTTTATTCAGACTGGCTGAAGAAGAGATTGACCGCATTGAAGATCAATCCGCCCGGTTCCGCGCGATCACATATCTGGTGGCGCGGGAAACAGAGATTGGACGCCTGAAAGATGCCTTCGAAACCGCATTCAAGATCACCGAGGATGTGCCCCGCGCTGAGGCCCTTCTGGGAATGGGGCGCGTTTTGATCGATCAGGGTAAATTGCCCGAAGCTTTGGTGCTGAAAGATTATATTCCCTATATCGGGATGCGGGCCCAGATCATGGCCGCAGTGGCATTGGGGCGGGGGCTGGAGAATGACCCGGAAGGGGCCAGCGCATTATTGGCTGAATCGCTTGATCCGACTGGTTTCCCGACCTTACCTGAATATGTCCCGGATGCCCTGGATGCCGTTCTCAGTGCCCAGATCAAGGTTGGGCTGGAAAGCGCGGATCAGGCGATTTTCAGCCGTGCCCGGGATTTATCAGAGGTCTTGGAGACGGATCTGGCAAAGGTGCGTGCCCTGGTCCAGGTCGCAATCGCAGAAGCAAGACGCGGCCGTATTGAAGACGCCCAGAAAACCATCAGTGCAGCCTATCGCATTGCCTTTGAGAATAAGGGCGATCAGGGGTTCAATTCTGCCCTGCTGGCAATTTCTCTGGCACAATTGGCGGCGGGGGATCTCTTGGGGGCCTATGACACGGCGGCGCGCATCCCGGAACCGCAATCGGGTGTGGTTCTGCCGCGTACACCAGATGGCGGGTTTGACGTCCCTAGGTATCAGGCCTTGATCCGTGTGGCGGCGGCGGCTGGTCGATTGGGTGATCCAAATTTTGGCCAGGAAGTCACGGATAAGATTGGGGTTGATCCAGCCAAAGCGGTGGGCCTTGCCGCTGTTGCGATCGCGATGTCGAATCAATCGGCAGATCTGATTGATGTCATCAATGACATTCGGGATGGGGCGCTGTTATCCCCAAATTACGAGTCTCTGGCGCAGGAACAGCCTGCTGCAGCGGCGCCAACCGGCGCACAGATACCCGAGAGTGCGCCTGCTGTGTCACAGGAGCAACCCATGGAACAGGCGCCGACTTTGGCGCCCCTGCCTGAAGCCGGTAACTAGCCGCTTATTCGAAGTCGCTGAGAGTGAGGCCCAATGCCTCGCAGATAATTTCGCACTGGGCGCGTTCGCTGGGCAGCAGCACGCCGTCGACCTGACCGACCGCCAGCGCCACCTTAACCAATAGTACGGCATCGCCCGCATCGCTGCGGCAGTCGGCGATTGGTTTTAGGGCATCTTCGCGCCCCTGAGCGGGATCAGCCTTGATTGCTTCTATCGTTTCATTGAACAGATCAATCGCTTCGTGCACATCAAAAATGCTCAGTCGGTCAATCGCATCGATAATTTGATCCAGTCGACCCCGTTCAGAAAGGGAGACCTCTCCGTCCGCAATCGCCACCAAGGCACAGGTTGCCATGCACGCTTCCAGGAATGGGCGATGCTTATGGCGTTCATATCGCTCTGCCAATGATTGGCGTAATCCGTCCAGCATTCTACCCCCCTATAATAGGTCCCGATCGCAACGCTAGTTTGACCGCGCTTATACCCCTTGGTCAAGTGACGGTAGCAGGGTGAAGCCTGTCGCTTTTTCTCTAGTCGTTGTTTAAATTTCAGGTAATCTGTTTGAATATTGAGCGGTTCCCATTAGGGGATCAAAAGGGAATTCGGTGCGGTGGATGTCTGGATCATGATTGATCTTGATGCTGCCAAAGCCGAAGCTGCCCCCGCAACTGTAAGCGGCGAGCCGATCGCCCATTCATGCCACTGACAATTTTTTGTCGGGAAGGCAGGGTGGTTCGGCATTGACCCGCAAGCCAGGAGACCTGCCGCTCTTCACATTAAACCCAAACGACCGGGCGGGGTGCCCCGGAGGAGGTTACGATGAGTGGACTGGCATATCCTGATTATGCGGCGTTAGAACATTTCACCTCGACGGGTCAGTCGACAGACTTTCAAAAAATAACAAAGTTAGACCCTCAAAATTGTCTGTCCGGATTGTTTCAATGTGGCACACCCCTTCCGGTTGGGGCTGCAGAAGATGCGGTGCTATCCTGGTTGATTACGCTGCCTGATGCCATGGATCCAGCACGGGCGGCGGCGATTCTTGGACGAATGCCGCTCTTTGCGCAGGCGGATCAGGGGGAAACCGGCCGACTTGCCACGCTATTGCGGGAAATTGCCCAATATCCTGCGGAAAGACTGGCATCCGGTCGACGACGCCGCCCCCGTAACTAAAGGCTATTGACGATCCGGTTCCGGCTGGGTATCCTCTACGCACTCCGTAGGGGAGTAGCCGCCCTTCTTATAGGGGCCTGTGTCAACATACTTGGCAACTGCCATGGCACAGGCGGCCAGTCACGGTTTGGCAAGACCTATGGCGATTCTGATCGGGTTCGGAGGGACCGGCCGTTCGGAGTCGTCATCTTGTCGCCGGTCCCCTTTTGGAGTGTTTCATGCAGCCTTTTATTGCCATTTTTATCACTGTTTTCCTTGCGGAACTGGGAGATAAGACCCAGTTGGCGACGGTTCTGTTCGCCACGGATAAGGCGATGACACCTTTTGGTGTTTTCTGTGCCGCCGCCGCTGCGTTGGTCTTATCAACCGCTCTGGCGGTGTTTCTGGGCACCGTTGCAGAACGCACATTGACCATGATCCCCTTGAAACTGATCGCGGGCTGCGGATTCGTAATCATGGGGCTGTGGAGTATCTATGATCACTTTCAGGGATCCTGGTGATTCCAGATATGCGCGCACCACACTAGGCTGGTTTCCAGGTCAGGCAGGTTTCCAACATGCGTTGCAAATGGGCGCGCACCTTGTTGGCCCTATCGTCCAGGTAGGGCCAGGGCGCGCTTTCCTGCATATAGGTGATCTGGCTCAATTCCAACTGGATTGCATGAACATGATCCCGGGGAATGCCATAATTGCGCGTAATGTATCCGCCCTTGAACCGGCCATTCAGCACGGCAGTGAAACCTGTGGCGGCTTGTGCCTGTGCCAGCACGGCCTGGGCCAGATCTGGCGCGCAACTTTTGTCCATATTGGTGCCCAGATTAAAATCGGGCAGCTGTCCCTCAAAGAATCGAGGGACGCGCGACGCAATAGAATGCGCGTCCCACAAGACGGCGTGACCATGCTCCTGCTTGATGCGGTCCAGTTCTTTCGCAAGGGCCGTGTGATAGGGCATCCAATACCCATCGATCCGCCCCATGACTTCGGCCATATCAGGATCAATATCATCCTGATAAATCGCATCGCCTGAGAAAGTATCAACCGGAACCAACCCTGTTGTCGCCTTTCCCGGATACAGATTTTCATCATCGGGGGGTCGATTAAGATCAATGACGTACCGCGAATATTCCGCGACAAGCACAGAGGCCCCCATGTCGGCGGCAAAATCATACAGCCGATCCACATGCCAGTCGGTATCTGGCAGCGGCTTGGCCGCATCCGTCAGTCGATTCGAGATATCTTTGGGTACAGCTGTTCCTGAGTGGGGAACACTGACGAGAAGCGGCGCTGTGCCACTGTGAAGGCGATAGCTTGATGACATTTCGGGAGATTACTTGAATTATTCGTTAAATCAATGTCCTAACGTCGTGTTTTTTCGACTCTCAGTAGTATTGTGTTTCGCTGATATCGCACGCGACCCCCAACACCCATGACTGCCGCCCTGGACCCCGGATCGGTGTCCGGGATGACGATGTTGACGCCAAAGACACCCTCACCCTGAGGAGCGTAGCGTCTCGAAGGGGGAGCCCTCTGTAAGCACCGAACTTACAGCCCCTCCTTCGAGACGGCGCTGCCGCGCCTCCTCAGGATGAGAATGAGACGATTGGTGGGATTGTCAGTTCCCTGCTGATATCCAGAGCCACAGGCACCAATCGCGCCAGCCGCCCTGGACCCCGGATCGGTGTCCGGGGTGACGATGTTGACGCCAAAGGCACCCTCACCCTGAGGAGCGTAGCGTCTCGAAGGGGGAGCCCTCTGTAAGCACCGAACTTACAGCCCCTCCTTCGAGACGGCGCTGCCGCGCCTCCTCAGGATGAGAATGAGACGATTGGTGGGATTGTCAGTTCCCTGCTGATATCCAGAGCCACAGGCACCAATCGCGCCAGCCGCCCTGGACCCCGGATCGTTGTCCGGGGTGACGATGTTGACGCCAAAGGCACCCTCACCCAGAGGAGCGTAGCGTCTCGAAGGGGGAGGGTGGTGTTGAAGGTCAGACGTGGAAAGTTATAGGGCACCAGTTCCTCTACGCCCTCTGCGGTTAACCTTTGCCCACTCCTCATACCCGCGGAGGCGGGTGGGGTGCTGTCACCTGATACCGTTTGTGGTGCGTCACAGAACCTTGTTTAGAAAACTGATTGTGCGTTCCCAGCTTACATCGGCTGCATTGCGATTGAACACCTCGCGGGTTTCATTGAAAAATCCATGTTCACCGTCGTATTCGTGAATATCAACCGGGCTTTTCACGCCGGCCATATCCTTGCGCAATTGTTCAACCGCTTGTGGGGTGCACCAATCATCCTTGGTGGCGAAATGGGCCTGGAAAGGCACGGAGATTTTGGCGGGGTCGGCGGCTTCTTTCGGTGGGATGCCATAGAAGCATACACAGGCATCACATTCAGGAACCTTTACGCCCGCGATGATGGTCAGGGCACCGCCCATGCAAAACCCCATAACAGCCGTTTTTGTGCCAGTTTTGGCTTTCAAATACTGAACCGCGCCACGGGTATCCTGTTCGGACGCCCCAACCCAGTCCAGGCCGGTCATCATATGGCTGGCCTCATCCGCATCCTGGGTTACCCGGCCTTCGTACAGGTCGGGGGCCAGGGCGGTATAGCCCGCTGCGGCGAAACGATCTGCGACACCTTTGATTTGGTCGTTCAGGCCCCACCATTCCTGCAGCACGACAACGCTGCCTTTTGGCTCAGTTGCTGTCGCCAGATAGCCTTTGGCTTCCGTCCCGTCCGGACAGGTAAAGCTGATTAAATCACCCATGGTCTTTCTCCCTAATCGCTGTGTTATCTGCACTTATATATAGGGTCATCAGGCTTGTTTTAAATAGGTCAGGGGCAGCGTTGTCGTTGCCTTGATTTCCTCCATTGCAAAGCTTGAGGAGACATCTGACAGATCAATGGCCGAAATCAGGCGCTTGTAAAAGGCGTCATAGGCGGGGATATCCGGCACGACGACTTTCATCAGATAGTCAATGTCACCGCTCATCCGGTGGAACTCAATGACTTCGGGCATGGATTGAACGACTTTAGCAAATTTCGTCAACCAGTCCGCCGCATGGGTTTTGGTGCGGATCGACACGAAGACCGTCGTGCCAACCCCCAGCAGGTCACGGTCCAGCAGCGCGACGCGCTTTCGAATGTATCCCGCTGTTTCCAATTGTCGAACCCGCCGCCAACAGGGAGTCGGGGACAGGCCGACCCTGTCAGCCAGATCTGCGGTAGAAAGCGCAGAATCTTCCTGCAAAGCGGCCAAAATTCGGTGATCGATTGCATCCATGATATACATCCTAGGTGAATTTTTACATTATATATTAAAATAATAGCATAAAATTTAACAGAAAGTCATTTTTAATAGTATATTTAGAAACAAATTCCAGCGATTATCGTAGATACTATTCTGAATAAACAAATCGTTCTGCCAGAACAGGAGATAAAAGATGATCCGCACCGCTTTCACACAGCACCCATCCTCTGTTGGGGAGACATATACAGAGCATATGGGAACCGCGCTCAGTTTTGCGGGCCCTTTGCTGCTGGCAGGTCTTTGCTGCCTGGTGCATGCGGTGTTGCCCTTTGCCTTTGAGAGGACGGGCAGTCGGATCATATCCGGGCTTCATACGCGTATGGTGACGAACCGGGTGAAGGCTCAGAATCGCCAGAATGTTGTGTCTGGCCCGTCAGAACTGATCTGGGAGATCTAATGCATCACGCGCACGCGTGAGCATAGATAAACACAGCATCACGCGCCCGCGTGAGCGTAAAAAAACCAAACTATCACGCGCCCGCGTAAGCGTAAAAAAAACCAAACTATCACGCGCCCGCGGCGCGGTTGTCCAGGATGATTTTGGCCGCGTGACAGTCTTTTGTAATCTGCGCCTTTAAGGCATCCAGGCCGTCGAACTTACGTTCCCCCCGGATGAATTCAATCAGGGCTACCCGCATATGCGTGCCATAAAGATCGCGGTCGAAATCAAACAAGTGCACTTCGAATTTCTCACTCAGGCCATCAACAGTGGGACGCATGCCCAAATTGGCGACACCATCGCACCAGACGGTCTCTCCAACCCGCCCGGTCTCTACCCCGACCCGAACCGCATAGACGCCATAGGCGGGGCGGATATAGTCACTCATATCCAAATTGGCGGTTGGAAAACCAATCGTGCGGCCAATCTGAGCGCCGTGCAGCACCTCGCCCTCGACCTCGAAAGGGCGACCCAGCAAGGCAGCGGCCTGGCCCGGTTCGCCACTTTTCAGATAATCGCGAATGCGGGTTGAAGAATAGACTTCCCCCGTTGCCGCCGCCGCAGGGTCAATGATACGGGTTTCAAAGCGTGTGTCGGCACGCAAGGTGTCGGTATCGCCGGTGCGGCCCTTCCCGAATTTGAAATCATAGCCCACCACCAGAACACCGGTTCCCAAGGCCTTCACCAGAATTTCGTCAATAAAGGCCTGTGCATCCAGATTGGCCAGCGGCGTGTCGAAATTCAGGCAGATCAGCGAATCGATCCCAATGGCTTGCAGCAGATGCGCCTTGTTCCAGAACGGGGTCAGCCGGAATGGAGGATCGTCAGGTCGAAAGAATTCACGCGGATGTGGCTCGAAAGTTAGAACAGCAAGGTCACGGCCCTGCGCCTCTGCGAATTCAGCGGCTTGGCCAATGACGGACTGATGGCCGCGATGCACCCCATCAAAATTTCCCAGAACAATCACGGCGCCGAAACGCTCTGATGGATAATCTTTGGGTTCTCTAAAAATCTGCATGAAGGCAAACCGTTCCTGACTGCTATAGTATTCTCAGAAGATAGCGGTTGAAGCGCAGGCGTGAAACCTTCCTGCGTGTGGTAGCGGCGCTTTATTTTGTGAATGGGAGTATGAAATGGGGCGAGTTCGGCAGTTTCTGGCAGTGGCAGTCAGTTTTGGAGCGTTGAACATTTCTGCGGCCCTTGCGCAAGACAACGACCTGGCACAGAAAATAAGAGACTCGTTTGCTCAAGGCACGTTAAAGGGGCTGCATAGCGTCCTGATTTTGCATCGGGGTGAGACCCTTGCGGAAGTTTACTTTACCGGTTTTGACCAGCGACAAGGGTTGGATATTGGCCGTGTCGATCATAGCCAAACCAGCCTGCATGATGTGCGCAGCATTACAAAAAGCGTTACCGGTTTGCTGTATGGCATCGCCCTGTCGGAAGGTCTGGTGCCGGGATTGGATGAGCCATTGATGGCGCAATTCCCGGACTATCCGGATTTGATCGCAGATCCCGCCCGAAAGGACATTCTGGTGCGCCATGCCCTGACCATGACGATGGGATTGGAATGGGATGAAACAGCGCCCTATACCAGTACGCGGAATAGTGAAATTGCAATGGCTTATGCGCCGGACCGCGAACGCTATGCCCTGGAACAGCCAGTTCTGTATTCCCCTGGTACACATTGGACATATAGCGGCGGGGCGGCTTCCCTTGTCGGTGCCTTAATCGTCAGAGGGACGGGAGTGCCGTTGGATGTTTACGCAAAACAGAAGCTGTTTGATCCTTTAGGCATTACCGATTTTGAGTGGCAGAAACTGTCGAACGGAAAAACGGGGGCCTCGTCCGGGCTGCGTCTGACGACCCATGATCTGGCAAAGATCGGGCGCCTGATGATTGATAAGGGGATCTGGCAGGGAAACCAGATCGTTCAGGCGGAATGGATTGAGCAATCGCTGACCCCCAGCATCGAGACGTCGTTGAATTTGCGATACGGTTTCCTGTGGTGGTTGGCTGACGATGGCACGCCACCGGATTGGTTCGCTGGCTTTGGCAATGGCGGGCAGCGCCTGACGGTCAATCCTGACAGGGATATGGTGGTTGTCATTTATGCTGGGAACTATAACAAACCGGATGCCTGGAAAGTCCCGACAAAAGTCATTCTGGATTTCGCAGTGCCAACGATAGAAGCGCGTCAGGCAAATTAGGTCATCATGCGCCTGCACATGATGTCTTAGGCTTTTGCGGCCTTAGCCTCTTCCTCGACGCGGCTGCGCACCATCATCTTGGCTTGTCCGTCGCAAACCAGCTTCTCCCCGACGGAGGCGGTGGTCTTGCACACGATCCGCTTTTTTTCCGGGATGATTTCCAGGATTACCGCCTTTGCCGTCACGGTATCGCCAGCGCGCACAGGGGCCAGGAATTTCAGGTCCTGGCTCAGATAGATACAGCCCGGCCCTGGCATTTTCATACCCAGAACGGTGGAGATCAGGCTGGCAGTTAGCATCCCATGGGCGATGCGGCCCTTGAACATTGTGTCGGCGGCGAATTCCTCATTCACATGGACGGGGTTCATATCACCCGTCACCCCGGAAAACAGCACAATGTCCGCTTCTGTGATCGTCTTGGCAAAGATCGCCGTCATGCCAACGTAAAGGTCTTCGATAAAGAAACCATTCAGATCGGTGTGCAAACGCGGGCTGTCCATGGAAAGCTCCTCAAAATAGGGTCTGGGCGTCACTGAAAGTCTTCACAAAGCGGCTTTATTGCATCGCAAACCTAAACGTTGTTGTGCAACGCGGCAAGTCAGGAAGACGTGACAGCAAGGACTCCCTTTGGATCAATGGGAACAGCGGTTGCTAGACCGGTTGCTGATTCGAAATGCCGTGCATGGGCCAGCAAGCGTCCCTCACTGAAGGGGGCACCAACCAGTTGCACGCCAACGGGCAGGCCGTCTTCTGTAAATCCCGCAGGAACGGAGATCGCAGGCAAGCCAGTCAGGGTGATGGCAGAGACCATGGCCAGCCAATGGATATAGTTATCGAATGTCTGGCCATTCACCTGATCGACCCATAACTGCTCTGCCGGGTAGGGGGGCACGATGGCTGTCGGGCACAGGAAGGCGTCGAAATCCTGTTGGGTGAACAGACGCACCGCATCGGCATGAATGGCCCCACGCCAGCGCTGTGCCTGGGCAATGTCTTCGGCGGTCAGGCTGCGCCCGTATTCATAATTCCAGATCACATCGTCTTTCAATAGATTGCGGTGCTTTTCGTAATTTTCACGCTGTCCGTTCACGAATCCCAGGCCGCGCAATATCTTGAACGCCTCAATCGCATTGCTGAAATCCGGGCAGGTTTCGACCAGTTCTACACCCATATCTTCCAATTGTTTCAGCGCGTTGTTGAAGACTTGTTCCACGGCTGGATCGACGGGAATGATCCCGCCCAGATCCAGACTGTAGGCGATCCGGCGGGGCGGGGCGCCTGTGCGACAGGTTTGGCGAAAGCTGGTATGAGGCAGCGGCTGACTGATCGGATCGCGGGGGTCCTGACCCGCCATGGCGTCCAGCATCAGCGCGGTGTCTTCCACGGTGCGCCCCATGGGTCCCTCAACGCTCATGGTGCCAAACGGGTCACCCGGATTAAGGCGGGGCACGCGGCCCGGACTGGGACGCAGCCCAACGATGCCACAAAAGCTGGCAGGCGTGCGCAGGCTGCCCCCCAGGTCGGACCCGCTGGCCAGCCAGCATTGCCCTGTCGCCAGGGCAACAGCAGATCCGCCCGATGACCCGGCGCAGCTCTTAGAGATATCCCAGGGGTTTCGCGTGATGCCAAAGACGGCATTGAAAGTGTTTGCCCCAGCACCGAATTCCGGCGTGTTTGTTTTCCCAATCAGGACGGCGCCATGCCGTTCCAAATTAACGACGGGAATGTCTGAGAAATTGGGGATGTAATCCTTGAAGATGGGGGAGCCATAGGTACAGCGAACGCCTTCCACCTCACTGAGGTCCTTGATCCCAACGGGCAGACCCGCCAGCAAAGTATTGCGGGATGCGGTCTTCGCCTGCTGTTCCGCCCGCTCTCTGCACAGGATGGGCGTCGCATTCACGGCACCATCCACCGCCTCTATCCGGTCATAGGCTGCGTCCACCATTTCCTGTGGCGTGACGTCTCCCGCCTTCAGCATGTCAACGGCGGCGCAGGCGGTCAGATGGATCAGGTCGGTCATGATATGGGCTTTCGATTGAAATTGTGATGCGGAGACCCTACACGGTAACTCCAGCGTAAATCCAGCCCGCTTCCTTGGAGAGTGTGATGCAGAATGATACGGCCAATTCACCAGATTCTTCTGCCGGGCCAGAACGCCTGCCGGTCAGTGTGCTGACAGGGTTTCTGGGGTCGGGTAAGACCACGGTTCTAAACGCCCTGTTGAAGCATCCGGACATGGGCCAGACGGCTGTGATCATTAATGAATTCGGGGAGGTCGGGATCGACAACCTGCTGGTTGAAACTGCCAGCGAAGACATGGTGGTGATGGAGTCCGGCTGTCTGTGCTGTACCATTCGGGGGGATCTGATTGAGACATTGCGGGGCCTGATCAAGCGGCGCTGGAACAACGAAATTCCTGCCTTTAATCGGGTCGTGATTGAAACCACGGGTCTGGCTGATCCAGCACCCATCCTGCATACGCTGATGACTGATCCGGTCATTTCAACCCGGTATCGGCTGGATGGGGTCATTACCACGGTGGACGCCGTGAATGGGTCTGCGACCCTGGATGCGCAGCCGGAAGCCGTGAAACAGGCCGCCGTCGCCGATCGTATCCTGCTGACCAAGACGGATTTGATGGAACAGGAATCCGATCTGATGGAAAGGCTGCGGGTTATCAATCCGGCGGCCCCCGTCTTGTCGGTGATCCAGGGGGATATTGCGCCCGATGCGCTGTTTGGCACGGGCCTTTATGATCCGGGTACCAAGACACCCGATGTCGCCCAATGGCTGGCGGAAGAAGCCTATGACCAGGCATCGCAGCACGGCCATCCCCACGATCACACTCATGGCCATCATCATGATCATGACAGGAACCGTCATGACGACCGTATCCGATCCTTCGTCATCCGATATGATGCCCCCATTGCCTGGGATGCCTTCGTTAACTGGATTGAGGCGCTGATTGCCACCCATGGCGCAAACCTGTTGCGCATGAAGGGGATTTTATATGTGGCGGAGGTCGATGGGCCCGTTGCGGTCCATGGCGTTCAGCATGTTTTTCATCCACCGGCCCTGCTGGCGGGCTGGGCAGAGGGAGAGACGCCATCATCGCGTCTGGTGATCATCGCACGGGATTTGAATAAAGATCCGGTTGAGAAAATGTTTCACGCTTTCATGGCGCAATAACCGGTCAACCTTGTTCAATGTGCCTGCAGGACGCGCTTCTGATCCTGCGCCAGCCCGGCCAGAACCTGTTCCAGTTGCGACAGGCTGGCGGCGTCATAGCGCTCTTCCAGATGTTGTCGCCCCTTTTTGTCGAACAGGGTTTCGGCCAGTTCCCTATACAGGGCGGCCATCAGCTTGTGGAATTCCAGATCGCCGAAACTCCAGGCCCGCTCCTCGTTACTCTTGCCCGGCGGCATTACCCGATCAAAATAACTGACCATCCAGGTTCGGCGTTTGCTGATATCCATAAAATAGCGCGTGATATAGATCAGGATGTCATTGACCAATATCTTGGCCATCGGGCGTTCGTGCAGGCTGTCCCAATCCAGCGATTGGCCTTCTTGTGCGCGCAGGGTTTCAACCATAGTACGGGCGCGTTCTTCATATTCTTCAAACAGTTCAGGGCCGACCATTTGATGCAGGGCCTGAATAAAGGCGGGGATCATGCGTCGCGATAGTGTTCGGCCTGGCACAGGCGCTTCGCCGCGTTCGGGTAGCAAATGCACGAAGCGCGCAACAATCAACCGTTCCAGCGGGAACTTTCGCATTTGGGCATAGAACGCGTCTTCAAAGTGATGCTGCAGACCGATCCAGGTCGAATCGCACAGCCCGCGTAAGATACTGTCATTGTCGTATGTGTAGGAATTCAGGACGGCATTGATGTCACGGGACGCCAGTTTACCGTCCCCCTTGGTCGCCTGTGCAGCCAAGCGATCGGCCAGCAACTGACTGATGGTCTGGGCAAATTCTCCCAGTTTCTCAGCCCCCGCACTGTGGGATGCGCTGTGTGGGGCGGTCCCTTTTGTCTGGTCGTCCTTGGCCATGTCAGATCCTTTGTTGCGTCACGGTATAGGTATCGCCTTGCTGGGGGTTGATTTCAAGCGGTGCGAGCAAGATAGTCACCTTGAATGTGGGTGAAACAGCCCCCCAATATAAGGAAAGAATTCAATGACGGATCGTTTTGTTGTCGCCCTGGCGCAATTGAACCCGACGGTCGGGGATATTGCGGGCAATGCGCAAATGGTGCGCGACGCCCGGGCCCAGGCGGCGCAGGCCGGTGCGGATCTATTATTGCTGCCGGAATTATTCCTGTCGGGTTATCAGCCGGAAGACCTGGTATTGAAGCCATTCTTTCTGGACAAGCTGGAAGAAGCCACCGCTGCCTTGGCTGCTGAAACGGCAGGCGGTGGCCCGGATGTCCTGTTGACGACTCCCTGGCGGGGGGAAGCGCCTGGTAAACTGGCGTATAACGCGGTCCTATTGTTATCTGGCGGTCGCATCGTGACAGAACGCTATAAATATGACCTGCCAAATTATGGCGTTTTCGATGAAAAGCGTGTGTTTCAGTCCGGCTCTTTGCCGGGGCCGATGAATATTAGAGGCGTGCGCATTGGCGTGCCGATCTGTGAGGATATCTGGACACCCGATGTTATTGAATGTCTGGAGGAATCCGGTGCAGAAATACTGCTGGTCCCCAATGGCAGCCCCTATGATGACGCCAAGGAAGATGTACGTCTGCAATTGGTGATGGAACGGGTCACGGAAAGTGGCTTGCCGCTGGCCTATCTGAATCAGGTCGGGGGACAGGACGAACTGGTCTATGACGGGGCGTCCTTTGTCGTGAATGCAGATTTCAGCCTGGCAATTCAGATGCCAGCTTACGAAAGTTGCATGTCGATTGCGACCTTCGAACGGTCGGATACTGGCTGGAAATGTTTGCCAGGGGATCAAACCGCCCCGCCGGAACGGTTGGAATCGATCTATCGCGCCATGGTTCTGGGGCTGCGCGATTATGTTCAGAAGAATGGTTTTCCTGGCGTTGTCCTGGGCATGTCCGGTGGAATCGACAGTGCCTTGTCTGCCGCGGTTGCCGTTGATGCGCTGGGTCCCGATGCGGTTCATTGTGTGATGATGCCATCCCCCTATACCAGTCAGGACAGTCTGGATGATGCGGCGGCGGCCTGTGCCCTGCTGGGAACCCGTCTGGATCAGGTCAATATCGGGCCTGCGATGGATGCCTTTCAGCAGATGCTGACCCCGCTTTTCGGAAACACGGAAAGTGGCGTGACAGAGGAGAATATCCAATCCCGATCCCGGGGTGTGACCCTGATGGCGATATCCAACAAGCTGGGCGCAATGGTGCTGACAACCGGCAACAAGTCAGAAATGTCGACAGGATACGCAACGCTGTATGGGGATATGTGCGGTGGCTTTTCGGTGCTGAAGGATATCTATAAAACCGATGTATTCGCCCTGTGCGAATGGCGTAACAAGGGGCTGTCCAGCGGGAATGATACGCTTCTAAAAGGCCCAAGGGGCCCAGTCATGCCCCAGCGGATCATTACCAAACCCCCCTCGGCGGAACTGAAACCCGATCAACAGGATGCGGACACGCTGCCCCCCTATGATCAGTTGGACGATATCCTGCATTGCCTGATAGAGAAGGAAATGTCAGTGCCGGAAATAGCCCAACGGGGGCATGCACCGGAATTGGTGCAACGGGTCTGGCGCATGCTGGACCTGGCAGAATATAAGCGTCGCCAGGCGCCACCGGGGGTTAAGATCACGGCGCGGTCTTTTGGGCGAGAGCGCCGTTATCCCATCACCAATTCGTTCCGGAAAATTCTGTGATCATCTTTGATTGCGATGGCGTTCTGGTTGATACGGAGCGCCTGTCCAACCGGATCCTGGCGGAACAGATCACCAGTGCTGGGTATCCGATGACGACAGAAGACTCGATCCGTCGGTATAAAGGGGGGCGCATCCGGTCCCTGCCGCCTTTGATTGAGGCTGAATTCAATCTGAAACTACCCGATGACTGGTTGGATCAGTTTTTTACCCGGCAATTTGCGGCCCTGGAAGAGGAGGCTGAGGCCATCCCCGGTGTTTCAGATGTTGTGGACCAACTGATCGCGCGGGGACTTCAATACTGTGTCGCCAGCCAGGCCTCGGTCGCAAAAATGCGCATCAGTATGGGCCGCAGCGGCCTTTGGGATCGGTTTGAGGGGCGCATTTTTTCCGCTGATATGGTCGAAAGACCAAAGCCCTTTCCAGATTTGTTCCTGCATGCGGCAGCAACAATGGGGTGGCCGGTCGAAAAGGTCACTGTGATCGAAGATTCAACAACCGGCGTTCGGGCCGCAGTCGCAGCCGGGATGCGGGTGATCGGGTTTTGCCGCGATACGGATCCCGATGAATTGCGCGCCGCCGGGGCATCAGATCTGGCCCAGGACATGGCAGGCGTGGCCGATCATTTAGGCCTGCAGTAGATACCTAGAAATTTCACCCTCTTCGTAATGCGCGAAGAACCCGGCGTCGTAATTTAAGGCTTCGGATAGTAGGGTGCGATAATCGCTTCGGGGGACTTCTTTCGCCCCAAACCGTTCCAGATGCTTTGTCACAAACTGTGTGTCCAACAGGCGGAACCCGGCAAAGGTCAGGCGGGCGACCAGATGGCATAGGGCAATTTTGCTGGCATCGCGTTCGCGGGAAAACATGCTTTCGCCAAAATAGGCGCTGCCCAGGGTGACACCGTACAATCCACCAATCAATCGATCGCCATCCCAGACCTCAACGGAATGGGCATGATCCATGCGATGCAGCGCGGTATACAGGGTTAAAATCTTGTCATTGATCCAGGTGCGCGGGCGACGGTCCGACGCTTCTGCACAACCATCCATGACTCCTTCGAAATCTCGATCAAAGGTTACGCGATATCGATTTGAACGCAGGGTCTTTGCAAGGCGCTTGGGGACGTGAAATCCATCCAGAGGGATGACACCCCGGATGCGGGGATCAATCCAGAAAAGGTCTGGATCATCCCTGTCTTCGGCCATGGGAAACACCCCAATGGCATAGGCGCGCAACAGCATATCAGGCGTTAGGTCAAGCGGTTCCATACTGCCCCTTTGACACGCGTTTCGCGCTTTTCAGGCCGCTGGACTGGACCAGCGTCTTATTTCAGGCCCATCCATTTTTCCAGCCAATGGATGTCATAGTCTCCGTCAATAAAGCGCTTCTGCGCAATAATTTTCTGATGCAAGGGAATGGTCGTGCTGATCCCGCCAATGACATATTCATCCAAGGCCCGGCGCATCCGCATCAGGCATTCATTGCGGTTGGCGCCATGCGTAATCAGCTTGGATACCAGGCTGTCATAATAGGGGGGGACGTGATATCCGGAATACAATTGGCTGTCGACGCGAACGCCCAGGCCACCGGGGGCATGGTAGTCGGTGATTCGGCCCGGGGTTGGCATAAAGGTTTCGGGATTTTCTGCCGTGATGCGGCATTCTATGGCATGGCCGCTGATTTTAATTTGGTCTTGCGTATAGCTTAGCGACATACCCGCAGCGACTTTGATCTGTTCACGCACCAAATCTATGCCACAGACCATTTCAGAAATCGGATGTTCGACCTGAATGCGCGTGTTCATCTCGATGAAAAAGAATTCACCATCTTCATACAGGAATTCAATTGTGCCCGCGCCGCGGTAGCTCAGCTTTGCAATCGCGGTATTAACGATGTCGCCGATCTGTTTGCGCTGTGCGGTATTCAGCGCCGGTGAGGGGGCTTCTTCAATGACTTTCTGGTGGCGACGCTGGATTGAGCAATCGCGCTCACCCAGGTTGATGCTGTTACCCTTGCCGTCGCCCAGAACCTGAACTTCGATATGGCGGGGGCGGCTCAAATACCGCTCCATGTATACCGTTTCATCTAGGAAAGCGGCCTTGGCCTCACTTCGGCACATGGCCCAGGTTTGTGCCACATCTTCCAGCTTATTGGCGACTTTCATGCCGCGTCCACCGCCGCCAGAGGCTGCCTTGATAATCAGCGGAAAGCCAATTTCCTGAGCCAGTCGCAGGGCATCTTCTTCGGTATCGACCGATCCATCAGATCCTGGAACAACTGGAATGCCCAGACGCTTTGCGGCGTCCTTTGCCGCAACCTTATCGCCCATCATGCTAATATGCTCTGGTGTCGGGCCGATAAAGGTGATGCCGTGATCTTCCACCATCTGCGCGAAACGGGCGTTTTCTGACAGGAAACCGACGCCTGGATGAATTGCATCGGCCCGGGTCAGCGTTGCGGCGGTCAGGATTGCTGGAATGTTGAGATAGCTATCCTTAATAGGGGGAGGGCCGATACAGATCGCTTCATCCGCCAGTCGGACATGCATGGCATCGGTATCAGCCGTAGAATGCACCGCCACCGTCTGAATGCCCATTTCCTTACAGGCGCGATGGATTCTAAGCGCGATTTCGCCGCGATTTGCGATGAGTACCTTTTCAAACATGTGGTGTCAGCTCCGGGTCGTCATTCGATGACCAACAGGGCTTCACCGAATTCCACCGGTTCGCCATCTGCCACCAGGATCTGTGTCACAGTACCGGCCTTTGGGGCGGGAATCTGGTTCATCACCTTCATCGCCTCGATGATCAGGACTGTATCGCCCGCGGCAACCTTGACCCCGACAGAAACGAAGTTTGCTGCGCCTGGCTGGGGCGACAGATAGGCCGTGCCCACCATCGGTGCCTTTATCGCACCTGGATGATTGCCTGCGGTTTCCGCTGTGGGTGCCGCCACGGCAGCACTGGGCGCTGCAGCCGGCATTGGGGCGGGGCCCGCCGCATAAACCGGCGCGCCACCTCCGCGCTGCAACCGCAGTTTCGTATCATCTTCTTCAACAACCAGTTCCGTCAGGCCTTTGTCAGCCATCAGGTCCGCCAGCTTTTCGATTAGTTCAATATCGACGTCGAGTTTCGCCATCGGGGCAACCCATCCCTTTATCAATTACTGTAAGTCCAACACCCTTGTACTAGGCTTCGGGCGCTCAGAAAAGGCGTGATCACGCCTCAATGTCAGCAACGATCTCCGCCATGGCCTCCAGGGCCAGGCGATAGCCCGTTGTTCCCAGTCCACAAATCATACCCACCGCAATAGGTGCGATCATACTGTGATGGCGGAATTCTTCCCGCGCATGAATGTTTGAGATATGCACTTCAATGATTGGCAGTTCGGCCACACTTAACGCATCCCGCAAGGCAACAGATGTATGGGTCAGCCCACCGGCATTGATGATGATGCCGCGGTGGGTGTCGCGGGCCTGGTGGCACCAATCGATCAACTGCCCTTCCGAATTTGACTGTCGGCAATCGACCGCAAGGCCAAACCGTTTTCCAGCTTCGCGGCAGTCGGCTTCCAGATCGGCCAGGGTGGTCGCCCCATAGATTGCCGGTTCACGCTTGCCCAGCATGTTCAGGTTTGGTCCGTTCAGGATCAGGATTGGTATGTCGACCATTGCCTGCCACTCGCAAGATGTTGGAACGTCTTCTGATGCAGACACTATATCAGGAGTCTTGTCCCGGCAATGATGATGGTATGATCCGTACCTTGGTCAGCTTTTCTGGGCAACCGCAATAATTTCCGGGCGATCATCAGCGACAGGGTTGCCATCCCAGTCGCCATAAAGGGCGATTTTGGCAAATCCGGCCTTGTTCAAATGCGCAGTAATTTCATCAACCTCTAAGTAGCGCAAATGGCCTTTTCCCACATGCTTTGTCCCATCCGGGAAAGCAAAATGGGTTTCATAAGAAACACGGTTGCGTGACCCTTCAACAATGTCGTTATGCACCGCAACGGTCCCGATTCCGTCTACGGTGATCTCTTCATAGCTGATATCGGGCGTCCATTTGCGCCAACTTGAATAGGCCGGATTGCGTGTTTCGAAGGCCAGTGTGCCATCCGGGGCCAGAAGCTTGAAATAGTTGTTCAGCGCGGCCTCGACATCCACATCATTCAGGAAGACCTGAAAGGCATGGCCCGACATGACGATCAGATCAACGGGATCTGACAAGGTCAGGCTGGATGCATCCGCCAAATACCATGTCACACGGTCTCCATCGGGGCGGTTCCGGGCGATGTCCAGCATTGCGGCGGCCGGATCGGCACCGATCACCGTATGACCGCGCCGCGCCAGTTCGACGGCCAGCAGTCCTGTTCCACACCCCATATCAAGGATACGTTTGGGTAGATGACCCGCCAATTCCGTATAGAATTGCTGATCCGCCGCCCATGGGTTCAGAGTATCATAAACCTGCGCTAAACGGGGGTCGGTATAGAAGATTTCCGGCTGTGTCTTTGTCATGGTCGGGACCATAGCAAGCCAGACGTGATGCTGCAAAATTAGGCGGCAGCGGTGTTTAAAATCTGATGAAAACTGTGACTAATTTGCGCGTTTATGCGCTTTGTCGACACGGTCTGCGACAGCGCGCCAGACCCGGTGGCCTTCGCGATCACCAACTTCCTTGTAGGTCCTGGCCCGGGCCATCGCCATTTCTTTTGCAGATGCCCCACGGGCGCGATACAGGCCCGTCGCGAACAGTTCAATATCTGCATCCGGCGTTTTCCAGGCGGTGGTTTGATGATCGCTCATTAGCACTAATCCCATGCTATTGATGTGGATGAATCGTTGATTTGTTCAGGTAGTATGGTCTTTTTTCCAGTTTCTGCAACAAACCCGTCACGGACGGAATGTCGCAACCAGCCACGCCATCATCAGCCAAAGCGGATGATGCTGTTCTGCGCAGGCATTTCAATTTCCAGATTGGCCCTAAGATACTGATCTGTCGCCTGGGAAAGGTGATGATATAAGTCCCGTGCCAGCGCGCGGGCTTTCGTGCCCGGCCAATCTTCCGGCAGCAGATCGTCGGGCAGGGCGGGATCACGCAACAGGGTCCGCCGATAGGCATGGATCAATAGAATGCGGGCCACGAAGGCACTTTCTGCAACCAATTGATCGGCATCCTGCAGGACGGGCTGAAAATGCTTCACGAACGCAGAATAGTCTGCGGCGATCTCTTCCAGCGGCCAGGCGCGCGCGGCCAATGACAGCAATCCATTGGCGGCTGTGGCTTCTGCGCTAAAGACGGCACAGTCATCCGTCAGGGACAGGTCATCCAGAGTATCCTGAGCGATTTGTGTGGCATCCCCGCGCGCTGCGCCCAGCAGACCAGGGCTCAGGCGTGCGAAACCCTGCCAGCCCAGGCGTTGATCCAGGCTGTCGCGTTGTCCGGGTGCCAGGGCGTCCGGCAGGATGATGAACGTCCATCGCCCATCCCGCGCCGGGGGGCCAGACGCATAAATGCGGGCCTGTGCGGAATCAAATTGCCGGCGGCCCCTGCGTGTCAGGGTATAGCGGCTGCGGCGGCCTATTCGTTCCGCCTCCAGGGTTCCATCCTGCACCAGTCGGAACACAGCGGTGCGGGTCATGCGTTCATTCAGGCCCAATGGGGCGACCAGATCAATCAATTCCCCAAGCCAGCATGCGCCGCCATAGGGCAAAAGCGCATCGCCATAGACGGTGACGATTAAAGACTTCGCGCGGGGTCTTTCCTGTTCGATATATTGTGTCAGTGCATCGGTCGGCACTGGATTACATCTTTCGCAGATCAATGACCCGCTTCGCCTTGCCAATCGAGCGTTCCACAGCCCCTTGCGTTAGAACATTCACACTGGCAGTGATTCCGATGAAGGTTTTGATTTTATGGGTTAAGTCTCTGGCTGCGCCTGTTCGGGCGTCTTCGTCAGATTTTGGATTTCCCTCAACCTTCACGGTCAATGTGTCCATCGCCCCATTGCGAGTAATTTCAAGAACATAGTGGGGTGCCAATCGTGCATCTTTCAGGATCAGTTCCTCAATCTGCGTCGGGAAAACATTTACGCCCCGAATGATCAGCATATCGTCGGTGCGCCCTGTAACCTTTTCCATTCGGCGCATGCTGCGCGCAGTGCCGGGTAACAGGCGCGTCAGGTCGCGGGTACGATAGCGAATGATGGGCAGGGCCTCTTTTGTCAGGCTGGTGAAGACCAACTCCCCGAACTCTCCGTCTGGTAATACCTCACCCGTTTCCGGATTGATGATTTCCGGATAGAAATGATCTTCCCACAGATGCAATCCGTCTTTGGTTTCGACACATTCGCAGGAAACGCCGGGTCCTATCACTTCTGACAGGCCATAAATATCCACAGCAGATAGTCCGGTCCGGGCTTCAATAGAACTGCGCATCTCATTGGTCCATGGCTCAGCCCCGAATATCCCATAGCGCAGGGAGCATGTGTCCTTGGTCATGCCCTGCCGGTCCATTTCATCGGCCAGGGCCAGCATATAGGAGGGCGTGACCATGATGACTTCGGGCTGGAAGTCAGCGATCAACTGAACCTGCTTTTCGGTCTGTCCACCAGACATCGGGATCACCAGACAGCCCAGCCGTTCGGCCCCGTAATGTGCACCCAGACCGCCGGTGAACAGGCCATAGCCATAGGCCACATGAACCTTCATCCCCTTTCGTGCGCCAGCGGCATAGAGCGATCGGGCCATGACATCGGCCCACATGGAGACATCATTCTGGGTATAGCCCACCACGGTGGGCTTTCCCGTCGTGCCGGAAGAGGCATGGATGCGCGCCAATTGATCGGTTGGATAGGCAAACATGCCAAAGGGATAATTGGCGCGCAGGTCGTCCTTCATCAAAAAGGGAAACTTAGCCAGATCCGAAAGGTTGGTTACATCATCTGGATGAATGCCCACCGCATCGAAACTTTTCTTGTAGTGGGGGATGCGATCATAGGCGTGTTGCAGCGTGGCTTTCAGACGCTGTAACTGAAGGGCCTGAATTTCGTCCAGGCTGGCGGTTTCAATAGGATGCAAACCTTGAATGCGATCTGTCATAGGATCCTCGATTTTCACCAGTCAGCAGGCTTGGCTTTACGGACGGGGCGGGTCTTCCGGTGTCAGGCCCGGGATAACATCCCCGGAAATCCGGCGGGATTTGCCGCGAAACAAGGCGATGGAAACGCCTGCCTGATTGGTGATTTTGACATCATAGACGCCGCTGCGCCCGGTGAGGGCCTGTTCCTGGCATTCCGCTGTAAGAATATCGCCAAATCGTCCCGGGGCCAGATAGGTGATTTCGCATCCCTGGGCCACAGTGATCTTGTTGTAGGCGTTGCAGCCGAATGCGAATGCACTGTCTGCTAGCGCGAACAACATGCCGCCATGGCACGTCTTGTGGCCGTTCAACATGTCTTCCCGAACGGTCATACTGAGTTTCGCATAGCCCGGTGCGACGGCTTGAATTTCCATGCCCAATGCCTGGCTGGCTGTATCATTCGCAAACATCACTTCAGCGATGCGTTCGGCGACTTCTTGGGGGGAGAGGGCATTTGTCATGACACCCTCACTTTCCGGTAAAGACGGGTGGGCGTTTTTCCAGGAATGCCATAACACCCTCGCGGTAATCATGGCTGCGACCGGCTTTGCGCTGGCTGTCGCGTTCCATGTCCAGCTGTGTTTCCAGGCTGTTATGGGCGGCCGCAAGGATGGCGCGTTTCGTTAGGCCATAGCCAAAAGTTGGTCCTTTTGCCAGTCCCAGTGCGATATCCCGCGCCGTGCTCAACAACGCATCATCTTCCACACATTTCCAGATCAGTCCCCAATCGGCGGCGGTCTCTGCGGGCAGTTTCTCTCCCAGCAGCGCCAGGCCTTTCGCCCGGGCGACCCCGACACGATGGGTCAGGGACCAGGTCCCGCCCGCATCGGGCACCAGACCCAGCTTGCAGAATGCCTGAATAAAACTGGCTGATTTCGCAGCCACAACGATATCGCAAGCCAGAGCGACATTCGCGCCAGCACCAGCGGCTACACCATTCACGGCGCAGACGACGGGGATATCCATTCCGGAAATGGCACGGATCAACGGATTATAGAGATGTTCCAGAGTTTCACCTAAATCCGGTGGTTCAGCATTGGGGTTATTTGGATCCATGCGGCGGTCTGACAGGTCCTGACCCGCACAGAAGCCCCGCCCCGCACCGGTCAGGACAAGACAGCGAATGCCGTCTTCGGCGATGGCGCGTTGCAGCACATCGGCCATTTCAGCATGCATTTGGCTATTGAAGGAATTCAGCTTGTCCGGACGATTGAGCGTGATCGTCCCAATATTATCAGAAACCTCAAAGAGAATGGTTTCGTAGGTCATTGTCGTCTGCTTCCTTCCCAGGACTATTTGTTTGTTATGTCTGTCTTTGCGTTCAAAATGATACAAGATTAGACAGACTGCAAGGAATTTGGTATCACGTCGCGCCGACAAAAAGACTGCCGCCATCTGGACAATGCTACGCCAGATGACCCTAACTGGAGGAGTTTCCCATGGCGACCAACTATTTCGATGCGCATCGCGAAACCCTGAGCCAGGCCCTCGCGGCCCTGCGGGATCGCGACTATTGGACTCCCTATTCAGAACGGGCCAGCGGGTCGATCTATGGCGAAACCGCCGCAGAGGACGGGGAAGCTGCCTTTAAAGCATATCTGGGAAAAGCCTTCGACCTGCCTGGACATCCAGGCGATGGGGTGATCGCCTCTGACGAGACGTCCCCCTATGGTATTGCGATGGACCTGTCTTACCCGGCGCTGGATACCGATACAGCACTGGCAGCAGCAAAAGCGGGCATGAAGGCGTGGCGTGATGCCGGGCCTGATATGCGAACCGGCGTGTGTCTGGAGATCCTGCATCGCATCAACCAACGCAGTTTTGAAATGGCCCATGCGGTGATGCATACAACGGGTCAGGCGTTCATGATGGCGTTTCAGGCAGGCGGCCCCCATGCGCAGGATCGTGGCCTTGAGGCAATAACTCAGGCCTATGCGCTGCAATCGGCCATCCCGGAGCAGATCCGTTGGGAGAAGCCCCAGGGCAAAAACCCCTCCCTGATCCTGGAAAAGCGCTATCGCATCATGCCAAAGGGTGTCGCGGTCACCGTGGGGGTTTCGACCTTCCCGACATGGAACGGGTATCCCGGTATCATGGCGTCACTGGTCGCGGGAAATCCTGTGATCGTAAAACCGCACCCAACCGCGGTTCTGCCGCTGGCAATTTCTGTACGGATCATGCGCGATGTATTGGAAGACGCGGGCTTTGACCCAAATCTGGTGCTGTTACAGACGGACACCCGTGCGGCGCCCGTAGGGCAGGACCTTTGCACACGACCCGAGGTAAAGCTGATTGATTTCACGGGCTCCAACGCCTTTGGCGAATGGCTGGAACAGAATGCAAAACAGGCTCAGGTCTATACCGAAAAGGCCGGTGTGAACGCCGTCGTGATTGATGATTTCGACAATCTGAAGGGCCTGTGTCGAAATATGGCCTTCACCCTGTCGCTGTTTTCCGGGCAGATGTGTACAACGCCCCAGAATATCTTCATTCCCAAGGACGGCATAACGGTCGCGGGCGAGAAGATGAGCTTCGAGGCGGTTGCAGAGGCAATTGCAGGCGCGGTGGGTAAATTCAACAGCGACCCCGCTCGCGCGGTTCATGTGCTGGGCGCGATCCAGTCGCCGGATACCGCCGCGAGGATCGACACGGCGCGCAGCCTGGGCAAGGTATTGCTGGACAGTCAGAAGATCGACCATCCCGATTTCCCCGATGCCCGCGTTCATACGCCCCTGATCCTGGCGATTGATGCGGCGGAACGTCAGAAATATGAAACCGAACTGTTCGGCCCAATCACTTTCATCATCGCTTGTGATGGCATTGATGGCGCCTTGGAGGCGTGGCGCTCAACCGTTGCGGCGAAAGGGGCGATCACATCCTCAGTCTATTCCGACCGCCCCGCCGTTCTGGAAGCCGCAGAGGCCCTGGGCGAAGAACTGGGTGTGCTGATGAGCGTCAATCTGACCGGCGGCACCTTCGTCAACCAGACCGCCGCCTTCAGCGACTATCACGCCAGCGGTGCCAACCCGGCGGCGAATGCCAGCCTGGTCGACACCGCCTTCGTCGCCGGCCGCTTCCGCGTCGCAGAAACAAGGCGGCATGTGGAGGAGTAGCGGCTCAGCGAGAGACGCTTCAATCCGGTGGTAAGGGTATATGTGGCCATTTCTTTGTAATCTCTGCCTGAACGCCCCTTTCTAGGTATGTGGACAATACGACAAAGCTTTTTGTCCCCTTAACACCGGGCAAGACATAGAGTTGTGACAATAGCTCTTCCAAGGCATGCGCATTTTCGGTTCTGACCTTCATGATGACGCATGTATCGCCAGCGACAGAGTGCATTTCCTCTATTTCGGGGTATGACCTTAAGGTCATCATCCTTTGACTCTTTCCCCATCCATTCGCATCTACATGGACAAAGGCTAGGAACGGTTTTCCAGATAATGGACCATCAATCCGTCCGGCTGTTCCCAAAAGAACACCGCTCTCGGCCATCCGGCGAACTCTTTCATAAACTGCAGGGGCGGATAAACCGACTTGATCCCCGATCTTGGTATAGGTCTCTCGTCCATTGGCCGCCAGTGCGCTTAAAATCTTTCGGTCAAAACCATCTAATGGTCGGTCAGGCTTGGTCGGGTTCTGAATATTTTCTGTTTCTATTGTCATAAGGCTGATTGTTCCTTCCACTTTTTGAAAAAGAATTGATAAGTATTAAGCTATCCACAAAATATCAGAAGGATATTTAGATGAAAGAAACTATTATAGATCCTAAAAATGGAATTTATTCCACCACACATGATTATGTTCATGCGCTGGAAGTACAGGGGGCGAGCCGTCAGGTTTATTTGAGTGGAACCATGGGATTGGATTCATTCGGCGTTGCGCCGGATACTGTTGATGAACAATTAGAACTGATTTGGAAGAATATTCAGCATATTCTGGCGTCTGCGCACATGACCGCGCGTAACATTATCCGGGTCACTAGCTATCTGACGAAAGCGGAATTCGCTGCAAAAAACCAAGAGGCAAGACTGCGTGCCTTAGGGGATCGACGTGTGCCTACGACGGCGATTGTGGTATCAACCTTGGATCCAAACTGGCTGGTCGAAATTGAAATAATTGCAGCCGCGTGACAGCCACGCATTCACGAAATAGGTGATTAATTTAGGATCAATTGTGGCGATTGGACCACGAAGGCCTCAGTTTAAGCCCTCTAAGCCTCAAGAACAGCCTTAACCTGATCTCGATGTTGATCATCATTGCTTCCAGCGGTTAGCAGGGCATGGCCGGTGATGGAGAGTTCTTCCAGTTTGGCCATGGTTTGTGGCTCGATCTTCAGTTCTTCGGCCAGATCGTCGAAGACATAGCGTTCCGTCGAATCGATGGTCAGGTCGGCCTGGGCCAGGACCAGAAGTTCGTACATTACAATGCGGCGGGCCTTACGTGATGTTAAGACGCCCAGATTGTCATTGGACAACAGATCTTTTGCCTCAACGCTCAAGGATTGGCCCAGTTCCGCTTCAACCCGGTCTATTGCAGCCTGTTCGTGGGGTTCCAGTCTCCAATCAGCCAGGACCATGCGCTTTGCCAGTGCCATGAACATGCGACGCTGTTCGCCTGACAGTTCTTTCAGAAACATGGTCCATCCCCTTAAAATCGCTCTGGTCGGCAATCATACCTCAGAGTCTGTCGGGGGCAAGGGGCCGATGCGTTAAGGATTTATCGCGATCAGAGCGATGCCCAGGCGATGTTCCAGATCTTTCACCGCGGCGACATCTGTATCGTCCAGCGTGGCGGGCTTAAGGTCGACCGGCTTCATTGCGACCAAAGGATGCCCCAACTTGCTTTCCAGTGCTTTGATCGCGGAAAGATCCTGCTCTTTCAGATTAGCAAAGGCGTAATAGGCCATGATGATTTCTCCTCACAGTGTGACGGAGCCCTGAAATCGAATCTCCGTCTCTCATGGCTTATTATACGCTAATGAGTCTGTTACTGGATGATGAAATTTATACAGGCGGTGCTAATCCTTCGATCAGGATGGATGACCCCGTTGTGCTGGCATGACGGATTCCAACAATTTCCTGGTATTCCGGGGAATTATACCAGCCCTTGGCGGTTGCCATATCCGGGAATTCCAGAACCACAATGCGGTTAGGTTTCCAGTCTCCCTCCATTGTCTCATGGGCGCCACCGCGTACCAGATAGCGCCCGCCATGGGCTTCAATCGTGGCGGGCGCCTGTGCGGTATAGGATTTATAGGTTTCCGGATCGGTAACCGCGATATTGGCAATGAAATAGGCTTTCATGGGGCTTTCCTCTTATCCAGGGGGCAGATTTTCTTTGACGCTTCTGACTTGCTCAGGCTCAGTTTCGATCAAGTTCAGAGGGCAAGTAAACAAGTTTGCGGATGGCTTTGCCAGGGAAGAAGGAGCACAGCATATGAAGAAATCAAAATTGGATCCCCGGACATTGGCGGCGCAGGCTTTGGGATGGGAAGACCCGACATCGGGTGCGGTGGTTCCCCCGATACAGCTGTCCACGACATTCACCCGCCGGGAGGATTATGGCCCGCGTGAGGCTGTCTATATTCGCCCTGATTCGCCTAATGCTGCCCATGCAGAGGCTGTGCTGGCCGAATTGGAAGGGGCCCCGACAGCGGCCAGTTTCGGGTCGGGCATGGCAGCCTGTACGGCGGCCTTTCATGCCCTGGAACCGGGCGATCACATTGTCTGCGCGCGCACTGTCTATCATGGTGTCGTCGCCTGGCTGGAAGATTTCGCAGAAGCCCGGGGCCTGACCTATTCCTTTTTCCCAAATACCGACCTGGCGGCGTTGCAGGCGGCTATTCAGCCCGGGAAAACCAAGCTGGTCTGGATCGAAACCCCATCAAATCCGATGTGGACAGTAATCGATATCGCAGCAGCGGCGGAGATTGCCCATGACGCAGGTGCGCAGCTTGGCGTTGATTCCACCTGCGCCAGTCCTGTGCTAACGCGCCCGCTGGAACTGGGCGCAGATCTGGTCTGTCATTCTGCGACAAAATATCTGGGCGGACATTCTGATGTGTTGGCTGGCCTGTTGGCCCCGCGGGAGATCACGCCCCTGTGGGAGCGTATTCTGCTGCATCGGAAATATGCCGGTCCCATGCTGGGCGCGATGGAGGCGTATCTGCTGGTTCGGGGGATGCGCACGCTGTTCCTGCGGGTTGAGCGCCAATGTCACAACGCCATGGCCGTGGCGCGGTTCCTATCGCATCACCCAAATGTCGAAACAGTCCGTTATCCCGGCCTGCAAAGCGACCCTGGCCATGCGATAGCGGCAAAACAGATGCAGGGTGGATTTGGCGGCATGCTGTCATTCCAACCCAAAGGCGGCGCGAAAGAGGCGATCCAGACCGTCCTGAACTGTAAGCTGCTGAAACCCGCCACGTCATTAGGCGGGGTTGAAAGCCTGATTGAACATCGCAAGACCTCGGAAGGGTCCATTAAGACGGAGACACCGGAAAACCTGATCCGGGTATCGGTTGGCATCGAATCCCCGGATGATCTGATTGCAGATCTTAATCAGGCACTGGGGTGAGGGTACCGCTCCATAGTCCGTCATACCCGCGCAGGTGGGTATGAAGGGCCACATGTATCGATGGTGCGTGCCGCCCTGGACCCCGGATCAAGTCCGGGGTGACACTGTAGTCTTATCAAATACGTCCTCACACTGAGGAGCGCAGCGTCTCGAAGGGGGAGCCCTCTGCAAGCACCGGACTTACAGCCCCTCCTTCGAGACGGCACTAACGCGCCTCCTCAGGATGAGAACGAAAGAAGGCGTCACCCGCGCAGGTGGGTATGAAGGGCCACATGTATCGATGGTGCGTGCCGCCCTGGACCCCGGATCAAGTCCGGGGTGACACTGTAGTCTTACCAAATACGTCCTCACCCTGAGGAGCGCAGCGTCTCGAAGGGTGATCTTTCTGTAAGCACCGCTCTTGCCGCCGGTCCTTCGAGACGGCGCTAACGCGCCTCCTCAGGATGAGAGTGGAAGAAGACGTCATACCCGTGCAGGTGGGTATGAAGGGCCACATGTATCAATGGTGCGTGCCGCCCTGGACCCCGGATCAAGTCCGGGGTGACGATGTAGTCTTATCAAATACGTCCTCACGCTGAGGAGCGCAGCGTCTCGAAGGGTGATCTTTCTGTAAGCACTGTGCTTCCAGCGCATCCTTCGAGACGGCGCTAACGCGCCTCCTCAGGATGAGAATGGAAGACGGTGTTATCCGCGACGGCGGGTATCCAGGGGCGGTCTGACTACAGTCGAAACGGGCGTTATGCCTGAACCTGTACGTCGATGCCGTGGGTGCTGAGCATTTCGGTCAATTCGCCCGTTTCAAACATTTCGCGGATGATGTCACAGCCACCGACGAATTCGCCTTTGACATAAAGCTGCGGAATGGTCGGCCAGCTGGAATATTCCTTGATGCCTTCGCGGATCGCCATGTCATCCAGGACATTGACGCCCTTGAACGGTACGTTGAGGTGATTAAGCACCTGCACGACGGCGGCAGAGAAGCCACATTGTGGGAATACGGGTGTGCCTTTCATGAACAGGACAACATCGCCGCTGTTCACTTCACTGGAAATCTTGCTTCTGGTTTGGTCATCCATGATTGGATCCTTTCAAATATATTGGGCAAAGGGGCGGCGCGTTGGCCTGCCCGTGTCGGGGGCTGTCGTGTGTGATCAGGCGTCTTCGGGCACAGCGGTTTGCAGGGCCAGGGCATGCAATTCATTGCCCATACGTCCCTGCAGCGCGGCATAGACCATCTGGTGCTGCTGCACGCGGGATTTTCCCGAAAATGCTGCGGATTTCACGAAGGCGGAATAGTGATCACCATCGCCTCGCAAATCGTTGATGACAACATCGGCATCCGGCAGGGCTTCTTTGATAAAGCGTTCAATGTCACCGGCGCTCATGGGCATGGTAAAGCTCCCTTTCGATCCTGTAAGGCTCACGCGGACCAGGACGCCCCTGCCATGTAGTTCGGCAGCGGTGCATCATGGGTGTGGGCCAAGTCTTCCACCGATATGGTATCGCCCCCTGGCAGCGTCAACGCGGTTCCACTGGATATACCGACTCGTTGTGCCGGTACGCCCGCTTTTTCGCACGCCGCCAGGACAGCGGCTTCGTCCTTCGTCGCGATAAGATAGCGCGCTTGGTCTTCGCCGTACAGCCATGCGTGAAGGGCAATGTGTGATGGTGCAACATCCATCGTCACGCCAACCCCACCAGCGATGGCCATATCCGCCACTGCGACAGCCAAACCGCCATCGGACAGATCGTGGCAGGCGACAACATGTCCGCCCGCGATCAGGGCGCGGACACAATCGCCATTACGACGCTCTGCATTCAGATCTACGGGCGGCGGGGCACCATTGCTTCGATCCATCAGGTCGCGCATGAAGATTGACTGACCCAGATGACCCTTTGTTTCCCCAATCAGGATCAGTGACAATCCTGTTTCCGTAAGGGCCAGGCCCACGGATTTTGCCGCATCCTCAATCATGCCAACGCCGCCGATGACGGGGGTGGGCAGGATCGCCTCGCCATTTGTCTCGTTATACAGCGACACATTTCCCGATACGACCGGGAAGTCCAGTGCCAGGGCCGCTGCCGTCATGCCTTTGATACAGCCGACAAACTGACCCATGATGCGGGGCCGCTCCGGATTGCCGAAATTCATATTGTTGGTGATTGCCAATGGGGTTGCGCCGGTGGCCGTGATATTGCGCCAGGCTTCGGCAACCGCTTGGGCGCCGCCAGTTTCCGGTTCGGCGAAACAATAGCGTGGCGTGCAGTCAGTGGTCGCCGCCAAGGCCTTCTTCTGGCCCGGCAGGCGCACGATAGCGGCATCCGCGGCACCGGGGGTCTTTACAGACTCCCCCCCGATCAGATGGTCATATTGTTCCCAAATCCAACGGCGAGAGCACAGATCCGGTGATCCGATCAGGCGTTTCAGGGCATCCCCCATGTTCATATCGGCAGGAATTGAAGGGTCTACATCGCCCGCTTTTGGGGTCGGTTCCCAGGGGCGTTCATACAGGGGGGAGGCTTCAACCAAAGGCGCTACTGGAATTTCGCCCGCCAATTCACCATGCCACATCAGGGTCAGGTTGCCGGTATCGGTCACGCGCCCAACGACGGCGAAATCGAGTTCCCATTTGTCGAAGATCGCCTTGGCCTCAGCTTCGCGCCCAGGCTTCAGGACCATCAACATACGTTCCTGGCTTTCCGACAGCATTAATTCATAGGGGGTCATGCCCTCTTCGCGCATCGGCACCTTATCCAGTGCCAGTTCGATGCCAACGCCGCCCTTATCTGCCATTTCAACAGACGAAGAAGTCAGGCCCGCCGCGCCCATATCCTGGATCGATACAATCGCGTCGGTCGCCATCAGTTCCAGGCAGGCTTCCAGCAGCAGCTTTTCAGTGAAGGGGTCGCCGACCTGGACGGTAGGGCGCTTTTCTTCGGAATCCTCAGTAAATTCTGCGGAGGCCATGGTCGCGCCATGGATACCGTCGCGTCCGGTTTTGGAACCGACATAGACCACCGGATTGCCGATCCCGGAGGCCTTTGAATAGAAAATTTTGTCGCTGCGGGCCAGGCCGACCGTCATGGCATTGACCAGAATATTGCCGTTATAGGCCTTGTCGAAATTCACTTCTCCGCCCACGGTCGGGATGCCCATGCAATTGCCATAACCGCCGATACCTGCCACCACACCCGATACCAGATGGCGGGTCTTGGCATGGCTGGGATCCCCAAAGCGCAGCGCGTTCAGATTGGCAATAGGCCGCGCGCCCATGGTGAAGACATCGCGCATAATACCGCCGACACCGGTCGCAGCCCCCTGATAGGGTTCGATGAAGCTGGGGTGGTTGTGGCTTTCAATCTTAAATACGGCGGTATCGCCATCGCCGATATCGATCACGCCTGCATTCTCGCCGGGACCCTGGATCACCTGCGGGCCGCTGGTCGGCAGTGTCTTCAGCCAGAAGCGCGAGGATTTGTAGGAGCAATGTTCCGACCACATGACGGAGAATATGCCCAATTCCGTGATATTTGGGGCGCGGCCCAGAATGTTCAGGACGATCTGGTATTCATCCTTTGTCAGGCCATGTTCGGCGACTAGGTCCGGGGTGATTTCAACTTCGACAAGAGACATGAACTTCCCTTTGGCTGGCGGCGGCGGAGAGGGGGCAATTGCGGCGATTTCCTAGCCTGACTCCGCCGGAAATGCAAAGCGGAACCGCGATGAGTTACCGATCTGCCAATGCCAGCTTCAATCCCAACATGGCAAAGGCGGCGGCAAAGGAGCGTCGAAGCCATTGCAGCACACGGGGGCTCGACAAAACATAGTCGCGTGCGAGCGCGGCGCAGGCACCATACAGGATGAAAACTACTAAGGTCATCGCCATGAAAACGGCTGCTAACTCCAACATTGTAAGACTGGGGTGAATAGCGTCAGCTGGCACAAATTGCGGCAGGAAGGCGACGAAGAATAGAGAGAGTTTCGGGTTTAGGACATTGAGCAGAATAGCATTTGTCACCAACCGAAATGAACTTTCCTGTTCCTTGCTATCTGGAACGGCAAGCGTGCCCCCTTTTTGCAGGATGCGCCAAGCCAGATAGAAAAGATACGCTACGCCAAGATAGCGCACTGTCTCGAACAATACCGCGCTTGTGTGCAGCAGGGCCGCGAGCCCTAAGATACTGGCCGCGATATGGGGGACAATGCCCAAGGTACAGCCAAGTGCCGCAATAACGCTGGCCCGCGCGCCCTGTCCCAGACCGGCTGATAACGTATAGAGAACCCCTGTCCCAGGAAGCATAACGACGATCAAGGCTGTCATTAAAAACTCTGGAGTCATCGTAATCCCCTTAAACCAGATCGATGGCGTGGGCCTTAAGGGCAATGAAGTCACAGACTTCCAGGGCCCGTTCATGGGTCGACAGCAACACGACCTTGGGCGCAAATCCCGCCTGATAGGCTTCCTGCCAACGCGCCGCACACAGGCACCACTGATCGCCCGGTTTCAGGCCCGCAAAGCCATATTCCGGCACCGGCGTAGACAGATCATTGCCCCGCGCCCGCGAAAAGGCCAGAAAGTCGGCGGTCATCTGCACGCAAACCGTATGGGACCCAATATCTTCTGGCCCCGAATTACAGCACCCATCGCGATAAAATCCAGTCACCGGATCAACGGAACAGGGCATCAAGGGCTGCCCAAAGACATTGCGGGCGGCATTGGTCGTGTCTCTGGCTAACATGGCGGTTTGCTTCCTTAACGGGTTGGCATTTGTCGCAGCCTGGAACATCGTCGGACCGAGGGGCAAGGAAAATATGCCGCTATTGTGTCACACCACGCTGAAACTCAATATTGGATATTTATATTCAGCGCGACATATTCAGCGCGACAGGGGGAATTCTTGACCGGGGACGCTGGAAGCGAAGTGGCCAATTGTTCATAGGAATTTCGGATTAAGAAAAAGCCGCCATTGCTTGGTCGATAATGGCCTGCAGGTCTTCTGGACTCGCCCCATTTTTTGCTGATACGGCCATGCCTTGCGTTAGGGCGATAACAAAGAGGGCCAGTGCTTTTGGCTCATGACTGTCCTTTAACGTTCCAGCCTTAATTTCATCCGTAAAGAAATTGGTTAAGGTATCGAGAATTTGGGCATTGGTATCACAGATGGCTTTCAATGCATTGGGTGGAAAACCATCCGCATTTGATTCGCTGGTGCTCAACGCCATCAAGCACCCGCCAGGTAAGTTCGGATTGCATTGCGTTTCAGCCGTCCGTTTTAGGAAATTACGCAGCCGTTCCATGATGGGGCGACCGGCCTCAAACAAGGGGTCTGTATGCGGCTTTCCATGATTATCAATATAACGGCGCAAAGCCGCTATAAAGAGGTCTTCCTTATTACCAAAAGCCGCATAAAGGCTGGGTTTGTTTATGCCCATTGCCCCCGTAAGCGCCGCCATCGACGTGCCAGCATATCCATTTTGCCAAAACACCGTCATCGCCGCATCTAAGGCTTCTTCTTTATCAAATGCGCGTTGTCGTCCCGCGGACATTTTTAAAATTTCTCCATTCTTCTTATTGTATTCTGTACTGATCGGTACATTTAATGTATCGTACCAATCGGTACAGAAATCTAATCTAGAACCTAACATAAGGAAATCAAGACTATGGGCAAGTTGACTGGAAAGACCGCAGTTGTTACCGGCGGCAATAGCGGCATCGGCTATGCCACTGCACAGGCGTTCAAACGAGAAGGCGCGACCGTGATCATCACGGGGCGCAACAAGGATGCACTCGCGAAAGCCGCAAAAGAACTGGGCGTCATTGGGATGGTCGCGGATCAGGGTGATTTAGCGGCGATTGATGGTCTTGTCGCAAAAGTGAAGGCGGACCATCAGGCGTTGGATACTCTGTTCATCAATGCGGGCGTCGTTAGTTTTGCGCCCTTGAATGAAGTTACAGAGGCAGATTTTGATGTCACGATGGCAATCAATTTTAAGGGCGCCTTGTTCACCCTGCAGAAGTTCTTGCCGATCTTGAAAGATGGGGCCTCTGTCATCAATCTGTCTTCCATCAACGCCTATACGGGCATGCCCAATACGGTGGTCTATGCGGCCAGTAAGGCGGCGTTGAATTCACTGACGCGAACCGCCTCAACGGAATTGGCCCCCCGGAAAATCCGCGTCAATTCAGTCAATCCGGGACCGGTCAGTACTCCGATTTTTGGAAAGCTTGGTTTGCCGGCTGAAGCGATGACAGAATTCGGAACGGCGATGCAGAACCGCATTCCGTTGAAACGGTTCGGCAATCCAGAAGAAATTGCCAATCTGGTAACGTTTCTTGCCTCTGACGATGCTGGCTTCATCACGGGTGCGGAATACAACATCGACGGTGGCAGTATCGTCAATCCACTGCTGAGTTAAACATTCAGTTGGAATCTAATGCCGCACAATAGAGGTCTATCGGCGCATCTTGTGGCACCGGTAGACCTTTTGTCGGAAAATAAGACCGATCAGCCAGCCAGCGCGGCAAACATTTTCAGGCCCTCAACACCGCCAGCCAATGCATCGATAGCGTTTTCGGGGTGGGGCATCATGCCCATGACATTGCCGCGCTCGTTCAGGATGCCGGCAATGTTGCGTTGGGATCCGTTCAGGTTGGTGGTCGCATCGACCAGACCGGCGGCATCGCTGTAGCGGAAGACGACACGCCCGTTGCCTTCCAGACGGTCCAGCGTGTCTTCATCGGCGAAATAATTACCCTCGTTATGGGCAACGGCGACCTTGATCACATCGCCCTGATTCAGGCTGCCGGTGAAGGGGGCATGGCTGCGTTCACAGCGGATATGGGTCATTTTGCAGATGAATTTCAGACCCGCATTGCGCATCAAAACGCCAGGCAGCATGCCGGTTTCGGTCAGGACCTGAAAGCCATTGCACACGCCCAGAACGGCCACGCCGCGCTCTGCCTGTTGTTTCACCGCGCGCATGATCGGGGAATTGCCCGCCATCGCGCCACAGCGCAGATAGTCACCATAGGAAAACCCGCCGGGCACAACGATCAGGTCATAACCGGCCAGATCGCTTTCCCCATGCCAGATCAGGTCAGGCTTGTTGCCGCTGGCCTTTTCAATCGCAGCCGCCATGTCGCGTTCGCGGTTGGTGCCGGGAAAGACGGTGATTGCGGTTTTCATGGTCTGGATTACTCCACAATCTCGATTGCGTAGTCTTCAATGACGGTATTGGCCAACAGCTTGCGGCACATTTCGTCCAGCTTGGCTTGGGCGGCCTTGCGGTCGGTTTCAGCCAGTTCAACTTCGATCAGCTTGCCCTGGCGGACTTCACCAATGCCCTCAAAGCCCAGTCCTTCCAGCGCGTGGCCAATGGCCTTGCCCTGAGGGTCCAACACGCCGCGTTTCAGGGTGACGGTGACATTGGCTTTCATCTAAGCATACTCCTGATCGTCTGACTTGGTCGGTTCTTTACGCTGATTCTAATGCCACAAAGCAGAATTAGGTCGGTTCGCCGTCGATATTTTCAACGGTGCCGCTTTCCGGCAGGACACCCAGACGCCGTGCCACTTCGCGATAGGCATCTTCAACATTGCCCAGATCGCGACGAAAGCGGTCCTTGTCCATCTTCTCGTTGGTCAGCGTGTCCCACAGGCGCATGTTGTCCGGGCTCAATTCATCGGCCAGAACGATGCGAACATCGCCATTTTCGTCATAGATACGCCCGAATTCCAGCTTGAAATCGATCAGCTTGATGCCGATGCCGATAAACAGGCCCGACAGGAAATCATTCACGCGCAGCGACATCGCCAGGAAATCGTCGATATCTTGGGGGCTGGCCCAGCCAAAGGCGGTGATATGTTCTTCGGAAATCAGCGGATCGCCCAATTCGTCAGACTTATAGCAATATTCAACGATCGACCGGGGCAGGGGCGTCCCTTCCGGAATGCCCAGACGCTTGGCCATAGAACCCGCAGCGACATTGCGGATGACGACTTCCACCGGAATGATCTCAACTTCGCGGATCAATTGTTCGCGCATGTTCAGGCGACGGATGAAATGGGTCGGAATGCCCAGATCCTGCAGGCGCAACATCAGAAATTCGGAAATCCGATTGTTCAGCACGCCCTTGCCGGTGATCGTGCCTTTTTTCTGATTGTTGAATGCCGTGGCATCATCTTTGAAATAGGCGACCAGGGTGCCGGGTTCCGGTCCCTCAAAAATCACCTTTGCTTTGCCTTCGTAGATTTGTCTGCGTCGCGCCATGACTATGGACCCGCCTCTTACCGCCTGGGGAATGTCTCTCTGCTGCGTATAGCAACCGACCCCGACTTTCACAATCGCCGTTTTGGCATGTCTGGTGTCTGTGACGATTCAAAGTCAGAAAAAATAAAATAGCGCTGGTCTGCTTTGGGCATGGCATCTGTCGTTGAACCTGGGGCGCGAAACGATTACATAAACGATGAACAATGTGCAGGGGGTCGACCCCGCTTAAAGGATTTTGACCAGAGATTTAGGGAAACAGACCCATGAGCCAGTTTAATGACCGCGAAAAGGCCTTTGAGAACAAGGCCAGCCACGACAAGGAATTGGATTTTAAGGCAATGGCCCGCCGCAACAAGTTGCTGGGCCTGTGGGCTGCGGAACTGATGGGCTTGGAAGGCGATGCCGCACAGGCTTACGCTCAGGAAGTCGTAATCGCTGATTTTGAAGAAGTCGGCGACGACGATGTTCTGCGCAAGGTCTTTGGTGATTTGCAGGCCAAGGGCGTGGAAACGACCGAACATCTGGTGCGGGAACAAATGACCGCCCTGTTGTCTGTCGCCCGGGCGCAGGTCACCAGCGCAAGCTAAGCTTGATTTCTGGACAGGGCGGCCAGGGCCTCATCGCTCAGGTTGTCCATCCAGGCAATCAGCACCATTCCGGTCTGCGCCAGATAGTGCAGGAACTCTGCTTCTTTGCCGGTCTCTACCAACAGCAGATACAGCAGGGCGTGATTTTTGTTCTTGCACAACGCCGGGCGCAGACCCTGGCGAGGCAGGGTGCCATTCAGCGAATTGCTGGCATAATAGCCGAAATCTTTTCGCGTCACGTCGAAGGCTGTTTGGTTCTGACCCTCGGTCCGGAAGGTAACCTGCTGGTTCGGGGTCAGATGAACCGAGCCGCAATCCTGCAGTTCGATCTCCCCATCCTGGCCTACATGAAACCTGCGGGGCGGATTTTTTGGCGAAAAGGTCATTTCGGTTCCTCGCTTTTCGGACTTTGGACCTAAAGAAAATCTTGGGGTTCTCGGCGGAAATCCTTTTAAACCCCTTTGAATGCACTTGAAACGAACAATATAATCATGTGCAGTGGAGAGTGTGAATGAGACGACAGTCTTTATCTTCTCACGATGACGATGGAGCGACCCGCAACGGGACTATCATGACGGTTTGGGACAGGGAAAACGTGGCATTTCAAATGCGATCAGAACTGGCGCAAGTATGGCCGGTGCGATCCGGTCCAGGCGAAGACGATCAGGACAATGACGATGGCGGCATGGGTGGGCCGGGGACCGGTGTTGTTACCAAGACCCGCGCAAAAACCAAAAAGCCGTCCATGTACAAAGTCCTGATGCTGAACGATGATTATACGCCCATGGAATTTGTAATCTATGTGCTGGAGCGGTTCTTCGGTAAATCGCGCGAAGAGGCGACACAGGTTATGTTGCACGTCCATAACCGTGGCGTCGGGATATGCGGGGTATTCACCTATGAAGTCGCGGAAACCAAGGCGACGCAGGTGATGGATGCAGCCCGCAAGGAAGGGCATCCGCTGCAATGCACCCTGGAGAAAGAATAGGGGAGAAAGAATAAGCAAAAGTTTGGAAAGGCGGATCAAGAGGGCGTCTAGCAAAAGACTTGGTCAAAAAAAGAATAGGTCGGCATCTTTAAAGTTCTGTTAAGCCGACTCAGTTTAAAGTCAGTATCGGTGAATATCTGTTTATTTGCCGCCGAAATGTACCCTGTTTGGGAAATATACCCTGGTTGGAAGGAGACCGCATCGCATGTTGTCAAAATCACTGGAACAAACGTTGCACCGGGCTCTTTCAATGGCGGGGGAGCGCAGCCACGAATACGCGACACTGGAACATCTGCTGCTCGCCCTGACGGAAGATCAAGACGGCCTGGCCGTCATGCGCGCCTGTGGTGTTGATGTCGAAAAACTGGTCGGCAATCTGGCGGATTACATTGATAACGACCTCAGCAATCTGGTCACGCTGCTCAGCGAAGACCCTAAACCGACGGCTGGTTTTCAACGTGTCCTGCAACGCGCCGCCATTCACGTGCAATCCTCTGGCCGTGAAGAAGTGACGGGCGCCAATGTGCTGGTTGCGATCTTCTCAGAGCGGGAAAGCCATGCCGTTTATTTTCTGCAGTTGCAGGATATGACGCGCTTTGACGCAGTGAATTACATCTCTCACGGTATTGCGAAAGTGCCAGGCCAGGAAACAGATTCGACGGCGAAGCCTGGCCCGTCTGGTACTGACGAGGATGCCAAGGCTGAAGAAGTCAATAAAAGCGGCCATGAAGCGCTGGACACCTATTGCGTTGACCTGAATAAGAAAGCGGGTCTGGGCAAGATCGATCCTTTGATTGGGCGTGTTCAGGAGGTTGAGCGGGTTATCCAGGTGCTATGCCGCCGCACGAAGAATAACCCGCTGTTGGTCGGGGATCCTGGTGTGGGCAAGACCGCGATTGCAGAAGGACTGGCCAAGCGCATTGTCGATCTGGATGTGCCGGACGTCCTGGCGACCTGTACGATCTTTTCGCTGGATATGGGTGCGCTGTTGGCGGGAACCCGCTATCGCGGTGATTTCGAAGAACGCCTGAAAGCGGTTATGAAAGAAATCGAGGCGACCCCCGGTGCCATCCTGTTCATTGACGAGATTCACACGGTGATCGGGGCCGGCGCAACCACAGGCGGGGCGATGGATGCCTCCAACCTGTTGAAGCCCGCCTTGCAGAATGGGTCGCTGCGGTGCATCGGGTCGACCACCTATAAGGAATATCGCGGTCATTTTGAGAAGGACCGGGCACTGGCGCGTCGCTTCCAGAAAATTGATGTGGCCGAACCGACAGTTGAAGATGCGATTAAGATCCTGATGGGGCTGAAACCCTATTATGAGGAACATCACGGCGTGAAATATACGCTGGATGCGATCAAGACAGCAGTGGAACTGTCGTCACGCTATATCAATGACCGCAAACTGCCGGATAAGGCGATTGATGTGATTGATGAAGTTGGCGCGGCCCAGATGCTGTTGTCGGAAAGCCGCCGCAAGAAGCAGATCGGCACAAGGGATGTTGAAGCCGTCGTGGCCAAGATCGCCCGTATCCCCCCGAAACAGGTCAGCCGCGACGACCGCGATGCCCTGTCGACGCTGGACAGTGATCTGCGCACCATGGTTTATGGTCAGGATGCCGCGATTGAGGCCTTGTCGTCTGCAATCAAGCTGTCCCGTGCAGGGTTGCGCGAACAGGATAAGCCGATTGGCAGCTATCTCTTCTCTGGTCCGACCGGTGTCGGGAAGACCGAGGTTGCCAAACAATTGGCCCGTACGCTGGGTGTGGAGCTCAAACGCTTCGACATGTCGGAATATATGGAACGTCACTCAATCTCCCGGTTGATTGGTGCACCTCCGGGGTATGTCGGGTTCGATCAGGGTGGCCTGTTGACTGATGCCATTGACCAGACACCCCATTGCGTCCTGTTGCTGGATGAAATCGAAAAGGCACACCCGGATCTGTTCAACGTGCTGTTGCAGGTCATGGATTACGGCAAATTGACCGACAATAATGGTAAGACCGTTGATTTCCGCAATGTCGTGCTGATCATGACCACCAATGCCGGGGCTGCTGATATGGCCAAGCCTGCGATTGGCTTTGGGCGCAGCGTGCGGGAAGGCGAGGATACCGCCGCCATTGAGCGGATGTTCACACCGGAATTCCGCAATCGTCTGGATGCGATCATCCCGTTTGCTTCCCTGCCTAAAGACGTCATTGGGCGCGTGGTGGACAAGTTTGTCATCCAGTTGGAAGCGCAATTGGCCGACCGCGACGTCACCATCGATTTGACCGACGAGGCGCGTTTGTGGTTGGGCGAGAAAGGCTACAGCGACAAATACGGGGCCCGTCCGCTGGCCCGCGTCATTCAGGAAAGCATCAAGCGGCCGCTGGCAGAAGAACTGTTATTCGGCAAGCTGGCCAATGGCGGGACCGTTCTGGTCGATGTCGACAAGGCCGAAGACAAGCTGCGTTTCGCGTTTCCCGATGCGGGTAAGGCGAAGAAGCCAAAGTCCAAGAAAAAGGGCAAGACTGGCGAAAAGGCGTAATCAGGCCCCAGCAGCGCCATTGGGTCGGACTGACAGCGTTGATTTGAGTATGGAACAAGTCCCTGCGCATAGGCGTGGGGATTTGTTTCTTTCCGGGAGGCGGTGACATTAATTTGAATGGAATTGCTAGTAATATTAGATACAGGTCTGTACCGTTGAATGTTCACACGGCGGGAATAAATAAAACTTATGGGCCGATAATTGTCGTATTGTTGCGGATGGATGGCGCTAGACATCGAAAGTATGGTTAATGCACATCATAAGGATTGAGTGAATCTAAGGTTTCGAATACAGTTTTCTGTAAGTGCCTTAAAGAGCTAGATGGTGTCGCAGTCAAAAACTTTAGAGTGAAAAGTAGGCGTCCTATGAAAAAGACGAGTAAAGAGTTTCGCAATATGGGAAATTTGTCGAATATCACATCGACGTCCCGTGTTTTGAATTTGAATCTTTTGACTCAAAGGTTGTTGAAAACAGAAGGTGAGCACGAGACTTTCTTTAGAAATAAATCACTGAATAACACATTGATCTTAAAATCAATTGTTCAGCCTCCAGACAAAATCGCTTTCAGCATCACCCAGGATAATGCGACCAAATTGTTTAAGCCCTTTGACCGCAATGATCTTGCCCAAGGAGGCTTGTTTGCGTTCATTGGACAGCCAAACCTCATGAAGGCCCTGCAGGAGTATTTTGGGTTTCAGCCAGAGGATAATGAGAATAACGATCGGGACATGGCGATCCTGAAAGAGCTGGATCGCATCCCGTCACTGGATCCGTTTCTGTTGCGCGAGAAAATGTCGGAATTGGGGGTTACGGTCGATAAGTCCTATTTTCAGATCGATGAGATGGAATGGAGCCGGATTAAAGAGCGTATTATTTCTGACTTCGTGCCCTTGGCTCAGATGGCCTTTGGCGAGAAGGGAAAGAATGATGCGGCGCGCTCTCTTGCTGATAAAATCTGGGACCCCAAGCAAACCCAATTGCTGAAACCGATTTTGAAGACGCTGGATATCCCGCAGGAAAAAGCCAGTGAGATCATCTTCTCCTGGAAGGGGTTGTTGTATTACAAGTATCAGGCACAGGATTCCCATGCTGATCTGGTTAAGATGCTCAAAGAGATAGAATCCGCTCGCATTTACGGCTATTCCTCTATCGAACAGAAGGGGGAGACGCAAAAAACCATCCGCGCGATCCGCGCATCCTTTACCGAAGATTGGAAGCTGTGCCACAAGCATCTGGCCAGTTACGAAAAAAACTACATTGAAGAATTCGTTGGCAAACAAAATCCGCAGGCCCTGAAGCAGACATTAACAAATGCCAGCGAGATTTTTGACGTCCTGGGAACGGTTATCGGGTCAACGAAGCATTGCGTCAGCTATTGGCGTTACTTTTCGGGTAGCCGCATTGGGGGGCGTATTGCTGCGGATGATTTTGATGCGTTGCTGGATGATTTCCGCAAGGGGACGGGGCTGGCAACAATGGCGCGTGCACCAACAGAGCGCGCGATTTCCATGGATGATGACCCAAAGGTAGTTAAGGCATAAAGCCTAAGCGTTGCGGTTTTCGCGATCCTCTGCAGTCTTGATCGCCTTATCTTGCATGCGCTGGGCAATTTCTTCTTCTATTCCCTGGCGCCGTTCAGGTGTCATCTGGGCCAGGTCCTCTTCCGTTATTCCCATTTCCTTTAGGATGGCATCGCGAATGCGCTCCGCGGGTGTCTTTTCCATATATTCCAGAAATGCTTTTTCCGTATCGGTGGGTTGATACGCATTGGGGTCTGTGGGTTGCTGTTTCGGTTGGCTGGTGCTGCTTTCCTGAGCGGCCAGCAAGGTGGATTGTGTGTCCGATGACAGCAAGCCACTGGGGTTTGCGGAGACGGGTGTGGCCACATTTTCCGCAGATAAGCCCTGATTGCTGGCACCAAATGGTGTGGCAGTGCCCGTCTTGTCTGAGGGCGACGTGGACGAGTCCATAGCGGGCGCAAACAAGCCCGTATCGTTTCTGTGGATGTACTGACCTGTTGAAATTGATGTCATTGACTGCCCCGAACCATTCGAATTTCATCAAGGTCAGACAAGCAAGAGTCAGGCCAGTTCAGGAGTTTTTATCGGCCGTTTCAGGATTCCGGGACGGTTTCTGCAATGGCTTTGATCAGCGGTTGGTCCAGATCTTCCATGCACTGATCATACAGAACGACCATCAGATCCCTGCGTTTTGCCATGACTGTGGGGTCTAACTCTTCATCTGCGGCGGTGTAGTAGCCCATTGCAAAATGCTGAATTAGGGAGAATTCCAGGGGCGAGCGCAGGAAGGTCTTAGGAGGCGGGCCGAATACCACTGAACAGGCAGCGTCAAACAGCATTGGTGTCGGGTTTTCCAGTGGCGTTTCCAACGGGGTTGGAACCGTCTTGCCCAGGGCGGTCAAATAGCTGTCTGTTGGAGTATTGCGACAATGCTCAATCAATCCTGGGATAATGTCGGAACGATTGGCGATTTCCAGCAATTTTAGACCGTTGTCCTCACCCTTAGCGGTATAGAACCCCAGCATAAAGGTAACCACCATTGGCATTTCGGTCATGGGGCGCCGAAAGGCCGGTTCTTCCTGTTGGAACAGGGCTTCGCAGCTTTCGGTAAAAAACGGTGTCGTCTCCTGTGCCCTGACGTCTGTACGGGGCAGGCACAGAAAAGCCATGCTGATCGCCAGCAAAAACGGTACGGTGCGGTCCATTCGGACTCCAAACATACGTAAAATACGTCCTTCCTTCGTTACAGTGCGACGCTGACATTGCCCAAGCGTTCGGACAATTTCATATTTTCGGAATAGTCGACGGGAATGGCAATCAATGCCGGGCCTTCCTGGGCAAAGGCTTCCTTCAGCGTCGGGATGATCTGATCGGTCGCCGTGATCTCCTTACCCCACATGCCAAAGCTGTAGGCCAGTTGTACGAAATCTGGATTGTTAAAGGCCAATGGAGAATGCCGTCCCTGGAAGCCCGTCTGTTGCTTCCATTTGATCAGGCCATATTCCCCGTCGCACCAGATCATGGCGACAACATTCAGCTTCAGGCGAACGGCGGTCTCCAGTTCCTGCACATTCATCATAAAGCCAGCATCACCAGAAATCGAAAGGACCTTTTTATCCGGAAAGGCCATTTTCGCCCCGATGGAGCCTGGCATGGCAAAGCCCATCGTGCAGAACCCGTTGGAAATCAAGCAGGTATTGGGTTCCATGCATTGATAATGGCGCGCAATCCACATTTTATGAGCACCGACATCAGACAGCAGGATATCCTCCGGCCCCATGAAGTCGCGCACATCCCACAGGATCTTCTGTGGTTTGACCGGAACGGCCGTGTCGTCCTTCTGGGCGGCGAATTCTTCGGACATGATGTTGCGCAAGGCCTGACGGTCGGCGATGTTGAACAAGGGCATGCGGTCCGCATACATATCGTTCACAGCCTCGTTCAACTGCCACAGGGCATCGGCCAGATCGCCCACAACCTCCACCGTTGCCTGATAGTCGCGGTCGACCTCGGCAGGGCTGAAGTCGATATGAATTATTTTCTTGGTATCCTTGTTGCTGCGATTCCAGGCGGAGGGCGCATATTCAACCAGGTCATAGCCACAGGAAATCACCAGATCCGCATCATCGAAGGCCAGATTGTTATAATCCCCCGATCCCAGGCCCATGGTGAACAGGCAATGGGGATCATCCATGGGGACCGCGCCCTTGCCCATGAAGGTGTTCACAACGCCAATCCCGGTTTTCGTTGCAAGCCGGAAAAGTTGCTTCGCGGCCCGCTTTCGGATCGCGCCATTGCCCGCCAGAATGATCGGGTTCTTCGCTTCGCCGATCAGGCGCGCGGCCTCTGCAATTGCCTTATAGTCTGCGCCGGGGCGACGGACCTTGCGGGCGGGCATGGGGGAATCGTCAACCTCCTGCTTTGCAATATCTTCCGGTAATTCGATGACGCAGACGCCCGGCTTTTCGGTTTCCGCCACTTTGAAGGCCTTGCGCACCACTTCCGTAATATTGCCAGCAGACGTGATGGATTGCGCCCATTTGGAAATGGGACGCATCATCGCCACGGAATCCATATTCTGATGGCTTTCCTTGTGCAGACGCTTGGTGGATCCCTGACCAATGATCGCGACGACGGGGGCGCGATCCATATTGGCATCCGCCAGACCGGTCACCAGATTGGTCGCACCCGGACCCAGCGTGGACAGGCAGACCCCGGCCTTGCCCGTCAGGCGCCCATAACTGTCGGCCATAAAGGCCGCCGCCTGTTCATGTCGGCACAGAATAAAATCGATCTTCGAATCCATCAGGGCGATCATCAGATCGGCGTTTTCTTCGCCAGGCACACCATAAATACGTTCGACGCCTTCTTCTTCCAGGCATTTTACAAACAGTTCAGCGGCTTTCATATAAGTTCCTTAAAGGCGAGGGAGGTTAGCCGCCAGACATTTTTGTATTACGGGCGCGAACGTCAGACGGCCATCTGCTTTTTATATAGGACAGCACGGCAATGATTTCAGCGTCTGTAAGTTTTTTCTCAAAGGCAGGCATATCTGTTTTGTAATCGGGCCCGGCGAATTTTTGAATCCCGTATTTGGTCATCTCAAAAATCTGTGTTTCGGAATGATGCCAGGTATGCCCTGTCTCATCTTGGGGCGGGGCGGGCAATTTTCCATCAGCTTTGCGCACATTCCAATTCGGTTGTCCTTCCAAGTTTGGACCGTGACAGGCTGCACATTCCGAATCATAGATCACCTTCCCCAGCTTCACAAAGGTTGGATCGTCGGGCAGAAGGATTGTCTCAGCGCGGGCGAAGTTGGCGGCAGTCATTATTAAGACAATCAAGGGCAGGGCTGATTTCATAGAGAATCTCCAGCGAGAGAATTGAGAATAGGACAGGACGGGCGATGATCGCCATCACAACAGTGAATCAAATGCGCAAGAGTTTCGCGCATGTCTTTCAGAACATTAATTTTTTCATCGATTTCATCGAGATGTTTGCTGGCGATAGCCTTTACCTCTGCACTGGTGCGATTGGCATCGGAATACAGGCTCAGCAGGGTTCGGCATTCCTCAATTGAAAAGCCCAAATCCCTCGCCCGCTTCAGGAATTGTAAGGTCGCGATGTGATCATTGCTAAAATCACGATAGCCATTATCAGCCCGATCCGGCACCAGCAGAGCAATCTCTTCATAATAGCGCAGCGTCTTGGCGGGCAGGCCGGTTTGTTGGGCGGCGTCTGAGATATTCATCTGTGTGGCTCCTGTTCCAATCACTCCTATAAAGGTTCCCCTGACTGGAAGGTCAAGCATTCAAGATCATAAATGACCCCTTGACCTTCCTGTTACTGGAACCCCCACATTTGGTGCAGGCCAAAGGAGATGAATGATGACTGCGATCAGTCTGGATATTGATGGGATGACCTGTGCTGGCTGTGCCGGACGGGTAGAAAAGGCGCTGAAATCTGTGGACGGTGTTTCGACTGCACAGGTTAATCTGGCGCTGGAAAAGGCCTCGGTTGAAGGAAGCGCCACTCCGACGGCGCTGATTAAGGCGGTGGAACGGGCGGGCTATACCGCCTGGTACCTGAACGATGTCGATCCAGACGTCAGGGAAGCCTCGCAGCGCGCAACAGAGCGTCAGGCCTGGCTGTGGCTGGTCGTTGCGGTCGTTCTGACCCTCCCTTTTCTGATTCAAATGATCGGTATGGCCGCAGGCCAGCATTGGATGCTGCCCTATTGGCTGGAACCCGTCCTGGCCGCGCCGGTAGTGTTCGGGGCAGGTTGGACATTCTATAAGGGGGCGTGGCATGCGATTCTGACCCGCACGGGCACGATGGATCTGCTGGTCGCCATGGGGACGGGGGCTGCGTTCTTTTTCAGCCTGTGGCTGGTTTTCAGCCAGGGGATCGCGGCACAGGGTCACCTTTATTTTGAGGCTGCCGCCGTGATCGTGACGCTCGTTCTGTTTGGCAAGCGCCTGGAATCCCGCGCAAAGCAGAGCACCAGCGAGGCGATCCGGGGCCTGATGGCGCTGACCCCTGATGAAGTCTGTCGCATCACACAGTCTGGCGATGAAGAAATCGTGGCGCTGAGCGATATTGCGGTTGGTGATGTCCTGCGGGTGCGCCCAGGGGAGCGCATTCCCGTGGATGGCCGCATTCTGGACGGTACAACCAGCATCGATGAATCGCTGATCACCGGGGAAAGTGTTGCCGTTGCGAAATCGCAAGGCGACCCTGTTGTCGGCGGCGCGATCAATGGCGATGGCCTGCTGAGGATAGAGGCGACGGCGGTTGGCAAGGACACGACCCTGTCGAAAATTGTGCGGCTGGTAGAGCGCGCGCAAAGCGGCAAGGCCCCAATGCAACGGCTGGTCGATCGTGTCAGCGCGATCTTTGTGCCGATCGTTCTGGGGATTGCTGCTGTCACCTTTATCGGTTGGATGGTCGCTGGCGGCAGGTTTGAAACCGCCCTGATTGCGGCGGTTTCGGTTCTGGTCATCGCGTGCCCGTGTGCCCTGGGGCTTGCAACGCCAACGGCAATTGTGGCCGGGACTGGGGCTGCGGCAAAAGCCGGTATCCTGATCAAAGATGTCGAGGCGATGGAGCGTGCCGCCCATATCGATACCGTCCTGTTTGATAAGACCGGTACCGTGACCGTGGGGCAGCCGCGTCTGATCCAAACACAATTGGCGGAAGACGGGGATGAAGGCGAAGAGAGCGCAGTTCTGGCGCTTGCCGTTGCCTTGCAACGTGGCAGTGACCATCCCCTGGCAGACGCCTTCCGGGCAGCCTATGACGGGCAGGCGTCCCGCCTGAAGTCCCCAGAAAAGTTCCGCAATCATCCGGGTGAGGGGGTTTCTGGAAGACTGGACGGTCATGCCCTGGTTCTGGGTAACCGGGCGGCAATGGCACGCTCCGATATTGCAATCACACAAGCGATAGAAATCAGTGCCGCCGCAATGGAGGAAGAGGGGGAGACCGTTGCCTTCCTGGCGAAGGATGGCAAGTTGATCGCGTGGTTTGGCCTGATCGATGCCCCGCGGCCGGAGGCGAAGGATGCCATCGCAAAATTGACGGCCCAGGGCATCCGCGTTGGCCTGTTGTCAGGCGACAGCCAGGCGGTAGCCCAGCGCATCGCGGCCATGGTTGGCATTTCCGATGTTACCGCCGGGGTGAAGCCTGATCGCAAGGTGAAGGCTGTGAAGGCCTTGCAGGTGTCGGGACAACAGGTTGCCATGGTGGGCGATGGTATCAATGATGCGCCAGCCCTGGTTCAGGCCGATCTTGGGCTGGCAATGGGGACGGGGACGGATATCGCCCTGGATGCGGCCCCTGTAACCTTGATGCGGGCAGATTTAAATCTGGTTCCGGCGGCCCTGGATATCTGTCGCCGTACTGTCAGAAAAATCCATCACAATCTGTTCTGGGCGTTTTTCTACAATGTCGTGGGCCTGCCCTTGGCGGCTTTGGGCTATCTGAGTCCCGAGATTGCAGGTGCCGCCATGGCCATGAGTTCTGTCAGCGTTGTCACCAGTTCCCTGCTGTTGCGGCGCTGGCACCCTTAAATCAGCAACGCTGGTATTGTCAGGATCAGGCCATACACGGCGCTGAGGATCAGGGTGGCGACGGTCATGACTGTTGAGACAACCCGCATCCGCATTTGTAGCTTGGTCGTGCCCGTAACGCGCAGCGATTGGGAATGGAGTATTCGCGCCAGGACCAAAACGATGCCCGCAAGATGCAGAAAATAGATTGATCCGGAAAGGGTTTCGATCATCAGCATCAAAATCAGGATCATCGGCACCCATTCGACAAAATTGCCGAAGGTGCGGATACGCGCGGTTAATTCAGGATCTCCGCCATCGCCCAGGCTGACCCGCGTGCGACCGCGCTGTCCTGGAATGCGCAAGCCCAGAGCGGCCATAAGCAGGGCAAGCAGGCAGGCATAAAATAACGTGATCATCAATTATCTCCTCCTCGAAAGTCTTTACGAGGTGGGGTGGGTATTAGATTTTGCAAAGGAAATAAATCTGTCCAGGGTTTCCTGACTGGGAATTTCGCCGGTAAAGCCGATAAGGTAGTCGCGGCTGTGGGCTAATCGTTCGTCCAGCGTTTCGGCAATATCCAGCGCGTAATAGCCGATCTGCATATAGTACAGGATGCGGGCGCGAATGAAGGATTCATTGGGCGCAAAGCCATGGCGCGCAAACATCTTCGTCAGGGCCTGCATGCGGGTATCGTCGGATTGATCGACAATGCGGCGGATTTCAGGATCTCGCCTGGACCATTCCCGGACCGCAAAATCCAGTTTTGGATCAAACAAAGTGGAATCCAAAAAGCACTCAAAAACTGCCAGAACAGCGTCTGTTATGTTGGGGCAGGGCCGTTGTGCGCGCGATACAATGGCGGGGGTGTTGGTGCCCGCCCAAATCTCCAGCAGTGCCGCCAGAAGATCTTCCCGGCTTTGAAAATACCAATAGAAGCTGGAGCGGGACACCTTCAGGGATTGGCTCAACGGCAGGATTTTGACCTGTTCAACGCCATCGGAAATCAGCGTCTTCAGGGCCAGGTCGATCCAATCCTGCCGCGTTGCCTTTGTATGGGCGGCGGGCGCTTGTCCTTCCGGGCTCACAGCCGCATCCGCGCGCCGTCTGGATCATAAGGGGACGGCGCAATCACCTTTGCCTTACGCTCTACCCCGACGACATGGACGGTTAATTCTGTGCCCGGCTGTGTGAAGGGGCGCTCAACCAGGGCCATTGCAAGGCTGGTCCCGATGGTATGCCCATAGCCGCCCGATGTAATAAAGCCAACCCGAACACCATCCTGCCAGACTGGTTCATATCCGCTGACCTCTGCATCCGGGCTGTCGATGGCAAGCGTTACCAGACAGGTCGCCGCCCCGCCTGCATCCCGCTCCGCCAGTGCGGCCTTGCGTCCGATGAAGTCCGGCTTCTGCCAGTCGATCCAACGATCCATGCCGGTCTGGCCTGGCGTATAGCCCTGGGTGAATTCGCGCGACCAGATGCCAAAACTCTTTTCCAGGCGCAATGAATTCATCGCATAGAAGCCATATTCCCGCATGCCATGATCAGCACCAGCCTTCAGCAGCATCTCGCGGAGCGCAATATGTTCAACGGCGGGGACATTGATCTCGTACCCTAATTCGCCGCAAACGGACAGGCGTGCAACCTTGGCCCGGATCAGACCGATATCCAGTTCCATACAGCCCATAAAGGGCAGGGCAGCATGGCTGATATCCTGATGGGTCAGACCTTCCAGTACTTTGCGGGAGTTCGGACCAGCCAGAGAGAAGCCAACCATGGCATCGGAAATATCCCGCACGGTAACGTCGCCGGACCGATGGTCCTGGAACCACCGCATATGCCAGGCCCGCAGATAATAGGACCCCATGATCCACCAGGTCCCATCTCCCCAATTAAAGACGGTCAGGTCGCCTTTCAGGCGGCCTTCCGGGGACAGCATCGGGGCCAGCTTGGCGCGGCCCGGTTTGGGCAGGCGGCTTGCCATGATGGTGTTCAACCAGGTCTCAGCCTCAGGGCCGGACACCTCAAAACGGGAGAAGCCGGATATATCCAACAGCCCCACTGTTTCCCGCACAGCCTTGCATTCTTCGGCAACCACATCGAAGGCGTTTGAGCGTTTCAGGGTCGGTGTTTCTTCAAATCCTGGTGGGCCAAACATCAAGGGGACTTCCAACCCCCAGCTGCATCCCCATTTCGCCCCGGCGGCAGTCATGGCGTCATAGGCAGGGGCCTTCTTCAGCGGACGACCGGCGGGCAGTTGCTCATTTGGATAGGTCATGACGAAGCGCCGGGAATAGAACTGTCCGGTTGTCTGTTTGATGTATTCGCGGTTCGACGCAAAGGCCCCATAGCGTGCAATATCCATCGGCCAGGCATCGGCCTCAGGCTCTCCATGGATCATCCATTCGGCCAGTGATTTGCCAACACCGCCGCCCTGCAGGAAGCCTGCCATGACACCACAGGCCAGCCAGTAATTCCGCTTGCCGGGGACGGGGCCTACGAGTGGGTTTCCGTCTGGAGAAAATGTAAAAGCACCATTAACCCAACGTTTTACACCGACTTCTTGAAGGCATGGATAACGTTTGAATCCCAGCGTCAGTTCGTTTTCAATCCGGTCGAAGTCTTCCTGGATCAGCTCGAACCCATAGTCCCAGGGTGCGCCGTCCATGTTCCAATGTTTGTGTTCAACTTCGTAGATTCCCAACAGCACCCCCTTCTGATCCTGGCGCAGATAGGTGAAGCCTTCCAGGTCAACGGTCATGGGAACTTCGAAATCCAGGGCTTCAATTTCCGGGACGGAATCGGTGACCAGATAGTGATGTTCCAACGGGGACAGGGGCAGGTCCAGGCCAACCATCCGGCCCACCTGTTTGGCCCACAGGCCACCGGCATTCACAACATGCTCGGCATGGATTGTGCCCTTCTGGGTCACAACATCCCAACTGCCATCGGGGCGCTGGATCAATTCCTCGACCTTATTGTTTTCGATCACTTCCGCCCCGCGCATCTTTGCCGCCTTGGCATAGGCATGCACTGTGCCGGTCGTGTCGATGTAACCTTCCCGGTCCGCCCATAGGCCCCCGATGACCCCTGTCACATCCATGATGGGGCAACGGGCCTTGATCTCTTCAGGGGTCATCAGGTGGCAATCTTCGATGCCAATGGTCTGGAAAATGCGATAGGCCGATTGCAGCCATTCCCAGCGCGCGGGGGCGGAGGCGACGGTGATACCGCCTGTCATATGCAGCCCGATATCCTGACCGCTTTCCTTTTCAATCTCTGCCAGCAGGTCGATGGTATAGGCCTGCAAGGCCGCCATGTTCGGATCGGCGTTCAGCGCGTGAATGCCCCCCGCTGCGTGCCAGGAGGATCCTGCCGTCAGGATTGAGCGTTCGACCAGCGCCACATCGGTCCAGCCGAATTTCGCCAGATGATACAGAACCGACGCCCCAACGACGCCCCCGCCAATGACCACGACCCGATACTGCGATTTCATCTGACGACTCCCTTTGTGCCAAAGATTGTTTCAAAAAACCTTAGCAGCTTCCTTTTCAGAGTCTAGACATAACTGTACAGAGTGTCAGATCAGGCCCAGAAGCAACAGATACAGCGCAATATAGCGTCCCGTCTTTGCGATCGTTACGATGATCAGAAAGGGCAGAATGGGTTCGCGCAGGACGCCTGCGACGACGGTCAACGGGTCGCCGATAAAGGGGGCCCAGCTGAGCAGCAGCGACCACTTGCCCCAGCGATGGTACCATTCCGTGGCGCGGATCAGGGCTTTTGGGTCCTGTTTGGTCCAGAATCGCCCGCGCAATTTGTCCAGGCTGCGCCCGATCGCCCAATTGATCACGGCCCCCAGCACATTTCCGACACTGGCGACGGCCAACAGCAGGAATGCCGATTGATTGCCTGCCACCAGCAAGGCGGTCAGCACGGCTTCGGATTGCAGGGGAAGGATTGTTGCGGCGATCAGGGCGGACAGGAACAGACCGGAATAGGCGACAAGGTCCGACATGCGCGGTCAGCGACGAAAAATGCGCTGTGACAGGGGCGAGCGGTGCTCCCAGCCCGCACGTTCCAATTCCGGCGTGTCGGTTTCCTGCTGCGGATAACCGATGCACAGATAGGCGATAAAGCGCCAGTCTTTTGGGACATCCAGGGCGTCTGAAACGTCATCGGGATTCAGGATCGACAGCCACCCCAATCCGATCCCTTCCGCCCGTGCTGCCAGCCATAGAGTTTGGATCGCACCGACGGCGGAAAAATCCAGTGTTTCTGGCATGGTCTGTCGGCCCAGGCCGCCGCCCTGATCTGGATCGGGATCGCAGAAAACTGCCAGATGGACTGGCGCCTGATCCAGCCCGGCCAGCTTTAATGTCGCATAAAGTTCCGCGCGGTCCCCATCCAGCCCGTCCAGCGCCGCCTTGTTATGGACCTCAAATGAAGACCGGATCGCCGCACGGGGCGCGTCTTTTTCAACCAACACGAACCGCCAGGGCTGGCTGAGTCCGACAGAGGGCGCCTGGTCGGCAATCGCCAGTAATCTATCCAGCGCATCGGGAGGCAGCGGGTCGGTTTTGAAATGCCGCACATCCCGCCGCCAGGTGAAAAGTTCCTGCAATTTTGTGCGAAACTCGGCGTCGAAACTCGGCATGGTCATCCCTGTGCAGGTTCCAGAAAGAGAAACCGCGTCGCGCCATAGCGACGGTCATCAATGACATCAAACCCGGGCGGACACTCAAATGGGGCCTTGGGATGCAGTTGCAACACGGCCAATCCGTCCTTGGCCAGCCAACCGTGCCGTTGGGCGGCGACCAGACTGTTTTCTGCCACCAGATCTCGATAGGGCGGGTCGAAGAAGATCAGGCCACAAGGCACCTTGGCCGTGGGGGGCTTGGTGGCGTCCTTATTCAGGATGGTGGTGACGTCGCGGAAGCGGGCCTTATTGATGTTGGCGCTTAGAACTTTTGACGCTGCCGGATCGTTTTCCAGAAAACTGCAGTGGCGCGCCCCGCGGCTTAACGCTTCCAGGCCCAAAGCCCCGGTCCCCGCAAAGAAATCAGCCACGGGACGATCGTGCCACTTTTTGGCGTGTTTGGGTGTGGCAAGGATGTTGAACAAGGATTCCCGCGCCCGTTCCGATGTGGGACGGGTTGTTGTGCCTTCTGGTGCATTCAGGTTCAATCCACGGCGGCTACCGGCGACGATCCGCATTCGGCTTCCCTCGTTTCGGGCCTATGCGGGCACCAGGTTTCTTTCCCTCACCGACAGTATCTGCAGAATGTCTTTGATCTATTGATTTTGTGGCTGCTGGTTTGATGCCAGACGGTTTTGGGCTGGCGCCGCGATTTGGGCCTTGTTTCGCATTCCCTTCTGGTTTGGCGTATCGGGTAATGCGGGTGCCTGTCGGTTTGGCCGGTCTGACGGCCTTGTTTGATGGCTTTGGCGTATCAGCCACGGCTTTCGCATCAGTATCCGCTGGAATCTCCGCGCGACGATTTCGGGATTTGTGCAGCGGTTTCTTATGCGGCTTTGGTTTGGCTTTGGCCTTTGCCCATTTGGCCTGGCCCTTGCGGCTTTCGCCACCGACGGTATCGCGCAGCATCTTGGCAGAGACTTCTTCCACGCCGCCGCGCGCCAGGGTGCTTAACTGGAAGGGACCATAGGCGACGCGGATCAGACGATTGACCGGGTAATCCAGATATTCCATGACCTTGCGGATTTCGCGGTTCTTGCCTTCGGTCAGGGATACGGAAACCCAGGCATTCGCACCTTTCTGGCTTTCCAGTTCCGCCCGGATTTCGCCATAGCGGATGCCTTCAACCGTGACGCCATTGGCCACAGTGTCCAGCTTTTCCTGACTGACATAGCCATGGACCCGCACACGATAGCGACGGATCCACCCTGTCGCGGGCAATTCCAGCCGACGTGCGAGGTCGCCATCATTGGTCAGCAGCAGCAGGCCTTCTGAATTCAAATCCAACCGTCCGATGCTGACAACGCGCGGCATTTCCGGGGGCAGCCGTTCAAAGATATTGGCGCGGCCTTTCTCATCCTTGGCGGTGACGACCAGGCCGGGCGGCTTGTTATAGCGCCACAGGCGCGCAGCCTGAGCCTCGGGCAGGGGTTTTCCATCGACGACTACGATGTCGTCAGGCCCGACATTCAGCGCAGGGCTGTCTATTTGCGTGCCATTGACGGAGACGCGCCCGTCTTCGATCCAGCGCTCTGCGTCTCGCCTGGAACACAGGCCGGCCCGGGCAATTCGTTTGGCCAGACGCTGGGTTTCGCCACCCACCTGATCTGCGGCGAGATCGGGCATTTCATTTTCAAGGGGATTGTGTGGATCGCTCATAGCGTTGCGCTTGCTGCCCGTGTTACAGACTAATCAGGATTGTGGCCCAGCCATACCCCCCACAGCGGGTTGCGGCAAGCCGCGCCGTTTGCTGGCCTTCAGATAGGATGCACAAAATGACCCCGGAAGTCCAAGACGATCCAATGTCCCTTGCCTTTGAAGAGGCAGAGGCCGCCGCCGCCCGGGGCGAGGTGCCAGTCGGGGCCGTTGTGGTCGAGGCGCAGTCCGGCCGCATTCTGGCCCGCGCGGGCAATCGGGTTGAGATGGATAAGGACCCGTCAGGTCATGCGGAAATTCTGGCGATACGGGCGGCCTGTCAGGTCCGGGGGGACGCCCGGCTGCCGGATTGTGATTTGTATGTGACGCTGGAACCTTGTGCGATGTGTGCGACGGCGGCTGCCCATGCGCGGCTGCGGCGCATTATCTTTGGGGCCTATGATCCCAAGGGCGGTGGCATCGAACATGGTGCGCGCATATTTCAGCGGGAAACCTGTCATCATCAGTGTGAGATTGTCGGGGGCGTGCAGGAATCCCGTGCGGCCACTTTATTGCGGACATTCTTTGCCGCAAAACGCTAATGCGACTGCCCCAGGGTTTGCGTGTTCGGGGTCTGCGTGTTCGGGATTTGCGGTGACTGGCGATGAAAAACCAAGTCCCCTGCCTGAGGGTGGGGAGGGTCGGCAGGGGACCTGGTAATTCCATTTGATTGGTCGAAACCAAGCAAAGAACCTAACGGGGCTTGATTTGCGATCAGGTGACTGACCCACGTTAAGTTACCAAAGTTATTCCAAGATGCGTGCCACTCTCGCTACCGTGATCAGGGTTTTTGAAGAACGGCCTAAACAATTGATAAATAACTATAAAAAAGATGTTTTCTGATCACGAAAATGTGTTCTGACTGGTAATGAGAAGCGGTCGCTTTTGTTGTTCTCGAAATGCGTTGCAAATTGCGAATTATTTTTGAAATTGCAAAATCTTACCCGGCCCATTTTCTTCATTGGGGGATTTTCATCTCAATCCCTATATGATGCTCTAGGGTGACCTGGGTGATGGATGGCTGATTAGGGAGCGCGCTGGTGAAAACATTCAATCAAACAAGTCGGATTGATGGGCATCGATTCAGATCGCATGGTGCCGCCGCAGGGGGGATGTGTGGCTTTGGATGCGCACATCATTCTTCAGCCAAGGCGGAGTCCGGGTTGGCGGCCACGCGCCGCGGGGTTTTACGGCTGGGATTGTCAGGCGCGGCAGCGGCTGGATTGGCGGGGTGTTCGACCAATCGCGCGACCGGGCAGAGCACATTGACCGGGTTCAGTTCGCTGGAAGATGATGAGAAGATTGGCGCGCAACAGCATCCAGAGCTGGTGAAATCCTTTGGCGGTGAATATATCGACCCGCCCTTGAATGCCTATGTCCAGAATCTCGGGGAACGCCTGGCTCAGCATGCTGAATATCAGGAATTCACCTATCGGTTTACCATCGTAAATTCATGGATTATCAATGCCTTCGCTCTTCCCGGCGGGTATTGCTATGTCTCAAGAGGTCTGGTGGCCCTGGCGTCCAGCGAGGCGGAACTGGCAGGCGTCATGGCGCATGAAATCGGCCATGTGAATGCGCGCCATACCGCCCAACGCATCGCGCAATCGCAACTTGCACAGGGTCTGTTGCTGGGCGCTGTCTTGCTGACGGGCCAAAGCGCCATCGGCGATGTCGGTGGGCAGGTCGCAAATTCAGTCCTGAAGAGCTTCTCGCGAGAACAAGAGCTGGAAGCGGATTCCTTGGGCATCCGCTATATGTCAGCAAGCGGCTATGATCCTGAGGCAATGGTCGGGTTCCTGGATACCTTGCGCGACCATTCAATTGTTCAGGCGGAACAGAAGGGCCTTCCAGCCAGCACGGTCGATGAATCAAATATCAATGCGACCCATCCCCGAACGATTGAGCGCGTGCAGAAAGCGGAAGCACTGGCCGGCCAATATGCCCAACCCGGACAGGTCGCCAACCGCGATGCTTATTTGGATCAGGTCAATGGCATATTGTATGGCGACGACCCGGAACAGGGATTGGTGCGTGGGACTGAATTCCTGCACCCGACGCTCAGAGTTCGGTTCCGGGTGCCCGATGGGTTTAACATTACCAACACATCCGACGCCGTTATCGCAGAAAAACCGAATGTGAAGGCCGCAATTGTATTCGATGGGGCCAAACGCAAGACTGGGGATGTCTACAGCTACCTGACCCAGGAATGGGGCAAGGGGGCCAATATCGGGGACTTGGCCCGCATCGACATTAACGGAAATCCAGCCGCCACGGGGGCCCTGCGCCTGCAGGGACAGGATTATCGCATCATCGCCATTCAGGGCGACGGCAACCAGATTTACCGGTTCCGGTTTATATCGGACCCATCTGTCACGGCGTCCCTGAATACAGTCTTTCGGGAGACGACCTATTCCTTCCGCTTCTTGTCAGCGCAGGAGGCCGCGCGGATTGATCCCTATCGCATGATTGTTGTACCCATCACCCCCCAGGATACGATCGCATCGCTTGCCAGTGGCTATCCAGAGGGAACCTACAGTCAGGCATATTTCCGGGTGATGAATGATTTGAAGGCAACCACGCCCCTGCCGAAATCCGGCAAGGCCAAGGTGGTAATCGGGGGGCCGCAAATTTCTTAAGACGTATGTTTGTTGAGGCTGGTCTGGTCAAGGATGGGCATAGGTCAAGGATGCCCAATGGCTCAGCCAGGGTGTTTCATAAGTCGCTGGCGCTTCCATGAAATGTACGGCATTCGCCAGATAGCGACCCGTCCCCAGATAGGGCAGTTGGACCTGTCCCGTTGAATCCGTGTGAACCTTAACGATTTGCAGTGTCTCATTCTGACCATAGAACATTGTGATCTGCGTGTTGGGCGCAGGGTCCCCGTTCCACAGCAATCGCACCCTGATGCCTTGTTCTTCGGGGGTCGTATAGGGGTTTGTCAGGGCGACCAGTTCGAAGGGCATGCCGCTGGGTGCATCCTGGCCCACCCCGTCCCCCACAGCGATCAGGGCCTTTGCGCACCGAATATAGGATTCGGTCACATCATTCGGCGCGAATCCCATTTCCTGATGACGGGACAAGGGAGGATTCAGACCCATATCGATCAGATAGTCGGCAAATTTCTGCCATTCTTCGAAATGAACCGTCTTGGTTTTGGATTGATAGATCACGCGATGCAGACCGGCCCGACGGGGCGTCATGTTCAGCGGTGGAATGTCACCCGGCAGGCCCTGTACAGGGCGCATGCCATCCGCATCAATCATTTCAAACCTGTCGAACAGATGGGGCAGGTAGTAATCCCGAATGCCCTTGAAATTCATGCCGGTTTTGGTGTGCCCGATGATCGCCTGATCTGGGTCGACGCGATAGGCGTCGGCTTCGATCCAGAATTCATGGCTATGGGCGGGGCTTGCCAGAAGCAACACTGCGCTTAGGATCGACAGCAGAATTCTGGGGTTCCAACGGATAGGCACTATTATGTCCTCACAACGCACATTGTTTCGCTTAACAGGCACCTTGATAGGTGCCTGGGGGAAAGGCAATGCGGTGCTGTTCGTTCTGTTATGTCTGCTCTGCCCTCTGTCCGTGCATGCCCATGAGATAAAGCCCAGCCTGGCGACGGTGACGCTGGATCAGGATGGTACATATCGCGTCGTTGTCATCACCAATCTGGAAGTATTGATCGCCGGTGTCAGTAGCGCCCACAGCAATACAAATGATGCGCCCCAGGCAGATCAGTACGATCATTTAAGAACCCTGGCGCCTGAAGCTTTGGAAGCGGCCTTTCAACCCTTCAAGGAACGCTTCCTTGGCAACGCGGTGTTACGGTTTGACGGTGTTGTGACACGGCCCGAAACAGTGTTCCTGAATATTCCCCCTGTTGGGGATCTGGACCTTCCTCGCGAAAGCATCATCGTCCTGTCTGGTAAAATTCCAGCCGGGGCCACAGGCATGACCTGGCAGTGGAGCGCTGACTTCGGGTCCAGTGTTATTCGCGCGCCATCCGACTCCAAAGATATCTATGCGGCCTGGCTGCAGAATGGTCAGGAAAGCGCGGTCATTCCGGTAGAAGGCCCGCCGGTGCGCACATTCTGGCAGGCCGCCTGGGATTTTTTCGCGGTTGGGTATACCCATATCCTGCCTAAGGGACTGGACCATATCCTTTTTGTCGTAGGCCTGTTCCTGCTCAGCCCTACAGTGCGACCGCTGTTGTGGCAGATTACGGCTTTTACGGTCGCCCATTCGGTCACACTGGCATTGGGCATGCTGGGCATATTGACTCTGTCGCCCAAGATTGTCGAACCCCTGATCGCCGCCAGTATTGTCTTCGTCTGCATCGAAAATCTGATGACCAGCCGCCTGCATCCTTGGCGTCCCGTCATCGTATTCTGTTTCGGGCTGTTGCATGGATTGGGCTTTGCGGGGGTATTGAAGGAAATTGGCCTGGGGGAGGGTGATTTTATCACCGGTCTGATCGCCTTTAATCTGGGTGTCGAGGCAGGCCAGTTGAGTATCGTTGCGGCCTGTTTTGTCGCGGTCTATGGCGTCATGCGGTATCCTTGGTATCGTCAGGTGGTAACCATTCCCGCCTCTCTGGCGATCGGGGCGGTTGCGAGCTGGTGGACAGTGGAGCGGATTTTCTTCACATAATCGCAAGAAGCGGGTGGGGCGATGAAACTCAAAACGTTAGAACACAGGCATCAACACCCCAACAAATGAAGAATCCGGTGAGGAATGAAGATGAGCGATGATCTGGAACAACAGCGGGACTACATCCGCATCGGAAAGGCCCTGGCCCATATCGCCGATACGTGGGGTCAGCATCGTCCAAGTCTTGCCGACCTGGCACAGGAATGTGAGATGAGCGAGTTTCATTTTCAGCGCGTGTTTCAGCGTTGGGTCGGTCTCAGCCCCAAGAAATTTCTCAGTGTGGTCAGTTTGGAACAGGCCAAACAGGCGCTGGATGGTCAGGCCGATCTGTTGAATGCCAGCTTTGATGCGGGCCTGTCTGGTCCTGGCCGATTGCACGATCTGTTTGTGACTTTCGAGGCGATGACGCCCGGTGAGTATAAACGCGCGGCTGAAGGGCTGACCATTCGCTGGGCCTGGCACGAGGGTATCTTTGGTCCCACTTTGGTTTTGGCGACGGAACGGGGATTATGTGGCCTAGCCTTCCTTGATTCCCGCGGGCATCAGGGTTGTTTCGACGATATGGCGTCCCGGTGGCCACAGGCCCGGCTGGTTGAAGACCCTGTTTTCACCAAGACCTATATGGATCGTATTTTTGCGGAGCCGGGACAACGCCCTCACGATGAAGGCATCCGGTTACTGCTGAAGGGTACGGAATTTCAGGTGAAGGTCTGGGAAGCTTTGATGCGCATCCAGCCTGGCGATTACACGACCTATGGCAGTCTGGCAGAGTTTATAGGATTGCCGAAAGGCGCATCGCGCGCCATTGGCACGGCAGTGGGTGCCAACCCGATAAGCTGGCTGATCCCTTGTCATCGTGTGGTGCGCAGTTCCGGCATGCTGGGGGGCTATCGATGGGGGCTGCCGCGCAAGGTGGCAATGATGGGTTTTGAACGTTCGGGTCAAGGGTTGCGGCTGGATCTGGCGGGGTAATCGCTCTTGACTCCGTTGTTGTGATTTATGCCGTCTTTGTGATCGTCTTTCCGCTTCGCTCGGTCTAGTCTGCGCCTCCTGGAGCGATGTCTGTGCTCATGCGAGCGCATGATGCTCTTACCTTTGGTGCGGGGCGCTATGAATTCGCAATATCGATCCATTGGGACAATCCTGCTGGGATCCGCAATCGTGTTTCTGGGCTATGGCCTTATGGTCACCCTGGTGCCGATCCGTGCCCAGATGGAAGGGTTCGGCAGTTCTGCCATCGGGTTGATGGGATCGGCGTATTTCGTTGGCTTTGTAATTGGCTGTATCGTCGGCCCAAAAGTCGTTCAGGCGGTCGGGCATACCCGCGCATTTGCCGGATTTGCCGCCCTTGTGGCCGCCTTGACACTGATTTTTCCTATGGTCGTTGATCCGTGGACCTGGACGATCCTGCGCGGCATTAGTGGCATTTGTCTGGCTGTCGTCTACATGGTGATTGAGAGCTGGCTGAACGAACAGGCCACTAACCGTATTCGCGGCACCGTCTTGTCGCTGTACATTATTATCGGAAATCTGGCGACAATCGGTGGTCAGCAGATGGTGGCGCTGTCCGATACCCGGTCCTATGTGCTGTTCTCCCTGGTTGCGATCCTGGTGGCGATTTCACTGGTGCCGGTTTCTTTGGCCCCTGTTCGGGAACCTGATCAGATTCCAACAGCCAAACTGCGCTTTGCGCGCCTGTATAACCTGTCTCCCACCGGCTTTGTGGGATGTGTGCTGGTTGGGGTCGCGGATGGGGCATTCTGGACATTCGGTCCCGTCTTTGCGCAAACCCGTGGATTGCCGGTGTCGGAAATTGCCCTTTTCATGGGGGCGTTCATGGTGGGGGGGACCATTTTGCAATGGCCCTTGGGGTGGCTGTCAGACCGCATCGACCGGCGTATCGTGATTGGGCTTTGCGCGACCGCGACCATTGGAACCGGGTTGGCCCTGGCATTCTGGTATCCGCCGGTTCCCTGGATGGGGTTTGCTTTGGCGCTTGTCCATGGCGGGGTAATGACGCCAATCTATGCCCTGTGCATCGCCCATTCCAACGATTTCGCGCCCAATGAGGAAATGGTGGAAGTGTCCAGTGGGCTGTTATTGATCTATGGCGTTGGCGCCGCCTTGGGTCCTGTTGCGCTGGGACCGCTGATGGATGGTTTCGGGGCGGGCAGCCTGTTTGTCATGGTGGCGATCATATTTGCCAGCCTGGCCCTGTTTTCGCTGTATCGCATTACCAAACATCGCGTTGCGGCGGCGGAAACGCGCACCCCCTTCGCGCCGGTTCCGAAATCATCGCAATCTGTTTATGCGCTGGAGACCGATGATGAAGAAGAGGTGTTTACAGAATTGGGGAAATAGACCTGCTTTCGTCACAGGTGACAGGAAATCCCGACTGCGCTAAGTTCTCCTCATGGCAAAAAACGTACAGATATCGTGCAGCTATCAAGTAGAGGAAGACCGCATCCTGATGCGGGCGCGCCTGCAGGATAAGGATGCGCGCATGTGGATGACGCGGCGGATGACGCTGCAATTCCTCGCCTCCATCGGCAAGATATTCGATCATCTGACCGGGACGGAAGCGCAGCCAACGGAACAGCGACAGGCGGTCAACGAATTCCGCCGTGAATCCGCGATGAGCACGGCCAATTTCAATCAACCCTATGAGGAAGAGGGCCTGGTTCCGTTTCCAGCGGATGGCCCCATGCTGGTTAAGAAACTAAACGTTGCTGCCTTGAAAACCGGCGGTGTTCAACTGACCCTGACAGGAAACGGCCCGGATGGGGTGCGGTTGAATTTGGGGGAAAAGGAACTCCATGCGGTGGTTCATATGCTCAGTCAGACAGCGGAAAAGGCGCAATGGGCGCTGGGGGCCCATCTGACGAAATCAACCGGTGTCAGTGTTGCCGGACCCGCAAAGCCCCGCGTGGTAAATTAAGACGCCTATTGTAAACCAGCTTTAACGATCTGATGGGAGCCTATTGGGCAGGGGCCGGCGGTTCTTTGACATCCAGAAGCTCCAGATTACGCCTTGCATCTTCAGCCGCCGGGCGACCGTCATGCTTTTCAATCAGATGAACCCAATCCTGCCGCGCCGCATCCAGATTTCCGGCCAATCGATACAGAATGCCCCGTTCCAGCAAGGCTTCTGCGTTGTCCGGGTCGCGGGTTAGTGCGCGGTTGGCGTCGTCCATTGCCAGATCATTGGCTTCCACAAAGCGATAGGCGCTGGCCCGATAAACATAGGCGACGGGATCATCCGGGTTGATTTCAATCGCATGATTCAGGTCGTCAATGGCGTCCCAATAATTCTTTCGCTCCGCCAAAACCATGGCGCGATCTATCAGAATGGGGGCTGACTCCGGGTTCAGTTCCAGGGCGGCGCTTTGCGCTGCATAGGCACGGTCCAGATCCTCCGCCTCCATCCACGCAATGCCGGCATGGGCAAGAATGCTGGCCACCGTATCGGCAGAGGCATCATCTGGCATCATCCGGGCGATTTCTTCGAAACGCTGGGCCGCCTCTGCATAGCTACCAAGCATCATTAGCGCAGCGGCGGCGCAGTGACGCGCGGGAATGCCGCCGCCCAGATCCAGCATGCTCAGCGCCCGCTCAAAGGCCGCGCTGGGATCGATGCGGGTCAGTTGCATACAGGCCCGATAGTCCTGCTGCTTTTCTGTGACAATCCCCTGGGCCAGGCTTGGCGTAGCCCATACTAGGCACAATGCCAGCGGTGTTGCGCGCAGCAGCAGGGAACGCAGACTGTATTGATGCGATGTCTTCATTTGCCTAAGGTCGGGCCAGCCGTCGGGGAAGGCAAGACCTTCCAAAGGCCGGTTGAAGAAAAAATCTAAACCGCGTCATTTCGATCCTGTGGAGCGCCTGTTATGTCTGACCCTGTTTCTATTCCTCATTTGTTTGTCTTTGGATTGGGCTACAGCGCCAATGCATTCGCAGCAGTGCTCAGGGAAACCGGCACGCGGATCAGCGCAACCTGCCGCAGTGCTGAAAAGCAGGCGGCCCTGATCGCACAGGGGATCGATGCGCATGTGTTTGATCGGGATCATCCGCTGGATGATGCCGGTCGGGCAGCACTGGATCAGGCCAGTCATCTGCTGTCTTCCGTCCCGCCCGATGATCAGGGAGATCCGGTCGTGGACCTGCATGCCCAGGATATTCTGAAGGCAGCGCCCTTTGATTGGATCGGGTATCTGTCGACGACCGGCGTTTACGGGGATTGTGATGGGGACTGGGTGGATGAAACGGCCCCCATGGCCCCGTCCGGGATGCGCGGGCAACGTCGCGTTGATGCCGAAGCCGCCTGGTTCGCGCTGGCACCGGCCGGTCCGGTGCACAGTTTCCGGTTAGCTGGCATTTATGGACCGGGACGCAGTGCCCTGGATACGGTGCGCCAAGGCCGTGCGCGGCGGGTCGTGAAACCCGGGCAGGTCTTCAGCCGTATCCATATAGACGATATCACCAATATCCTGCTGGCCTCTGCGGCGCGGCCCAATCCAGGGGCGGCCTATAATTGCTGTGATGATGAGGCGGCCCCACCGCAAGACGTGATCACCTATGCCTGTGACTTGCTGGGCGTCACGCCGCCGCCGGAAATCCCGTTTGAGGAAGCGGATCTGTCTCCCATGGCGAAAAGCTTCTATCGCGACAACAAACGGGTCAGCAATAAACGCATCAAGGAAGAACTGGGCGTCACCCTGCGCTGGCCAAACTATCGCGACGCATTGACAGCGATGCTGTCGTCCTAAAACAGTCTCTGGTAAAAATTATATTATTTTGCACGTATATCATGTAATGTTATGCGATTGTAAATCGTCGCGGAGAGAACCGATGCCCTATATTGATGCGGCTCTGGCCTTTGCCTTGTCGATGCTGGCCATCGCGATTTTTGTGAATAACCTGATTATTTTCGTCATAAAACCGCGAAAGAAGCGTGTCATGGCGCAGGCGGTTCGACATTTCGCGGAAAACGAGTTGTTGAATGTCTTTCAGCGTGAATGCGAAAAGCTGAAGAAATCTGCCCCTGGAATAACGTCATCTGCGCTGCTTGCCAGCTTGACGGAACTTCAACAGAACCTGCTTAAGAACAGCTCGGGCCAGTCACCCGCTGTCCCGCGGGGCGATGGGACGAACGAAATTCAGATCAAAAACATTCGCGGCGAGGACATCGTTTCCGTTCCAGCAAATGAATTGGTCAATCTGATCAAGAGAAGCGCCTTTGGAAAATTACTTGTGGCAGAAATTGGCGATCAGGCGGAACTGGTTTTCGACAGCTTTTTCAATAAATATGAAGGGGTTCGGGCGATATTTCGGGAAACAACCCGGCGCTATGCGACGCAGGTCTCTATGTTCGCCGGGGTGCTGGTGGCGCTTGCCCTAAACATCAACACCTTCACCCTGGTCACCGTGTATATTGGCGATCCACAGGCGCGATCAGCCATTATTGCCCAATCTGAATCCCTAGTCCTGGAAGCGCAAAAGGCAATAATCGCCGATTGTCGTGCCAAACCTGCGGCTGAATTCGATGCCTGTCTCGAAAATAGTCTTGTCACCAAGGAGACACTGGAACGACAGAAAGCTCAACTGGCGGAGATGATACCAATGGGCTGGAATGGGAAAACCCTTCAAGAGATTGCGGCCTCATTCAAAAGTACGATTTGTGATCAGTTTTTGTATTATTTTCTGGGCTGCTTTTTGACCGGTATTTTGGCAGGATTAGGCACGCCATTCTGGTTTGATACGGTCCGCAGCATTACGAATTTCACACGCGCAGTATCTGGAAAGTCTCCTGAGCCTACGACGGTGGACCGTCCTGTCACGACGACCCAATAGTCGTTTCTATAGCCTGCCAAAGACGATCTAGATCAGGCGCGGTCGATAGCCGGTGATCGCCGCCTTCGATGGTGGTCAATGTCACAGGGTCACCCTGTACCCAATTGGCAACCGCCTGGGCATGGGACAGGGGGACCACTTCATCTTTGGTACCATGCAGGATGGTGATGGGCCCATCGACCCAAACCGGCGGGCCGTCCAGCAATTCGTGGGCTTTGCTTTCTTCAATCAGTTTTGCCGTGATCGGATAGGGATCGTCTTCAAATTCCGACGGGCGGTCCCAGACGCCATCCCGTTGCAAATCCACCATTGCCTGTTTGGGCAATTGCGGCAGCATCAGTTTGCGTGGGAAATCAGGGGCAGGAGCGACCAGCACCAGACCGGCGACGCGCGGTGCGCGATCACGCGCCAGCATTAACGCCATCCAGGCCCCCATCGAAGAGCCGACGACAATTTGCGGTCCGGTGCAGATCTGATCAAAAATCAGTTGGGCATCGCAATACCAGTCGCCAATCGTGCCATCTGCGAAGGCTCCGCCGCTTAACCCATGGCCGCCATAGTCGAATCGGGTGAATGCCATGCCTGCTTGTGCGCATTTTTCATGCAGAAATTCCGCCTTGCCCCCATCCATATTGGAGTGAAATCCGCCACAGAACAGAATACCTGCCGGGGTGTCTGAGGACTGAGACTGAAGGTCTGGCCTTGTTTTGTGCGCGATATGCCGGTATGCGATTTTTCTGGGTCCGGTGCTTCCAAAATCTGGCTGTTCTAGATAGTCTAGGGCATGTGTCACGGGGCGTGCCTATATTGGGTCTGGTTTGGGCCTTGGATTGGAATGTTATTGTGACTAACACAGATAATGCAGCGCAGGAAACACCCGATGGTCCATATCAGGGAACCGTGCTGCAAGTCTTGCCAGCCCTGGTGACCGGCGGCGTCGAGCGCGGCACGATTGATGTCGCCATTGCCCTGAAAGCGGCTGGTTTCCGGGCGCTTGTCGCCTCATCGGGCGGTCCTATGACACGGGAACTGACGCGGGCTGGTATTGAACATATTGAATTGCCGCTGGCGTCCAAAAGCTATTTTACGATGCGCCGCAATGCCGAACATCTGGCCCGTATCATCCGGGAAGAAAAGATCGACATTATTCATGCGCGCAGCCGCGCTCCGGCGTGGAGCGCCTATTGGGCGGCGCAGGAAACCAAGGCCCATTTCGTTACCACCTTTCACGGGACCTATAATTTCAGCAATCCCTTAAAGCGCTATTATAATTCCGTGATGACCAAGGCGGATCGGGTGATTGCGATCAGCGAATTCATTCGCCGCCATATTCAGGAACATTACCGGATAGACGGCACCAAAATCCGGGTGATCCATCGCGGCATCGATATCGATCTGTACTCTGGCGAAAACGTCTCCGCTGAGCGTCTGATCCGGTTGTCTGAACGGTGGCGGCTGCCCGATGGTGTTCCGGTCATCATGTTGCCAGGGCGGATGACGCGCTGGAAAGGGCAGACCTTGTTGTTGCGCGCCTTGTCGCAAATGTCAGTCCGCACGGTGCGCTGCCTGCTGGTTGGCGATGCCCAGGGGCGCGACGGATTCGTGCGGGAGGTTGAGCATCTGGCAAAACGCTTGGGCGTGGATGGTGTTGTTCATGCCGTGGGAGGGTGTGATGATATGCCCGCAGCCTTGAAACTGGCGGATATCGTTGTGTCGGCCTCCACAGACCCGGAAGGATTCGGGCGGGTCGCCGTAGAAGGCCAGGCGATGGGGCGTGTGGTTGTCGCCCCGCGTCATGGTGCAGCGGTTGAGCAGATTGAAGATGGACAAAATGGATTTCTGTTCCGTCCTGGCGATGCCTTCGATCTGGCCAATAAGCTGGATTACGCGCTGGAGATCGGGGCGTCCCGGCGTCAGGAAATCGGCGCTGCGGGCATCGAAAATGCACGCCAGAAATTCACGAAGCTGGGAATGTGCGCGGCAACGCTGGATGTTTATTGTGAACTGCTGAAGGCCCCGGCGGCCAGTGCGGCCTGATCACATGGTGTCCCTGCCGCAGAACCTGAATCGGGTTTTGGTCATCAAGCTGGGCGCGTTGGGGGACTTCGTTCAGGCGATGGGCCCTTTCCAGGCCATTCGTGCGGCCCTGCCGCAGGCACAGATCACCCTGTTGACGACGCGCCCCTTCGTTGAATTGGCAACACGGTCCGGCTGGTTTGATCAGGTTTGGACCGATCAGCGGCCCCGGTCGATTCCAGGCTATTGGGCCTTGCGCCGTCAGTTGCTGGCGGGGCGGTTTGATATGATCTTTGATCTGCAAACCTCGGACCGTTCCGGCAATTACTGGCGTATGTTATGGCCCCACCGGCCTTTGATTTCCGGTATTGTGAAGGGCGCGTCCCATCCCCATGCCAATCCCGATCGCAATCATATGCACACCCTGGAACGACAACGTGATCAACTGGCTATGGCGGGAATCGCTACGGTTCCAGCCCCCAGAGTCGATTGGATGCAGGGTGACATCCAGGGGCTGAACATGCCGGACAGGTTCGGCCTGATCGTGCCGGGCGGGTCGGCGCATCGCCCGGATAAACGTTGGCCGGCAGACCGTTTCGCCAGCCTGGCCCAAAGCTGGGCGCAGGCAGGGCTGACGCCGGTGATTATTGGAACCGGGGCTGATTCGGATTGGACGCATGTCGTTGCCCAGGCCTGTCCACAGGCGATTGACCTGACCGGCCAGACGGAGCTTTTTCAACTGGCCAGCCTGTGTCGCCGGGCGGAGATTGCGGTGGGCAATGATACAGGCCCCATGCATCTGGCCGCTGTGGCAGGATGTCCCTGTCTGGTGCTGTACTCCAAGGCCTCCGATCCGGCACTTTGTGCCCAGAAAGGACCGTCTGTGCGCCTGTTGCAGGTGGATGATCTGGGGGACCTGTCGGTCGCCAGTGTAATGGATCGCCTGTCAGGCACCCTTGCCACCCCATAGAACTTGCGGTAAACCCCCGACCCTTGAAGAGTTTGAGCGATTGTCGACCCGCCGCCCGTTGTTGGGGCGAGGCGACAGTTGAAACCAATGCGTGACAGGTTGTGGGACCGGCTCCTTCGGGCGCCGATATACCCACGATCCGGAAGCGGTGCCCCGTTTAGTGGACGGGACCTGGAAGGAGAATTGATATGGTTGCTGTAACCCTCCCCGATGGCAGTGTGAAGTCTTATCCTGGCGCAATTACGGCGCTGGATGTGGCAACAGATATTGGACCTGGCCTAGCCAAGGCCGCCATGCTGGCCCGCGTAGATGGGGTGGAATGGGACCTGAACCGCCCCATTGAAAAAGATGCGAAGCTGGAACTGATCCGGCGTCAGGACCCAGAGGCCCTGGAACTGATCCGCCACGATGCCGCCCATGTGCTGGCAATGGCGGTGCAGGAGCTTTTCCCCGGCACGCAGATCACCTTTGGCCCGTCCACGGAAGATGGTTTTTATTACGATTTCCATCGTGAAGAGCCGTTCTCAACCGAAGACTTTGCGGCCATTGAAGCGCGCATGCAGGATATCGTGGATCGCGATATTCCCATCGTGCGCGAAGTCTGGACGCGCGAGCAGGTTGCCCAATTCTTTAAGGAAAAGGGTGAGAGCTTTAAGGCCGAATGGGTTTATGAACTGCCGGAACATGAGGAAATCAGCATGTACCGCCAGGGCGACTGGATCGATTTGTGCCGTGGCCCGCATCTGCCCTCCACGGGCCGCCTGGGCAAGGCCTTCAAGCTGTTGCGGCTTGCGGGTGCCTATTGGCGTGGCGATGCGAACAATCCCCAGCTTCAGCGCATCTATGGCACGGCCTGGCGCGATGAGAAGGAACTAAAAGCCCATCTGACGCGGATTGAGGAAGCGGAAAAGCGCGATCACCGCAAACTGGGCCGGGAACTGGACCTGTTCCATCTGCAGGAAGAAGCACGCGGCTCTATATTCTGGCATCCGAAGGGCTGGGCAGTATATCGCGCTTGTGAACGCTATATGCGCGCCCGGTTGGAAGCGGCCGACTATGTCGAAGTAAAGACGCCGCAATTGGTGGACCGTGTCCTGTGGGAAAAATCCGGTCACTGGGAGAAATTCCGCGAGCATATGTTCATCGCAGAGGTGGACGAGGTCGACCATGACAGCGATACGGGCCAGAACCGCCGGATGCTGGCGCTGAAGCCCATGAATTGCCCGGGCCATGTTCAGATTTTCAAACAGGGCATCAAATCCTATCGCGAGTTACCGCTGCGCATGGCGGAATTTGGGTCTTGCCACCGGTATGAGCCGTCGGGTGCCTTGCACGGCATCATGCGGGTGCGCGCCTTTACGCAGGACGATGCGCATATCTTCTGTACCGAAGATCAGATCGAATCGGAAACACGCGAATTCATTGATTTGCTGTCATCGATTTATCGCGATTTCGGGTTTGAAGAGTTCACGATCAAATTCTCGGATCGCCCTGAGGTTCGCGCCGGATCCGATGAAACCTGGGATAAGGCAGAGGCCGCCCTGAAATCCGCAACGGAGGCGGCAGGGGCGACCTATACGCTCAATCCAGGGGAGGGCGCGTTCTATGGCCCGAAGCTGGAATTCGTGCTGCGCGACGCCATCGGGCGCGACTGGCAATGTGGCACGCTGCAGGTTGACTTTGTTCTGCCTGAGCGTCTGGATGCCACCTATATGGCAGAAGACGGCAATCGCTATCGCCCCGTCATGCTGCATCGGGCGATTCTGGGGTCGTTTGAGCGGTTCATCGGGATATTGATTGAACAATATTCTGGCAAGTTTCCGATCTGGCTGGCCCCGGTGCAGGTCTCGGTCGCAACCATTACCAATGATGCCGATGACTATGCCCAGTCGGTGCTGGCAAAGCTGAAAGCCGCAGGATTGCGGGCGCAGGCCGATACGCGCAATGAGAAAATCAACCTGAAGATCCGTGAATTATCGATGCAGAAAATCCCAGCCGTGCTGGTGGTTGGCAAGCGGGAACAGGAAGAAGGAACGGTTGCCTTGCGGCGTCTTGGCGGAAAGGATCAGGAAATCCTTGCGCTTGACGAGGCAATCCATATCCTAGAGGAAGAAGCGCGGATGCCGACTGGTGCAGCTTGAAGGGCAGTATCGGTTAAGCATTCGTGGCTTGTTCAGCCTTAGGCTGAGATTTTTGTAACAACAGCGACCGATAGACAGGTCGAGGAGGCTCCAATACGCAGACCCCACTACGCCCCCCCCGGAACTAAGGAGGGCCCCCGCGTGAATGAGGAAATCACAGCGCGGGAAATACGCGCAATCGGCGCAGAAGGCGAACAGATCGGTGTTATCACACCGGAAGAAGGCATCCGCTTGGCTGCTGAGGCAGGTTTGGACTTGGTGGAAATTTCCCCAAATGCTGAACCGCCCGTCTGCAAATTTCTGGATTACGGAAAATTTAAATACGAGTCTCAGAAGCGAAAGAATGAGGCCCGTAAAAAGCAGAAGGTTATTGAGGTCAAGGAAATCAAGTTCCGCCCCAATATTGAGCAGCATGACTATGAAGTCAAAATGCGCTCCCTGAATAAGTTCATCGATGAGGGTGATAAGGTCAAAGTCACACTGCGTTTCCGCGGGCGTGAAATGGCGCACCAGAATCTGGGTCTGGATGTTCTGAACCGCGTTAAGGCGGAAATGGAAGAAAAGACCAAGGTGGAAATGCACCCCAATCTGGAAGGACGCCAGATGGTGATGGTGCTGGCACCACGTTAAGGCGCCGACCCGTCACAGGTTGTGCAGTCTAGGACTTTAGAGGCGGCCCACCCAATAGGGGGGCCGCCTCTTTGCTTTTCAGCGGATCAAGGGTCAGCACGGCTTCGACGCCAGATTTCTGGCCACCGGCCGGGGAAAAGAAAGCCAGGCGAAGGGCACTTCGATCCACCAGGGCCCGGACGATGGCAAGGCCCAGACCGGTCCCGGAAGCGCCGCTGTCGCCGCGCGCAAAGGGTCGCGCAAGATCGTTGAAACGGTCCGGCGGCACGATTGGGCCCTGATTGACGATGCGGACGGCCCCTGTTTCATCCAGCACGACGGTGACGGGTTCGTTTGGGTCACCATGTCGAAGGGCATTTTCGATAAGGTTGCGCAGAACGATGCCTAAAGTATCCGCATCCACAGGCCAGAAAGGCGTGTCTTTGGCTGATATCTTCAAAGACAGGCGGTGGTAACCCGATTGCGTGCCCGCCAAATCATCCAGTACCGCCTTTAGGATGACGGCAATATCACTAACTTCCCGTGTATTGGGGGCAGGGGCCTCAGCGCGGGCAAGCTGTAACAGTTTTTCTGAAATACTGCCCAGACGGTTCAATGCCGTTTCGATCTGGTGTGCCCGGATTTTGTTCGGGCCATCAGACAGTTCGGAAATCAAACGCTGGGTCTGGGCCAGGGCCCCTGCAATCGGGGTGCGCAGTTCATGGGCGCTGTTTGCGGTGAAGTTTTTCTCAGCTTCCAAGGTCCGTCGAACGCGATCCAGCAACCGGTCGACAGAGCTGGCGATCGGGGCCAGATCCGGGGGCAGGTCAGTCAGGCCCAATGGGCTGAGATTGGCACCATCCCGGCTGCCAATTAAACGCTGTAGCCGACCAATGGGCTTTAACATTTGCTGAACAATCCACCAGATCAGGATCGCGCTTAACGGCATGACGATCAACAGTGGCGGCAGCAGCCCCAGGGTTGCTTCAACCGCAGCCTTTCGCCGGTGTCCGGTCTTTTCCGCCACCTGAAGGAAGTATGTATTTTGAAATGCCGCTTCCGTATAAAAGCGGTAGCCCCCCACATTATCAAATCCGGGCGATAAGTCGGTCGGGAAGGGCGTTTCCGGTGCGTCATGGGATCTGAGCAGGATCGCCCCGGAAGATGTTCGCAATTGATAGATCAGATATTCTTCATGAGGGGCGATTGTGTCGGTCTTGACCTGCTGTGCATCATCGTCATCGCGTTCTTCCAAGCCTTCCAGCGCCAGAGGCAGCAGTTGCTGAGCGGTTTCCTGTAAGGCGCTGTCAAAAACCTCGTCCAATTCATGAGAGATTACATAGAAAGCGGATCCGGCGGCCAGTATCCAAATCGCGAACATGGCGCCGGTCAGGACGAAAACCAGTCTGGTCGGCAGGCCCAATCGCATGGCGCTTACCCCTTTATCCGATAGCCAAGGCCACGGATCGTTTGAATGATGTCATGGCCAAGTTTCTTGCGCAGGCGGCTGACATAGACTTCGACCGCATTGCTTTCAACTTCCGCACCAAAAGCATACAGCGCATCTTCCAGGCGTGCCTTGGATAAGGTGGCATTCGGGCTGTGCAAAAGACAACTCAGAACCGCCCATTCTTGTGCTGTCAGGTCAATCGGCCGGCCTTGTTTCAGTATTTGCTTTGTGGCGGTATCGACGGCCAGATCTCCAAATTCCATTAACGGATTCGGGTTGCCGGAATAGCGCCTGGAAACCGCAGAAATGCGCGCTGATAATTCTGACAGGTCAAAGGGCTTTACCAGGTAATCATCCGCGCCTGCATTCAGGCCGGACAATCGGTCAGATAGCTGATCGCGGGCGGTTAGAATGATAACCGGCACGGCACTGCCGCGCTGTCGCAATCTGGTTAAGAAGGTCAGGCCCAGACCATCTGGTAAGTGAAGGTCCAGCAGGATCAGATCGTATTGCGTCGTGCTTACCGCATCATCCGAATCGTCCAGTCGCTGAAACCAATCCACGGCATGACCGTCTGCGGCAATTTGATCCCGAACGGCGGCCCCCAGGATGTCATCGTCTTCAACCAGTAAGATACGCATTGGGTCCGGCCCTCTTTCCGACGCAAAAGATCATCCAATCACAGGAAGCTTACAATTGCCTGAACGAAGTTTTCGTTCGTTGTCAGGTTCCCTTCAGGAGTGGGGCCTAGGGTGGAACCATCAACAGACAGAGAAAAGGATAATCTGATGAAGAAAGTTTTGTTCGGGTCACTGCTTATCGTCGCGGCTGCAATGTCATCGCCTGTTCTGGCAGATGATGACCAGCATTCCTGTTCGGCGGACAGGGCCAGCTGGCAGTCCCAGGATGCGCTGAAGGAAAAGCTGATCGGTCAGGGTTGGGAGGTCCGTCAGATAAAGGATGAGGACGGGTGCTATGAAGTATACGGGATCACCGAAAAAGGAGAGCGCATGGAAGCGTATTTCGATCCGGCGACTTTGATGCCTGTCCACAGCAAGCGGGAGGATTAAGGCATGCAAGGGGATCAGTACGGCGCTGCAGCGGACACAGAGGTTAAAGTCTGGGACCCGTTTGTACGGATTTTTCATTGGAGCCTGGTACTCAGCTTTACTGTCGCCTTTATCAGCGCCGAAGAATGGGATGATCTGCATATCTGGGCTGGCTATATGGCGGCTGGATTGATCGTCTTTCGTTTGGTGTGGGGCCTGTTTGGGCCGCGTCACGCCCGCTTTATCAGCTTTGTCACAAGCCCTGGAAATGTTGTCGCCTATGCCAAACAGATTTTGACCGGGGATGCGCCGCGTTACCTGGGGCACAATCCCTTGGGGGGCGCGATGATCCTGGCATTGATCTTGTCTTTGGCGGTTGTCAGCGTGACGGGCTGGATGTTCACGCTGGACCGGTTCTGGGGCGTCGAATGGGTGGAAGCGGTGCATGCGACCTTCGCCAATATGATGGTTGGTCTGGTGGCTCTGCATGTCTGCGGTGTTTTGATCTCCAGCCTTTCCCACAAAGAAAATCTGGTGCGCGCCATGGTGACAGGACGCAAAAGGGCACCGTCGCCAAGCGATATCAATGCATAGAACACCATCGATACTGTTAAATCCAAGGATGGGTATAGAATGATTTTCTTCAAAGCCTTGCGCCAGTCCCGTTATGCGATCATCCCTGTAATCCTGATTGTCTATCTGGGACTATCCGGGGCGTTGCGCATTGGACTGATGGTTTTTGAGGGCAATTCCCAGTTACTGACGCTACCGGTAAGTATCGAAATTATGCTGATCGGATTGCTGTATGATCTGGCGGCGGTCAGTTGGATGCTGATTCCCTTTATGCTGAACTCTCTGGTCTGGCCAGCATCGGATCGTGGTCGCAGGGGGCATGCCTGGTCCACGTCCATCCTGCTGGCAGCAGGCCTGGGGGCGGTTTTGTTCGGGCTGGTCGCTGAAGTTTTGTTCTGGAACGAGTTTTCCGCCCGTTTCAATTTCATTGCCGTTGATTATCTGGTCTATACGCGTGAAGTCGTTGGCAATATTGAACAGTCTTATCCTTTGGGATGGATTTTCAGCGGATTGGCCGTGATTTCCGTGATTATGATCCTGATCCTTGTGCCGCCTGTCTGGCGTCTGGCAAGACGGGAAGCACCGCCCTGTAAGCGTCGGGGGCTGATCATCATTGGGTATGCCTGTTTACCTATTGCCTGCTTTTTTCTTGTGAATGAGGCGCCCCATCACGTGTTGGGCAGTCCCTTGGAACGGGAATTGGCATCCAATGGGCCCTATTCCCTGTTTCGGGCGTTTCGGAACAACGATCTGAATTACGATCAATTCTATGCCACGCTTTCGCAAGGCGATATCGGTGGCGTCCTGAAGGCGGAATTGGACGAGGCGAATCTGGGGGATACGTCTGAAGCGGGACCAAACGGATTTGCCCATAAGGTTGTTCCGGTCGGTACAGCGATTCGGAAAAATGTGGTTCTGGTATCGATTGAAAGTCTGGGGTCCGATTACGTCGAATCCTTTGGGGGGCGGGAAGGTCTTACCCCGAATCTGACGGCCCTGACACGCGACAGCCTGACCTTTCAAAATGTCTATGCGACCGGGTTGCGGACGGTGCGCGGATTGGAGGCGATAACCCTTTCAATCCCCCCGACCCCTGGGCGCGCCGTCCCGATCCGGGAGCGCAACAAAGGGATGATATCCCTAGGATCAGTCTTAAAGTCAAATGGTTACAATACGATGTATCTTTATGGTGGATATAGCTTTTTTGACAATATGAAGGATTTTTTCACCGGGGCCGGTTATGAGGTTCTGGACCGGACCGATATCGACAGTGATCATATCCACCATGAAACCATCTGGGGCGTATCAGATGAAGATTTGTTTGATTTCGCTCTGACCCGTTTCGATGACCGGGCTAAGACGGGCACTCCGTTCTTTGGGCATATCATGACCACCAGCAATCATCGTCCCTATACGTATCCAGAGGGTCGCATCGATATTCCATCCAAGACGGGTCGGGATGGTGCGGTAAAATATACCGATTGGGCGATTGGAGATTTTCTGGCAAAAGCCCGGACTCGTCCCTGGTTCAAGGATACCGTGTTTGTTTTACTGGCGGATCATACCAGCCATGGACGGGGGAGAACGGATCTGCCCCCGGAGAATTATCGTATTCCTGTGTGGATTTATGCCCCAGGCTTTGTCGCGCCCGGCCGGATTGATTGGATCGCATCGCAGATTGATGTCGCACCAACAGTGTTGGGCCTTTTGAATATTCCCTATGATTCCAGCTTCTTCGGGCAGGACATCCTGGTTAGTGGTCGATCCCATCAACGGGCCTTTATGGCAAATTATCTGACTGTTGGATATATGGAGGATGGATTGGTCGTATCATTGGGTCCAAACCAGCGCATTCGTGTGCAACGGTCTGACGATGGCACGCCCGTGGATGTAAATGAACCCATCGCGCATAATCTGATTCGGGAAGCGATCAGCTTTTATCAATCCGCCTCAGAGGAGATTGAGCGCATTACCCGACATTAATTCCGCGTTTATTCTGAAAACTTCGGATTGAAGACTCGTCCCGAAACGGTCACATTGTCGTCTATTGATTAGGGGCAATAGAGGCGGCAGCAAATCCGCCCGATACAGGTTGGCTATATGATTAGGACGGAGCACGTCGTTAAGCGATTTGGCGGGATTACCGCCGTCGATGATGTCAGCCTGTCGATTGAGAAGGGCAGCATTACCGGGTTGGTCGGGCCAAATGGCGCGGGGAAGACAACTTTTTTCAATCTGATCGCGGGACGGTTTCCCCCCTCATCGGGCAAAATCTTTCTGGATGGGGAGGACGTCACCGGGCTGGCGCCGCACGACCTTTTCGGGAAGGGCTTGTTGCGGACCTTCCAGATTGCCCATGAATTCACCCATCTGACCGTTCGGGAAAACCTGATGGCGGTGCCCCCGGATCAGGCCGGTGAGACCTTATGGAAAGCCTGGTTTCTTCCGGGCGAAGTGCGCCGCCAGGAAAAGGAAGTGTCCGCCCGCGCCGATGAGGTGATCGAGTTCCTGAACCTGACCCATATCGCGGATGAATTGGCGGGAAATCTGTCTGGTGGTCAAAAGAAGCTGCTGGAACTGGGCCGCACCATGATGGTCGATGCAAAAGTCGTCCTGCTGGATGAGGTTGGGGCCGGGGTCAATCGCACCTTATTGAACGAGATCGGGGATGCGATTGTGCGCTTGAACAAGGAGCGCGGCTATACTTTCTGTATGATTGAACACGACATGGATTTTATCGGTCGATTGTGTGACCCGGTGATCGTGATGGCAGAAGGCCGGTTATTGGCATCTGGCACCGTTGAAGAAATCAAATCGAATGAGACAGTGATTGAGGCCTATCTGGGCGCTGGACGGGACCGCGCGGCGGAAAGGGCCCAGGCATGAGCTATCTTATCGGTAAGGATATGCGCGGTGGTTATGGCGGGGCGGATATCCTGAACGGCTGTACCATCGGCGTGGAAAAGGGTCAGATTGCCGTTGTCGTTGGGCCCAACGGGGCTGGAAAATCCACGGCCATGAAGGCTCTTTTTGGTATGTTGAATCTGCGGGCTGGCAGTGTGACCCTGGATGGTCAGGATATCACATCCATGTCACCGCAAGACCGGGTGGCCTGTGATATGGCCTTTGTGCCCCAGACCAATAATGTCTTTGCGGGCATGACGGTGGAAGAAAACCTGGAAATGGGGGCCTATCTGCGCCGGGATGATTTTTCCGACACGATGGCGGAAGTGTTTGATCTGTTTCCCATCCTGAAGGAAAAGCGGCGACAATTTGCGGGAGAATTGTCGGGTGGCCAACGCCAACAGGTCGCGGTCGGGCGCGCCCTTATGACCCAGCCCAGTGTGCTGATGCTGGATGAACCCACGGCGGGGGTTTCGCCGATCGTGATGGACGAATTGTTTGATCGTGTCATCGCGATCAAGAAAACCGGTATTGCCGTCTTGATTGTGGAACAGAATGCGCGCCAGGCGCTGGAAATAGCGGATATCGGCTATGTTCTGGTATCGGGGGAGAACCGTTTCACCGATACGGGTGAGGCGTTGATGGCGGATCCTGAAGTCCGCAAATCCTTTCTGGGGGGATAGGGGCGATGGAAATCCTGAACATGCTCGCCCTGATGTCGAATTATGTATTCGTCCCGGCCCTGACCTATGGGTCGCAGCTGGCGCTGGGGGCTTTGGGGATCACGCTGGTCTTTGGTGTATTGCGATTTGCCAATTTCGCCCATGGCGACCTGATGGCGTTTGGGACAATGGGAGTCGTGTTGATCACCTATTGGCTGCAGGCGCACGGGATTGGCATTGATCCGCTGCCAACGGCCTTGTTGGCGCTGCCCTTTGGCATTGCTCTGGCGGTTGGGGCCAGTTTGCTGATTGACCGAACTGTCTATCGTTTCTATCGAAAGCGACGCGCTGCGCCGGTTATTCTGGTCGTGGCATCTGTCGGTGTGATGTATGTCCTGAACGGATTGACGCGCTTTGTCATCGGGGCAGAGGACCAGCGGTTCTTTGATGGCGCACGGTTTCTGATTTCAGCGGGCGATTTCAAGCGTCTGACCGGGCTGGAAGAGGGGATCACGATCAAATTGACCCAGGCCTTAACGGTCGTTGTTGCGGTTCTGATGGTGGCCGCCCTGTTCTGGTTCCTGCAAAAAACCCGCACAGGAAAAGCCATGCGGGCCTATTCCGATAATGAGGACCTGGCCCTGTTGTCCGGCATCAGCCCGGACCGGGTTGTCGCTGTGACATGGATCATTGCGGCTGTTCTGGCGACCGTTGCCGGGACGCTGTATGGTCTGGATAAAAGCTTTAAGCCTTTTGTGTATTTTCAGTTGATCCTGCCCATGTTCGCCGCAGCCATTGTGGGCGGTATCGGGCAGCCCATCGGGGCGATCATCGGTGCCTATGTGGTCGCATTTTCCGAGGTCATGCTGACATATGCCTATAAGCGGGCGCTGATGTATATCGGGCCGGAAGGATGGGGACCTGAGGGCCTTATGCAGATCCTGTCGACCGAATATAAATTTGCGATATCCTTCCTGATTCTGGTCTTTGTTCTCCTGGTGCGACCGACAGGGATATTTCGGGGGAAGGTGATATGAGCGCGATCCTGACAAGAACCCGTCTGGCGTATTTGGGTATTATCGTTTTACTGCTGTTGATCGGGATTTTTCAATCCTGGTCGGTGGCGCTGGTTATGATCAATCTGTGCCTGATTTCCGCTGTCATGGCATTGGGGGTGAACATCCAATGGGGATATGCGGGCCTGTTCAGTGCGGGAACCGTTGGCTTCGTCGCGCTGGGCGGCCTTGCTGGGGTTTTGATCTCTGAAGCGCCCGTACCGGAAGCCTGGGATGTCGGGGGAGCCGGGCTGGTCTATACCATCGCTGCTTTGGCGGCGTTGATTGCGGCAATATTTATCGTTATGGCGGTTATGAAGCCGGGACTGGCGCGGCGTATTGTTATGACACTTGTCATTCTGGGCGGATACTTCGCTGTCCGGTTTTTCTTTGATCCGGCGACAGAGGCGATTGAAGGGGTTAATCCGGCGGCACAGGGGTTTCTGGGGGGGCTGGGTCTTCCGATCCTTCTGTCCTGGCCGGTCGGGGGGCTGTTGGCGGCCCTGGTCGCCTGGGGTATTGGCAAGGTTGCGTTGGGATTGCGGTCCGACTATCTGGCCATTGCAACACTGGGCATTGCGGAAATCGTGATTGCGGTGATCAAGAATGAAGATTGGCTGGCACGCGGCGTTAAGAATGTCAGTGGCTTGGCCCGCCCCATGCCAAAGGAGATCGCATTACAGGAATCCCCGGAATTCATCGGCTGGATTGAATGGCTGCATTCAGGCGCGCTAAGCACGGTAACCGGTGATGAACGTATCCAAATGCTAAGGGATTTTGCGCAGCAGGATGCCGGGATATTCGTGAAGCTGATTTACATGCTGTTGTTTACCGTTGTGCTGTTGATCCTGTTCGCGCTGGCGCAGCGGGCGCTGAATTCACCCTGGGGCCGGATGATGCGCGCGATCCGGGATAATGAGGTTGCAGCCGAAGCCATGGGCAAGAATGTCACCAAACGACATTTACAGACCTTCATTCTGGGGTCCGCCGTGGTTGGGATTGCTGGTGCGATGCTGACCACCCTGGACGGGCAATTCACGCCGGGCACTTATAACCCGTTGCGCTTTACCTTTTTGGTCTGGGTGATGGTGATTGTTGGTGGATCTGGCAACAATCATGGTTCTGTGATCGGGGGCTTCCTGATCTGGTTTGCCTGGGTGCAGGCGGAACCGGCGGGCATATTGCTGATGGACGGGCTGACCTTTTTCATGGCCCCGGACAATCCGGTACGGTTGCATCTGTTGGATGCGGCGGCACAAATGCGCCCGCTGCTGATGGGGCTTGTGCTGTTGCTTGCGATGCGGTTCAGTCCTAAGGGAATATTGCCAGAGCCGATCCGAACAACGCGGTAACGGGTCTGGTCAGCGGGGGGTGTTCTGGCCCCTGGAACGAGATAATGGAACGCTGCCTCATTGGGGGGTAGTGCATTATGGGAGTGGTAGACATGAAAAAACTTTTGCTTGCGACCAGCGTCCTGGCACTGAGCGCGACCGGTCTTGCCGGCTCGGCCCAGGCCGAAGTGAAACTTGGGGTAATTTTGGGCTTCACCGGTCCGATTGAATCGATCACGCCAACCATGGCTGCAGCCGCAGAAATGGCGATGACCGAAGTCAACGACAGCGGCAAGCTGTTGGGTGGCGAAACAGTGACCTCTGTTCGCGCCGACTCCACCTGCATCGACTCTGCTGCGGCGACCGCGGCTGCCGAACGTCTGGTGACGTCAGACAACGTCGCTGCCATCGTTGGTGCCGATTGCTCTGGCGTGACAGGGGCGATTGCAAACAACGTCGCCGTGCCAAAGGGCGTTGTGATGATTTCCCCATCCGCAACATCGCCTGCCTTGTCGACCATTGAAGACAATGGTTATTTCTTCCGCACGGCCCCGTCTGATGCCCGTCAAGGTCAGGTTCTGGCTGATATGATGAAAGATCAGGGCATTACCGAAATCGCCGTTACCTACACCAACAATGACTATGGCAAGGGTCTGGCGGATTCGTTCCAGGCGGCATTTGAAGCAGCCGGTGGCAAAGTTTCCATCTCTGTCCCGCATGAAGACGGTAAGGGTGATTATTCTGCCGAAGTTGCCACATTGGCAGCAACGGGCTCTAAGGAACTGGCCGTGTTTGGCTATGTCGACCAGGGTGGTCGTGGCATTATCCAAAGTGCATTGGATACCGGTGCCTTTGATAAATTCGTATTGTGCGACGGCATGATCGGCGACAGCCTGCTGGATGCGTTCGGGGCATCCCTGAACGGCACCATCGGCACCTTGCCGGGGAATGATGGCGAAGGCGCGACGAAGTTCCTTGAACTGGCAAAAGCCCAAGGCGTTGATGGCAGCGGTGCATTCGCACCTGAAAGCTATGACGCTGCAGCCCTGCTGATGTTGGCAATGGAAGCCGCAGGGTCAACTGACCGCGCCGCGATCCAGGCCAAGGTGCTGGATGTTGCCAATGGTCCGGGGGAGCCAATTCTGCCGGGTGAATTGGGCAAGGCACTTGAAATCATCGCCAAGGGTGGGGATGTCGACTATGTCGGTGCCACCGGTGTTGAACTGATCGGTCCGGGTGAAGCAGCTGGTTCCTATAAAGAATTGCTGGTCGATGGTGGTAAGTTCACCACCGTTCAAATTCGCTAAGGCGCCAGTCAGTTTAAACGCCTGAATTTTGGAGAGCCCGATGTGCAAACCGCATATCGGGCTCTTTCATTTTTGGGGTAATCAGTTGTATTCTCACGAAAAGAACTCATATGATCCATTGGCTAGATATTGTAATAAAGGTGTTGGGGTTCCGTGACAGCTTGGTCGATAGAGTCAATTAACTGGTCCCGGTTTGATAAAAGCCTGGTGGATCCTGTGCTGGTCCGGCTCGTCAAGGCTGCGGCTTTGGTTGAGTATAATGGGGCCACCTATACAGATTACCTGTGCAATGTTTTTGCCGGGGATGCGGATTTTCAGGCCAAGGCAAAAGAGTGGGGCCAGGAAGAAGTCCAACATGGTCAGGCGCTGGCGGAATGGGCCAAGCTGGCCGATCCGGATTTTGATTTTCAGCATGCCTTTGAGCGATTTACGTCAGGCTATTCCGTCCCGGTGGATGTCGAGGCCTCTGTCCGTGGCAGTCGATCCGGGGAGTTGATTGCCCGGTGCATGGTCGAAACCGGCACGTCTTCATTCTATACCGCGATGAGCAAGGCCAGTAAGGAACCGGTTCTGGCGGAAATAGCCCACTTGATCGCGGCGGATGAATTCCGGCATTACAAATTGTTCTACGATACGCTGAAATCGTATTTGCAGAAGGAACAGATTGGACGTTTGGGTCGCGCCAAAGCGGCGGTCAGTCGCATTCGGGAATTGGCGGATGATGAACTGGCCTATGCCTATTATGCTTCGAACGTTCCTGAATCCGTTCCCTATGACCGCACCGCGTGCAGTAATGCCTATCTGGGGCGGATTTATCCGCATTATGATCCAGATATCATTCGTCGCAGCAATGCGATGATATTAAAGGCTGTGGGCCTGACGCCCCATGGACGGTTAAACTCTGTATTGACCGCTGGTGCCTATCGTTTCGTCAGCTATCGCGCACATCAGCTGGCTGAAGCCGCCTAAGGGCATATGTCTCTTTAAGGTGAAGGGGCTGGTTATCCCCCCTCGTTAGCGATAGGGATAGGCCGACATCGCTTTCGGGTCAGTGTTTTGAGGCTTATGTGACGCGGTTCTTATCGATTGGTCGCGCGACAAGCGTGGCGTTTGGCATTTTCATTGCGCTGGTTGGCGTCTCCACCAGCGTGCAGGATTCTTATGCCCAATCCTTCTCGCTGACCGACAAAGCCTATGAATTGTCCTTCAAGGGCCTTACCAAAGATCAGGACAATATTGAAGACGCGATGCGCGCCAGCAGTCTGCTGGTTCAATTGCAGGAAGAGAAGCCGCGCAGTCTGGCTGCTTTGCGTCGTCGGGCGGAGCGGGATATCGGCGTTTTTGAAAAAGTCCTTCGATCCTATGGTTTCTATGACGGTGTTGTCCGGTTTGAGGTGATCGAGGCCCAGGAAAGTGACGCAAAACCGGATGTTGTGTTCACCATAGAACCTGGAAACGTCTATCTGCTGGAAACAATAACAATTCAGGACGCCGGTGCTGGGAAGGCACAGGAAGCCGATGATGCGCTATTGACTGTAATGGGGCTGGAATTGGGGCAAAATGCGACTGCAGAGGCTATTATCGGGGCAGAAGACCGGCTGGTGCGCCATTACCGGACGACAGGATATCCAACAGCAGCGGCAGATAAGCGGCGCACAACGATCAATCGTGACTCCTACACCATGGCGGTACAATTCGGGATGCAGCCCGGCCCGAAGGCCACTTTTGGCGAGATGAAAATTGAGGGGCTGGTCGATGTCGAAGAGGAATTCGTTCGCCGAAGCATCACATGGCAGCCAGGCGCCCTGTATGACATTCGGGAACTGGAAGAAACACAGCGCAATCTTTCTCGAACAGGGCTGTTCAACACGATCACTCTAAATCCTCTACCGGTTTCCGATAGCGGTGATAATGGCGACCCGGTTCCCGTTGATATTCAATTGACAGCAGCGGAGCGTGACCATCGCTCTATCGGGTTTGGAACCAGCTATTCAACCAGTATCGGCCCTGGGATCAGCGCTTTTTGGGAACATCGCAATTTGTTTTCGAATGGGGAGCGTTTTCGGGTAACAGCATCCGCCTCTCCTGTAGAACGAGGCCTAGATAGCACCTTTCGCAAGCCTATGTATAAGCGCGTTGATCAGGCATTGGTCGCGGAAGCTGAGTTAAAAGACATCACCAGCGATGCTTATGATGAATTGCGATCTTCCAGCTTTGTTGGCTTGGAGCGTCGTTTATCCCCAACCTGGACGGCAACGGTCGGGCCGACACTGGATATCATTCAACAGACGGATGAGGGAGTATCCGTCAGCAACCAGAACAAGCATTTTACCCTGCTGGGCATGCGCGGCAATCTGCGGCGTGACAGCACGGATGATCCCTTGAACCCCAGCCAGGGTAACAGGATGGATTTGGGATTGTCCCCCTATACGGATTTGGGAAACAGTACGAATTTTGTCAGTTCCACGATTACGGCATCGCAATATCTGAAAATCGATAACAGCGGGGACTTCATTCTTGCCGGTCGCGTGCGATTGGGATCCATTTTTGGTGCGGAGCGGGAAAGCATTCCCGCAGGCAAGCGTTTGTATGCCGGTGGTGGTGGCTCCGTGCGGGGCTTTGGGTATCAGATGCTGGGTCCGGTGGATGCGGAACTGGATCCGATTGGTGGCCGATCGGTTGTTGAATTTGGCATTGAATTGCGTACCCGCCTGACCGAGACCATTGGTCTGGTTCCGTTTATCGAGGCCGGGAATGTTTATGAATCCATCATGCCCGACCTGTCAGCCAATGATATCCGGTGGAGCGGGGGGCTGGGCCTTAGATATTTCACAGCAATTGGCCCAGTTCGCCTTGATATCGCCACACCGTTCCGCAAACGTGCAAATGTGGACGATTCCTATCAGCTTTATGTGAGTTTAGGACAAGCCTTCTGAATGCAGACCAATACGCGTGAGCCAGAGTCCGAAGGCCTTCGACCGAAACGACGTCTCCTCAAGTCAGTATTGGGCGTGTTTGCGGGCACTTTGTTGTGTCTGGGCGCGGCGGGTGCCTGGCTTACGGCAACAGAGTCTGGTCTTAAGACGCTGATCAACTGGGGGCAGGCGCCGCTTGAAGCAGCATTGGGCGGATCGGTGCAGATCTCGGGTGTTTCGGGTTCTTTATGGGATGAACTGACGGTTCAGTCCTTTGATCTTTCTATGCCGGATTCGGGGCTTGCTGTATCTGCTAAGGCATTTCGCCTGCACTGGCGCCCGACTAAACTTGTCGGCGGGATTGTTCGGATTGATGAACTGGGGGCATCTGATGTCACTGTTACGCTATCGCCCACAACATCGGCGCCGCCTGTCGAAGAAGAGACTGGCCCCTTTGCGGTACCCAGGCTGCCCATTCAACTGGACATCAGAAAAATAGATTTTCCGGTCGTTAGCGTATCCCTGGATGACAAGACAACCTATCAGGCCAGCGTGCAAAGCGCCCTGGAAAGTCAGCAGGATGGGACGCTGCATGCGGATTTGAGGGTCGCAGCCCAGAAAGATGGCGTGCCTGCAGATAATCTGACCGGAACCGCACAGATTGGAACCGGATCAGAGGCGCCTTTCACGATTTCCCTAACCGGGAAATTGCCACCGGATGGACTGGTATGGAGCCTGACGGGACTGGAGCCCGCCATGCGGCGCCAAATGGACATCGGTCTGGATGTTTCCGGCACAGTTGGCGATATGTCCGGGTCTGTCTCGATCATGACCCGGGATATGGCGACGTTGGATGCGAAAATTACGGGCGATCTGGCCTCTGACAGCAAACGGGTCAGCCTTCAGGGCGTTGTTGATTTGATGTCGGGTGATGCGCTGGGCCTGCCTGCAACACTGAACGGCCCCAAGGATTTAAGTATCGCCCTGCAATGGGATCCAGATCAGACACTGGCAGTGACGCATTTTCAGGTCAGCCAGAAAGACCTGTTGGATGCACAAGGAAGCGGTTCGCTTTCCCTGCAGACTGATGCAATTGATGCCTCCCTTGGGGTGTCCCTGTCGTCGCAAGCGGCATCAATTCTGGATCCTGATCTGTCCTATCAATCCGCAACGGTGTCGGCGCAGGTGTCCGGGACACTGTCTGAGCCGTCCCTGACAGGGCAGGTGACTGTTGGCGGGCTTTCCGGCTATGACATGACTTTTGGGGAGCTTGTCGCAAATCTGGCGGTGCGTGGGGACGACGATGGTTCCCTGGATTATGAAACGGATATTAAAGGCACGGGGGTTTCGTGGCCCAATCCGGATATTCAGGCACTGGCAGGGTCGGAACTCACGCTGCGGTCATCCGGCAGCATCGCCCAGGATTTTCAGACTATAGGGCCATTTGAACTGACCATTGATCCCCTCGATGTGGAAGCATCGGGTACACTGACCCTGGCATCTGATGGGGCGGTAGACGGGGAGCATTTGCGCATCCGCCTGGGGGACCTTGCGAAGTTATCAGGCCTTGCCGGGATTGACTTGAAAGGCGCGGCGGAGGTTGATCTGGCCGGCTTAGCTGTGGCCTCTGATGGTGGAGTTTCGACACAGATTAACATAGCACTGCAGGATCTATTCGTCCTGGATCCAGAAACAACGAGTCGCATCGGTCCAACGGCAACACTGGCTGCATCTGTCCGCCGCGCATCCGATGGTGCGATGACCATCGCTCTGGACTCCCTGCGGGCGCGACCGGGTCTTGTTTCGGGCAATATCGCCCTGTCTTCGGATATGGAAACGGTTCAGGGAACACTGAAAGGAGAGGTATCCACACAGGCGATCCCGCCCGTTCCAGATCTTATTTTTCAATCGGACACTTTGCCTTTTACGCTGGCTGTGAACGGTTCCGTCGCTGCGCCACAGGCAACCCTGAGAACCGAGCCTATTGATCTGCGGTATTTGGCCTACAGCATCGTGAAGTCACAAATATCAGCGGACCTCACCTGGCGGGAGACGGTGCCTGTTGTCGATGTTGACACCAGGGCAGTGGTAAATGGAGAGCCTGTTACGGCAAGCCTGCAATTGGAGGCGGAGGAGTCACAATTCATTCTGAATGATGTCGCAATTAATGGGCTGGACGCCACGGTGACCGGCGATATCACTCTGCCTGATTATGCGATGCCCGCAACCGGTGGGCTGACTGTCACAGCCAAATCCATTCGACAGGCGGCTGGTTTTGCGAGCCTTTCCGGGCTGGAGGGCGCATTGTCTGCCACGCTGACTCTTTCTGCCGGGAAAGATAATCCGACGGCTCAAGCGGCACGGGTCAAGGCATCTTTGGATCGATTTGGGGGGGACGATGACAGCATCGCTGCTGGTATTACCGCCCGCTCCCTTACTCTGGACGGTAGCATCGACGACCTGGTGGAGTTGTCCGGCCTTCGTGCCACGGTAACAGGACAGCGGATTATGGCTGCAACAGTCACCCTGGATCAGGTGGATGCGACATTCTCAGGTGGGGTTGAGGCCGGAGAGGTGACCCTGTCCCTAGTGGGTAAAGACACATCTGACCCCAATCAGGCAAAACCGATTTCTGTGAAAGCCCAAGCCGCGTTCTCCACACAGGGTGAAACGACGCAGATTACACTGGCCAGCCTGTCCGGGGGATATGGGGGTATTCCCGTCAGTCTGGTGAAACCCGGTCGGATTTTATTGGATCCGGCTGGATTGAAGGAGGTTGGCGCCTCCCTGGCCCTGGCGGACGGTCAAGCGGATATCGCATATACGCGCAGCGCCGCCGATGCCGCCACGGCGACGGTGCAGATATCCAAATTGCCGATCAGCCCGTTCCTGGCCTTGCAAGGCATGTCTGATGTATCGGGAACCCTGGACGCGACCCTTAAGGCGGAAGAAGTTTCAGGGCAGGTATCGGGCAGCGGGTCGATTGATCTGTCTGATATCAAGCTTGCTGATCTGGAACAGGCACAGGGAATGGCCACACAGATCACTTTGGATCTGAAGGCCGGTCGTCTTTCCGCCAAACTGACCGGGCAAGGCGCCGGACTGGAAAAGGCGGATATGTCGGGGGAGATTCCACTGACCGTTTCTTTGGCACAACCGGGTTTCCGTATGCAGACGGACGCGCCGATATCTGTTGAGGCAGACCTTCTGGCGGATATGGGCAAGGTCTGGGCGTTGCTGCCCCTGCCGGAGCATGTCGTAACAGGGGATGTTGGCGTGAATGCCCAGATCGCGGGAACCATGGATAGCCCCCGCATAACGGGAACGGCCAGTCTTGCGGATATCGCCTATGAAAATATCGAATTCGGCACCATCGTACGGCATGTAACAGGCAAGGTTCGCTTCGAGGATCGCCGGATTGTTGTAGAGTCTTTGACGGGGGAAGATCCTGCCGGCTCAAAATTTGCTGTGGCGGGGCAGGGGGAACTGGCAGCGGATGCTGCGCAACTGTCCGCAACGGTTAAGGCACAGAATTTTCAGGTCATCCAGAATGATTCGATGAAAGTATGGTCAGATATTGATCTGGCAATAAAACTGGCAGATTCAGACTCCTTGATTTCAGGCACGGTAACGGTTCGCAAGGGAGAGATTAATCTAGCCGCCGCCTTGCCGCCCAGTATACCCACCCTGGATGTGCAGGAAGATGGGCGCGTCACATCAACCGACAAAGATGGCACTGCGGGACCGGCGATTGGCCTGGATATTCAAATCAATCTGCCAGGTCAGGTTTTTGTGCGCGGCCGTGGTCTGGATTCTGAATGGCAGGGAAATCTGAAAGTTGAGGGCACAACGGCAGCTCCAAGAATCTCCGGCTTGCTGAGCGCAAAGCGCGGTAAGTTTGACGTAATTGGCAAGAGTTTCACTCTTGAGGATTCCACCATTCGTTTTCTGGCCGGGGATCGCATTGATCCTGTTTTAGGAATCCGCGGTGTCTATCAGGCTGAAGACCTGACCGTAATCGCACGCCTGGCCGGCCCAGCCAGCAAGCCAGATGTCATCCTGGAATCCCAGCCATCCCTACCAGAAGATGAGATTCTAAGCCGTGTCCTGTTTGGCAAAACCAAGGGACGTCTGAATGCTGCGGAGGCCGTACAACTGGCCGCGTCCGTATCTGAGCTTTCGGGAGGCGGGTCCGGTCTGGATATTCTGGGCAGCCTGCGTCGGTTCGCCGGGGTTGATGTGCTGGAAGTGGGGGCCGGAGAGAGCGGTGCGCAGGTGAAGGCCGGGAAGTATATCGCCGATGGTGTCTATGTCGGCGCCAAGCAGGGGTCAGCCCCTGGCTCCAGCAGTGTGGAGGTTGAGGTCGAAGTGACCCCCAATATCTCCGTGAATACCGAAAGCGGCCAAACCGACAGCAGCGTTGGCGTTCAATTTAAATGGGATTACTGACCCGCTGTTACAGCACCATGCGATAGCGTACATGGCCGTCTTCGCCGCCCGTCAGTTTATCATACAGCGCGCGGGCGGTTGTGTTGCCCACATTGGTGTTCCAGTACAGACGCTCGCATCCGGCTGATTTCGCAGCCTCTTTTACAGCCATGATCAAGGCACGCCCGACACCTTTCCCCCGTGCAGTGTCCAGAACAAACAAGTCTTCCAGATAGCAATCCCCGACATCAATCCAGGTGCTGGGATGCCTCAGATACGTCACAATGCCAAGCGCCGTGCCATCGGCCTGGCGGGCGATAAAACTGTTAATCGTATGATCGGGATCCAGGATACGCCGCCACGTCAATGCGGTCTGAGAATCCGAAACGGGCGCTTTATAGAAGGCACAATAGCCTGCCCATAGGGCATTCCAGTCTGTCCAATCGGACTGTTGAACCGGGGATACTTCAATCGTCATAAGTCACCTCCAGGCGCAGGTCCGGGCGGGCATGCCAGTCCCAGAACAGGTTTTTGATCTTTAACGTCACGGGGCCAGGCGCGTCATTGCCATAAATCCGGTCGTCCAGCCGACGGATAGGCATAATTCCCCCGGCCGTTGTGCAGGCAAAAGCTTCGTCGGCTTGCTTGAATTCTTCGATGGAGATGGGCCTGATTTCACTGGGAAGATTCAGGGTCTGGCACAATTCCAAGACCGTCCTGCGGGTTATTCCCTCCAACGCGCCGCGATTGGGCGTAACGACGGTGTCATTGATTATCGCAAAGACATTGAAGCCAGGCCCTTCGCAGATATAGCCATCCGCATCGGCCAGCAGGGCATTGTCCGCACCCGCATCTTCAGCCTCAAACAGGCCATAGGTCATGTCGCCCCAGTGATAATTCTTCACCGTCGGGTCAACGGATTCCGGCGGAATGCGAATGGATTTAGGGATGATTAGATGGGCGCCGCGCTGAATAACAGGTTCCGGGAAAACCCAGACCCACGGCCTGGCATAGGCAATAAATTTGTTTTCGCATGCGCTGGGCAGACGGGTCGGGCGCACGGGCGTTCCGCGCAGGCAGACCATCGCAACATAGGACGTCCGCAGTCCGGATCGCCGAACACAATCAATCAGGATCTGGCGCATGTCATCGCGTGATTGTGGCACGGACATACGCAAAGCTTTCATGGAGGCGGCAAAGCGGTCCAGGTGATCTTCCAACCGAAAGAACGCCCCATCCCAGACGGAAACCACATCATAGGTGGCATCCGACCGGACCAGCCCCCAATCCCCTACACCGATTTTTGCCTCGCTGAGGGGAATAAAATCCCCCTCCATCCAGGCAATGCCGTCCGCAGGATTAAGAATCTGTTTCTCGGTCATATTGATATCTTATGGTTGAATAATTGTGAGGGTGACGTCATTCTTTTCGTCGTGAAATGGGGCATTTGGGGAACTGTCGCGTGCTGAAGTACCTGCATTTTACAGATCTAACAGGGACGGTAAACCTTGTGGAGGAGGTTGCAAACGCCTTATCTCCGATTGATCCGCCTCATATCGACGGTGTCGATGCCGCTGCACTTTTTGATGCGTTGAAAAAATTGGCAGAGATTTCCCTCAATCGGCGCTACGAATGGAAGAGCTCATCCGTTCGGTTTGCAGATTTGACCGGAAAGCTGCATCGGGCGGAGTTGTATAGGGCTTCCGTTGGCGATGTCGAAGCGTATTTTACCTGTTTGGAAGATGCCAGTGACCAAGACACGGTAAAGATGGTTCTGCTGTCATTTGGCCCGGTTGAGCTAGATCCCTCTCGCGCTGCTGGCAATGAGGCACAAGCGCTGGTGAGCTATCAGGTTTTTTGGGGACTTAGCGCTGCATCACGGGTCATAGCACTGGATCGGTTACGGCGATATCTTAACCGGTCAGGATGGGTGCTTGTTTTTTAACCAACCATTGGTTTGGAATTTTTCGCGGAATTATTATATAGTGTGTGAATGAGAAGGAGTAACAGTCGTGCTGTCGTTTGAAAAATCTTTGAAAGTCATCGATAAAATTGATGATGACGCCGTTGCGGCTCGAAAGAATGATCCGCTGCCTATCGTGCGCGTTGACCTCAGTGATTGTCTAGACTCCAGCGATGTTGACGCTCGTTTGAAGGACCGCCTGGGTGTATCCGCAGCGCAACGTCTTATTGCGGGATAATACGTCACAGTGGATTATTCTTCGGATGATCTAGCGATATTCTCTTCGGCTCTGAGCATAATCGGGTCAATTCTGTTGGCCGTTCCCTTTGTCACAGACCTATTGGGCAAATTAGATCGGTCACGGAAAATCAAAGACGCTCAATCGGAACCTGACGCCATCCGGCGCGCGTTGAGAGATAACCTGACAGAGCAGGTTTTAACCTCAGGAAAATGGTCCACATTTTGTGGGATTGTCGGAATTGTTATGCTGGTCGCGGCAGCACTTCTTTATTATAAATCAATTCACTAGCTAAATTTTCTTATGCGAACGCGTCTTCCCAGGTGCCTTGGGTGGAGGCTTTTGAATATTCGGTCGCCCGGTTTTCGAAGAAGTTTGCGTGTTCAACGCCATTGAGCATTTCATCCATCCAGCGCAGCGGGTTTTTTGCTGAATTATACATTGGCTGCAGGCCCAGTTGGGTTAAGCGACGGTCGGCGATATAGCGGATATATTCCTTCACGTCCGACCCGCTCAATCCCTCAACCGCGCCCATTTCAAAGGCCAGATCGATGAAGGAATCTTCGTGGCTGACAATGGTGTCGCAGGCCGTGTACAGGTCTTTCTGAAGTTGTTCGTTCCAGACTTCCGGATTTTCCGACACGAATGTTTTAAACAGTTTGATGATCGACGCGGTATGCAGCGACTCATCGCGCACGGACCAACTGACAATCTGGCCCATGCCTTTCATCTTGTTATGGCGCGGGAAATTCATCAGCATTGCGAAACTGGCGAACAGTTGCAGCCCCTCTGTGAAGGCCCCGAACACCGCCAGTGTCTTTGCAATGTCTTCCTTGGTGCTGACGCCCCAGACCTGCATATAGTCGTATTTATCCTTCATTTCCTTGTATTTAAGGAAGGCAGTGTATTCGACCTCCGGCATGCCGATCGTGTCCAGCAAATGGCTGTAGGCGGCAACATGCACGGTTTCGATGTTAGAAAATGCCGACAGCATCATCTGGATTTCGGTGGGCTGGAATACCTGGGAATAATGCTTCATGTAGCAATTGTTAACTTCAACATCCGCCTGCGTGAAGAAGCGGAAAATCTGGGTCAGAAGATTGCGCTCCCCCTCGCTCAAGGTGCGATGCCAATCCTTCACATCATCAGCCAGGGGCACTTCTTCCGGCAGCCAGTGAATACGCTGTTGCGTCAACCATGCCTCGTAAGCCCATGGATAATTGAAGGGTTTGTAAACGGGGCTTGCATTGAGAAGGGTCATGGTCGGCCTTTATATAATGCTGGAGGTTTATTCTCTCCCAAGGATAGTATATATGGTGTGGATGGCAAGAGGATAATCTATATATTGTGGTTTATCCCCAGCTTTTCCCCAGACTTGTCCACCGAAAAAATCGTGACAATGGATTCAGTGGTGCTGCAAAGCGTCTTGGACTTGTCTTCTCTCGTGGCATCGGGAACTCTCCTTCAAGATAACAGCAACATTTGTCGGGAGTGAGAAAAGATGGAAAAGCCTAGGACTTATTCTTTGGAGGGCGTCCGCCCGGTCATTGATCCTACCGCCTATGTGCATCCAACCGCTGTTCTGATCGGGGACGCGATTGTCGGGCCGCGATGCTATGTCGGACCTGGTGCGGTCATGCGGGGAGATTTCGGTCGTGTTGTGATGGAGGAAGGGTCTAATCTGCAGGATAACTGTATTATGCATGCCTTTCCCGGTATGGATTGCGTGATCGAGGTGGATGGTCATATTGGCCATGGCGCAATCCTGCATGGCTGCCGCGTGAAGCGGAATGCGCTGGTGGGCATGAATTCCGTGGTGATGGATGGCGCAATTATTGGCGACAGCGCCATGGTTGCCGCCATGGCTTTCGTTAAGGCCGGGTTTGAGGTGCCAGACGGTATGCTGGCGGCGGGCACGCCTGCGAAGATTCTGCGCGCCCTGTCTGAAAAGGAAATCGCCTGGAAAGAAGAAGGCACCAAGGATTATCAACGCCTGTCTGAGCGTTGCCACGCGACTCTGACATTGTGCGATCCCTTGGCTGAAGTGGAACAAAACCGCCCAAAGCTCAGCGCCGGAGAGTCCATCCCGCTGTTTCAGACGAAACGGAAGTGATCAGAGATTAAACACTTATGCAGAGGTGGAAATCCGGGGGCGACCAAAGGCGGTGGCGGAAATTGTGCTTTCGATAAAGACCGCAAAGGATCCAGCGACGGTTGCAATTCGGTCATCCCGACTGGTTTCGACCTTCACCTCCAGGGCTCCGGCTTCATCGGCGCGGCTGCGGGCTTCTGTTTGGGCCAGTGTCAGTGCAGTGCTGGCAGCATTTTCCAGATTGTTGAAATCTTCAATCCCAGCTGGTCCATGAACCCGGAACAGCCCTTCCGCGGGGGAGGTGATTAGGATTTGCACCCGTTGACTGACGCCCCCGGCAACAGCACCGACCGCATTGCAGACATCGGCATAGCGCGGCACGTCAAATTCTGTCCGCAAGCGATGGGCGATTTCGGGATAATAGGTTTCCGCCGGTGCCCCGATGCCAATCAAGGGGGATTTCAACGTGATATCAAATTCCACCAGATTTTCTGACTTTTCCTTGGTGGTATTGCTGCTGAAGGCGGCTTTGAAGAACGGGGTCGCACTGCGCAGTGGCATGTCCGTCATCACGGCTTCAACCACAGCCGCACAGGATTGCACTGTCAGTTGATCGATCACGGCCAGGGCCAGTGCGCGTGCATCTTCGGCAAGGGGCATGCCTGGCCTGCGTTCGGTCCGCGCGGTCAGTTTAGCGCATAATTCTGCAGCCTCCGTATTCCAATTGCTTTGCAGGCCCAGAACATGGGATGCATCGGACGGGGTGAAGCCTGACAGGATGACCAGACCCCGATCCACCAGCCGCAGCAACGGTTGTTCCGGTGCGCGACCCGCCAGCAATTGTTCCATGGATTTCGGACCCTCCTGCAGCATGTCCCAAATCCGCTGCTCGCCCTTGCTCAGCGTACCACTTTTCATGTCCCGCAGTTTCAGGGCGAATATCCCATCATTGGGCTTCGGCCACATACGGTCCATCTGGGTTTGCAGGGTCGGTATAACGGTTGCGTGGTCACGGGCCAGCAGGCTGATTGGCACGCGGCGACGGGGACCGACCTTCAGGCATTTTTCCTCATCCAGGCCGATTTCGCTGTCACCACCCAGCCCGACTGTGTGAACGGCAATCGCCTCTACCATCGTGCGATAGCCACCGACATAGGCCCCATCCGCGGCCAATACGGGTTTTCCGTTCTTTAAAACTGCGATATCGGTGGTGGTGCCGCCGATATCTGAAATCACGCAATCTTCTCGTTGGCTCAGGAAGTTCGCGCCAACAACACTGGCCGCAGGACCGCTGAGGATTGTCTCAACAGGCCGGGTCAGGGCGGTATCAGCGGAGATTAGGGAGCCATCGCCCTTCACCACCATCAAAGGTGCGGTGATGCCATGGGTTTCCAGCATGCCACCAACCGCCAGGATCAATTGATGGATCAACGGCACCAGACGGGCATTCAACAGGGCGGTTAAGGCGCGGCGGGGCGCATCCAGCGCATTGGCCAGTTCATGGGCGCAGGTAACGGGTAGGGCGGTTTCCGTACGGACCAGATCGCGAATGGTGGCTTCATGACTGGGGTTTCGGGTGCCGAAATAGCCGCAGATCGCCACGGCGGAGACCTTTTGCGCCAAGGCCTTAATCTGCGGGCGCGCTGCATCCAGGTTCAACGGCTCGCGCTCTCGGCCATCCGGGTTATGTCCGCCTGCGAGGAACAGCACTGGATCAGATCCCATTGCCTGGCGCAGTCCGGCACGATCCAGGGCCTTATCGTCCTGTCCAATCAATATCAGGCCGACAGGGAAGCCATGTTGTTCAACAATTGCATTGGTCGCCAGCGTGGTCGACAGGGAAACAAGGCCGATAGTGGATGGGTCAAAATCCGGAAGGCCTGCTAAGGCCTGGGCGGTGGCATCGCTGACGCACAGCGACAGATCATGCTTGGTGGTCAGGGATTTTGCCGATGACAGGACCTGGCGTGTTTCGTCATCAAATAACACGGCATCGGTATAGGTTCCCCCAGTATCAATGCCCAACAGAACCGCCATCGCTTAGAACCCATCTTTGGTAAAAGAATACACTGGATGGTTAGCCTATTCGCATTGGACCGGAAAAGCGTCAATCGTGGTTTTACCTAAAAAAGCCCGGATTGCGACATCGCGAATGGTGTCGTGGTAGAGTACGGACTTCAGCACCCTGAAAACCGCCTCTCAGCTGCGCTTTCTGTCCAGGACATAGTTGCTGAACGCCATATCGGCGGAGAAAATATCGTCGATCAGAATCCGGAAAAGGTCTCGCAATTCCTCAATGCCGATCTGATCGCGCAATTCACATTCTCCAAGTATGCGATATACGGTTCCCAGTGATTGATCATGATGGACCATATGCTGATGCAGATATGGATAATTATAGTCTGACATCAGGCGCTCTTCATCTTTGAAATGGGCCAATAACAGATTTCCTACTTCCCGTGCCTTTTTGACTGTTCTATATTCTGGATTATCGATGTTCTTGCGAACATCATCCAATGCAGCGACAATTGTGTCATGATCGTGATCAATCTTATCGACATTTATCTTGCCTGATCTGGGCACGAAGAATTGAAGATTCTTCATTCCATCCCCCTATCTTTCATCCAGGACACTGTTTTTTATCTTTATAGATCGTTACGGTTTCACCATTCTTGGGATACTTAAACTACTATTTCACGGTATTGTTGTAGGATAGGAAGAATGAGATGAAGCAACCCGCTAGTGTCGCCTCGCTTGAGGCCTTGGGGCGCGTTCAACTAAGCGAAAACTTTTTTATGCGTGATTTCCTGTTCAGTGAAATCGCTGCGATGCATGGGTTATCCAATGCACCGGAAGAGCCCGATGTCGCGATTGCGGCTGGAAAAATGCTGTGCGAAACGCTGCTGGAACCGTTGCAGGAAACCTTCGGGCGGATCGCCATCCGATCAAGCTATCGATCCCCCACAGTGAACAAATTTGGCAATGAGAATAATTTGAACTGTGCCCGGAACGAAGCAAACTATGCGCATCATATCTGGGATAAGCGGGACGCACAGGGGCGTCTGGGGGCCACGGCCTGTATCGTGGTTCCGTGGTTTGCAAAACGGTATCACGATGGCGCCGACTGGCGGGCCTTGGCGTGGTATATTCACGACCATATGCCGTATCATACGCAATACTTTTTTCCGAAGCGCGCGGCGCTGAACCTGAATTGGCGGGAACAGCCAGAAGGGCGGATCGATAGCTATATCAGCCCGAAAGGCTGTCTGACCAAACCGGGTATGGATAACCATTCCGGTGATCATGGGGACTGGTATCCGGACTTTCCGACGTTTCGCGGATAGGTGCTTGCCCGGCATTGCGCCGCACTTTAGGGTCACCCTAATCCCTATCCAAGAAAGCGTCGGTCATGAGCCATACCGTTGAAAAAATCGCCTTGAAATCCCCTGCGCCTGGAACCGAGAGATTCCTGACAATTCACCGCTTCGGCACGATCGGGGCCAGGCCAAAAGTGTATTTGCAGGCTGCGCTGCATGCGGATGAATGGCCGGGCCTGATGGCGCTGAATCATTTGATTCCAATGTTGGATCACGCTGACAAAGCCGGCCGCATAGTGGGGGAGATCATTTTGTTGCCCTATGCCAATCCAATTGGGTTGGATCAACGGCTGGGTGGCGCAATGCCAGGGCGCTATTCCTTTGATGGGGCGGGTAATTTCAACCGCAATTGGCCTGATTTGTCCGCCGCTGCCGCCGCGCATATTCCCCAAGGGTTTACCGGCGATACAGGTCAAGATATCGCCACATTGCGTGCGGCCCTGTTACAGGCCGTGGCGGACCTGTCGACCCGGACGGAAATTGATCATTGGCGCGCGCAGCTATTAGGGCTGAGTATCGATGCGGATTATGTAATCGATGTGCATTGCGACCAGGAAAGCCAGGCGCATCTGTATTGTCATATTTCCCACACGGATATTGCCAAACGCATGGCTGCGGCCGGGGATATCCCGATTGTGTTGCTGGAGGAAGAAGCCGGCGGGTTCAGCTTTGATGATTGTAATGCGGGCGTATGGCGGCGCATGGCCGGTTTGGTCGACAAGGCCGACACACTGCCCATGGCTTGTTACGGCTGTACGCTCGAACTACGGGGTAAAGATGATGTGAATGATGTCTATGGCCAAAAGGATGCGGCGGGTTTGATGCGGTTCATGATCGCTGAAAGGGTCATTCAGGGGGATACATCGAACCTGGAAGGGCCCGAGCCGTATCGTCTGGATGAAGTGGACGTGATTTATGCCGAAACCGGTGGTTTAATCGCCTATAAGGCGGAAATTGGAGAATATGTCCAAGAAGGTCAGTTGATTGCAGAGGTGATTGATATCACCGCATCAGACCCCCTGACCGCGCGCACACAATTGGTGTCCAGAACAGCGGGACTGTTTTTTGCCCGGATTGATTTGCGGTTGATTTCAGCGGGCGAGGGGGTCGCCAAAGTCGCTGGCCGCAAGCCTCTGGAGCATCGAAAGAAAGGCGCTCTGCTGGAAGCCTGAATACCGCCGCCGTGCAGCGTTATTTTGCTTTTTTGGTTATCTCATTCGGGTCTCGAAGAACATATCCGCGGCCCCATACGGTTTCGATAAAGTTCTGACCATTTGCGGCATTTGATATCTTTTTGCGCAGTTTGCACACAAAGACGTCGATGATCTTTGCTTCCGGTTCGTCCATGCCCCCATACAGGTGGTTCAGGAACATTTCCTTAGTCAAAGTTGCCCCTTTGCGCAGCGCCAGAAGCTCCATGATCGCGAATTCTTTTCCGGTCAGATGAATGGGGCGTCCTTCAATCTCTATCGTGCGGGATTCCAGGTTGATCTTTAAATCGCCCATCGTGATGACAGGCTGGGAATGACCATGGGACCGGCGCACGATGGCCTGAATGCGCGCCATCAGTTCGCGCTTATCAAACGGTTTCGTCAGATAATCATCGGCGCCATAGCCCAAGCCCTTGATTTTGTTTTCCATTTTTCCGAGCCCGGACAGGATAAGGACCGGTGTGTCGATACGGGAATCGCGAAGACGACGCAGAACTTCGTATCCATCAATATCGGGTAACATGATGTCCAGGATAATCATGTCATAGTCATACAGTTTCCCGATTTCCAGACCATCTTCACCCAGTTCTGAATGATCAACGATATAGCCTTCAGATTTCAGCATCAGTTCAATGCTTTGTGCTGTTGGCCGATCATCCTCCACAAGTAGTATGCGCATGTCGATATCCAGTGTTTCGCCTGCGTTTGATATAGGGCTGTAAGGTATCACGATGCCACACCAATAAAAATAGCCATTGCTGTGACAGTTGTGCAAAGGGGCTGTTGAAACACCGGAATCTGCCATAGATTTCCACTAGGCAGTCATGAAAGGAATAGCGTGTCGACTTTGTTGGACCATCTGATTACGGATCTGTCCCGGATCCCCGATCGTCGGATTTTTGGGCGGGTCGCGGCTGTTCAAGGGATGTTGGTAGAGATTGAAGGCGTCGAAGGGCATCTTTCAATCGGGGATCGATGTGTCCTGTCCGCCCGGCGCAACAAACAGATCATCTGCGAAGTCATTGGATTCAGGGACCACCGTGCGCTGGCGATGCCCTATGGGGCCTTGGAAGGGGTTGCGTTGGGCGCGCGGGCGGAGGTGCTGAATTCTGAACCGGTATTGCACCCCACGGAGGATTGGTTGGGGCGTGTTATCAATGCCTTCGCAGAACCCGTTGATGGCAAAGATCCATTGGAAATGGGGGAAACGCCCTATCCTATCCGAAGCGCTCCCCCTGCGGCTCATACCAGGCGGCGACTTGGGGGCAAAATCGATCTGGGCGTGCGATGTTTAAATACCTTCACCACCTGTTGTCGCGGTCAACGGATGGGCATTTTTGCCGGGTCCGGCGTCGGGAAATCTGTATTGATGGCGATGATGGCGCGCTTTTCCGAGGCTGAAGTCATTGTCATCGGCCTGATTGGGGAACGGGGACGTGAGGTTCAGGAATTCATTCAGGATGAATTGGGTGAAGAGGGGCTGGCCCGTAGCGTTGTTGTGGTCGCGACCTCTGATGAGTCGGCCCTTATGCGGCGTGAGGCGGCGCATGTGACATTGACGGTGGCGGAATATTTCCGCGATCAGGGAAAGGACGTCCTGTGTCTGATGGACAGTGTCACCCGCTTTGCGATGGCGCAGCGTGAAATTGGGCTGTCGGCTGGGGAGCCACCTGCAACCAAGGGCTATACCCCAACAGTCTTTTCCGAATTGCCACGCCTCTTGGAACGGGCTGGTCCCGGACCAGATATCGGAACGATTACCGGCCTTTTTACGGTTTTGGTTGAGGGGGATGACCACAACGAACCGATTTCAGACGCCGTGCGCGGCATTCTGGATGGTCATATCGTTCTGGACCGCACCATCGCCCATCGCAATCGCTTTCCCGCAGTCAATGTTCTGCGCTCGGTCTCGCGAACGATGCCCGACTGTAACACGCAAGAGCAGACAAAGCTGGTCAACAGGGCACGGCAATTGCTGGCATCCTATGACGATATGGCAGAATTGATCCGGCTGGGCGCCTATCGCAAAGGGTCGGATCAGTTGGTTGATGAGGCCATTGCGTATAATCAGCCGCTGGAAGGATTCATCGGTCAGGGAAAGAACGAACTGACGTCCTTGGAGCAAGGCTATATCGACCTGGCCGAGGTACTGAATGAACCCTATGAGGCTGCAGGCTGATGGCGCGGGATACACTGGACACCCTGATACGCTTGGCCGATGCGGAGATCGATACCGCGCGGCTGGCCCTGCAAAAGGTTCTGGCAGAGGAAGACGCTGTCCGGGAGAAGTTGAACGAACTCGCAGTCCAGGTGGAACATGAAACCGGTTTGGCAGCGAAAGATCCTGATCTTGCGCGGCAATATGGCGTTTTTATTGATCATGTGAAACGGAAACGGCAAAAGCTGAATGTGCAGCTGGATGCCATCAAGCCAAAAGTCGAAGCAGCCCGCGATGCACTGGCGGAGGCGTTCGCCAATCAGAAGAAGTATGAGATCGCGAAACAGAACCGTAAGGATGCTGCAGACGCAGAGGGTAAGCGCAAGGAAGGTCTGGTCATGGATGAATTGGGATTGAATGCGTTTCGACGCTCGCAATAGGAACGGCTCACCTTACCCCTGAAGGATACATTAGAACGTCATATTTTATATTTTACGCATAATTGTTCGGTAAATTTTTATAGAACGATACTTTGTTGTGTTTTTTTTAAACCATCACTTTCAATCTGGACTTTCTTGTCTACCCAGATATGGTGCGCGCGTTTGGGGGCTGGATTTGTTAAGGATAGTCAATGCCCCACACTATGTCATCAACTTGGCCCACGCTTGAAATACAGACGTCGGGACGATTAGGTTTTGACGAGCAGAATGAGATTCTATCGTCCGTTGTTGAAATATTAAGAGCAGCGCCTGTTTCTGTTGTTCATATTGATCACAGCACAGCCGAAATTGTTGGTACTACGGAAGAAGCGCATGCCTTTGGGCACCGTGTGGGAGAGGCGCTGAAACCGTTCGAGAAAGTATTTGTTGCGATCTTTGTCGGGAATGAAGCTCGTGTTGCACCGTTGGTGGATGTTTCGGTTATGATTGCCAAGAAACTGGGCGTTCGGATCAGTACATTTAACGACTTTGACCGATTGGTTCTACAAACCAGTCGTCATTTGACGGACCTGATCTAAAATCCTGGAAGGCGGGACAACAAGGCCGGATTGTCCCAGCGCGGGCGCCGGTCTTCTATTAAAACCGCATGGCCGGCATCCAGCCCATCCCGCGAGGCCGTGACGCAGATTTGCAGGAATCGCGGCACCAATTCGTTGTTCAGATCGTCCAAGACCATTGCCGCCAGGGATTCCAGCGTTTCCGTCTCTGGCAAGGCCGCTAGATAAATGCCAAACGCATCTTCCTGAATCAGGAGCTTATCCGGTACATACCGTAAGCACACCGTAGCGGCATCGTCGCTGCTCTTGCCGACAACTTTACATAGATAGTCGACCCGGGGCAGGGGATTGCGGGTCGTTTCTATACGCGCCTGGCGTTCCAGCCGCGCCTTTACAATTGCGGCATCCTGGGCCAGGGCATCTGCGGCGGTCTGGGAAACATCTTTTCCGGTTTCTGTCATACGGTCAGCCCTCCTGCGCCTGTTCCATGACTATCACGATCTGGAACCAAATCAAATTTGGGCGTCACCATGAAATCCACCCGCCCTGTCAGTCCTAATGCGGTTATAGTATCCGCGAATAGATCACGAATATCCTCTCGCCCTTCCGGGGGCAGGGGGCGTTGGGTGCGCACCATCAGGTCTACCTGACCTTCCCGCGCCAGACCATCCAATTGAATGGGTCCCAGGCGGCTGAAATCGGCTTCAATCACAAATCGTTTAGGTTGCTTGCCGTCTCCCGTATTGCCCTCATCACTGTCTTTGTCGGGTCTGTCGCGGATATACAGGCGGATCTGTTCAACCTGACCATTGCTCATGAAGGGTAATGTGCTGACGCGCCAATCCTGTCCTGCGGAATCGCTGGCGCGGCCCTGGCTTTGCGCCATATCACGATCCAACCGGGACAGCGTGCCGGACTTACCGCTGTCAGCGGCTTTCAGGCTGCGGGCGATATCACTGCCCAGCCATTTATCCGCCCCGCCCTGTCGCAAAGTGCCCGCCAGAAAGGCAACCGCCAGGCCTAATTGTCCGTTGGGCTGTGGTATCAGGGATTGCGTCAGGCGTTGGGCGGCGGTGGGATCGGTGCTGCGCAACAAAGTGATGGCATCCTGTAGGGCCTGAAACCGCATTCCGCCCTGGTCGATGCTGGCAAGTCCGGGGGCAGGCAGTCTGGGTGCGCCCACCATATCCAGCATCAACTGTGTTCCAGCGGGGGGAGAATTGGGCAGCGATATGGAAACTGTACCAGCGGGGCTTTGAACCAGGGTGGTGCCGCCGCTGGATTGTCCGGTAACAGTGCCGGTGAAGCTTGTCGTTGTTGCGGTACCCGTCAGTGCCTGTCCCTGGGGGGCAATGCCCAGAACCCGCAATTGAACAACGGTCCCGTTGGGTAAGGCGGGTGTGACTGGCGCGGGTGCTCCTTGTGGTGCGGGGGCTGGGCCGGGTGTTTGTCCGGACGCCGCGGTTGCCTGCACCGTTGATTGCCCACTTATCGCGGATGGCACAATAGTTCCTGTCAGTACGGACCCTTGTGTCAGGCTGGTTACGACGGCGGGTTGTGGAACGGTCTGTGCGGGGGCAGTGCCCGCCTGGGACGTGGCAGTCTGTTGTTGCCCGCCTGCCGTGGCGGTGGCGCTTCCGGACTGTGGCTGCAGGGTTAAGGTTGCCGGCGTGCCCAGGGATTGCAAGGCCATGGCAAGACTGGTCCCCGTTGGCAGGGCAAGGCTGCTTTGCACCGTCAGGGTTTGTCCCGATTGTGTTGTCAGGGTCAACTGACCCGGTTCAGGTCTGGCCGTGACTTGTGCTGCAATGCTGCCGCCATTCTGCAAGCTTTGCAGCAAGGCCGGGGGGATGCTTGGTATCGTGGCCGTACCTGACGGAAGTGGCGTCGCAGGGGCGGCGCCAGCCGTGCTGACAGGGACGGATCCCGCAGGAGGCGTTGTCGGTGTCTGCATCTTTCGTCCAGCCGGTTCTCCGGCCGCCCTTCTGATGTCCAAGTGTATCACAGGATCCGGGTTGTGTCCGTTCTGACCCAAATGCCCAGATTTAATAGAATGCAATACGCAATATTCAGGCCATTTGGCCCTTCATAAAGGAACAGAAAACGGAATCAGTATAGATTGCGGGCGATTGCCTCTACATCTGTTGCCGCCTCTGATGTCGGGGACCGCGTGATCAGCGGTTGCTGAGCGCGAATGGCCTCTCGCACGCGGGGGTCCCGACGGACAATCCCGGCCAGACCTGGCGTGCGCTTCAGGAAGCCCTGACAGGATTTCGCAAGCGTGTCATACGTCTTGCGCCCCCGATTGACGCTTTCTGCGGCATTTACGACAACCTGGATATCCATGCCTGGATGGCTGGCCCAGCCCAGCTTTATAAAGGCATAGCCATCCGTCAGGGAGGTTGGTTCATCATTCACCAACAGCATCACCCGGGACGCCTGTGCGGCCAACATCTGTACGGTCTTATCCACGCCTGCCCCCAGATCAATCAGGACATGTTGATAACTGCCGGCCAGCGCAGTCAGTTCACGCCCGACCCGTTCAATGCGGGGCGGGGGCAGGGTCGCCAGGCTGCCGCTGCCGCTGCGCCCGGCCAGAACATCAAAATTGCCTTCCGGGAATCGTTCCACGCATTGGCTCATCCGGGCCTTGCCGGCGATGGCCTGGCCAAGGTCATGTTTCGGCATCAGGCCCAGTTGGATATCAATATTAGCGAGGCCAAGATCGCCATCGAATAACAGAACCTTACGGCCAGCGCGGGCCAGGGCATGGGCCAGGGTGATGGCAAACCAGGTCTTTCCTACCCCACCTTTGCCGGATGCGATAGCGATCAGATTGTTGGTGGGCCCTTCAGCCGTCATGATGCGCGCACTCCTTTGTCGCGGACATCCACTTTCTCCTTAGCCTCGTTCGGTAACAAAAGGCGCGCCAGCATGGTTGGATCCAAAGGGGTTAGCCCGGCCCCGATTTCCGGCGCCATGGATACATCGGTCAGGCTTATCCCGGCGGCATATGCGGCCGATAGAACTGACCCTAATTTCTTTGCCATATCCAGACCGGTTGTTAACAAAGTGGTGGGGCCAACCGGGCGAAATGCTTCTGCCAGGTCGGCGGCTTCCTGCGCATCGCGACCGGCGGTCAGAACCAGCACGGTCAGGGGCTTGCCAGCCTCTGCCAATTCCACCAGATGGGCCAGATCCTTCATATTGTATGGGTTGGTTCCCGGTGTGTCGATCACGACCATTTCCTTGCGCTTTATATGTGTCAGGATCGATCCCAGCGCCTCTGCGTTCGGTGCTTCATAAAAGGTCGCATCCAGCCGTTCCGCATAGGCACGCAATTGGTCGATTGCGGTGACGCGCACGGGATCCGCCGCCACAAGGTTGATGTCGAACCCCTCTGCCAGCGCGGCGCGGGCGGCGATTTTGGCGCAACTGACCGTTTTGCCAACCCCAGGCGGCCCGATCAGCATGATGGGCGCATCCCCTGGGCGTTGCGGCAGGGCGGCGAAGGTGAAAACCCGCGCCAGGGCGTTTGCCAGAACGTCGGTCGGGCTGCTGTCTGTACCATCGGTCGCGGCGTCGATCAGCCGATCAATCAGGGGGTTAGGCACCCCGTGCTGTTCCAGGGCTTTGGTCAGATATTCCAGGGTTTCTTCTGAGGCACCATCACTGAAAAAGTCAAAATTCTGTTCGTCGGGATCAATCGCCGCGGTAACCCTTGCGCCCCGACTGGCGTCATCCTCGTGGGTTGCCACAATAATGGCATGGGACCCCAATGTCTGGCGCACAAGTTCCAATGCGCCAGCAAGTGTCTCTGCGTGAAAGGTCTTAAGTCTCATAGACTACACATACCGTTTCACTTAAATTTGGTCCACCGTCTTGATCTTGGCCTTGGGGTGGATTTCGTTTTGGCTGATCACAACCGTAACCGGACGGAACCGTTCAATAACGGATCGGACAAAGGGCCGAATGGGCGGGCTGACCAACAGGGCAGGGGTTTCGCCCTGCATGGCCTGGCGCTCAAAAACGGTTCGGACTTGATTGATAAAGTCCTGCAGTTTTGATGGTGCCATTGCCAACTGGCGCTCTTCGCCCTGTCCGACGATGCTCTCCTGAAAGCTCTGTTCCCAGGCGGGCGACAGGGTGACCAGAGCGACAAAGCCGGAGCTGTTGGTGTTGTTGTCTGATATCTGGCGCGCCAGCCGTGATCGCACATGTTCCGTGATCTGCGTCAGGTTGCGGGTATAGCCAACGGCCTCTGCAACGCCTTCCAGAATTGTTGGCAGGTCGCGGATGGAGACCCGTTCCGTCAACAGGTTTTGCAGCACGCGCTGTACAGCCCCCATGCTGATGGCGGTGGGGATCAGGTCGGATACCAGTTTCTGCTGGCCCTGCGGCAGTTCGTCCAACAGCTTCTGTGTCTCTGCATAGGACAACAGTTCGGACATATGGTCCTTGATGATCTCCGTCAGATGCGTGGTGATGACGGTCGCGCTGTCGACGACAGTATAGCCGCGGAACATCGCTTCTTCCCGCTGATTGTCCTGAATCCAAACGGCGGGCAGGCCAAAGGTTGGTTCCACGGTTGCTTCACCGGGCAGGGAAATCTTCTCCCCGCGCGGATCCATACATAGCTGCATCGCGGGGCGCAGGTCACCGCGTCCAGCCTCAATCTCTTTAACCCGGATGATATAAGTGTTGGCCGGCAGTTGCAGGTTATCCTGTATGCGAACAGCGGGCATGACGAATCCAAGGTCTGACGCCAGTTGACGGCGCAGCGCCTTGATCTGGTCCGTCAGTTTATGTTCCTGCGACGCATTGATCAGGGGCAGCAGGCCATAACCCAATTCAAGCCGTATCAAATCGATTTGCAGGGCTGAAGAGATCGGCTCGTCCTTGGGCACGGCTTCCGATGCGGCTTCTTCATCCAGGATGCGGGATTCTTCGTCCAGTTTCTTCTTCGCATTGGCTTGGGAAACCATGAAGGCGGCGGTCCCTGCCAGTGCGGCCATCGTCAGGAAGGGCCAGGCGGGGATACCAGGGATCATCGCCATCAATGTCAGCAGCGCCGCCGCGATCCCCAGCGCGCTGGGATAGCCGGATAACTGACCAAATAAGGCCTTGTCGGTTGCGCCGGTGACGCCCGCCTTGGTGACCAGCATACCGGCGGCCACGGATACGATCAGGGCGGGGATCTGGCTGACCAGACCATCACCGATGGTCAGCAGCGTATAATTTTCCGCAGCATCAGCCATGGACATGTCGCGCTGGACCACACCAATAATGATCCCGCCGATAATATTGATAAATGTGATCAGGATCCCGGCAATGGCATCGCCGCGCACAAATTTGGACGCACCATCCATCGCCCCAAAGAAGGAACTTTCGCTTTCCAGGTCTTTACGCCGTTGGCGCGCCTGATCTTCATTCACCAGGCCAGCAGATAAATCGGCATCAATCGCCATTTGTTTGCCGGGCATGGCGTCCAGGGTGAAGCGGGCGGCGACTTCCGCGATACGCCCGGCACCCTTGGTGATAACGATGAAGTTGATCAAAACCAGGATGGAGAAGACGATTACCCCGATGACATAGTTACCGCCAGCGACAAAGCCGCCAAATGCTTCGATCACCTGACCGGCGGCATTGGTGCCGGTATGTCCTTCCGACAGGATCAAACGCGTGGACGCGACGTTCAGCCCCAGTCTCAACATCGTGGAAATCAACAGGATTGTTGGAAAACTGGTCAGTTCCAGCGGGCTTTGAATAAAGACAACGGTCATCAGGATGACCACGGCCAGAGTAATTGAAATCGTCAGGGACAGATCCAACAACCACGTTGGCAAGGGGATCAGCAACAGCACCAGAATGGCCATGATGCCGATGGGCAGGAACAGTTCCGGGCTGGTCATACCCGCACGAATGCGGCGCCCGGTGACGCTGTTAAATCCCGTTGTTCCGGGCGTCTTTTCTGTCCCTTCCGTCTGCGACATGGCTATTAGCCACTCCTTATGACGTCACACCCGGTGGCGGAAACCGCCACGCATTCACCACGTCTGTCACGATTCGCCGGGCGCGGGGACGGCGTATCCTTCTTCGGAATATTGTTTCAGCTTATTGCGCAATGTCCGGATTGAAATGCCCAGGATATTGGCCGCATGGGTGCGGTTGCCAAGATAATGGCCCAGCGTATCGATGATCAGGTCCCGCTCCACATCCGCGACGGTGCGCCCAACCATTGCGCCTCCCGCTTGTTCCTTGCCTGCTTGGTCCTTGCTGGCATGGCTTTGATCCTCTGCCCCAGAAGGCAGCGGTGACATCGGGGCCGCAGGGGCTGGGGCAGGAGAGGACGGGGCAGGCGACATAGCGGGCGCAGGATCGGTAGCAGGGGCCTTGGGCTTTTCTGTCAGCAGGATCGCATCCGTGTCGATCTCTTCCCCCGACGCCAACAACACGGCGCGATGCATGGTGTTTTCTAATTCCCGCACATTGCCTGGCCAGTGATAGGCTTGCAGCATGGCGCTTGCCTCTGCCGACAGGGTGCGCGCGGGCGCGCCGTTCGCCTCCGTATATTTCTTGACGAAATAGCTGGCCAACAGGGGGATATCCATCGGGCGTTCCGCCAGCGACGGCAGATCCAGATTGACCACGTTCAGGCGGTAATACAAATCTTCCCGGAATTCCCCAGCCTTCACAGACTCCTGCAAATTGCGGTTCGAAGTTGCCAGGATTCGGACATCAACCTTGACCGGCTTGCTGCCGCCGACTCGATCGATTTCACGCTCCTGCAAGGCGCGCAACAGCTTGGCCTGAAGACGCGGATCCATTTCGCTGACTTCATCCAGCAGCAACGTGCCGCCATTGGCTTCTTCAAACTTGCCAACGCGGCGCGCGATGGCACCGGAAAAAGCGCCTTTTTCGTGCCCAAACAACTCGCTTTCCAGCAGGTTTTCGGGAATGGCGGCACAGTTGACGGCGACGAAGGTTCCTGTGGCCCGTCTGGATTTGGCATGGATATAGCGGGCCATAACCTCTTTACCGGTCCCGGATTGTCCGGTGATCAGGACAGAGGCGTCGGAGGGTGCAATCTGGTCGGCCAGCTTGATCACCCGCTTGGTTGCGGGATCGCTGTGAATGATGCTGGTGCTTTCTTCGGCAACGGCTTCCAGAACCGCAGCAATCAGTTCCGGATCCGGCGGCAGGGGAATGTATTCCTTGGCCCCGGCGCGGATGGCGGCAGCGGCGGTCTGCGCGTCAGTACCGTCCATGCCGCAGGCAACGACGGGCGTATTGATCCGCTCCGCCAGCAGGGCCTTACACAGGCGCTCTATATTCAGGCGCACGTCGATCAGGACGACATCAGCCCCTTTGCCATTGCGTAAATGCTCCAGCCCCTGGTCAATCGCATCGACCGCCGCCACTTTCGCGCCGCGTTGGATGGCAATTTGGCTGGCGCCTGTCATGTGCCCTTCAAGGGTTCCGATGATGAGTAGTTTCATGGCCTCTTATCCGAAGTAATCCACCCGTTCGGACGGGGGCAGTACGGTGTTGAACAGCATTTCCAGGCGGCGCGGGTTTTCCTGACGACCGATAGACGACGCCGCCATGACATAAAGCTGATTGAGTAACATATCCTCCGTCGCATTTCGTTCCATCTTGGACGCAAGCGGCGTGAACACCACATTAGCCAACAGCGCCCCGTAAAAGGTGGTCAACAGCGCCACAGCCATGGAGGGTCCTATGGAATTTGGATCATCCAGATTGGCCAGCATTTGTACCAGACCAACAAGGGTTCCGATCAATCCCATAGCGGGCGCGATCTCTGCAGCCTTTTTCAGGATCGATACAGAACGTGTCTGGCGTTGCGCAATTGCCTGAACTTCGCGGCGCATGATCCGCTCTACATCCTCCCCCGGCGTGCCATCGATGACCATGGCAAGGCCAGCGCGCAGCATTTCGCGGTCTTCAACGGCAGGCATGTAGTTCTGAATGGCTAGAACTCCGCGATACCGCGCGATCTGGGCCAATTGCAGCAGCTGCATCGCAGCCTCTCCCGCATTCAGGCCACTGCGAAAGACGGTCCGGCCCAATGTCGGGAACAGGGCCATCATATCCAGTATCGAAAAACAGGCGGTAACGACCCCAAAGGTTCCCCCAATGACAATCAGGATTGAGGGCCAGTCGACAAAGGATCCTGGACTGCCGCCCAGCACAATCGCCGCCCCAATAAGGATCGCCGCGCCAATAATCCCGAAAATTGTCGCAATATCCACCGACCCCCGCGTGGAAGGTTGGGTGAGGGGGCGGTCTCCGCCAGAGCCCGGTTGGGTATCGGTTGCCATTCCCGCCGTGTATCCAATCAGTTCGGTGATTTATCGGATTTGATGATTTCCGTCATGGTGACACCAAGTTTGTCATCCACCAGCACCACTTCGCCCCGCGCCACAAGGCGATTGTTGACGTAGATATCAATTGCTTCGCCGACCTTGCGATCCAGTTCAACGACCGCCCCGCGTCCCAGCTTCAACAATTGGCTGACCTGCATGGATGCCTTGCCCAGAACGGCGGCGACCTGTACTGGAATTTCATAAACCGCTTCCAGGTCGCGCGCACCGGTTGGGGCCATCAGTTCGGCCGCACGTGCGTCCAGATAATCTTCCTCGCCCGCGCCTTCTCCCAATTCCTGAAGGTCAAAATCCGCCATGGACCCGGATTTCTTTTCTGGCGCGTCGCCACTTGCCGCGTCGGTCGTTGGGGTGTCGTCGTCAGTATCATCGGCCATAAAATTTACTCCTTATCTTGTACATCGCCTGCATCCGGTGCATCGGTTTCCAGTGCGCCCTGGTCGTCTGTAGTTTTGTCATCGTCCATCGCAGGCGGCGTTTCCGGCTCACTGTCGGCTTCTATTGATTCCAATGTGCGTGTCACGGCGCGCTCAATTGCGGCATCGACATCAGCCTTGATCGTTTCATAGCGTCGTTCTGCCCCGCCAGCACCCCAATCAACCCGCACATCAGAAGCCCCCATATCTTCTTCTGGACGCAAGCGGATCACACCCTGAAATCCGGCCCGCTCCGCAGCTTTGTTCAGGCGATCTCCCAACAGGTCCGCCGTTTCCTCAGACAGGTGAATTGACAGCCGTCCGGGATCCTGTAATTCGGCCAAACATTCCGTAACCACCGCCATCGCTTCTTCCGCGCCGTGGTTTTTGACATAGATCGGCATCAACTTGTTCATCAATTCCTGCACCATGCGTGCCATATTGGCCTGCGCACGCTCATTTGCCTTGCGCTGTTCTTCGCCAAGTTTGGACACCATCGGGGCCAGTCGCTCCAACAGGTCATTCAATTGCCGCTCCAGCGTATCCATCGCTTCGGCATGGCCCTCGCGAAACCCGTCCGCATGACCATCCATATAGGATTGTTGCTTCTGGGCGTTCATTTCCTCTTCGCTGAAGCTGATTTCTGGTTCCGGCTCCGGGATATCCTCCGGCGCGGGCTCGGCATTGGCGGCCGGCTTTTTCTTTTCCTGGTCGAATTCATCGAAAGACCGCTCAAACATGAACGGTTTCATTTCCTCTGTTTTCGCCACTTTCGCCATCACAATTGGGCCTCACCCTGCACCGACATTAGTAAATCAACTCATCTTCAGCGCCACCTTCGGAGATAATGATCTCTCCTTTCGCGGCAAGGTCTTTGGCCAGATTGACCATTTCCATCTGCGCTTCATCCACATCCTTCAATCGGACAGGTCCAAGGGCATTCATATCTTCACGCAGAATTTTCGCCGCGCGCTCGGACATGTTCGAGAAGAACAGTTCCTTGATCTGCTCTGACGAGCCCTTCAAGGCTGTGCCCAGTTTGTCCTTATCGACATTGCGCAACAGCGTTTGAACACCGCCCGGATCCAGTTTTTGCAGATCCTCGAAGGTGAACATCAGGGACTTGATCTTCTCGGCACTGTCGCGATTGCGTTCTTCCAGCAAGGTCATGAAGCGGTTTTCAGTATTCCGATCCAGGGCATTGAAGATTTCCGCCATCATTTCATGGCTGTCACGCCGGGCCGTGCGCGCCAGGTTGGTCATGAATTCGTTCCGCAATGTGCGCTCCACATCGTCCAGCACTTCCTTCTGTACGGCTTCCATGCGCAGCATCCGCATGATGACTTCCATCGCGAAACTTTCCGGCAGGGCACCCAGTACACGACTGGCATGGTCGGACTTGATCTTGGACAAAACAACCGCAACGGTCTGGGGGTATTCGTTCTTCAGATAGTTGGCCAGCACGACTTCGTTCACATTTGCCAGCTTGTCCCACATGGTGCGCCCGGCAGGACCCCGGATTTCTTCCATGATCTGGGATACTTTGTCAGGATCCAGGGCCTTGCTGAGCAAGCGCTCTGTAGATTCATAAGACCCGACCAGTGATCCTGTAGACGAAATCTGTTCGGCGAATTCCGAGAAAAGCCGCTCCACCAGATTTGAGCTGATTGTGCCCAGATTGGCCATTGAAGAAGAGATTTCCTTGATCTCCTCGTCATCCATATAGGTAAAGAGCTTCACCGCGTTTTCTTCACCAATGGCGAGGATCATCATCGCGGCTTTGTCTGGCCCGGTCAGGCCCCTATAATCGTCGCGTATTCTCATGGTGCTGGTCGTACCAAGTTCTCTGTTGCGCCCCAGGAATCATCATCGCTGCGTCCAGCCGATGCGACTTCCCGTATATCAGTCATCCCCTTTATAAAGCGAGTCCGCATAAACCAACATGAGAAACCTACATGCCGTGTCCAATCAAGCATTCCAGAAGGCAAGACGGTACCGGCACGCGGCTTAATCAGATCCTTGATACATCCATGTGCGCAGGATCGATACAGCTTCTTCGGGATGCTTTTCGATAATTTCGCCAATTTTCTTAAGCGAAGACGCCTTCACGCGCCCTTCAATATTGGCGATATCAATCATATGTTCGAATTCTTCCGTACCTTCTTGCGGCATCATGCCCTGACCACCGGCTGTTGCAATCGCATTGCCGCTTTGATCGGTCAGCATGGTGGGGGAGTCACCCGCGCGACCGGCGGCGGTCTGGTGCTGCATATCAAACAGCTTGGTAATCAGCGGTCGGACAATGATCAACGCGATCAGCAGAACCACAAGCCCGATGACACCGGTTTGAACCAGTGACCAGATCCGGCTCTTGGGCAGACCGAACATTTCTTCTTCATCCAGCGTATAGACCGGAACATCTTCGAAGCGCAGATTGTGGATCGTCACCTGATCCCCGCGCGACAAGTTCACGCCTGCGGCGGACTCGACCAGTTCCCGCAGGACATTCATCTCGTCCTCGCTGCGCGGCTCATAGGTGCCATCCGGCTGGCGGATACCATCCACAACAACGGCGACAGAGAGGCGATCCACGCGTCCCGGGGGCACAATGCGCTCTGTCTTGGTGTTGCCGGTCTGGAAATTCTGGATTGAATCGGTGCGGGCGCTCGTTTCGGTATTGCCCACCGCGCCACCATCCAGGGCACCTGCATCCGGCAGATTGTTCCCAACAGTCACGGTATCCTGATTGGCTTCCTGAGACGATGACGTATCTTCAATCTCTCGCGATGACACTAGAACCTGCTGTTCGGGGTCATAGGACTGAATGCTGGACGTTTCCTGCGAGAAATCCATTTCCGCGGATACTTCCACGCGGGCTTTGCCCACGCCGACGACCCGTTCTAACATCTCAGTGACCTTGCCGGAAAGGCGACCCTCAAAGCCGGACCGCATATCCGCAACATTATCAGGATTCAGCGTGCCATCACCCTTGTCACCGCCGCCATGCAGCAGGGTACCGCGATCATCGACGATCGTGATACGGTTTGGATCCAGGTTCGGCACAGCGGTGGAGATCAATTGCTGAATGGCGGATGTCTGGGACCGATCAAGCCGATTGGCGCCCTGCATTTTAATGACAACGGATGCTGTTGCTTCCATCGGTTCACGGGTAAACAGTTCCCGCCGCGGCAGCACGATATGCACGCGGGCGCCACGGACATTATCGATGGAGGCAATGGTGCGGGATAACTCCCCTTCCATTGCGCGCAGCTTGTTGATTTCCTGAGTAAAGCTGGATTGGCCGAGACTTTGATCCCGGTCAAAGATATCATAACCGGGGACTGTGCCGCTGAGGCCTTGCTGGGCAAATTCCAACCGCAAGGGGCCAACCTGATCACGCGGCACGGAAATTTGGGATTGATCCGTCGACATGCTGAAATCGATCTGGCGGCTGGCAAGTTGATCCGCGATCTGGTTGGTGGCCTGGGGATCCAGGTTTGAATAGAGCAGGGCCATTTCCGGTTTCGTGCCAGAGATCAGCAGGAAAATTAACAGGCCCAGCATGACGGCCGTGCCAGCAACGCCCGCCGTCAGGCGCGCCATCCCGAAACTCCGAATCAGATCAATTAGATTGCCCACAAAACCGCTCCTCGTATTTCCGACCGCCAGCGAGAACACGCCCTATTGGCCAATTCTCTTGTCGGATCCCCTTGTGTCAGATCACACTTGGTACTCAACGTCACTGCAACAGATTACGCACTTACCGGGCGCCTGAGCGCTTCTGCGCCATGATCTGCCAGATCCTTCTTAACACGCATGGCGTCCCTCGCGGAGGACAACCAGTCTGGCTCGTCAAAAAAGGCATTCTGCCTCGTAACTTTCGTAAAAAATGCAACTCCCGCAAAATTCACACCAGTACGACTCGATTCTGCTTCCTGGCGAATTACTTACAACGACTCATCGATTCGATAGTTTGTAAGCATATCTTCAAGCATTCTTGCCCAAAGTAAAATTAGGAATTCGCGCGGCAAATTTTGCCTATCTCTCGGCAAAGATAGCCGATATTCGCACCAGCGCAATGATAAAAACACAACATATTGAAGAAAATACAATGTAATTCGCAGCATTCAGTAACGCATTGCAAGAACTCGTCACGACGCGTTTCTGCAGTGTGTGAGTCTTTTCAAGTGTTTACGATTCGCTTTTAACTTATCGATACTGGCGCAAGCGTGTGACGCGTAGACCCCGAACACCATGCTGGGAAATCAGGATACGCCATCCATTCAACTCTTCCCTGGTCAGGTCATAGCGTTTGCAGGCTTCGTCTTCGGTCAGGACGCCCGTATCAATCGCTCTGACAACCTGTGCTTTTCGTGAGATCACCCATCGTTCGGTATCTGCCGGGGGCAGGGCGTTATCCTGCTTGGGCTCTCTGTGCTCTATCTTGCTTTGCTGTCCTGTCATCCGGGCCGTTGCTCCAGTTAAAGAATTTATGGGACGTTGCGTCCGCTGCCGGTCGATTATGGTTTTGTGAAGACCAGCAATTAGAAACAAATTTATATAAAATTTTATGAAATTCGCAAGTAAAATCCCAAAAAATAATGGGCGCGCCCAGAGGACGCGCCCAAGTAATTGAATTCAATGAGTTTACAGAGTTAGCGTTTGGCTCTGATAAGTTCGTCCAACATCTCATCTGCAGTGGTGATAACCCTTGTATTCGCCGCAAAGGCGCGCTGGGTTACGATCAGTTTTGTGAACTCGTCAGCCAGATCGACGGTGGATTGTTCCAGGGAGGAGGGGGCAATCAACCCAGCCCCGCCCGTATTGGCAACTTTGACCACGGCCTGACCCGAATTGTCGGTCTGGCTGTAGACGTTCCCCGATACCGGTTTCAGGCCATCGGCATTGTTAAAGGTGACCAGCGGAACCTGGAACAACTGGCGGGATTCGCCATTATCGAACAGGGCTGTTACGACACCCAACTCGTTGACTGAGACAGAAGAGAGGGAGCCAAATTGCTTCCCATTCTGATCCACATCATTCAGCACGCTGGTACCGTCAAACTGTGTCACACCATTCGTGCCGCCAATTGTCCCGAAGTCGATTGCGATTGTTTCACGGTCCTCAGAGGTGGCACCATTGCCGTCATAATCTATTACCAGATCCAGGACACCCAGCGCCGAATTCCCTGCCGCAGTGATATCCCCCCCGGCAAGGTTCGATCCGACCGAGGCCAAGGTACCGTTCGGATTGAAGGTAATCGTGCCCAGCACGGCGCCGTTCGCAATCAAGGCTGTATCGGCGACGCTGTCAGTTTCTTCATCCCCATCGGAGAGAATGCCATCGCCGGCAGTACCACCGCTTGCAGCGGGTGTCCCATCATCGATTGTGATTGTGCCATCATCGTTGGCGTCGATATCAACCAGGGATGTGCCGGCGCTGGTCGCACCGGTGATGGTCCAGGTATTTGCAGCTGCGCCTGACTTCGTGAATGTCAGGGTCAGGGTCCGTTCCGCCCCCTTGCGGTCGAAAATCTGGACGGAGGTATCATAGGTTCCGCCGGTCGCCGTCGCGTCCTGCAAGTTCGCGCTGAGCGATACAGAGGAAGTCGAGACTGGTGCTGCGGATTGACCCGCCACATTGACGCCATTCATGGCGCTGAGCACGTTTGTCACATCAAAACCGGTATCCGTTGCATTGCGCGGAAAGCCCATCAGATAGAACCCGGCGGTATTGACAAGGTTTCCGTCTTTGTCAGCGCGAAATTCCCCGGCCCGTGTATAGAAAATGTCACCGGTGGGCTCATAAACACCGGTTGTCGTGTTGAAGGTCAGCCCATCGGTCACAGCAAAAAAGCCGTTTCCGGAAATCGCGATATCCGTCGATGCCGTTGAGGCGGCCAGCAGACCTTGAGCATTGATTTCCCTACCCACACTGGACTGAACACCCCCAGAAGCGAAGGCTGATTCAGACCCTTGCGTCGTTACCAGAGTCGAAAACCGGGCGCGGTTCACCTTATAGCCAACGGTATTCACATTGGCGATATTATCTGAAATCATCGCCATGGATTGGCTTTGAGCGAACAAGCCCGACACGCCTGAGCGCAGACCACCGAAAATACTCATTGCCTAACTCCTCTTTTCCTCAAAGGCGCAATCTGGGATCATATCCTGATACTGCGCGGGGCCATTGCTAGGCCGTTGGATCCTCAACACGAAGCACTTTACTCAGCGGAATTTTGACAGGGCCCATCAACAGCGTTGTTGTCCCGCCGTCAAATTCGACACCTGTTACGGTTCCGCCGGTTTTGTAAGTTGGATCAATTGGTTCATCGTCTTCCGTCACGGCACCAACCTGGAAGCTGTATGCCCCGGGCGGGACGGGGTTGCCGTTCTGATCTGTACCGTCCCATGAGACGTCATGATCCCCATATGTGGTTGGCATGTTCTGAACCAGTCGCACCAGTTCCCCCGCGCCATTATAAATTTCCATTGTCGCGCGCTTCGCTTCTTCAGGAAGGGCATAGGACAGGGTAACGGGATCACCCTGGAAGTTGACTTCGTTATAGTCAGCCTTGATTTCCTGCCCAATGTAGCCGACGGCGGCCGTAGCCTCGTTCTGGCGGTTCAGGGTGATCAGGTCTTCCAATTGACCGCTTTGCCGCACGGATTGTTCGACATCCGCAAACATGACCAGCTGATTGGTAAATTCGGTCGTGTCCATAGGGGACAAGGGGTCCTGATTCTGCAACTGGGTCGTCAGAATGGTCAGGAAATTGTCGAAGTTATTTGCAAGACTGTTCAACGCCTCCGTTTGCTTCTGGGATTGCGTTGGCACATTGGTCTGCGTCGATAACAACGAATTGATATCATTGGCCATGGTTTGCTCTCCTTATGCCGATGTCGCAACGGATATGTCCGCCACATCGGGCATGGTTCTATCCGGAATTGGGCGCTTAGATTTTAACATCCAGTCGCCCATCTCCATCGAAACCACCGGTTTGTTCAAAAATGAAACCTGTATTGATCAAGTCATCCAATCCATCTGCGGTTTGGCCTGACACATTATTCCCCTGGGCATGGTTCTGCTGTGATCCATTGCCCGAATTTTGATTCTGAAGCGTGAAGCTCAGACTGTTCTGGTCTGCCTGAAGACCGGCATTGTTTAATGATTGCAGAAGGGTGCGCGCATCCTGGCGCAGCATATCCAGAGTTTCCGGACGTTCTGCTGAAACAATCGCAGTCATCTTGCCTTCATGGGTCATTTCCATTTTGACCTCGACGCGCCCTAATTCAGCCGGACGCAACTGTATGGTGATGCGATCATTGCCCTGGGCCAAACCACGACTGATATTTACAGCCACTTGATCTGCCACGACATGTGCAGGAACGGGCGGCGGGCGTGAGGCGTTGGCTGTGGGGGCGGGCGTACCGCGCTGTTGAATGCTGTTATTCGCGCCCAGGCTGGCTGTCGTACCAGTGGCGGCGTCGACAGTGGTGCCGCTTTGCGTTGATCCGGTCAGGCTGGAAGCTTGTGTGCCCATACTGGTCGCGACCTGTTGTGTATTAACGGTCGGATTAGCAACGGCGGCGGCCTGTTGTGCGGCCGCTCCAACCTTCGAAGGATCCGCGCCATTTTGCGCGGCATTTGCGCCTTGTGCATTTGCCTTCTTGGAGTCGCCTTTAACCCGGTTAAAGATATTATTGACCGCAGAGTCTGCCTCTGCTGTGGCATCGCCTTCCGCCTCGGCCTGAGACAAGGCGGCGGCATCGCCCTTTTTGGCTGCGGTGTCGGCGGCCACTGCGGCCTTTGCCGATAGGGTGTTTTGTGGTTGCGACGAAATCTGTGCCGCGTCATCCGTAACCGTTGCCGTCATTTTTGGTCCCGAATTCTGGACGGCCTTCTTAGCCTGCTCCAGAATCTCGGGGGAGACGCTTTCTCCCTTCGCAACCTGGGCTGCTGCAGCCTGTTGCGCTTCTTTTGCTGAACCGTTGGATTGCGTGGCGGCTGAATTGGCTTTCGCGTCGCCCGCCTGTGTGGTGCCTTTTTCAGAAGAAGCCGGGGCGGTGTTCTCGTTAGCGCCTGTGCCAGTCTGCGCGACGGAACTGCGATCCGCGGGTCCATTCTGTAAATCACGCCGCTGGGACGGCTCCACTGGGGCGTGGGCAACTGGCGTTGTGCGATCATCCTGGTCCCGATCATCCCGGGGCGCATCGTCAATGGATTGGTCGCGCGCACGGTCGTCGCGGCGATTGTATATCGGTGTCGGGTTCTTGTCGGCGCTGGCCTTTTCCGGCATTTTAAGCTGTTGGTCCGCACGGGTGAAATTGACATTGGTTTCAAGGCGACCCTTCAGAATCTGGGCAAATCGCGCTTCGGCAGAAGGCGCAGTCTCCTTGTCTGCGGTGTTCGCGCGATCTTGTTGCGAGCGGCTGGTGTCCGTCGCGCCAAACAGGTCTTGGGTTTTGTCGTTCACAGTGTTTACGGACATAATGTGTCTCCGGGGTCATTCCTGCCTGGTTAACAGCAATCTCCGGGCCAGTTTCAATTGGCATGCTTAAATATATGAATTATATATGATTTTTAACGTCGGAACAGAATGAGGGGGAGTATCGAAGCGTCCATGTGGGCAGTTTCATCCGAGCAGATTTAGTGCAAGCGGGAATCTTCTGCCGTGGGGCAGTCGGCATCATCGCCCATCCCCAAAAAGCAAAAATGCCCTGGATACAAGGCACCCCTCAGCGCCCCGAAACAAGCGCTGTCTGTTACTGAAACGTCCTACGCCGAATAATTCGGTGCGTCAGATTGAGGTATCAAAGGCGCGAGACGCCGAGTCCCCGCGAGTGCTGATACGGTCTACCTGAGACTGCAGAAATTCAATCAGGTTTTCCGATGGAATGCGGCGCAACACTTCTTCCGTGTTGGGCAACAAAACTTCCAGGAAAACCACATCGGTTTCCGCATCAATACCCACACGAGTCTTCAGGCCCTGAATCTGCAGTTCTGGCAGAGCAGAGACACCCTGTTCCCGAACGGAGCGTTCCTGACGACGCAGGGCATCATCCTCACGGGTATTGGGTTGCGCAGAATCAGTCGTCGCGGTGACGACATTATCAGGCACGTTCTGAACCGTGGTGGTGGCCCCGGCTTGTGTGGTTGCGTTTGGTGCCTGCTGAGTCTGGCTATTCTGCGACAGCGGCACAGGGGGTGTAACGTTGATTTCCATTTTAAACCTCCTCGACAGCTTCTGCTATCGTTCTTATGGTCCTTAGAGCATTCAAAAACCGGCAAAAGTTCCTAAAAACTCTAATCCATAGTGCATAATATGGCTGATTTTGTGCAAAATTGCAAGAGGTGTCGATTCGCCGCACGGGTTGGCGTTGTGGGCGACACGGCTTATAGTGAGGTCTAGTCCCGCTGCAGATGTTATTAGAGGAACCGGTCATGCCCCTGCGCATTAAACTACCATCGAAAGAACGTATCATTATAAATGGGGCCGTCCTTGAAAATGCGGGGGAGGCGACAACGATCATCCTGCACAATCACGCCGACATCTTGCGCCGCAAGGAAGTGATGAGTGAGGCCGACGCGCAAAGTCCGGCGCGTCGGGTCTATTATGCTCTGCAATGTGCTTATATGTTTGAAGATGAGCGTCCACGCTATCAACAAATGGCGCAGGAGTTGCTCAATCAATACAGCTCCGCTGCGCCCAGCAGTGCAGATATTATTACAAAAATTCAAACGGAGATCGGTGCAGGGCGTCTGTACAACGCGTTGCGGGCGTCACATTCCTTGATCGAGCACGAAACAGAACGCTTCAAAAGTCTTGGTCTTTGGCCAGGCCTTGAAGAGGAATCTGAATTTTACGATGAAGACCAGGACGCCTGATACCGCGTCAGCTAGACAGATTTTTTACAGGCATAAAGCCGATTTAAGGCTTCGGTGAACGGCGTTGTCGGCGTTTGCGTTGTAACGGACCGCATTTCAATTAATATCCAGTTATTGCATAGTGAGGGATATCCCTAAGTTTTGTTGACAATCCTAGTTTCGTAATGTTACTTAGGGATATGGCTAACTATGAATCAAATCTAGACCTCTGCTTCTCAGCTCTTGGTGACCCAACAAGACGTATGATCCTGCAGCGTCTTGCCCAGGGGGAGGCAAGTGTCAGCGAACTTGCCAAACCGCATGACATGGCGTTGCCGTCCTTTATGGAACATCTGAGAAAACTTGAAGCGGCGGGTTTAGTAACGACCAGAAAGCAAGGACGCACCAGGACATGCGAATTGTCCCCGACCGCTTTTACACCAGCAAAAAACTGGTTGAGCGAGCAAAGCGCTGTATGGGAAGCGCGTCTTGATGGTTTTGATAATTACATCAACACCTTGATGAAAGAACCAAACACATGAATCTCGACCCAAATACCGACCTTACATTTACCCGCAGGCTCAATGCCCCTCGTTCTTTGCTATGGGAATGCTGGACGACACCGGAACACATCAAACATTTCTTCATGCCCAAACCACATTCTATTGATAGCTGTGAGATTGAGCTGCGGGTGGGGGGCAGGTTCAATACCGTCATGAATATCGATGGTAATCAAATACCCAACGAAGGAGTATTTCTTGAGATCGTGGATGGTCGGCGTCTGGTGTTCACAGATACGTACAGCGAAGGATGGAAACCTGCGGCTGATCCATTCATGACCGCCATTATTGAATTCGAAGACGACGACAAGGGCGGAACAACCTACACAGCGACAGTTCGGCATCGCTCGCCGGAAGCCCGCCATACGCATGAAGAAATGGGGTTCTTCGAGGGATGGGGGACGGTCGCAGCCCAACTTGAAGAATACGCGAACCGCCTCGGGTAAGATGGTGGCACGGCGCTATCAAACTATGGTTTGTTTGAATTGCAGTTGTTAGCGCCGGCCGCCGCAAGGGGCGGCTAGCGGTTCCGATTCCTGATGAACCTATCGCGGTCGTCCGAACGTGCTGATGGGTGTGTAGATCCAGTTGAATGCACGAATTCGGCGGTCCAGTTCCACCGGATCCACATTTCCCGGGACAACACGCATGGCATTGTATTGGGCCTGTGTCGTTTTCTGTCCCGACCACTGGACGCCGTTCCCAGGAATGTCCCGGTCCAGTTGTGCAAGCGCGGTTGCGTTCATCAGGAACAAGCGGGCCAACCGCTGATAGGCCAGGATTGCGATTGCATGAGATGTATTGCAGTTGGCAATTGAGAAGATCTCACAATCCAATATTTCCCCTTCATCGACACGCGGCACCATGCGATGGAATGTGACGCCGTATTCCTGTTCACCCGCATAGCAGGCAAAAGCAGACGGGCGATTGCCCGGATAACTGGGGGGGCCTGGATGAAAATTGTAGCCGCCGTTGGAAAAGGCGGCCAGAGCATAGGCGGGGGCGATAATGGATGTCGAAAAACCGATCAGTCTGGCGCGCGGCGACAGCTTCGGTAGGGCTTGGTCTAACATTTCAAGGGTGCTGGCATGTGCCAGGCTGAGGCTGGTATCGATCCGTGAAAAGGCCGCAGCCTGAAAGGCGGCTTCCGGTTCATTCATAAGCAGGACGATATCGATTGGGATGCGCGCCGATAAAGGGTCGGGCGGTAGCGAAGACGCTGGTTTTTCCGCGTCTTCTCTCACGCCTCTCGATCGGTTTTGTCGGCGCTGACCTGACTGTCTGCCGGAATGTTTGCCGGGGCCTCTGCCGCGTCGGCCGGGGGCGTCAATCCATGCAGCTCAGCATATTCTTTTCGCAGCCGTTCTGCCTCTTGCGGGTCATCCGAAGGGCTGCCCAGAAGGCCTGCGCCAATCTGCCGGTTGATGTTGATCAGCACGGGCAGCTTGGAGGCATCTGGAGTCCCGATTAACTCAGCAGATTTCTTGTCGATAAAATTTGACAGGTTGATCAGGTTTTCCCGGATTTCACGGGGCGTCTGGCATTCTGGATCAACCAGTTCTGCCTGAAAGATTGTCCAGACACGCCAGTTCAATCGAACGACATCGCGGATCGCCGCGCCGTCGTCTGGGTTTCGTGCAGCCTCATCCATGCGGCGTGCTAATTCAACCAGCGCATATCCTTCCGCTGCTTGAGGAGGCGCTTTTTCAAGTGCTGCACGTTGTTGACTTGCATATGGATTGGACATGCCTACCCGTTCTCTTGTTGATAATCTATCGGCAAAGGGATCACTCTAAAGATGCTGAATTGCTCCGATGTTCTCCACCTTATACTTTGTCAGTATAGAATACATTCGTAAAGCGAGCGTTAACGTAACCTGGGACAAAATTATAAGTAATTTACGAGTGATAGACGGTTTGTATCGGCGATTGTTGAATAAGACGCTTCCAACTGTGTACGCAATGCGGCAATTCGCGTCGCGACTTCTGCATCATTGGCGACAGTCAGGTCGGTCAGTGCAGATTGTGAGATGTTGATGAAGCTGGTGTGTATTTCCTTGGTGCGCGACAGTTCATTGATAACTGTGCCGTTGCGCGCCTGTAATTGCCGCAGTTCAACGCGCGCGTTATCCAGGGTGTTGCGGGCTTCCCCCAGGAATTCTTCGCGTTCAGGCTCTGTCAGACCAGTTTGCGCGGCGGACTTCAAGCGCAGGAGCCCCTCAATCAAATTCTGGAAGGCGGGTTCATTGGCCGTGATATTATAGACGATTGGTTGCGAGTCGGCGATTGTGACCTTCATCGCCTCATAGGCTTTTGAATCGACCGTGCCTGCCGCTGTGAAGCCGGTGTGATAGGATTCTGTCGTGGCGGCGCCGCCCGCATCAACCACATGCTCCGGCAGCGTATCCGCGGTTTCAATTGCATTCGCCGCTGCCGGGGCAGAGCCCAGGTCGGTGGCGTTGTAAAGCGACAGGGTACGAAGGTCGCGCACAGGCGCATCGCTGAAATTGGTGCCAGCAAAAATAAACCGGTCACCCAGTTTGATATTCAGGTTGGCCTCTACTTCCAGCATGAAGTTGTTGGCCAGAACCGTTGTCGTGTTCGGAAAGTCCACATCATTGGTCGACAGCGGCTCGGCGGCATTCAGCGCATCCGTTGCCACCTGGACAAGCCGCTCCAGGATCGCGTCATAGGAATCCGTCGTGCTTTCCGTGATATCGATCGAGTTTGTGTAGGCTTTTCGCGCCTCTATATCTTTGCGCAGGTCAACAATTCGCGTTGAATCCTTGCCATAGAATTTCAGCTCTTCAAATTTATTCCCGGTGCCAAGCGAATAGTTCAACTGATTGAGCTTCGATTGACCACTGTTGATCAAGAAGAGATTCTGGCTGAGCGTGCCTGTCGCGCTGACTCTTGATACCATGACGTCCGTTCCTTGTTCTGGCTGGTTTCCTGAAGGTCCGCTTCTGCGGGTACAACTGTTTAGCCTGATAGGGTTTAAGCAAACTATGTGCCAGAATATGGCGTGAACGACATGGGCGGGGTATTTTCTCTGTCAGGCGATGGAATATTTTTTTGAAAAAGGCTCTTGACAGGGTTGTAGGTCCGCCCTTATCTTCCGGGTTACCGAACAACTCGGTCCGTCTCGCAGAAGCGTGACGTTATATTTGGCAATCCAGAAAGGACCATAGCCATGTCTTCAGATATTACCCTCACAGGTGCACAACGTAGCGCTCTGCTCACACTGCAGAACGTTGCTGATTTGTCTGACCGCACACAGAACCGTTTGACGACCGGTAAGAAAGTAAACTCGGTTGTCGATAACGCTGTGGCGTTCTTCCAGTCCAAATCCCTGAATGACCGCGCGGCTGACTTTACCGACCGCAAAGACGGCATTGATCAGGGCATTTCATCCATTACCGCCGCTCTTGGTGGTCTGGAGCAGCTGGATCAGTTGCTCAAGCAGATGAAAGGTGTCGCGGAAGCATCGAAAACTCAGACAACGACGGAACGTGCTTCTGCAACCACTCAGTTCCAGGAATTGGGCAACCAGATTTCCCTGCTGATCGAAGACGCCAGCTATCAGGGCTTGAACCTGTTGAACAATACCGGGTCTCAGCTGGATGTTGCCTTCTCAACGCGGACATCATCCCGCCTGCAGGTTGATGGTTTTGACTTGAACGCGACATCCGTGACGGCGACCGGAACCCGGTCTTTGTTTACCGGGATCAACACGGTCAATGCTGCCGGTGGTTTTGACGCTTCGCTTGATTTCGTTGGTATTTCGGCTTTGTCGGGTACCGGCTTGGCCTCTACCGACGCAATGACCTTCTCGAACTTTAACCAGATCGGGACCAACAACTCCTATATCGGCGCTGTTGATCAGATCATCACCAACTTGGACTCCGCCATTAGCCGCGTTCGTGCGACATCGGCTGAATTGGGGACCAACGTTGCTATTCTGCAGACCCGCTTGGACTTCACGAATGAATATGTGAATACCCTGCAGGGTGGTTCGGACAAGTTGACCCTCGCGGATCTGAACGAAGAAGGGGCCAACCTGGTCGCCTTGCAGACCCGCCAGCAGTTGGGCATTCAGTCTCTGTCAATCGCCGGTCAGCAGCAGCAGGCCATTCTGGCGCTCTTGAACTAAAACAGCCTTAGGGTTGTGACGGACTATTGATTTTGGGGGCCCGGTTTTTATCGGGTCCCCATTTTCGTTTCAGCCATCATGGGGTGTGCCTGTTATCGGATCTCTGCAAGAAAAGCTGTCGAAAGTCATCGAATCATAAGACTTTCACGGTAGCGGTCCTGTACCGTCACTCGGCGCGTCCTCCATTCAGAAAGCCTTGGCCCGATGTCTGATGATTTCCATCTAAATATTTCTGACTTTGACATAGATTTTTCGACCCCATCGGGATTGGGAAGCACGTCTGATCCCGTGCAAGAGATTCTGACGCTGTTGGAAGAGGATAAGACAGCCGAAGCGTTGGATAAGGTTGATGCCTATCGGTCTGTTGTTGGCGCGACCCCTCTCATGCGCCACTTGCTGGCTTTGACGATCTTCAGGCTGGGCCGTTTGCTTCCTGCTTTGAAAGTGATGCGGGCTGCCCATGAAGATTTGCCCGATGCCTATGAGCATGCCGAAATATTGTCTGTGCTTTACTCCTCTGTTGGAAAGCACAGTGATGGCGTTTTTTACGCGAAACTCTCTACCGCATTGAAGCCGTATTATCCACAATATCAATTGGTTCCGTCCTGGATGACGTCTGCTGGGACTGCGTTATTGGCGACAGAGGAAAATCCCCTCGTGGATTATGGCCATGGCTATCTGTCGAATGGCGATGTCACAAAGGCGACGGCCTGTTTCCTGGATGCAATTGAACTGGATCACCAGAACGCGTCGGCCTGGCGCGGATTGATCGAAGCAAAACAGCGAAATGGTCAGGTCGGTCACAGCCTTAAGGCAGCCGAAGCCCTGGTTGAATTAGATGATCATAATGCGGATGATTTGTTGCTATACGCACGTTGTTTGGTAAATGCCGGTATGACAGGGAATGCCTGGACCGCCGCGCAGCGGGCACTGCAGGCTGAGCAGGAAGATCCCGTTTCTATCGCAAAATGTCTGCCGGGGCTGGTGCGCTATGATGAAACAGTTTCGCCAGATCGAGCCTTGGAACTGGCGCGGTCCTGGAATACCCTTGCTGATCTTCCCAGAGAGCCATTGAAAATCACCACACGGAATTCCGATGATGAATTGTTCCGCGTCGGTATCCTCAGTGGGTCGATGCATATCCGCTCAGAACGTGCGCCGTTCCTGTCGACGATTGAGGAATGCCTGTCACGCACCGCGCATATTTACTTCTATGCAAATAATCAGGTGGAAGATGCCATATGCCGTCGCCTGCGACGGGGGGCGGCCGCGTGGCGCAATATCTATCGCGTGGATGATGAAACTGTCGCGACCATGATGCGCAATGATGAAATTCAGGTGCTGATTGATCTGGATGGGTTCGATTGGACGGGGCGCCCTGGAATTGTTCAACGCATGCCGGCCCCGGTGGTTCTGTCCGCCTTTGGCGCGCCGGGCTGTATTCCCGGGGCAGACAGGGGCGCTTTGGCATTAGGGGAACCAGATTTCCCGCTATATACCGACGCAAAACAGGCGGTTGATATCCCCACCGGTCTGTCGACCTGGCCCCTATACGAGGATATGGAAGAGGATATTCCAGACTCCAAGGTGACGGGCGCGATGCGTGTTTTAATCGATGCCCCGGTTGGTCGACTGTCCGAGTCATTCTTGCAATGCGTGGCGGATTCCGTGCGCCAGGGCTTTCATGGCACGCTGGTCCTCTATGGAGAGGGCGATAATGACGAGATTACGCAGGAGATACTGCGGGAGCGTTTTGCAAATGCTGGTCTGAATCTGAATACGGTTGAGCGTGTTTCAAGACAGAGCCCGTTGGATGAAGTGATTGATGGCGTTGATTTGGTGCTGGATACATTTCCACTTCCCAGTGTTGAGGTCGCGTTGACAGCGCTGCGCCATGGGGTGCCTGTATTGACCCTACAGCCGGATCGGCCCGAAAATGCGGCGGTGGTCAGTCTGCTGCGCAGTCTGAAACTGGACAGATGGGTTCAATCGGATGCGGCCGGCCTGGCAAAAGAGCTGGCAAATCTATCAGCTGATCCGCAATCCTTAAGATCTACACGGCAGGATCTGGCAAAAAGTGTGCTGGATGCAGGGACAGTTTTGACGATCAATCAGCGTGGCCGGGAATTTGCGGCCCTGTTCGATAAACTTCTGGCACAGGCGGCGGAGCAAGCATGATTAAGATACTGGATCTGACCAAGGACCCCGAAGCGTGCGAAAGATTTGAACGCAATCTTGCTGCCCTGGCGCGGCATGATCCGGACCTGGCACAGCAATTGCGCGCGATTGATACGCCTGTTTCAAAGATCGTAGAAGTCGGCGACGATCTTAATCTGGATATCGGTCATACGTTATTTTATGACACCGGCGTCCGACAATTCGTGGATGAACAGTATTCAGCCTATGCCGCCGATCCCTACCGCATTGAAATTGGCTGGCCTGTTCGGGATAACTTCCCCCCGCAATTGATGACCAAAATGGCGATTAAGCGCCTGACCTATGGCGCAACGGCGCTGGGCATCGAAAAGCAGAAAGAAAACAAGCAGCAGGGCATAACTGGATTTGCCGTCTCTATCGGTGTTGGTATTGGGGATCATATCGGCCGCATGCTGAATGATTATGAGGCGCAATCCCTGATCGCCGTGGAACAGTTCATCGAATTCCTGTGGCATTCCTTATATCTGAACCCCTGGGATGAATGGATTGAACTGGTTGAACGCCGTAAGGGTCAGGTTTTCTTTATTCTGGATGACAATGCCGTTTCCGTGTCTTCGGAACTGACAACCGCCTTGCGATCAGACAATGGCGGCACGCTGGATGGAACGCTGGTTTACACCCATTACCGGTCGCATCTGGTGCGGGAAATTCACAAGGGCCTGTCGGATCAGATATCCTATATCGGGTCCAATCGTGGATTCTTTGAAGACGAAAACATCATGATCATGAACGCAACGCGCAATTTCCTGGCGCGCGATTATGCTGTGTGGCGAACCCGGCCAAGACGGGAAAAATTATGTCCGGCCTTTGTTGTGGCGGCGGGGCCATCGGTCGATATGGCGCTGGATACGATCCGCAAATACAAGGATCAGGTGGTCCTGATTTCCTGTGGGTCCGGCCTTAAGGTTCTGCTGTCTCAGGGGATCCGGCCAGATTATCATATCGAGGTCGAAAACACCTTCGGTCAGGCGGAAATCTTAGAGCGTGTTGCGTCCCAATATGACCTGTCGGGCATAACCTTTGTTGGGGCCGCGACGGTTAACCCGCGCACCGCCGCTGTTTTTGACAAGGCAATATTCTTTCATCGCGACACGGTCTGCTCGTCTCGTTTTTATGAAATGAACGAAGAACCGATGTATCTGGCGGTGCCAACGGTTTCCAATGGGGGCGCCCGTTTTGCCTTGGGGATGGCGTTTAAGGAGGTTTATCTGTTCGGCGTCGATTTGGGCAGCCGGATACCAGATTATCACCATTCCAAGTCGTCTGGGTATTACACGGATAAAGACTTCATGTTCTCTTTCCATGGCACGAAAGAGTCGACCGAAATGAACCTGACGATGGACGGGAATTTTGGCGGCACAGTAACCACCCATGATGGGTTCCTGCTGAGCCGCCTGTTCATGCAGAAACTGACAAAAATGTTCAGCAGTTACACGGTTTACAACTGTTCGGATGGTGTCGAGATTCCGGGTGCCATTCCAAAACTGCCCCAGACGATTAAACTGACATCTACGCCCAAGGACCGGGAAACCGCCTTAATGTATGCGGATCGTGAAGTGGAAAAATTTGCCAAGGGTGAAGGCGTTCCCCTGGATCGGTTCTATGATCTGCGGCAGAAGACGGTCAATTGGTATCAGGACATTTACGCAGCCATCGCTGAGATGAAGACCGTGACCAAACCGGATCCATTCGCATCCTATGGAACTTTATGGAGCCTGTTTCAACCAAAGCCCGGCGAAGGGTTTGACCCTATCATGGCTGTGATCTGGCAGAACAATTACGGGACTTTGATGACCCTTTTTAATGTGTATTTCCGAATGCACCGTCGGGTGACGGAAGAGGAAGCACCCGCCATTTATCAGCTTTTTCTGGATGAGCTGAAGGGGTTCCTGAACGATATGGAAGTTATCCTGTTGAGCGTCCTAGATGAGTTGATTGGCGAGGTCGAGGCCGTAGCGGCAGAGAAGGTCAAAAGTGCTTAGGCACGGAGAGCGGGATTTAAAATGCACCTGTTTGGAATTGATCTGGCGGAACGACCGGCCCTGATTGCGGAAATTGGCGTCAATCATGAAGGCGATGTCGATAAAGCGGTTGAATTGGTGCGCCTGGCCGCGACGGCAGGGGCCGATGCCGTAAAGTTTCAAAGCTATACGCCAGAGCGCTTTATCGGCGCGGCGGATCCAGATCGCCTGGCCCGTGTCACGCGCTTTGGTCTGGATGAAGCAGCGCATCTGCGTTTGAAGGCGGAGGCACAACAGCACGGCGTCGCGTTCTTCTCCTCTGCAATCAGCGAGGATTGGGTGCCCTTTCTGGCACAGCATTGTGCCGCGATAAAGATCGCCAGCGGGGATGTGGATTTTGAACCGGTCATCCGTGCGTCTGCGGCCACAGGATTGCCGGTTATTCTGTCGACCGGTACGGCGACATTGGAAGAGGTCCAGGCAGCGGTGGATTGGGTCATTTCCGAAATGGGGATGGAGGCAGCGTCGGCGCGACTGGCCCTGTTGCATTGTGTTTCTGCCTATCCAACACCCCTGGAACAGGCGAATTTGTTGGCGATTTCGACACTGAAGGCAGTATTTCCGGATGTCACTATCGGCTATTCCAATCACGTCATGGGACCAGAGGCCCCGATTGCCGCAGTCGCCCTGGGCGCACAGATTGTCGAGGTGCATTTCACGGATCAGAAGGAGGGAAGGGCATTCCGCGATCACAGCCTATCTTGTGACGCAACGGATCTGGCCTATCTGGCCCGTATCCTGCCGGGCGTGGCGGCAAGCCGGGGCGACGGCGTGAAGCGACCACAGCCCTGTGAAGACGGGGTTGGGCCTGCCATCCGCAAAGGGCTGGTCGCGGCAAGAGATCTGCCCGTGGGGCATGTTATCACGGGTGCTGATATCTTCTTCGCCCGGCCTGCGACGGAATTTCCGGCGTCCTGCTATCACGACGTATTGGGTAAAACCGTGACAGAAGCGGTGGCCAAGGGGCATTCCTTGCGCCGAACCGCCATTTCGGGATAGGGCATTATGTGCGGCATTGCCGGGCGCCTTGCCACATCGCCGCTGTCCCCAGATCGGCGCGCTGTTGCCATGTCACGCATGACCCAGCGGGGACCGGACGGCAATGGTGTATTCGATGTGCAACGCCCGGATGGTCAATTCCTGGATCTGCTGCACAGTCGCCTATCGATCATCGATTTGAACACCAGATCCGATCAGCCCTTTCGCAAGGATGGCTGGGTTCTGATCTATAATGGCGAAATATACAATTACCAGGAACTGCGGGCGCAATTGCAGCAGAAGGGTCACAGATTTCAAACCAGCGGCGATACAGAGGTTTTGTTGGAGGCGTGGCGCGCCTGGGGCTTAGGCGCGCTGGACCGTTTGGTTGGCATGTTTGCCTTTGCGATTTATCAGGAAGACAGCGGGACCCTGACCCTGGCCCGGGACCGGTTCGGGGAAAAACCCCTATACCTTTGGGATCGGGGATCAGAGGGGCTGTTTTTCGCATCAGAGATCAAGGTTCTGACCGCGCTGGCCGGGGCTGTACCCGCCATTGATAGCCTGCATATGCAACGCTATCTGGTGAATGGCTATAAGGGTCTGATGAAAGACCATCGGACATTTTTTGCTGATGTTCGGGAAGTGCCCGCCGCCCATGCCCTGGTGGTCGAGGCCGGCGAAGCCCCGGTTTTGCAGCGCTATTGGCAACTGACCTATCAGCCACAGGATATCAGCGCGAAACAGGCGCAAGAGGCTGTGGATGCCGCGCTGGAGAATGCGATTTTCCGAACTCTTCGGGCCGATGTCCCCGTGGCTGTCCGGCTGTCGGGCGGCATTGATTCCAATGTGATTGCGGGCATGGCGCACCATCGGCTTGGTCAGGATATAACCTGCTTTTCGATTATCGAAGAAGACTGGCGCTATGATGAATCCGCGATGATCGCCGAAGGCCTGAAAGGGTTGGGCGTGCCCAATCACCAGATATCCATTCCACGGGAGGGATTTCTGGATCGATTGCAGGACATGATCGCCTATTTCGATGGGCCGCCTTTGACGATTTCCTATTATCTGCACTATCTGGTCAGCCAGAAAATTCATGACGAAGGGTTCAAGCTGTCCCTGGGCGGGACCGGCGCGGATGAAGTGTTCAGCGGCTATTATGATCATTACCTGTTCTGGCTGGCAGAAATGCAGGATGAACCGGATTTTGGGGATCTAATAGCCGGGTGGCGCGGCAGCTATGGGCAATTCGTGCGTAACCCATTCCTGCAAAACCCACGGGCGTTTATTCAGCATCCCGATAATCGTGACCATATCTTTCTGGGCGCGGAGGATTTTTCGGAATTCCTGACACAGCCCTTTTCGGAACCGCATCAGGAAGATGACCTCTGTGCGGCAATCCTGCGAAACCGCATGATGAATGAATTGGCGCGGGAAACCGTTCCGGTCATGCTGCACGATGATGATCTGGCCGGGATGCGCTGGTCTGTCGAAAACCGCGCACCCTATCTGGATAAGGATCTGGTTGAGTGTCTGTTTTCCATTCCCAGCCAGCATTTGATCCAACAGAATTTGCCAAAGTATCTGTTGCGTCAGGCGGGACGGGGAATGGTGCCAGACGTCATTCTGAACAATCCGCGCAAACAGGGAATCAATGCGCCGGTGACATCTTTTGTCGATTTCACGGACCCTCAGATAAAAGAAACGTTGTTGGCTGACAGTCCGTTTTTTGACTATGTGGACCGGGATCGATTTGCGGCATTTCTGGGGTCTGACATTGCGCGCAATAGTGACAGTAAGTTCCTGTTTTCATTGCTGGCTGCGCGCTTGTTTGTGGATCATCATTCACGGTTGAAGGAGTAAGCCGATGCGCTATTGCACCCAGTGTATTTTGCCCGATACGCGCCCTGGCATAAGCCTGGATGCGAATGGTGTCTGTACGGCCTGTCACGGCCACAGGGATAAGGAAACCAGGATTGATTGGACGGCGCGCGAGGCGGCGTTCCAGACCCTGGTGGAGCAAACCAAGGCGCGTTCCCAAGGCTATGATTGCATCGTGCCGGTCTCTGGCGGCAAGGATAGCTGGTATCAGGTGATCATGGCAAATAAGTATGGTCTATCGGTGCTGGCGGTGACCTGGCGGACCCCGGCCCGAACCGAGATTGGTCAGAAAAATCTGGAAGGAATGATCCAGAATCTGGGCGTCGATCACATCGACTATACTGTGTCGCCTGATGTAGAGCGCCGCTTTATGAAGGCCGCGTTTGAAGAGCGCGGGACGACAGGGCTGCCGATGCATATGGCCCTGTTTGCGATCCCCATTCGACTGGCGGTGCAACTGCGTATCCCGTTGATTTTGTGGGGTGAAAACCCACAATTGGAATATGGCGGCAATGAGCTTGAGCGGCTGTCGGATACGCTGGATTCGGATTGGCTGGCGCGGCATGGCTGCCTGGAATCGACAGATGCGGATTACTGGTGTGGCAAAGAAGGGCTGACGAAAAGTGACCTGCTGGCGTATCAGGTGCCAAAGGATACCGATTTTACAGTCCGGTCTGTCTTTTTGGGAGCATTCTTTAAATGGAACAGTTACCAGAATGCCCGTATCGCGCAAGATTCGGGATTTGAATATGGTAAACAGGATTTGAAAATTGGAACCTGGGACTTTGCCGATATTGATTGTGACTTCATTTCATTGCATCATTTTTTAAAATGGTACAAATTTGGATTTACGCGTGACTTTGATAACCTTTCTGTGCAAATCCGCTATGGCATGATTGACAGGGGGGAAGCAATTGCCCAAATCAGGGAAAAGGGGTGGCAGGCACCTGAACAAGATATTGCCGCTTTCTGCCGGTTTCAGGGGAAACCGGAATCCTGGTTCTGGTCTGTATGTGAAGGCTTCAGGAACACGGATATTTGGACGAAAAGGGCTGGCGTTTGGTATATCCCGGACTTTCTGATACCAGACTGGCAATGGACTTAAACAGATTTGATTGGTTGGATATTTTGCGATGATGGAGCCTAAAAACCTGCGTGTGGGGATACTGACAACAGATACTCCCCATCATACGCATTTCGTCGAGGCCCTGTCCAAGAATTGGAACATCGTCCGCGTTTTTGAAGAAAAGCGAACGACCAGCGCGACGTTTGAAACCAATCACCAGTTGGAAGAACAAGGCGCGCAATACGAAATTGAGTGTTGGTTTGAGGGAAAATCGCGGGGCTTGTCTGATGTCGCGGACGTACAGACATTCGCTGATTTGAACGATCCGGACGCGCTGGATGCAATGCGCGATGCCCATTGCGATGTGCATCTGGCATTTGGCACCGGTCGCCTGGAACAATCGGTTATAGACATCACCCCGGATCGGATTGTTAATCTGCATGGCGCAGATCCAGAACATTATCGCGGGCTGGATACGCAGTTATGGGCGGTTTATCACCGTGACTATCGGGGGCTGATCACCACCTTGCACAAGGTCAGTCCGAATCTGGATCGGGGCGGCGTTATCATGAAAATGCCCCTGCCGTTGACCCGCGATATGCAACTGTATCAACTGCGCAAGGTGAATACGGAAGTCTGTTTGGATATCTCGCATCGCGGTCTGGACATGATGGCGACCTATGGGCAGTTTATCAGCCAGCCACAATTGTATATCGGGCGGCATTATTCCTTCATGCCCGCCGTGCTGAAGGATCGCTGTATCAAACAATTCGCGGAATTCACGGCAACGCTGTGACCCAGGAACCCCCGCAATTCGATCCCGCCTGTTTAACCGACATTAATTGCCCGGTGACCGGCGCGATGGATTGGGAAGTGGTTAAATCCTATACGGCTCCGCCCGATGGTGAAACGGACTTTGGCATCACGCCCTATCGGCGCGATCTGTTACGCAGCCCGTCAACGGGGCATGTTCTGAACCATCACCATTTTGATCTGTCCGGTCTGTACAGCGGCGACTATTGGGATCGCACCTATGGCGGTGGTCGTATGGCCCAGACCTATGACAAGATCATGGCGCTGCCCCCTGAGCAATCCGACAACCGTCAGCGCGTTGCCTATGTGCAATCGGTTTGGTCCACCTATGGGCCCAGGGGAGGGGATCGCACCGTGCTGGATGTCGGGTCCGGCCTGGCAGTCTTTCCATCGGCAATGGCCCAGGCCGGGTGGACCGCAACAGCCCTGGACCCGGATCCCCGTTCCGCCCAACACGCAATGGAAAAGGCCGGCGTAGAGGGTATGGTCGCAGATTTCATGACGGACACGGTCTCTCGTCGTTTTGCGCTGGTGACATTCAATAAAGTCCTGGAACATGTGCCAGACCCGGTCGCCATGTTGCGCCGCGCCCGCCCGATCCTGCTGCCTGGTGGCGGAGTTTATGTTGAACTGCCAGATGGGGAGGGGGCTCTGGCCGCCGTTGGACCAGACCGGGAAGAATTTTTCGTGGAGCATCACTGCGCCTTCTCGGCCCTGTCATATGCCATGCTGGCCCGAAAAGCTGGCTTTAGAGTGCAACGATTGGACCGGGTGATAGAACCCAGCGGCAAATTTACTTTGCGGGGGTATATGATGCCTGAGGAGACCCCCCAATGACCCCTGTGGGCTTTTCCGAACGCCCTTTCGATGCGTCTATCCTGGGCAGACCGGTATGGTGCCTTGACGATGTCGCGCAGGCAAAAAATGCGGTGACCGATGCCCAACGAGAGTCTATCGGCCTGATGTTCCGGCGGGGGGACGCCTCTGAAGGGGGAATTCTGGAACCCCTTGGTTTTCGTAAGATTGAGACATTGATAACGCTTGGCTGTGCGCTGCCGGGTCAGAAGCAAAGGCTTCCAACTGGGATCGGTATCGCGCAGGCCACGGATGCAGATGCAATCGCGGATCTTGCGGCAAGGGCCTTTCGCAGTGACCGCTGGCACAGTGATCCTGAAATTCCAGATGATCGCGCGGATGCCTATAAGGCGGCCTGGGCCCATAATGATGTTTTGGGCCGTGCGGGTGTCACGCTGGTTACCCTGAATGCTGCTGGGGAAATCACGGGGTTCAACGCCTTGTTGTTTCGCGACGATGCGCTGGTTGTCGACCTGATCGCCGTTGCACCGGATCATCAGGGACATGGAAATGGCAGCCGTCTCGTTACAGCCGCAATCGCATATGGGGCAGGGCGCTTTAAGACCCTGCAGGTTGGCACTCAGTCCGCGAATACTGCGTCATTACGTCTGTATCAGAAACATGGACTGCAAGAGATCAGGCGTGCCGATACCTGGCACTGGACACCTTCATGAACAAAGGGGCAATGATCAGCCCCTTCATTCCTTCTGTGGCAGGCGCGAGAGCAGGCGCGTGCCAAGCCCGCTGGGTAAGGCCCGCAATATCCAGCCGATACAGCGCATTTGCCAGGGGAAGGATATCTTTGCCGTTCCCGCGCTCAACCCTGCCAGTATGATCTGTGCGGCACGGTCCGCTTCCATGAAAAAGGGCATGCTGAATGTGTTCTGATCCGTGATGCGGCTGCGCACGAAGCCTGGACAGATCACGCATATCGTCACGCCGTGATGCGCGTAACGCCCCCGCAATCCTTCGCCATAGGCCAAGACAGCGGCTTTGGCTGCGCTATAGGCCGGTGCGCTGGGCAAGCCGCGATTGCCTGCAATGGAACTGACCATCCCAATCGTACCGCGCCCCCGCGTCCTCATACAGTCCAGGGCCGGATGGACCGTGTTCAGGACACCGGTCAGATTGACATCGAATATACGGCGAATGGTGGCTTCATCCTCGCCCCCTGAAATGCCTGCATTTGCCAGCACGATATCCAGCGGTGCAGCAATGTCTGCATCAATGATCCATTCACGCATCGCAGTCTGGTCCGTGACATCAACAACCGTGGCGGATACGGTGGCACCCTGATCCCGGCAGGCTGTTGCGACAGCCTGCAAACGATCCGAATCGCGCCCGGAAAGCGCAAGCGTGCAGCCCCCCTGACCATAGCGTTGGGCATAGGCCAGGGCGACAGCTGCGCCAATGCCGCTGGACGCGCCGGTGATCAGGATCGATATCATAGTTGTAGTGTGGCGATGGCGGGCACGGGCTGCAAGCGTCCCATCATGCTTCCATAATCATGCGGATCATGACAAAAGACCCTGAATTACAGAAAGGATGCCCGATATGACCGTATCCAGCATGACTGGTTTTGCCCGGACGGAGGGGGAAGACGACCTGATCCGCTGGGTCTGGGAAGCACGCAGTGTGAATGGAAAATCGCTGGATGCGCGCATCCGGGTGCCATCCGGCTGGGAACAGTTCGACCCTGTGATCCGCAAGGCGGTTCAGGAGCGGTTTAAGCGCGGCAATCTGACGATCAATCTGGAGGTAAAGCCAATCCTTGGAAAATCCATGGTGCGCATTAACGACGCCTTGTTGGATGATCTGATTCAGCGGTGCGAGGCATTTGGGGAACGCCCGCGTCTGGATATGCTGTTTACCGTGCGGGGCGTTGTAGAGGCTTCGGAGCAGGATCCTGGTGATCTGGCCAGTGATCCAGATCGCCTGTCGGCGGTTCAGGGCAGCCTGGATGATGTTCTGGTCCGCCTGTCGGATGCCCGTGCAGAAGAAGGCGCGCGGATCGACACGGTCCTGAGGGATCACTTGGGGGAGATTGAGACCCTGGTCGAAGATGCCGAACGGTCGGAAGAAGCAACACCCCAAGCCATTCGGGATCGATTATGGGCCCAGATTTCTGATCTATTGCCCCAGGATGGCGCGATCCCTTCAGAACGACTGGCGCAAGAGGCAGCCATTCTGGCGACAAAGGCAGATGTGCGCGAAGAGATTGACCGCCTGAAGGCGCATGTCGATGCAGCCCGCGATTTGCTGCGCGATGGGGTCGGAATTGGCCGTCGGTTTGACTTTTTATGTCAGGAATTTAACCGCGAGGCCAATACCCTGGCGTCGAAATCCTCCTCTCTGGACCTCACCCGAATCGGACTAAACCTCAAAGCCGTTATCGACCGCCTGCGTGAGCAGGTTCAAAATCTAGAATAAGGGTGCCAAGCCTATGGCCGAACCATCGCACGACCTTTTTCCCATAAAGCGGCGCGGCCTGATGCTGGTGCTGTCCTCCCCCTCCGGGGCGGGGAAGTCGACGATTGCCAGATCCATCCTGGACAGCGATCCGGAAATCGATATGTCGGTTTCTGTCACCACCCGCCCGAAGCGCCCGGGCGAAGTGGAAGGGCGCGATTATATCTTTATTGATCGCACCGAATTCGACCTGATGGTCAATCGTGGTCAATTGCTGGAACATGCAAAGGTTTTCGACAACTATTATGGAACGCCCAGAGCAGCGGTGATGGACGCCCTGGCCGAAGGCCGTGACGCGCTGTTTGATATTGACTGGCAGGGCACACAGCAATTGGCAGAAAGTGCCATTGATGATCTGGTGCGCGTCTTCATCCTGCCACCAAACTCTCGGGAGCTGGAGCGTCGCCTGAACACCCGCGCCCAGGATTCCCAGGCCGTCATCGCCGCGCGCATGGCCAAGGCATCAGATGAGATGAGCCATTACGCGGAATATGACTGGGTCATCGTCAATCATGATATTGAAGAAAGCGTTGAACAGGTCCGTGCCATCCTGTGCAGTGAGCGCCTGAAGCGTAAACGACAAGTCGGCTTGGGTGAGTTTGTGAAGGGTTTACGTGCGGGGTGAAGCCTCTGCTTATGAAAGATCGCGCAGCGCCTTTCTAAGAACGTCCCGCTGGATCTTTCCTGTCGCTGTGCGGGGGATTCTGTCCAGGAAAACCAGTTGTGTCGCCCCAAATACCGACGGCAGCAGGGGCGTTAGTTTGGGGGTTATGGCGCTGATTTCCGCTTCGGTCATCTTATCCTTGCCGCCGGTTACGATAGCCAGCCAGACCTTATCTCCCTTGTCAGCATCCGGCACCATACACAGCCCGACATCCTGGAAGTCAAAGGCATTCAGGATTGCTTCTTCAATGGGTTGAGGGGCAACCTTTATGCCGCGTATGTTTAGCTGATCATCGGCGCGCCCGATCAGTTTTAGGATGCGACTCTGGTTCAGGATTCCCAGATCACCGGGATAGAACCAACCCTGCTTGAACATCCGTTTTGTGGTGGCGGGGTCATCGCGATACCCCTGAATTAGGGTCTCGCTGCGCATCCGGATCACGCCCGGTTGGTTGTAAATGGGGTCTTCCGCATCATTGACGACTTCCAGGTCGACACCGGGCAGGATTGCACCAATGCCATCGGCCTGCATCGTGCAGATATAGGCGGCCTCGTTCGTTGCATAGCTTTCAATCAGGCTGGTCGCCAGCCTGTCCTGTACCCGCTGGCGGATTGACGCGGATACCTGGGCACCGATCGTGAAGATGCGCAGATTGGTCGGCTTCTGATACGCCGCTGGCAGGCGATCCAGAATATCGATCAGCGCATGGGGGATCAGCGTGACATGGCTGGCATCGTGCTGCTGGATCACATGGGCAAGGGGTTGGCGGCTGTCTGCTATGCAGGTGCCGCCCGCACGCAAACAGGCCGTGCAATGGGTGTGATAGGCCTGAATGGAAAAACCCAAAGCGACGGCATAGCGCGTGGCATCGTTCATGCCGGCCAGAAACTGGAATTGGCGCAGGCGACGATTCTGCATGTCCCAGGTTAGTGTCAGGGTTTTCAGGCTACCAGTGGTGCCTGATGTCTTGATAATGCGGTACGGGGCGTCAGGGGCAAATCGGGTCTGGATCAGGGGCTGTTCTGGCGATTGTTCGCTCAACATGGTTGCCCAAGCCTGATCCAGGATTACCGTGTTCTTTGATTGCGTCGGTGCGTCCTGGGCGGTGCATAAAACAAGATCGAAATCTTGAACAATTGGTTCAATGCTGGCCGCTTCATTGGCAGCAAATGACATTGAACAAATGCCCAATGCTTCCAGCCCCAGGGTCAGGACCAGGTGCATATACAGGTTCTTTACCTCCACCGCCGCCTTTGGGTTTTCGCCCAGGTTCAGACTGCGCAGGTAGGTGACTGATTTACACACATCCAGGTAAAGCTGGGCATAGCGATAGGCGACGCCATCTTCCAGAACTGCAACATGCTCCGGGCGGGTGACCGCATAATAGGCCAGGATATCGATTGTGCTGGCGGGGGGCGGTGTATAGGGCGTTTTGGGGCTCACGTCACCTGTCCGGCTTTATGCGCTTCATAGCGTCGTTTGTTTTCCTCATTGGCAGGATACAGGCCGGGCAGCTTTGCGCCGTTTTTCACTTCTCCTAAAATCCAGGCTTCAAGAGTTTCCTGTTCCTGGGCCAGGGGCAAAACCTCGTTGACCATCGCCTGGGGAATGATGACGGCACCATCCTTGTCGGCCACGATCAGATCGTCCGGATAAATCGCTACACCGCCACAGCCAATCGGTTCCTGCCAGTTCACAAAAGTCAGGCCTGCAACAGAAGGCGGGGCGGCCGCCCCAGAGGACCAGACCGGCAGCCCAGTTCCCAAAACCCCCTCCAAATCCCGCACAACGCCATCGGTGATCATGGCGGCAACGGACCGGACCTGCATGCGCTGGCACAGAATATCGCCAAACACACCGGCATCCTGACAGCCATCGGCAGCGATGACGGCGATACATCCATCCGGCATCGCCTCAATCGCGCTGCGGGTGGAAATGGGGGAGGACCAGGATGCAGGTGTCGCCAAATCCTCTCGCGCCGGAATAAAGCGCAGGGTGAAGGCTGGCCCTGCGACGCGCTGCTGCCCCGGTGTCAGGGGAAATGCGCCCCTGATCCAGACATTTCGCAATCCCTTTTTCAACAGAACGGTGGTCAGGGTCGCTGTCGTAATTTCCCGGAATTGGGCCAGCAGGTCAGGCGAATATATGGACATAATGTCTGCTTTCTGGATTAAGCATTAGGATAGGGTGGCGCGGATCCAATCGTGGAAGCTCTTCACATACTGTTCTTCCGGCATCAGGACACCGTGATCATAGCGCATAGACCGCAATCCCTTCTGGTTCAGTTCCGACGCTTTGGCATCCTGATCCATCACCATGATCGCGAAATCGGTGATATTCTCCAATCTGAAATCCGGTCGTTCCAGGGTTTCCGGCAGGAACAGCCATTCCACCTCAATCTCCGTCTCTTCCGGTCCTGTGGGCAGGACACGCACAGTGCGCATATAGTCGCGATGCCCGGCAATGAAGACCGATGGCAGGCTGATGAAATAAACCTGCCCACGGTCTTTTTCCGCCTGAGTCAGGGTCTTAAACCCATCGGGCAGGGCGGTGCCATCGCAAGACCAGCTTTCCGCGCCCGGTCGCAAGCCACCGCGATAGCGCGCATCGGGGTCCGATTGATGCTGGGACCAATCAGGATCATCCCGAGGGCCGGAGATACGCCGTTTATAGATCGGTACCAGATCACACAATTCCGGATGAATATTCGGGCAGTGAAGACATTCATTGAAGTTTTCCCAGAAGACCTTCCAATTGCACTGCATTTTCTTGCGCCAGGTATGCCCAACCTTCAGGGATTCCAAGGGCCAATTGTCGATGCGGTCGCTGCCCCGGTCAAAGCTGTCTTCCAGTTTCGGGGGATCATCGGCCAGACAGACAAAGACACATCCGCGCCATTCCCGAACCGCGACCGGGTGCAGGGGATAATCCGCCTTGTTGAAATCCGGTGCCTCGGCCAGGGATGTGGTCGCCAACAGGCGCCCGTCCAGCCCATAGGCCCATTGGTGATAGGGACAGCGAATGCTGCGGGTTTTCAGCTTTCCCTGTGCCTCCTGACACAGGATCGAGCCACGATGGCGGCAGGAATTGTGGAATCCCCGCAGGGTGCCGTCTTCGTCCCGGACCAGAAAAATTCCCTGCGTCCCGATGGTGAAGCTGCGAAAGGCGCGGGGCTCGCTGAGGCTGCTGGCGTGGCACAGATACAGCCAACTGGTATAGAAAATCTGATCCAATTCGCGCTTGTACCAACCGTCGTCCCAATAGGCAGCGCCAGGCAGGGTGGCCACGGTTTGGGTCAAACCATCAAAATCTTCTTCACCGGTAAGGATGCGCATGAAACTCTCCTTTCACGCATCAGTTTGCCACGGGAAAGGATGGGGTGTGCAACCCCTTTTATCGATGTGTTTAGTCCTTCAAAAAGGCATGAATCAATTTTCGTGCCCCAACCGGGGCAGGGGTTTCACCGGTCGCAACAGCCTCTTGTACGGCAGGCAATAGGTCGCGCAGTTTCGGGTCCTGACGCAGGCGATGGGCAAATTCCGCTATCAGTTCATCCCATAGCCAGGTTTTGGCCTGATGTGCCCGCCGTTCGGCCAGGGTGCCTGCCTTGGCTAAGGATTCGTGGAAGGTGCCGATCTTTTCCCATGCTTCTGGAATGCCTTGACCGGTCAGTGCGGAACAGGACAGAACTGGCACGCTCCAACTATTTCCACCCTTGCTCAATAGGCGCAGCGCACCATGATAATCTGCTGCTGTGCGCTTGGCCTGATCGATCAATTCACCATCCGCCTTGTTGACCAGGATCATATCGGCCAGTTCAACGATGCCTTTCTTCAATCCTTGCAGTTCATCCCCGCCGGCGGGCAACAGCATCAATAGGAACATGTCAGTCATATCCGCCACGGCGGTTTCGCTTTGCCCGACGCCAACGGTTTCCACCAGGATGATATCAAACCCGGCTGCCTCGCATAAAAGGATGCTCTCCCGGCTGCGTCTGGCGACGCCGCCCAGTGTCTGCCCGGCGGGAGAGGGGCGAATGAAGGCATTTGGGTTGCGCGACAGGTCTTCCATTCGTGTCTTGTCACCCAGAATAGACCCGCCACCGCGCTTTGAGCTGGGATCGACGGCCAGTACCGCCAGGCGATGGCCCAGATTGGTGACATGCGCGCCAAAGGCTTCAATGAAGGTGGATTTCCCAACGCCGGGCACCCCAGAAATCCCGATACGCATGGCGGTGCCCGTATGGGGCATGATCTCCGCGATCAGGTTTTCCGCCTGGATGCGATGGTCGGTGCGGGATGATTCAACCAGGGTGACGGCTTTCGCAAGCGCACGCCGATCCCCGGCCAATAGTTTCGGGGCCAGGCTATTGGCAACAAGGTCGCTGGGAAGTTTGGATCGTGGGGAGGAGACAGCAGGTTTACTCACAATGGTACGGATCACTTCTTGGGCTTAGAGGAGACGCCAAGCGAGGTTTCGGCCATCTGGCGCAAACGGTCCCGTTCTGCGGGGCTCAAGTCACTTAAGGCATTTTGTTTGAAACGATGAACACTCAGTGCAGCATGGATCAGATGGCGTTTGCGTTCAACCGCGGCGGCGGGATCTTCCGATATGCCGCTGCTGTTGGATCTGGCTTTAGCCTGTGCGCGGGCGGATTGCTGTAATCGTTCCTCCCGGTCGGCTAATTCTTTCTTGGCCGTCTCAATGGCGGCCAACACGGTCAGCGCATCCATTTGATCCTTGCTGGGCTCGTTTGATCGCCCGGTTGACTTGCCGCGCGGGGGGGCTTCGACGCTTTCATCGGGGGCCATGATGGGCGGCATTGCAGCCTTTGCCTGTATTTTAGCGGACTTTTCGGATTTTTTCTTGCCACCAAATAAGTTCCACGCCATTGGTCCCTCCAACAGAATTGATGCAAAGCATCATGCATTTACACAGGATACTCTCGCCATTCACTCTTTCTGCTAATGCGTCATCGCAAATGTCTTCGTACCCGCGGATTTACTTTAGCATTCCGGGTCAATGCAATCTTTGGGCCCAATCCATTTCGCCATATGGATTTCATCACCATAACGGATCCGCGCGGATGACGATTCCGGCCCATACCGTACTGAACGTCGACGACGACCTTCTTCATAATAGCCGAGTCTCTTATAGAAGTCCCGTGCACGTCGATTATGCGACAAGACAGTGAATTCCAGCCGTTCCAGGGAATCTTTGCGGGCGCGGTCTTCCAGATCCGCCATTAGAATCTGGCCTAACCTTTGGCCCCAATGGCGGCGCAACACACCAATTCCCAGAATTCCGATATGGGCGGTACGATACAGGGGCCCGGGCACAAGAATGCCTTCAGCTATGGCCTGATTGCCGTGCCAGATATTGATCATGTGCCATCCCCGTCGTTCCTTGTAGGTGGCGGCAATTTCCGCCATGCCCTGAGCATTAATGGCGCGTTCTTCGGGTAATCTGGTGTAGTAATCTGTTTCCGAGAGTAATGATTGGCCAAGCAACAATAATTGCGCGCTGTCCTGTGGCTGGGCTTCCCGCAGGGTCATGGAGGCCGGTAAACTGGAGGGGGAGGATTGTGTCAAATGGCATCTGCCTTATCGCGAAGAAAGCCGGGTGCCGGCAATTATAGAACAATCTGTTATTTCTACCCAAGAGATGATTATGGTAAACAAGTGACTTGCGGTCTGGTAAAAATATACTTTACCTAGGGCGGGGCAGTCATTGTGATAATGTGGGTCGTCTTTAGAATGACGGGCCATGTTTTTTGATAAGTTATTATCATTGTGAGGGTTTGTTACGCATGTCTACCCCGCCAGAAAAAGGTGTGACGAACAGAAAAGCCAATAATCCGTTGCTTCCGGAGACATTCGAGCAACGAGGGGTTTACGTTCCCTTTACCACGCCCATTCTGGCCTATGCACGGTTGCGCCGCCCGATCGGTGGGTCGCTGGAAGTGCTGATTCCCGGTCTGGCGGGGGGATCTGAAACCTATATTATTCCATATAAGGTTCTGCCCGATGTCCTTAATCTGCTGGTGCATGATCGCGCCTTGCATGAGGAATTGCTGAATCTGCGCAAGATTTCACCGGGTCGGGTGCGTCAGTCCGCCAACCTGATTGCGATGACCGGATTGGGTGGTCCGGCCCTTGCGAAACGTGCAAAGCAGGACAAACAGTCGGAACTGGAACTGCCGACATTGATCCTGTTTAGCTTAATCCGTAATGCAATCAGCCAGTTGGCCGCCAGTCATCCCGGTGTTGCCGAACTGGATGGCCGAAAAATTGCGACGCCTGAAGGGTTGAATTTGGCCCGTGACGCCTTGAGTGGTTATGGTCAAACCATTGGCGAAAGCGGGAACAAGATATATGCGCGCCTGGAACGCTGGGCAAATGCGCTGGCGCCCCTTGGCTTGTCGGATGGGTCGATCAAGGGGCCGTTGATGATCCTTTTGACGACGCTGGAAGACTTGACGGTGGAACTGTCAAAATGGCTGATTCAGGAACCTCCAGATACTGCAGAAATGGCACAGCGCACCGTCACCGCCGCCCGAGCAGCGGCGCAAAGGGCACGGGATCACTTGAATGCGATTGCGGAGCTGGAACAGGACATGGCGGAACCGCTGCGCAGCTTCGATGAATCGGAGAATAAGATCACACAGCATATCGAGCGGATTTCCTTGATGCTGGACGGGTGGCAACGGGTCATCGACCTGTGGGAAATGGGTCGCGATGGGGACCGTTTCTTCCAACGCGATACATTGGAGGGTTTTGCGCAGTATCTGCCGATCCTGCCGGTGGAGGCTGTCGGGGAGAACGTAGAGTTGTGGGAAAACCTGCGGGAAAGCCAAAACAGATGGAGCCGGACCAGCGAACACAGTATTGATGCCGGAATGGACCAGGAGACAAAGACCAAATTGTCCAAGTTCCGAAAGGAACCGGTATGAGTAACGCGGGAGAGCAATTACAGGGGTTTCTGAATCAACTTCCTGAGAAGGAGTTGAAGATTCTGGCGGCAAAGATTGAACTGGATCGCGGCGAAAACAGGTTCGGTATTCCCCATGATGCAATAATGGCGCTGTTGCGCCCCCGCCTTGCTGAAATGCGGGCGCCGCGCATTTTTACACCGCAACGGGTCTTGTGTCTGCCGTTTGAAGATATGCTGATCTTTAAGGACCCGGATCCAAAACAGCCTGGAAAAATAGCGCGTGCTGCCATTGGTCCGATGTGGAACCTGTTGATGGACCGCGTTAAGCCAAAATGGGACCCGATTGCAGACGCCTTTATCGCGGCGCAAAAAAAAGGCGATGAGACCACGAAGAACCAAACCGCATCGGCTTTGTGGGCATTGGCCGCGCAAACGTTGAAGGAATGGGATACAGAACTTGGCACCGATGCCGGCGAAATTCGCGCGGCGGCCAAAAAGATCGGCGGCACCAAGCGGCTGGAAGATTTGCGGGAAATGATGGCGATTCTGGCCATCGCTGATATTGTCGAATCCCTGAAAGAAAAGCTGCCCCGGAAACCGATCCTGAATTTCACCCCCGAACATGTGACAATTGTGAAGCGCCATTATGACATGGTGGGTGATCAGGCGGCAGACCACGAGGTCTATCTGTTATTGGCCCTGATGGGCCGGTTGCTGCAGCCCTTTCCAATCTTGAAAGTGTTCCGGGCCTTATCGCGCAAGCTGGATGATACGCTGACCAGCAGCACGGATTTGGGCATTGCGGGAAACATTGTTATAGAGGCGTTAGAGCGCGACGCTGATGCTGTTGCCGAAGCCGCCGACGCCCCCAATGCTACGGAAACCGATGTGATCGCCAAGGCCAAACGATTTTCGTTGGCGTTCAAAGGCATTACGGCTGATATCGGCATCCGCCGGGATGGCGATTGGGGTAAGCGCATGTATGGATGCCGCGGCAAAGTCAGTCACGCCATCGAAAACCTTGTTCTGTCAAATGCGCAGGACGTGATCCTGAATATGCTGCCCAATAAAGGGAAGGGCATTCCGGACTTTTCAGATTTCCCTGATGAAGCGAAATTCGAAATGGCAGAGCGGCGGGCGCGGGCCTTAGGAGAGGCTTCCCGCATGGCAGAACAGATCGGGCTGCAATCCGCCTGTCAAAGCAAGGTCAATCAACTGCGAAAGGACCTTGAGCAATATGCGGCCAAAATCATTGAAAAGCTGCCAAAGGTTGGCCCTGATAACAAGCCAGAGGCTAGTGCGCATCTGGCAACGACCGTGCGATTGGTTGAACTGATTACCAATTCTGATACGGCGGATTTGCTGCGGCGACGCGGCAATGCCGCACTTACGGGCAAGACATTGAATTAAATTCCTTTTCGTGGTGTTTTAGGTATCTGGAATATCTGGTGGATCGACAGTTTCGTGCGGGCTAGTATGCGCCTCTTCCTTGGAGGACGACCTCCCCCATATTGGGCAGTAATGACCAGGACGACCTGGACCCTTTAGACTTGGGAGGGGTCAATGGCCTGGTTCTACCTTCTTGTTGCCGGCATTCTCGAAATTGTTTGGGCGTACACAATGAAGCAATCTCTTGGCTTCAGTCGGCTCATACCATCTCTCATCACAGTGTCTACGATGGTGGCCAGCTTCTGGCTGTTGGCCCTTGCCATGCAAACCATTCCGCTTGGAACGGCCTACGCGATCTGGACTGGAATAGGCGCGGTAGGGGCCTTTATCGTCGGGATAGTCTTTCTGGCTGAACCTGTTAGTGCATTGAGACTGGTTGCTATTACCCTTATTGTTTCAGGGTTGGTGCTGTTGAAGGTATCGAGCGACTGATCTTTCATGCTTGTTTCCTGGTGGTCCGCCGCTGAAACACCTGCCGGGTTTGCCATTTAATTTTTAAGGGGCAAGTCGTGCATTTTACGCATGGCTCCCCTGCGTAATGAAGATTACTCGTCAGCGTCACTTGGCTATATATCGAAATTCAGAAGACAGACGCTCGAAGCACGTGCCACTGGCCCCTGCGATCGGGAAAGGCCTCCCAAGAAATTGGATATCCCGGCCCCACCGATCCTGTCCCCCCTCGGCGAAAGCCGTTTGAGGATGGGTGTATGTAACGACGGAGGCGTCCTTTTTGGACAGTTTGGGTAAAGCGGTTCCAATAGTGGGATCGTCCTACCCCATCCTTAAGGGAGTGCCGGGATATGACTATCGTACACGGCGGCCTAGCGGTCGCTGAAACCTCTGCTATTTCTATCGACAATGTGCATGCCCATGGTTTGCATCTGGTGGATGCTGGTACACCGGCTCCAACCGCGCTGTCCGGGCGTTTGGCGGATTTCGTCGCCAATGCGCGCTTTGACCGCCCGACCCTGGTGATGGACCTGGATGCGGTCGCCGAACGCTATCGTGTGTTGGCTGCGGCTTTGAGCCCTGCCCATATTCACTATGCTGTTAAGGCGAACCCGGCCCCGCAATTGCTGGCCCGCTTGGCTGCTGAAGGCTCAAATTTTGATGTCGCCAGCCGTGGTGAAATCGAACAGTGTTTGGCGCTTGGTATCCCGGCCTCTCGTTTGTCCTATGGCAATACGATCAAGCGTCGCGCCGATATCGCCTTTGCTGCGGCTGCTGGCGTGACCATGTTCGCGTTCGACTCAGAAGCGGAATTGACCAAATTAGCTGATGTCGCCCCGAACACGACGGTTTATTGCCGCGTTTTGGTGGATGGCACCGGCGCTGAATGGCCTTTGGGTAAGAAATTCGGTTGTGCCGATCAAATGGCGGAAGACCTGCTGATTCGTGCAGTGGAACTTGGCTTCCAGCGCCCCGGGATCAGCTTCCATGTTGGTTCTCAGCAGACCGATCTGGGGGCCTGGGATCGCTGTTTTGGCCGTGCCCGTGCCTTGATCGACCGTTTGGCCGCACGTGGCGTTGAAATCGGCCTGATCAATCTGGGCGGCGGTTTCCCGTCCACCATGACCCGGTCCAAGGCTCAAGAGCCCCGCCAGTATGCAGAAACCGTTCGTGCACATGCGCTGCGTCATTTTGGTGATCTGAATGTTCACATGATTGCCGAACCTGGCCGTGGCCTGGTAGCGGATGCAGGCTGTATCGTCAGCGAAGTTGTTCTGGTCTCTGAAAAAGGCGATGGCGACGACCGTCGTTGGGTCTATCTGGATATCGGTAAATTCTCCGGTCTGGCAGAAACCATGGACGAAGCGATCCGTTATCGCTTTGAAACCCCTGACAATGGTGGCCCGGAAGGCCCGGTTGTCATCGCGGGCCCTAGCTGTGACAGCGCAGACGTAATGTATGAAAAGAACGCCTATAGCTTGCCGATCAGCCTGCAGGAAGGCGACCGGGTTCTGATCCTGGCGACCGGTGCTTATACCACCACCTACAGCTCCGTTGGGTTCAATGGGTTCCCTCCGTTGGATGCCGTCTGCCTGTAATCAAGGTGATTGTTAACCCGTCCCTATACGGTGCTTGCCGATGGGGACGGGCTGCATTTTGAGATAGAGCGTTAAATTTGCTCTAATTCTGGTATTTTTCGCCAACGCCTGCTATCTGCTAGTCCGCAGTCACGCCAGCGCGGAAGGAACAGCAAAATGCGGCAGGCATCGGTTGAGCGAAATACAAAGGAAACCAAGATATCCGGCACCGTTGGAATCGACGGGGAAGGGCGATATGACGTCGCCACGGGTATTGGCTTTCTGGATCATATGCTGGAGCAACTGTCCAAGCATAGCCTGATTGATCTAACGTTGCGCGCCGACGGGGATTTGCATATTGATTATCACCACACGACGGAAGATTCCGGCTATGTGGTTGGCGAAGCCCTGATCAAGGCCCTGGGCGATCGCAAAGGGATTGAGCGGTATGGGCATGCCTATATCCCTATGGATGAAACGCTCACACGCGTCTCCATTGATCTGTCCGGCCGCCCCTATCTGGTGTGGAAGGTGAATTTCACCCGCCCGAAGTTGGGGGATTTCGATACAGAGCTTTTCAAGGAATGGTTCGCCGCCTTCGCGCAATCGGCGGGGGCGACGCTGCATGTCGAAAACCTGTATGGGGAAAACAATCATCATATCGCGGAAAGCTGCTTCAAAGGGTTGGCCCGCGCCTTGAAGGCCGCGGTGACGCTGGACCCGCGCAAGGCGGATCAGATCCCCTCGACCAAAGGCACATTGGGCGGGACCCTGTAATTGATGCTGACCACAATCGTTGATTATGGGTCAGGGAACCTGCATTCCGCCGCAAAGGCGTTTGAACGCATGGCGGGGCCGTCTGATCGGATTTGTGTCACGGACGATGTTTCTGTAATCGCCACGGCAGACCGCATCGTATTGCCCGGAGTGGGGGCTTTTGGTGACTGTCGTGCAGGCCTGATGAAGGTTGAGGGACTTTACGAAACCCTGCAGAAAACCGTGATTGACCAGGCCCGTCCCTTTATGGGTATCTGTGTCGGTATGCAGTTGATGGCCACAGTGGGGGAAGAGCACGGAACACATGATGGCTTCGGATGGATATCAGGCACGGTGACCCCGATCCGGCCGGATGATCCTGCGCTGAAGGTTCCGCATATGGGGTGGAATAATCTGGTGAATTGCGCGCCGCATCCTGTTTTGGACGGCATATCAGCGTCGGCTTACTGTTATTTTGTGCACAGCTTTCATTTGAAGACGGACAAGGCCACAGACTGCTTGGCACAGGTTGACTATGGTGAAAGGCTGACGGCGATGGTGGGGCGCGACAATATGGTCGGTGTCCAATTCCATCCAGAGAAAAGCCAGGCCCCTGGATTGCGACTGATTTCAAATTTCCTAACCTGGACGCCCTGAGTGGCAAAGTGAGTTATCAATGATTCTGTACCCCGCGATTGATCTGAAAGACGGCCATTGCGTGCGCTTGTTGCGCGGCGATATGCAGGCGGCAACGGTTTTTAATGAAGACCCTGCAGCCCAGGCCATGGCTTTTGTAGAAGCTGGGGCAAGTTGGATCCATGTCGTGGACCTGAATGGTGCATTTTCCGGAAAGTCAGAAAACGCGGATGCCGTGTCGTCCATCCTTAAGGCCGTTGGCAGTCGGGCAAGGGTTCAACTGGGCGGTGGCATCCGGTCGGTTGGGCATGTATCCGCCTGGTTGGACCGGGGCGTGTCGCGGGTTATTTTGGGAACAGTTGCTGTCAAAGACCCCAGTACCGTCCGCGCCGCCTGCGCGGCTTTTCCCGGCTGTGTCGCGGTTGGCATCGACGCGCGCGACGGCAAGGTCGCTGTTGAAGGCTGGGCAGAGTCGACAGAGATTGAAGCCCTGGATCTGGCCCAGAAGTTTGAGGATGAAGGGGTCGCTGCAATCATCTATACCGATATTGATCGCGACGGGGCCTTGCAGGGCGTCAATGTCACCGCAACCAAAACTTTGGCAGATGCCCTGTCGACGCCGGTTATCGCATCGGGCGGGTTGTCTTCATTGGATGATTTGATGGCCTTGAAGGCAGTCGGGGGTATCGCTGGGGCGATTTCCGGGCGGGCTTTGTATGACGGGCGCATGGATCTTGCCGAAGCCCTGGCCGTCTTGAAACAGAAGAAGGATTAGGCGCGATGCTGACCACCCGCGTGATACCTTGTCTGGATGTGAAAGACGGCCGCGTGGTCAAGGGTGTGAATTTCGTTGATTTGCGCGATGCGGGCGACCCGGTGGAACAGGCCCGGATTTATGATGCGGCTGGCGCGGATGAGCTAACCTTCCTGGATATCACGGCCAGTTCTGACAATCGCGAAACCATCTATGATGTCGTTTCCCGCACGGCAGAGGTTGCCTTCATGCCCCTGACCGTGGGCGGTGGGGTGCGTGTCGTCGAAGATATCCGCAAATTGTTGTTGGCCGGGGCCGATAAGGTATCGATCAATACCGCGGCTGTGAAGCGCCCCGAATTTGTGGCCGAGGCGGCGGAGCGGTTCGGGTCGCAATGTGTTGTCGTGGCGATTGATGCCAAGGCAGTAGCCCCGGATCGATGGGAGATTTTCACCCATGGCGGGCGAGAGGCAACGGGCATTGATGCTATTGCCTTCGCACAACAGGTCGTCGACCTGGGTGCCGGGGAAATCCTGTTGACGTCGATGGATAAAGACGGAACCAAGAGTGGTTTTAACATTCCGCTAACCCGCGCTATTTCCGATGCTGTATCCGTGCCCGTCATTGCATCAGGCGGCGTTGGCACCTTGGATCATTTGGTGGAAGGCGTGCGCGATGGGCATGCCTCTGCGGTTCTGGCTGCTTCCATTTTCCATTTCGGTGAGTTCTCCATTGCCCAGGCCAAGGCGCATATGGCGAAGAGTGGCATTCTGGTGCGCCCCGTGGATGGCGGCAGCGCCGCTGTTACAGAAAGGAAGTAATACAATGCCGATGCCCGCAGATTCGACAATTCTGGACCGGCTGTATCAGCGTGTGGCAAGTCGCAAGGGGGCGGACCCAACGACGTCTTACACCGCTAAACTGTTTTCCAAAGGCCGCCCAAAGATCGCCCAGAAGGTGGGGGAGGAGGCGGTGGAAACTGTCATTGAGGCGCTGGGCGGGGACAAGGATGCGCTGGCCTCGGAAAGTGCTGATCTGCTGTATCATCTTTTGGTCCTATGGGCCGATGCAGGCTTGAAGCCTGACGATGTTTGGGCGAAGCTTGCCGCGCGTCAGGGCACATCCGGCCTGGCGGAGAAAGCCGCAAGGCTGAAGGAATAGCGGTTAGAGATGGGAATAGGATCACGATAATGGCCTATAATGATCAGAATATATTTGCGAAGATTTTGCGGGGCGAGATTCCGTGCAACAAGGTCTATGAAGACGATTATGCACTGGCCTTTCATGACATCGCGCCTCAGGCCCCGGTCCATGTTCTGGTGATCCCGAAAGGGCCTTATATTTCCCATGCGGATTTTTCAGAGAAAGCCAGCGATGCCGAAATCGCTGGTTTCTATCGCGCCGTTGGCACTGTGGCGCGTCAGTTAGACCTGGATGAACCTGGCTATCGCCTGATTGCCAATCATGGCGCCGCAGCCTTCCAGGAAGTCCCGCATCTGCATGTCCATATTTTCGGCGGACGTCCGATGAAGGGCATGGTGCCAAAGGCAAATCAGTAAGGGGTTTATTTGAAGATCCCCTCAAAGACAGGCTTGCAGAAGCTGTCCCTTGGATTCGCAAGGCAATGGGTGACCAGTTTTTCGGTGGTTGCACGTTCAAAGGCTGCGGTCTCTATATTGCGCACAACGGTGCTTCGAATTGCGTTGCCATAAAAGCCCATCCATACGCTGGACAATGACAATGCGATCAGGATCGTGATGCCAAACTTTTTGGTATTCGGATCAGGCGCTGGGGCATTGTCTGAGGCCTTTATCGTATCCTTTCCAATGATATAAGTCACAAAGCCGCCAACCAAGGTAAGCAATGCTGGTAAGACAGCACCCACGACGGGTGATTGGCTTGCGCCGGTAAACAAACCGATGGTCCCACCGACCAGACCAAACGCAATAGCCAGTAGAAAGGCAGTTGAAGCCCCCGTCACGAATTTAAGGAATGGGAGGAGACCGACGACAGAGGAGATCAGGACTGCGACAAGCAAGGGTGCCATTATATCGCCGCCAACAGAAGCCAATGTTTGCCAGGGATCAAAGGCGTTTGGATTTGTTGCCATGGCTGACGAGTCCTACCCGCGGAATTCTTGTCTGTTCAGTTGGTTCGTCATGTCTCTATAGACATCAATCCCCTCCCGATATTTTTCAATTCCTACAAAGTAGTTGCCCAGATTTTCATTGTATTTCTGCAGGTCGATATCGCCGGTGGCAAACAGTTGATCCAGCTTTTCCCGGTAATTTTCAACAACCTCAACACGCAGGGATTCAAGGCCTTCCCGATAGTTTTCCAGTTCCGCCTGAGAAGCCTCTTCGGGAATGTCGATGTTGAAAACCTTAGCCAGAATATTAGGATTTTCGGCTATGGCCGCTGTGACATCGATATCTGTTGTTAAGCCTACAGCCTGCCAAATTTGCGGCAGGGACGCAAAAGCGCCCGGACCGCCCGTCCGTTCACAGCGGGTGACGCAGGGTTCGTCGCTATAACTAAAGGAGCACAGGCATAACGTTAAATCAGTGTCATCGCTTGCATCAACGGCGACGTCGTTCGCGCCGGTGGATTGGGATGAAGTTTCTTGCGCAACTGCGAATTGAAGCGGCATAAACCCGGCGATTAGTGCCGTGAAGACAAGTATTTGCACCGTCTGTTTCATATCTGCGTCTCCCAAAACGATTCGTTGGAAGTATAGCGCAGAGAAATGCAATCAGCAATTGGCAGTTGTGGCGGGATTTCTGTGGCCAGCCCTGGCGGCTGGCTATGCGCACAGCCACAGATACTCCTGGGATGCCTTGTAAAGATAATAGATCGGTCCACTCGATCTGCTGCTATTCCGCTGGTTGCGCTAGGGGGCGAGAGGCAGACAAGGTGGTTTCATTCCCTTCATGCGGATCCCTTGGGATCAGCAGGGCCAGCAGCAGTGAAATCACAGCCATCCCAGCGCCAATGAAAAAGACCATCGATGGATTTCCCAACCAGATAAAGCCAAAGACAGCAGGCAGGCCTACAGCGGCGATATGGTTGATTGTGAAACTGACCCCCGCGGTCGATGCGATGTCCTTGGGCGCGGCGATCTTCTGGAAATAGGTCTTGATGGAGATCGCGAAGGCAAAGAACAGGTGATCTATGACATATAGGGCTGCGGCGATGATATGATCGTCTACGAAAGCATACCCTGTGAAGACGCAAATTAGACCGATATACTCAAAGATCAGTGTGTTGCGCTCCCCAAAACGGCGGATCAGCCGCCCCAAAGTCGGCGCGATGAAAATATTGGCAATCAGGTTAATCATATACAGAAGCGTGATCGCGGTGACGTCATAGCCGAATTTCTCCACCATCAGGAAGGCGGCAAAGACCATGAAGATCTGGCGACGCGCACCGCCCATGAAAGTCAGCGCGTAATACAGCCAGTACCGGCTGCGCAGAAACAGGGTTTTTGTCTGAATCTCCGGCCCTTCATAAAAGGGATAATAGGCCTTGCAGAAAACGGCGACAGCCAACGTGAAAATACCAGCCCCAACATACAGCGGCACATAGCCCAGATTGAACCCGGGAAAGGGGTTTTCGACACCAAAGAAATCCTGCACCAACAGCATAAGCTTTTCATCAAAGCAGATCATGATCACGATGAAGATTGCCAAGGTGCCCAAAGAGGCGGCTTTCAACTGAGTTGCCAGATGAACAGCCGCATTTTTCTTGTCGATTAACTGCAGTGTGAGCGACTGGTTCATGGTTTCGTAATAGTGAAATCCTGTCGACATCAGCAGCGTCGTGGCATACAGCCCAAATTCAGTGGGGAAATAGCCAGTAAGCGCGGTCCCGATGCCCAGCAAGGCCAGTGACAGAAAGGCCAGGTTCTGTTCCCGAATGAAGGGCAGCAGCAGCACGGCTGCAAAGGACAGAAAGCCTGGAATTTCTCGAATAGACTGTAAGAAGCCAATCTCTCGCCCGGTAAAAGCGGCCCGTTCCACCACGAAATTGTTCAGCAGCGCGAACCAGGCATTCATGCTGACCGCCATGGCAAAGGCCATCAGGATTAGCATGCCGCGTGGGCCTTGCAGGAATTTGGGAACGTAACGGGACATAGGGGGCTCCAAAGAAAAGTGTGGAGACAGATATACGCCCCACTGGATCGGCTTGCTTGCGATATAATGACATTCGATATTTAGAAACAGCCAGATGATCTAATTAAATATCCCGAGCAATTCGACGGTCTCTCCCCCCATGCCTTCTTTGAATTTTTTTACGGCACGGGCGGCCCCGTCGCTGACGCCCCCCAGGTCAAAATCTTGTATATTACGATCCTGCAACACTTGCAGGGCATTCCATAACAATAGGTTATGCGCATTGCAGGCGCGGCCTGCGGGTGTTGTCCAGCCGGTCTGATAGGTAGCACTGCGCCCATGACACAGGATCATGATGGCCGCGACGGTTGTCGCTCCTTGCAGGGCCCGCCCGATAAGAAGGTTCTGTTTGACACTGAAATATCGGGCCAGGATTTGCAGCAGCTTTGACGAAGGACCCTGATACCCCCGGTTTCCTTTATCGGCGACATAGCCGTTTAAAAGCATTGGGAAGGACGTGCCATCACTGTCCCACTGAACCTCCAGATCGGATCGTTCTGCCTTGGATAGAGGGCCGCGCCATTTGCTCTTGAGGTTCCCGCGCAATACGTCAAGGCTTGGGCGCAAATCCAGCCAGATGGTTTGATAGCCTGGACCGGCAAGGCGCTTGAATCCCAGCCCCTCCATATCTCCCACTGATGCTTCCCGCATGGTCAATTCCGGAAAAATGCGTCGTTTGCGCCCCAATCGGCGTTTATACAGGCGATCAAATTCCTGCCAGAATGCGACCTGGTGGTCCTTTGTACCAAATCCGTCCAGCCACAGCGGCCCCCGATCCACGATGATGGCATGTATCGCATTGTTCAGCACACCGGCCTCCATCAACTGGCATATACCAGCGGGTTGTCCATCGATCTGGATGAAGGCCTGACGCGGCTTCTGACCCATGAACTGGCCATAGGACAGGCCGTATTCGATGCTTTGCAACAGGTTGGCGCGGCGAGTTTGGGCGAAGCATGATTGCCATTTCGCCATATCCCCCAATGTTTTGCAGATCATAATCGATATCATGGGCGCGGCTGAACCTTGTTGTCTTTATGCGGACATGTATCGGACAGTAGCAGCCTGTCGCTGAAAAGAAATATCGCTTTCTGGGCGGTTTTACGATATATAATTGAATTATGACGCAAAAGAGACAAAGCCCACGTTCGCCGGTTCCCACGGCACTGGCCCGCTCCGTAGAAGTCCGTGCCTTTGATATGGCACGAGAGGAACAGTTTAACATCCATGCCCATGACTGGGCGCAATTTACCTATTCTGCCGAAGGGGTTTTGACTGTCGTGACGGATCAGGGGCGGTTTCTGGCCCCACCCGCCATGGCGGTCTGGCTGCCGCCTGGCGTCATGCACACGATTGAAACCGTCAGTTTCGCAAAGTTTCGCAGCCTGTATATTGCAGCGGATCGGATTGGGGGAATGCCGGAAACCTGCACGGTTCTGTCCGTTGACCCGCTGCTGAGGAATCTGATCCTGGCGGCGGCGGCGCTGCCCCGTGATTGGGATGAAGAGGGGGCGGATGGTCGTCTGATGGCGTGCCTGTTGGATCGCATTCGTGCAGCACTGCCCGCATTCCTGCATCTGCCATTGCCCAACGATCCGCGGCTTAAGGCGGCAACAGATGCATTGCTTGCCGATCCGTCGGATCGTCGCCCGCTAGAGGAAATAGCCCACAGCGTTGGTGCGGCGGGCCGAACCCTGGCGCGATTGTTTCAGCAGGAAACGGGAATGACCTTCGGGGCATGGCGCCGACAGCGGGTGTTGTTATCGGCGTTGGAGCGCCTGTCTGCCGGAACGCCTGTGACAACGGTTGCACTGGATTTGGGGTATGAAAGTCCGTCTGCTTTTATCGCCATGTTCCGTCGGACTTTGGGGGACACGCCCACACGCTATTTGCAGGCAGGCTATCATTGAAAATCCGAAACGACCAAAGACGGTTAGCTGCGATGCAGCCACCAGCGTCCGTCGGTGATTGAGAAAATGGGCTTGTAATGTTTGATGCGGGTTGAATCGATGACCTGTGGAATCTGGTTGTCCAGCACAAGGGCCTGATCGTTGATATACACAACCAGGATGGCATGGGCGACATTCAGGTTCTGATCCTGCAAGACGACAATGCGCATATTTTCCTTGGGCCATCCCAGATGAACCAGGGATACATATTTGCTGATGGCATAGTCTTCACAATCACCGGTGCGATACATGAATTCCTTTGGGGTCGCCCAGTAATCTTTTTTGCCATAGTTGATGGGATCCAGAAGATAGGCGTATTGGTTCAGGTACTTATTGACGTATTCCAATTGATCCAGGGGCGCCAAGCCCTTCAATTTATTCAGGAATATTCGCCATTTGGCGATATGGCAGGGTTCCGATGCGGTGATCTGGCATTTTGCCAGTTCATTGGGTTCGTCCTTGGCATAACGTTCCAGCACGCCGGTCCACTTTTCAAACTTTTCCAGTTTTGTGGAACTGAGTTCTTTGCTGCCAAACAAATTAACAGCGGCCGATGCGCCGCTTGTCCAGATAAGCGACAGCGTCAGTTGGGCGACCAGCAACCCTATTATGCACATCCAATTTGATCTGTTTTGTGCCATAGAGGCCTCTTAAAGTCGAACCGACAACGGCGCGACTATAGGATCAATCCGTCGGGCCTGCAAAAATTTTGCATGAAAAATTGCTCGAATGTCAGGGACCTTTTAATTTTTACTGTAAAGGGTGTACGAGCGTTCGGTTTTTGGGCATTATCGGTCCACGAAAAAACGCGAATTGGTCTGAGCGCCGTTGGTGAGAAACGTTTCAGGCTTTAAGGTATTTGACCGGGGGGAAGGTTTTGTGAGCAGCACGACCAAAGACGATAGTAAAGCAGGCAAGGCAAGCATGAGCGCCGGCCTGAAAATGGCTCTGACGGGGGGCGGCGTTGCGATTTTCATCGCCGTTGGCGTCTTTCTGATGATGCAGTTCGCGACGTCTGAACGGGATCGCGAAATGCGTCAGTGGCAAAGCCGCATGTCTATCGTCATCGACAGCCGTTATACGGACATCAATCGTTGGATTGACCGGCAATTGGCAGATTTGCGCGGGATTGCGGATAATGCGTCTGTGCAGTTGTATCTGACCGTTTTCCATGAATCCGGCACCAGCGCCAGTGCAGATGATGCCCCGCCAGAATTAGGATATCTGGGTAATTTGTTGGAAGTGGTTGGAGAGCGCGCGGGTTTTAAAAGCGATGTTCAGGGCCCTCAGGTGAATGCCAATGTACAAAAGGCGGGCGTCGCTGGCTTGGCCCTGATTGACATGGACAATTTCATCATCGTTTCCAGTTCAGGTTTCCCCCCTTTGCAAGGGCCTGTCCGGGCCTTTTTGGAACAGGCGGAACGGGGTGTGACCTCAGTTTCCGATGTATTCATTAACGAGCGCGGAAATTCTGCCATGGCCTTCCTTGTGCCGGTTTATGCGGTACAGGCCGATGAGTCAGCGGAATCCCAATTGGGGTATGTGGTTGGCGTTAAGGAAATTGCCGACGAACTGTATCCCCTGTTGGAACAGCCAGGCGCGACCGAAGAAACCGCTGAGACCATGATCGTGCGTCAGAATGGCAACAAGATCGAATATCTGACACCGCGCGCCGATGGGACGGCCCCGCTGCAGAAAAGTCTGGCGGCTGATACGCCCAATCTGGCGTCGGCCTGGGCGGTGCGCACCGTGGGGGGCTTTGCGACCGTTACCGACTATGCCGGGAACGAGGTGCTGGCAATCTCCCGGGCCTTCAATCAGGTACCGTGGACGTTGGTCTATAAGGTGGATACCGCAGAAGCCCTGAAGGAATCGGAAGACCGACTGCAATTGCTGATGATCGTTTTCGGGGTGATCATCATCCTGGTTCTGATCGGGATGCTGGCGCTGTGGTATTATGGAACGTCCCAGCGTGCGACGGAAGCGGCGGCCAAGTTTGAAGAACTGGCAAACCGTTTCCAGGGCCAGCGGAACTTTATGCACACCGTGACCGACAGCCAGCCCAACAGCATCGTGATCCTGGATGAAAATGGTCATTACCGCTGGTTTAACAAAACCGCGCTGCAATTATCCCGCATGGATCGGTCTGACATGTTTGACAAGCACGTCTCCGCCATTTTGGGGCCAATTGAGGGCAAGCGTATTCATGCCTGGGTCAAAGAGGCATTGGCGAAGAACGAGCGTCTGACCGTCACCCATGAAATGGAATTGGGGAATGATGGGCCCAAGGTCTATCGGACGGATTTCCAGCCACTTCCCGCACGGGAAGATTTCCCGCCGGGCGTTCTGATGGTCAGCCAGGACATCACTGAAAGCGTGCTGGAACGCGAAAAGCGCGAAACCGTTATGCGACAGTTGGTCGGTACATTGGTGTCAGTCGTGGATCGCCGCGATCCATTCTCTGCCAATCACTCGGTTCGTGTGGGTGAAGTATCGCGCGCCGTTGCGCAGGAAATGCAGGCCGAGCGGGTGATGATGGAAACCGCTGCGATCGCGGGCAGTCTGATGAATCTGGGCAAGATCACGGTACCCGAAGAACTGTTGACCAAACAGGGTAAGCTGACCGATGAAGAGGTCAGGATGATTCAGGAGTCGGTGTTGACCAGCGCTGAACTGGTGTCCAAGATCGACTTTGATGGGCCGGTTTATGATACCTTGCGCCACTTGCAGGAACACTATGACGGCACGGGCACGCCTGATGGTCTGGCGGGCAAGGATATTGTCATTACGGCGCGCATTGCAGCCGTCGCCAATGCCTTTGTCGGCATGGTCAGCGCACGGGCCTGGCGGTCGGGCATGAGTGTCGATAAGGCACTGGATATCCTGCTGGCCGATGGGAACAAGAAGTATGACCGCGCCGTTGTGGTGGCGCTGGCCAATTATCTTGATAACCGCGGCGGTCGCGAAGAATGGGCCAGCTATGGCGAGGCCCCCACGGAAACAGGAGCTTAAGGCATTCCGGACCCGGACCATGCGTCGAAATATTATGCACCGCAGGGTGAATGCCTGATCGCGGTGGGTGATGTTCATGGTCATTTGGACCTATTGAATAATCTGCTGTGCCAGATTTCTGATCGCCCTGATCGAAGGAGACAGGGCAGGACGGATCGTTTGATCTTTCTGGGGGATTATGTGGATCGCGGCCCGAATTCCGCTCAGGTCATTGATCGCCTGTGTCGTGTGCAACAGGATGATCCCACCGCAGTCTTCCTGAAAGGCAATCATGAAGAAATGATGGTGGCATTCCTGCAAGCCGGGGATTTGACCAAGGGGTATCATTGGCTGCGTAATGGCGGTGACATGACATCAGCAAGCTATGGCGTTGAGACACCAAATGATCTTGATGACACCAATGCACTGATTGAATTCCGCAGTGTCTTGGCCACCGTGGTGCCCGACGCGCACTGGCGGTTTCTGGAAGGCTTGCAGGTTTCCTATCGGGCTGGGGATTATATCTTTGTGCATGCAGGTTTACGGCCCGGCATTCCATTTGCGGATCAACGCGATGAGGACATGATCTGGATTCGAGACCGCTTTCTTCACTCTGATGCTGATTTTGGGGGATGTGTCGTTCATGGTCATTCGCCCAGCCCCAAGCCGGATATTCACCCCAACCGGATCGGTTTGGATACCGGCAGCGGGAAGGGGGGATATTTGACGGCGGGACTGTTCTGGAGTACCGAGGGATCCTTCCTTCATGCCTATCCAGACAGGATTAAACACCAATGAGAGATACCGATCTTGCGGCCATTCTGGAGCAGATAAGCGCAGCGGCTGTGCTGTGTGTCGGCGATGTGATGCTGGACCGGTTCGTTGAAGGGCAAGTTGAGCGAATTTCGCCTGAAGCCCCGATCCCGGTCTTGAGTGTAACGCGCGAGCGCGCCGCTCTGGGTGGGGCTGCCAATGTGGCTCGAAATGTCTGTGCTCTGGGCACACGCTGTGTTCTTGTCGGTGTGGTAGGGGATGACAGTGCGGCGCAAGAGGTGCAGGGGCTGATTGATGGTGTCGTGGGGGCGACGGCCCATTTGATTCCTGCCAGCGACCGCCCGACAGCAGTCAAGACGCGGTTTATGGCCGGGCGCGCGCAATTGTTGCGTGCCGACCAGGAACGACGCAGCCCCTTGGAAATCCCGACGGCGGATGCGGTGCGCAATGCGGCCTTGTCCGCCCTGCCTTCTGTCGGTGCCCTGATTTTGTCTGATTATGGCAAAGGGGTGCTGTCTGACCGCCTGATTCAGGATTTGATTGCGGCAGCGACGGCCCAGGGATGTCCGATTATCGTGGATCCGAAGGGGCGTGATTTTTCTAAATATCGCGGCGCGGATCTGGTGACCCCCAACAGGGCGGAACTGGCATTGGCAAGTGATGCACCAACCGATAGTGATCCGGCTGTCATCGCGGCGTGTGAAAGCGTTGTTCGCATCAGTGGGGTGAAGGGCGTGTTGGCGACCCGGTCCGAACAGGGCATGACCCTGTATCGGCAGGATCCATCAGGAACGGTTTCCGTGGACCATCTGCCAGCCCGCGCACGGGAAGTGTTTGATGTGGCGGGGGCCGGTGACACGGTGGTTGCGGCCCTGGCGGCGGGGCTTGCCGCTGGTCTGTCCCAAAAGGATGCGGCAACGCTTGCCAATCGGGCGGCGGGGATTGTTGTTGCGAAAACCGGCACCGCCGTTGCCTATCCCGGCGAAATCTTAAATGACAGCCATGAAGAAAGTTTCGCACGGGGGGAGGCCAAGGTCCTGACCCTGGCGGAGGCACAGGATCGGGTTGCCGCCTGGCGACGGGCGGGGAAATCCGTTGGCTTTACCAATGGCTGTTTCGATCTGCTGCATCCAGGCCATATCTCCCTGATTTCTCAGGCGCGGGCGGCGTGTGACCGCCTTGTGCTGGGCTTGAACAGTGATGCCTCTGTCGCGCGCCTGAAGGGCCCCAGCCGCCCGGTTCAGGCAGAGGTCGCACGGGCCAGTGTCCTTGCAGCACTGGCCGATGTCGATATGGTCGTGATCTTTGGCGAAGACACCCCCATGACCCTGATCAAGGCGCTGGAACCGGATGTTCTGATCAAAGGGGCTGACTATACCCGGGAAACCGTGGTCGGCGCTAAGGAAGTGGAATCCTGGGGCGGTCGGATCGTTCTGGCCCAATTGGTGGAGGGGCAATCCACCACCAACACCATCGCCCGTCTGTCAGGGAAGTAACCAGAGCAACCATGAATGATTTGAGTTTGCTCTAGCTGCCACTGGCATCCTGCACATAAGCCGTGATGGCGGCTGCGATCGCTGAAGGATCGCTGTCGTGGGGGAACAGGGTCAGGAACCCACCATCCGGCCCCATCAGATAGGCATTTGGCGAATGGCTGACAAGATAATCATCGGGCGCGGCCCCTTCCGGGAAAACCTTTGCCCGATGGACGCGATAGGCGATAACTGCCTGCTTCACAGCGTCCGGGGCGCCCGACAGGCCCAGAAATCTTGGATGAAAGGCGGCGGCATAAGGGCCCGTAATGTCCGGTGTGTCGCGTTCCGGGTCCACGGTGATGAAGATCGGCTGCACCCGATCAGCATTTTCTGGTGGCATGCTGTCCAACGCCGTTGCCAGTCTGGATAAATCGCCGGGACAGATATCCGGGCAAAATGTATAGCCGAAATAGATCAGCATGAATTGACCGCGAAAATCCGCATTCGTGACCGTGTTTCCCCTTTCGTCTGTCAGACTGAAGGGACCGCCAAACAGATTGGGGGGAAACACGGTATCTGCCCGGGCCGTTCCAATCCCGATAAAGATCAGAACTGCTATCAGAAAGGCCTTATTGCGGGACATAAGGTACGCCCGGCAGACCCAGAATACCGGTTCTTTCTAATTCGGCCTTAATCGTTGGATCTTTTTCAAACCAGCGATCCGCATCCTGACCATTGCGTTCGGCCCAGTCTTTGGTGAACCAATTGGCGCGGCTCCATTTTCCATCAGGCAATTCCCGTTTGAACTGCAGCGCGAACATGGTGATCTGATCTTTTTTGATCAGTAGGCCGTCTGCTTCGATCTTCTTGCCACAGAAGGGGATCAAATCCGCCGTTGCGCCTGCAAAAATATCATTATTCTTGGCTGGCAGCAGCAGGGTTCCATCATCCTGCAACAGGCCAAGTTGACGTGTGCCGTCGCCGCAATTGTCGGCGCAGTTTCCTGTCAGTTCACATAACAGGTCTACCACGGTGACTTGAATGCGGGCCTTTTCCTCACCATTAATGCCCCACGAATCGGCGGCCTGAATGGGGGTGGAAAAGCCTGTAAGGCTGAGCATCAGGAAAGGAAGGAACCGCTTCATCATCACTTATTCTCCTCCTCAGAACGGCTGAATGCCAAAATCTTCATGATTTACATGGACGATGCCATGATCATCGGCGACCTGATCGACAATCAGGTAATTCACACCGTCACGGGCATATAAGTCGCCGTTCACGGTGACCTGATGGGTTTGAATCTGCACCAGCCGGGGATTGGCGACGCTGGTGTCATCTTCTTCCACCTTCAGGATCACATAAACCTGATCATCGTCGGTGCGAATGCTGACGGGGATGCCGCCCACGGCACACCACACAGCGCATTTGTGATGGGCGGTGCCCAGCGCATACATGATTTCAGACGTGTAGCACCAGGTATCAATCAATTCCCCTGTCAGGGTGACGCGCTGCCCTTCGGCTGCGTGGGTTGAGGATAGGGCGAAGCTGGATAGGGCGAAACACAGTGCAAATGTCAGTTTCTTCATCAAACCTTACCTTATCTCTTGGTGTGTTGAACCGCCGTTAGAATAGGGCCGGGTTCTTGATCCGCACAAATCACAGTCGGTTTATCACAAGGTGACCGCATGGAACGGATTGACCCCAGGGCCAGATCGTCCGAAAGAGGATGACCGTTTTTTTTCGTTGAGGCCTTATGACCCAAACATCCCGACTGTCGGCGTCACAGCGCGTCATTACCCCACCGCCCTTTGCCGTTGCGGGCTTGATTTTGTCCATGGCATTGGTGGCGGTTGGGAATGGTCTGATATTCGCCTATGTGCCGACCCGGTTGGGAGGATTGGGCTATCCCCCCTCGATGGCGGGATGGATACTGACAGGTATGGCGGCAGGGGGATTCCTGGGATGTCTGGCCGTTGGGCGCCTTGTGAAGCGGGTAGGGCATGCGCGGGCCTTCATGACATTGGCGTCGGTCATGTTGCTGACCCATCTATTGATCGGCATGACCCTTGATCCAATCCTGTGGATCGGGGCGCGGTTTGCCTATGGATTTGCTGTGACGGGCCTGTTCATCATCGCGCAAAGCTGGATGAATGATTCCTGCCCCAATGAGTGGCGCGGCCGCGTTATGGCAATTTTCTATATGTCTTATGTGCTGTGCATCGGACTTGGTGGGTATCTGATCGCGTGGATTGACCTTGAAACACCGATTGGCCCGATGATCGCGGTGCTGTTTGGGACTTTGGCTATTTTGCCGGTGGGGTTGACCAATTTACCCACCCCGCCACCGCCAGAGGCCGTTAAGGTCGCACTGCGCGCGGTGTGGCGCATATCCCCTGTGGGTCTGGTTGGGTTGCTCGCTGTTGGTGGATTGACCATGATGGTGCAAGGCTTCGCCCCAATTTATGCCCAGGAAACAGGGTATTCCCAGTCTGATATCGGGCTGCTGGTTTTCCTGATGCAGTTTGGCATGATTGCGGTGCAGATGCCGTTGGGTGCCCTGTCGGACCGAATGGATCGCCGGATCGTTCTGATCATTGCCTGTGTGATCATCGTGGTTTTTGCATTGATCTGTACGCGGCTGGAAGGAATGAACCTATGGCTGATGATTGCCTTGTTTGGGATCTGGGCCGGGGCGACGGAGACGATTTATGCTGTCGCTACTGCCCATGCCAATGACCGGGCAGAGCCGCAATATTATGTTTCACTGTCCATGACGATGCTGTTCGCCTGGTCGGCATCGGCCTTTATCCTGCCTGGCGCGACAACAGTTCTGACCAGTTTTTTGGGCGTTACGGCCTATATGTATGTGGCAGTGGTGATCGCCTGTAGCTATGGGCTGTTTGTCGCCTATCGCATTATGCGCAAAGAGCCGGTGCCGGAGGAGGATCAGGAAGCCTATGAACCCCGTGCTGCCCAGGCCGCCTATGCCCCGGATTTAGCCGCCCCGGCTATCGCAGAAGAAATAGACCAGCAGGTGCCCCGGTAAAGCATCACGCGTCCGCGTGATGCTTTCGTTACGCGCGCAATCCTGCGACGGCGGAAAACTGTGCGGCGTCTTCCAGGGCCTGGGCCGTCTGTAGCAGGGTTTCCTCATCAAACGGTTTGCCGATCAATTGCAGGCCCAGCGGCAGGCCCTTGTGGTCCAATCCGGCAGGGACGGCAATTCCTGGCAGCCCCGCCAGATTGACCGTCACTGTAAAGACATCGTTCAGATACATCTGGATCGGGTCATCCTGCTTGTCATCTATGCCAAAGGCGGCAGACGGTGTTGCAGGCGTCAGCATGACGTCGCATTGAGACCAGGCATTGCGGAAGTCTTCTGCAATGCGCGTACGCACCTTCTGCGCTTTCAGGTAATACGCATCGTAATACCCGGCGGACAGCACATAGGTACCAATCAGAACCCGGCGCTGTACTTCATTGCCAAAGCCATCGCGACGGGTGTTCGCGTACATCTCATCCAGGGTCTTGCCCTCGCTGCGCAGGCCATACCGTACGCCGTCATACCGCGCCAGATTGGATGAGGCCTCCGCCGGGGCGATGATGTAATAGGCGGGCAGCGCATATTTCGTATGGGGCAGGGAGATATCCACAATTTCCGCACCGGCCGCCCGCAGCCAATCAATGCCGCGTTGCCACAGATCATCGATTTCATCGGCCAGGCTTTTCAGGCGGTATTCCTGTGGAATGCCGATGCGCAGCCCTTTGACGCCCCGTTTCAGGGCAGCTTCGAAATCAGGGACAGCGATATTGGCGCTGGTTGAATCCTTCGCGTCATGTCCGGCCATCGCACCCAGCATAATCGCGCCATCGCGAACCGTTCGTGTGAAGGGCCCAGCCTGATCCAGGGAACTGGCGAAGGCGACGACACCCCACCGGCTGCACCGGCCATAAGTCGGTTTCAGGCCCACAGTACCGGTTAGGGCCGCAGGCTGGCGGATCGATCCGCCGGTATCTGTACCAATGCTGGCCAGGGCGGAGCGTGCGGCAACAACCGCCGCCGACCCGCCGGACGACCCGCCGGGCACCAGGGCCTTGTCCGGATCGGTCTTATCCTGCCAGGGATTACGGACGGGCCCATAGAAACTGGTCGTGTTGGACGACCCCATGGCAAATTCATCCAGATTGGTCTTACCCAACAGCACTGCACCTGCCGACCACAGCTTGCCGCTGACCGTCGATTCATAGGGCGGCTTGAACCCGTCTAGAATGTGAGAGGCGGCTGTCGTCAGCACCCCTTCGGTACAATACAGATCCTTCACACCCAAGGGGATGCCTTCCAATGGCCCCGCCGTGCCTGCAGCCAATCGCTTGTCGCTGTCTGCGGCCATGGCGCGGGCCTGGTCCGGTGTTTCGGTGATATAGGCATTCAGCACCCTGGTCTTATCCATGGCGGCCAGATAGGCCTCTGTCAGTTCAACAGCGGTGAATGCTTTCTTACGCAGGCCGTCTCGGGCATCTGCCAGGCTTAAATCCAGAAGGTCGCTCATCGCCCCCAGCTCCTATTCAACAACTTTGGGGACGGAGAAGAAATCACCGACCGGGTCTGGTGCATTGGCGACAATCTTTTCCGGATAGCCACCATCTGTCACTTTATCCTCCCGCCATTGAGCGGTCATCTCAACGGCCGATGACATGGGTTGCACGCCGTCCGTATCCACTTCGGACAATTGCTCGACCCAGGCGACGATCGTATCCAGTTCTGCCGCCAGCGAGTTCTGACGGTCTTCTGGCAATGCGATGCGCGCCAGATGGGCAACGCGGGCGACGGTTTTGGTATCAATGGCCATGTGCGGCTCTCTGCGTTGAATATCGGGATGAATTTGTGCGCGGAAACTATCACCCGCCTTCCAGCGCGGCAAGTCGTCAGGCTTGCCCAAAGGCTGATCACGCCCTATGCACAGTCATGATCTTAGAAACCGTCTATGACCTGCCCGCCGGGGTCAGCCTTTTAGGCCTTGATCTGGGGGAAAAAACCATCGGGATCGCCATTGGGGATCCCGCCGGCAGCATTGCGTCGCCCCTGGAAACCATCCGGCGCGCAAAGTTCACGCAGGATGTCGCGCGGCTGGCTGAAATCGTGGCGGATCGCCGTATTGGCGGCCTGGTCATCGGCCTGCCGGTCAATATGGATGGAACGGAAGGCAAGCGCTGTCAGTCGTCACGCCAATTCGCCCGCAATCTGATTTCCGTCGCGAAATGGGACATGCCCATCGCCTTCTGGGACGAGCGTCTGTCGACCAGCGCGGTGGAACGTGTGCTGATCGAACAGGCCGATATGACCCGCGCCCGGCGCGGTCAGGTGGTCGACAAAATGGCAGCCAGCTTCATCCTTCAGGGTGCCCTGGATGCAAGGCGGCTGCGGCCCTTATAGCATGCTGGTATGGCCGTCCACGCTGATGGCCTGGCCGGAAACCCGTGCACCGGCCTTGGAGCACAGGAACAGCGCCATTTCGGATATGTCTTCTGCGGTCACGAAACAGCGCATGCTGGTATCTTTCACATAATCCGCACGGATCTGCTCAACACTTTTTCCGGTCGTTAAGGCTTCGTCCGCAATTACCCTGTCCATGCGGTCGCCTTCGACGGAGCCGGGGCACAGGGCATTGACCCGCACACCGGACGGGCCAGCCTCTGCAGCTGCCGTTTTGGTCAGGCCGATAATTGCCCATTTCGCCGCACAATAGGGGCTGCGTTCCGGATAGCCATACAGGCCGCCTGTTGAGGAGAAATTGATGATGGAGCCGGAGCCCTGCGCCTTCATTGGGCCCAATACCCGCCTGAGGCAATGATAGGCACCGGTCAGATTGACATCGATGCAGGCAGCCCAGGCGGAGGGATCGGTATCTTCAATGACGCCGGTTGGTCCCTTTATTCCCGCTGCATTGATCAGGATATCCACACCGCCCAGATGGGCTAGGGCGGCATCAAAGAACGCATCAACTTCTATGCGGTTTGAAACGTCACAGCGTTGATAGGATATCCCATCGGGCAGACTGGACAGGCCCTTGATATCAACATCGCCAGCAAAGACCGCAGCGCCCTCGCGATGTAATTGTTCCGCGATGGTCCGTGCGATGCCGCCCCCAGCGGCGGTCACGATGGCGCGTTGTCCGTTAAATCTGCTCATTTTTGCTTGCCTCATAGGGTGGGGACTCACACTGTTTGCGCACCATGCTGGACACGGAACAAAGCGACAAGAATGAAGTGCAGGAAGGGCAGGGCGATGATCGTCTTTTCTGTGCGAAATGCCATGCCACAGTGACGCGGCAATGTTTCGCCATTCATAGGCGCGGCGCACATCAACACACGGTCTTCAATCCGGCAGGCCACGTCTTCACGGTACAGTGTTTTATTCACGCACCAGGCGCGGGTATGTTGGGCCGGCCCAGCACACAATTTTCCTGGTTTCCGGGACTCGCATGGCGGGTTGCGCTGTGTGTTGAATGCGGAACCCATATCGGGTGGGAATTCAGTGGGCCCGAAACGTTCTTTGGCCTGATCAAACTCGCTTTGACAACCAGCCCAAATCCTTAGCCTCTTGATCCTTCCCGGCGGGACAGGAAGGCCAGACGCTCAAACAGATGTACGTCCTGTTCATTCTTAAGCAACGCGCCATGCAGCGGGGGGATGGCCTTGCTGGGGTCTGTTTCACGCAATGTTTCGGGGGAGATATCTTCCACCATCAGCAGCTTGATCCAATCCAGCAATTCAGAGGTTGAGGGGCGCTTTTTCAGGCCTTGAACCTCGCGCACCTGGAAGAACAGGGCCAGGGCCTCGCTCAACAGCCGCTTCTTGATATCGGGAAAGTGAACCTGAACGATCTGTTCCATGGTCTCAGGGTCAGGGAAGCGGATGAAATGGAAGAAACAGCGTCGCAGGAAGGCGTCGGGCAATTCTTTCTCATTATTCGACGTGATGATCACGATGGGGCGCTTTTCCGCCCGGATCACTTCCTTTGTCTCATAGACATGGAATTCCATGCGGTCCAGTTCCAGCAACAGATCATTGGGGAATTCGATATCGGCCTTGTCCACCTCGTCAATCAACAGGACAGGGGCCGGATCAGTCGTGAACGCCTCCCACAGTTTTCCTTTGATGATGTAGTTGCGGATGTCATGCACCCGCTCATCGCCCAACTGGCTGTCGCGCAGGCGACTGACGGCATCATATTCATACAGACCCTGCTGCGCCTTGGTGGTGGATTTCACATGCCATTCGATAAAGGGGCGGTCCAGGGCGGTTGCGATTTCCCGCGCCAATTGCGTCTTTCCGGTACCAGGCTCTCCCTTGACCAGCAAGGGGCGTTGCAGTGTGACAGCGGCATTCACGGCGACGGCAAGATCTTCGGAGGCGACATAGCTGGACGTGCTGGTAAAGCGCATTGAGGATAATCCTGAGGGCAAGGGTTACGGATGGTCACTGACCCTAGTGTGCCCCCCTTGCGCAATCAAGACTCTAGCCTTGAAGCGCGATCAAAGTCCGCAATGTTCCAGAAGCCAGATTTGAGGAAAACCCTGCATTGATTTGCGCGGTTCCTGCGGAATTTGCTGCTGCCAGATTGGAGAGTAGGGAAACCTGGGACGCCAGGGATTCTGTTGGCTCTCCAGCCGCCTGAGCCTGTGACAGGGCCGATTGCATGAATCCGAGCAGGTCGGTCTTCTCGTCAAGTTTTCCGCCAGAGTAATAATTGCCCGGCAGATTTGACAGGAACTCTGAGCCCTTGGTCTGTAACTGCAGGATATCCTGATCACTGGCAGCACCGCTGTCTTTCAACGCGCCTGCCAGTTGGTCAATCTCGGTTGGGGATATGCCGGTGACATCGAACATTTTTGCAATGTCGGCAAAGGACAGGCTGGTTGATTTTACCTCTTTGTCATTTGAATTGAAGAGGTTGGCGATAAAAGAGTTTGCGTTAGAATCGGCAACGTCCTCTTTTTCCGGACGCTTTTCTGTTCCCGTTAATAGGGAGGCTCCAGCACTGAAAAGGCTAAACGCTGCGGCTTCCAGCATAACCCAAATCCTCAATCGGTTTGCATTGAGGGTATTTATGCAAGCGTTATGCCAATGGCGCGCGGATCAGCTGGGCTTTTTAATGGCCGAGTGCTCTCGCAGGGGTTCGCTTTCTACAATCAATTGCGTGCGGTCACTTGCATAATAGGACAGGCCGTACTCAATTGCGCGCCCGTCCAGATCCACATTGATGCTTTCTGTCTGCAGGACGGGGCGTGTTGGAGGCTGCTGTAAATGAATCGCCAGTTGGCGCGTTGGCATTGTGGCGGTGATGCGTGTGGAAAACCTTTTGTAATCGTGCACGCCACAGGCATCCAGGGCGGCGGTGATCGATAAAGTGTCACGAAAGGCTGCAATCATTCCCGCAAATCGTTTTGCGGGGAAGTAATGAGTGGCAACACTGATCGGGCGACCATCAACTTCACTGACCGCTTCCAACAGCACGACGGGGGCACCCTTCCGCAGATCCAGATTTCGGGCAATGACCGCGTCGGCACGGACCTGTTCGGTCCGCAGCAGTGTCTTGCTGGGCATGCGGTTGCCACTGGTGATGTTTTGGGTGAAGCGGGTACGCTCCCCAATGGGATATTCGATCAGGTCACTTTGGACAAATGTGCCGCGCCCTTGTTCAATTCGGACCTTGCCAATTTCCTGAAGGTAACTCATTGCGCGGCGAACGGTGTGGCGATTGACAGCAAAACGACGCGACAGGTCGGCTTCTGTGGGAAGACGGTCCCCCGGCTCATAGACGCCCTGGTCGATTTCGGCCTCTAATGAGCCGGCAATCTGTCGCCAAATTGGTTCTCCATCAGAAAGATACACGACTTGCCCCTTTGGTTATGCCACCCGTCACAAGAATTTCATCATCAATGCCATGCTTCGATCTTGCAATTGGGTCTAAGCTTAGGCATCTTATATTTGTCTAGACGTCTATACGAAAAATTGACGACTGTCTAGACCTTTGACTGGTTTGTTGAGTGTCGTGGCATCTTTGTCTTAACAGGAGGCGGTTTGTGAGGAATGAAAATTCCAACCCAGATATAGAGGATGATCGGTCCTGGCGGGCGCCTTTGTCTGATGACCAGCGCGCCCGGCAAGCCTGGATAGGGGTCTTGTCCATGGCCCCTTCCGCCCGTTTGTCAGACTTGTTCGAAGCGGTACCTGAAAAACCGGATTATGAATTTCTTCGGAAGCCGGAAAGCGGGTTGATCATGACCCAGGGCCGAATCGGTGGGGCCGGTGGAGCCTTTAACATGGGCGAAATGACGGTGACACGCTGCAGTGTGAAATTGTCTGATGGGACAGTCGGGCATGCTTATCAGGCGGGCCGTGACAAGAAAAAGGCGCGCTGCTGTGCCCTGTTGGACGCGATGCTGCAACAGCCGGAGCGTCGACTGGAAATCATGAATTCAATCATAGAGCCGTTAAAGGCCGAACAGGCGGCGCGGGATATGGCGCGCGCTAAAAAGGTTGCGGCGACGAAGGTTGATTTTTTCACCCTTGTGCGAGGGGAGGATTAAACGATGACCCTTACCGATTTGGCCCCCGGCTTTGCAGATCCGGTTCGCGATGCTGCAGTCAGTTTTCGCACCATTCTGGATGCGATGGCCCGGCCGGGTGAATTGAAATTACTGCCTGTGAAGGCCCCGGTTCCTGCCCCCTTGAATGGGGCGGCGGTCTGCATTGCCTTAAGCCTGATGGATCCAGATACGCCCTATTGGTTGGCGCCAGATCTGCGCAATGACCGTATCATTGGACATTTCAGCTTCCATACCGGTGCCCCCTTTGATGCGGATATTGCAAAGGCACAGTTCGCTTTTTTCCCGGTCGCGGATCTGCCGCAAGTCATGCTGGATTTAGCGATTGGCACGGATGAATACCCAGACCGGTCTGCGACAGCCATAGCATTGGTGCCCGGATTCGATGTGGTCGGGGGCGCGCGTTTGGCCGGGCCAGGCATTGAAACAACGTGTGATTTTGCACCTGGTGGAATGACCGCGGACGCCTGGGACGCCCTTGAGCGCAATGCGATGCTGTTTCCATTGGGGGTGGATACCATTTTCGCGGGACCAGACAGTCTTGCCGCGATCCCCCGCAGCACACGCCTAACCCGATTGGAGGCTTAGACCCATGTATGTTGCTGTAAAAGGCGGTGAGCGCGCGATTGATAATGCCCATCGCTTGCTGGCCGAAGATCGGCGCGGGAAGACGTCCACCCCGGACTTAACGGTGGATCAGATCCGCGAACAGATGAAGCTGGCCGTGGGGCGTGTGATGACCGAAGGGTCCGTTTATGATCCAGATCTGGCGGCCCTAGCGCTGAAGCAGGCGCGCGGAGATATGATTGAAGCGATTTTTCTGGTGCGTGCCTATCGCACGACATTGGCTCGTTTCGGCAATAGTTTGCCGGTCGAAACTGGCGCAATGAAAATTGATCGCCGTATCTCTGCTGCATTCAAGGATGTGCCGGGCGGTCAAATTCTGGGCCCGACCTTCGATTACACGCATCGGCTGATTGACTTCAAACTGGCGGCAGATGGCGGCAGTGCAGAGGAAGCGATTTCCATGGATGAAGCGATGCCTCAGGCGCGGCACGTGCTGGACCTGCTGGCAGGCGAAGGGCTGGTGGAGACACCTGAAGCATCCAAGGATCAGGCACAGCCTGGGGATATTACCCGTACCCCGGTCGAATACCCGATGGATCGATCGACCCGATTGCAAAGCCTGGCGCGGGGGGATGAAGGGTTCCTGCTGGCCTTGGGGTATTCCACCCAACGTGGCTATGCCAAGAACCATCCTTTTGCCGGTGAAATTCGTGTCGGGCGGGTAGCGGTTGAATTTCAGCCAGAAGAGCTGGGATTTCCCATCCAGATCGGCGAGATGGAAATGACCGAATGCAACATGATTAACCAGTTCAAGGGCTCCAAGACTGCGCCGCCGCAATTCACGCGGGGTTATGGCGTCGCGCTGGGACATGGGGAGCGCAAGGCCATGGCCATGGCGCTGGTGGACCGATCACTGCGGGCAGGGGAACTGGGAGAGGAACGCACAGCGCCTTCCCAAGATGAGGAATTCGTCCTGTCCCATTGTGACAACGTTCAGGCAACGGGCTTCGTGGAGCATTTGAAGTTACCCCACTATGTGGACTTCCAGTCGGAGCTAAATCTGGTGCGGAAAATGCGCAAACACGTGGAAGAGGGTACAGCCTTCGAAGCAAAGGAGGCCGCAGAATGAGTACGGAAACACAAGACGATGAGCTGGAATACAATTTCGCCTATCTGGATGAACAGACCAAGCGGATGATCCGCCGCGCCTTGCTGAAGGCGGTTGCCGTGCCGGGTTATCAGGTTCCTTTTGCCGGGCGTGAAATGCCCATGCCCTATGGTTGGGGCACGGGCGGTATCCAGGTCACGGCCTCAATTCTGGAACCTGACGATGTTTTGAAGGTGATCGACCAGGGGGCCGATGACACGACCAATGCGGTTTCTATCCGTAAATTCTTTCAGCGTGTCGCCGGAGTCGCGACGACAGAAAAGACCGAGGATGCGACCCTGATCCAAACCCGTCACCGCATCCCCGAAATGCCGCTGCATGAAGGGCAGATTTTGGTCTATCAGGTGCCGATCCCGGAACCGCTGCGTTTTCTGGAACCGCGTGAGACCGAGACCCGTAAAATGCATGCGCTGGAAGAATACGGCCTGATGCATGTGAAACTGTATGAGGATATTGCGCGCCACGGTCATATCGCGACGACCTATGCCTATCCGGTGAAGGTGAATGATCGCTATATCATGGACCCATCGCCGACGCCGAAATTTGATAATCCGAAAATGAATCGCTGTGCCGCCCTGCAATTGTTCGGCGCGGGTCGGGAAAAGCGGATCTATGCCGTGCCGCCCTATACCGATGTGGTCAGTCTGGATTTTGAGGATCACCCTTTTGAAATTCAGGCCTGGGATGAACCGTGCTCTTTATGTGGGGAAACCAACAGCTTCTTGGATGAGGTGATCATGGATGATCAGGGCACGCGGATGTTCGTTTGTTCTGATACCGATCATTGTTCGACACGTCAGCAGCAGGGCTATCAAGGCCCAGGGCAGGAGGCCGCAGAATGACTGAGACCGAAAACGCCCAAACGCCTTTACTATCGGTCCAATCCGTTACCAAGACATATGGGCCGCATCTTGGCTGTTCTGATATCAGCTTTGATCTGTATCCAGGGGAAGTGATCGGCATCGTCGGAGAATCCGGGTCGGGTAAGACAACGCTGTTGAATTGTCTGGCCGGCCGACTGACGCCGGATTCAGGGGAGATTCTGTATACAGATCGCCTCGGCTCCGCATTGAATGTGCATACTGTATCAGAGCCTCAACGCCGTATGTTGATGCGCACCGACTGGGCCTTTGTGCATCAACATGCGCGGGACGGATTGCGCATGACAGTCAGCGCTGGCGGCAATGTGGGCGAACGGCTGATGGCAGGCGGTGCCCGCCACTATGGCAATATTCGCGAACAGGCACTGGATTGGCTGGAAAAGACCGAAGTGGATGTCAGCCGCATCGATGACCGCCCGGACACATTCTCTGGCGGAATGCAGCAACGATTGCAGATCGCACGAAATCTTGTGACCGGTCCGCGTCTGGTCTTCATGGATGAGCCGACAGGGGGGCTGGATGTTTCAGTTCAGGCCCGATTGCTGGATCTGTTGCGGGGGCTGGTCTCGGAAATGGGGCTCAGTGCGATCATCGTCACCCATGATCTGGCCGTGGCCCGGTTGCTGTCCCATCGACTGGTGGTGATGCGGCGTGGCCTGATCGTTGAAACGGGACTAACCGATCAGGTCCTGGATGATCCGCAAGATGCCTATACCCAGCTACTTGTATCCTCTGTCTTGCATCCATGAGACGGGGAGGGAGCTTTTATGACTGATTTACTGCGCCTGACCAATGTTGAAAAATCCTTCACTCTGCACAATCAGGATGGGATCACATTGCCGGTTTTCAAGGGATTGACCATGCAGGCCCGTGCCGGGGAATGTGTTGCCCTGGCAGGCCCATCGGGCATGGGGAAATCCACACTGATGCGCATGATCTATGGCAATTATCTGTGCCAGGGGGGACAGGTAGAGGTTTTGCATAAGGGGGGCTGGGTCGATATCGCAAAAGCCAATGCACGCGACATCTTGCAGGTGCGGCGCTGGACATTGGGCTATATCAGCCAGTTTCTGCGGGTCGTGCCCCGGGTTTCGACGCTGAATGTCGTTGCAGAACCATTGATAATGCGCGGCGTTGATGGCGCAACGGCTCGGGATCAGGCCGCCGTGATGCTGACCCGGGTCAATTTGCCGGAATCCCTGTGGCACCTTGCCCCCGCGACATTTTCCGGCGGGGAACAACAGCGTGTGAATATTGCACGGGGATTTGTTGCAGATTATCCGGTAATGCTGCTGGATGAACCAACCGCATCGCTGGATCAGGCCAATCGCGAGGCGGTACTGGATTTGATCAGATCGTCAAAAGCGGCAGGACGGGCTTTGGTTGGCATCTTTCATGATGCCGATACACGGGCGGCGATCTGTGATCGGGAATTCTCGATTGGCGATTTCAAGGTATCCGCCTGAACAAAAGATATGGAATGGGACATGAACGATATTCGAAGCACCACCAGGAACGCCAATCTACAGGATGCAATCGGGACAACCATTTTTGCCAATGCGCGGGTAATTCTGGCCGATCGCGTGATGGGGGCCGGGCGTGTGACCGTGACAGATGGTCTGATCACGGCCATTGAAGAAGGAGACGCGGTTCCGTCCCTGCCGGGTGCGCAGGTCATTGATTGTGCGGGTGATTATCTGATGCCTGGCATGATCGAGCTTCATACCGATAATATCGAAAAGCACATCATGCCCCGCCCTGGTGCGGTCTGGCCGTCTGTTGCGGCCTCTATCGCCCATGACACGCAAATCATATCTGCGGGCATCACGACGGTTTATGACAGCGTTTCAGTTGGGGCCTTTGACGAAGGCGATATTCGCCTGAAGGCGTTGCAGGATATTTGTGATGCGCTGGAGACGGGCGAAAGGGACGGCCTGTTCAAGGCGCGCCATCTGGTGCATCTGCGCTGTGAAATATGCTTCCCGGATCTGGAAAATTTACTACAGCCATTGATCAATCGCCCCTTGACCGGACTTGTGTCGATCATGGACCACACACCCGGACAGCGCCAATTTGTCGATGAGAGCAAATATGTCCAGTACTACAAACACAAAAAAGGCTTCAACGACGAACAGATGAAGGTCTATATGGATGAGCGCCGGGTGGAACAGGGCCTGTATGGCGAAAAAAACCGTCGCTATGCCGTCGATTTGGCCCATCAGCACGGGCATGCCCTGGCCAGCCATGACGACGCGACCGTAGACCATGTCGCCGAGGCCGTATCCGACCGCATGACGATTGCGGAATTTCCCACCACAGTCGCAGCGGCGGAAGCATCCCATGCGGCGGGCCTGGCCGTTCTGATGGGCGCGCCGAATCTGGTGCGTGGCGGGTCGCATTCGGGGAATGTGGCTGCGATTGAATTGGCCAGACTGGGACTTCTGGATATTGTCTCCAGCGATTATGTCCCGGCCAGCCTGGTCCATTCTGCCTTCCTGCTTGTCGATCAGGCCGACACTATGGACTTGCCAGCGGCTGTGGCGACAGTGACTCGCAATCCTGCGCGGGCCGCCAAACTGACGGATCGTGGAGAAATTGCGGTGGGGTTGAAAGGGGACGTGGTGCGGGTTCATGACCATCCGCACCATCCTATCCTGCGCGGGGTCTGGCGCGACGGCATTCGGGTTTCCTGACCCATGACGCGGGGGCGTTTTATTGGCGTGGTCGGCCCCAGTGGCGCTGGCAAGGACAGCCTGATTGATGCCGCCCGTCGCCATTTCGGGGAGCATGGCCCGGTCCGCTTCGTCACACGGGCGATTACCCGATCCCAAGATGCAGGCGGAGAGGCCCATGAAGCCCTTTCTGAAGCTGAGTTTCAGGCCAGAGCCGCCGCTGGAGGGTTTACCCTGCATTGGCAAGCGCACGGTTTGTCTTATGGGATCCCGATTGATATCGAAGAGACTCTGGCTCTGGGCCGCTCTGTCCTCGTTAATCTGTCGCGCAGTGTTATCGATGATATCCGCACGCGATTTCCCAACCGCCTGATTCTGGTTGTCACCGCCAGCCCTGACATTCTGGCACAGCGGCTGAGTGTGCGCGGCAGAGAGTCTGCGGCTGATATAGAAGCCAGATTGCGTCGGGCGCCCCCGCTGTTCCCCCATGGCCCCGATGTCGTCACCATCCAGAATAATGGGTCTTTAGCGGACGCAGAAGCAGCATTCATCGCCGCCTTGAATCAGCGGGCGTCACCCTAAGGGGATGCGCGCAACGATGCGGAACGGGCTGCCGTCTTCCGGTTCCCCATAAAGGCACAAATCCTGTAACACAGTAGGCGCTGTCAGTATTGGGCTCACTCTGGGGGACAAAGTCGCAGCGACTGTCTGTCTCTCCTTGTCTTGTAACCGGCTGGTTAGGGTGATGTGGAAGCGGAAGTCATCCAGCACATAGGGATAGCCCCAGCGCAGCAGGTTTGAGTCCTGATTGGGCGTCAGTCCGGCAGCGCGTCGCTTTTCAATTTCACCTTCCGATGCGGGGCGTCGAAAGGCGTCCAGTTCTGTGACACAGCGTCCTGCCAAAGCGCGCAAAGAAGCCGATGGTTCCGTGGGACACAGGGCCAGGAACCCGTTTAAATCTTTCAGATATAAGGGCGACAGCGTTACTGGACTTAGTGTTGCGGCAAGGTCTGATACCGCCTCTTTCAGGGCGTCATACTCTGTGCCATCAGCTAAGACAAAAGGCGGCTTCAATGTTCCGTGTAGGGCATAGTGCCTGGGTGCCTTGATGATCGCTGAATGCATATCCTCGGAATGTCCGGGCAAAGGACTGGTTGGCAGGGACGCGCCGGTTTCGGGATCGATCCCAAACCAGAATTTCCCAAAATCATGTAAAGGTTCATTCGGCCTTGGCCCAAAATAGACGGCATAGCGCTTGAAGCCCATAGGGTGGATCCTAGCCAGTTCTTTTTAGGGACTTATAGAAAACGGTCCGATCACTCTCAACAAAGTCCAACGTCGTGTAGAATTTCTTTAGATTTTGTTCCAATCCATCGGGGGTTACAACCACACTGACCATTTCTGCCCCTTGATCCTGACAGAAATCAATGACCGTTCGCATCAGGTGCTTTGCCAGACCTTTCCCACGATGGGCAGGCAGCACGAAAAGATCTTCCACCTCTGCGCAGGCGCCAAATTCCACGCCCCAGGTAATTGTAGCGGTTACAAGCCCGACAAGGCTGCCATCGGGGGCGACTGCCACCAGCATTTTGGATCCAGGCGCCCGGATCATGGCCAGCAGGTTTTGCCATTGGCGATCTGGGTCCAGCACAATGCCTTCTTCCGCGTAAAAGGCGGAATACAGCGACTGAAGCGCGGGACCATCCTGTTCGGTCGCATCGCGCAGGGGAAGGGTGTCTGTTTTGCTCATGGGAGTGTTTTAGGAAGACTTTGTAATAAGGTCAAACTGTTCAATTTGCGCATCGCGCCCTATATGATCTCTTGAATTTCTCGACCAATCCAGTCGGTGCTTACATCGGTGTTGAGCAGGAATTAAATTCACATACAGTCGTGTGGTCATTCTGTGGCTCGACAATGGGTTTCATTTCAAATATCGGTAAATTGAATTCATTGATAGGACTCTCTGACAGTCAGGGATTTCCTTGATCCGTTATGTTTTCGGGGATGCACAAGGTGACAGAAACTAACACAAACACGCCAATCAGCCGTCATCGGCGTCTGCCATCTTTAAGCGCCTTGCGGGCGTTCGAGGCGGCGGCCCGCCATAGCAGCTTTCGGATGGCTGCGGATGAATTGAATGTGACGCATTCCGCCATCAGTCATCAGGTCAAGGCATTGGAGGATCATTTATCCGTTCCCCTGTTTTCGCGCGGGGGGCGTGCTGTGCATCTGACGGAAGAAGGACGAATCCTGTTTCCCATCCTGCGGGAGGCGTTTGATAACATCATTGCTGGGACGGAAATGCTGCGCCGTCAGCACAGTTCCGGCCCGTTGACGATACAGGTTTATGTCACCCTGGCCGTGAAGTGGCTGCTGCCGCGCCTTCATGCGTTTTCGAAGGAACATCCCGATGTTCAAATAGCCCTGGCGACATCTTATACCGATTGGGATTTTGCGCGCGGAGAGGTGGATGCGGCAATCTTGTTCGTTGAGACAAAACACGCAGACCTGGACTATACATCCCTGGGAAAGGCAAAGCTGTTTCCGGTTTGCGCGCCCAGCCTGTTGGAATCCGGCCCGCCCTTGAAGCGGCCTGAAGATTTGCGTCATCACCGATTGCTGGAAGTCTATCCGGCAAAAAATGACTGGCCTGATTGGTTGAATGCAGCGGGTATATCCGACCTTAGCCCATCCCCGAAAGGATCGCGCTTCGACAGTTACCTTCTGGCCTTAGAAGAAGCCGCCGCTGGCGAGGGCGTGTCCCTGGCGACCCAGGCTTTTGTGGCGGATGATCTGGATCGTGGTCGCCTGGTAAAGCCCTTTGAATTTTCCGTCGAAAGCCGCGCACCCTGGTATTTCGTATGTCCGAAAGAGCGTCGGAACGAACCGCGTATCCTGAAATTCAAGGATTGGTTACAGGCTTGTCTGAAGACATCGGCCGAAGGAGCCGGGCTTGATTGAACGTGGTTAAATCTAGACTCGCATGACGCGCTTTCATCGGGTATGTATTGATGGCCCAGAAGGGTGTTAGGGGACTTAAAAGCCATCAACGCACTGAGTCGATTGACGGCGCATCGCTGAGCCAAGAACCGGCAGATGCGCCACAATCTGAGTCACTGGTATTCAGTAATGGGCAGGTATGACGGATTTCCAGACACGGGCGGGCCAGACAGGTTCGGGAACAGGCAAATCTATTAAAGCGAAGCTGGCGCGGCTTTTTCGGGAGCGTGAACTGCTTTTGCGGTCTGAAGGGCAAGTCCGCTATTTGCGGCTGAGGCCCGTTCCCCAGATGGTTATGACGGCAGCGGTTTGTGGCACATTTCTGTGGCTTGCCGGTGCCAATGGTTTTGTCTGGCTGCAGAACCGACATCTGGATAAAAAGCAGATGGAAATTCTGGAGGCCCGTGTTGCCTATGAGCAATTGCGTGGTGACTTGCAGAATTATCAGAGCCAGATTGCGGGTCTGGCGCAGGGTATCTTGAGCCAGAATAACAGCGCGGCGCCTCAGGGGGCCGTCGAATTGCAGGAACTGGCAAGTGTCACGACTGGTATTGAAAGCGCATTCGATCAGATCAATCGTGACCTGGATCTGACACAGGCGGATCGGGATCGTATTATCCAAAGCCGGGATGCACTGCATGCCCGGATTGCAGAATTGGAAGATGCGCTGAAGGGCAGCCAGAATGCCGTCGCCAGTCTGGAGCAAACCGTATCCGAGCGCGATGATGTTCTGACCAGGGAACGACAGAAAATCGTATCCCTGACCGATACGGGCGAGGTATTGCGCGATAAGGTGGCGGCGCTGGATCATTCATTGATTCAGGCAAATGGTAAGATTGATACGCTGGAGACCCGGCTTCAAATCACAACGGCTGCCTTGTCGGAGGAACGATCCCGCGTTGAAGGGCTGGATGACATTCGCGCCCGTTTGGCGCAACAGGTTGAAACCCTGCAATCAGGGCTGTCGGCGGCAGAGGCCCGAGGCGAGCGCCTGACAAACAATGTCGCGAATTTAACTGAGAGTTTGAAGGAACTGGAAACCGAACGTGTTGCCATGGCTGGGGAGCGGGAGGCGTTGACATCGGATCTTTCAGTTGTAGAGGCGGAATTGAACCTGCATCAGGCCGCAACGGATAAGACCCGCCACCGCCTGGAAGTGGTTGTCGCGCGGTTGGCGGAACTGACCAATGACACCTATACCGGACCCAAAGATGCGGGGGATGTCAGTGCATTACAGGCACTTGAATCCCAGATCGGGGATTTGTCAGCGGAACTGCGCACGGCGCGCAATAATGCGGTGGATATGGAAACCGCGATTGGTGAGGTCGTCGTCGGGCTGGCGCAGGTTGCGGGCGATTCTCCCGCCCGTTTGGATTCGCTGAATGCTCCGGAGCAAAAGGTTTCACTGACCCGTGAATTGTTGGATGAAGTGACCAGTGTGCAGCAGAACCAGGCCGTTCTGATCTCTCGCCTGACGGACGAGGCAGAGCTTGGCATTTCGCGCAATGAGGCCGTGTTGGAAATGGCCGGTTTGGATGTTGATCGGCTGTTGCGCAGTGCGGGTTTCGAGGCCGGGACGGGTGGGCCGTTGGAAATTATCCCTGAGACGAATGGGGCGCTGCCGGATCATGGTGTTCAGGTGGCCAGCGCCGACGCTGGGGAGGCGATTGGTAACCCAGGTGCAGAATTGGCAGCGGATGTTGATATCCTGCAAAGTCGCCTGGCGCGTATGTCAGCCTTGAATGACCTGATGCGTTGTGTGCCTTTGATCTCTCCGGTCGATAACTACCAACTGACATCGCCCTTTGGTCAGCGGAAAGATCCGATTAATGGAAAACTTGCGATGCACAGTGGCATTGATATTGGCGGATGGGCCGGTATTCCGGTTCATGTCTCTGCGCCAGGCAAGGTGATTTTCGCAGGGCGCAATGCCGGATATGGCTATATGGTTGAAGTCGACCACGGCTGTGGCATCAAAACCGTCTATGCGCATTTGCGGCGCATTAAGGTCAAGGTGGGTGAGGTCTTGGAACATCGCACCGTAATCGGTACACTGGGCAGCACGGGGCGTAGCACGGGACCGCATGTCCATTATGAAATTCGCGTTGACGGCGCAGCCATGGACCCGGTCGGCTTTATTGAAGCAGGGCGTCATGTTCACAAAATCTAAGCGTAACAGTACTATGTCAAAGCAACCCTCTCACACAGCAAACACCGGAAAGCCGCAGCGTCCTGGGCCGCCCTCTATTGTGGCCGCAGATATGCGGATTGTGGGTGATCTGGAAACCGAAGGCGATGCTCAGATTGATGGCCGCATCGATGGTGATTTACGGACCCGCACGGTCACGATCGGGCAGGGCGCGACAATAAACGGCTCCATTTGTGGTGATACGATCAAGATTTCTGGCACCGTGAATGGGGAGGTCCGGGGCGGCACAGTCATCCTGACATCGACGGCAAAGGTGATAGGGGACATCCATCACAAAAGCCTGTCTATTGACGCCGGGGCGTTCCTTCAGGGGTTGTGCAAGCGGATGGTCGCAGATGCGCCAGATGCGCCAGGGAATTCCCCGAATCTGGTGACGCATCAGCCTGAAAAATCAGGCTCAGAGCCGGCATCGACTACTGCAACGGTAACAGCGCTTTCTTAAAGCAACGCCTGCGCAAACAGACCCGTTGGCAATGTCGTATTATCTGAAAAATGTGGTAAGGGCACCCTGTGTGATAACATGATGTTCTGGCGTCATTTAATTTTGGCTGACCCTGGCGCCGTCAGCGAACCCAGCTGTCATCGGGTGCGCGACGCCATGCGGCCAGAACACGCCCCGCCCCTGAAGCATCGATGCGTTCAAAATAATCGATGATCTTTGTATAGGCAGATGTTTGACGGAACTTGTCAGGCTCCCCACCACCCTGCAACAGAGCCAGCAGATCCCCAAAATTTCGTCGATCAAAACCACAGGCCTTGCAGGCAATGGCGATCGCTTCCGGACCGGAATCATACAGGACACGTGTGGCGCCTTGTTCGGTCAGGTCGGTCAGCTCCTGAAACAGTTCCTCAAACCGGAACAGGTCATTCTGCTGTAGCGCGCCCACCAATTGCCGGGGATGCGGTCGCAGGCCGGATCCCGCCGTTTCATTATGCCCATCGGGTTGATCCAGATGCGATAGAAAATCTTCCTGTTCCAGGGCTTCGGCGATTGCCTGATCAACAACCTGTTCTATGTCCATTTCGACATCGCTGCCGCTGGCGACGATTTTCTCTTCTAAGCCTTTGCGCATGGCCTGCCCGACGAATTCGTACATCTTCCGGGCCTGGGCGGTCGATAGTTCCTGGCGCTGAATCAATAGACCTTGCAGCCCTTCATGTTCGCGCGACAGACCGACAACATCTTCAAGTACACGTTCGGAAAATTGCGCCCCTGTGTTGGAAAGCGCGGCGGCGATCACCGAAGAATTTTCTGTCCGGACCAGGGATTCAGTAACATTTTGCGGCAGGCTTTCCCGTTGCGCCACGGCTACCTGATGGGATTCCGCCTTGCTGACGATCATATCGATCAGGTCATTATCCTGCAAAACAACACTGCGCATAATGACGGGGCGGGCGACTTCTATAATGTCATTTGCCAATGTCACGATCAGGGAATGCGGCGCGTCTTTCTGGTCTGCCAACTGATGCGACAGCGCGGCCCGGACCTGCGATTCAACGTCTCGTATCAGGGCCGATATGATGTCATAAGCCAGCGCCTTTTCTTTGTTGGACAGGTTGCGCCCGGTCTTAAGGCACAATTCACCAATCGCTTCCGCCAGAGCAGAACGATCTTCCCGCCGCCCACTGCGTGCGACATCCACCAGATTTTCCACCGGAATGTTTCTCATCCCGCGTTCCTAATATTGGATAGCTTTTCACCTGGATGCATTTGAAAAAATCCCGAATCCAAGCGCATATCCAATCGCTAAAAGGTCCAGATTTATTTCTTCTTAAGACCACATATGAGAATAAGATAATGTGATTCTGGGAGCAAGTCTGATTATTTCGTGCTTCATTTGAAATATTCTGAAGCGTTTCGATTATTTGGATTTTTTCATAAATGCTTTTGATCCTTGGATCATGTCCTTTTGACCGTTAGTATTCCTGTGTAACATCATAGAGGCAGTCCATGTTTCCCACGCTATTCTACAAGCTTAAATCTGCTGGTGTGCCGGTTAGCCTGCGGGAGTATCTCAGCGTTCTAGAAGGGCTGTCTCAGGATATTTGTGGGCGTGAGACAGAGCAGTTTTACTATTTTGCGCGCGCGGCCCTGGTGAAGGACGAACGCTATCTGGATCGGTTCGACCGTGTCTTTTCAGAGGTCTTTCAGGGTGTCTTATCAGAAGGTGGTCCCGAAGCCATGGCGCTTCCTACCGAATGGCTGATGAAACTGGCAGAAAAGCACCTGACCGACGAGGAAAAGGCGATGGTTGAGGCCCTGGGGGGCTTTGACAATTTGATGGAAACCCTGAAGCAACGCCTGGAGGAACAGAAGAAACGTCATCAGGGCGGCAGCAAATGGATCGGCACGGCGGGCACCAGCCCGTTTGGCGCTTATGGTTATAATCCCGAAGGTGTCAGAATTGGTCAGGATGAGAGCCGCCATCGCAAGGCGGTGAAGGTATGGGATAAGCGCGAGTTCAGAAACCTGGACACTAATGAACCCCTATCCAATCGCAATATGAAAGTGGCTTTGCGCCGGTTGCGGCGCTTTGCCCGCACGGGGTCGGGCATGGAATTGGATATGGATGGCACCATTCGCCGCACGGCTGACAATGGCGGCTATGTTGATATTCAATGGCAGCGCGAAAAACGTAATGCGGTGAAGATCATCGCCCTGTATGACGTGGGGGGCAGCATGGATGATCATATCCTGGACAGCAAAAAGCTGTTCGATGCCATGGGAACGGAATTTAAGCATCTGATATCGCTGTATTTTCATAACTATACATATGAATATCTATTTTCTGATATGCGCAATCGCCATCGCAGTCGGATCTCGACTTGGGAGTTCCTGCGCACCTATCCAAAGGACTATAAGGTCGTCTTCGTAGGGGATGCGACCATGTCACCCTATGAGATCGTCTATCCAGGTGGCAGTGTTGAACATTGGAACGAGGAGGCAGGTCAGGTGTGGATGCAGCGCATTCTGGATCATTTTGACCGGTCTGTTTGGATCAACCCGCAACCACAGGCGCGCTGGGGCTATCACCAGTCCATCAAATTGATTCAGCAGCAGATCGAAGGTCGGATGTTTCCAATGACGGTGCAAGGTCTGGATGACGCTATGAGGGCTTTGGTTTGATTTGATGAAAACAGACTTGGTTCGTTTGGAAAAATCATGCCATAACCGCGATATGAAAATGATCGTGACAATTGCCCCCGGTAAGCTGCTGATCGCCGTCGCGCTGTGCGCGGGTGTGCTGTCGGCCTGTGCGGAACCGCCAACGACAACCGGGACATTGGCGACACCTTTATCCAAGGACCCGCGTGTCGCCCTGTGCTATTCCGCCAGCAACACAACACGGGAAGCATTGGCGGAACTGGCGCTGGAGGCTTGCCCGGATGAAACGCGGCGGGTTGAGGTCTGGGACCACGACACATTTTTCAATGATTGTCCCATCAACAAAAAAAACCGCGTCACCTATCGCTGTCTCAAGTGATAGGACGGTTGTGGTTTAGGATTTCCTCAGCGGGTGAATGGCAGCACCATTCTGATCAGATGCGGAGTCTGTCTGGTTAACCGGGGCATCGGCCTGCAGGCGCTCTGCTTCGCTTTTTAGGCGTCGATAACTGGCAAGTGATAGAGGGATCGTGGCCAGATAGGCAAGGCCGACCAGGCTGAGAACCTCCCAGGGGGCACTGGCAAGACCTGCAATCAGCAAACCGATCAATACCATGAAGGGCAGGACAAATTTGGGGGCCAGTTTGAATTTCTTGAAAGAATAGGTCGGGACTTCGCTGACCATCAACAGGGCCGCACAGACCATCCAAATGCCGGCGGCCCAGGCCGGAATGGTGCTGGGGTCACCCAGCGTGAAGCCAATCGCCAACGGCAACAGAGCAATCGCTGCCCCCGCCGGGGCGGGAACCCCCTGAAAATAGTTGAAAGCATAGGGGGGCAATTTATCCAACCGGCTGTTGAAGCGCGCCAATCGCAATCCGCCACAGACCGCATAGAACAAGGCAATGCCCCATCCAATACCGCCCAGTTCTGACAGGCCCCACAGCCAGACGATCAAGGCGGGCGAAACGCCAAAAGCAACGAAGTCGCTCAAAGAATCCAACTGGGCGCCAAAGTCACTGGTGGCGCGCAACAACCGCGCCATGCGCCCATCCAGGGCATCCAGCAGGGCGGCAACCAGAATGGCGGCGACGGCAAATTCCCATCGTGCCTCCAGTGCATATCGGATGCCCGTTAGGCCGGCACAAGTCGACGCCACCGTAATCATGTTGGGAATCATGCGCGCTACCGTTGTGCCCTTGAACCGGGCCGGGCGATCCTTATCGGACGGGCGTTTCCTTAACATGAATAAGCCTCTTTAGTGGCCTTGGAATGAAATGACGATATCATCGGATGGCGCCTTCCCGAACGCCTTCCTTCCCCTTTACCCCGCCCATATCCGCCAGCACGGTTTCTCCAGCGACGGCGCGTTGGCCTTCACAGACCATTGGGACCACATTGGGCGGCAGATAGACGTCGACGCGACTGCCGAAGCGGATCATGCCGATGCGCTGCCCGGCCTGAACATCATCCCCGGTTTCGACATCGGCCAGGATGCGCCGCGCGACCAGCCCTGCGATCTGAATAACCGCCAGTTCCTTGTTCGTCGGTGTTTCAATACGATAGGACTGACGTTCATTATCAACGCTGGCCTTATCCAGGGAGGCATTGAGAAATTTGCCAGGGCGATAGTCCATTTTGGTGATTGTCCCATCGACCGGCGACCGGTTCACATGGACATCAAATACATTCATGAAGACACAGACGCGCCAGACGGCCTTGTCGGGCATGTCCAGTTCAGCAGGGGGAACCGCCTTGCCGACGCTTTGCACAACACCATCGGCCGGGCTAATGACCAGGCCTTGCCGCGTTGGGGTAACGCGGTTCGGGTCGCGAAAGAAATAGACACACCAGGCCGTCAGGACGATGCCCACACCCCATAGCGGGGCCCACAGCATGCCGATCCCTAATCCGAATACGGCAAAGAGCAGGATGAACGGATACCCTTCACGGTGAATGGGCACCATAACTGTTTCCAATGCACTCTTCATCATTTCAATCCTTGCCAGTCGATTGCTGCGACGGTGTTGTCAGGAACAAAAGGTTCACCAGCCTTAAAATGGGCGCTCTGCCTGGAAAATCAAATTGAATTCCAGGCGGTTGAATGCTCCCGGTGACCTTGCCTCAGTTCTTTGGAACCTCGAAAACCTGTCCTGGATAAATCAGATCCGGGTCGATGATCTGGTCACTGTTGGCCTCATAGATCACCGTATAGTTATAACCGCTGCCCAGGGCCCGTCGGGCGATCCGCCACAGGCTATTGCCGGGTTGCACGATGATGAACGCATCGCCTTGCAGATCCGTCAGCGGAGCCGCGCGGCTGAATGGAATTTCCAAGCGGGCAATCACTGAATTGCCGCGCACCGCGTCAAACCGCATCGTGTAAATGCCAGGGCTGATTTCCTGGCTTGGATTGATGCGCCATTTGCCGCTTTCATTGACATGGCCGCTGCCAATCAACCGATTGTCCAGATAGCCTAAAATGACCGATTCCAAGGGGCCTTTGCCCGCAACAGAAATGTTCCCGGCCGAGTCATAGTCGATGGTTTCAACACTTAACGTGCCATCTGCATTCTGCACGCCGCCCGGTTCTGACAGGCCGCTGCTTCTTGGCGGGGCCTGCAGCAATTCCGCGCCCGGCTTGTTCTTGTCGGGGACCAGCACGACGACGGGCGCTTGCGGTGTTTCGCTGTCTGTGTCGCGCCCGGCGATATCTTTGCCCGGTGCAGGAACCACCAGAACCACCTTGCCGTCACCGGTAACAGGCTCATTTTCTGGCATTTTCGATCGCAGGGTTAGTTCATGTGGGCCAGGGTCCAACGGGCTGCCGGGTAAGAAGACCCATTCCCCGCGACTGTCCGCATCAACTACCCCCAGATCCTTTTCATTGTCGATAATGGTGACTTTGGACCCAGGCTGAGCACGACCAGCAATGACCGTATCCCCATTGGGATCAATGCGAACAACGTCGAAGCTGGGCGGGCTAACCGCAGCGGGTTCAGCGGGTTGCGCTGCGTTGGGAGTCTCAGTGGATGTTTGCTGAGTGTCCGTCACAGTTTCACTGGCAGCCGACGCGTCAGCAGCGCTAGAGTCCGCCTTGGGGGGTGCCTCAGTGCTGGCCGCATTGCTGTCTGACGCCGCCGTGCCAGTATCCGTCCCCTCAGATTGCTCCGTCGGGGTAGCGTCTATGGGCGGCGGTGTGCTGTCCGTGCTGAGCCATGTCAGAAGCAGGGCGAGCAAAACCAACACGCCCCCGATCACGCCGATCAATACTGTTCGGTTCACGCTAGCCCCCACTTTCATTCCACACTCACATCTATCGTGAGTGCCTGTTTCGTGCCGCAGCATAATGCGCCACGCCGTTTCGTGCAATTCCAACGCTGTCCCTGACAGGATCACGGAAAATTCGGCTTTTACCCGTCTGGTCAGGGGCGGTACACTGCCAGCGTTATCAATCAGACGCCCCGTGCGGCAAAAGGATATTGAACCAGTGCATTCTTCAATCGGATCGGTTTGTGTTTATTGCGGTTCCAGTTTCGGCGGAAGACCGGCCTTTACAGAAGCGGCCAGACATTTGGGAACCTTGTTGGCGCAGTCGGATATCCGGCTGGTCTATGGCGGCGGCGCGGTTGGCCTGATGGGGGTCGTGTCCCAGGCCGTTCTGGATGCAGGCGGGCGTGTGACGGGGATTATTCCGCATTTTCTGGATCAGGCCGAAGTCGGTAAGATGAATGTGACAGAGCTGATTCGCACGGAAACCATGCATGATCGCAAGGCTCGCATGGCGGAAATTTCCGATGGTTTCGTGGTATTGCCCGGTGGATTGGGAACCCTGGACGAGACTTTTGAAATTCTGACCTGGAAGCAGTTGAACCTGCACACCAAACCCATCGTTCTGTTAAACAGCGAGGGCTATTGGGACCATTTTGTGCATTTGGTCGAACATCAGGTTCGCGAAGGATTTGTGCGCGAACAATATTTGCGGCTGTTTCGCGTCGTTGATCATGTCGACGATGTCTTGCCGACCCTGATGGAAGGCGCGGCTCAGGCGCGGACGGGTCAAGACCGTCTGGATCGCGCCTGAGCCGGCTTCAGTTCGAAAAATGCGGCGGGGTTATTCTGCCGCGTTCAGTTTATCCTGGGTCTTGGTGTCAAAATCACTGGCATTGTGACGTTCGTGCAGTTGCTCTGATGGATCTCCGGACATCCGGTTGACCATACGCCCACGCTGAACTGCGGTACGCGCGGCAATTGCCTTTTGCCAGCGACCGACATGTGTGTAGCTGTCGGCTTCCAGGAAGGTGGCGGCGTCACCATATTGCTTTCCAGCCACCAGATTTCCATACCAGGGCCAGATCGCGATATCAGCAATCGTATAGTCTTTACCGGCCATGTATTCGTTTTCCGCCAGATGACGGTCCAGGACGTCTAATTGACGTTTCGTCTCCATGGCGAACCGATCAATGGCATATTCAATCTTGATGGGGGCATAGTGATAGAAATGTCCAAAGCCGCCCCCCAGATACGGGGCGCTGCCCATTTGCCAGAACAACCAGTTCAGACATTCGGTACGGGCGGCAGGATCAGACGGCAGAAACGCGTCAAACTTTTCCGCCAGATACAGCAGAATCGCACCGGATTCAAAGACCCGAACCGGTGGATTCGTGCTGTGATCCATCAGGGCTGGAATCTTGGAATTGGGATTAACGTCGACAAAGCCACTGCCGAATTGATCGCCATCGCCAATCTTGATCAGCCATGCGTCATATTCCGCGCCGCTATAGCCTTGGGCCAGCAGTTCTTCCAGCATGATCGTGACTTTTTGCCCGTTGGGCGTCGCCAGGGAATACAATTGGAAGGGGTGTTCCCCAACCGGCAGGTCCTTATCATGGGTCGGCCCGGCAATGGGTCGGTTGGTGCTGGCAAAGGCACCACCATTTTCTTTTTCCCATTTCCAGACTTTCGGGGGTGTATAGGTCGAAGTATCAGTCATGATCACCTTTCGGGTTGGTTAGACGGCGCCGTTATATTCTCCGCGCGCCGGATAGTTGTTCTTGATGGCAAAATCCAGGGCGCCAACCAGTTCGGAAAAATGTGGCCGCACGAAGGGCATGGTCTGCACGGATCCGTAATACAGGGTTTGCTCTGGGGTCACCATAAACAGGCCTGGTTCAGAGAACAATGCAGGCTCTTCAATCCCTATTGAGGTGGTGCCGCGAGAGGTAGAGATGTAAAGCCCCCATTCTCGTGCCTTTGCCAAGGGCAGGTCATAGGCGAAGCGCAGGGCCTGGGCGCCGATCTTATCAGCCATTGCCTGGCTGCGCTCCCTGGTATCGGAACTGATCGCGATGGTTTTCACGCCACGTTCCGCGAAATCAGGAACGCGCTTTTCAAACTCTGCCAGATAGTTGGCGCAGATCGGACAATGCAGCCCGCGATAAAAGCAAATCACAGTACCGCGTTCACCCCCATCGCTGGCCAGATCGAATTCACCATCTTTCAGGGTCTCAAGGGTCAGGGACGGGGTCTTTTGTCGGGGCAGCAGCATCGTCGTTCCAATCTGTATTTGCGTTGATATGGGGATGAGTATAACAATATAAAAGTCAGAAAAATCCGAAATAATCGATGGTTTACCCGAAATGTGCCCTTACGATCGCCTTGCGACCTTTTTGAAACGGTTCAGTCTGGATGTCCGCCCGGCACCCTTGGCGCAGGCGACACTGGTATTGCTGGCCGGTCCGGATGGTCTGCCCAGAATGGTCCACTATCGTCTGGACAAAGACTGGTGTGATATTGACGAGGCGGCCCTTTTGTTCTGTGCCGCGATAGAGTGGAGCGGCCTGTCGAACCCCTTGATCGCGGCTTTACCGGATTGTGTCACGCTGGACCTGAAGCAGGATTTGGAAAGTGCCAGCCTTGCCGCCCTGATCCAAAGTGAGCTAACGGGGAAACGCTGTGGCGGAGATCCGGTGATCAGTCGCCTGTGTGAAGTGCTGATCATACGCTTGATGCGGATGCAGATTGAGCGGGGGTCAGATCGGTCTGGCTTACTGGCCGGTCTGTCAGATCCCCGGTTGAGCCGCGCGCTGGTCGCGATGCATGACAGGCCAGGGCGCGATTGGCGCAATCAGGAACTGGCGGAAATCGCCGGTCTATCGCTCAGTCGTTTTACCGAGATTTTCGCTCTGACAGTCGGCCAGCCTCCCAGTGCTTATCTGCGCAGTTGGCGCCTGACCCTGGCGCAGCAGGATGTCGCCAAAGGCGATCGGGTCGATACCATCGCACGGCGCTATGGCTATAAATCATCGGAAGGCTTCACCCGTGCGTTCAGGCATCGCTTCGGACAGAACCCAATCGCCCTGCGTGGCCAATTCGTCCGGTAGGGGTCTTTCCAGCCGTGCATGCGGGCGCATGATGGTTTTTGTTGCGCTCATGCGGGCGCATGATGGTTTTTTATCGCGCTCATGCGGGCGCATGATGGTTTTGTTGTGCTCATGCGGGCGCATGATGGTTTTTTATCGCGCTCATGCGGGCGCATGATGCGTGGGCAAAATTATATGACATATCCACAATCATGTGCGGGATGATTGCGGGTTCCGGGGCGGTCTTGTATGGTCCGCGCCGAAAGTCATTGGGGCCGATGCCGGGCGCGCGATGCGGCTTGGTCTGCGGTCCCTCCTATCACTGACGTTGAGGGGAGCCCCACGCATGTCAAAGATTAAGGTCGCTAAACCGGTTGTAGAACTTGATGGCGATGAAATGACCCGGATCATCTGGCACTTTATTAAGTCCAAACTGATCCTGCCCTATCTTGATATCGATCTGAAATACTATGATCTTAGCATTGAAAAGCGCGACGAGACGGATGATCAGATCACCATCGATTCCGCGAATGCGATCAAACAGTATGGCGTTGGCGTGAAATGCGCGACAATCACCCCCGATGAACAGCGGGTGGAGGAATTCAAACTCAAGAAGATGTGGCGCTCTCCCAATGGTACGATCCGTAACATTCTGGATGGCACCGTCTTTCGCGAGCCGATCGTCTGTCAGAATGTGCCGCGTTTGGTAACCAGCTGGTCCAAACCCATTATTGTCGCGCGTCATGCCTTCGGGGATCAGTATAAGGCAACCGACTTCCTGATCCCAGGTGCTGGCCTGCTATCGATCACCTTCACCCCGGAAGACCCGGATGGGGAGACCATTCGCCACCAGGTCTTCAAATTTGAAGGCTCTGGCATCGCCATGGGCATGTACAACCTGGATGAATCGATCCGCGGTTTCGCTCGGGCCTGCATGACCTATGGTCTGGATCGAAGATTCCCGGTCTATCTGTCGACCAAGAATACCATTCTGAAAGCCTATGATGGCCGCTTCAAGGACCTCTTCCAGGAAGTCTATGAACAGGAATTCGAATCGATCTTCAAAGAGGCTGGCATCTGGTACGAGCATCGTCTGATTGATGACATGGTTGCCTTTGCGATGAAGAGCTCTGGCGATTTTGTCTGGGCCGCGAAGAACTATGACGGCGATGTTCAGTCGGATTCTGTGGCCCAGGGCTTTGGCTCCTTGGGTCTGATGACCTCTGTCCTGATGACACCAGATGGCAAAACGGTTGAGGCGGAAGCGGCCCATGGCACGGTGACGCGGCATTATCGCCAACACCAGGCAGGCAAGGAAACCTCCACCAACCCGATCGCGTCGATCTTTGCCTGGACGCGCGGTCTTAAGGCCCGTGGCACATTCGACGATACGCCCGATGTCATTAAATTCGCTGAAACGGTTGAGCGCGTTTGCGTTGAAACCGTCGAAAGCGGCCACATGACCAAGGATCTGGCGCTGTTGATCGGTGAGAACCAGAAATGGCTGACCACAACCCAATTCCTGGATGCCATTGATGGCAACCTGAAAAAGGAAATGGATACCTGGTAAGGGCGCATCATGGCGGGACTGACCTATCGCGATATCGGCCCCGCCGACCTGACCACGGTCATTGCCTTGCTTGCGGATGATGATTTAGGCCGGATCCGGGAAAACCGTGATCCGGCTGATCCGCTATATCTGAAAGCCCTCGCTGAAATCGATGCAGACCCCAACAACCGTGTCCTGTTGGTGGAGCGCGATGGGGAGGCCGTCGGCACGTTTCAATTGACCCTTATTCCCAGCATCAGCCAGCAAGCCAAAAAACGGCTGCAGATAGAAGCCGTGCGCGTTCGCAGTGATTTGCGCGGCCAGGGGATCGGCCAGGAAATGATGCTGTGGGCGATTGATCAGGCGAAGGCGGCGAATTGTGGGTTGGTACAGTTGACCACCAACACCGCTCGTCAGGACGCCAAGCGCTTTTACGAACAGGTGGGCTTCGTCGCCAGCCACCATGGCATGAAATTGATGCTATAGAGGCGGGCTTTTAGGTCGCCCGAAAATGTTCGATGAAAACGCGGAGTAAACGAAGCGACCTGAGTGGCTTGGAAAAATATAGGAAGAAGCCGGGGCGCATCGGCGTATAATCCGCTAAGACTTGGACCAGTCGGCCTGTATCAAGGTCTTCCTGGACGCCTCGTTTAAGGGACCAGCCAATACCAAACCCACGAGATGCAGCATCGACAACAGACCTTAAATCATTGAAAATAAGTCCACCCTGTGGGGATACCGTGTAGTTTTCTTTCGTGCCCGTAAACTGCCAAGTCGCAATGCGTCCAGAACTCTGCCATCGATGCCGTATGCAATGATGGGTCAGCAGGTCCTGGGGTCTGTTTGGTGTTCCGTGTTTTTCGAGGTAGCGGGGTGACGCGATATAAGCGGCCTCCTCAGTTGCGGAGAGTCGTGTCGCAATCATGTTCTCTTGCAAATGGTCGCCCAGACGAATTCCTGCATGAAATCCGCCTTGAATGATATCTGTTAGCGATTCTTCGATTGTTAAGTCCAGTTCAATACCTGGATAGGTATCTTGGAAACCGGCGAGTTTTGGCGCCACGATCACCTGCCAGGCGCGGAATGGCAGCGTTATACGAAGCTGGCCTGTCTTAGCCTGCGCGGCATTTCTGGTGTTATCAACAGTATCTTGAATCGCTCCCAACAGATAGCGACTACCATCATACAAAGTCTGCCCAGCATCGGTGAGTGTGACAGACCGTGTCGTTCTAACAAATAGCGGCGTTCCAAGGCGATCTTCAAAGTTCTTTAATTGATGCGATATGGCCGGTGGATTGACACCAAGAACACGCGCAGCCGCCCTTAGGGACCCTTGATCCGCAATGGCTAAAAACGTTTGCAGGGCGTGAAGATCAGATCGGTTCATTGTTCGATTTCACCAAACATTAAAGTAATTTTGAGCTTACTATTCGCTATTATCTAATGCTGATAGACAGTGGGCAAGCCTTTAGGAGATCGGCCATGCCCCATTCTATTTCTGTTTCTAAACAGACTGTTATACCGCTTGCCATTGGTATCGCGACAATTCTCGCGACGGTTTTCGCAATGGCGCTGGCGGATGCGTTCGTTAAAAAATCCAGCTCCGACATGACGCTTTGGCAGATATATGTTCTACGATCTGTGATCGTCGTCCCAATCCTCTTTTCGATCACCAAAAGAAAGGTTTATGTAGCCGGGTTTGGCTGGGTGTTTTTGCGCAGCATCGCACTCGCCCTGATGTATCTCAGTATCTATGGTGTGCTTCCTGTCCTGGACCTGTCAGTGATTGCCGCAGCACTTTATACGGCCCCACTCTTTATTACGGGATTGTCTGCATTTGTTATGAAGGAGCGTATCACCAGCAGGCATTGGATCGCTATTCTGATCGGTTTTGCCGGTGTGTTGATTATTGTAAAACCCACGACCAGTGATTTTTCACTGTTGGCCTTAGTTCCGGTTTTCGCGGCCTTCATGTATGCCATTGCGGCCATTCTAACGCGGGCAAAGTGCAGTCACGTCTCGGCACCCATACTTGCACTGTGGCTCAATATGACGCTGTTCACCGTTGGATCCGTGGTCAGCTTGCTAATGAGCTTCATTGGCGACGTATTCTGGTCGGTGAATTATCCATTCCTATTGGGCGCATGGAGCTTTATGACGGCGCAAAACTGGCAGGTGATTGGGATTTTAGCCGTGTTGATGGTCGGGATCAGCATCGGTCTGGCAAAAGCATATCAGTCACCCCATCCGCAAGTGATAGCAACCTTCGACTATGCCTTTTTGATCTTTGCTGGTTTCTGGGGATACGTTTTCTTTGGAGAAATTCCAGACGCGACCACATTGGTTGGAATGGTGTTCATTGCGTGCGCGGGCATAATCGTTCTCTTCACACGGCCGTTGGATCGGGCCCCTGTTATCGCCCCTTGATGATTTGTGCCTTTGCAGAAACTGGGGTTCCTCGGATGTTTTCGCGCCAGAACGAGTACAGGCCACTGGCGACGATCAACAAAATGCCACCGATGGCGACTTTGTCTGGAAGCTCGCCGAATACGACCACCCCCCACATCACGGCCATGGGCATGGCGATGTATTCGAAGGGGGCGGCGATGGTGGCTTCGACGGATCTGTAACCCTGTGAAATCAGATAGGCGCCACAGGCTGATAATGCGCCAACACCAAGCATCACCAACAGATCATCGGTGCTGGGCATGCGCCAGGCCCGTAAAAGGGCCAGTAAACTTGGGTCTTCCAACCCTTCTGCGAGGCGGCCATCCCCAACGGTAAGCCCGGCCAGCGTGCAAAAGCATAAGAAGGTTAGCTGAATATAGAAGGCCATGACCGAAGCCTTTTCGGTGACCCCCAATCGTCGTGCCGTGATCTGCATCGTCGCATAGGCCAAAGCGGCCAGAATTGGCGCAAGCGCGGCCCATTTGAAGGCATCGGTGCCCGGTCGGATGATGATGATGACGCCCATCAAACCGACACTGACCGCTGCCCAGCGACGAAACCCCACTTTTTCACCCAAAAAGGGGACGGATAAGGCCGTGATGAACAGGGGGGCGACAAAGAAGATCGCCGTTGCATCGGCAATGGGCAAGGATGCAACACCGGTAAAAAACGCCATATTGGCGATAATGACACTGCAGCCGCGCAGAATATGCAGCGGCATGCGCTTGGTAAGCAGATTGCGATAGCCGCCTTCCAACGGCACGAAAAGACCTGCGATAATGCACAATGCGACGAAGGCCCGCACAAAGATGATTTCATGCAACGGATAGGTGCCGCCCAACCATTTGATCAGCATGTCGGAGGCGGAAAAGAACATCACCGCCAGCAGGACACATACTATGCCCAGTGTGTTGGGACCTTTGAGTTTAAATGCCACGAACCATCAAGCCTCTATTGGAAAAACACGGAGATCTGCTCCGCCTCGAAAGCGGCCTGAACCTCCGGCAGGGCCTGACAGGCCAGCGCATGGCGTCGGATACTGACATTGGTGGAGGGCAGGGGTGAGATACCAAACTGTTCCCCCCAACCCGCCAACATCAATAGAAAATAGTCGGCGCAACTGGGCGCGATACCGCTGATCCAGGGGCCCGACGTTGCCAAATGCTGATCTGCGGTCTTGAACATCTCGACAAGTCGGGCGCCGGTCAGTTCGCGCAAGGTCGCTTTTTGCGCGTCTGTTTGTGCGTATCGAAAATTGTAGTTCCAGACCATCAGGTCGGCCTGCACCGTGTTGGTCAGGTATATCAGCCAATCCAGCGCAACGCCTCGATCCCGGCTTTTGGTGGGGGGCATCAATCCGGCTGCGGGAAACTGGTCATCCAGATACAGGCAGATAGCAGCGGCTTCCCGCACAACAGTGTCCCCGGTTGCAGGGTTTCGATGTACCAGCGTTGGAACGCGTTGATGGGGGTTTAACGCCTTGTACCAATCGCTGTTCTGGTCACTTCTGGATTTATCAATCATCACCAAATCAAACGGGACGCCAATTCTGCGCAGCGCAATATGCGGGGCCAGAGAGGCATTGTCAGGTGCGTAATACAAGGTCAGTGACATAGTAAGGGCCCGAATAGTGAAAGGAACACAGCGGTATCATTCGTTTTATATCCGCTGACGTAAGACAGTCCGAAAGCGTATTGGGCGAACCTTATCCTGCATGGTCACGTCTGGCGACCCTGCGTTGTGTCCATTTGTGAATAACTGTGGTGCTGGACAGACTTAAGCGCGGACTGGTTCCTGACCGGTCTGTTGTTGCTGAGTTTGTTGACTAACGATTGCCTTCCCGTATCCTGCGCACAAGCTCATTCTCGATGGTCTGGTGTAGGGTTTTCGATGGAAGATTTTGAAGATGTTTTGCTGTCGCAACGCGGCAGCGTCGGGTTCATCGTGTTGAACAGGCCAAAGGCCCTGAACTCGATCACGTTTGATATGGTGACCTGCATACAATCCGCATTGACCAAATGGGAGGCTGACCCAGGTATCAAGGCCGTGGTTATTGAAGGGGCAGGGGACCGGGCCTTTTGTGCCGGCGGCGATGTTATTGCGGTCAGTAAGGCCGGTCAGGCACAGGATCCTTTAAGCCGGGAGTTTTTTCAGGCGGAGTATCGATTGAACCGGGCCATTCACCTGTATTCAAAGCCCTATATCGCCTTTCTGGATGGAATCACCATGGGCGGTGGCGTTGGCCTGTCGGTGCATGGCAATTGTCGTATCGTCACGGAACGAACTGTTTTCGCCATGCCGGAAACCGGGATCGGCCTGTTTCCGGATGTGGGCGGCAGTCATTTCCTGTCACGCTGTCCCGGCCAGGTTGGGCTATATCTGGGTTTAACCGGCGCGCGTCTGGGGGCGGCTGATATGCTGTCTATCGGATTGGCCGATCACTACATGCCAGCATCGGCGCGAGAATCGTTTTTTTCAGCGCTAGAAGCGGTGGACTGGTCCGCCGGATCGCCGGGGGACATTGTTCGTGCCTGTGCCGCCCAGCATGTCGCAAAGGCGGAAGCATCCGCCCTGGATGCCTTGCGGGGTCAGATTGACGAGATATTTTCTGATGGATCGATGGAAGATATTTTGGCCCGCTTGCGGGCGGATGGGGGCGATATCGCGCAAACCATTCTGAAACATCTGTCGACAAAGTCGCCAACCTTGTTGAAGGTCACACTGGTCCAACTGCGACGGGGCGCACAGCAGGATTTTGATGCGAATATGCAGATGGAATACAGGATGGTTCGCCATGCCCTGCGAGCGGGGTCCGATTTTCATGAAGGAGTCCGCGCGCTGTTGATTGATAAGGATAAATCGCCGCATTGGGCGCCAGATACAGTGGAGGCGGTCCAAGACGCAGATGTTGAGGCATTCTTTCAGCGGCCGCTGGAAGGGGACTTGCAATTCTGAGTGTTTGCGTCGGCGTTTCGGAACAGTAAAATGAAGAAATGGACGCGCTAGGATAGGGCGCGCCACTTGTTAGGGAGAAGTGCCATGAAAATTGGATTTATCGGTATTGGGAATATGGGGGGACCCATGGCTCGCAATCTTATTGCGGCGGGCCATGATGTGACTGTTTTTGATTTATCGGAAGATCATGTCGCATCCCTGGTCAATGCCGGGGCGACAGGCGCTGGAAGCGCCCGTACGGCGGTAAGCGGGGTCGATGTAGTCATCACCATGCTGCCTGCCGGGCCGCATGTTCTGAATGTCTATGAAGGCACTATTCTGGGGTCCGCGCCGGCGGGCGCTTTGTTGATCGATTGTTCGACCATTGATGTGGAAACCAGCCGCATCGTGGCGAAGATGGCGGCCGATAAGGGCTATCCCATGGTCGATGCGCCAGTTTCTGGCGGTGTTGGTGGGGCAGAGGCCGGCACTTTGACCTTCATGGTGGGGGGCAGCGATGCGGATTTTGCCAGCGCCAAACCCGTGCTGGAAAAGATGGGCAAAACCATCGTGCATTGCGGTGGTGCCGGAAACGGTCAGGCTGCGAAGATCTGTAACAATATGATGCTGGGTATTCAGATGATTTCTGTTGCTGAAGCATTTGTTTTAGCAGAGAAATTGGGTCTCGATCATCAGAAGCTGTACGATGTTTCATCCAAGGCTTCTGGCCAGTGCTGGTCGCTGACAACCTATTGCCCGGTTCCAGGGCCGGTACTGACCTCTCCTGCCAACCGGGACTATAAGCCTGGCTTTGCGGCGGCCATGATGGTTAAGGACCTGCGGTTGAGCCAGGGGGCGTCGAAAAGCTTTCAGGCACAGACTGAATTGGGTGCGCGCGCATTGGAAATGTATGAGCGATTTACCGATTCGGGAAATGAGGGTATGGATTTCTCTGCTATCATAAAAATGGTGCGCGACAGCTAGGCCCATAAATCGAGGCTAGACAAAGCTTTAGCCCGTCGATTAAGGTTGCCGCTATGCGATGGGAGCAAATGGGTGTAACACAATTGTCGTTGGTGGTTCGGTTGGTCGAATACGCCAAGGCAATGGTAAAACGATAAAAGAGATGTGCCGGTGAAGGAGGAGTATCTTAGCGTCATCCGATTAATCGAACGGCTGCATCGACAATTTCTCGAAGTGGTCAAAGGTGAAATTGATCGGCTTGGCATTCGCGACATCAACAACATTCAGGCGTTGATTCTCTATAATATTGGAGAGGATGAACTGACCGTGGGTGAGTTGACGCACCGTGGCTATTACCTTGGCTCCAACGTATCCTATAATGTGCGGAAAATGGTTGAGAATGGCTATCTTATACAAGAGCGCTCAACCCATGACCGCCGGTCGATCCGGGTGCGGTTGTCTGAAAAAGGCCTGAATGTTCGCAACAAGGTCAATGACGTTATTGATGAACAACAGGTGAAGCTCAGTGAAAGCGGTATCAACGCAGAACAGTTGCAATTCACCGCAACCGTGCTGAACCGTATAGAACGTTTCCTGCTGCACACCTACGGATACGGCCCGGTTCGCTGACGCAAATGTTGCCCATGGATGCCACTGGATAAGCAGCGCCAGGCAAATTAGCCGATCTTGGCCTTCACGTAAGACCCTGGCGCTGGCTCTATTGTCTTTTTGCCACAGCCGGGCGGGCGGGCGTCGATCTGGGCACCGTCGAATTTATCCAGCCAGTTTTTCCATTCCGGCCACCATGAGCCTTCATGATGCGTGGCTTTTTCCAGCCAGGCCTCTGGATCCTTCACCTTGCGGTTATACAGCCAATAGCCATATTTCTGCTTGTCGGGATTGGGCGGATTGATCACGCCTGCAATATGCCCTGATCCGGCCAGACAGAACTTCACGGGTCCGGAATAGGTATTCACGGCGGCGTAGGTCGATTTCCACGGCGCAATATGATCTTCACGCGTTGACAGAACAAAGGTCGGCGTTTTGATGGTCGACAGATCTATCGGCACACCATCCAATTCAATGCCACCCGGTTCGATCAGTTTGTTTTCCAGATACATCTTGCGCAGATAGAAGGAATGCATTGCCGCGGGCATGCGGGTTGAATCGCTGTTCCAGTATAACAGGTCGAACGGGAAGGGATCCTTGCCCATCAGATAGTTGTTCACCACAAACGACCAGATCAGGTCATTGGCGCGCAGCATGTTGAACGTGGTCGCCATTTCCGACCCTTCCAGATAACCGCGCTCATTCATCTTCGCTTCCAGGGACGCCAATTGCTCCTCGTCGATGAAGACTTCCAGTTCTCCGGCTTCCGCAAAATCGATCATGGTGGTGAAATAGGTGACAGATTTGACCTTCTTTTCCTGCCCTTTCGCCTTTAGATAGGCCAGGGTCGCGGCGGTCAGCGTGCCCCCCAGGCAATAGCCGATCATATTCACCGCAGGCTCGCCAGTCAGTTCCGTAATCTTGTCAATCGCGGTGACCGGGCCTTCCAGCATATAGTCGGTAAAGTTCTTCTGGGCCAGGGATGCATCCGGGTTAACCCAGGAGACGACAAAGACCGTCAATCCCTGAGAGACAGCCCATTTGATGAAGCTGTTCTTTTCCCGCAGGTCTAGGATATAGAACTTGTTGATCCAGGGGGGGACGATCAACAAGGGCACTTTATGGACGGTTTCCGTCGTCGGGGCATACTGAATTAACTGTATCAGGTCATTCTGATAGACGACTTCCCCCGGAGAAACGGCCAGATTACCCCCTACCTCAAACGCGTCGGCGTCGGTCATGGAAATTTTCAGCTTGCCCTTGCCGCGCTCAACATCGTCCAGCATGTTTTCCAGGCCACGAACCAGGTTTTCCCCTTTGGTATCCAGGGTTTCACGCAGAACTTCCGGATTTGTCAGGACAAAATTGGTCGGGGCCATGGCATCGGCGAATTGGCGGGTATAGAAGTCGATCTTTTTCATCGCCTTCTCGTCCAGGCCTTCCACATCGTGCACCGTTGACTGCATATAGCGGGCGGTCAGCAGATAGGATTGCTTGATATAGTCAAACAGGGTGTTTTCGGTCCAGGTGGCGTCTTTAAAACGGCGGTCGTCATTCTCAGGTGTAATCGTTTCTTCGGATTCCTGCCCCAGCATTTTCCGCGTCGTTGCGGTCCACAGGTTCATATAGTCCGTCCACAGATTCAAATTCGCCTGCAAGACAGCCGATGGATTCCGCATCATTGCCTGGGTCATTTCCAGGAAGGTGTGACCGATATGCATTGGGTCGCCGTGACCAAAGGGGCTTTCTGTATCTTTTGCCTGGCGTTGCAGAAAATCCTGAACCAGTCGCTGGCTGCGTTCCGCAATGGCGACCATATTGTGCGACCACTCTACCGGATCACCCCAGTTTTGTGGATCGTCGGGTTCTGGCGTTTGCTGGCTCATGCTACACGATCTCCCACTATGACCACTCGTTTCAGGGTCGGCACATCGTCCAATAGCGCCCGAATGCGAAAGGCTGGACGGCGTGCGTCGACTCTCCGATAAAAGGCTATGCTGGTTATACTGAACTGCAACGTAAAACCCAAGGCCAGTGAATCCTGATACGTCGAATTTAGGGGTATTGGTTTGTAATCGCTCGGTTGCCGCTGGCGCCTATGGCTTCTATGATGCGCCGCTTGGGAAAAGGGCGGGATTTTAAAAGGGTGACAGGTCTGATGTTGGTTCTAAGAGCGATGGGTGACACGGTGATGCGGCGATCGATGCATATTCTATTGGTGGCAGCCGTGCCGGTCCTGTTGACGGCCTGTGAATCCAGCAAGGACGTTGTGGATGCCGTCAACCCCGTCAAATGGTTTGAAGGCAGTGACGCGGATAAGGCGGCTGAAAACACCGAACCCAAGCCGGTTCCAGGAGCCAACGGGCCCTATCCGCAGTTAGGGGCGGTGCCCGAAGCGCCGGAAGAACCTTCGATAAAGCGGGAATACATGAAGCTGTCGGATGTTTTGGCCGCAGATCGTGAAAACGCACTTTATACGGACGAAGTTATTCGCCGCGAAGCACCTCCGGTGCGCATGTCAGCCGCCCCATTGCCAAGCGCGGTTCCTGAAGAGCCACCAACGGCGTCTTCTATCACACCACCGCCGGAAAGTTCAGCGCCAGCACCGGCCCCTAAACCGGCGCCAGCGCCAGCACCTTTGGCGACTGCCCCAACCCCAGCACCAACCCCAGCACCAACCCCGGCGCAAACCCCGGCGCCAGCCCCCAGCGCAACGGCCAGCCCTGCGCCAAAGCCTGCACCAACCCCCCAGCCTTTGACATCATCTTCTGCCGGGACGGCTCCGGTGCAGCCTTCTGCTCCGCCGCCTTCTGCTGCGCCAATCGCCCAGCAGACAGCCAGCGTGGCCGCTGCCCCCACGGCAACACAGATGATCGCAACAATTTACTTTCCGTCTGGTGGGGAGGCTCTGACCGAACGGGACCGCGGAATTCTGAGGCAGGTCGCGCAGATTTATCAGCGTGATGGCGGCAAGCGGGTCGTTGTTGTGGGCCATTCCAGCCAGTCCGGCGCGCAGGGTTCGCAATCTCAACAAGCGCTTGTGAACTATAAGGTATCGCTGGACCGCGCCGCCTCTGTTGGCCAGGCATTGGTCGATGCGGGCATTCCCCTGGATGATATCGTCGTTGATGCCAGGGGCTCCACGGAATTGAAATATTCAGAGGAAACCGAGGCGGGAGAGGCTGGAAATCGCCGCGCCGAAATCTTCCTGCAATATTAAAAGCAGAGAATTTCAGTATGACCGTCTTGGCCTCATTGTAGGGACCTAGACAGAGAGACTGGTGTTCAGTCGTAGCATGAGGATGCGGTTGTAATGTCCGATTTTCACAGAATAAAACGCCTTCCCCCCTATGTCTTTGCAGAAGTCAATGCGGCAAAGGCCAAGCTGCGTCAGGCGGGTGTTGATGTGGTCGATTTCGGTATGGGCAATCCGGATTCCGCGACCCCCCAACACATTGTCGACAAGATGATTGAGGCGGTGAAAGACCCCCGCACGCATCGCTATTCCACCAGCCGCGGCATACCCGGTTTGCGCAAGGCATTGAGCGGGTATTACGAGCGACGCTTTAACGTGTCGCTGGACCCTGAAAGCGAAGTGATCGTGACGCTGGGCTCTAAAGAGGGGTTGGCGAATCTGGCTCAGGCGATTACCAGCCCGGGCGATGTTGTGCTGGTTCCAAACCCCTGTTATCCCATCCACAGCTTTGGCTTCATAATGGCCGGCGGGGCTGTGCGCAGTATGCCAGCGGGGGGCGAGATGGATCAGCCGCTGGACGTCTTTCGCCGCAGCTTCATGGAATCGCTGGCCCGCGCTGTGGCGCATTCCATCCCCAAACCCCTGGCGGTGGTTTTGAACTTCCCTCAGAATCCAACCGCGCAATGCGTTGATTTGGATTTCTATGCGGAGGTCGTTGATTTCTGTCGTCATCACGAAATCTTCGTCCTGTCCGACATAGCCTATTCTGAAATTTATTTTGGCGATGTGCCGCCACCGTCGATTTTGGAGGTTCCGAATGCCAGAGACATCGCCGTGGAGTTTTCGTCCCTGAGCAAGACATATTCCATGCCGGGTTGGCGTATCGGCTTTGCGGCGGGCAATAAGCGGCTGATCGCGGCCCTGGCGCGGATTAAGTCCTATGTTGATTACGGGGCGTTCACCCCCATCCAGGTCGCAGCAACCGCGGCGCTGAACGGGCCACAGGATTGTGTCGCCGAGGTTCGCGCCCTGTATAAGGAACGCCGCGATGTGTTGGTTGAGGGGCTGGCCCGCGCTGGGTGGGTCGTTCCATCGCCGGAAGCCACCATGTTTGTCTGGGCACCCTTACCACCCCGGTTTTCGAATATGGGATCATTGGAGTTTTCAAAACTGTTATTGGAAAAGGCGGAAGTGGCCGTCGCGCCGGGCGTTGGATTTGGAGAATATGGCGAGGGGTACTTGCGTTTTGGGCTCGTGGAGAATACCCAGCGCATACGCCAATCGCTGCGCAACATCCGCAGTTTTCTCGGCGGGGCGGATGCATGACCGTGCAGGCGCCGAATTGGTCTTCGCATAGGGGGTAGTAAACGGCTATGGCCGAGGTATTGAAAGTTGCGGTGGCAGGGCTTGGTACCGTTGGTGCCGGTGTTGTGTCCTTGTTGGCACGACAGGCGGAATTAGTGGCGCACCGCAGCGGTCGCCCCATTCTGGTGACTGCTGTTTCGGCGCGGGATCGTGATCGCACGCGCGCCTGTGATATCGGCTCGATCGCCTGGTTTGACGATGCTGTGACAATGGCGTCGCAGGCCGATTGCGATGTGGTCGTTGAACTGATCGGTGGCAGCGAAGGGACCGCGAAGGCGGTCTGCGAGGCAGCCCTAAAGGCCGGGCGTCATGTGGTGACCGCAAACAAGGCCCTGATTGCAATCCACGGCACGGAACTGGCAAAACTGGCAGAAGAGCAAGGGGCTGCGCTGAGCTTTGAAGCGGCGGTTGCCGGGGGTATCCCTATTATCAAGGCCATGCGGGAAGGCCTTGCTGGCAATCAGATCGAAAGTGTTCAGGGCATTCTGAACGGCACCTGTAATTACATCCTGTCGACGATGCGCGATACGGGTCGTGCTTATGAAGAGGTGCTGCAGGAGGCTCAGGAGCTGGGTTATGCCGAATCTGATCCGACCTTTGATGTTGAGGGGATCGATGCCGCCCATAAGCTTGCCATTCTGGCGACATTGGCGTTCGGACGGGCGGTTGATTTTGACGGTGTCTATATTGAAGGCATCAGCCGCATCGCCGCCGTTGATATTGATTTCGCAGAAGAACTGGGCTTTCGCGTCAAACTGTTGGGAATGGCTTCCGCTGACAGTGAGGGTGTGATGCAGCGTGTCCATCCGGTTCTGGTGCCAGCAAATTCGCCGATTGCCCGTGTTGAAGGCGTGTTCAACGCCGTGGTGACACAGGCCGATCCGGTGGGCACGACGGTTCTGGAAGGACGCGGCGCAGGGGCGGGGCCAACGGCATCTGCGGTTGTCAGTGATATCATGGACATTGCCGCAGGGCGTTTCGGACCGATTTTTGGTGTTCCTGTCTCGCATTTATTGCCCTCTGCCAGCCATCCAATTGAACGGCGGGAAGGGGCCTATTACGTGCGCCTGCGTGTGATCGACAAGCCAGGTGTGATCGCGGGCGTGACAGCCGCGCTGAGGGACGAGCATGTTTCGATGGAATCGATTATACAACGGGGCCGTGATCCGAATGAACCTGTGGATGTCGTCTTGACGCTGCATGAGACGACGGAAGCGGCAATGAAGCGGGCGCTGGGCCGGATCGAAGAACTGTCGGCGGTGATAGAACCGCCGCATGTGATCCGGATCGAACGATAACCGGGGCCTGATAAACATTCGGTGTCGCCAAGCGGCCCGAACAATACATGTGATAAGAGGAAGCGATAAATGGTGAATATGGATCGGAATTTGGTGCTGGATGCAGCCCGCGTGACAGAAGCGGCGGCAATTGCCTCTTGGAAATGGTGCGGACGCGGCGACAATATGGCAGCCGATCAGGCAGCAGTGGACGCAATGCGGACCGCGCTGAACCGGCTGGACATTCGCGGTCGTGTCGTGATTGGTGAGGGAGAGCGTGACGAGGCCCCGATGCTGTTCATCGGTGAAGAGGTCGGAACCGGCAAGGGTCCGCGCGTCGATATCGCGCTGGATCCGCTGGAAGGCACGTCGATTACGGCAAAGGGGGAGCCCAATGCCCTGGCGGTCCTTGCCTTTGCAGAAGATGGCAAATTGTTGCATGCGCCAGATGTTTACATGGATAAGATTGCCGTTGGTGGCGGTCTGCCACAAGGGATTGTCGATCTGGATGACACCCCGGCGGAAAATCTGCGCCGCGTTGCCGAAGCAAAGAATTGTAAAGTTTCCGACCTGATGGTCTGCATTCTGGACCGATCCCGCCATGCCGATTTGATCAAGGCCGTGCGGGAGGCTGGGGCCGGTATCAATCTGATTGGCGATGGCGATGTTTATGGCGTGATGGCAACCAGCCAGGCCAGCAGCGGCATCGATGTCTATATGGGCTCTGGCGGCGCGCCGGAAGGAGTTCTGGCCTGTGCCGCCCTGCGCTGTATCGGGGGGCAATTCCAGGGTCGCCTGATGTTCCGCAATGATGAGGAAAAGGGCCGCGCCGATCGGATCGGGATCAAGGACCTGAACCGTAAATATGATATGATGGAACTGGCCGCAGGCGATGTTATCTTTGCAGCGACCGGCGTTACCGATGGGAATCTTTTGCATGGGGTGAAGATGACCGATGGCGGTGCCCGCACCCAGTCTCTGGTCATGCGCTCCTCCACCGGGACCGTGCGCAAAATCGAAACCGTGCATGATTTTTCCCGCAAAGACTGGATCAAAATTTAACCGCGTTTCGCAGAAAAGGATGAATACACCCGATGCAGGCCGATGCACTGCCGACAGATCAACAGTCTGGCTATCTGGGTGTTTCCCTTTCCGCCTCTGGCAAGCGCTGGGAGGCGCGGGCGGATGAACCCCGGCTGACCGCCGCCCTGGCACAACGGTTTGATCTGCCAGAGCCTGTCGCCCGCGCCCTGGCGGCCCGTGGCATTGGTCTGGAAGGGGCAGAGGCCTTTCTGGATCCAAAGCTGTCGCGGGACCTGCCAGACCCGATGCATCTGCTGGATATGGACAAGGCGGCCCGCCGGATTGCCGACGCGATCAAAGCGGGGGAGCTGGTTGCCGTCTTTGGCGATTATGATGTGGATGGTGCAACGTCATCGGCCTTGCTGATCCGCTTTGTTCAGGCGGCAGGCGGCAGAATTATCAGCCATATCCCAGACCGTATTGCAGAAGGCTATGGCCCGAACTTGCCCGCCCTGATCTCCCTTAAGGAGAAGGGGGCTGCGGTCGTGATCACCGTTGATTGCGGCATCACCGCCTTTGACGTGCTGGCGGCGGCGGCGCAACAGGGCGTGCAAACCATCGTCATTGATCACCATGTCGCTGAACCCCGCCTGCCCGACGCCCTGGCCGTGGTTAATCCAAACCGATTGGATGAAGACAGCCCCCATGGCCATATGGCGGCGGTTGGGGTCACCTTCCTTCTGATCGTCGCGGTCAATCGCCTGTTGAAAGACGATGGCTGGTTCAAATCCCGACCGGCCCCGGATTTGATGTCCTATCTGGACCTGGTCGCATTGGGCACTGTCTGCGATGTCGTGCCGCTGGTCGGGGTCAATCGCGCCCTGGTATCGCAAGGCCTGAAGGTCATGGGATTACGCGGCAATATTGGCCTGAATGCCCTGGCGGATGTCGCGCGGATGAATGAGGCACCCGGCACCTATCATGCCGGTTTCTTGATGGGGCCCCGGGTCAATGCGGGCGGGCGCGTGGGGGAGGCGGCACTGGGCACAGAATTGCTGTCGACCCATGATGCGACCCGTGCCCAGGTGATTGCCCAGCGTCTGGATGCCTATAACGAAGAACGCCGTGAAATTGAGAAAATCTGCCTGGATGAAGCCATTGCCCAGGTTGAGGCGTCTGGCGATACCGATGCCCCCTTAATTCTGGTCGCCGCCCAGGGCTGGCATCCAGGCGTGATTGGCATCGTCGCGGGCCGTCTGAAGGAACGCTATAACCGCCCCGCCTGTGTCGTTGCGCTGGATGACACCGGCATGGGGAAAGGGTCTGGACGTTCTGTGCCCGGCATTGATCTGGGATCGGCCATCATTGCCGCGCGTCAAAGCGAGCTTTTGATCAATGGTGGCGGGCATAAGATGGCTGCCGGTTTCACTGTTGCTGCCACCAGCCTGGCGGACCTTCAAGCCTTCCTGCAGGACAGGGTGCACAGGGAAGCCGGGCAGGGCGGTCTGGTGCCTGTGCTGCGCCTGGATGGCACGGTCAGTGTCGGGGGGGCGTCTCTGGCGCTGGTCGAAGCGCTGGAACGCCTGCAACCCTTTGGTCAGGGCAATGCAGAGCCGCGATTTGTGATACCCGATGCGCGCCTGTATCAGGCCGATATCGTGGGGGAGGATCATGTGAAGCTGTTGATCGGGGATGCGATGGGTGGACGCCTGAAAGGCATCGCCTTTCGCTGTGCCGATACCCCGATGGGGCAGGCCTTGCTGCGCGCAAGGGGCGACCGTGCCGTGCATCTGGTCGGGCGCCTGCGCAAAGACAGCTGGCAGGGCGTCGACCGAGTTCAGATCATGGTCGATGATGTGGCCGAGGCCCGCTAGAGCAAATCCCAAACAAACGGATTCGTTTATGACGACGTATTTGCTAAAAAACTAGCTCTTAAGCTCGGTTGCCGTGCGCACCATTTCATCCACCGTCTTCAAGCTTGTCGCGGCGGAGGAATAGGCCCGTTGCGTCATGATCATGGTGCTGAATTCCAGGGCCAGGTCGGTTGTCGATTGTTCCAATGAATTGGCAGAGAAGGTGACGCGGCTGGTATTTGCCAGATCAACCAGTTGCAGCGTGCCTGAATTCGCGCCCAGTTTGAAATGAGTATCGCCTGTCCGCACCAATCGGTTTGGCTCGACAACATCGCCCACCGCGATCCGCCCGATGGGACGCTGAAGACCATTGGTGAAGTTACCAATGACATTGCCATCCTTGCCAAATGTGACAGAGCTTAATTGACCCTGAACGCTGCCATTCGACGACAAGCTTTCCTGGGTGACGCTGCCGCCATATTGCGTGGTGCCGGACAGATCCAGCGTCATGGTATTCGTCGCGCCGGAATCGGCCCAGGAAACAGAGATGTCCAGGGGGGTATTGGCGACACCGTTTACGGTCGTCAGATTGCCAGAGGCATCAAATGTCACGGCGACAGGCTGAACGGCCGGGGTGGCGACGGTACCGCCTGTCCCGCTGATTGTCATATCCCAGGTATTTGCAGCAGCATTTTTGACGAAAGTCGCGATCAGTTGCTGTTCGTCACTGAAACCGTCATCGTCGCCCGTGCCATCATAAACCGGCAGGTCAAAACTATAGGTTTCTCCGGTTGCAGCGGTGCCGGGCAGGTTGACCTTCAGGCCGCCTTCCGTGGTTGCCACGGCCTCATAAACATTGCCTTCCGGATCGATACGGATTGGCTGAAGCCCGGCGGTAGAGTTTGTGTCGACGGAATATGTCTCTGTCGCCACATCATACGGCCAGCCCATAAGGTAATTGCCCTTAAGGTCGGTCAGATAGACCTCTTCGGCCCCACCATTGGAAACGACGGATTCGCCGAATATGCCTGCATCGGTCAGTTCCAGCGTATCATCGGACGGCGTCAGGCTGGGCGAGGTGATAAAAAACCCTGATCCGGAGAGCGCCGCATCCAGGCGTCGCTGGGTGCCATAAATGACGCCTTCCTTGTCCCGGAAAATCTGCTGATTGGCCTGTGTGCCCAGAAAATTGCTGAATGTGCTGCCTTTGGATTTAGAGGCGACCATCTCCTGAAAGCGGACCTGTCCGGCCTTATAGCCGGTGGTCGTGCTGTTTGCGATGTTGTCACTGATGTTCTGAAAGGCCAGCGATTGCGCGTTCATCGCGCTCACGGCTGGGGAGAACATAGAATAAGCAACCATGGCAAGCCTCTTACCGTTAATAAGTGGACCGCAAACAGACGGGCCCACAGATTTGTATGCAATCCCCATGCCGTTTTAGTCATTGCCCCAAGTTTAGGGGGCGATTTCACAGATTTTTCAGAAAAGTCGATAGAATGAAAACTGGCGCTTGACCTAGCCCCCGGGTCTCGGTAAATCCCTGCGCATACGAAGCGGCGTCACCGCCGCGCCTCGATCGCGACCCCTTCGTCTAGAGGCCTAGGACACCGCCCTTTCACGGCGGCAACACGGGTTCGAATCCCGTAGGGGTCGCCAATTTTTCAATGACTTAGATAGCGTTGGTTTAGGACTTAGGACTTAGGACTTTTTTAGGACTTTTTCCTATGGTCCGGTTTGGCTTTTTTGGCCCTGTGACGGTTGGCGGCGGAAATGTCGTAGGGTGATGCATTCCTACCGGCAATGTTGGCAAGGATGCCGAGTGCGCGCTTATTTCGGCGTCTTGTCTTTGGCGTCGATTGCGATGCAACGAAGTAAAATGTTCTCGCCATTCTTGGGCAGCCGTTGCTCTAGCTCTACGCGATGCTGACCGTCTTCGGCGGTTAAACGTCACCGGTAGCGCCCCATTCTCGATATAACAAAATTATACCGGCAAAGTACGATGACCATTCGCCCCCCTAGGACGACCTGTAACACCACGCTTGTCGGCATCGCTACGAAACTGAAAGCGGTTCGCGTCGCCCATAATTCCATGTGGCTTTAGGAGTCGCGTTCCATCCCCTGTGTGTATGGGGGAATATTAACGTAGTGGCCTTTATTCCGAGAGTTCTCTGGTAGTTGCACCGCATTGAGGGCATGGTATCAACCTAATGGATTCCTTAAACTCTGTCCGCTTATCCAGAAGGATTTTTACCTTCCAGCCGGTAAGTTGCTCTTTGTATCCACATTTTTGACAGACAATCGATTTCGAACGTAGTTTGACCGAACCGTCTTGAATTTTATCAAGTGAAGGAAGGTTTATTCCAAACTGTTCGGTAGCTACTTTATGCAAAGCCTCTCGATAGCTTATTTGAGAAAAACTACCCCCACTTATCACAACGAAATGTCCTAAGCCGTATTCGCCATCATATGGGAACCGGTCTTTTGTGATAGGTACAGAGATCGTAGAAAACCATTCTCCGAACAAACCGATGGTGAAAATCATATGTTTCCGGTCAATATCAACTAATACAGACGCACCTCCAAAATGTTTAATTACAGCCTCGTGAACTCTATGTGATTGCTTGTGCTTATCATTATTTTTATCAAATAAATAGTCCGTATATAGAACTTTATTTTTTCTTAGAACGCTCTGTTCTACTTCATGAATAGGTTTGAGCGCTATCCTAAGTTCGTTGTGGAGAGCATTTTTTCTAAATTCTTCTCCAAAAAGATAGTGCCCGGTTCCAAGGGCGACTTTCGCGCTGAACGGCATTCTTATGTAAGGATCAATCTTAAATTTGCTTGTTATCTGTTCGGTGCCAGTTGGCAGGCTATTGACGACATGTCCGGCTATTGGGTCGAAAAATTTTAACGTAGATTGGTCAAACACGAGTTGAAATGGAGCACCAGATTCTGTCCTACCGTTCTTCCAATTAAAAGTCTTTGCACTCCCTTTAAAACTTACGGAGCGTACTCTTTTCATGCCGAGAATTGGGTCATTTGCGACAGCTCCATCTATGAATGATCCTAGCTTTGAGTTTGTCTCTCTATCGACATGGATGGTGAATTTGTCGTGCCCTCCCAACGATTTTGGGATGATATGTTCAATGCTTAAGTTTTCTTTGGGGATTTTTTCGCCGAGGTACGGGCAATAGACTAAATCTTTCATGTAATTTTATCTTTCTATACTGTAAAAATATATGATATTTTTATATACGCCTAACTATTTTTCTAGTTTTATGAAAATAATAGCAATAACAGCCATAACTACTAGCGCAATAACAGATATAATCTTGTTGTTGTCTGATACTGAACGGCTACAGCTATCGCACATCAAGAGGCTACCTTTGTGCCGCCTTCCATTGTAGCCGCGCATTACATCGGTCCTTACCATCTCGCTTTTTGGAACGGTTCGTCTGCAGTTTGGGCATACAGGCATGGCGGAAACTCTTAAGCGTAATTATATCCTAAATTGAATTCTTACATAACCTATCCTTATAAAGTCTACTGTTAAGTTGCGTAAATCTTCCTCCTTTAGAAAACGCTAATCGAGCCTCTTTATCATTGGTTCAAAAAGGTTGAACCGCTAGGAACAGTTATACAATCGTGGTATAAGATTTTTTCCAAAGCGATTGAAAATAAAAGATTAGTTCGAATGCCGTAGGGGTCGCCACTTTTTTCAATGACTTAGCAGTTTCTATTTTGGGAATTTATGGGGCATTGTTTCTAGGGTGTTGCGTGCGCTTCTGCGTTCGTGCTGCATCCGGTTCTCTTTTTCCTTCTGATTGTAATCATCTCTATATCTCAAACAAAGTCGGGGCCTTGCCGTAAGGGCAAAATATCGTTATAAGAAAAATGCGAAATTCTTATAGCTGGGGTTAGTTTCGTGAAAACGATTGATCTTGCATACCGCACGATGTTTGCCGAATTGGTGCAAAGATGTCTGGATGCAACATTTGAAACTGAGTTTTCAATTGAGGGAAACTTTGTCCGGGTTCCGGTGAAGGGCAGGGATTACTGGTATTTTGAGGTTACCAGGCCAAAAAAAACGCGAAAATATGTCGGACCTGCGGAGGATCCTGAGATTACACAGCGGGTCGAGGCCCACAAAGAGGTAAAGCAGGATAAACGGGCCTTGCGAAAACTGGTGTCAACGCTGACCCGCGAGGCCGGGTTGGCCGCCCCAAACCGCTTTACGGGCGATATTGTGGACGCTATGGGAACTGCCGGGATATTCCGTCTTCGTGCTGTCCTGATCGGGACCGTTGCCTTTCAAACCTATGCGGGATATCTGGGCGTCAAATTACCGGGTGCGGCGCTTCAGACCGGCGATGCGGATTTCGCACAGCATTATTCTGTGTCTTCTTCTATCGAAGAGAGTTTGCCACCGGTAATGGATATTCTGCATAGCGTCGATCCGAGTTTTCGACCCGTTCCGCATCTATCTGACCCGAAGCATTCAACACAATTCGAGAATGCCACCCGCTACAGAATAGAGTTTTTAACGCCCAACCGAGGGTCAGATGAATATCTGGATCAGGCAACCCCAATGCCTGCGCTGGGTGGAGCGGCCGCGCAACCGCTCAGGTTTCTGGATTTCCTGATCCATGAACCCGTTCGCACAGTGATGTTGCATCGATCCGGTGTCCCCGTCACCGTTCCCTCACCGGAACGATTCGCGATCCATAAGTTGATTGTGGCATCCCGCAGAAGATCAGATGCGGCGGGTGCCGCGAAGAGAGAGAAAGATATTCTTCAGGCGAGCCTTCTGATTAAAGCATTGGATGTGACCCATCGCCTGGATGAGTTGGCGGAAGCGCTGACAGAAGCCTGGCACAGAGGTCCAGCATGGCGCGCCGCTATCGATAAGGGCCTTAAAATGATGCCGAAGAAAAATCGCGACACAAGCGTGACGATCCTGCAGCAGGCATTGGCTTCTATTGGCGAAGATCTTGATGGGTTTCGTCTATCGGAAGGTTGATCCGATCAGATCTGAAAAGATAGGGTTATTCTCTGAAACCGTTTAATACGATTGACAATAAAAACATGTGTTGCCCGTCCCGCTAAGAAACCGGCTCCAGTTTGGTTTCGGGCCAGTGGAAGACCGGGGTTCGTTTGTTGGGCGTCTGGGGATTTGGGATGGAGATGCTGTAGAGGCTGCGCGATACCATGTAGCTGGCATCTTCCATGGTCTGGGTCAGGGTGCCGATTTCGATCTGGCCCGTGGCGCAGTTATACGACACATCATCATTATGCAGGGGCAGGTAGAAGCATCCATCCTTCAGCACAAGCGGCGGGCGATGGGTGACCGGCAGAAAGGGCAATTGTTCATTGACCTGAATGTCAAAGGTCCAGTCCTTGCCCAGATCAATCACCATTGGAAATTCATAGGCCGGCTTGAACAGGTAAGGGGGGTCAATGTCGTCCAGTTCTGTGCTGAGCATTAATAGATAGGCGCCGGGGAATCGGTCCTGATCTCTGTATTCGGTACGGATCGCGTAGAAACTGGACCCGGAATTATGCAAGTGCCCGACCAGAAGATTACCGCAGGCGGATTGGTGATAGTGTTTCAGCGTATTCTTAACGATTGTGTTCATACGCGCGCCTTTTGCGGATCGTGACGCCGAATCTGTTTGCATCAGCAAATGGATAGACGAAGATACAAATCCACAAATAAAGTATGGTTTCAATCCTGTCAAAAACGAATCTGAGTGCCAGTTGGGTGCAGAGAATAAGGGATGCCAAAACAATTGCCCGATTCAGCGAATTGGGGGAGAGTTTTTTATAGGGTTTTTCCTATGTGTCTGGCGCTCAGGGCGAGTCTGGGGGCGCAGCGTGTTGCTTGAAAGGGAAGAATAGCAATGCTGAAGGAATTTAAAGAATTTGCGATGCGGGGTAATGTCATTGACCTGGCTGTCGGCGTGATCCTTGGGGCGGCGTTCGGCAAGATCGTCGCATCCCTGGTGCAGGATGTCGTTATGCCGCCGCTGGGCATGCTGTTGGGCGGCGTGGATTTCAGCGAAATCTTTATCAACCTGTCCGACCAGACCTATGCCACCCTGGCGCTGGCTCAGGAAGCCGGGGCGGCGACGATTAATGTTGGGCTGTTCCTGAACAATGTCTTGAACTTCATCATCGTCGCCTTCGCGATCTTCATTGTAGTCAAACAGATGAACCGGCTGAAAAAGGCCCCGCCACCGGCAGATCCGACGACAAAGGATTGTCCCCTGTGCTTGTCCAGCGTGCCAATCAAAGCAACCAAATGCGCGCATTGTACATCTGATCTCTAAAAGTGCCTCTGGACAGGGTTCAGGCGGCGTTCAGGGACCAGTCATACCGGTCGTCTGAGATGGCACTGAACCCGTCCAGGCGGGCTTTCAGGGTGGGGGCGGCGTAGAGCTTGAGATGGTCCAGCAAGGATGCGTCGGTCCCGCCGAAATCTTCGTAGAACCAATCATAAAGGCTGGACAGGATCAGGCGATCACCGTCGATCTGAATGGCTCTTTCTGAATTCACGAAGGCTTCTGCGGCCCCATTCAGTTGCTGTTCCAGAGTATCGGCTATAAAGGCCCGTGGCTGTAAATCCGGGCAGCCGATGGAGGCGCAATTGACGGCATAGTGAATGCGAGGGTCCTGCCAGATGGGCCGCAGGATGCGGTGTTCGATATCATTTAGAGAAAGGTCCTGGTCCTCAACGCGCATCAGGTCCGCACCCCAGGGGCCGGTGGCGAACAGGCCTGGCGAGATGTTGATGTCCTGAATAGACGATACCGGCATGTGATCCAGCACCGTCCGCACGGTCTGGGCATTATACAGATTGACCCAGAAGGTAAATTGCTGGTCCCGGTTCAGGCTGCTGACAGGCACCGCGTGCAACAGGGTCAGATAGTCATCCAATTGTTGCGTGGCGGCCTCGTCAAAATCGCCATAGCGCACCAGATTAACGCCGGGCTGCACGACCACAAACCTGTTCAGAAGGTCACTCCATGCGCTGTGATCAATCGCGCGTGTCGATGCGGGGGCGTGCGCCTGCCATCGGTCCCAACGCTTGGCGCCGGGGGCTAATGCGCGGGAAAGCCCGCCAAATCCCGCCATGAAAGTGACGCCGCAACCCAGCGCCAGCCCGTTGAACAGGCGGCGCGTCACGTCATGCTTGCCAGACTGAATTCTGCGCGCCCATCGCACCATTGGAGTTCCGACCCTGAAACAGATTGCTGTTGGGGGCGGATATGGGGCGATTGGCCTGGGGGGCAAATCACACTGCGGTGAGGGGGCCGATCAAGTCTGCCAGAATTCGCCCGGTGCTGCGATAATGCGCCTGTAACAGCTCTGTTGCCTTATCGGCATCCCGCGCCAGGACCGTGGTCATCAGGACCTGGTGTTCATTGCCGATATCCCGGTCCGGCAGTGGGCTGGAATCCCGCAGGTTCGGGAAGCGATAGCGCTCTGTCTCGACATATAACTTATCGGCAAAATCCAGCAGCCACTGGGACTGACACCCCGCGATCAAGGCGCGATGAAAGGCATGGTGGCGCTCTTCCAGGGCGCGCAGATCCGCATCGTTTACCGGGCGCGGCAGGGTTGAGACGCTTTTCGCCTTCAGCATCAGGGCATGATAGGCGGCAACAACTTGCGCCTCCCAGGCATCGTCGCCCTTGTCGATGGACCGGCGCAGGGCGTCGCCTTCAATCAGGCAGCGGCTTTCGATGGCGTCCCACATTTCGGCAATGGATATCGGGGCAACGGTGAAACCGCGCAGCGCGACATTGACCACCAACCGGTCGCTTTGCAGCCGGTTCAAGGCCTCCCGTATCGGGGAGAACCCGACGCCATAGCGCTGTTTCAACTGCTCAAGCCGCAGCGGTTGATTGGGGGGCAGGGCACCGCTGATGATATCCCATCGGACCTGCTGATAGGCTTGTTCTGCCAGTGTCATGACTTCGATTACTGTTGTTTCTCAGTACTTTCTTCTAGCCTGATTTTTTCATTATGGCAATATTTTCGAAAATCTTTATTTACATCGAAAATATGACAGGCCACACTACGGGTCATTGAGTGCCACCCCGCTTGTGCAGGAAGGATGTGTGTGATGCCAGCAACCCGCCAGAACTATCAGGAAGATGTGGCCGGACGGGCCAATGTCGATGATACGCCGGAGCTATTGGCCTATTACGATGAATTGGATGACCTGAATGCTGGGGCCTTGTGGACGGTTGCCAACAAGATTGAACCGTGGGAGCCGCAGTCCTCCTCTGTTCCCATGCTGTGGCGGTATAATGACCTGCGCGACCATGTGATGCGGTCGGTTGATCTGGTAACACCGGAAAAGGCTGGGCGTCGCGTGATCTATCTGAATAATCCGGGCCGCACCGATGTTGCTGCGGCGGTAGGGTGGCTGTATTCCGGTCTGCAAGTCATGCATCCGGGCGAACGGGCCTCTGCGCATCGCCATTCCGCCTCCGCCCTGCGCTTCATCATGGAAGGCAGCGGGGCCTATACCATCGTTGATGGGCACAAGATGACCCTGGGGCGCAATGATTTTGTCCTCACCCCCAATGGCACCTGGCACGAACATGGCGTGGACGAAGGGGGCAGCCCCTGTATCTGGCAGGATGGTTTGGATATCCCCTTCGTGAATGCGATGGAAGCAAATTTCTATCAGGTGCATCCGGATCTAGGTCAAGCTGTGGGCTATGCCGTGGATGATATGACCAAGACCTGGGGCAATCCCGGCCTGACCCCGGTAGGCGGCGCTTGGGAAAAGGCCTATTCCCCGATGTTCAAATACGAATGGGAACCAACCTATGAGGCGTTGAGCCGATATGCGGCGACGACGGATGGGTCCCCGTTCGATGGCGTGATGATGAACTATATCAACCCTGTGACTGCTGGCCCGGTCATGCAAACCATTGGAGCCAGTATGCAGATGCTGCGACCTGGCGAGGCGACGAAGGCACATCGCCATACCGGCAGCTATCTGTATCAAGTGGCCAAGGGCAGCGGGCATTCGATCATAAACGGTCAGCGATTTGATTGGCAGGAGCGCGACATCTTCTGTGTCCCCTCCTGGGCCTGGCATGAACATGCCAATGCATCGGACAGAGAGGATGCCTGTCTGTTCTGTTTCAACGATTTACCCGTGATGAAGGCCCTGGGCCTGTATCGCGAAGAAGCGTTTGGCGATAATGGCGGCAACCAGCCGCTATCCGCCTGATCCCCAGATAATCTGACGAAAAGGGTGTGTTATGAAACTTGTTACCTTCCGTGCTTCGGTTGAAGCATCGGCCCGTTTGGGTGTTGTGAAATCCGATCAGGTGATTGATGTCGGCTTGCTGGGCGCAGCATTTGGGGAGGAATTCCCGACATCCATGCTGGACCTGATTGATTTAGGGCCGGCTGGCCTGGCTGCGGTTGAAGATGCCCTGGTGGAAGCCGATGGACGCTGGCCGATTGGAAGCGCATTGCCAATTGAGAATGTGACCCTGTTGGCCCCCATTCCCCGCCCGCGAAAGAATATTTTTGGCATCGGTCTGAATTATGTCGAACATGTTGCGGAATCCAGTAAATCCCTGGATACGTCCAAGGACCTGCCGACCCAGCCAGTGATCTTTTCCAAACCGCCGACGACCGTGATCGGTCCCGGTGCCGCCATTGAGCACAACAAGGCCCTAACCCAGCAATTGGATTGGGAGGTTGAACTGGCCGTCATCATCGGGCGCACCGCCCGCAAGGTTGGCGAGGATACCGCCATGTCCCATGTGTTCGGGTACAGCGTCATGATTGATATCAGCGCGCGGGATAACCGTCGTGCGGGTCAGTGGATCTATTCCAAGGGTCAGGATACCTTCGCACCGTTCGGGCCCTGCATTGTCACCGCGGATGAAGTCGACGATCCGCAAGGGCTGGATTTGTGGCTGACCGTCAATGGGGTGGAAAAGCAACGGTCCAACACCCGCCACATGCTGTTTAAAATCCCGACCCTGATTTCTGACATTTCCATGGGCATGACGCTGGAGCCAGGCGATATCATCGCAACAGGCACGCCGGAAGGCGTCGGGGCAGGGCGGACACCACAGGAATGGCTGTGGCCAGGCGATGTCGTTGTTGCCTGCGTCGAAGGGATCGGCAAGATCCGCCATCCGGTCGTTGCGATCAGCGCGGAAGACTAGGGTTCAAGGCAAGGGGAGCAATCAGCATGGATTTCGATGTCGCACAGATCGATCCGCAGATCGCCTATAAGCTGATGACATCGACCATCACGCCAAGGCCCATTGCCTGGGTGACCTCTTTGTCGGAGCAGGGGGTGGTGAACGCCGCCCCCTACAGCTTCTTTAATGCCATGGGCAGCAATCCTGCAACGGTGGTGGTCGGGCTTCTTCGGGATCCAAAGAAGGGATTCAAAGATACGGCGGCGAATATAATGAGCAGGGGGGAATTCGTGGTCAATCTGGTGCCTGAATCCTTGGCGAAACAGATGAACATCACCTCAATGGATGCGCCAAGTGACGTTAGCGAGCTTTCTGCAGCTGGCCTGACAGCACGCCCATCCCTGCATGTGACGCCCCCCCAAATTGCTGAATCGCCGGTTTCATTCGAATGCGTAACCCATACAACGGTCGTGACTGGACCGGGGCAAGTCATTGCCATCGGGCGGGTTCTGGGCATACGCATCGATGATGCCTATATTCTGGATGCTGATAAGGGGTATATTGACACGCCTGCCTTGGGAATGATCGGGCGGCTACATGGCAGTGGCTGGTACACCCGAACGCAGGACAGTTTTCAATTAGACCGTCCCAGCTATGCCGATTGGATCGAAAAATCAGGCTTGGACAAAAAAGAGTAATTTGATCTGCAATGCGCGGAATCGCTTGAATCTCTCTCGTTTTGATTTATGTACGAGGTTGGGTAACCAAAGGGGTTATGGCAAAATTAGCCCCAACCAATCGAAACAGGGAGAGTCATTCATGAAAATTTCAAAGATTATCGGCGCGGCAACCATTGTTGCCCTTTCCGCAACGGGTGCCTTTGCACAAGATCGCACCGGCTGGCCTGACAGCTTTACCGTAGGCACAGCGTCTCAGGGTGGAACTTACTTTGCCTATGGCTCTGGCTGGGCAAATCTGGTGGCCGAAGAGCTGGGCATTTCTGGCGGTGGCGAAGTCACCGGTGGGCCGATGCAGAATATGGCACTGGTCCATACCGGCGATGCCGCTTTCGGCATGACCACAATGGGTCCGGCGCGGGAATCCCTGGACGGCACGAACCCGATTGCGCCTGGTCTGAAAATGACCAATGCCTGCGCGATGTTCCCCATGTATCAAACGCCGTTTTCAATCACGACGCTGAAATCATCGGGTATCACCTCTGTTGCTGATATTCCAGAGGGTGCGAAAATCGGGTTTGGTCCGGCTGGATCGACCTCTGATACCTATTTCCCGAAAATGCTGGAAACCCTGGGCGTGAAATTTGAACGCCGCAATGGGGGCTGGTCTGATCTGGGCGGGCAACTTCAGGATGGCCTGTTGGACGTGATTGCCTTTGCAGCCGGTGTGCCTGTTCCTGCGGTCAGCCAGTTGGAAGTTCAGACCGAAGTGAACATCATCGAGTTCACGGAAGAAGAACAGGCCAAAATCATGGAGGCCTATCCGGTTTCCAATTTCCAAATCAAGGCTGATACCTATACCACGCTGAAGGAGCCGGCGCGTTCGGTGTCCATGTGGAACTTTGCCGTTGCCAATTGCGACCTGCCGGAATCTTTTGTTTACGAGGCAACCAAGGTTGTCATGTCGGACAATGCCCGCATGGTCAATATTCACAAGGCAGCCCGGTCAACCGTTGTTGAAAACTGGGACAAGAACACCTTCCTGCCCTGGCATCCGGGTGCAGCAAAGTGGTTCAATGAGAATGGCGCATCCATTCCCAAAGACATGATCCACGGCAGCATGTAAGACGACGCCTGTGGTTTGAAATGATGATTGGCCGCATCCGATTGATCGGGTGCGGCCTTCATTTTGTGCAATCGTTCTGAGACTATGGCACTATAAAAAAACAGGGATGGCGCTATGAACTGCGCCATAAAGGCTAAAGGGGCAGATAATGAGCAACGATAAATCCGACGACACCGATGAAATCATGCCAATTCACGCCGATGGTGTGGATGAGGAACCGGTTGAGGGCAATCGCCGCCTGTTCGAAGGGCGCGGCCTGTTGTTGATGAGCAGCCTGACGGTTCTCTACTCGTTGTTTCATATTCTGGCGCTAAATGGTTTTTCCGTATCCGGCATGACATCGGACCTAATCAATCTGCCGTTTTTACCGACATTCCCTATGGAAACCTGGAATTTCCGGATCGTTCACGTCGCCGGTGCATTGGCTTTGGGATTTCTTTTGTTTTCAGGGGCCAAATTTGCCGAAGATCCATCAGAGGAAACAAAGACGCTTGGTTATGTGACTTATCTGTTGCTGGCGCTTTCCTTAATGGCGACCGGGATGGCAGCGTATTTCGCCTTCCAGATCTCAAATGGCGTCATGTGGAATGGCATGGATGCAACGATCAAGTTCAATGAAACCTGGTTGTTCGGACTGCCCCTGATGATCGCGACAGTCGGCTCGATTGTCATTTCCTGGTTTCATCGTCGCGTGCGCAGCGGCTATACACTGCCTGATATTGTATTGACGGTCTGCGGGATTGCCGTCGCATTTTATCTGATCACGATCTATGACACACTGATGCGCAATTCCACCGGCACACCGTTCGCGCCGATCGGGATATCCATTTCTGCAGTTGCCGGTGTGCTGTTGATCATGGAATTGACGCGCCGGGTTGCCGGATTGGCCCTGGTTGTGATTTCGGTGATTTTCCTGATTTATGTCTTCGTTGGTCAGTATCTGCCAGGATTCCTGAATTCTCCCCCCATCGCGTGGGAGCGGTTCTTCAGTCAGGTCTATACGGATGCGGGTATTCTGGGGCCGACGACGGCGGTTTCATCGACCTATATCATCCTGTTCATCATCTTTGCGGCGTTTTTGCAGGCCTCGAAAGTCGGCGATTATTTCGTCAATTTCGCTTTTGCATTGGCCGGGCGTGCGCGCGGCGGACCGGCAAAGGTTGCGATCTTCGCCTCCGGCCTGATGGGGATGATCAACGGCACATCGGCCGGTAATGTTGTGGCAACAGGGTCCCTGACAATTCCCCTGATGAAGAAGGTCGGGTATCACAAAAAGACCGCCGGCGCGATCGAAGCCGCAGCCTCCACAGGCGGCCAGATCATGCCGCCGATCATGGGGGCAGGGGCCTTCATCATGGCGGAAATCACCGGTATTCCTTATACTGAGATCGCGATTGCCGCGATTATTCCGTCCATCCTGTATTTCGTTTCTATCTATTTCATGGTCGACTTTGAGGCCGCAAAGTTGGGCATGCGCGGTATGCGCTCAGAGGAATTGCCAAAGCTGGCCAAGATGATGCGGCAGGTTTTCCTGTTCATACCGATCATTATTCTGATTTATGCCCTGTTTCAGGGCTATTCCGTGATCCGCGCCGGAACATTGGCGATTGCGGCGGCAGCAGTGGTAAGTTGGCTAACACCGTACAGAATGGGACCAAAATCCATTCTAAAGGCCTTTAATCTGGCGGGGCTGATGTCCATTCAGATCATTGCGGTCTGTGCCTGTGCCGGGATCATTGTTGGCGTAATTTCCCTGACGGGCGTCGGGGCGCGATTCTCCAACCTTCTGCTGGGTCTTGCGGAAGCATCGCAATTGCTCGCCCTGTTCTTTGCCATGTGTATTGCCATTCTGTTAGGCATGGGCATGCCAACCACGGCGGCCTATGCTGTGGCGGCCTCAGTGGTGGCACCGGGGCTGGTTGAATTGGGAATCCCGATGCTGACGGCGCATTTCTTTGTTTTCTACTTCGCCGTGGTCTCTGCAATCACGCCACCGGTCGCGCTGGCATCCTATGCCGCGGCGGGAATATCGGGTGCCAATCCGATGGAGACATCGGTCGCGTCCTTCAAGATCGGGATATCCGCGTTCATCGTGCCGTTCATGTTCTTCTATAACTCCGCCATTCTGATGGAGGGGGAAACACTGGAGATTTTGCGGGCAGCCGTGACTGCGATTGTTGGGGTCTATCTGCTGTCGGCAGGGGTGCAGGGCTGGTTCTTTGGCAGCCGTGCCGTCTGGTTCCTGCGCATCGCGTTGGTCATTGCAGCTTTGTCGATGATCGAAGGGGGGCTGTATACTGATTTGGTTGGGATTGGCATTGCCGCTGCTGTCATTTTTGTGCAGCGGGTCTTTCGACCAAAGCCAGGCGCAACGATTGCGGTCCGCGGATCGGATTAGGACCCGCCTTTCTAAGGCGCGGGATCTTCCGGTGGGGGCAACATTGGAAGGCGCACCGTCACAGTCGTTCCGACATCGACAGTGCTTTCCAGCGTGATCTGACCGCCATGCTGTTCCACAAGCTCCCGCGCCAGAGGCAGGCCCAATCCGGTCCCGTCTTTGGCCTTGCCTATGGCATAGCTTGACTGCTCAAAGGGAATGAAAACCCGCGCCAAATCTTCCTTGGGAATGCCGACACCGGTATCTTCGACAATCAGGCTTAGCCATGGTCTGTCCAGCCGTGCGGCCACGGTTACCGTGCCGCCCGGATCCGTATATTTCACGGAATTGGACAATAGGTTTACCAATACCTGACAGATGCGTCGGCTGTCGCCAAGAAGGTCTGGAATATCGCCAGGAACGTCTTTTTGCAGAGTCAGTCCGCCACTTCGGGCCTTGGGGGCCAGAATGGTGATAGCATCCTGAACCAGATCATCGACATTTAATAGCTCATGTTGGATTTGCATCTTTCCCGCATCCAACTTGGCGATGTCCAAGATGTCATCGATCAATTGTAACAGCATCAGGGCGCTTTTTTGCACATCCCCCAGATATTCCGAATATTTTGGGGATCCGATCGGACCATGTGGCTGCATTTGGATCAGCTCGCTAAATCCAATGATGCTGTTCAGCGGCGTGCGCAGTTCATGGCTCATATTCGCCAGAAACCGGGATTTGGCGCGATTGGCGTCTTCTGCGGATTCCTTGGCGGCCTTCAGTAGTTTTTCATGCTCTTTGCGGGCGGTTATTTCCTGTACGGTCCCCTCATAGAACAGGGGATTTCCACCCTCGTCGCGAACCACATAGGCATTTTCCGTTATCCAGATACGCTCGCGGGTTTTGTGTCGATAGATTTCCGATTCGAAATTTTCAACACTGTCATTTTCGTCCAGCAGGCGTTTGAATTCTTCCCGACGGTTTGGATCGACATACCATTCCGACGCGATATCATGCACCTTTTTCAAGGTTTCTTCTTCGCTGTCATACCCGTTCAAGCGTTGCAACGCGGGATTGGCGCGCAGTTGTTTGCCATCAAGGGAAGAGCGATAAATACCTTCCGATACACGCTCAAAAATACGGCGATAATCAGCCTCGGTTTCAATCAACCGTGCCTGGGTTTCCACCAGTTCGGTCACATCGGATATTGACCCAACATAACCGGTAACTTCACCCTTGGCGTCTTGTAACGCGGTCGCGTTTTCCGTTATCCAGATAACAGATCCATCGACACGTTTAGCGGCGCTCAAAAATCCCCGAACTTCGCCATGCTTTTCAATCTGGCGCATGAACCGGATTCGATCTTTTGGGTCTGCATAGTAACTGCCGGAAGTGCGGTTTCCAGTCATCAACTGGATGGCGGATTCATAGCCCAGCATTTTAGCCAAAGACAGATTTACAAAACGATATTGCCCATCAACGGTGGTTTCAAACAGGCCTACCCCCGCAAGATCAATCATCTGACGGAGGGTTTTGAACATCACCGACTCCCGGCCTTGCGGCAGGAGAGCGCCTTTATCTGAATCCGTCATAATGTTACAGGCCCAGTAAACTTTCGTAGCAAACTAATGGACTATGGGATGATCGGCAATCGGCAGTCTTGCCAAGCCAGCATTGATCGCGTTCAGTGCCGCTATGAGCACAGATATCCCCAATCTGAATAATGAACATGCATTGCCAGCCCCCGATGTCTTGGCGGCGTCTGTAACACGCCGCAGTGCGTCAAATCTGTGGTTTGTCGGGCGCGCCCTGGTTTCTGAAAAGCGAATGCTGTTTGAGGCTGCTTATGCGACCATGCGGGTGATTGATGATTTTGTCGATGATGATTTTCTGGCGCGATCTGAAGAAGAAAGAATCCGGACGCGCTCTGCGGCCAGGGATCGGGTTGCAGCCTGGTTAACGGCCTCCGAAGCGGCGATTTCCGGTGCACCGGAAACATCGGGCATTCCTGCAATTGAGGCACAGCTATGCCGGGCCCTGCGACAGGCCGCACGAGGCGGAGATTTACCCTCAGATCCCTGGCATAATCTGGCGACAGCGATGCAGTTCGATGTGGACGAGAGGGCCTTAGACTCCTGGCAGGATTTTAAGACCTATTGCGAAGGGGCGACTGTCGCGCCTGCCGCTGTTTTTCTGTATGTCCTGCAAGCACGGATAGGGGCTGATGATACCATTCAGGCGGGCATCCCTGCCGATGTGCTGGCTGCGCAGGCCCGCGATATGGCGATCTTTTGTTATCTGGTTCACATCTTAAGGGATTTTGCGAAGGATTTTGCCAGGGGCGGGCAATTGGTCACGATACCCCAGGAATGCTTTGTCGCCCATAATCTGACACGCCAGCAGGTTTCTGCAGATCCAATGGCTGCCCTGCCGCTGTTACAGGATTTGGCCGCTCGGGCGCAGGAACATCGGGTCGCTGCACGCAGAATGGCTGACAATCTGAAGACCACATTGGGCGGTGTTGAGGCCCGTATTCTGGTGTCGCTGTTATCCATCTATGAACATCTGCATGACAGTTTGTTGCGGGATCCGTCGCCCCTGGTCGACAGAACGGGCCTGACGGCGCGCCTTAGGGATAAATTGATACAGAAATTGGGGATTGTTGGCTGATGCAGGATGGTCCACCAGACAGCGTGTCGGATTTAACCTATTGTGCGGATCTGGTGCGCGATGCGGATGCTGATCGATTTGCCACGGCGATGCTGTGTCCGACGCCGGGTCGGTGGCGGCTGCTTGCCCTTTATGCCTTTAACATCGAAGTCTCCAAGACCCGCGAAGCAGTGCGGGAACCGATGATTGGTGAAATCCGACTGCAATGGTGGCGTGATGCTGTTGCGGAATGCCGGGCAGGCAATCCAAGGCGCCATCAGGTCGTCCATCCACTGGCCACGGCAATGTTGGATAGTAACCTGCCCGAAGCCTGTTTTCTGGAAGTGATCGACGCACGGGCCCGTGACCTGGACGACTTCCCCCCGGTGGATGAGGAAAAACTGAAAGCCTATATCGAGGGATCAGGCGGCGCGCTTGGGGAATTGGCCTATCGCTGTGCCGTGCCCGAAGACGATTTGACGCCAATTGGGCTTCAGGCGGGGCGGGCCGCTGGTCGGGCCTGGGCCTGGATCGGTCTGGTGCGCGGTCTGCATGTTCATTCCGTGATGGGCCGCCATACCATTCCCGCAACCTGGCTGGCGCGCCATCCAGACCTATCGAAAGAGGTGGCGCTGGCACAAGTCGGGGCGGCGTCCAGGGCCTGGACGGAATGGCTGGTCAATCAGGCCCGCGCGGAATTCCCAACTGTCCATAAAGGGGCGGCCAGAACCGATAAATCAGGCCTGGCCGCCCTGGCCCCGGCGCGACTGGCAGCCGTGTATGCCAAACGGCTGCAGAAGGGCGGATATGATCCGTATCACCTGGAAATTAATACGCTGGGCCCGGCGCGGCGCGCATGGTCTTTGCTAGGCACCAGCCTGTTCGGTCGGGTGGTTTAGAGCATCATGCGCAAGCACGAGATGCTCTTAACCACTTTTATTTTCAGCACATAGATCGTCGCAAACGGTTCCATTTGCTCGGGACCTGCTATAACCACCCCGTCAGATCCTGTAAGGCACGGACGGAAATAGCGGCCTTGCGATCACGCCCGCGTTTGCGGGTTTTGCGGTGATCGTCCCCGTCCAGTCCTGGGAACAGACCGAAATTGACATTCATCGGCTGGAACGTCTCTGCCTGCGCACCGCCTGTAATATGCGACAGCAATGCCCCCAGCGCCGTTGTTACCGGGGGTGGGGTTACGGTTTGGCCCAATCGTTCCTCTGCCGCGAACCGACCGGCCAGAAGGCCGATACTGGCGGATTCAACATATCCTTCCACCCCGGTGATTTGACCGGCAAACCGGATCGTCGGGCGCGCCTTTAGCCGCAACAGCGGGTCCAACAGTCTGGGGCTGTTTAAGAAGGTATTGCGATGAATGCCGCCCAATCTGGCGAATTCGGCATTTTCCAACCCCGGAATAGCCCGAAAGATATCCGCCTGAGCACCATATTTCAGTTTTGTCTGGAATCCGACCATATTGTACAGCGTGCCCAGCTTGTTGTCCTGGCGCAGCTGAACCACCGCATGGGCGCGGGTTCCGGTCTTTGGATTGGTCAGCCCGACGGGTTTCATCGGGCCAAATCTCAGCGTTTCACGACCGCGTTCCGCCATCACTTCGATGGGCAGGCAGGCCTCGAAATACGGCGTATCCTTCTCCCATTCCTTGAACTCGGTCTTGTCGCCCGCCAGCAGCCTATCGATGAAGTCATTGTATTGATCTTCTGTCATCGGACAGTTGATGTAATCCTGTCCGTCGCCTTTGTCATAGCGCGACTGGAACCAGGCCTTGTCAAAATCGATGCTGTCGCGGTGAATGATGGGCGCAATCGCATCAAAGAATGCCAATTGCGCCTCTCCCGTCACCGATAGGATTGATTGCGTCAGGGCAGAGGAGGTCAGCGGACCCGTGGCCGCAATCACGCTGTCATAGTCACTTGGATCGGGAAGGGCATTTATCTCACCCCGCGCGATGGTAACTAGGGGATGGTTTTCCAGGGCCTGGGTGACGCGTCTGGAAAAATCATCGCGGTCTACCGCCAGCGCGCCCCCGGCAGGAACCTTTGCCAGATCGCCCATTTGCAGGATCAGGGATCCGGCACGGCGCATCTCCTCATGCAACAGACCGACGGCATTGCCCTCTGGATCATCAGAGCGGAAGGAGTTTGAACAGACCAGTTCCGCCAGGCCATCGGTTTGATGCGCGGCGGTCTTGGCGGTCGGGCGCATTTCCTGCAGCGTGACAGGGACCCCGCGTTGGGCCAATTGCCAGGCGGCCTCGCTGCCAGCAAGGCCACCACCAATTACAAGAACCGGGCGAAGTGTTGACGTCATAGCGGCGATCCAAATGTCAGAGTTTCGAGTCTCATAGGCTCAACGGGCCTGATTGCCCCTGTAATGTCAGAAAATTTCGCCTGCGAAAACCGTCTTTGCGGAAACGATTTGTTCGGGCCCGCCTGATCAGGAAGATTGACGTCGCCTGACGTGTGACTAGCTTCATGATTTATGCTGCAATACCCGCATCTCATTTCCTCCGAAATCTATCGCGCGTCCCGCTATGGGGCGAAGCATCCTTTGTCGATTCCAAGGGTTTCACTGGCGGTTGATCTTATCAAGGCAATGGGATGGTTCCCGGAGGATCGCTTTGTTGAAGGGCCAATCGCAACGCCGGAGCAGTTACATCGATTTCATGATCCGGATTATGTCGCGGCGTTGCTGCGGGCTGAAGAGGGGAATCTGACGGAGGCGGAAAAGGATCGCTGGAACATCGGGCGCAACGGTAACCCGATCTATCCGGAAGTTTTTCGCAGGCCTGCAACCGCGGCCGGATCCTCCATTCTGGCGGCACACATGGTTCGCGACGGGGGGACGGTCCACAGTCCGGCAGGCGGCACCCATCATGGCCGCCGGGATCGCGCCAGCGGCTTTTGCTTCTTAAATGATCCGGTTCTGGGAATCCTGACCTTACTGGATGCTGGTATTGCGCCTGTGGTTTATGTCGATCTGGACGCCCATCATGGTGATGGGGTGGAAATCGCATTCCAGCATGATCCAAGGGTTACCACCCTATCGATCCACGAGGCGGGGCGTTGGCCGCGCACCGGCGGGTTGCATCACGATCTGGGGCCAACGGTGATCAATTTTCCCGTAGAACCCGGCTTTCAGGATGACGAATTCTATTACATTCTGGAAACAGCCATCCTGCCGATCGTCCAGAATGTTGAGCCCGCTGCGATTGTTATCCAATGTGGCGTTGATGGGTTGGCGGATGACCCCATGTCCAAATTGTCATTGTCCAATAATGTCTATCCGGTAGCGGTTTCCGCATTGATGCGACTGGCCCCACGGCACATTGTGCTGGGCGGCGGTGGCTACAATCCCTTTGCCGTCGCGCGGGCCTGGACCTTGATCTGGGCTGCCATCGATGGGCGGGACGGGACGGAAATGGAGCTTCCCCAAGCAGCACGGAATGTCCTGAAGGGTGTGCACTGGCGGCACAGCCTGGCTAAATCACCACCGGCCAGATGGTTTGATCAATTGATCGACCCGCCAAATACAGGATCCATTCGTGACAGCATTCGGGAAACTGTTCGGGCGGTTCTGAATGCGACAGGCTGACACGCAGCGGATCTAGCTCTTTCCCCGTGATGCATTTCGCGGTAATTGAAATGCATCATGTTTCGAAGATTTTTTCTATACGCGGCGCTGAGCCTTGGCCTTTTGGGCGCGATACCGGGTGTCGCCCCCGCGCAGGATATGACGTTTCCGGTCAGTCCCCTGACGATTGTGACGTCAGATGGCGCAAAACATGAATTTGCGGTTGAGGTTGCGTCAGATCATGCACAGCGGGCCCGGGGCCTGATGTTTCGCGATAAACTGGCCGCAGATCACGGTATGCTGTTTGATTACAAACGCGATATCCAGGCCAGCATGTGGATGAAGAACACGCTTATTCCCCTGGATATGCTGTTTATTGATCGAACTGGCATTGTGAAAAACCTGAAAGAACGCGCCAGACCGCATTCCCTGGACCCGATATCCGCGAAAGGCTTCGTGCGGGGCGTTTTGGAACTGCCGGGCGGCACTGTATCGCGATTGGGCATAAAACCAGGGGATAGGGTTTTACATCCCATTTTTAGCACCCCCTGACAGTCAATTCATGTACCGACCCTTGCATATTGTCTGACTGCTGTAATTTGAGGGTGATTTCGATAGAAACACTAGATGTTGGGCGCGAATACGGGTAATAAGACATAGATAGCGGTTTTGATGGGATGCGTCTGGGCATGAGGGCATGAAATGGTGAAATACAGCAAGGCGATTACTTTTGCGACGATAATGGTCGGCGCGCTGGGGCTGGCGGGATGCAAGGTTAATCCCAAAGAGGCCCGGTATTATCCAAAAATCGCAGGCAATACGTATGAACTGCAGAACGAGCTGGGCATTGTGTTGCCTGAGGCGGAACGGATCAACATATCCTACGAATTTACCCAATCTGAGGATGGCGATAGCTATATCGACGCGCCGGGTATGTTTTCAGGGCCGGTCTGGTGGTACGAAGAACGCTCTGCGGAAATGCCGGAACAGTTCCTTGCCATTCATCTATTGACGCGCGATGACAGTTTTGAGGAATCCTCGGGCACTTTGGTGAAATTGTCTCGCAGCAGCTATAATGCGCAAGTGTTCTGCCTGGACACGACCAAGGGTGACATTCCGCCAGAAATTCAGGTCTATATCGACAGCCTGCTCGATCTTGGTCGCCCCGTTTCGACAGATTTGTATGTTCGTCGTTTTATGAACCGGGTTGAGCAGGAAGGGAACCGGCGGACGGATGTAATTTATATCCGCGATGTTGTGCGTTTGGGGTATACCTGTGAAAGCCTGGGGGATGTCGTATCGCCCAGCAATGATCGGGAAGGCATCGTTAACATGTTGCGCACCGATTCTCAGGCCGCCTTCGAAGTCATGAGCTGATTTTCCTACAATTCTGTGAAACAAATCATTTCTTGCGCCCTGCACTGGACGGATCGGTTTGCGCCCGGTATGGTCAGGGGCGATCTGTTGCTTTGGGGCAACACAGACTTAATTCACTGTCTGACGTCAATGCGAACTGGGCTTTTTAGAAAGCTCAAGGGGAAATGATACCCATAGGGTTCCTGTCGTATAATCCAGACGTACGGTCGTGGCGCTGACTTTTCGCGCCCCAAGAAAAAACAACTGAGATTGAGAGGGTATAATGAACGCGTATGACTCTGTTCCTGTCGGAAATGATACTGATCTGGGAATAGGCCGGCGTATTACGGATGCACGGGAAACGCTGGGCTGGACCCAGGAAGACTTGGCCCACCGGATGGGGGTCACAGTCGACACCATTACCGGATGGGAATCCGAAGAACGGGATCCCCGATCCAACCGTATTATCACATTGGCGGGTATTCTGGGTGTCAGCGCCCATTGGCTGTTGGATGGCAGTGCGGAATTCGCACCAGACGATTCTACAAATCCGGCTGCGGCGGCGCGGGCGCAACTGCAATCCGTCCGCATGAAAATTAACGAATTGTCTCAATTGGTCTCTGATATCGAGGCGCAACTGGATCAACTGTAAGGCAATTCCGCCATCTGGCGGCGTCGCGGTCAGATGAAATCATTCTGATTGAAAAAAATGGTGAAAAGAAATTGACTTATATGATGCGCGGTTTTATCAACCGGCATCGCTGATCCCGAGTAGCTCAGTGGTAGAGCAATCGGCTGTTAACCGATCGGTCGTTCGTTCGAATCGAACCTCGGGAGCCAATAAAAAGGGCCGCTTCTTCGGAAGCGGCCCTTTCCTTTTTTGTGCTGTAAGAAATTTTCAGGATTCACTATCTTTATCGGCCCGTTAAAAATCTGAACGGCCAAAAGGTTGTCCCATTCAGAAGAACTACCGCCCTAGCTTTTCTCGTATTTTTTCTTCAAATGTTGGAAGAGTTGTCGGGATGCCCGCAGTTAAACCCTCTACAGCCCGTTCCAGTGTGGTGAACCGAACTTCTTCCACAACGATATTTGGATAAATGGAACCATCCGTTTCTGAGAACGAGACTATAAACCAGATTATGTCACTGTTTGTTACATGTTGAGCATGATCCATTTCGCCCAGAGAGTTAAAAAATGGGCGATCAACCACTACAGCCATCTTTTTTCCCCAGCGACGAAGAGTGGGAACTTTTATTTGAAGTTGTGGCATTAGTCGTTTGGGGCCAGAACTCCGGAAATCTGGTCTTCGATTGGTCCCTGGCATTGGAACATCAGAACCTTGGTGCGATTGTATGTTCTTAAAATCTTTGCTTATTGCGCCGCCAGAGAAATACACAGCTTGCAGCTCAACGGCGCACCAGTTGAAATGATGATCCGTACTGTCAACAAGTACCATATCTATTCTACCAACGTCCTCACTTTGAGATAATTCGTTGTCACTATTAGATTCTGACGGACGAATAAGGAATGGAATTTCTTTTGCAATTTTAGCATTTTCATTTCCCAACAAGACTTCACCTATTTTCCTGAAAACTAATCCATTTTGGTAAAATCTAATCGGACATGTCGCGGTAATTGCTCCAAAGCTTTGTTTATCCATTTTTTGGGTGAAACTTCTTATCGAGCAAACCCCTCCTTTTTTTCCGCATAGTATTGAGGGTTTCCCCTTACGTATTGGCGCAAGTTCCTGGTAACTTTTAAGGTGTGGGCAATCGGGTTGCTCAGTAAGACCTAATAATTGTTTGCGGCGCTCATTTGATACAGTGACAAAACTTTCTCCATATAGTTCTGCGATACCATATGAAGAGCCTGTCTTTACTTTAGATTTCATTATCACTTATACCGTTTAAACAGAGGAACGATTCAATCCGATTATGCTGCCGCATTACCAAGATGATGATTCTGACGCGTAACTTTGATAACGTCACTGTTGGTCGCCAACAAAGCTTCAGCAACTCGTCTTCCTAAGAGCGGGGGAACGGCATTGCCAACTTGAACATACTGATCTGTCCTGGAACCTTGAAACTCAAACCAGTCAGGAAAACTTTGGAGCCTCGCAGCTTCTCTTACTGTGATCGCGCGATTTTGAATGGGGTGTATATATGCACCCCAATGTATGTCACACTTTGTTAAAATGGTGCATGAAAGCCCATCAGTCTTCATTCTTCCGTATCGCTTGGTGTGATCGCTACGCTTTGCTCTTTTCATTCCATTCGGCAAGAGCTCAAAAGGTATGTCACGCCATGAACCACCTTGGGGAATATGACGTATGCGTTCTAGATTAATTGAGCCGAGTTTTGGCGCAACATGGTTATATACCTTGGAGCAATCGCCACGAAGATAACGTTGATACCATGATTTAGAATCGCAAGCATAATTGACATTATCGGGTATATTACCATTCTCAACGAAAGGTAAATCCCCGATGGCATCCCAAATATTTGTGAAGGGAATTAATTCTAATCCATGTGTTTTGATTGGAAAATTAATAGGCATTCCTGTCTTAGTTCCAATAAAAAAGATGCGTCGTCGTTCTTGCGGTACCCCATACTCTTCTGCCTTAAGGACCGCGTGGTTCATGGTATAACCAAGTCGATTAAATTCTGATTTTATAGTTTCTACTATGGCACCATTGGCGATTGATGATATCCCTGTAACATTCTCCATCACGACCCAGTTTGGTTGAGTGCCTTCAACAATGCGAAGATATTCACGGAAAAGATTTGCTCGTTCATCGTGCATGCCTCTTTGGTGATTGTAGACTGAGTAGGCCTGGCATGGCGGCCCACCAATCAATACATCAAGCTCCCCTGGAGAAAGACCTGCAGCATTCATTAAAGCTTGGGCGGATATCGATTGTATGGGACCCAGCAAGAACTTTGCATCAGAATGGGTGATGGAATAAGTTTTTCCAGCATTTTCATCAATGTCATTGCCTGCAAGAATATGAAAACCAGCTTGCCGAAAACCTTCGGAAAGACCACCCGCACCGCAGAAAAGGTCGATGGCAGTTTTTTTCATATGTTTCTCCATGGCTCGGAAATTTTGAATTAGATATCGTAGTCCTTAATGCCAAACAATAGAACATAAAATGAACTATTTGCAAGAGCCATACGCAGTACCGTCTTTTGATTAAATTCGTAGGGTTGAGCAAAATTGCCTTATTCAGGCTGTTTCTCGTATCGCATTTACTGTTAAGAATAATCTCGATTCTAATAAATACTGCAATAAAAAGGGCCGCTTCTTCGGAAGCGGCCCTTTCCTTTTTCAGGCTTAGCGGTGGCTTATTCTGCGGCCATGCGGGGTACTGCGACACCGGCAACCTTACCGACACCTTCGGCATAGCTGGGATCGATCTTTGCCAGATGCCCCAGGGCCCTTTGCACGATGGCTTCTGGCACACCGGCCATGGATCCGCCCATTGCCTGATACAGGCGGTCCTTCTGACCGGCATCAAACAGATTATACAGGGCGCGGACCTGGCTATAGTCGTCATTGCCTTCGCGGTGATTAAATCGATCCGCATCGCCCGATATTTTCAAAGGGGGTTCACGATATCCTTCCTCCTGTTTCGGCCCGTTGAAGCTGTTGGGCTCGTAATAAGCATCCGGGTTAGGGGAGGGCGGATTGAAATTCATCGTGCCATCCTTGTGATAGGTGTGAACCGGACATTTCGGGCGATTCACCGGCAGGGATTCATAGTGCGTTCCCAAACGATACCGGTGCGCATCCGCATAGGAAAAGATGCGTGCCTGTAGAACCTTATCGGGGGAGAAACCGATGCCCGGAACGATGTTGGACGGAGAATAGGCCGCGTTTTCAATTTCCTGGAAGTAATTTTCAGGATTGCGGTTCAATTCCAGAACGCCAACTTCGATCAAGGGGAAGTCGCCATGTGGCCAGACTTTCGTCAGGTCGAACGGATTAAACGGGGTCTTTTCCGCATCCATCTCCGGCATCACCTGAATATACAGTTTCCACTGTGGGAAGTCGCCTTTTTCAATCGTCCCATACAGGGCTTCCTGATAAGTCTCTCGGCTGCGACCAATCTCAGCGGTGGATTCCGCATCCGTGAAATGCTTATGGCCCTGCTGGGTCTTGAAGTGGAACTTCACCCAGAACCGTTCCCCCTGAGCATTGATCATGGAATAGGTATGGCTGCCATAGCCATTCATGAACATCGGTGCCTTTGGAATCCCCCGATCCGACATCAGGATGGTGACCTGGTGCAGGGATTCGGGGCTTTGTGACCAGTAATCCCACATCGCCGTGGCAGAGCGCAGATTGGTCTTGGGGTGGCGCTTTTGCGTATGGATGAAGTCCGGGAACTTGTATGGGTCGCGGATGAAGAAAACCGGCGTGTTATTGCCGACCATGTCCCAGTTGCCCTCTTCTGTATAGAATTTCAGCGAGAAGCCGCGCACATCGCGTTCCGCATCCGCGGCACCAGCTTCCCCTGCAACGGTAGAGAAGCGAGAGATAATTCCGGTTTGCTTGCCGATCTCAGAAAACAGCTTTGCGCGGGTATAGCGCGTGATGTCATGGGTCACGGTGAAGGTTCCATGCGCGCCCCAGCCTTTGGCGTGGACAGTCCGCTCAGGAATGCGCTCGCGGTTCTGGTGCGCCAGCTTTTCAATCAACTGATAGTCTTGCATCAGAACCGGTCCGCGTGGCCCTGCCGTCTGACTGTTCTGATTATCCGCGATCGGATTGCCAGCGGTCGTTGTCATGACCGGGCATTGTCCTTTACTCGCCTTGTTCGTCATTGTCGCAGTCTCCTTTTATTGGTTTGGGATAGCGTTTGCCTCTATCCGATATGGGGACGATACGGGAAATAAAACCATCTGTTAAATTGATTGTTTTTATGATATCGATAGATAAAATCTATTATTGGAAAATCAATGAATCTTCGAGACCTGACATATTTTTGCGCCGTTGCGGAGACCCGCCATTTTGGCAGGGCCGCCGAGCACTGTCACATCAGCCAGCCGACATTGTCCTCGCAGATCAAGAAACTGGAGGATGAGCTGGGGGTTACATTGTTTGAACGCAGCAACAAATCCGTGCGATTAACTGCAGTTGGACAGGAAATCCTGTTGATCGCGCATCGTGTTCAGGAAGGGGCTGCAGATATACGCAGGACTGCTATGGCACATAGTGACCCGCTGGCTGGCAAGATCAAACTGGGGATCATTCCCACCATTGCCCCGATGATCATCCCCAGCCTGTTGGCGATGACGGGCCGCAAATTCCCGGCACTGCACCTGTCCTTTGTGGAGGATATGACAGACCCCCTGGAAGATATGCTGAGGTCCGGCGCATTGGATGCGGCCATTCTGGCAACCGATCCGATGCATTCCACGCTTGTGGATATTCCGCTGTATGATGAACCATTCTGGGCGGCTTTCCCAAAAGGGCATCGCCTGGAGCAAAAGTCGGAACTGGTAGCGGTGGATATCGACCCGCAGGAATTGCTGTTGTTAAGTGAGGGGCATTGTTTTCGCGATCAAGCGCTTAGCGTTTGCAGGCATGCCGTGTCGCAGAATGCGGCGCAGGCCGATACGCGCGCCACAAGTATGGAAACGATCCTGAATCTTGTTGCGGCTGGCGCAGGCGTCACCCTGATACCCGCCCTGGCCACGCAGGGGGGACGCCTTGCAGAAACAGGTGTGTTGGCGCGCCCCTTTTCGAAGACCAGAGGCGGGGAAGGGGCATCGCGCCGGGTTCGTCTGGTGTTTCGGCGCACAAGCCCCCGCCTGCAGCTTATGCATGCCTTATCCGATGCGATCACAGACGACATGTCGCCCCTTGTTCATGCGGTGCCAAAAGAAGAATAGACCTGTGACACAGATTCTTAAGCAAGGCGAATTCTAGGCTTTCGCATTGCGGCAAAGTCAGCAATTTTAAGGCATGATGCGAGACCGGGTATCGACCTTTCTATTCTTAGGCATTGCCGTTTTCACGGTGATGGGTGAACTGACAGAAATTGGCTGGTTCCGGGATACGGCTGTTGCATCTGTGCTGTTGCTTCTGATTCTGGAATTTACACGCATCCCCTTGATACAGAAAAGTGTTGGGGTCGTGTTGATTCTGGGCGGTTTAATCACTGCCGCATATACCGATGACATGCTGGGCACGCTCTATACGGGAATTGTGCGGGCCTTGCCTTTCCTGCTGTTATTCGCCTCTGTTGCATGGTTGCAGGAACCGTCTTCCCAAAGTCCGTCCCTGTTGGCTGTGCGCGAAATGGTCATGCGTCAGGGTCCAGGTAAGCGGTTTGCCTGGGTAATGGTGGTCGCGCATTTTCTGGGTGTCGCCTTTAATTTGGCCGGATTGTCGCTGTTGACGCCCATGGTTTCCAAAGGGGCAGCGGCGCGCCTGCAAAAGCGATTAAGCCGGGCGATGATTCAGGGTTTCGCTGCAGGCACATGCTGGTCGCCCTTATATGTCGGAACGGCGGTTATCATTGCTTCTGTTCCTGGGGTTAACTGGCTGGAGGTGGGACCAACTGGATTTGCAATCGCCATGGCCATGCTGGTGTGGAGTTGGATCGTGGATCGACTGTTTTCACGCCCGAAACAACCGCAATTAGTCCCGACCCCGATTGCCCTGGATCCGCCGGATCATCCCATGACCGGCCTGGTTTGGTTCAAACTGGCGATGATTCTGATCACGCTGTTTGGCTGCATCATTGGATTGGTTGAAGGATTGGGATGGTCCATTCCCATCGCATTGGCGGTTACTGCGCCGCTTTATGCGATGATCTGGGCCTTCTTTATCGGGCGCAGCGGCACTGGGTCAGGCCTGTTGGGTACGGCCCGGCATGTGTTTCGGGGATTGCCCGGCTTGCGCGGGGAAACCATCCTGTTTACCGGTGCCAATCTGTTGGGGGTCGGCGTGGCGGCCTTGATACCCGACGGATCCGCCGGTTCCGTCATGGCCGATTGGGCCATTCCTTCTGAAATCATCCTGCTGGCGATTATGGTGGGGTATGCGGTTGCCAGCGCGGTCGGCCTGCATCCGGTGGTCACAGTGGTGCTGGTAACAACGATCCTGACGCCAACAGTGATTGGTGTTCCGCCCGCCTTGTTGGCACTGTCCTTGATGGTGATGTGGGGGCAGGGCACGAATGTTTCCCCATTCTCTGCGACCAATCTGTATATGGCGCGGGTGACGGGGCAAAGTGCCTGGGTCACGGCGTGGCGCTGGAACCTGCCCTTTGTCGTTTCATCGACCCTGTTACTGGCAGGGACGATGATCGTGTTGCTAGATAGCGGTTGGGGACTGTAAGGGGGCCGAGGACGGCTACAGGATTGGCAGTGTCGGGCTGGCGCGGCGGGTCAGGTATTCTGGACCGGAGTCGCGGATAACGATGTTCTCCTCATGCACCATGACCAATCCCGGCGCAAAGGTCATGCCGGGTTCCAGGGTCATCACCATATTGGGTTTCAGCACCGTCTGATCCTGAGGCGTGTTTGACGGCCATTCGGTCAGTTGCATGCCCAATCCATGGCCCAGGCGTCCAACATCGTTGCCCAGGGCCCCGGCCTTTGTCATCACATCCTGCATGGCGTGAAATAAATCAGCGCAGGTTGCCCCGACCTTTGCTGCGGCAAAACCGGCTTCTGTTGCGGCATAAACGGTTTCATAAGCCCGCTTTGCGTCATCGCTGGCATGACCAAAGGCATAATTTCGGTCAAAGTCACAGAAATAGCCGTCAAACAGGCAGCCGGTATCCAGGATCAGGACATCGCCTTGTGTAATGCGCCGTTCACGCGGCGGGGAGATAATGTCGCCATAGCCGCCCTGGCCGGCACCCCCGACCAAATAGGATACGTCATCCACACCCTGTTCCAGGCATTTGATTTTGAAGGTACGGAAAACCTCAATCTCACTCATCCCCGTATGGATAAAGTTTGGCAGGTCTTCAAACACATCTGAGACCAGATCACAGATATGGATGATCTTGGTGATCTCAGCGTCCGATTTCACCATGCGCAGGTCGCGCAGAATCGCACTGCAATCGCGTGTGGCGATGCCGGGCAACAGCGTCATCATGCGGCGATAGTCTGATACCGGCATGCGCAGATGGGTCTCCGGCCCTTCGGATATTCCCAGAACGCCGCCTGTGCCCAGGACCTCTTGCAATGTTTCCACCAGCAGGCTGATGCCTTCATCATGGGGCTGTGGGGATGACCATGTGCGGATGTCTTCAATCCAGGTGCGCCCCATACAGGCCGCCCCGATGGTCGGGATCACCGCAATGGGTTTCCCGCTGGCGGGAACGACCAGGAACCAGGGGCGGGTGGGGCTCTGCCAGAATTGCGTCAGATAGCCACTGAAATAGCGCAGTTCGACTTCTGTCGTCAGCAGCAATGCGTCAATGCCAGCATCGGCCATGCGATCCTGTGCGCGTCTGGTGCGCTGTTCGAATTCCTGGGCCGGGAAACCGCGCGCTGGCGCCTCAGCCATGCCAGGGCTCCATCAAGGCATTATCACTGTCGGAATGCTTGTCTATAATGGTTTTATAGATCGCAGGGTCCGTTGCACCTTCACAGCCAAACACCAGAACAGTACTGTCTGGTCCTAAAGCCAGCCGGTCGCGCAGATCTTTTCGGCTGGCCATGCCGATTGCGCCCAGCAGCCCGGGGACAGCCGATTCGCCTGCAATGATTTCGCCCCCGCCTGCCGCACCCGATGCCAACAGGCGCATGGCCGGGCCAATGCCGTCCTCTCCGATGGTGATGAAATCACTGGCCCCTTGCGACAGGATATCCCAGGCCAACAGCGAAACCTCGCCGCAAGACAATCCCGCCATGATCGTTTCTTCCGTGATCTCAACGGTCATGGGTTTGTCCTGTCGCGCGCTTTCCAGGACACAGGCAGCGCGGGTTGGTTCTACAATGATGACTTTGGGCTTATCTGCCCCCATGCTTTGCCAGAACCGGGCGCAGATCGCTGCGGCCAGCCCGCCAACGCCTGCCTGCAGAAAAACATGGCTGGGCCGCGTATCCTCCAATTGCTGAAGAATTTCAGTCGCCATAACGCTGTAGCCCGCCATAACGTGGCGCGGTAAATTCATATAGCCGGGATAAGATGTGTCAGACACGATGAACCAATGATTGGATTTCGCTTCTTCGGCGCACACCTTCAACGACTCGTCATAATCGCCGGAAATGCGGATAACCTCAGCGCCAAAGGCTTCCATAGCCTGTTTTCGTCCCTCGCTGACGCCTGCATGGATATAGATGCGACAGGCACATCCGGCCATTTGGGCACCCCATGCGACGGAGCGCCCGTGATTTCCATCTGTCGCGGTGACAACCGTTAATTCTGATAGAGCGGACCTGTGTTGACCGGCGCGGATTTCAGACAGTGTGACTTTTTTCCCGGTTTTCGCCTCAATCTGTGTCGCAGCCAACCGTAAAACGGTATAGGCCCCGCCCAGCGCCTTGAAACTGCCCAGGCCAAGCCGCGTGCTTTCGTCTTTATAATACAGCGCCCCAATGGACAGGGATGTCGCCAAAGTGTCTAAATTACGCAGTGGGGTTGGTTGATAGGCGGGCCAGGATGATATTTCGGCATAAGCCGCCTTTGCCATGGCGGGTGACAGAATCTCGTTCAGGGTTTCCGGGTAGGGGCCTGACTGTGTCTCACGCCCAAAATGGTCCACAACAATATCTGAATTTTGCATACACTTCGGACCCCAACTGATTGCGTGGTGGGTACCGTGATACGCACAGGACGGCCCTGTCAAGGCAAAGGGGCTGATTTATTTGGAAGATTTGGAGGCGCGGAGCGGAATCGAACCGCTGTAAACGGATTTGCAATCCGGTGTATCACCACTCTACCACCGCGCCTCATCGATCTTGCACGACATCCGCATGCAAGATCTGAGCGGGTCTATAACCCTACCGGGATAGCTGGTCAATATCGGCGGTGAGCAAAGTGGTCGCATCTTCCATTTTCATGCCCCTGGGGCCGTTGCCAATAATGCGTTTGGCTTTTATAAGGAACGCTTAAGCCATCAGCACTATCAGGATCGGGGAATTGCTATGGATTTCGCCCTCGCGCGCCGGAATATGGTTGAATCCCAATTGCGCACCAACAAGGTGACCGGGACCAAACTTATACAGGCGCTGCATCGAATCCCACGGGAACGGTTTGTTCCGATCGCCAAACGTCATCGGTCGTATTTCGATGAAAGCATCGAAGTCGCAAAGAATCGCTGGCTGATGCCGCCGATGCCCCTGGCGCGTCTTATCCAGGAATCCTATCCGCAGGATACCGACAATGTCATGGTGATCGGTGCGGGCATGGGGTATTCATCTGCCTTGTATGGGGCGCTTACCCGGTCGGTTTTTGCGGTGGAAAACGATCCTGATCTGGTCGAAGAAATGGGCGGCGCGCTGACGGATTTGGCGTTGGATAATGTTGTCGCTGTCGAGGCCTCTTTGGCGGATGGATATCCAAAGGAAGGTCCCTATGACATCATTCTGATGACGGGCATGATTGAATATGCGCCCCAGACTTTGCTGGATCAGTTGAACGAAGGCGGGCGTCTGATGGCGGTTGTCGGGGCACCGGGCGATATCGGGCGCGCAACCTTGTTTGGCAAGAAGAACGGCATGACCTCCACACGGGTGCTGTTTGATGCGACAATAAAGCCTTTACCGGGTTTTGCGCGAACTCCCGCTTTTGTTTTTTGAACGACTCCGGTAGGACTTTTGGGTGGTGGTGTTTTTTCCTGATTTTTTAGGGTGTTTTTTCTAGAAGGAACCCTAAATTAAGCCAGCGGATCGAATCCCCAAGTACAGGTATACGTGTTTTAGAGAGGCCCATGGGCATGACAATGATTTCCCTGAAGCGTGTTTTGATGTCGGCGGTTGCTGCGTCGGTCATGACATTTGGAACCCTGGCAGGTCCACAAATCGCGATGGCGCAGTCGCTGGAAGATGCTTTGGAGGAAGCCTACCGATCGAACCCCACGCTTCAGGCGCGGCGTGCTCAATTGCGGGCGACGGATGAATCGGTCCCACAGGCAAAGGCCGGATGGCGGCCCACGGTTGAATTAATTGGCGATATCAACGCGCTGCGGACCAAAAGCACGTCGCGCGTGACCTCTACAGATTCTTCGCGGTTCACGTCGGGCATTGAATTGCAGGTAACCCAGAACGTTTATAATGGTGGCGGGACCAAGGCGGCCGTCGAAGGGGCCAAGGCAGATGTATTAGCCCAGCGGGCCGATCTTTTTGCGGTCGAACAATCGGTTCTGTTGCAAGGTGTTACCGCCTATATGAACGTTTTGCGGGATGAGGCCGTCGTTGAGTTGAACAATCAGAACGTGTCGCGGTTGGAACGTCAGTTGGAAGCAACGCAGGATCGATATGATGCCGGTGTCGCCACGCTGACGGATTCAGCGCAGGCGGAATCGCGTCTGGCGCGCTCCCGGTCTGATTTGTCCGCCGCCCGGGGGGATTTGGAAGTCAGCCGGTCTGTTTTCGAAGAAGTGATCGGAATTGCCCCAACGAACCTGTTCCGCCCGATCCTGATGCCCGATTTGCCCGAAGGGCGTGATGCGGCAAAGAATATGGCGATATCAAATAATCCGGCTGTATTGACGGCGTTGTATAATCGGCGCGCGGCCTTGCACAGCATCGATCAGGAATATGCCGACCTTTTGCCGTCGGTTGATATCATCGGTGCGGCAGGCAAGGACTGGGACAAGGCCTCCGATGGGTCCCGCGCGACGACAGCGCAACTTACCGCCCGCTTAACGGTGCCAATCTATCAGCAGGGTTTCGCGACCAGCCAGGTGCGTCAGTCCAAGATGACGGCAGGACAGACCCTTATGCAGATTGAGGAAGCCCGTCGCGACGTATCAGAACAAGCCATCAGCGCCTGGGAAACCTATCAGTCCGTCGTTTCCACGATTGTCGCGATTCGCGAAGAAGTGCGGGCAGCGGAAATCGCCCTGGATGGTGTGCAACAGGAAGAACTGGTCGGGCAGCGCACGGTGCTGGACGTTTTGGACGCGGAGCAGGAAGTTCTGGATGCGAAGGTCAGTCTGGAACGGGCTCAGCGTGATGAAACGGTCGCCCGTTTTGAATTGATCGCAGCAATTGGCGCCCTGACAGCGCAGGATCTGGGCCTGGATGTTCCTGTTTATGACCCCAGCAGCCATTACGATGACGTGAAGGATGCATTCTGGGGCGTTGGTGAGGACGTGGAACGCATTCCCAGCGATACTGACGCCATGCAGGTGGAACCGTAAGACTGTTTCGCTTGATTGCGCTTTCCCCTATGCCATTGAAGACTTGCGGAATCTGTAGAGACTCAGGCAGTCTGTGACAAATCGCGTCCCTGTATTTTAAGGTGACGCGGCGGGAATCAGCCTATGCTGTCCCGAATGAGGGTCAGGGTAGGACATGTGGATATGGTGACGGAACTATGAGCGATAACCAAGAACCTTCGATGGAAGAGATTCTGGCATCCATTCGGAAGATTATTTCCGAGGATGGTGAGGATGAGCCCCCAAAGAAGGAAGAGCCCGCACCGGAGCCACAACCTGAGCCGGAGCCCGAACCAGAACCGGAGCCCGAACCCGAGCCGGAACCGGAGCCTGAGCCTGAGCCTGAGCCGGAACCTATGGAACTGGAAGAAGAGGTTGAGGAAGAACCCTTAGAGCTTGAGGATGAGGTCGAGGAGGAATTGCCCGACCTGGAACTCGTCGATATGGAAGACGACGAGGAAGAGGAATATGTGCCACCGCCGCCCCCTCCAGCACCACCTGAGCCCGAACCGGAAGAGGAAGAGGAGGAGGAATATGTGCCTCCGCCCCCACCACCGTCCAGGCCTGCGCCGCCGGTGATGAGTGACGATGACCGCATTCTCTCTGACGACGTGGAAGGGTATGGAATTTCACAATTTGCGTCCCTTGAGCGGAAAATTCGCATGGGACAAGCCGGTGAGACGCTTGAAGATGTGGTCAAAGGCCTGTTGAAGCCGATGCTGCGCGGTTGGCTGGATGAAAATCTGCCGGGCCTGGTCGAACGGCTGGTCCAGGAAGAAATCCAACGCATGTCCCATCGCGCCCGCAAACGCTGGGATGATGAGAACTAGTCCAAACATAAATTTTCCATGGAAAAGGCCCCGCTTTGGGGCCTTTTTCTTGGATGGTTGATGCGCATCCGGTTTGACCTGTGGGATGCAAGTCGTATAACCGACGCGGTTTGAAATCTTTGAGAATGAAGGTGTGGTATGCTGGAGAAGACCTATCAGCCGGAACAGGCGGAAGGGGCCCATTATCAGAAATGGGAACAGGGCGGATATTTTGAAGGCGGGCGTCGGCCCGACGCTGATCCGTTCACCATTGTCATTCCACCGCCCAATGTCACCGGCAGCCTGCATATGGGCCATGCCCTGAACAACACCATTCAGGATGTGCTGATCCGCTATCACCGCATGGCCGGGCGCGATGCCCTGTGGCAGCCGGGTATGGATCATGCCGGCATCGCCACACAAATGGTGGTCGAACGACAACTGGCGGCCAAGGGCAACCAGTCGCGCCGGGAATTGGGCCGTGAGGCTTTCATTCAGCGTGTTTGGGACTGGAAGGCGGAAAGCGGCGGCACCATCAAGGGGCAGTTGAAGCGCCTGGGCGCATCCTGTGACTGGAGCCGCGAACGCTTCACCATGGATGAGGGCCTCAGCAAGGCCGTGCTGAAGGTTTTTGTCGACCTGCACAAGGAAGGCCTGATCTATCGCGACAAGCGCTTGGTGAACTGGGACCCGGCGCTGGAAACCGCGATTTCCGACCTGGAAGTGCAGCAGGTCGAAACCAAGGGTAAGATGTGGTTCTTCCGCTATCCCGTTGAGGGGGAAGAGGGCGTCACCCTGACGGTCGGCACCACGCGACCGGAAACCATGCTGGGCGATACCGGCATTGCGGTGCATCCCGACGACGAACGCTATCAGCATCTGATCGGGAAATTCTGTATCCTGCCACTGGTTGGGCGCCGCATCCCGATTGTCGCGGACAGCTATGCCGATCCGGAACAGGGATCCGGGGCGGTGAAGATCACACCGGCCCATGATTTCAATGACTTCGAGGTTGGTCGTCGCGCCGGGCTTGAGGTCATCAATGTCATGACGCCTCAAGCCAAAATGAATGATGATGTGCCGGAAAAATATCGCGGGATGGATCGGTTTGAGTGCCGCAAGCAGGTCATCGCCGATATCGATGCGCTGGGCCTGTTGGAAAAGATCGAAGAAATCGATCACACGGTTCCCTATGGCGACCGGGGCGGGGTACCGATTGAGCCCTATCTGACTGATCAGTGGTATGTGGATGCCAAAACCCTGGCAAAGCCCGCCATCGAGTCGGTAGAGCAGGGCCGCACGAAATTCGTGCCGGAAAACTGGACTAAGACCTATTACGAATGGATGCGCAATATCCAGCCCTGGTGCGTGTCGCGCCAATTGTGGTGGGGCCACCAGATCCCTGCCTGGTATGGGCCGGATGGTGAAATCTTCGTTGAACTGTCCGAAGAAGAGGCCCAGGCCGCAGCAGACGCCCATTATGGCAAGCCCACTGAGTTGAAGCGCGACGAGGACGTGTTGGATACCTGGTTCTCCTCGGCACTGTGGACATTCTCTACCCTGGGATGGCCTGACAAGACGCCGGAACTGGACCGCTTTCACCCAACCGACGTGCTGGTGACCGGGTTTGATATCATCTTCTTCTGGGTTGCCCGGATGATGATGATGACGTTGCATTTCATGAAGACGGAGCCGTTCCACACGGTCTATGTCCATGCTCTGGTGCGCGATGAACATGGACAGAAGATGTCCAAGTCCAAGGGCAATGTCATCGACCCACTGCAGTTGATTGATGAATATGGCGCGGACTCGTTGCGCTTCACGCTGATCGCTCTGGCGGCGGCTGGTCGCGATATCAAGCTCAGCCCTGCACGGGTTGAGGGCTATCGCAACTTTATGACCAAGCTATGGAACGCAGCGCGGTTTTGTGAAATGAACCAATGTGTTCTGGATGAAAGCTATGATCCTGCTTTAGCCAAAGAAACCGTCAATCGCTGGATTTTGGGCGAATTGGGACGGACTCGCGATGCGGTGACCACAGCGATTGAAACCTATCGCTTTAATGAGGCGGCGGGTGCTTTGTATCAATTCGTCTGGGGCACCTTCTGCGATTGGTATCTGGAATTTGCCAAGCCCTTGTTTGCGGGAGAGGATGCTGCAGCACAGGCGGAGACCCGCGCGACGGCGGCTTTCGTGCTGGAGCGTATTTTGCGCCTGATGCATCCGATCTCTCCCTTCATTACCGCTGAATTGTGGGATCATGTGAAGGGGGAGGGCGCGGAGCCCCTGATCGAGGCCGCCTGGCCTGCAGCGCCGCCAGTTGATGCGGCGGTTGAGACGGAAATGGGCTGGGTCGTGCGCCTGATTACGGAAATCCGCTCCACCCGGTCGGAAATGAATGTACCGCCAGGGACTAAAGTGCCGCTGGCTATTCAGGGCATGCGGGACGAGGCGAAAGCCTGGCTGGCAAAGCATGATAGCCTGATTGCCGGCCTGGCGCGCGTTGCTTCTTTCGAGCATGTCACCGACATCCCCGAAGGGGCCATTCAACTGGTCGTCGACGAGGCCACGATTGCCATTCCGCTGACCGGGGTCATCGATCTGGACGCCGAACGCCAGCGACTGGAAAAAGCCATTGCCAAGGCAGACGGGGAGATCGCCAAGCTGACCGGGAAGCTGGGCAATGAGAAATTCGTCGCCAATGCTCCCGAAGCCGTGGTCGCAGAAAACCGTGCCCGCTTGGCCGACGAAGAGGCCCAGCGCGATAAGCTGAAAGAGGCGCTGGAACGGATAGCGGCGGCTGGTTAGGGTTGTGAACGCGCTATTTGCAGCGTTTTATCTCTGCGGCCTTAGCGTTTAACTCTGTACCTATTGAAAGGCAGGCCATGCCGCAAACGCTTCTGGTAACCGGTGGGGGTGGCTTTGTTCTCAGCCATCTGGTGCGGCAATGGCTGGAACGGGCGCCCGATACTCTGGCGATTGTTGTGGATGTGGCACCCCTGGATGCTATGGCGCGACGGTGGTTCTGGGGATTGGAAAATCGCCTGACCTTTGTGCAGGGGTCGGTCAGTGACCCGGCGCTTTGGGCGAAATTGCCTCAAGAGAAGATCACCCATATCGTTCATGCCGCAGCGGTGACATCAATCAATCGCTTGTTTGAGGGGGCTCCGGCGGGGGGCCTGCCTGCCCTGGAGACCAATATGATGGGGCCAGCCCGGGCACTGGCCTTTGCCGCAGGATGTCGGAAACTGGCGCGCATGGTTCATGTCTCTACCGGGTCGGTCTATGGCACGACGGGGCCGGAACCGGACGAGTCTCAGCCGCTGCCCGAAGACGGGTATATTGATCCCGATGGTTTCTATGGCATCACCAAATACACTGGGGAGCAATTGGCCGGGCAATGGGCGCGGCAATTTGGATTGCCAGTGGCGGCAATCCGCTTGTCCAGTGTCTATGGACCGATGGACCGTGAAACCGCGCATCGTGCGGTTAGCCTGCCCCCCGCGGTCCTGATGCGCCGGGCCCTGGCCGGGGAACGGGTGCGGATTTCCAATAGGGGTGGGGCCGGGGATTACATCCATGCCGGAGATGTCGCACGGGCGATCCTGGCCCTGTTCGATGCGCCGCACCTGTCGCACAACGTCTATAATGTTGCCTATGGACAGCGATTGACCATGGCGCAGTTGGTGGATGCCGTGGCGGATATTGTGCCGGGGTTTGGTGCTGATGTGGTCCCGGAAGATCAAGCCGATATCATTGTGGATCCTATGAAGACCGGTGGGCGGTGGAATGCTTATGATATCGCCCGATTGATCGGGGATACGGGGTGGAAGCCAATGCCTCTATCTGAGGCTCTGTCGGACTATCGCGATTGGTTGCGGACCTAATGACAGGTCTGAGTGTGTCCTGAATGTGACACAAACTGTCATAATGGCGAGAATGGGTCGCCTTTTGACGTAAACCGGCGATCCCCTTACGGCGGATACATTATCCTGATTTGACAGAACGCACGGTGCCGTCTGTAATGTGATCACACAGATCAGGGCCCTTTTTATGGCTTTTCTGAGTGATCTTTTCGAGTTCTATGGAGGGAATATCAAATGATGAACAGGATGATTAAAGGCGTAATCGGCGCGGCCGCGCTGGGCGCCATGGCTTTCACGGCCTCATTGGCGCAAGCCGATGCTTTGGATGATATCAAGGCCGCTGGTGTTATTAAGGTCGGCGTGAAGGCTGACTATAAGCCTTATGGCTACTTGGATTCCTCGGGTGCGATCATTGGGCTTGAACCCGATCTGGCACAAGATGTTGCTGACCGCCTGGGCGTGAAAGTGGAATTCGTACCGGTCGTCAGTTCCAACCGCATGCAGTTCCTGGAACAGGGTAAAATTGATCTGATGATCGCCACCATGACCGATCGTCCTGATCGTCGTGAAGTCGTTCTGATCCCTGATCCGAACTATTATTCTTCCGGCACGAACGTTCTTGCGAACAAGAAATTCGGCCTGAAGACATGGGAAGACCTGCGCGGCAAACCTGTCTGCGGGATTCAGGGCGCCTTCTATAACAAGAAGACCGGCCAGGAATATGGTGCCGACATTATTGCCTTTAAGGGCACGGCGGAAGCCTATGCTGCCTTGCAGCAGGGCAATTGCGTCGCGTTTGTCTATGATGACTCCGCCATCGTTGCGAAAACCAATGAACCGGAATTCGCAGATTATGAAATGCCTCTGCCGACGATTGACGATGCCCCCTGGGGATTGGCCGTCCAAAAGGGAGAGACAGCGTTTGCGGATTTCATGAGCAAGACCATTATCGATTGGCACAAGACCGGGAAAATCCTGGAACTTGAAACCAAGTGGGGGGTTGCCAATACGCCCTTCGCGAAGGCCATGCACGATAAGTACAAGTAAGCGACTTGTGTGATGAAGGGCGGGATTTGCCAATGGCATCTTCCGCCCTTTTCGCATATATAGTCAGGCGTCGGAGGGGGATGCATGGATATAATTTACGAGTGGTTTCGTGAGCTTTATCAGACCACTGGAATAAATCTTCCTTTTATATACGACAGTTATGACCGGGGCCGTCTGATCGACGGTTTTCTGACGACGGTTGAATTGTCTTTCATTTGTCTGTTTTTCTCAGTCGTGATTGGGATTATCGGGGCGTGGTTGCAGGGATCCTCCTTCACCTGGACCCGTCGCATCGTGAATGGCTATATCCAGCTGTTCCGAAATACCCCCCCTTTGGTTCAGCTTTACTTCTTTTATTTCGCAATTGGGTCCATGCTGCCCCGTGTTGAAACCGACTGGGGTGGACAGGCCCCGATGCTGGGCAGTTTTGCCTGGGCCGTGATTTCTTTATCCTTTTTCGCCGGCGCTTTTAATGTCGAGATCTTTCGGTCGGGCATTGAAGCCGTGCCGAAGTCCACAGTAGAGGCGGCGGAATCATTGGGATTTTCGCGGTTCCAGATTTATCGCGATGTCACCCTGCCGCTTGCCATTCGTGTGGTTCTGCCATCGCTGAACAACAATCTGGTCAATCTGGTGAAGACGACGACTTTGGCCTATGCGATTGCCGTCCCGGAAATGCTCTATGAATCAGCCCAGATATGGTCGGACAATGTGAATGTACCGGAAATGATGATTTTTCTGCTGATCGCCTATTTTGTGTTGGTTGGAATATTGGTGTGGGGCATGAACCGTTGGGAACGCGCCCTTAAAATTCCAGGATTTGGCTCATGACCCAGCGCTTACGATCCCATGACGCACCGCCTAAGAAAACCGACATGGCGGTCATGTTGCCGGTAAAACGGAAAGCACATGATCCGTTTCGGCTGAAACTGACACCCTGGCATGGCGTGTTTCTGGCCCTGGTCTGCATTTTCACGACCTCATACGGCTATGCGACCACGGCACCTGAAGTTGATTCTATTCGCACGGTCATGCTGCGATGGATGCCGCTATTGCTGGAAGGGTTCCTGTTCAACATATTGATTTCCATCCTGTCCATGGCGGTTGGCACAGCTGTTGGCACGATGCTGGGCCTGGCCCAGATATCGCTGATGCCGCCTATCCGCCACAGTTCTTGGTTTGTGACCCAGTTTTTCCGGAATGCCCCCTGGCTGGTCTTGCTGTTTTTTGCCATGTACCTGCTGCCGTTTGAATTCACGATAGCGGGGGTCACGATTCCCTTCCCGGACTGGATCAAGGCGATTATCGGCTTGTCGCTGCCGGTAATGGCAAATGTTTCTGAAATTGTCCGGGGGGCGGTCCTGTCCCTGCCCAGTGGTCAATGGGAAGCCGCGGAAAGCCTGGCCTATACCCGTCGCCAGACGCTGTGGCTGATTATTCTGCCACAATGTGTGAAGCGTATGCTGCCGCCCTGGATGAACCTGTATTCCATTTTGACCATGGCAACTGTGTTGGCCTCAATTGTCGGTGTGTCAGAAGTGATGACCCTGGCGGGTCGTGTGCTCGCGGCGGAAGATGGGCGAACGGATCTGCTTGCGCCTTTGTATTCCTTCGTCCTGTTTCTGTTTTTCGTATACTGCTATCCGATTGCGCGATGGACCGTGTATCTGGAAAGCAAATTTGCCGTGAAAGGCTAAGAGGTATTGTGATGAGCTGGTCTGACAAAGAGCCGATGATCTCTGTGCGTAACGTCCATAAATCCTTTGGTGATTTTGAGGTGTTGAAAGGCGTATCCTTCGATGTGATGAAGGGGGAGGTGATCTGCATCATCGGCCCGTCCGGGTCAGGGAAATCAACTTTGATCCGCTGTATCAATGCCCTCAACGACATCAATGAAGGGTCTATTCTGGTTGAAGGGCTGGAAGTGAATGATCCCAAGCTGAACAAATTGGAATTGCGCAAAAAGGTCGGCATGGTCTTTCAGCAATACAATCTGTTCCCCCACAAGACCGCCCTGGAAAATGTCATGATGGCCCCGATCCGGGTCCTAAAAGAAGACAAAAAGGAAGTTGAAACCCGCGCCCGCGCCTTGATCAAAAAGGTCCGTTTGGAAGGCAAAGAGAATGCCTATCCCGGTGAACTGTCCGGCGGTCAGCAACAGCGTGTCGCCATCGCCCGTTCGCTTGCGATGAAGCCGGATGTGATGTTGTTTGACGAGGTTACAGCCGCCCTGGACCCCGAAACAGTGGGCGAAGTGCTGGTCACAATCAAGGAACTGGCCGAAGAGGGCATGACGTGCATTCTGGTGACCCATGAAATGGGTTTTGCCCGGGAAGTGGCGGATCAGGTTTATTTCACCGATCAGGGCTTGATCGTTGAACATGGCCCACCGGCTACCTTCTTTGAAAATGCAAAAGATCCCCGGACACGGCAATTCCTGAGTCAAATTCTTTAGTCTTTACCCTATAATGAGTATCAGAGGGCGGGATTATTGTCGCTGAGACTTACTATCAGGAGATTTGATGTGAAGACTAAGACCTATGCCCTTTCAATGGCTGTCTTTTTGGGATTGAGCACTTGGATCGATACTGCGCAGGCGCAGGATATGACCGTGGTGCTTGAAGATGCCGCCTGGGATGGAAACACCATTCCCGATGGCCAACAATGTGCAGAATATGGCGGCAATGGCTCCACCCCCCTGATGACGGTGCAGGGCATTCCCGAAGGGGCCAATGTGATTCTGGTTGAATTTAACGATGAAAGTTATGAGCCCCTGTCGACCGATGGGGGGCATGGCATTGTTGGCTTTGATATCGTTGTCGGCAAGGGAAGCGCCACTTTGCTGTCCGTCCCCGGTGACACGACAACCCTGCCCAATGGCGTGTGGATTGAAGAGGAAAACCGGGATGATATCGGTGTTGTTGGATATCTGCCCCCCTGTTCCGGTGGCGAGGGTAATTTGTATTCCGCCAAGGTGTTTGCAGTAGACTATGATAGTGAAGGCTATAAAGTTATGGCTGAAACCTATCTTCAATTGGGTCGCTATTAAGGGAGAGAGACGATGCAAATTCCAAAGATTGTTGCGGTTGCAGCTGCGTTTGTCCTGTGTGCGGGGACGGCTTTCGCGGATGATCTATCGGTGCGTTTCGCGGATTCCACCTGGACGGGAAGCAAGATCCCGGCTGGACAACACTGTGCGAAGGATGGTGGCAAGGGCGCCACGCCAGCCCTGATCGTGTCTGGTATCCCAGCGGAAGCCAACGCGATCATCGTTGAATTCAATGATCAGGACTTCAACAAGCTGTCCTATGACGGTGGTCACGGCAAGATTGGCTTTATGATCACCCCCGGTCAGGCGGAAGTGACCCTGCCCAGTGTTCCAGGCGGCACAGATGACATGCCCGAGGGCGTCTGGGTCGAAAAGAAGAACCGCGCCACGGGCAACTGGTACACCGAAGGCTATCTCCCCCCCTGTTCCGGCGGGCGGTCCCATATGTATACCGCTGACGTCTATGCGGTGGTCAAGAACGGCGATGACTATGACGAAATCGCAGATACCGACATTCGGCTAGGGCGCTATTAACATAGGTTAGCACGCGCATCCCGACGGCACGCTCTAACTTAAAGCAACAGGGGAATGGTGCGGGTGCTCCTGGATACCCGCCTGCGCATTCCACAAATCGTCGAATTCTCATCCTGAGGAGGCGCGATAGCGCCGTCTCGCAGGAGGGGCTGTAAGGGCGGCTCCCCCTTCGAGACGCTGCGCTCCTCAGGGTGAGGGCGCGTTTGTCTGATACATCGTCACCCCGGACCTGATCCGGGGTCCAGGGCGGCAGGCGCGATTTGTGCGTGTGGCCCTGGATAATCGCCTGCGCGGGTATGACGGGGATGGGAGGCCCCATTCTCATCCTGAGGAGGCGCGATAGCGCCGTCTCGAAGGATGCGCTGAAAGTGGGGTGCTTACAGACAGATCACCCTTCGAGACGCTGCGCTCCTCAGGGTGAGGGTGCATTTGTTGATACATCGTCACCCCGGACGTGATCCGGGGTCCAGGGCGGCAGGCGCGATTGGTGTTTGTGGCTCAGGGTACCCGCCTGGGCGGGTGTGACGAGATGGTAAAGATTAACCGCAGAGGGCGCAGAGAAGGCGCGAAGGACGCTGAGGGGATGGTGCGTTATGGCGTTGCACGTCTGACCTTCCGCTTCGTTCTCATCCTGAGGAGGCGCGATAGCGCCGTCTCGAAGGAGGGGCTGTAAGTCCGGTGCTTGCAGCGGGCTCCCCCTTCGAGACGCTACGCTCCTCAGGGTGAGGGCGCGTTTGTCTGACACATCGTCACCCCGGACGTGATCCGGGGTCCAGGGCGGCAGGCGCGATTGGTGCGGGTGGCCCTGGATAACCGCCTGCGCGAATATGACGGGGCGTGAGGTCCCACTCTCATCCTGAGGAGGCGCGATAGCGCCGTCTCGAAGGAGGGGCTGTAAGTCCGGTGCTTACAGAGGGCACCCCCTTCGAGACGCTACGCTCCTCAGGGTGAGGGTGCATTTATCTGACACATCGTCACCCCAGACGTGATCCGGGATCCAGGGCGGCAGGCTCGTTTGGTGCGGGGGCCCCTGGATAACCGCCTGCGCGAATATGACGGGGAGGGGAGGTCCCATTCTCATCCTGAGGAGGCGCGATAGCGCCGTCTCGAAGGAGCGGCTGGAAATGCGGTGCTTTGAGGAAGGTCACCCTTCGAGACGCTACGCTCCTCAGGGTGAGGGCGCATTTGTTGATACATCGTCACCCCGGACCTGATCCGGGGTCTAGGGCGGCAGGCTCGATTTGTGCTTGTGGCCCTGGATACCCGCCTTCGCGGGTATGACGGGGCGTGGGGTTTCATTCTCATCCTGAGGAGGCGCGGTAGCGCTGTCTCGAAGGAGGGGCTGTAAGTCCGGTGCTTCCAGCGGGCTCCCCCTTCGAGACGCTACGCTCCTCAGGGTGAGGGTGCATTTATCTGACACATCGTCACCCCGGACCTGATCCGGGGTCCAGGGCGGCAGGCGCGATTGGTGCCGGGGGCGTCAGGACTGGCGGTTGGTCAGGAATTCTGTTTTCAGCGCGTCCGTATGTTGTCCGATCCCTGGCACAGCGCCGAACCGGTCGGCCTGGCCCGGCCAGGCTGCGGGTGGTGCGATCAGGTCCAGGTTGTTTCCATCGGGCAGGGGGACTGGGCGATGGCGCAATTGTGGGTGGGCAGCCAGGCCTGCCATGTCATTCAGCATGCCATAGGCAATGGCGGCCTGGGTCAGGCGTTGCGCAATGTCAACCGCCGGGGCGGCAGTGAAAACCGCGCCAATTTCAGCGTTCAAGGCGACCCGGTTGGCAACGCGGGCGTCATTCGCAGAAAACCGTTCATCCTGAGCCAGTTCAGGCTTTAGCAGGACCTGTGTACATAGGCGCTGCCATTCGCGCTCATTTTGGATAGAGAACAGGATTGGGATGCCATCCCCGCATGGATAGGCCCCATAGGGCGCAATGGTCGGATGATTCAATCCAACCCGGCCGGGGGTTATTCCCCCATAGACATGCTGAAGATAGGGGACCGTCATCCAATCGGCCATGCCGCCGAACAGGGAAACCTCAATCCTGCGTCCGACCCCTGTGCGTCCGCGCAGGATCAGGGCTTCCAGGATTGCCTGATAGGCATACATGCCACAGGCAATATCGCAGACCGATACGCCAACCCGACCGGGCGACTCAGGCGTACCCGTCACGGAACACAGGCCGGTTTCCGCCTGTACCAACAGGTCATATGCTTTCATGTCGCGATAGGGGCCGGTCTCGCCATAGCCGGAGATATCGACAGATATCAGTTCAGGCCGCTGCGCGCACAAGGTCTTGGACCCGATCCCCAACCGGTCGGTCGCGCCGGGGGCCAGATTCTGGATCACGATATCCGCCTGTGCAATCATGGCCTTCAAGAGGGCAAGGTCATCGTCATCCTTGAGATTCAGCGCAACGGATTCTTTGCCCCGGTTCAGCCAGACGAAATAGCTGCTGTGTCCCTTGGCCAGGTGATCATAGTTGCGGGCGAAATCCCCTTCGGGGCGCTCTACCTTGATCACCCGCGCCCCGGCATCGGCCAGGCGAGAGGTGCAGTATGGGGCGGCGACGGCCTGTTCAATAGCGACCACCAGAAGTCCGTCCAGGGCATTTGGGGTGGCGTGGGTCATGCCGCGTCAGACCGTGCTTTCGCCTGTTCCAGGGCGTCTTGTGCCTGCAGCCAGGCATCTTCCGTCTTGGCAATGGCGCGGTCCAGGTCTGATGCCATGCGCGTCAGATCCCCCAGTTTTGCGGCATTGCCATGATACAAAGCAGGGTCCGCCAATTTGATATCGATATCGGCGCGCGCCCGGGTCAGCTTTTCCATCTGCGCTTCCAGACCTTCCGCAGCCTTCTTCAGGGGGGCCAATTTTGCGCGGGCATCTGCCTTGCTGCGGCGGTCTGCCTTGCGTTCCTCCATCATCGCGACGCCCTGTGTTTGCTTCGCTGGCGGGGGCTGCTTAACGGGGGGCAGCGGCTTTGGCGCGTCCTGCTGAATCGGTACAGCATTCTCGTCCAGATCATTTCCAGGCGGATCAACAGGGATGGGATCAGGGCTCTTCTTGGCAGCCTTGGCGGGCTTCTTGCTGTCTTCACGCCGCTGGTCCAGCAGGAACTTACGGTAATCGCTGACATCCCCATCAAAGGGAGTGACAGTGCCTGCATCCACCAGCAACAGACGATCCGCAGTCGCTTCGATCAGGTGCATATCGTGGCTGACCACGATGACCGCCCCTTCGTAATCGGCCAAGGCCTGAATCAGGGCCTGTCTGGAATCGATGTCCAAATGGTTGGTCGGCTCATCCAGCAACAGCAATTGCGGGCGGCGGCGACAAATCACCGCCAGGGCCACACGGGCCTTTTCGCCACCGGATAATTTGCCGATCTTGGTATCTGCCTTGGTCTTGGTAAAGCCGAAGCGGCCAAGATGAGTGCGCAGCTTTAAATCCGTGACGATGGGTTCCAGGGCCTGCAATTCCTCGACCGGCGTATGGTCTGAATTCAGCTCTTCCATCTGGTTCTGGGCGAAATAGCCAACTTCCAGCTTTGAGGATCGCCGCAAACTGCCTGATGCAACCTTCAATCTGTCTGACAACAGGCGCAACAAGGTGGTTTTCCCGTTGCCATTCGCCCCCAACAGGCCAATGCGGTCATCCATATCAATGCGCAGGTTTAATTTGCGCAGGATCGGTTTTTCCGGTGTATAGCCCGCCGTGACATCTTCCAGCGTAATCATCGGTGGGGGCAGGATATCAGGCTTGGGCAGCACGAATTGGATACTGGGATCGTCGGTGACGCTGGCAATAGGCTCCATCCGCTCCAGCATTTTAAGCCGCGATTGGGCCTGGCGGGCTTTTGAAGCTTTATAGCGAAAGCGATCCACGAAAGACTGGATGTGGCGGCGCTGCTCCTGCTGTTTGGCAAACAGGGCCGATTGGTGCGCCTGTTGTTCCGCGCGGGTGCGCTCAAACCGATCATAGCCGCCGCTATACAGCGTCAGCTTGCCATTGTTCAGATGCAGGATCGCGGTCGGAATGCGGTTCAGGAAGGCGCGGTCATGGCTGACGATGACCAGGGTGCGCGGATAGCGGGACAGATAGCTTTCCAGCCAAAGGGAGGCTTCCAGATCCAAATGGTTGGTCGGCTCATCCAACAGCAGGATATCGGGTTCGCGAAACAGCGCAGACGCCAGGGCAATGCGCATCCGCCAGCCGCCGGAGAATGTGTCCAGCGTGCGGTTCTGCATATCCTCGTCAAAGCCAAGGCCTGCCAGAATGCGGGCCGCGCGGGCTTCTGCGCGGTGGCCATCCAGGTCAATCAGGCGCGCATGGATTTCGCCAATGTCCGGGTGGTCCGGTTCATTTTCTGCCGCATGCATCAATTCCGCCAGTTCGACATGGGATGCGATGACGGTTTGCAGAGGGGTTTTGCTTCCGTCGGGTTCTTCCTGGGCAACGGTGCCGATACTGTCCCGGTTGCCAGTTTCGATGGATCCACCATCGACTGGAATATCGCCGGTGATCAGGCGCAACAGGGTTGTCTTGCCGGTTCCATTCGCCCCGACAAGGCCAATACGGTGTCCATCGGGTACCGTCGCAGAGGCCCCGTCCAGCAAGGTTCGACCGCCAACGCGGTAGGTAAGGTCTTCGATCTTCAACATAGCGACAGTCGCATAGCATGGTCCGAACAAATAGGAAATCACGGCATCGCGCATTTCCGCCTGCTAGAAGAAAAAACGCGAGGCTTGAAGGGCCATGGCATGCCGTCTATAAGGCGCGCGCAGTGCAACATGAGCCCCACAGTGAAAGGCGGACGGTCGCACAGCAGAGATTTATCGAGTTTTAAACACACAGGGAACCGCCTGACGCGGTTTCCAAGAGAGGGGCAAAGAGACACCATGGCTCTGGAACAAACATTTTCGATTATCAAACCGGATGCGACCCGTCGCAATTTGACCGGCAAAATCAATGCAATGCTGGAAGATGCAGGTCTGCGGATCGTGGCACAGAAACGCATTCACATGACAACCCAACAGGCCGAACAGTTTTATGGCGTTCACAAAGAACGCGCGTTCTTCCCGGATCTGGTTAAGTTCATGACCTCTGGCCCGGTTGTGGTGCAGGTTCTGGAAGGCGAAAATGCCGTCCTGAAGAATCGCGAAGTAATGGGTGCCACCAACCCGGCCAATGCCGACGAAGGCACCATTCGCAAGCTGTATGGCGAATCTGTCGAAGCGAATTCTGCGCATGGTTCCGATTCACCGGAAAATGCCGCGATTGAAATCGCGTATTTCTTTGCAGGCACAGAAATCGTCGGCTAATCGCCGGGTTTCCTGAAACATCAGCCTGACAAAAGTAAAAAAGGGTGCCTTGCGGGGCACCCTTTTTCTTTGACTGTTTGGTGTGGAATTAGCTGGTCAGTGTCAGCGCCATAAGGGCAAGAATGACAATTGCCGCGCCCCCAACAATGACGATCAGCTTTTTCATGCCGTCCCAGGTGCCCAGGTTTTCGCGCGGTGCCTTCACAAAATCCAAGTCTTCCATTTTAAAGCCCTTTCCCCGAACCCGCATGTCCCGCGGTTCCTAAAGTGTTTCCTGTTACCAGTGTACTCATCTTAAGACCATTCTCAAGTAGGCACTGCCGTCATTTTTCCAAAGCATCCCAGGTCAAACGCAGGGGACCAGGTTGGCCATCAATTATCGCCTGCGTGCCTTCGACCTGAACCCGACCGCTGGTGACCAGAGCCAGAGCCTGCGGATAAATCAGATGTTCGCGCGTTAAAACACGCTGTTGCAATGTCTCTTCAGTATCATCCGGCAGGATCGGGACCTCCGCTTGAAGAATCAGGGGGCCGTCATCCAATTCTACCCGCACCAGATGCACGGTGCAGCCATGTATACTGTGACCAGCCTGTAGGGCACGGCTGTGGGTGTGCAGACCCTTGAAATCGGGCAACAGGGACGGGTGCACATTTAACATGCGGTCGCGCCAGTGTTCGACAAAATCCGCAGTCAGAATGCGCAGGAACCCGGCCAGACAGACATAGTCACAGTGATACTCCTGCAATACCGCCTGGATGGCGGCCTCGAAAGCGGGGCGGTCTGGATAATCGCGATGGTTCACGACAGCGCCAGGAATTCCGGCTTTCGCGGCGCGTTGCAGGCAATAGGCACCAGGATTGTTGCTCAGGACAAGACAGATTTCTGTTGGGAAATCAGTGTCTTGTGCCGCATCAATCAACGCCTGCAGATTCGTACCACCACCAGAGGCCAATACGGCCGTGCGCGGTCGGCGTGTCTTCTGAACCATCGCCTAGCGGGTTTCCACTTGAACAGAACGCCCAATATCAGCCAGCGTTCCAACCGATCCGATGCGATAGGCGGCTTCGCCATTGTCCTGAAGCACTTGCAGGATGGTATCGGCCTGTTCCGGTGCCACGGACAGGACCATGCCTATGCCGCAGTTGAAGGTCCGGTACATTTCACTGGGGTGAATGCCGCCCGCGTCAGCAATCCAATCAAAGACTGTGGGGCGAACCCAGCAATTGGGATCAATCCGAACCGCCAGGGATTTGGGTACGATGCGGGGCAGGTTTTCATAAAAACCGCCACCTGTAATGTGGCAGATACCATGAACGCCCCCGGCCTTGATCGCGGCCAGCGCAGATGTTGTGTAAATACGGGTAGGATTTAACAGTGCTTCGCCCACAGACTGGTTTACCGACCAGGGGGAGGGGGCATCAAAGCCCAAACCTTCCAGGGTCAGGACCTTGCGTACCAGACTGAACCCATTGGAATGCACACCGCTGGAGGCCAGACCGATCAATATGTCCCCTTCGGCAACATTTTCACCGGTCAGAACATCTGCGCGCTCAACCGCGCCAACGGCGAATCCGGCCAGGTCATAGTCGCCTTCGCCATACATACCAGGCATTTCGGCTGTTTCGCCGCCAATCAGGGCGCATCCGGCCTGTCTGCAACCTTCTGCAATGCCCTGGATAACCTGTTCTGCGACATCGACGGATAAGCGACCACAGGCAAAGTAATCCAGAAAGAAAAGCGGCTCTGCCCCTTGAACAACCAAATCGTTTACACACATGGCAACAAGGTCAATGCCAACTGTATGATGGATACCGGAATCGATGGCGATCTTCAGTTTGGTACCAACACCATCGGTACCGGAAACCAGCAGTGGATCAGTATATCCGGCTGCTTTCAGGTCGAACAAGGCACCGAATCCACCGATGCCAGCATCGGATCCAATCCGGGCGGTTGATTTGGCTAAGGGTTTGATACGGTCGACCAGAGAGTTCCCTGCATCAATACTGACCCCTGCATCCGCATAGGTCAGACCGTTTTTTTTGCTGTCCTGGGCTATGGCGCCCTCCTGTCTCGGCGGGTATAACGGGCGGGACATTATCCGAAAGGGAGCCTTTTGCAATGGCCGAACGGCCCACACCCCTCAAATCCTGTCGCGCGCACCGCGTGATTGGACCCTATTTCGCTGTTATCTTAGCCTTTTTTAGCATTACAGGCCAAGGTTTCGCACAAGAACTTTACGCCATTACCAATGTCAAGGTGGACGAACGCGCTGCCAGTGAAGTCGAGGCCAAGCGAATCGGTGTCGCGCAGGCAAAGCGCGCAGCGTTCGAGACCCTGATGGAGCGGCTGACTTTGGACGGAGCGGCGGCGCAGGGAACGGCCCCGGATGCGGCGACCCCCGCACCGGAAACCCCCGCACCGGAAGCCGGGGTGCCCGTGTCCCCGTCCGGGGTTGCGATTGCGCCTTCCGACCTATCTGGTGCGGCCCGACCTTTGACAGTGCCTGATGATGGACGATTGGAATATCTGATCCGCGATATTGCCTATCAGGATGAAAAGTTTGGGGGGGGCCGATATCTGGCAAACCTGACCATCCGCTTCCACGCCAATGCGATTAATCAGTTTCTTCAGCGCAGCGGCGTTGCTTATCTTGGATCCAGCAGTCCGCTTGCCGTGATCCTGCCCGTCTATAAGTCCGCGTCAGGGGATTTGTTGTGGAGCGATGCCAACCCCTGGCTGGATGGCTGGTGGCAATTGGACGGGGCTGGCACTGTGGTGCCTTATACTGTGCCATTAGGGGATTTGTCGGATATCAGCGCCATTGATGTGGACCGGGCGATGAAGGTTGATGCGGCGTCTATTAATGCCATTGCTGCCCGTTACAGCGCTGGGGCGGTCATAATCCCCGTCGCAACCCAGACGGATGACGGTTCAATCCTGGTGGAGATTTCCAGTTTTGGGCCCGGATGGCCTGGTGCGCCGGAACTGTTGCGTCTGAACCCAGAGGCGCTGCTTGCGCGGGCAACCGAACGTGCTGGGGAAAATGCGGACCCGTCGACCGATCTGGCCCAGTTTGCAGCGGCAGCTTCTTTGACACTGGACGCTCTGGAAGATCGTTGGAAAACCGCAAATATCCTGCGATTTGATCAGGAATCCACCAGCCTGACCACTCGAATACCCGTCAGTGGTTTGCAGGATTGGTTGGGTGTACAGAAGGCCTTAAACAGCGTTGCCCCTATCAAAGCATGGCGTCTGGCGGTGCTGGCAACGGATCATGCCATTGTCGATATAGATTATATCGGGGATCAGGCACGGCTGGATCAGGCCTTGCGGCGCGTATCCCTGGGCCTGTCGGAGGATTCAGAGACGCCAGGCTCCTGGATTTTGACGCGACGATGAGGCAACGACCGTCTCAATTACCATTGGATCTTTCGTTTCGTCCGGCCAATGGGCGGGATGACTTTGTTGTCGGGTCCTGCAATCAGGTCGCGGTGGATTGGCTGGACCACTATCCCGCTTGGCCCGGGCCGGTAACAGTCCTATGCGGTCCGACTGGAAGCGGTAAATCCCATCTTTTGGCGGTCTGGGGCCACGCGGCAGGGGCGCTTATCGTGCAGGGGCCTGACTTACAGGTTGCAACGCTGAATGATGTCATAGGACACGCCCAGGCCATCGCCGTTGATGCGGCGGATTTGGTCAAGGAACCCGATTGCCTGTTTCACCTGGTCAATATGGTTCGAGATCGCAATGGGCATCTGTTGATCGCTGTTCAGGACCCGCCCGCCCGATGGACCTTTGGCACGGCGGATATGCGATCCCGTCTGGCTGCCGCCCCTTTACTGGAATTGGGGCCACCGGACGATATGGTCTTGCAATCGGTGCTGTTGAAGCAGTTCGATGATCGACAGCTGTTGCCGGATGCCGATGTTCTGCGTTTCTTGACAGATCGCATGCCAAGGACCTTTGATGCAGCCAGGGCCATTGCAACGCGTATGGATCAGCTAAGCCTTGCAGAGCGCAAGAGGCCGACCAAGCCATTGGCGCGCAAGGTTTTAATTGACTTGGGATATCTAGAGACCACCCCAGAAGAATAGTGGGTAACCAGAGGGAGAATTCAGGATGGATTTGGGACTAAAAGGCCGAAAAGCGATTGTATGCGCCTCTTCCAAAGGATTGGGGCGCGCCTGTGCCTTGGCCTTGGCGAAAGAGGGCGTGGATCTGGTCATCAATGGTCGGAATGCCGATGCCCTGAATGCGACTGCTGAGGAAATTCGCGCCGCGACCGGAGTCACTGTCACGCCTGTTGCCGTCGATGTCACCACCGATGATGGCCGCGCGGCCCTTTTGGCGGCCTGTCCTGAGCCTGATATTCTGATCAACAATGCCGGGGGGCCACCTCCTGGAGATTTTCGGGACTGGGATCGGGATGACTGGATCAAGGCCGTCGATGGCAACATGCTGACCGGCATCTTCCTGATAAAGGCCACGGTGGATGGCATGATGGAACGGAAATTCGGCCGTATCGTGAATATCACCTCTTCTGCGGTGAAGGCGCCAATTGCCATTCTGGGCCTGTCCAATGGTGCACGGGCTGGTTTGACCGGATTTGTTGCCGGGATTGCGCGCGAAACCGTGCGCCATAATGTGACGATCAATGGATTGCTGCCAGGCCCATTCAATACGGATCGTTTGAAGGGCACAGCCAGTGCCCGGGCCCAGCGGGAGGGTGTTTCCGTTGAAGAAGCCGTGCGCCGCATCGGGGAAGCCAATCCGGCTGGGCGGGTCGGGGAACCCGACGAATTCGGCCAGGCCTGTGCCTTCCTGTGCAGCGCCGGGGCTGGCTTTATCACCGGTCAGAACCTGCTGTTGGATGGCGGGAATTTTCCCGGTGTGCTGTAGCGCATTACAGCGCCGTATTGTTAAACTTTTGTTACAAAGCAATATCTGTTTGAAACAAAGGTCGAGTTATATTCAATACGGAGCATGGCTGAAAGCGAGATTGAATTAAAACTGAGTTTGGCCCAAACGGAGGTCAGTCGATTCCGACGGGATACTGCTCTGCACCGTATGAAACGGGCACGGGCGGTATCCCGATCACTGTTGGCGGTGTATTTTGATACGCCGGACCTGTCTTTGCGCGCCCATAAAGCGGCATTGCGCATCCGCCAGGAAGGCGCAGATCGCATTCAGACCCTGAAAGTATCCGGCAAGGGCGCTGGGCTTCAGCATCGCACCGAATACAATGCCCCAACCACGGCACAGGAACCGGATTTATCCCTGATCGATGATCCTGCGATGCGACAGGCGCTGATGGCGATGATCGGCGATGATCCGCTGGTTCCTGTCTTCACCACAGATATTCGACGGACGATATGGCTGTTGGATCTGCCGGGGGGGCCTGTGGAACTGGCGCTGGATTTGGGTCAAATCGAAAGCCAGGGGCGCGTTGATCCGGTCTGCGAGGTCGAACTGGAACTGAAGGGGGGCACGCCGCAGGACCTGTTGGATGTCGCGGCGGACCTGGGCGCGCGGTATGGCATGTCGGTTGCCATCGAAAGCAAAGCCCAGCGCGGCTACGCGCTGTTTCAACGATCCGAACCGACCATTCAGAAGGCAAATAAGCTGAAACTGGAGCCGCAGGAACCCGCCTGGCGGGCGGTGACCGGGATTATTGAGGAAGGCACCGCGCAACTGTTGGGCAACGAAGCCGCGGTGCTTGCCGGAACAGATATAGAGGGGGTGCATCAAGCGCGGGTTGCCGTGCGCCGGTTGAGGGCCGCCTTATCTGCCTTTCGTGACAGCATTCCGGATGACTTGCGCAAGCCTTTGAACAAGATGTTGCGGCGGCATCAACTGGCGCTGGGTCCCGCGCGGGACTGGGATGTCTTTCTGACGGAAACTTTGGCGCCGCTGGAATCCGATCATGGCAGTACGAAGTCTTTCAAGGCATTTCAGAAGCGGGTTCAAGTCGCGCGCACACGGGCCTATAAGAAGGCCCATAAGGCACTGCGCTCTGCGCGCTATGACCAGTTGAAGATGGCGCTGATCCGGTTTCCCTATCAACCGGAACCGCAGCATGCCCGGCATATATCAACGGAAACTGTGGCGAAAGAGCTTCTGGATCAGCGATTGTCTGCGGTTCTGGCTGCGGCGGGGCCGGATCCAAAGCAGTTGGATGATGTCGCCCTTCATGCCTTGCGCATTGACGTTAAGAAACTGCGTTATGCCATTGATTTTTTTGCAAGTCTTTACGATCCCAATGAGATAAAGCCCTGGAAGGGCGCGTCCAAGGCTTTGCAGGAATGTCTGGGTGGGCTGAATGATGCTGTGGTTCATGCCGCCTTGTTGGATGCGATGGAAGCACCGGACATGCCGGTTCCAAAATCCATCCGTCGTGCGATTGAAAAAGGCAATACTGCAAAGATTGAGACCGGTAAGGCAGAGTTTGATGCCCGGTGGTCAGAGTTTCGGGTCCTGACACCATTCTGGGCCTGACGAAAACGGGCTTAGCCAGACGCTGAGTCCGGTCTGACTGCCTCGGCCAGGGCCCAATCCCTGAAAGCGATGACTTTCGGAACGGTCTCCGAACTTTTTGGATAGACGATGAAATGCCCGAATTCCGTTGGCATATTCAGGTCATTCCCAAAGGGCAGCACCAATCGCCCGGCTGCGATGTCTCCTTCCACCAGGGTCGATTGCGTCAGTGCAACGCCCAGCCCGTCAATCGCAGCCTGAACCAGCATGGCCTCGGAACTGAAGCGCAGCCCTCGATTGGGATCAATGGTTTTGATATGGGCGGCCTTCAACCAAAGCCGCCAGTTCGCCGCCGCTTCCCGTTCCATTCGCCATTCTGCATGCAGCAGGGTTTGGCCGACCAGATCCGCCGGTGTGGTCAAATGCCTGGCAAGGGCGGGGCTGCAGACCGGGACAGCATTTTCATCCAGAAAGGGAATCACCGTCAGGTCCGGATAATGTCCGGTCCCATAACGAATGGCGATGTCCACCCCATCGCGGTGAAAATCCGTGAATGTGTCCGTTGCATCGAACCGCAGGTCAATATCGGGATGCGCCTTCACGAAGCGTTCCAACCGGGGGATTAACCATTTCTCCGCCATTGTGGGATAGACACTGACCGTCAGCAGGCCGCTTTCCCGCTCAGCCATCAGACGCCGGTGTACCTCCCGAAAGGCGGCAAAACCCTCGCGCACCGACGGCAGGATCGCCGCACCAGCACTGGTCAGGGTCAGGCTGCGCGTCGTTCGGATGAATAGCGGCGTTCCATAATAGTCCTCCAACCCCCGAATTTGCTGGCTGATTGCCGCCGGAGTCACGAAAAGCTCCGCTGCCGCCCGAGAAAAGTTCAAATGTCGGGCCGCCGCCTCAAATCCGCGCAGGGACGCGATGGGGGGTAGAATATCGCTCATAGTGTATCTTAAACCTGAACTTAATAATCTTTCAACAAATCATCGTTTTAAACTCTGCGCATTTGATCCGATATTCAAACACAGAAGGGGATTGTTCCATCAAACCGGAACCAGAACTCAAACTGGTTTGGCACATAGAGGAGTAAGAAATGACCCAATATCCTTTTACAACAGCGAAAATCAGTTTTGTTCCCGCCGGTATTCGGGAGCCAACAGCCACCTATCACGGCGATACGGGAGAAGCTGTCAGAAACTATGAACCGGAAATGAGAGAGGTTCAGATCGTTAATGGCCGCTTACAGCAAGATCGATATACGCTGGATCAGAACGGCTTTGAACTGGTGCATCAGCCAACGCAGCTTGGCCCGGTCACGGATGATGCGGACCCGACCATCAAATCCCATTATTACCCCGAAGTGACCGAAATTCTGAAGCAGAAGACCGGCGCGCGGGATGTATTGATTTTTGATCATACGATCCGCATCACCGGCAATGCAAATGGACGCCTTCCGGTGCAAAGCGCCCATAATGACTATACGGAAACATCCGCCCCCAAGCGGGTACAGGATCTGTTGGGTGCGCAGGAGGCACAGCGCTGGTTGTCCGGTCGCGTGGCACAGGTGAACCTGTGGCGACCTCTGGTGGGCCCTGTGACGGCGCTGCCTCTGGCTTTGCTGGATTCTCTGACTTTGGGGCCGGTCGACCTGCGGCCATCGGCGCTGATCTTTAAGGATCGCACCGGGCAGATTTACCATGTCAGTCACAGCACCGGTCAGCGTTGGACCTATTTCCCGAACATGTCGACAGAGGAAGCGATCCTGATTAAAGGATATGACTCTGACACGTCTGGCCGGGCCAGATTCACCCCGCATACGGCGTTTGTTGATCCGTCGACGCCAGACGGATCTGCGACGCGGCACAGTATCGAGGTCCGGGCGTTTCTGCGCTTCGATTGATCACTCTTAAACAGGGGGAATGCATATGAGTGAGAAACAGGTTCATTTCGGGGGATGTCTGTGCGGTGCCGTCCGCTACAGGGTGGACGGGCCGCTGCGGCCCGTTGTCGCCTGCCATTGCACGCAATGCCGTAAGACATCCGGTCATTTCGCCGCGATGACATCGGCTTCGCATGACAGCCTGACGATCCTGTCCGATGAAAGCCTGACCTGGTTCGACTCCTCACCCAAGGCCAGACGGGGATTCTGTTCCCGCTGTGGTGGGAATGTGTTCTGGCAGCCGCAGGGCGAAGAGCGCATGTCGATCACGGCCGGAAGCCTGGATATGCCAACCGGGCTGCGCCTGACGCATCACATCTTTACCGAAGATGCGGGGGATTATTACGATATCAGAACCGATATGAAACGCTGATCGCACCGAATTTGTCGATACTTTCCTGGGTTTTGTACTCCTTGGACCGGATAATATAGGTGTAGGTCAGGCGCCAATCATCATACTGCATCGCCAATCCGGCCTGCATATCACCAACCAGAATTTTCTTATCCACCCTGGGGCTGTCCTTGAATGTGTTTCCATCCAGGAAGATGTTGCGTGCGACCGCGCGCCCGCCAATGCTGGCAAATGTGTACCAGTTGAAACCGTCCGCTTCCCGCACATAGGCACTGCCGGGCAGGCTGGGGCGGATTCTGGGCGGTCCAAGGTCGGTTGTCAGATCCTTACCCAGGCGGAAGGTGATGCCGCTGGACAGATATGTCGCGATGTTACCCAGGGCAAATCCCGCATTGGGCACGACATCCACATTCATGCCCAGCCCGACACCGCTTTCCCACCATTTGCGTTGATGTTCATAGACCAGACTGAATCCGGGCTCGTCCTTGATTTGGTTATCCCACCCACGCGGTTCCTGAAAGTCGAATGCGGCATGCCAATGGGTCTGGGTATATTCCGCGCCAGAGGACGGACCAACCACGCCCAGTTCCAACACCATGGCGTCGCTGCGGTCTGCATTTGGGGAAACCGCGATCAGGCCGCCGCTGACATACAGCCAGCCCGCATAGGGGCGGTCGTTGGGTCTGAGATTCGGGTCCGAAATATCATCTGGTGTATACATGTTCTGACCCAGGCTGTAGGTCGCGCGCGCCCGCGCACCATTGGGCCAAAAGGGAATCAGCCGCGCCATAAAGGACACGGGTTCATTTTCCAGTGGGACATATTCCTTGGTCGTATAGGTGATCTTGATGCCATTGGTGAAATGGCGATCCGTGCCGGCGCCAAACAGATCGTTTTCCAGCATCAGGCTTAATGTGCCCTTGTCATCGGGCATATCCTGCGCCACCGCCGATGGCCCGTCGCACAAGGAAACAGCCATAATTGTACCGGCAACAGCCCAGTATTTTAGCGCAGTTCGCATAAATCTCTTTTCCCAAACCCTCAGGGGCCCCTACATTGGAAGTCCAACACATCAGAAAGTGCATTGATACGATGAAACTAACAACAGCTAATCATTGGGGCAGCTATGTGGCGGAGTTGCGGCAGGGTCAAGTCGACTCTCTTTCTCCGTTGGTTTCGGGCGATGACGTGTCCGATATGTCAGCCTCCATTCTGGATACATTGGATGGAAAATCCCGCATTCGGCGACCGGCGATTCGGGAAAGCTGGCTGAAGGGGGGGCCCGGCACGGACGGTCATCTGCGCGGCGCAGACCGATTTATAGAGGTTGAATGGGACCAGGCGCTGGACCTGTTGGCCGGTGAAATCACACGGATACGCGGCACCCATGGCAATCAGGCGATCTATGCAGGGTCTTATGGCTGGGCCAGCGCCGGGCGGTTCCACCATGCGCAAAGTCAGATCCATCGATTCTATAATATGGCGGGCGGGTACACGAAATCGGTCAATGCCTATTCTTTCGCTGCGGGGGAGGTCATTCTGCCGCATATTCTGACGGATTTGCGCAGCACCATGTATGAGGCACCCAGCTGGTATGAAATCGCGGAACATACGGATCTGATGCTGGCCTTTGGGGGATTGGCCCTGAAAAACACCCAGATTCAGAATGGGGGATTGGGCCAACATACCGCGCGGGACTGGATGGCGAAACTGGGTGCGGGGAAGGGGCAGTTTATTGGCATCAGCCCGATCCGCGATGATATGACACCGGAATTACAGGCAGAATGGATGCCCATTCGCCCGAATACCGACACCGCACTGATGATGGCGTTGGCCTATTGCCTGGATCAGGCCGGTAAGGTCGATACAGCCTTTCTGGCACGCTATACAACAGGCTATGACGCCTTTCGCCCCTATCTGATGGGGGACAGCGATGGCATGCCCAAGACCCCGGCATGGGCGGCACAGATTACCGGTATTCCTGACGCAGACATAATCGCACTGGCCGACCGAATGACCCGGGGCCGGGTTCTGATATCGCTGTCCTGGTCCTTACAGCGCGCCGATCATGGGGAGCAATCCTATTGGATGGGCGTCGTCCTGGCGGCGATGCTGGGTCAGATCGGTCTGCCGGGGGGCGGTATCGCCATTGGTCTGGCGGGTGAACATGGCAATGGTAATCCCGACCCGCAATTGCGCTGGGCGGCGGTGCCTACGGGCCGCAATCCGGTCGAAAGCTATATTCCCGTGGCGCGCATTTCCGACATGCTGCTGAATCCAGGGGCGGAATTCGACTATAATGGCAAGCGCCTGACCTATCCTGATATCCGTATGGTGCATTGGGCGGGCGGCAATCCGTTCCACCATCACCAGGACCTCAATCGCCTGCGCAAGGCCTGGGCCAGGCCCGAAACAGTTGTGGTGCAGGAGATATTCTGGACACCTGCGGCGCGCCACGCTGATATCGTTCTGCCAGTGACCACCGTGATGGAACGCAACGACATCGCGGTTGCCCAGTTGGATGGTTGGGCCGTTGCGATGAAGAAGCTGGTGGCGCCTGTTGGTCAGGCGCGCAATGATCATGACATCATGGCGGATGTGGCGGATCGACTGGGCTTTAAGGCGCAATTTACTGAGGATCGCAGCGAAATGGACTGGTTGCGCGATATCTGGGATCGCAGCCGCCAGGAGGCCGGTCGGGTCGGGCGCGAATTGCCCTCCTTTGATGATTTCTGGAAGGCGGGACATCTGCATCTGGAAGGCGGGCCCGAAACGCGCTGTTTCCTGGGGGAGTTTCGCAAGGACCCGATTGCCAATCGATTGAAGACCCCGACGGGTAAGATTGAGATTTTCTCTAAGACAATCGCTGATTTCGGGTATTCGGAGATTGCCGGGCATCCAACCTGGACCGAACCGTATGAATGGCTGGGGGGCGCCGCGATTGAACAAACCCCGCTGCATCTGATATCCAACCAGCCAAAATCACGCCTGCATAGCCAGTTGGATCCAGGCCGGGGCAGCGTTAAAACCAAGATTCAGGGGCGGGAACCGATGCGGATGAATCCGCAGGATGCGAAGGCGCGCGGTTTGCAGGACGGTGCCTTGGTGCGGGTGTTTAATGCCCGTGGGTCCTGTCTGGCCGGGATATTCCTGGATGAAGCCATCATGCCAGGCGTGGTCCAACTGGCGACCGGGGCGTGGTATGACCCGGAAGCGCCGGAGCGGGATGGCAGCCTGGATCGCCATGGCAATCCAAATGTCCTGACGGCGGACCGGGGAACATCCCGCTTGTCTCAGGGCCCCAGCGCTCATACATGTTTGGTACAGGTGGAGGCCGTCCTGGGCGACACGCCTGAGATGAAGGCCTTTGACCAACCTGCATTCGCTTCGGGCTGATATGTCGTTGGATTTTTGACCAAAGATGGGGTCTAAGCGGTCATGGCCGTTCAGTATAAAAGTTTCAAGGATCGCGGCGTATATGTCGGGTTTCACGGGCGCACCATAGAGATGCTGCGCTGTCGGGCCCCGCGTGATCCCATGCTGGATGATTTTGAAGCCATCGTTCCCAATTTCGGCGGCGTTGATTTAGGGCGTGTTTCCAATGATCTGGTGATGCCTTTCGGCGATGTTCCGGGATGGACTGATCTGGTCGGGCGCGACGCCTTGCTGCATGAACGTGTGGCCCAATCCTATTTTGAGCGGGAAGGGCATTTGGACCCGATCACGGTGCGCGATATGCGCCTGGAGGCGGACCTGGAAGCCGGGGATGAGCGGGACAAACGACTGGCGGAAAATGAAATCGCGATCAGCCGGACTGATTCACAAAGCGCGTTTCTGGAAATTCTGGCGATGTTTGGCCGGAAATATGCGGAAACGAACGGGCAGACGGATTTGCGCAATGTGAACCGCCCCGTTCTGATGTCCCTGAGTGATGATAACCCCAAGGATATGGTACGTCTGGTTCGCATTATTGTCGGGTCGGTCGTCAATGGTGCATCGATTTCGCGGGAGGAATTGCAGAAGCGGCTGGATACGCTCAGCGATTATGCTGCCCCGATCTGTTCCCTGGTCACCAATGACCAGACACGCGCGGTGGGTTTTCTGAGCCGTCAAATGACCCTGCTGGAGCAGTTGCACCAAGGCGTTGCTGCGTATTGCAGCACCCAGCGTCCCGATGAAGTTATGGAAGCGGCGCGGATTATTGATTTCAATCTGAATACCTTCATCCAATACAGTCTGGATCGGGCCCAGGCGATCAAATCGGCTGTTCTGGACGATGATTACTATCTGAATGATAAGAAATACGAAAGTTTGCTGGCGTTGATCCGCGAAGAACGGATCAAGATCTCCTTCGCCCTGGATGGTTGGGCGGGGCATGCCACGCGCTGGCTCAGCGTGGCGGAGGATGATATTCCCGCCCGAAATGCGGTGCTGACCTTTATCCTGCGTCAAATGCCCGCCCCGCCGCAGGAATTGGATGATTTTGTCGAGCGCCGATTTGGCTCAGAAAATCTGATGACGATGCGTGGACGCGTCGTGAAGGAAATGCATTCCTGGATGGATGATAAGCTGGACCAGGAAATTTATCGCCGCGTGATACAGGGGCGGTCGGATGTGACATCGGGAAAGAAGGCGGGGCTGGGCGCGCAAGATGTTACACAGGCGGTGAAACAGGCAATCGCCACAAAGGATTAGGCTGCATGCCTGCCTTTTCCGTATAGTTCTATAGCCGGATCAACAGACAAGTGAGCGCCGGGAATGATTGAGTGGCAGGATGAGGCGATCCTACTTTCGGCCCGTCGCCACGGGGAGAACGCGCTTGTCCTGTCCGTATTGACCGAAAACCACGGACGCCATGCCGGCCTGGTGCGGGGCGGACAGTCCCGCAAATTGAAGGGCGTATTACAGCCGGGTAATCGCCTGGCCGTGTCCTGGCGCGCACGGCTTGAGGAACATCTGGGCACCCTGACGGTGGAGCCGGTGCACGGCTATTCCGCGCTGTTGATGCAGGATTCCGGGCGCTTGCTGGCGATGGGGTCGGCTCTTTCGATGGTGGAATCCGCCCTGCCGGAGCGGGAACCGCATCCGGGCCTGTTTCACAGCCTGGATGCCCTGATGGTCGCCCTGGACAGCGCCAATTGGGCGGAGACATATATTAGGTGGGAAGTTGGCTTCCTGTCTGAATTGGGATTTGGATTGGATTTATCCAGTTGTGCCGCAACTGGTGATACAGAAGATTTGCGCTATGTCAGCCCGAAAACCGGTCGCGCTGTCTCTGCCCAGGCGGGGGAGCCCTATCATGATAAACTGCTGGCCTTGCCCAGTTTTATGACCGGGCTTGGTAATGCCGGGCCGGATGCTTTGGCGTCGGCCATGAAAACGACGGGGTATTTTCTGAACAGACATGTATTCGATGTTCTGGGAAAGCCTGCCCCTGATATGAGAACCCGTTTGCTTGCCCGGTTTTCGGCTGGAAAGTCTTGATCTGAAATGGAAAAAGCCGCCCTGATGCAGGGCGGCTTTCCCAAAGCGGAAACCCATTGCGGGTCAGCTTTTACCTTGTGTTGCGGGGGTTGAGGTACCACCGGTTTCCATAACCGTCGTGTCACCCTTCTTCGCCTGATGGGATGTCGAGCATTCGGCCAGGGCCGCACCCGAAATCGCCGATCCGAACATAAGGATCGAAGCCACCGCTAGAGTTTTCATGCTTTTAGACACGGGATCACCTCCTTTCGCTAATTGAACCTGTTAAAAATAGTACACCGAATTGAAACGGGTTCAAGGGACATAAAGTAGGGTTATTTCCAGCGTCTTAGGCTTCCAGGGCGGCCTGGAAGGTTGCGGGGTCGACATTGCCGCCGGACAGAACAGCCACAACCGGTTCATCACCCGGCGGCAGCTTGCCAGACAGAATAGATGCCAGCGCCACGGCCCCGCCCGGTTCCACCACCAGTTTCAGGTCCAGGAAGGCGGTGCGCATCGCGGCCTGGGCTTCTGCATCCGTAACACTCAGCCCCCCGCTCAATAGGGCTTGGTTCAGGGCAAAGGTAATGACACCCGGTGTTGGCGTCAGCAGGGCATCACAAATGGATCGGGCATTGGGCGACACGCTTTGCCGCTCGCCGCTGGCCAGAGAGCGCGCTGTATCGTCGAAATCTGACGGTTCCGCGCTGTAGACCGGAACATCCGGACACAGATTTGACAGGGCCAGTGCCGCCCCGGAAATCAGGCCGCCACCGCCACAGGGCAGCACCACGGCGCAAGGTTTGACACCAATTGCGTCCAATTGTTCGGCGATCTCTACCCCCACTGTACCTTGTCCGGCGATGACAAGCGGGTCGTCATAGGGGGGCACAATCGCGGCGCCGCGAGATTTGGCGATGGATTGGGCCAAGGCTTCCCGGTTTTCTGTGAACCGGTCGTATAGTTGAATTTCTGCCCCCCAGGCCGCCGTATTGGCGCGTTTGATCGCGGGTGCATCCGACGGCATGACAATCAGGGCCGGAATGCCCGCATAATGCGCAGCAGCGGCGACGCCCTGGGCATGATTGCCGCTGGAATAGGCGACAACGCCACCGGTCTTTACGCTGTCACCCAGCGCCAGAATCTTATTGCTGGCGCCGCGAAATTTGAACGACCCGGTGCGCTGCAGGCATTCCGGCTTTACCAGAATGCGCCGACCCATGCGCTGGTTCAACAGGGGGGATTCCAGCAGGGGGGTCCGAATGGTGCGCCCCTTCAGTCGCTCTACCGCTGCTGTGATATCTGCAAAGACAGGCAATTCAGGGGTAAAGATGTCTGGCATTCCGGGCTTCCTAAACAGGGGTCAAAGAGAAATCAAATCCGGCAAGGTTTCAAGGCTTGTCAGCACGGCCTTAGGCGCGCCTTCCAGCCGTTCCCAGGGCTTTCCAAACCGGTTGATCCAGACAACCTGAAAACCGTAATGCGCCGCCGCTGCCGCATCCCATCCATTAGAGGACATGAACGCAACAGAGGATCGATCCGATAAGCGAAAATGATCTGTTACCAATTTATAAACGCTTGGGTCGGGCTTGAAAACGCCAACACTTTCGACGGATAAAACAGCGTCCAGTCGGTCCCCAATACCCGCAGACCCAACCGCGCCCTCCAACATATCCATAGACCCATTGGATAGGATCGCGGTTTTCAACCCCATTTGCTTTAACTGTCCCAGCATCGCAGGCACTTCTGGATAGGCGGCAAGATTGAAGTATAGATCCAACAGCCTCTGGCGCAGGTCCGCCCGATCGGACAGTCCCGTTTCCTCCATCGCATAGTCCAGGCCATTTTGAGTGATTTCCCAGAACGGCTTATACGCGGGCATCAGGCTGCGCAGCCAGGTATATTCCAATTGCTTGGTCCGCCATGTCGCGGAAAGCTGATCTGCCTTGGGACCGATTTCCTGCTTTAAGGTCGCGGCGGCTGCGTGCACATCAAACAGTGTGCCATAGGCATCAAAAACGCAGGCTTTTATACCGGTTAAGTGTGTCATGGCTGTTATCCTGTTTCGGCTGTCATGCTGATGGGAACAGACCGTCCCGCCGCCCGTTGGCGATACACATTGATGTTTTCCAAAACCCGCTGGACATAGTTGCGGGTTTCAGGGAAGGGGATGGATTCCATCCAGTCGATGATTTCCTCAAAATCCATGCTGCGGGGGTCGCCAAAGCGTCTGGACCATTCCACGACCCGGCTTGGTCCGGCATTATAGCCAGCAAAGGCCATTGGCAGCATGCCATCAAACTTTTGCAACAGGTCCTTTAGATATGCACTGCCCAGGCGGACATTGTAATCCATATCTCCGGTCAGGGCGGCTTTGTCATAGCGCAGTTTTTCCCATCCGGAGACGACCTTAGCCGTGCCCGGCATTAATTGCATCAGGCCCAATGCGCCCGCACTGCTGACGGCATCGATATCAAAGCCGCTTTCCTGTCGGATCAGGCCATGCACGATTGTCAGGTCGGAAAGTTGGCTGGCTTTGAACGGCAGGATCGGATAGCCGGCCAGTGTCACAACCTCTGTCTTGATCGCCTGGCGAGAGGCAAAGACGGCAAGGTCCAGACGGTCAATATCAGCGGCCAGTTCGGATGTCAGGGTCAAATAGGCCGGATCATTATACTGGCGGGACAGATGCGCGATTAAGGTGCGCACGGTATCATCTGCGCCCAATTCCCCCAGCATCCGCACCAACCGGGTCAGTTCCGCTTCTTCATAGACGCGGCGATGATCGGGCGTGATATGCGGGTCGGTTGCAATGACGTTCTGCATTGCGGGGGGCAGTTTCATCGCGGCGACCTGGCCGTAGAAACTGGTCGGGTGCTGGGCCGCGACACTGTACCATTGTTGCGATATTTCAGCTTTTCCAGCCGCTTCAGCCGCGCGGCCCGCCCAATAGGCTGCCCGGGATCGGCTGACGGGATATCCAACATTGTTATACATATCGCGAAAATGTGGGAAGGCCTTTTCCGGATCATTCAGAAAACGCAACGCTACCCAGCCCGAAAACCATTCCGCCTCCGCAAAATCTGCTCCGTCGGGGACACGGTGTTGGCTGGCGATTGTATAGGCCAGTTCGGCGTTTCCGGCTTCCAGCATATCGCGGGATAGGATCGCGCGTTCGGTCCACCACATTTCAGGGTGGCTGGTCTGCATATCGGGCCAAGCCAGAAGCTCTATCGCATCGGCGTCCCGTCCTTTGCGGCGGCGCCAGCGCAGGCGCTCAAAAGTAAGGCCAGGGTCATTTGCTAAATTTGGGGGGACCCGTCCAACAGCGGCATCCACACCGCCTGCCATTCGGGCCAGGCGCATCCGGGCATCGGCTAATTGGCGATAGCCATCGGGAACACGCCGCATCTGGCGCCCCGCGGCCCCAAAATTGCCGTCCCATATCTGACGGTCCAGCCGATAGATTTCATCTTCCATGGGGACCAGTTTGCGGAATCTCTGGCGAAATTCATGCTCGTCGCTGCCGGACATATCCAGGTCCCGCCATGCGCGCTTAACCTCATTCTGAACCATGGCCGGAGTGCCTGTGCGTTCCAGCGCATTGATATACAGGAAAAAGCCATCCCCTGTGGAGGGTGGGTTTTCCCGAAACCAAGCGATGATAACCGGATCGGGCAGGGTGTTGGTCATGGCGCGTTCCGCCAGACTCTTTAATCTGTCCAGGCGCGGCCAGGATGGATTGTCGGCAATGAATTTTGTGATTTCGTTAAAGTTGGCCTTTGAATCGCTGCTTTGCAGATACAGCCATTCGATGGCTTTCGCAGGCAGTTTCTCCATCGCGCGCCCGGCATGGTTCAGGGCGACATCCCAGCGCCCTGCATCCAACGCCCGGAACGCAATTTCATATTGTTTTTTATCGCTGGGGTTTAACAGATCAGCGTGACTGGTCGATGATAGGGAAATCAGCACCATTACCGTGCCACAGAGGACGGCAACAAGAGGGCGCGGCAGTCGGCAGGTATGGCGCATTAAGAGCATTCTGTTAAGCGCTCCGGTCAATCAGGTGTTTTTGGCGTTAGCGGATCCTTGCCTCACTGGCGGCACACTTTCTTAAAAGCCCGCATGGTCTTGCCATGGAAAGAGTATCGGTTGCTTCGCGCGCGCGTGCAACAGGCGAAACTTGGTTTTCTGGAACACTCGCCAGGATGTGATCTGGTTTCTGGCTTGTTGCTGCGGGCAACCTTATGGTAACAACCCGGTCACTTTCGGCGCCGGAGTCTTCGGCGACCGGTTTTTACAAGACCAAGGAGTATGGGACATGCCTGCGATGTTTCGCGGATCGATGACGGCGCTGATCACGCCGATGCACGAGGATGGGTCGGTTGATGAAGCCGCCTTCGCGAAATTCGTGCAATGGCAGATCGATGAGGGCACCGATGGCGTGATACCCGTTGGCACGACAGGGGAGTCGCCAACACTGTCCCATGAAGAACACCGCCGCGTGATCGATATCGCCATTGAAGTGGCCGGCGGTAAGGTGCCGGTGATTGCCGGGACGGGATCAAATAATACGCGCGAAGCAATCAGCCTGACGCATCATGCGAAAGAGGCCGGTGCCGATGCGGCGCTGGTGGTAACGCCCTATTACAATAAGCCCACGCAAGACGGCCTGTATGCGCATTACGCAGCGATTGCCTCTGCGGTTGATATCCCGATCATCATTTACAATATACCGGGCCGCAGCGTGATTGATATGTCGGTTGCGACAATGGCCCGCCTGGCGCAGGATTTTGATACCATCATCGGCGTTAAGGATGCGTCCAACGATTTGGCGCGCCCCCTGGCGACGCGGCTGGCAATTGGTCCTGACTTTGCGCAATTGTCTGGTGAAGACGCAACGATTGGGGCATTCCTGGCCCAGGGTGGACATGGATGCATTTCGGTGTCTTCCAATGTCGCCCCCAAGCTGTGTGCACAGTTGCATGACAGCTGGCAGCAGAAGGACTGGGACAGCTTTGAACGGGCACGCGACACGCTGATGCCGATCCATGGCGCGATGTTCTGTCAATCGTCCCCGGCACCGGCCAAGTTTGGGGCCCATCTGTTGGGCCTGTCGGGGGAAACGGTTCGTCTGCCGCTGGTTTCGGCAACGACTGAAACGAAAGCGATTGTGACCGCAGCGATGAAAAGCGCTGGTTTGATTTAGGCGTGTTTGACTTGATGGATGAAAGGAAAATTGCATCCCCCGAAGGGAAGACCATAGAGGGTGCAATGATGAGATCATGGCTGGGAAGGATAAAAAGAAAAAGCATATGATGGCCACGGGGACAATCGCCGTGAACCGTCGCGCACGCCATGATTATGCCATCGAAGAAGAATATGAGGCAGGGATCGTCCTGACCGGAACCGAAGTGAAATCGTTGCGGTTGGGGACTGTGAACCTGTCAGATGCCTATGCCGCGCCCAAGGGCGGCGGTGTTTATCTGCACAATCTGCATATTGGCGAATATTCGCACGCCCCGATGCGCGCACAGCATGAGCCAAAGCGCATTCGCACCCTGTTATTGCATCGTAAAGAGATGTCAAAATTAATGGGGTCGGTGCAGCGGGAAGGGCTGACCTTGATCCCTCTGCGTATGTATTTCAACAATCGGGGTTTGGCGAAAATTGCGCTGGGCCTTGGGCGCGGTAAGCGTGAATATGATAAGCGCCAGGATATAAAACAGCGGGACTGGAACCGCCGCAAGGCGACGATCCTGCGCAATGAAGGCTAGGGACGGCTCCTTCGGGGAAGGCAGTTGGCCGTGTTACGTGGCTGGGGGGAGTGATTGCGTCTATGTCAGGTGTCGCGCTGTGCCTGCTTTCCGCAGGGCTGTTGGGAATCCAGATTCCACTTGCTAAATTATCTTACATGGATGGGGCTGATCCCATCGCCCTGGCGATGTTGCGCTGCATTGGTGCGGCGCTGCCCTTCCTGATCTGGGCGAAGGTGAAGGGGATATCCCTGGCGGTTCCCAGAGATGCCTGGCCCGGTCTATTGACCATTGCTGGCGCTACAACGGCGATTTCCTATGGATATCTGGGTGCGCTGGGGCGTATCCCGGCCAGTTTGACGGCTCTTCTGTTCTATCTGTATCCCCTGATCGTGCTTGTGATTGCTGCCATTCACGCGCGGGAGCTTCCGGGAATTCGTCGCTTGGGTATTTTTACACTGGCCTTTGCGGGACTTGCCCTGGTGTTCGGACCGACCTTGCAGGATCTTGATCCAATCGGTGTGGGGCTGGGCCTGTTGGCAGCTGTTGGGGCGGCGGTGTATTTCTTCGTCGTTCCCCCTTTGACGAAACGGGTCTCTTCCTTATTGCTGATGGGTTGGTCGAATGCCCTGGTTGGCCTGCTGTTCATCCCAGGCATGTTGCTGTTGGATGGTGGTTTTCCGCAGCAGATCGGGGGATGGTCGGCGTTTTGGGCTGCTGCGACCGTATACGCGATTGGCATGGCCTTGACCTATCCGGCCCTGGCGCGGACGGGGTCGGTAAAAGCGGCGATGTTGTATAATTTTGAGCCTCTGACGATTATCGTCCTGTCGGCGCTGTTGTTAGGCGACGTCATGACCACCATTCAATATGTTGGTGGCGCCGCTGTATTAATTTCTCTGGTCCTGGCCAGCGCGCGCAGTGCAGAGGATGTTCTGCCGGATTAGCGGTCCTCTTCGGCGCTGCGGTCGACAATATCCAGGGATATGGCGGTTTCCATTTGTTTTGCTGCCTTCTTTCCTTTGGCAATGACATCAAACAGTTGATCCGGCTCAATCCGGTGCGCCCCCCGGGTCAAGTGGACAATCGCAGCGGCACAGCTCAACAGACCAAAACTCCGCATCTGTCCGTGTCGGTCTTTTGCTTCCAATTTACCCGCAGTGCGATGTTCGGGCAGATACAACCCCTCAGCATCTGCTTTGAATTTTTCCAATACATGTTTAACAAACCTCTGGACGTCATCCTGAGGCAGATCCTTGAATCCAGCAAAAAAGTCATCCCCCCCCACATGCCCCAGAAATCCAGGAAGGGTCATGCTTTCAGCCTGCAGGATATCGGCAAACAGCGTGATCGCGCGGTCGCCCTGGCGGAAACCATAGCTATCGTTAAAAGGTTTGAAGTCATTGAAATCAAAATAAACAAAGGCCCAGTCTGATTCCGGGTGGTCCAGTCCTTTGGTCAGATAGTCTACGACTGAATTGTTTCCAGGAAGCTTGGTCAGTGGGTTTTGATCCCGCGCCATCGTCATGTTTTTCTCATTAACGATACGCAGCAATGCATCTGCCGTCAGGAACCCGACATAGCAGAAATCTTCAGTGATGATGATCCCATCCTTGTCTTCGCCCGTGGCATAGATTTCCAGGATCTTTTCGACTTCGGTATTGATATCCACAATCGGACAGCGGGTCAGAAAATCCTTCAGGCCACGGCCAAGGGCGCGATTCTGTAAAAGTTCGCGCCCGTATTGAAGGTATATGAAGTCTTTCAGGTCGCCCTCGCGCACAATTCCCAGGGGCGATTGACCGTCCCCCAATACCGGAAAGACGGACTGGGTTTTGTTTTGCCGGAATTCTTCAAAAACCGTTGTCATGTCATTGTGGATTGAAAGCGCCTGCAACGGTTTTATGAAATCCCGGATCAGAAATTCATCCGTTCCCCTTTGTCGGCGGTCACGCGCATTTGTCTCTGCCACAATCGGATAGGCGGCTTTCAGGGTATCGTGTTCTGTCGTCGGCCGCGCAATAAAATATCCCTGAACCAGATCACATCCAATGCTCTTGCAGGCCAGGAACTCACGTTCGGTCTCAACGCCTTCGGCCAGGACAATGACGCCCAGAACATGGGCCAAATTGACGATGGAGGAGACAAACAGCCGCTTTTTGGAATCATCCGCCAGGCCGGAAATGAAAAACCGATCAATTTTGATGAAATCCGGCTGATAGCCAAACAGCATTTGCACTTCCGAAAAGCCACGCCCGAAATCATCAATCGCCAGCTTGAAACCATATTCGGTACAAAGCTGCAGCGAATCCTCCAAATGCCTGACTGCCAGAAAGTCATTGGATTCTGACAATTCCATCACAAAGTTTTCCGGCGCAAGACTGTATTGTTCTAATAGTTTTGACGTTTCGTGCGGTTGGTAATCCCGGCTGTCCAAACAGCGGTTATCGATGTTAAAGAACAGCTTGCTGCCGTGACAGGCTTCCGTTTGCGAGAATTGGGCAATGGCCATGCGCCGTAGAATGATATCAAGGCGGTTCAGCAAACCCTTGTTCCAGGCATGATCAAATAAGCTGGATATGGTTTTATAGCCAAGCCTGTCGATGTTCCTGAGCAATGCCTCAAACCCGATGCAACGCCCGGTGTGAATATTGACGATTGGCTGAAAGGCAAATGTCACAGTTTGAGCAGTGGCACTTAGAAACGCGTCTTCTCGGCTTTTTAGGTCCAGTTCTGACATCTTGAAGCACCCGATCGCAAAAAATCCTTGATGCAAGACCGTATCGGGAAAGTCTAAACAATTTATTACCAAAACTTGGTGTTATAAAACTGTAACAAGCGGATGGGTGTTTTGAAGAAGATCGCCTTTATCGAAGTGGGCGATAGGCGCTAATGGGGATATTTTCTGACAAACCCGCCTGCGTCCACAAATCCACGGCGACCTGTGCTGAAATTGCAGATAGGGTCAGGCCAAGATGGTTGTGACCGAAATTGAAGAAGCCGCGCGGCGTTGCCGGGGCAACACCCAGCACGGGTAAGGAATCCGGGGTTGCGGGACGATGTCCCATCCATCGATCCCGAACGGTTGAATTCAGTTGGGGCATCATTTCCATCGCTTTGGGTATCAACCGGTTCAGGCGCCGATAGCTAGGTCCCGCCGTCAACCCGTTGAATTCAGACTGCGTTGTCAGTCTGACCCCCTGTTCCATGGGACACAGGACCATGCTGTTTTCCACCCAGAAGGCCGGGCGGGTCGTGCATTTTTCCGGCCTGTCGAACATTGCGTGATAGCCGCGTTCCGCCACCAGCAAGGGGGCTGCCCCCAGGGCCTGTGCAAACCGTTTTGAAAAGGCCCCGGCACAAATCATCACCCGGTCTGGCTTGTGTTGGGTCACATTGGTTTTAACCGTAATGCGCCCATCCGGATCGACGGTCAGATCTTCGATGGTTTCACGCAGGAATTTTGCACCTTGCGCCATCGCCTCTGTCGCGACGGCCTCAACCAGCCGCTGGGGGTTCACAGCAAACAGCCCGTCGGGCTGTAGCATGCCGCGCACAAAGATCGGGGCCAGATTGGGTTCTAATTGACGAACTTCATCCTGACTGAGTATTTCCACCGGCGCACCACGCCGCCGAAGAAAATCACGTTCCGGGGCGTGATTCTTAAAGCCGTCTTCGCTGGAATAGACTTTCAGCCAGCCAACATCGCGCAACAGCGTTTCGGCGGGCGTGCCGCGTATCAAATCTTTCCAGGCCGGGGCAGCGGAGCCGCTGAGCGCATACAGGGCCTTGGAATTTGCCTCGGCCCGGCTGGCGCTGCATTCCATCACAAAGCGCAGAAACCAGGGCAGGGACTTGATCAATTCTGCGGGGTGGATGCTGAGTGGGCCGGTCGGGTCAACCAGCATGCCCGGCACCTGCCAGGGCAGGCCAGGCTGGGCAAGGGGGGAGGCGGAGGGAACAATTCCACCCGCATTGCCATAACTGGCCCCGGATCCAGGACCGGTCCGATCAATCACCGTGACCTTGAACCCGCGCCGCGCAAAGGCCAGGGCAGAGGTGCAGCCAACCGCGCCGGCACCTAATATCAGAAGGCTTTCACCGGGGCGGGCTGTCGGATCGTCGGTCATATTGCGGTCGCTTTGTCAGGGTGGTACGAGGATTAGGTGTAGGAATACGGAGCCTAGCAGAAACAAAATCAACTGGAAAAGAGATCATCGATGGAAACCGGAAGTCATGCCCATGGCGCGGATCCGCGAAATGAAACGGTAAAGATCTATGTTAGGGGCAAGATCGTGCCCCGCGCAGAAGCCACTGTTTCGGTTTTTGATTCAGGATTCCTGCTGGGTGATGGAGTGTGGGAGGGGATACGCCTGCATAATGGCCGCCTGGCTTTCATCGATCGTCACTTGGCGCGTTTGTATGAGGGCGCGAAGGCGATCGATATGGATATTGGGATGAGCCCCGATGCCTTGCACAGTGCCATTCTGGAAACCTGTCGCGCCAATAAGATGACAACCGGTGTTCATATCCGCCTTGTCGTATCGCGTGGCATGAAAACCACCCCGTTTCAAAGTCCGCGTGCGAATATCGGTCCGGCGACCATCGTCATTATTCCAGAATACAAATCCCCAAACCCTGATGTTCTGAAGACCGGGTTGCGGCTGCATACGGTTCATATCCATCGCGGCGCGCCTGACGTGCAGGATCCGTCATGGAACTCCCTCAGCAAGCTGAACTGTATCGCAGCCTGCATTCAGGCGGAAAAGGCCGGTGCGGACGAGGCCCTGATGCTGGACCCCCAGGGCTTTGTCGCCACCTGCAATTCAACGCATTTCTTTATCGTGCGGGACGGGGAGGTCTGGACTTCGTCGGGCCAGTATTGTCTGGCGGGAATCACACGTGGCAATGTTCTGCGCGTCGCAACAGAATTGGGCATTCCAGCGCGGGAGACGACATTCCCTCTGACCAAAGTTTATTCCTCTGATGAAGCCTTTGTGACCGGCACTTTTGCTGGTCTGATCCCCGTGCGGGAAGTGGACGGTCGGAAAATCGGGTCCGGCGGGTTGGGGCCGGTTACCCAACGCCTCAGACAGGGCTATTATACCCTTATCGAGCGGGAATGTCCGTCAGGAGAGATTTCGGTATGAGTCAGGGGCTGCGCATCGCCATGTGGTCCGGGCCGCGCAACATCTCTACGGCCATGATGCGCAGCTTTGAAAACCGTGCAGATTGCACCGTCACGGACGAGCCCTTTTATGGCTGTTACCTGTCACGCACGGGGATTGATCATCCCATGGCGGCAGACGTGATGGCCGATATGGACTGTGATTTCACCCGCGTTGCCCGGACACTGGCGGGACCTGTCCCAGGAGGCGCTGCGATCTGGTACCAGAAGCATATGAGCCTGCATATGTTGCCTGGGGATGATCTGTCCTGGTCGGATGAAATGGTCCACTGCTTTTTGATCCGCGATCCTGACGCAATGGTCGCCTCTTATACTCAGAAGCGTGAAACACCGAGTGTTGCGGATTTCGGTTTTGAACGGCTGTGGCAGCTTTTCGAACAGGTATCCAGCCGATCTGGCAATGTGCCACCGGTTCTGGATGCGAAGGATGTCCTGTCCGATCCGAAACGAAGTTTGACCGCCCTTTGTAAAGCGATTGGCATCGCTTTTGATCCCGCCATGCTATCCTGGCCGCCGGGGCGCCGTGACAGTGATGGGATCTGGGCCCCTGTCTGGTATCAGTCGGTGGAACAATCGACAGGCTTCCTGCCCTATCAGCCCAAACCCGTCAGCCTGTCGCTCGCCTTGCAGGCAATTGCGGATGAATGTCGACCCTATTATGACCAAATGGCCGCCCATCGATTGATACAGGATTAGATCATGCGCCTTGCCCTAATGCAGTCACGCCCAATGACGTCTATGACAAAAGCTCTGACACGGCTGGCGGAAGAGGCGCATCGTGCCGGTCAGAATGGCGCGAACTTGCTTGTCACGCCCGAGATGTTTCTGTCTGGCTATAATATTGGTGCTGCGGCGATTGATGCGGCGGTGTCAGAGATGGACCTTGAACGCGTCTGCGATATTGCCAGACAGCATGGCATCGCCCTTCTGGTTGGCGGCCCGGATCGTGTTTCCAGTGCCATATATAACGCGGCGTTTCTGATTGATGCGGGCGGTAGTGTGCGCAGCACTTATCACAAGACTCATTTATACGGGGACGTGGATCGCAGCCAGTTCACAACGGGGGAGGCCCTGTCGGAAATTGTGACGCTGGACGGTTGGAACCTGGGCGTCGCGATTTGCTATGATGTGGAATTCCCAGAAGTGACACGCGCCCTGACCGTGAAAGGCGCACAGGTTATCCTGGTGCCAACCGCCAATATGCGCCCCTATGAGTCAGTCTGTAGTCGGCTTGTGCCTGCGCGGGCACAGGAAAATGGCGTTTATGTCGCCTATGTAAATTATGTCGGGCGGGAAGCGCCCTTCGATTATTGCGGTCTGTCCTGCCTGTGTGACCCGACCGGTGCGGATGTTGTCCGGGCCGATGGGGAGGGGGAGGAAACCCTGTATGCCGATTTGTCGCATCCGGTTTTGCGGGCGACGCAAGAGGATGTCACCCATCTATCGGATCGTCGCACCGATCTTTATTGAAGAACCGTCACTGTGAAAGCACGTCCATGACAGACGCACCGATTACCGTGTTTGGGCCCGATTTTCCCTTTGCCTATGATGATTGGCTGGCCCATCCCAGCCGCCTTGGCAGTCTGCCTGCGGACAGTCATGGTGCGAAGGTTGCCGTGATCGGGGCGGGACTGTCTGGCGTGATCGCTGGATATGAGCTGATGCGACTGGGCGCGCATCCCATCCTGTTTGAATCCGGGCAACTGGGCGGGCGGCTGCGCTCTCAACCCTTTGAAGGGGCAACCGATATTGTTGCTGAACTGGGCGGCATGCGCTTCCCGGTCTCCGGCACCGGATTCTATCACTATGCCGACATGCTGGGCCTGGAAACAAAGCCCTTTCCAAACCCGATGACACCCGCTGCAGGGTCCACGGTAATCGATCTGGAAGGCGAAACGCACTATGCAGAGACGATGGCCGACCTGCCGCCCTTGTTTCATGAAGTCGCCGCCGCTTATGACCAGGCCCTGGAGGAAGGGGCACGCTTTAGTGACCTGAAAGCGGCAATCCGCGCCAAAGACCGGGCGCGCATCAAGGAAATCTGGAATCCGCTGGTGCGTGATTGGGATGAACGGACCTTCTATGACTTCATCACCACATCCCCCGCCTTTCAGCGCTTGAGCTTTCGCCACCGGGAGGTTTTTGGACAGGTTGGCTTTGGCACCGGGGGATGGGATTCCGACTTCCCGAATTCCATGCTGGAAATTCTGCGGGTCAATGTCACCGATTGCGACAGCAACCAACGGTTTTTCGTCGGGGGGGTGGAACGGTTACCGCAAGGCCTGTGGCGGCAGCCCACAGATGGAAAAGGATATTGGCCCGCAGGGACCAGCCTGCAATCGCTGAATAGCGGCGCGACGCGGCCCGGCGCGACCCGCATTCATCGCGCAGACGGGGGGCGGATTGCTGTTACCGATCGGTGGGGACGGACTGAGGAATTCGATGCAGTAATTGCGACCTGTCAAAGCTGGCTGCTGACCACCGCGATTGATACGGAGGAGGCGCTTGTCAGTCAGAAACTGTGGATGGCCCTGGACCGCACCCGCTATATGCAATCCTCAAAAACCTTTGTCATGGTGGATCGTCCTTTCTGGAAGGATCGGGATCCAAAGTCTGGGCGGTATCCGTTATCGATGACCCTGACCGACAGGCTGACGCGCGGAACCTATCTGTTCGATAATGGACCGGATCAGCCCGGTGTGATCTGCCTGACCTATTCCTGGATGTCTGATGCCTTAAAAATGCTGCCGCTGCCCGTGGAACGACGGGTCGAACTGGCGCTGTCTGCCTTGCAGAAGATCTATCCGGATCTGAATATCCAGTCCCATATCATCGGCGACCCGATCACTGTCAGTTGGGAAGCGGATCCAAATTTCCTGGGGGCATTTAAAGGCGCACTGCCGGGGCATTATCGCTATAACCACCGCATGTATCGCCACTTTATGCAGGGGGATTTGCCACCGCAGGAACGCGGATTGTTTCTGGCAGGCGATGATATCAGCTGGACGCCAGCCTGGGCGGAAGGCGCGGTGCAGACAGCCCTGAATGCGGTTTGGGGTGTCATGACCCATTTGGGGGGTCGAACTGCGCCGGATAATCCAGGGCCGGGGGATTTATATCCCCAATGGGGTCCGATTCGACTGGATGATTAGGGTTATTTGACAAAGGCACCCTGATTTTTTGTCTTAAATTGGCAAAAATTGCATCCGTGCCACCACGGAACATGTGTTTTTGGCCTATTTCTGCAACGCTCGCCTGATTGAAGCTTGGATTAAGAGTGAATTTGCGTATAGTGCGGCACCGAAAGCTGAGATAAGGAGTGTGCCACCATGCGTTTTGCTGAAGCCCTGACTTTTGATGATGTCCTTCTGCAGCCTGGTCACTCTGAAATCCTACCGGCGCAGACCGATACGGGTGCGCAGCTCACCAAGACAATCCGCTTGGGAATTCCCTTGATTTCTGCGGCCATGGATACGGTGACTGAAGGCCCACTGGCGATTGCCATGGCACAGCAGGGCGGCATCGGCGTTATCCACAAGAATATGACAGCCGAAGAACAGGCGCATGAAGTGCATATGGTAAAGCGCTTTGAAAGCGGCATGGTCGTGAACCCGATCACGATCACGCCAGAGCGCACATTGGCCGAGGCGCTGGAACTGATGCGGCGCAATCGGATCAGCGGCATTCCCGTTGTCTCCAAGCGGTCCAAGAAACTGGTTGGCATCCTGACCAACCGTGATGTCCGTTTTGCCGAAGATCTGGATACGCCGGTCAAGGAATTGATGACCAAGCGGGGATTGATCACGGTGCCGGAAGGGGCCAGCCGTGAAGAGGCGAAGCGCCTGTTGCACCAATACCGCATCGAAAAGCTGCTGGTTCTGGATTCGGAAAAGCATTGCGTCGGCTTGATCACCGTAAAGGATATCGAAAAGGCACAAAACTTCCCCAATGCCTGTAAGGATGAGCGGGGGCGCCTGCGGGTCGCTGCTGCGACCGGAACGGGCAAGGATGGTCTGGCCCGGGCAGAACAGCTATTGGATGCGGGCGTGGATGTTATCGTCGTCGACACCGCCCATGGTCATTCCCAGGGTGTCCTTAATCAGGTTACCAGCGTTAAGAAGCTGTCAAATTATGCCCAGGTGATTGCAGGCAACGTCGCCACGGCAGAAGGCGCACGGGCCTTGATTGATCATGGCGCGGATGCGGTGAAAATCGGGATAGGGCCGGGGTCGATTTGCACCACCCGCATTGTTGCTGGCGTTGGTGTGCCGCAATTAACCGCGATCCTGGAAGCATCGGAAGTCTGTCGTGAACTGGGCGTTCCAGCCATTGGCGATGGTGGCATTAAATTCTCCGGCGATCTGGCAAAAGCCATTGCGGCGGGGGCGAATGCCGTAATGATCGGGTCCTTGCTGGCCGGGACAGAAGAAGCGCCGGGTGAAGTCTTCCTGTATCAGGGGCGGTCTTACAAATCCTATCGCGGCATGGGCTCTGCGGGGGCAATGTCGCGCGGGTCTGCCGATCGCTATTTCCAGGAAGAAGTGTCGGAAAGTCACAAATTCGTGCCGGAAGGCGTTGAAGGTCGCGTTCCCTATAAAGGACCGGTTTCTGGCGTGGTGCACCAATTGGTGGGCGGCTTGCGTGCCGCAATGGGCTATACCGGAAGCCGCTCAATCGAGGACATGCAGAAACGCGCCACCTTCCGCCGGATTACCAATGCGGGCCTGCGCGAAAGCCATGTTCATGATATCACGGTGACGAAAGAGTCCCCCAATTATCAGATTGATCGGTGAGTATCCGTAAATGATCAGCCTGATTGGCCTGATGGCCGCCTTGTGTACGACGGTGGCATTTGTGCCGCAGGCGTTGAAATGTTGGCGTTCCCGGTCGACAGCAGATATCTCTCTGTCGATGTTTCTGATCTTTGCGCTTGGGGTTTGCCTTTGGCTGGCCTATGGGATCGTGCGTGAAGATTTGCCGCTGATACTGGCCAATGGGGTAACCCTGGCGCTGGTGCTGTCGATCCTGTGGATGAAGGTACGATTTGGATGACCCCTGGTGCGCGGATTTCCGCTGCGATTGAACTGTTGGACCGCCTGGACACCCCTGGCGCGCCCCCTGCGGATAAGATGATGTCGGATTGGGCGCGCGGCAATCGCTATGCCGGGTCCAAGGACAAGGCTGCCATTGCGGGCATGGTCTATGGCACTCTGCGTCGGCGGGGCCAGATTGACTGGTGGTTGGATCGCGCCAAGAGCGGCCCGCCGGATGGTCGTTCGCGTCTGCTGGTCTGGCTGCAACTGGGTGAAGGCATGCGCCTGACCGATTGGGAAACCGTCATCACCGGGGAGCGATTTGATCCAGCCCCGCTGAGTGGCATGGAAAAGCGCGTGATGGTCGAATTGGGCGCACAGCGCGGGTTTGAACTGGAATGCCAGCCGGATGTCACCGCCGGAAACATGCCGGAATTTCTACAGCCGATTTTTGCACAATTATATGGCTCGGATACCAAGCGGCAATTGGCCGCGCATCTGGACGAGGCCTCGGTCGATCTTCGCGTGAATACGCTAAAGACGGATCGGGAGTCGGCCCAGGCAGCCCTGGCGGAAGAGGGCATTGTTACTAAGCCAACCCCATTGTCGCCAATCGGTCTGCGCCTGGCGGACCGTAAGCCGTTGAGCGGAACCAAGGTCTTCAAGGAAGGTCTGGTCGAGCCCCAGGACGAAGGGTCACAATTCGCCGCGCTGTTGGTTGAAGCCAAGCCGGGCATGAAGGTTGTGGATTTCTGTGCAGGTGCGGGTGGTAAGACACTGGCCATGGCGGCCACGATGGAGAATACCGGTCGGATCATCGCCTGTGATGTTTCCGAGCCCCGCCTGAAGCGCGCCGCCCAGCGGTTGAAGCGGGCAGGGGCATTTATGGTGGAGCGTCGCCTGTTGTCCTCAGAGCGGGACAAATGGGTCAAGCGCCGCGCCAATCGGTTCGATGGTGGCTTTGACCGCGTCTTGATCGATGCCCCCTGCACGGGATCGGGCACTTGGCGCCGCAATCCAGATCAGAAGTGGAAGCTGACGCCCGAAGGCCTGGAAGAGGTGATGCACAAGCAATCGGTAGTGATGGACAGCGCCGCCAGGCTTGTCGCGCCGGGGGGCCGCATGATCTATGTGACCTGTTCAATCCTGCCACAGGAAAATGAAGATCGCGTCGCGGCTTTTCTGGCCGATCATCCTGATTTCTATCAGCATCCGGTGGCGGAAGTCTGGACAACACTTTTCCCGAACCTGGCCTATCCAGGGGCAGCGGACAGTCCAAACCTGCGCCTGACCCCGGCCGATCACGGTATGGATGGATTCTTCATCTCCATTTTGGGACGCAAGCTGACTGCCGGTTGATGGTCCAGATTATCGCGCGTCGCTTCAGAACAGGATGGTTTTTCCATCCCAGGCGATCAGGCTGCCTGTCTGGGGGGCGGTTGCGTCATTGATGACGCTTAGCAGGCGTTCCGCAGCATAAGTGGCGCTGAACAGCTTGCCTTCCGGGACGCCCTTTTGAAACGGGGCTGACAGATTCGTCGCGACGGTGCCAGGATGCAGACCCAGGACAATGGCATCCTTGTGGCTGCGCGCCAGTTCAATCGACAGCGTTTTCAACAGCATGTTCAATGCAGCCTTGGACGCACGATAGCCATACCAACCGCCCAGCGCATTGTCCGAAATGCTTCCGACCCGTGCCGATAGGGCGGCAAAGACTGCTTTTTCTTCCTTTGGCAGCTTTGGCAGGAAGTGTTTCGCAACCAGCGCTGGACCGGTCGCATTGACGCGCATGACCTGATCCAGCCAGTCGGGGTCCAGATTGCGCCATGATTTTTCTGGCCCAAGTTTCTGATCCCCGTGATCTTGCTGATGCAGGATGCCGGTTGCCACAAATACCAGACGTGGCGCAGTGACCCTGGCGGCGGCGGCCCTGATCGAGGCTTCATCAGCGATATCGATCTGTCCAACCCGAACGCCATCAGCCGTTGCGACCAGTTCCCGGCGTGCAAAGGCGTGCACGGTCTCGAAACGCGGATCAGCGGCCAGCAGAGCCGTCACAGCCGCGCCAATTCCACCAGATGCGCCGATCACGACGGCTTCCGATCTGTCGGGAAAGGATGTCATCATAGGGATACACTCTCCTTACGCATTGTTTAGCCATCCCGTCAGGTCCGTGACCGGGGGGCGGAAATACAGGATGACACGACCCTGCGGCCCGGCACTGGCATCTGCTTGCCATTTGGCCATGCCATGCAGGCAGTGCCGATGCATTACGAATGACTGTCCCGGTTGCGGTGCCAGGGTGATGCGCGGGCAATTCCTAAATACCTTTCGCCGCACGGCCTGATAGGACTCTGTAACATCAAGATTCCGCCATTTGGTTGGCGCGATCCCGGCAAAGGTTTCCTGTAACCAGGCCTGAATAATCCTGTGAGATCCCTCCCAGATCACGAAGGGGGATGCCCCTGTCGAGTAGTCGGTCGCTGGAATACCCAATAGAAATCCGTGATATTCCCTCAGATACCGCCGCCGCTGGGGTCCTTCTTTTAACAATCCATCGATATGGGCGGCATCGCGATCCCGGCGAAAGGCATGCATTGCGTCCGTCTCTCCCGCCATTGGCTGCGGATATCCGGGATGGCAAACCGATACCTGCGCCCGATCCCACGGTAAGTCTTTGTAATTAAGGCGATCATGGATGAAGTCAACAGCGGTTCCAGATAGGGCTGGTCCGCCGGATACGGCCCCAGTCGCATCGTTGGACAGCACATTCACCCCGGCAAACCAGGTTCCGCCATAGCGCAGCCAGTGGGCATTTTCCGGGGCGGCGATGCTGGTCCAGACAGCGGGCAGGGTGGCGTCCAACCAGTGCCGCAGCACAGGATCGGTTGGGAAGAGGCACCACCCCTTCTGGTGATAGTGGTCGAAACTGTTCATGCCATCCTTATTGCGCCACAGGAAGGCGACATGCCAAGCCCCGGATCAATGAAAAACAGGTTTTAATGCAGATTTTCTTCGATCCGTCGAATCGGTTTACAGAATGGGACTGTTCGCCTAACTTTGCGCTGGTTTTCGGGATGATACTCATTCTGAAGCAATAGCGGTTGCAACTGATCTAACAAAGAATCCCCGCTTTTAAAAAAAACATGCCATGTCGGTGCAGGGGCCTCCCAACGCATCAGCACAAAGAGCAATCAGGGTGGGGATGCCAAGAAGGGAAACGAAACGCCAATGGAATACGAATATATTATCATTGGATGCGGAATTTTGGCAGTGCTGTATGGTGCCGTCACGTCCAAAAGCATCCTGAGCCTGAGTGCGGGCAATGAACGCATGCAGGAAATCGCCGCAGCCATTCAAGAAGGTGCTACGGCCTATCTGAACCGTCAGTATATGACCATTTCATTGGTCGGTGTTGTGGTTGCCATTATTCTGGGGTTGGCGTTGAGCTGGACCAGCGCCATTGGCTTTGTCATCGGTGCCGTTTTGTCGGGCGCTGCTGGTTACATCGGGATGGTCATCTCCGTGCGCGCCAATGTTCGCACGACTGAAGCCTCTCGCGAAAGCCTGGCTGCGGGTCTTTCGGTTTCCTTCAAATCCGGCGCTGTGACCGGTATGCTGGTTGCCGGTTTGGCGCTGTTGGCGATCGCTGGCTACTATTTTGTGCTAATTGGTCAGTATGATGTGAACGATGCCAATCAGGCCAAGAACATCATTGCAGGCCTGGTCGGTCTGGCATTTGGTGCTTCGCTGATTTCCATCTTCGCCCGTCTCGGCGGCGGCATTTTCACCAAGGGGGCCGATGTCGGCGCTGACTTGGTGGGGAAGGTCGAAGCCGGCATTCCGGAAGATGATCCCCGCAACCCGGCTGTTATTGCCGATAACGTTGGCGATAATGTCGGCGACTGTGCGGGCATGGCGGCTGACTTGTTCGAAACCTATGTCGTGACGGTTGGGGCCACCATGGTACTGGCCCTGATTTACGGCATCACCGGTCTGGAGATGAGCCAGTTCCTGATGTATCCGATGATGATCTGTGCGGTTTGCCTGGTCGCCTCAATCATCGGCACGTATTTCGTGCGCTTGGGCGGCGGAACCAACATCATGGGGGCCTTGTATAAGGGCTTGATTGCATCGGCTGTATTGTCTGCGGTGGCCCTGTATTTCGTGACCGATCATGTGATCGGCATGGATCTGCAAATGACCGTGAACAATGTCACTTTCACCGGTATGGATCTGTTCCTGTGCGGGATTGTCGGTTTGGTTCTGACCGGTCTGATCGTCTGGGTGACAGAATATTATACTTCAACAGAATATCGCCCGGTGCGGTCCATCGCGAAAGCATCGGAAACCGGCCATGGCACGAATGTGATCCAGGGTTTGGCGATTTCGATGGAAGCAACCGCCATTCCAGCAATTCTGATCTGTGTTGCGATCATCGTGACTTTCCAGATTGCAGGCCTGTTCGGGATCGCCATCGCTGTGACCACGATGCTGGCCTTGGCCGGTATGGTTGTGGCTCTGGATGCTTATGGTCCCGTGACTGATAATGCCGGTGGTATCGCGGAAATGGCGGAGCTGGATGACAGCGTTCGCAAAACCACGGATGCCCTGGATGCTGTTGGGAACACGACAAAGGCTGTAACCAAGGGCTATGCGATTGGTTCTGCCGGTTTGGGCGCACTGGTTCTGTTTTCGGCTTATACGGCTGATCTGACCCGGTACTTCTCTGCCACCGATGTCGATTTCTCGCTGTCTAATCCGTATGTTGTCGTTGGTTTGTTGATCGGTGGCCTGCTGCCGTATCTGTTTGCCGCAATGGGTATGACGGCTGTTGGACGGGCAGGGGCCGCAGTTGTGGTTGAAGTGCGTCGTCAGTTCAAAGAAATCCCAGGCATCATGGAAGGCACGGGCAAGCCACAATATGGCCGCTGTGTCGACATGCTGACCAAACGCGCAATCGGTGAAATGATTGTACCATCCTTGCTGCCGGTTTTGAGCCCGATCGTGCTCTACTTCGTCATCAATGCGGTTTCGACCCAGGGCAATGCCTTCGCCGCTGTTGGCGCGATGTTGTTGGGTGTGATCGTGACCGGTGTCTTCGTTGCAATTTCCATGACCGCCGGTGGTGGTGCCTGGGATAATGCGAAAAAGTATATCGAAGACGGCAATCATGGTGGCAAAGGCTCGGAAGCTCACAAGGCTGCTGTGACCGGTGACACGGTTGGGGATCCCTATAAGGATACCGCTGGTCCTGCTGTGAACCCAATGATCAAGATCACCAATATTGTGGCATTGCTGCTGTTGGCGGCCTTGGCCCATTGATTGATCTGACATCTGTCAGGTTCTGACCAAGAAAAACCCCGGGGCGCAGGCTCCGGGGTTTTTTATGTGCGTTTGATGGATTGGTCGGTCAGGTGCCGAATTTCCCAAGGTTACCAAACAACTGTTCCATGATTGACATGGTGCGACCGGATGTCGGGGTCTCTTTCTCTTCCAGGTTAACCTCTGTCAGCGCATCCTTGTCATAGGTATCGATGGTCTGCAGCGTACCACCTTCGTCAAAATGAAAGGCCAGAACCTGATTTTCGGTGACTTCCGTTGGATAGAAAGCCCAGGTTTCTCGGCGCTGGCTCATATAATACCAGACATTATCGTCAAAAGTGCCAATGGTTGAGGGGGTTCCAATGGCCGCGACCACATCGCGCTTGGTCGATTGTCCGACGGATATCTGTTCCAACCGGCTTTCCAGCGGGGCATTTCCGCGCAGGGCGACTTTCGGGTCGCACGCAGTCAGGGCCAGCAACAGAACACTCACAGACGCGCCGGTTTTCAGGCTGCGCCGCAGGGCTTTTGGGGTCGAGGCGGCAAATTTCATCAACGCAACCTTGCTCTTTATCAGGGTTTTACCAACTGTTTTAGTGTGGGCCGCGCCGGGCTTTTTTTCAAGCCATCTTGCCGAATGGGCCGGGGAACGCTAAGTCCCGGCTGAAGATATGGCAAGGGGCGCAAGGATGCGTCTGAACGATACCCGGGGTTGGTCACCGTGTTTGATATGTTTAGAAGCTTCTTTCGAACCAGATTAACGCGCGAGCAGAAAATCGCACTGGTGCTGTACGAGCAGATCGTGACCGCCGCGCGCCAGCCTGTATTATATGCCAAGGCCGGTATTCCAGACACATTGGAAGGGCGTGTGGAGAGCATTGCCTTGCACACCTTCCTGTTGTTCCGCCGCATGACGGGTCGTCCTGACTGGGATGTTATCGGCGGTGCCTTGTCTGATGAAATTGTCGCCGACTTTGATCGCTCCCTCAGAGAGATGGGCGTGGGGGACATGTCGATTGGCAAAAAGGTCAAGAAGCTTGCGCAATTGTTCTTTGGGCGTTTTGACGCCTATTGGGGTGCGATCAATGGTTCGGACGGGGCCGACGACCTGGAAACGGTGCTGAAATGGGGCGTGTTTCAAGGGCAGGATATCGATTCGGCGCGGCTTTCCGCAATGGGTGAGTATTTCGACAAACAATCGGCGCATCTGTATACCCAGACAGAGAAGAATATTCTGGTCGGCCGTGTGACATTCACGTCCCCGGATCCTGTTTTTGCTGCCTTGCCTCCTGTTCGTTTGAGTACCGATGTTGAGGAGACGGCATAGTCATGACGAAAGAGTTAGATCAGGACGCGCCAGAATTCAGCACTGTGATAGAGGTCGATGAAATCCCCTCCAAGGGCCTGCAGATGCAATTGAAGGCGGATGCGACACAGCGTGAGGCCCTGGCGCGGCGTTTTGATATTCTGAGGGTGGACAGCCTGTCTGCTGAGTGTCGCCTGACGCTGCTGGCCGGCGGGCCTATGGTGCAGGTGAAGGGCACAATCCTGGCTGTGGTCCAGCAAAGCTGTGTCGTCACGCAAGCGTTCCTCAAACAATCCATGAGGGTTCCCTTCAGCCTGGAATTTGCCCCCGCATCGATGGTGGAGGAAAATGTTGAATTGACCCTGGAAGACGCAGATCCGCCCGATGTCATTCTGGAGGGTAAGATTGATGTGGGAGAAGCCGTCGCCCAGCAACTGGCATTGGCGCTGGATCCGTATCCCCGCCAGGATGGCGTTGACCTGGACCAGGTACTGGATGCTTTACCCGAGGGGCGTAAGGCGCTATTGGATCGCACAGAACCTAAAAATCCATTCGCCGCGCTGGCTGGATTATCAAATTCTACCAGCAAGGATGACGAATAGACGCAAACCGGGTTGCCGTAGCCTTACAAAAGGGCTATGTAGGCCGCCGTTTTGCAAGACACCTCAAGCTTACGAAGGTCAAACAAATGGCAGTTCCAAAGAGCAAGATCACCAAATCCCGCCGTGGCATGCGTCGGTCGCACGATGCGCTGGGCAATCCGTCTTATCGTGAAGATCAGACCACCGGCGAAATGGTGCGTCCGCACCATGTTGACCTGAAGACCGGCATGTATCGTGGTCGCCAGGTTGTAGAGCCGAAAAGCGGATTCTAAACTAACGGCACTTGGGATCCTTTTAAGGGGTCGAGTGACCAGTTGGTATCAGAGTAAACAGAATCGGGCCCTTGCGGGCCCGATTGGTGTTGCCGGACACTGAGTTCATTGAACACGTGACGTGTTTAACGCTGTATTTGTTGGGCAATGTTTAATGTCAGATAGCAAATTTATCTGGCAGGGGGTTGTCGGACACCCGGGGAGGTGTTCCGATGCAGGGTATAGAATAATATACTCGACTAGATGCTCCGCAGGCGCGGCGTGTTCAAAGGTACTAAGGTCGGGTTATCCGCGTTAAGGGGACACTGCCCGTGGCGAAGCCTCTGGTGATCGCATTGGATGGAATGGGGGGCGATGGCGCTCCTGATATCGTGGTGCGCGGCGCCGCGCTTGCACGGGAGCGCCTGGGCGACGCGCGGTTTCTGATTTTTGGCAATCAGGCCATTCTTGCACCGCTTGTCGAAAAAGAAGCCCTGCTGAAAGATTATGTCGAAATTCGCCACACCGAACAGGTTGTGGCCAGCACGGACAAGCCCAGCTATGCGCTGCGGCATCTCAAAGATTCAAGCATGCGCAAAGCCATTGATGCCGTTCAGGCGGGAGAGGCTGATTGCTGTGTATCTGCGGGCAATACCGGCGCCCTGATGGCGCTGGCGATGTTTGGACTTCGCACCCTCAAGGGCGTCAGCCGCCCTGCGATCTGTTCTTTCTTCCCGACCCAGAAGGGGGAGACCTGTATGCTGGATTTGGGCGCGAATGTGGAATGCAGCGCCCAGCATCTTGTACAATTCGCCGTGATGGGGGAGGTCTTCGCCCGCACTGTTATGGGAATTTCCAAACCCAGCGTGGGCCTGTTGAATATCGGGACGGAAGACCTGAAAGGTCGCGATGAAATTCGCCAGGCCGCAGCCCTGTTGCGCGCTAGCGCCCTGCCCATGCATTTTGCTGGGTTCGTTGAAGGGGACGACATTGCAGGCGGCACTGTGGATGTTGTCGTGACAGACGGGTTTACTGGGAATGTCGCCCTGAAAACAGCGGAAGGCACATCCCGTCTGATCAGTGCCTTCCTTCGGGAAGCATTTCAATCCAGCACCCTGGCCAAAATCGGATATCTGATCGCCAAACGCGCGATGGGCAAATTGCGCTATCGGGTCGATCCGCGTCGTTACAACGGCGCGGTCTTGCTAGGCCTGAATGGAATCACGGTAAAAAGCCACGGTGGCACGGACGAGATTGGCTTTGCCAATGCGATTGGTGTGGCGGCGGATATGTGCGCGCATGGTTTCATCGATAAGATGAAGGCCGATTTTGAAACCCTTAATCAGGAAGGGGCGGAGGTTCCGGTGAGTGTTGAAGTCGAAGCCGAAGTCAAAGCATCGTGAAGACTAGAAGCGTAATACGGGGTGTCGGGGCCTATTTGCCCAGCAAGGTCCTTTCAAACGATGATCTGTCCAAGACGATCGATACGACGGATGAATGGATAAAACAGCGCACTGGGATTGCCCGGCGCCACATTGCAGCACCGGGTGAGCTGACGTCGGACTTGGCCTGTGCGGCGGCCAGGCGGGCAATGCAGAATGCTGGCGTTACGGCGGAAGATGTCGATCTGGTGATCCTGGCGACGACCACGCCCGATAATACATTCCCAGCAACGGCAACCCGCGTTCAGGCGAAATTGGGCATTCGATCCGGCGCCGCGTTTGATATTCAGGCTGTCTGCACCGGTTTTGTTTATGCCCTGACCCAGGCGGATAACATGATACGGCTGGGCCAGGCGACCTGTGCGCTGGTTATTGGGGCAGAGATTTACAGCCGCATCCTGGATTGGGAAGACCGGGGAACCTGTGTTTTGTTTGGCGACGGTGCCGGTGCCGTGGTGCTGCGGGCGGAAACCACGAATGGGGTGGAGCGTGATCGCGGTATCATTTCCACAAAACTGGGTGCGGACGGGCGATTTTATGACAGCCTGTACGTGGATGGTGGACCGGCCACAACCGGCACAGCAGGTTATGTCCGCATGCAGGGAAAAGAGGTGTTCAAGCATGCAGTGGAGCATATGTCCTCGCTGGTGCTGGGGCTGCTAAAGGCGGAAGGATTGACCACATCTGATCTGGATTGGCTGGTCCCGCACCAAGCAAATATACGTATTATCAATAAAGTAGGGGAACGTCTTGATCTTTCAGATGAGAAGGTGATTGTCTCCCTTGAAGAGCATGCCAATACGTCTGCAGCGACGATTCCCCTGGCTATGAATCAGGCCATGGAACGACAGTTGTTTAAGCCAGGTGATCTGATCGGTTTGACCGCGATGGGGGGGGGATTCACCTTTGGGGCGGCATTGCTTCGTTGGTGATGTGACCCTGAAATCAGATTCTGTAACTTGGTTTGTTGACGCGATAATCAGACGGGGATACTCTGATCCATCGTAATCGTTTGAAAACCTTGGGGGAGTTTGGGCTATGGCGGGAAAAACCGTTACCCGCGCGGAGCTGGCCGAAGCGGTATATCAGGAAGTTGGCCTGTCGCGAATCGAATCGGCCGCTTTGGTGGAAGCCATTTTGGGGGAGATGGCAGATGCACTGGTTACTGGAGAATCAGTGAAAATCTCTTCCTTTGGTAGCTTTTCCGTGCGTCAAAAAGGCGAGCGTATCGGGCGTAATCCCAAGACGGGAGAGGAAGTGCCGATTCTGCCGCGCCGCGTTCTTGTGTTTCGGCCCAGCCATGTCCTTAAGGACAAAATCAATCAGTGATCGATTGAATCCGGGTTGGATGTTGTCCCCATACCCATTCGTCGCAAAGGGCCATTCGTTTTGCCTCACGGTCGGACTTGGCAATTAGTATGAGTGATATTTCAGATCTCAGTCGGGCGGAAAAGTCCGCAGACGCCTTCCGGACTATTACGGAAGTGGCTGATCTGTTGGATATTCAGCAACATGTCCTGAGATTCTGGGAAACAAAATTCACCCATATCAAGCCGATGAAGCGCGCGGGCGGGCGTCGCTATTATCGCCCCGAAGATGTGCGCCTGCTGCAGGTGATCCGTCGGTTGCTGCATGAAGAAGGCTATACCATCCGCGGTGTGCAGAAACTGCTGCGCGATAATGGGGTTAAGACGGTGCTGGATTGGGGTGACGAGGGGGCAACGGTGCCCGCGCCGGAACCCGAAATCGCCTCAACCCCGTCAAAGATTGATGTCGCGGCGCTGCACAGCCTGCGCGAGGAACTGGCCCAGGCCCGTGATTTACTGGCTGTTGACGATGCCGTCTCACCAAATCATGCAAAAGACCGTGAATAGGGAATTGCAAGGCAGGGCCACAGGTTCTATATGAACCCGTCTCACACTAACGGGGCGTAGCGCAGTCTGGTAGCGCACTATACTGGGGGTGTAGGGGTCGTAGGTTCAAATCCTGCCGTCCCGACCAGTGAGACCAAGGGGTTAGCGGCATATCACCGCTAGCCCCTTTTTCGTAGTGGGGTGCAGCTTGCCAGTTTCCCGCGCCTCAATCCCTTCATAAGACCTTCATCTGGTCGCCCTATTTTGGTCACAGGACTCCGTCACAACCAGCCGCGTTGACCGGGAGGCACTGGCCGCCGCTTGGACGATACACCGATCCCACAAACATTTTTGCTCCGTGTCTGTGGGATCGGACCAAGCCGAATGCGGTTTGTTCGGGGTGACAAGCGCAGGCATGATCCGTCATGATGGTGTCTCATTCTTGGAGATGCGAAATGGTCGACGCGCCCACCCACTGGACTCAATTTGACAGGTTGTACAATCTATCAGATCCGCGCCCCTACTTCCGGGGTGTGGCGACGGGGGATTATCGCATGCCAGGCGTGCTGGCGGCGATCCTTGCCCGCCTGATGCCTATCCTGGCAGATCGGCGGGAAACGGTGGACGTGCCGCGCCTGATTGATTTCGCCTGTGGCTATGGTGCAGTCGGTGCCTGTCTGCGCACGGGATCCACGATGGCCGATCTGTATCGGATTTATCAGGCGGATGCGCCAAGCGCCGGGGATGCGGCAACATTTTCGGCGCATCGTAAAGGAGACCTTCCCGAACACTGGATCGATGGCGTCGATATTGCCGATGTCGCTTTGCACTATGCCCAATCAATCGGGGCTTTGGACGGGGCGTATGCGTGCAATGTTCTGACCGATGAAATTCCATCCGGTTTACGCGATGCCGTGTTGCGGGCGGATATGATCTATGAAAGCGGGGCGATCGGGGATCACATTGCCGGTGCAATGGATGCCCTGCTGACCATTTGTGCGGGCAAGAACAAGCCGTGGCTGTTGTTGTGCCCCAGACCCAGAGTGTCCGTTACGGCCATTGAACAAGCCCTGGCACATCATGACTATCGCCTGGAGACTTTGGTGGAAAAGGTGCGCTATCGGCGCGCTTTCTCAGAGTCGGAAATGCTGGAGGAGATTGCGGCGGGCCTTCGTCACGGCCTGTCGGAACAGGAATGTGCCATAGATGGCTATTTCAGGGTCGATATCCGGATAGGCTTTCCAAATGGGGACTCGATCAATAGGGCGAAGGCCGCCCTGAAAGGATTTCGGTCGGATCAGTATTAGTGTTGGGGGATCAGCCTGTCGAAAACCTGATCCAGGTCTGACGATAGGTTTCCTTCACCGACGGCCAGCCCTTCGCGCCTTGGATCGACGCCACCGATATACTGACCACCGATAAATTCGACCCCGTGCAGGCCGCTTGCCATCGCGCGGCGTTGAACGTCATAGCCCCGCGCGGTCAGCGTGGCGGCGATGCCATCCAGATTGGGGTTTTCCTCGATCTCCATTGCGCCATTGCGGTTCAGGAAATGGGTCGTTTCAATTGCGCGCTGTAAGCTCATATCCCAATCCAGCACCGCCATCACTGTTTTGGCGACATAGCCGATGATCCGGCTGCCGCCGGGCGAGCCCAGTGCCAGACGTGGCTGGCCATCTGGACCAAAGACCAGTGTTGGGGCCATGGAACTGCGCGGGCGCTTGTTTGGTTCATAGCGATTGGCAATCGGCAGGCCGTTCTCAACGTCACTCCAGGCGAAATCGGTCAATTGATTGTTCAGCAGAAAGCCGCCCACCATGACGCGTGAGCCAAATCCCGTTTCGATGGAGGTCGTCATGGTCGCAACACTTCCGGTGCGGTCCACCGCCACAAGATGCGATGTAGAGGGGAGTTCCGGGCTGTCATCCAGAACATTGGGCAGGAAGGCGTGATCATTGGTCGGATTACCCGCCTCTCTGGGCACTTTTGGCGCATGGCTGAAATCCATCGTCCGTGCGCGCCGCACCAGATAGGCGGGTGACAGCATCTCCTTCAAGGGCACGGAAACGAAATCAGTATCCGCCAGAAATCGGTTCCGATCCGCAAAGGCCAGGCGCATCGCCTCCCCAAATATCTGAATGCCATCGGCAGAAAGCGGATCTGTCTCTCGGATGTCGCGCTCGCTTTGTTCCATCAGCCCAAGGATTTGCAGCACTGTTGACCCACCGGAGGACGGCGGTGCCATGCCACAAACCTGATAAACGCGGTAACTCAGGCACAGATTGTCGCGGCGCTTTGCCGTGTAATTGGCAAGATCGGTGAGAGACAGGGCCCCAGGATTACGGGGGGCAGTTTGAACCGCTGTAACGATGTCTTCCGCCAGGGGGCCCGTATAAAACGCATCGGCGCCACCGGTTGCAATGGCCCGCAGGGACCGGGCCAGATCCGGATTGCGCAAAATTGTGCCAATGGGATGGGGCTTTCCCGTCGCGGTATCATAAAAATAAGACCCTGCCGGTTCCATGTCTTTCAGATATGGCGCATCCTGCAGCAAGCCATTCAGGCGTGGGCTGATTGGAAACCCTTTTTCCGCCAATTGAATGGTGGGGGTGAATAATGGGGCCCAGGGCAGTGTTCCATGATCCTGATGGGCCAGTTCCAGCATGCGCAAAATGCCGGGAACCCCGACCGAGGCCCCACCGGTCACAGCTTCCATAAAGGGTCGGAACGCGCCATCCTGTTGCAGCACATAGTCACCACTGCCATTTGCCGGGGCGGTTTCCCGGCCGTCATAGGATGTCAGGCCCCCCGTTTTGGCGTCCCAGACCAGCAGAAAGCCACCACCGCCGATGCCAGAGCTTTGCGGTTCCACAAGGTTTAGCGCAATCTGGGAAGCGATGATTGCATCCACCGCTGATCCACCTTCATCCAGAATGGCAGCCCCGATCTGGGCGGCGACCGGATGGGCGGCAACCATCATATACTCCTGGGCGGTTACCGCCTTGTTTTCAGATTCAGTTTCTGACCGGTCGATCAGGGCTTCCGGTGCGATCCCTTCTATGGCAGCGCTGGGAGAGGGGGATTTACCCGGCGCATCGCCGCCCGGCACGCCTAGTAGCGCCTGCAACGCCAATCCCCCCAGCATGGATCCACCGCCAAGGACGATCAGTCCTAACCCCGCACGCAAAAGGGAAGAAATGGTGCCCGATTGCTCCTTCATGAGGCGCTGCGGGTTTTCTCAGCGTCGATCTGTGCCCGGCCCAGATCGGTTAGCTTACAGACCAACCAGTCCGGTTTCAGCGGATTGTTGAACCAGGGTTCGGCCCAGCCCTGTTCGATACAACTGCGCACGGTTCGGTCGCTGATGCGCTGACCGTCCTCATCAAACAGCGGCAGTTTTCCGCCCGGTTGGTCCACGCCCCGCAAAAGATAAGCCAATTGCACCCGTGATGGTCTTGCGCCCCCCCGGATGGTGGCGGGTCTTACATCTTTCAACTGAATAACCTTTGCCTCCGCTTTTGGCATGCCATCCCCCCTATGCTCTGGAACAATGGTAAGGGAATTATGGCAATCTGGGCAAGCGTGAAGGAAGAAACGCTCTCAGGGCGCGCGCTCCCTCGGTATCGTCATCCCGGACTTGATCCGGGATCCAGGGCGGGTGGCGCAGATTTGGGCATGTGGCTCTGGCTTCTTTGAAGAGTTACCGCAGAGAGCGCGGAGGAGGCGCAGAGAGCGCTGAGGGGTTTGTGGGCTATGGCATTCCACTTCTGGCCTTAAGCACCATTCTCATCCTGAGGAGGCGCGACAGCGCCGTCTCGAAGGATGCGCTGTAAGGGCGGTGCTTACAGACAGATCACCCTTCGAGACGCTGCGCTCCTCAGGGTGAGGGTGTAAATGTCTAATACATCGTCATCCCGGACTTGATCCGGGATCCAGGGCGGGTGGCGCAGGTTCGGGCATGTGGCTCTGGCTTCTTTGAAGAGTTACCGCTGAGAGCGCGGAGGAGGCGCAAAGGGCGCTGAGGGGCTGGTGGGCTATGGCATTCCACTTCTGACCTTAAGCACCATTCTCATCCTGAGGAGGCGCGACAGCGCCGTCTCGAAGGATGCGCTGTAAGGGCGGTGCTTACAGACAGACCACCCTTCGAGACGCTGCGCTCCTCAGGGTGCGGGTGTAAATGTCTAATACATCGTCACCCCGGATCGATGTCCGGGGTGACGAGGGTTTTTGCAGATAAACCGCAGAGAAGGCGCGAAGGGTGCGGGTAACGTCTGTCTATCTAAAGAGGTTTGCCCAGTTTTCCGGCCAGATCCTGAATAAATTGCCAGGCGACGCGACCGGATCTGGCACCACGGGTTACGGTCCATTCAACGGCCATGGGGCGCCAGGCATCCTCTTCGATCGGCAGGTCATAGGCCTGCACATAGCCCCGGATCATTTCGAAATAGGTATTCTGATCGCAGGAATGGAAGCCCAGCCATAAGCCGAACCGGTCGGACAGGGAGACCTTTTCTTCCACCGCTTCGGATGGATTGACCGCTGTGGAGCGTTCATTTTCAATCATGTCACGGGGCATCAGATGGCGACGGTTGGATGTCGCATAGAACAGGACATTTTCCGGCCGGCCTTCGATTCCCCCTTCCAGTACCGCTTTCAGCGATTTATAGGCTGCGTCCTGGCCATCAAAGGACAGATCGTCGCAGAACAGGATGAAGCGCCGGTCCAATGGTCGCAGCAGGGTCAGAAGCCGGGGCAGGGTGGGAATATCCTCCCGGTGCAATTCAATCAGGCAGACTGGCTTTCTCTCACCCGACTGCGCCAGTTCTGCATTGACCGCTGCATGAGATGCCTTCACCAGAGAGCTCTTACCAGCCCCCCGCGCGCCCCACAGCAAGGCATTATTTGCAGGCAGGCCATTGGCGAATCGGCGGGTGTTTTCCAGCAATTGATTGCATTGTAAATCAATGCCTTGCAGCAACCTTATATCAACACGGTTGACCTTTGGAACCGCTTCCAATTGGTCTGTTTCCGGGTGCCAGATGAAGGCTTCTGCGGCCCCTAATTCAAACTTGGTCGGCGGCGGCGGGGCCAGTCTGTCCAGCGCATCGGCGATGCGCAATAGGGTTGTTTGTAAATGCGTATCAGACTCGACCATAAACAGTGTTCCTGGATGCTGGATGGATTGGATAGGGCGCAAACCCTATCGCCCCGGTTCGGGGTGGTCAATCGACCCAAAGTGCCCCTTAACACATGGCATTGCACTTTCCTTGCGTGTCCGTATAGTCCCCCGCGACTTTACAGATGGCGGAATGCGGCACGCCTCCCCATCTTTCACAAAACCAAACGGGCACAAACCAAACTGGGAGTAGACACATGCTGATTTCAACGGCTTTCGCGCAGGACGCGGCTGGTGCACTTGGGGGAGAAGGCGGGTTGGGCATGTTTTTGCCGCTGATCCTGATTTTCGTAATTTTCTATTTCCTGCTTATTCGCCCGCAACAGAAGCGCCAGAAAGAGCATCAGGCCAAGCTGTCGGCGGCACGTCGCGGTGATAAGGTTGTGCTGGGCGGCGGCATTCTGGGTTCGGTCGTCAAGGTCGTTGATGACAATGAATTGCAGGTCAAGATCGCAGACGATGTCGAAGTCCGCGTTCTGAAGTCGACCCTGATGGATGTCGTGTCCAAGCCGGAACCGGCGAAAGACGGTGCCAAGGGCGCCCCCGCCAATGAGCAGGGAACGGAAAAGAAATCCCTGTTGGGTGGTCTTTTCGGCAAGAAGTGATTGGATTTCGCCTATCTTAAGGGGGGATAAGGCTCTTGCGAGGGTCTTATCCTTAACCTTTTTGGACTTCAGACGTAACGGACGGTTCGTATGCTGCAATTTCCTGCGTGGAAAAAGGGCCTGATCGCGGTGATCGCCTTATTGGGTGTGCTTTATGCCGCCCCAAACGTGACGGGCCCCTGGTCCCCCTGGGAGGATTATCCAACCTGGGCCCCAGGCAAGTCGCTGAGCCTTGGGCTGGATCTGCGGGGGGGAGCGCATCTGTTGGTTCAGGTCCGAACCGATGATGTAATCCACGAACGTCTGAATTCCACAGCCGATGCGCTGCGGGTCCTGTTGCGCGAAAAGCGGGTGCGCGCCAGCAGCTTTAATGTCGATAATAGCGGCCTTAGTGTTTCGTTCACCATTCGCGACGCAGCGGACGGGGATGCAACGCTGGAAGCGATTGACGATGCGGCTCCCGGCTATGATGTGGTCCGAACAGGCGATACGCGGTTTAGTTTGGTGCTGCCGGAAACTGAAGTTCTGGCAATCAATCAGCGCACAATGGCGCAGTCCTTAGAGGTCGTGACACGCCGTGTGAACGCGCTGGGCCTGACGGAGCCGACAATCCAACGCCAGGGCCTGGATCGCATTCTGATACAGGTGCCAGGTCTGGCTGATACCAATGAATTGAAATCAATTCTGAATGCCCAGGCGCGTTTGACCTTCCATCTGGTTGATTTTGAACAACAGGCGCAAGCCATTCAATCGGGACGCGCGCCGTCTGGCTATCAATTGATGCCATCGATTGAGGAATCAGCTTCGGGTGAGCCGCTGCGACAGTATCTGGTATCCCGCCAGGCATTTGTTTCCGGTGAGAATCTGACCAATGCCCAGGCGACGTTTCAGGATGGTCGTCCCGTGGTTTCCTTCACCTTCGATTCGATTGGCGCACAGCGCTTTGGGCGGGTGACACAGGAAAATGTCGGCGGCTTCCTGGCGGCCGTTCTGGATGGCAAGGTCGTCAGCGCGCCGCGTATCCAAAGCCCGATCCTCGGCGGCAGTGGCATCATCACCGGGAACTTCAGTCTGGAAGAGGCCCAGGAAACATCCCTGCTGCTGCGGGCAGGGGCATTGCCAGCGCAGATGGATACAATTGAAGAACGCACGGTTGGGCCGGGGCTGGGACAGGATTCGATTGAAGCCGGCGAATTGGCCAGCGTGGTTGGATTTGTGCTGGTGGTGGTCTTCATGTTCGTGACCTATGGCCGGTTTGGTGTCTTTGCCAATATCGCCCTGGTATTAAACTTGATCATGATTATTGGCGTGTTGTCTGCGCTCAGCGCAACACTGACTCTGCCGGGGATCGCCGGGATTGCATTGACGGTCGGTATGGCAGTTGATGCGAATGTGCTGATTTTTGAACGCATTCGGGAGGAAGCCGCAAATGGTCGCGGCGTCCTGAATTCCATTGAGGCCGGGTTTGAGCGTGCCTTTGTCACCATTGTCGATTCAAACCTGACAACCCTGATCGCGGCGGTTCTGCTGTTTGCCTTTGGATCGGGCCCCATTCGGGGGTTTGCGATTACCCTGGCGATCGGCATTGTGACCTCTATGTTCACGGCGATCATGGTTACGCGCTATCTTATCGTACGGTATGCACGAGCGAAAAAACCGACGACATTGCCAATTGCCGCCAAGGCCGTGGCTGAGGAGGCCTGATCCATGCTGTTACGATTGATTCCAGACAATACGAAAATCAACTTCATTGGTCGGCGCAGATTGGCCTATATCTTCTCTGTCCTGCTTATTGCGACGTCTATCGGGTTATTCATGTCCCGTGGCTTGAACCTTGGGATTGATTTTGTCGGTGGCACGCTGTTGGAGGTCAAGACAGAGCAAGGCAAGGGCGTTGTTGACTTCCGGGAAGCACTGGGCAGCCTGGGTCTGGGAGATGTTCAGATTCAGGAGTTTGGCGCGCCGGACGATCTGTTGATCCGCATTCAACGCCAACCCGGTGATGATGTGGCGCAACAGGCTGCCCTGCAAAAGGCAAAAGATGCCATTGATTCCATGGTTTCTGTCGACGCAAACGGCGAAAAGGAATATCGCCGGACCGAAGTCGTCGGACCGACGGTCGGGGCGGAACTGCAGAAGGCGGCAATCTATGCCATCTGTTTCTCCATCGGGGCAATCATGTTGTATATCTGGCTGCGATTCGAATGGCAGTTCGGGATCTGCGCCGTTGTGGCGCTGTTGCATGATGTGATCACCACGATTGGCCTGTTCGCATTGCTGCAGCTGGAGTTTAATCTGGCAACCGTGGCGGCGCTTTTGACGATTGCTGGGTATTCGATCAATGATACCGTGGTTATTTTTGACCGTGTGCGTGAATTCCTTCGCAAATACAAGACGATGTCGCTTCCGGATTTGTTCAATATCGCCATCAATAGCACCTTGTCGCGCACCACGATGACAGCCTTGACGACATTGCTGGCGCTGGCTGCGCTGGCGGTGTTCGGGGGCGGGGTTATCCGTGACTTCTCCATCGCGCTGATCTGGGGGATTACAATCGGGACCTATTCGTCGATTTGTATCGCCGTGCCGTTGCTGTTAGTGCTGGAACCGCATCGTGGAGATGATGTTGGTACATCGGAAGAGGCAAAGGCAGAACAGGCATAAAGTCAGCCTCTTCACCTAATTGATTGCGTCAGGAAGGGGCGGCCGAATGGATATCACCCCAGCAGTTCCCGAAAACCGGATGCTGATCGATTCTTATGGTCCGGGCCGATTTCAAGTGCGCGGTATCGCCTATCAGGGGCCTGTGATCGTGTTTCCGACCCATGTGGTGCCTTGGTCCTTGACCAGGGCGGCCGATGTCTCCCTGGATGCTTTGTCACTGGTTCAGCAGGAATCGCCCCCTATTGAGGTTCTGCTGTTGGGGACAGGGGAGCGGATGGAGATGATCCCCTCAGCCTTGCGCGATACCATTCGGAATGCAGGGCTTTCCATGGATATCATGAAGACGGGGGCCGCCTGTCGCACATTCAATGTCCTGATGATAGAAGGACGACGCGCCGCTGCGGCCCTGATCCCGGTGTGATCGACTCCAGCACGGGAGAGGGGCGTCACCCGATTTCTATCAACCGGCACAAGGCTGTATGTTGATAGCGCAGATCGGCGCGCAACTGTTCCAGTTCGCGCGGCGTATCCTTCACAAATTCGATGAATTGATTGTTCATGTTGTTAAACAGCATGCGACCGAATACTTGCGGGTCTATTTTCGGGTGGATGCGGTCCAGTCGTTGCAAGGTCATCAGCATACGACTGATCTGATCGGCCAGTCTGGCGTCCAGATCGGTATAGTGGCTGGCAAAAACCGCATCGGGTTGTTCGATAGAGGCGGCGATGGCGTGTCGCCAGCTTTCCTTGTCCAGATAGACAAGTGATTTTTCCAGAAAAAGGCCGATCAACCCATCAACCGATTCCAGCACATCGAGGGAAGGGTTCCTGACAAAGGATTCGCCTGCTTTCAGAACATCGTTTACTTCCATCGCGACCAGGGCGATCAGCATTTCCCCTTTATGCCCGTAATAATTATAGACGGTTCCGGGGGAAAGACCGGCCTGTCTGGCGATGTCTTCGATTGTGGCATTGCCATAGCCAGCGGACCGGAAGCAGTGCGCGGCTGCATGCAGGAGACGTGATTCCCGATCCTGTTTCTGTTGTTCGCGAAGGCCGCTCATACGCTGTCCCCGCGACTGGTTCAATCAGACGGAAAAAGACGTTCCACAGCCACAGGAGGAGGAGGCATTGGGATTGTTGACCTTGAAATAGGCCCCGACCAGATCATCGACATAATCCAGTTCGGACCCCGCCAACAGGTCCATTGATACCGTATCGGTGACAACGCGCACGCCATCGCGTTCAAACACCAGATCGTCGGCGCCGGATTTGGTGTCGAAATCAAAGCCATATTGATAACCGGAACAGCCGCCGCCCGATACGGTAACCCGCAACATCAGGTCTGGCTTGCCTTCCTGTTTGATCAAACGGTTCAGGCGCGCAACAGCGGAATCTGACAGGCTGAGATGCCGTGTGGCTTCATCGGTTTCGATTGCGAAAGGGTCAGACATCACTTTTAAGTCCTAAACTGGTTGCCAATTCCGATACACTAGCACATTGCTAGGCACTTCTCATAGGTAAGTGGTCACAGTGTTTTGTCAATCGACGGACTCGGAATAGACCATCCCGATAGATCCTACAATGTCGCCCAAGGAGGGTGCAGACGTGATTGTGTTAAGAGCGCCTTATGCGACGGATTATGAAGCCACCCGCGGCCGGTTGGTGACGGAGGAAGCGTCACGGACCCGCACACCGTTTCAGCGAGATCGCGACCGGATTATTCACTGTACGGCCTTTCGGCGGTTACAGCATAAGACCCAGGTTTTCATTTCGCCGGAAGGGGACCATGTTCGCACGCGCTTGACCCATTCATTGGAAGTGTCTCAAATCGCGCGGTCGATTGCGCGGGTTCTGCGCGCGGATGAGGATCTGACAGAAGCGATTGCTCTGGCCCATGATCTGGGGCACACGCCCTTTGGTCACGCGGGGGAAGACGCGCTGGACGCGGTTATGGCGGGCTATGGCGGGTTTGACCATAATGATCAGGCCCTTCGGGTTCTGGTATTGTTGGAACAGCGCTATCCCAAATTCGACGGGCTGAACCTTAGTTGGGAAACCCTGGAAGGTGTGGTGAAACATAATGGTCCGGTGACCAAATCCCCTTTGCCCAGCACCCTGGCTTGGTTCAACGCCCAATTTGACTTGGAAATCTACACTCATGCGGGGGTCGAGGCGCAAATCGCCGCGATTTCTGATGATATCGCCTATAACCATCATGATATGGATGATGGCCTGCGCGCCGGCCTGTTTACCATAGAGGCCTTGTGCGATTCCGTTCCCCATGTTGCGGAGGTTTTTGCCAAGGTGCGCAAGGATGAGCCGGATGCGCCCGAATCCGATGTCATCTCGGAAGCTGTGCGGCGCTTAATCGGTGACATGATTGACGATACCCTGGCTTGCACCACACGCAGACTGGCGCGGATTGCGCCGGTATCGGCAGAAGATCTGCGCAATTGCGGGGAAGCGATGGTGCGGTTCACCGAGCCGATGAAGGAAAATGAGCGGGCCCTGAAAACGTTCCTTTTCGAACATATGTATCGGTCCCCCAGCGTGAATGCAGAACGCAAGGCCGGTGCCCAGATCGTGCGGGACCTGTTTACGTATTTCCTGGAAGTGCGCGATGCGCTGGACATGTCGTGGCTGACGGCGTATCCCCGCGCGGTGAATGAAAGTTGGGAGCGGATCGTTGCCGATTATATTGCGGGCATGACGGATCGTTTTGCCAAACGTCTGCACCGACGAATCTTTCACACCGAATGATCCGCCCCGGCTGGGGCCAGCACGCCAAAACACAAAGAGCGATATCATGAATATATTTCGGGACGTTAAGACCGATCTGGTCCGCATATTGGAAACAATGGTCGCAAAAGGCATCTTGCCGGATGGATTGGATCTGTCGCGCGTGACGGTGGAATCGCCCAAGGACCGCGCCCATGGCGATATGGCGACGAATGCCGCCATGGTGCTGTGCAAGCAGGCAGGCATGAAGCCCCGCGACCTGGCGGATATCCTGTCAAAGGCCCTGCCGGAGAGTGACCTGATCGCAACCGCTGAGATCGCCGGTCCCGGCTTTATAAATATGCGTTTGAAAGAGTCTGTCTGGTTCGACGTGTTGCGCGGCATTTTGCGCCTCAATACCGCCTATGGCGACAGCGACATGGGGACTGGGACAAAGGTTAATGTCGAATATGTATCGGCCAATCCGACAGGACCCTTGCATATTGGCCATGCGCGGGGCGCGGTCGTAGGCGATGCCCTGTCTGGTCTGTTGTTGAAGGCAGGCTATGACGTCTGCAAGGAATATTGGGTCAATGATGCAGGATCACAGATCGACAGCCTGGGCTGGGCGGTTTACTGGCGCTATCTGGAACTGCTGGACCCCAAGGCCTATGCGATTACCGATGAGGCCGCAATCAAGGCCTTTACGGTTGAAATGGGTGCCCCGGATCGGGAATTGGAATATCGCGGTGAGTATCTGATTCCTGCAGCGCAAGCGGTGCTGGATAAGTTTGGCGAAAGCCTGATCACGCGCGGTGCAGATGGCGCGGTCAAGCCGGTGCCGGTATCAGAATGGCTGGACCCCATACGCCTGGTGGCTGTGGAAAAGATGCTGGAACTGATCAAGGCGGACCTGGCTGTCATGGGGATCGTACAGGATGAGTTCACATCGGAACGCGACATCATCCAAAGCGGTAAAGTCGACAGCGTCCTGTCCTATCTGAAGGAAAAGGACATGGTCTATCGCGGTGTTCTGGAACCACCGAAAGGCCAGAAGCTGGACGATTGGGAACCCCGGGAGCAGACCCTGTTCCGGTCAACCCAGTTTGGCGATGATGTGGACCGGCCCCTGCAAAAATCAGACGGCAGTTGGACCTATTTTGCATCCGATATCGCCTATCACCGCGATAAATATCTGCGGGGCTTCAAGCGCCAGATCAATGTCTGGGGAGCCGATCACGGCGGATACGTCAAACGGATGCAGGCCGCAGTTCAGGCCGCGTCCCAGGGCGAGGCAACGCTGACGATCAAGCTATGCCAAATGGTCCGCCTGCTGGATAAGGGCGAACCCATGAAGATGTCCAAGCGGGCAGGGAACTTCGTCACCCTGCGCGACCTGGAAGTGGCCGTGGGCAAGGATGTGGTGCGGTTCTATCTGTTGACCCGCAAGCCAGACGCCCCGCTGGATTTTGACCTGACCGCGGTTAAGGAACAATCCCGCGATAATATGGTGTTCTATGTTCAATACGCCCATGCCCGGACCCATTCGGTGTTTCGCATGGCAGACGAGCAAATGCCTGATCTGGATGTCAGCGATGCGGCACTGATGGCAGCTGATCTGACCGTTCTGTCCGGCCCGGCGGAAGAGCAGTTGTTGCGGTTGATGGCGGAATGGCCGCGTGTTGTGGACTCTGCTGCCGAAGCCGAAGAGCCCCATCGCATTGCCTATTACCTGTATGACCTGGCCTCAACCTTCCACGGGTGGTGGACGCAGGGGCGGGAAGACACGGCGCTGCGCGTCATTCACCCGGAAGAACCAGAAGTCACCCAGGCGCGATTGGCACTGGTCATGGCGGTTAGAATCGTGATCGCATCTGGCTTGTCTGTGTTCGGCGTTGAGCCGCGCAATGAATTGAATTAGGGCCCATCGTCCCCACATTCTAAGCTGAGTGCTGAGGTAAAGCGGCTCATAACTGCGTGGGTTTTGCCCGCGTCATAGTCAATGGAGCGCACTGCGCATGATTGCCACGGAATATGACGAACTGGATCGTGAACTTGGGGAACTCGGCGATGAGCCGGGGGCGGATCGGAAAAAATCCGGTTTGCGCCTGTTGCCCATCGCGGTGGGGGTTGTCTCTCTGCTGACCCTGGGCGGCATCATCTGGTATGCCTATTCTCAAGGCGTTAGGGAAGGCAGTGAGACTGCCGCCCCCTTGTTGATGCCTGAGGGAACGGCAAAAGAACCCCCTTTAAATCCGGGCGGGCGTGAAATCGCAGGGACGGAACTGGGAATCTATGATCGCGTCTCCGGGGATCAGGAAACGGCGTCTGTAGAGCGTATTCTGCCCCCGCCAGAGGAACCACGCAGCCCGCCTGTCGATATCTTGCAGAATGCGCCTGCGGGAACGCCCAATAAGGCTCCCGCGGCACCGACAGAGCCTTCCGCCCCATCGACAACAACAGGCTCTGATGCGTCCGCGACGCGCGCACCAGTGCCTGCGCCAGATGCAGTCTTGGCACAGCCAACGGCTCCGCCACCGACGGTCGGCTCAGAGACAGAGCAGGTCGCCGCTGCGCCGGTTCAGCCGGAACCACCGGCGCCCCCTAAACCGGCAGCTCAGGAAGCCGCTCCGGCCTCAACGACGGCTGCTACACCTGCTGCAACAACGACGGCCCCCTCCAGCGCCGGAAATGGCTGGCGGATTCAAATCGCAGCCTTGCGCAGCGAAGCGGACGCCCGCGCGGAATGGACCAAGAAGCAATCCGCCAATCCGGATCTGTTGGGCAATTTGGCGGTGCAAATTCAGGAAGCAACAGTGAATGGCACCACCTACTACCGGATTCGTGGCGGGCCTTTAGCCAATGGCGATGCTGCAAAAGCGCTATGCGCCGAAATGAAGGCCAAGAAGTTGGCCTGTATTCCCGTTGCGCCCGGCAGTTAGTAGTGGGATCGCCATTATGAGCCCCACTGTGCCGTCTGCTGCCCTGCTTGGCTGCCAGGGTTTGACACTGTCACCTCAGGAATCGGCGTTTTTTGCACAGACAAACCCTTTGGGGTTCATTCTATTTGCCCGAAATATCGATACCCCGGATCAGGTACGCACCCTGGTGAAGGAATTGCGTGCCAGTGTTGGTCGGGACGATGCGCCGATCCTGATTGATCAGGAAGGCGGCCGGGTTCAACGCCTGAAACCACCCCATTGGCGACACGCCCCCACGGCGCGGCAATTGGGCGACCTGTATGATCGCGATATTACCGATGGCCTGCGGGCGATTTGGTTGAATTATCGCCTGATTGCCCGGGATCTGGCGGATTTAGGCATTGATGTGGATTGCGTGCCCTGTCTGGATGTCCCGATACCAGGATCCCATGATGTGATCGGGGATCGCGCCTTCTCGACCGATCCCGCCCTTGTTGCGGCCTGTGGTCGTATCGCGGTTAAGGGATTGCTGGCGGGCGGTGTTCTGCCGGTTTCTAAGCATTTGCCGGGCCATGGGCGCGCAATGGCCGACAGCCATCATGATCTTCCCCGTGTCGATGCGCCGTTAGAGGTGCTGAAGAACACGGATTTCGTGCCCTTCATGAAGCTTCCTGAGATACCACTGGGGATGACGGCGCATATTGTTTTTGATGCGCTGGACCCGGATCGTCCTGTCACGCAATCCAAAATCGGGATCGCCTTCATTCGCGAAGCCCTGCTATTCGATGGCTTGCTGATGACCGATGATCTGTCCATGAAGGCCTTGGGCGGCAGTTTTGAAGACCGCGCCAGAACCACCCTGGAAGCGGGCTGTGACCTCGTGCTTCATTGCAATGGCGATCCGCAGGAAATGCAGGCTGTCATGGCTGCGACCGGCCCGATGTCGCCAGAGGCGCAACGCCGCTGGGCCAGGGCGGCAAGCCTGCGCCAGGTGGAGCCTGACTTTGATGCAGACGCCGCCTTGGCGGAACTCATGGCGCTTTTGATATAGCCATTCTTGCCAAAGGCGGTGTCATCCGGCACATCACTATGTCAGTCAATTAAGGACGGAACCGTGTCGGATACCGGATCAGATCCCAGATCAGAGTTTCAGGAAGATACCGCCCCTGCTGCGGGCCTGATTACCGTGAACAATCTTGTTCTGGATCTGGATGGATTCGAAGGGCCCATCGACTTGCTGTTGACCCTGGCGCGCGATCAGAAGGTTGATCTGGCGAAGATTTCGATTCTGGCGCTGGCCGAGCAATATTTAGAATTCATAAATAAAGCCAGAGAGTTACGGCTGGAACTTGCGGCAGATTATCTGGTGATGGCGGCCTGGCTGGCCTATCTGAAATCCAAATTGCTGCTGCCGCCGCCTGCCGATGAATCGGAAGAGGAAAACCCGGCTGAGCTTGCTGCGCGTCTGGCTTTTCAGTTGCAGCGGCTGGAAGCGATGCAGGGCGTTTCCAAGATTCTGTTTGATCGCCCGCGCCTGGGACAGGAGTTCTTTGCTCGTGGCATGCCAGAGCGGCTGAGGATTGCCAATCGCGCGATTTATGATGCCAATCTACTGGATCTGCTGCGGGCCTATGGGGATATCCGCCGAAAACAGGATATTGGCAGCGAATTGCGGATCATGCCAACGCGTCTGGTTTCGATGGAACAGGCGGCCCGTCGATTGCGCGCCATCCTGGGCGAAATGCCCGATTGGCAGACATTGGAACGGTTTATTCCCTATGAGAGCGACGACCCGCTGCTGCGTCGGTCCGCTATGGCTTCCACCTTTGCGGCCAGCCTGGAATTGTCGAAAGAGGGGTTGGTGGAAATCCGCCAGACCGGCACTTTTGGCACGATCTATATGCGCGCAAAACCGGGCGCAGATTTGCAGCAGCCTGATCCGCATGCATTGGCGGCGGATGAAGACCCGCTGGACCCGGACGACATGGACTTGTTTGAAGATAAGGAAGACTGAGCGATAACGCTCTGCATAGATTGGGACTGTTAGAGATGGATCGATTTCAGCAATTACGTTTGCTAGAGGCCATGCTGTTTGCTGCCGCTGAGCCTGTTCAAGATGCCGCCCTGTTAGAACGCTTGCCGGAAGGGGTGGACCTGGCAAGCCTTCTGGAAGAGCTGGAAGGCATGTATTCGGCGCGCGGCGTGAACCTGGTGAAGGTGGGGAAGGGGTGGTGCTTCCGCACGGCAAGCGACTTGGCGTCTCACATGACGGTGGAGCGGGAAGTGCCCCGCAAATTGTCCCGTGCCGCGATCGAAACCCTGGCCATCATTGCCTATCATCAGCCCGTTACCCGGGCGGAGGTTGAGGAAGTTCGCGGGGTTGCCCTGTCCAAAGGATCAATGGATGCCTTGCTGGAAGCTGCCTGGATACGCCCAAGAGGCCGCCGGCGCGCGCCTGGAAAGCCGGTGACATGGGGCACGACAGAGCGCTTCCTGGCAGATTTTGGCCTGGAAAGCCTGGATGATCTGCCCGGCGTTGAGGAATTGAAGGCGGCAGGCCTGTTGGATAGCCGTCCCAATCTGGGGGCGATTGCCATGCAGGGCACGGATACGGATGACGAGGCGCAGGATGAAGAGGATGACGAGCGCACGGCCTTTCTGGAAAACGATGAAGCCTTTGACGCCGTTGAGGAAGATGAGCATATCGCCCTGGACGACTGATAAAGGGATAAAAAGGGCCGCGCATGGCATGGCTGGCCTTGAACCTGCGACTGGTTCTCAATAGATTGGATCAATGATCTCTATGCAAGACGTCAAACACTCTTTGCCACCCGTTATTGAATTGCGGGATGTCAGTCATTCTTATGGCGACACGCCTTCTGTTCTGGGGTTGAACCTGAAGGTGCATCCGGGTGAGGTTGTGTGCCTGTTGGGGCCTTCTGGTTGTGGCAAGACAACGGCGCTTCGAATTGCCGCAGGTCTGGAACCCGTGACGGCGGGACATGTCTTGCTGGATGGCGTCCCGGTTTCTCAGAAGGGGAAAATGGTCGCGCCGGAAAACCGCAATCTGGGTCTGGTTTTCCAGGATTACGCCCTGTTTCCTCATATGTCGATTGCCGAGAATATTGGCTTTGGCCTGACGGATAAGGCCAAGGCCAAAGACCGAGTTGTGGCCGTTCTGAAACAGGTTGGCATGACCGACTATGCGGCGGCTTATCCCCATGAATTGTCCGGTGGTCAACAACAGCGGGTCGCCCTGGCACGGGCGCTGGCCCCGGAACCGCATGGGATTTTGATGGATGAGCCTTTTTCCGGCCTGGATGCGCGTTTGCGGGAATCTGTGCGGGATCGTACCCTGCATATCCTGAAAGAATCAGGCGCGGCGGTCCTGATGGTCACCCATGATGCGGAAGAAGCGATGCATATGGCGGACCGCATCGTCGTGATGCGTGATGGGCGGTTAGAACAGGAAGGAACACCAGATACTTTGTACTTAAAGCCTAAAAATGGCTTTGTTGCAGGGTTTTTTGGCGATGTGAACAAAATTGCGGGGACTGTTGCAGAAGGGCAGGCGGCAACCCCGTTGGGGAGTTTTCCATCAGGTGGCTTGAAAGAGGGGGCGGCAGTTGAAGTCGTGATCCGCCCCGAAGCCTTGAATTTATCGCCTGTATCGTCCGACGCCCCAGCGCGGGTAAAGGTTTTGGCGTCGCGAATGCTGGGTCGGACCAGTTTAATTCATTTATGCACTTGCGAAACCAGCGATCAGGCGGTTCATTTACATGCGCGCATGCCCGGCCGGTATCTTCCGAAGGAAGGCGAATTGCAATCTGTTCATTTGGATCGCAGTCAGGTCTTTGTTTTTCCCTCGGAAGGCGCTACATAGCGGGGACAAGCGAGATCAGGGTCCGGTCACACTGTGATGGCGGGCTTTGATTGAACCGTGAAACACGTGTCGTTTCTGTCTATACAGACGGCAAAGAGACCACAGGGGTAGAATTTATGGGTATCGGTTCTTGGTGGCACTGGGTCATCGTTTTGGCTGTCGTATTGCTGCTTTTTGGCGGTAAAGGCAAAATCTCCAGCCTCATGGGCGACTTCGGTAAAGGTTTGAAAACCTTTAAGAAGAACATGAAGGACGAGACGGATGGCTCTGCGGATGAAGAGTCTGAAACCGAAGCCAAGCGCATCGCCGCCGATGGGGATGCTGAGAAGACGACGAAAAAGGATAAGGCTGTAAACAGCTGAGTTCGCGGGGCAGCCATAAGACTGCCTCTATAAGCGTGTCTTTTCTTTAACCCGGTTTGTGCGGTGAGGTATGCTCGACTTCGGTTGGCAGGAATTTTTGGTGATTGGTGTTGTGGCCGTTCTTGTTGTTGGGCCCAAGGAATTGCCGCGCGTGTTTCGCACGGTTTCCGGACTGATGCGAAAAGCCCGTTCTTTGGCAGGTGAGTTCCACAGCGCCATGGATGAAATGGCCCGGGAAGCGGACCTGCAAGACATCAAAAATGAAGTCACGAAGGCAAAAAGCGGGTCCTCTGATTGGGTGAAAGATATCGATCCGACTGGTGAAGTATCCAAATCCATGAAGGATACGAAGGAGCAGGTGTCGTCCGCAAAGGATTGGATCAACAAAAGCGCACGCCCCAATTTCCCGGATAAAACGCCCACAGCCAGCACCACCGCATCGTCCAGCGCCACAGACTCCCCCAGCACGACCACGCCTAAGCCTGACGTGAAGGCAGATGGGGAATCGGTCAAGGACGCCAAGACGGCCAATCCAGATGGTGCGGCGTCCAAGACAGGTCTCGATACGGCACCCCCTAAGGCGGCTGCGAAAAAGGCCACCGCAAAGAAATCGCCCGTCACAAAGACATCTGCAACAAAAACGTCTGCAACAAAAACGTCTGCAACAAAAGCAGGCACACCCAAAACGGCACCTGCGAAGACAGCAGTCAAAAAGGCGGGTGCTAAAAAGACTGCTGCCAAAAAAGCGGCTGCTAAGAAGACAGGCGATAAGTCATGAGCAGCGTTGATGAAAGCGAATTGGAAAATTCAAAAGCGCCGCTAATGGAGCATTTAAAGGAGCTTCGTCGGCGGCTGTTGATTTCTGTTGGCGCCTTGATGATCGGTTTTTTCATAGCCTTTGCCTTTGCTGAACCGATTTATAATTTCCTTGCGCATCCGTTGATATCCTCCTGGGGGGACAATCTGGAAGGGCGCCGTATGATTTTCACGGCCCCACAGGAATGGTTCTTTACCCAGATGAAGGTGGCGTTGTTTACCTCCTTCTGTTTCACCTTCCCGATAATTGCGGGACAGATGTGGATGTTCATAGCGCCCGGCCTGTATCGTCACGAAAAACAAGCATTCATGCCATTTCTGTTGGCAACGCCTTTCCTGTTCACCCTGGGTGCGGCCTTTGTCTATTATTTGGTGATGCCCGTTGCGCTCAGCTTCTTTCTAGGCTTTGAGCAATCCGCCGCAGATGGCCTGCGGGTGGAAATGGAAGCAAAGGTCAGTGAATATCTGTCCTTTGCCATGACATTGATTTTTGCGTTCGGTCTGTGCTTCGAACTGCCCGTGCTGCTCAGCCTTTTGGTTAAGGTCGGCATAGCGACGTCGGATGGTTTGCGGGCAAAACGTCGCTATGCGGTGCTAGTTGCCTTTATCGTCGCTGCGGTGCTGACACCGCCAGATCCGTTGAGCCAGATCGGTCTCGCCGTTCCCATTATCCTGCTGTACGAAATTTCTATTTGGTGCGGTGTGTTGATTGAACGTCAACGCAAGGAACGCGATAAGCTGTTGGGTCTGGATGTCGACGACGATGACGACGATCCGGATGCCGAAGACCGCAAGGCGGGTTCCCAACCTTAAAATCCATTACAGCGGCTGGACGTGTGCCCCCGGTGCGTCCTATAACGCCTCCATCAATTTGGGGGATGGTTCCCATGCGTGGATAAGGAGAGAGAGAATGCACGATCTGAAAGTCATTCGGGATAACCCGGACTACTTTGACGCCGCAATGGCAAGTCGTGGGATTTCCTCTGCATCCGCTGAGATTCTGCGCCTTGATGAGGCCCGGCGTGGTGCCCAGACACGCATGCAGGAGATACAGAACCGCCGCAATACAGCGTCGAAGGAAGTTGGCCAGCGCAAAGCCAAGGGCGAAGACGCAGATGATCTGATTGCGGAAGTGCAATCGTTGAAGGACGGCCTGGCCAAGGCGGAGGAAGAAGAACGCCTGCTGGCGGAAACGCTGGATGCCCTTTTGGCGGGCTTGCCGAATATTCCCTATGAGGATGTGCCTCATGGTGGTGGGGAAGAGGAGAATGTTGAGGTCCGACGCGTCGGGGAACCTGTTGCGAAAGACTTTGCACCCAAGGAACATTTTGATCTGGGCGAAGCGCTGGGCCTGATGGATTTTGAAACGGCAGCCACCATGTCCGGTGCGCGGTTTGTCTTGCTGCGGGGGGCCTTAGCGCGTTTAGAGCGGGCGATTGCCAGTTTCATGCTGGATACCCATACCGAAACCAACGGCTATACCGAAGTCATTCCGCCTCTGCTGGTGCGGGACAATGCCATGTATGGCACCGGACAATTGCCGAAATTCGCTGAGGATCTGTTCCATACGGATGATGGCTTCTGGTTAATTCCCACCGCGGAAGTGCCGCTGACGAATACGGCAGCGGAAAAGATTTATGACGAGGCCGACCTGCCAAAGCGCATGACGGCCTGGACACCGTGTTTTCGGTCAGAAGCAGGGGCGGCGGGCAAGGATACACGGGGCATGATCCGCCAGCATCAGTTTTCCAAAGTTGAAATGGTCTCCATCGTTCATCCCGATCAGTCTGAAGCTGAACTGGACCGCATGACCGCTTGTGCTGAGGGTATTCTGACAGCTTTGGGCCTACCTTTCCGTACAATGATGCTGTGCACCGGGGATATGGGGTTTGGCGCTCGCAAGACCTTTGATATCGAAGTCTGGCTGCCCGGACAGAACCGCTATCGCGAAATTTCCAGCTGCTCAAACTGCGGGGATTTTCAGGCGCGGCGCATGAAGGCGCGTTTCCGCACCGCTGGAGAGAAGGGCACCCGGTTTGTCCACACGCTCAATGGCTCGGGATTGGCGGTAGGCCGCACCATGGTCGCCATTCTGGAGAATTATCAGAATGCCGATGGATCGATCACGGTGCCAGAGGTGCTGCGCGGCTATATGGGTGGCAAGGATGTCATTCAACCAGTTGGCAAGGCGTGAGGCGGATGATGGAGCCGGATCTGCGATCCGTTGATTTGCCCACGGCGCGGGTCCTGCTGACCAATGACGATGGCATTGATGCCGCAGGATTTGCGGTTCTGGAAGAAATCATACGCCCGATGGTGGGGGAATTGTGGGTCTGTGCCCCTGCAGAAGGGCACAGTGGGGCATCCGCCATGGTTTCCCTGCGTCGCGAGATTGAGGTGCAGGAAAGGGGGCTGCGACGCTATGCCGTTACCGGTCGACCCGCCGATACGGTTCTGGCAGCCCTGCGTCTGGTGATGAAGGATGCCCCGCCTGATCTGGTGCTCAGTGGTATCAATCACGGTTTGAATATCGGGGTGGACCTGATCTATTCCGGGACTGTCGGGGCGGCGATATCTGCGGCGGCCAATGGTGTGCCAGCCGTTGCCTTTAGTGCGGACCATGTTTCCGGTCACCCTGTGGAGCCCCATACCTGGGATGATGTGCGCAAGCATTTACCGGCCGTTCTGGGGCGTATTTGCTGGTTTGGCTTTGCGCCTAACGGGGCATATGGCGTTAATTTTCCATCCCGTGTCATGCATTCTGAACCGCAATTGTGTCGCCAGGGTCAATCGGTTGATACGATGCATTATGTCGCTGTTGAAGCTGCGCAGGGGCGATATATTTTGCACCATCAGGATGGTGACAGATCGTTGGAATCCGGCACGGATACAGCCGCAATTCAAGCCGGTCGGATCGGGATCACGCCATTGACGCTGGACAGAACCGACAGGGACCTCTTGCATAGAGCCGCCGAAGCGCTTTAAACCTGACGCAAGGTGCTATGGTCTGGCCTCGGTCGGGTCAGGGATGTTGGGGAACTGATATCGGGGCAAGAGACATCGATATTGAGATGGATATGGTCTCCGAACGCGCGCAGCTGATTTTGGGGCTGCGCCAGAACGGGATTTTGAACCAGACTGTATTGGCAGCCCTGGAAGCGATCCCGCGTGAGCTGTTCGTGCCAGAAACCTTTGCCCGGCATGCCTATGACGATTCCGCGCTGCCCATCGGGCGTGGACAGACAATCAGCCAGCCCTTGATCGTTGCGCGGATGACCGATGCACTGGACCTGACCCGCCGCCACAAGGTTTTGGAAATTGGCACAGGGTCGGGCTATCAGGCGGCAGTGTTAAGCAAGCTGTCGCGGCGCGTCTATACGATCGAGCGCCACAAACCTCTGCTGCGAGAGGCAGAGTCGCTGTTTCGAATCCTTGATCTGCACAATATCAGCACCCGATTTGGGGATGGGGCAGTCGGCTGGGCAGAGCAGGCCCCCTTTGATCGCATCATTGTAACCGCCGCTGCGCCGGATATTCCGCAGGCTTTAATCGATCAGCTTTCAATCGGCGGGCGGCTTGTCGTGCCGGTGGGCCCCGACGGGGAGAACCAGACACTGTTGCTGGGCATTAAGGCGGAGACTGGGCTAGAGCTTCAAGAGCTTGGCGGCGTGCGTTTCGTCCCCTTGCTGCCGGGGGTGGAGGCGGGCAATGGCTAGATTTCCACTTCCACTATTTGGACTGTTGGTGATCTTGTTGTTGGGGGCGTGCTCTTCTGGCGGTGGTCCGCAGGTTCGGATATTCGATGGGTCCAGCGTGCCGAGCGGCGGCACCGGGTCCGCAAACACCGTTGGTGGCTCGTCCAGTGTCTCGGTCGCTCAACCGGAAGACGGCATCCATCGTGTCGCCCGGGGGGAGACATTATATGCGATTTCCCGAGAATACGGCGTTCCCTTGCGCAGCCTGATTGTCGAAAACAATCTGACGCCGCCTTATGATCTGTTGGTGGGGCAGCGCCTGCGCATCCCCGCAGTGCGGCTGCATACAGTGCGCCCAGGAGAAACAGTTTACGGCATTTCCCGGCAATATGGCGTGGCGATGAATGAACTGGTGCGGGCTAACCAGATACCATCCCCGTACCGGATTAAGGTTGGGCAAAGGCTGAATATTCCAGCCCAGACCGGGTCGGTGCGCCAACAAACCGTCGCGTTAAGCCCGTCCGCCCCGGATGATGGGACGATATCCCAGGAACCATTGCCGCCCTCTGGCACGTCTTCTCCCGTTGGACAGGATGAAACGCCGGCTTCTTCCGATCCAACTGCTGCCGACCCACAACCGTCACCCCCCCAGCAGGCAAGCTATGGACCGGGCGAGGTGGTTTATCCCCCCGCCAAGCCAAACGCGCCGCCCCGTCTGGTAGGCCCCATTCCCCGTCCTCCCCCCATGACGGGACAGGGATTCTTGTGGCCGGTGCAGGGCAAGGTTGTCTCAGGATATGGCGCCAAAGGTCGGGGCCTGCACAATGATGGCATTAATATCGCCGCCCCGCGCAACAGTCCGATCCGGGCGGCGGAATCCGGGGTCGTTGCCTATGCCGGGGATGGCCTGCAGGGATTTGGTAATATTGTCCTGATCAAGCATCAGAATGGCTATGTCACCGCCTATGCCCATGCTGACAGTCTGTTGGTGACACGCGGTCAGGTGATCCAGCGCGGGCAGGCTATCGCCCGGGTGGGATCAACGGGCAATGTCGAAACGCCCCAGGTACACTTCCAGATCCGAAAGGGGCGTCAGGCTATTGACCCCCGCACTCTGTTACTGACCAGCTAAGGAGAGGGGCACTGTGTCCGATATACTGCACCATATGATCGCAGGCGGCCCGACGCCTGTTGCGCCCTTTTCTCATGCGACAGAGGTGAATGGGTTCGTCTTCCTGACCGGTCAGATGCCAACCGACCCCAATGATGATCAGAAACCATTGCCGGAAGGGATTGAGGCACAAACGCGCCGCGTGATGGACAATCTGATCCTGATCCTCAAGGGATTGGATCTAACCCTGGCGGATGTCGTGCAATGCCGTATCTATCTGACCGAGTTTCAGCGCGACTATGCGGTGATGAACGAGACTTATGTACAGTATTTTCATCCCGGTAAATTACCGGCCCGCACCACGATCGGGGTGACCGGATTGGCAGTAGGTGCGCTGGTCGAAATCGATATGGTCGCACGCCGCGTCTGAGGTTCAGAGACGGTAGGGACGATTGGTGTGGGTGGCCCTGGGCTCCCGCCTGCGCAGGTGTGACGGGAAAAGAAAACGCAAAGAGCGCAGAGCAGGCGCGAAGGGCGCGGAAGGGGGTGTTTTAGGCATACTTTCAGCACCATTCTGATCCTGAGGAGGCGCATTCGCGCCGTCTCGAAGGATGCGCTGTAAGGGGGCTGCTTACAGAAAGATCACCCTTCGAGACGCTGCGCTCCTCAGGGTGAGGGAGTATTTGTCTCGAAATATCGTCATCCCGGACGTGATCCGGGATCCAGGGCGGTAGGCATGATCGGTGCGGGTGGCCCTGGGCTCCTGCCTTCGCGGGAGAGACGTGCCTGTATTTGCCTTTGCGCCCTCTGCGTTTCTCCGCGCCCTTTGCGTTCCTCCACTATCGTCATCCCGGACGCGATCCGGGATCCAGGGCGGCAGGCACGAACGGTGCGGGTGGCCCTGGGCTCCCGCCTTCGCGGGAGAGACGTGCCTGTATTTGCCTTTGCGCCCTCTGCGTTTCTCCGCGCCCTTTGCGTTCCTCCACTATCGTCATCCCGGACGCGATCCGGGATCCAGGGCGGTAGGCACGAACGGTGCGGGTGGCCCTGGGCTCCCGCCTTCGCGGGAGAGACGAGCCTGTATTTGCCTTTGCGCCCTCTGCATTTCTCCGCGCCCTTTGCGTTCCCTCACTATCGTCATCCCGGACGTGATCCGGGATCCAGGGCGGCGGGCATGATCGGTGCGGGTGGCCCTGGGCTCCCGCCTTCGCGGGAGAGACGTGCCTGTATTTGCCTTTGCGCCCTCTGCGTTTCTCCGCGCCCTTTGCGTTCCCCCACTATCGTCATCCCGGACGTGATCCGGGATCCAGGGCGGTAGGCACGAACGGTGCGGGTGGCCCCTGAATACCCGCCTGCGCAGGTGTGACGGGGAGGGGGATGCTTGCAGCGAGACGTTGGGCTCCTCAGAGCGCGGGGAGTGTTCGGCGCTCGCATGCTCTGACGGTGGTTCCGTGGTGTGGTATTTATGCGCGAAAATCCCGGCTGCTGGCTTGTTCCTGCGGCTGAATCGCGCTATCTGATCGCTTCCGCGCCCCCTACCTGTTTTCAGGCAAAATCTGGGAAAGATCTGCCCCTATGACCGAAATTGTCGCCGCTGACCGTATTCTCATTCTCGATTTCGGCAGCCAAGTCACCCAGTTGATCGCCAGGCGCGTGCGCGAAGCGGGTGTTTATTCCGAAGTGCACCCATTCAACAGCATCACTGATGATGAAATCCGCGCCTTTGCGCCCAAGGGTATCATTCTCAGCGGTGGTCCGGCCAGTGTCACCCATTCCGATACCCCCCGTGCGCCTCAGATGGTCTTTGATCTGGGCCTGCCGATCCTGGGCATTTGTTATGGTCAGCAGGCCTTGTGCCATCAATTGGGCGGTGTCGTCAGCACGTCGGATCATCATGAATTCGGCCGTGCGGCCCTGGATGTGCTGGAGCCGTGCAGCCTGTATGATGGTCTGTGGGCACCCGGCGATACGCCAACGGTCTGGATGAGCCACGGGGATCGCGTCATCGACATTCCTGAAGGCTTCAAGGTTGTCGCGCGCAGCGAAGGGGCCCCCTTTGCCATTTTCGCCGATGAGGCGCGCAAATTCTATGGTGTCATGTTCCATCCAGAAGTGGTTCACACCGCCGATGGGCACAAGCTGCTGTCAAATTTCGTACATTCCGTTTGCGGCTGTACCGGCGACTGGACCATGGCCGCCTTTAAGGAACAGGCGATTGAAAGCGTGCGCCGTCAGGTCGGCGAAACCGGCAGGGTCATCTGTGGCCTGTCGGGCGGGGTGGACAGTTCTGTGGTTGCCGTCCTGATTCATGAGGCAATTGGCGAGCGCTTGACCTGCATTTATGTCGATCATGGACTGATGCGCCAGGGCGAGTCCGATCAGGTCGTCACGCTGTTCCGGGATCATTACAACATCCCCCTGGTGCATCGGGATGCTTCTGACCTGTTCCTGGGCAAGCTGGCCGGGGTTGATGATCCGGAAAAGAAGCGGAAGATCATCGGGGGCCTGTTCATCGATGTTTTTGAAGAGGAGGCGACCAAGATTGGCGGCGCGGATTTCTTGGCTCAAGGCACGTTGTATCCCGATGTGATTGAAAGCGTTTCCTTCGCGGGTGGCCCGTCCGTGACCATCAAGTCGCACCACAATGTGGGGGGCCTGCCGGAGCGGATGAATATGAAGCTGGTGGAGCCGCTGCGCGAATTGTTTAAGGACGAAGTGCGCGCTTTGGGCCTGGAGCTTGGCCTGCCGCAAAGCATGATCGGCCGCCATCCCTTTCCGGGGCCGGGCCTTGCCATCCGCATACCGGGCCCCGTGGATAAGGAAAAGGCGGATATCCTGCGCAAGGCCGATGCGATCTATCTGGAAGAAATCCGCAATGCGGGCCTGTATGATGAAATATGGCAGGCCTTTGCCGTGCTGCTGCCGGTCAAGACCGTCGGCGTGATGGGCGATGCGCGCACCTATGATCATGTCTGCGGCCTGCGTGCGGTGACGTCTACTGATGGTATGACCGCCGACAGCTACCCGTTCGAACACGCCTTCCTCAGCCGTGTTGCGACCCGCATCATCAACGAGGTCCGCGGCATCAACCGCGTGGTCTATGATGTAACGTCCAAGCCGCCCGGCACGATTGAGTGGGAGTAAGGTAAGGGCCGAACCCGAGAGTGCTGACCTGAATGTGCGCATGGTGACGCCGCAGCCCGGAAGCCAACGCCCGAAGCGATCCCTCAGCGCATCGGCCCTTACAGCCTATTTTGCACATATTGGGCATAATTGCAGCAATTTCGTGAGGAATTGAAATGGGTAGAGCCATTTGTATGATCAAAGGCTTGGTCGCTGAAGGCAGGAATCAGAAGAATAGACTGGGTCTTTATAGTCGATATCGAAAATCTTAATCAAGCTGTCAGTTAAGATGAAAAGAACACTTACATTTTTGTATTGCTCTTCATTGCGAGCCTTATGGGATGCCAGACAGTTGATCGCGGGTCTTTCGGAGACTTCGAAAGAAGTCTGAATACCAAACCATATGGCTATAAGGTTATTGAAGATTTTACGGGGGAGGCTCCGAGTAAAGTCATCGAATAATTTGAAGTGAGGCCGGGTGATTGCTCGGTGAATGGTGCATGGTCGGACTGCACACAGGATCGGGAAAGAACTGAACTATCAGGACCAAAAGACAATTATCGTGATATCGAATATTGGTATGGCTGATCGCTGTATATCCCTGAGGATTATCCGAATGTTTATCCAACCAAAACAACCTTAGGCCAACTCCATCAAGAATGCGGGCCCCCAGCATTTATGTTCCAGAATTATGGGCGTGGATACTGGGATGAAGTCCCTTCACAAACAGCCTGTTTTACTAATGTTAAACGGGGCAAAAGCAGAGAGAGGCTGATGCCGTAGCCCATATCGTGTAGTGTAATTGTGCGTGCGGCGTTTTACCGGGAGCGACGTGCAGACCAACGGACGAGTTGCAATGCCGTTGCTATGGCGCAGAAGCCGCCACCCAGCAGGCAGACCCCGGTCCACCCGAACGCCGTCCAGATTTGCAAGGCGAGGGCGGACCCTAGCGAGCCACCCAGAAACATGCTGCCGATGAAGATCGTATTGACGCGGGCACGGGCACTGGGCCGCAGGGCATAGATGATGTGCTGATTGGGGATCATCGCGCTTTGCAACGCAAGGTCCAAAAGGATCACCCCCACGATCAGGCCGGGGATGGATATCCAGAATCCGAATATGACCCATGAAACCAGGGTTAGGCTGGTCCCGAACAGCACGATCATATGCGGGCCACGCTTATCGGCCAGTTTGCCTGCAAAGGGGGCAGCCAATATACCGATTGCGCCAATAATTCCAAATAAGCCGGCTGCGTCGGGACCCAGATTGAAGGCCGGGCTTTCCAATTGGAAGACCAGGATGGTCCAGAACACGCTAAACGCAGCGAAGAGAGAGGATTGCGTCAGCGTTGCCACGCGCAGTTCAGGAAACTCCCGCCATAATCCCAATATCGATCCCAACAGGGCAGGGTAGCCCATTGTCGGTTCCGGGTGACTGCGCGGCAGTTTCCAGGCCATTACGGCACAAGCGGCGAGTGCCATTGGCACGGCCAGGGCGAACATTTCGCGCCACCCGGAATGGGTTGAGACAAACCCGGCCAGGGTACGACTGAAAAGGATGCCACATAACAGACCGGACATAACCAATCCCACCGTGGCGCCTCTTTTATTTGGGTCCGACAAATGCGCCGCCAAAGGAATAATCTGTTGCGCGACCGTCGCACCGACCCCGACCAGCAAGGACGTTAACAGAAGCACAGACGCATTGGGGGCCAGGGCCACACCGGCCAGGGCAAGGAACAGCAGACCAAACTGCAGGATGATCAACTTCTTGCGTTCGACTAGATCCCCCAGGGGGACAAGAAGGAATATGCCCAGCGCATATCCCAACTGTGTGACGGTCGGAACAAGCCCAGCCAACTGTCCGGGAAATTCCGCCTGCATGATGCCCAGCATCGGCTGATTATAGTAAATATTGGCCACAGCAATTCCCGTCGCGCCCGCCATGGCAAATGTCAGCCAGCGGCTCAAGACCGGCGGGTCTTCAGCAATAGTCGTGCTGGTTATGATTTCTGCTTTTGTCGGCATGGATACTCCGCGTCCCTATGTGATGCAGCGCAATATGGCGGTCATCGGTATTGGAGAATAGGGGGTGTTTTGACGCAATTTATATGAAATTCAGGAATGAATAAATTGCATGACACTATATTGAGTTCCCAAATGGAATAAAACAGCAGAGTATCGCCTTAAAATTAAGGTGATCCGCCCCAGCATAGTACCAGCCTAGTAATTTACCGGAATGCTCACTACGATATTCAAAATCATGTAAGGGAGTTGGAATGGAGAAGTATCTGGACGCGGCGGAGATTGAACGGCTGATCGCGAGCGTGTGGCAGTGGATCGACAGTAATCTTCTGGTGCCATCCACCGTCGTCCAGGCGGGTATCATTGTCGTGGCCTTCGGCCTGTCAGCGCTTTTGACCCCGACCGTAAAACGCCTGCTGGAAAATCAGATCGGCAAATTGAGGTTTGCCCGCGTTTTCGATGTGGCAATCCGGACCGTGTTGCCACTGATACTGCCGCTCATATGGCTGATTTTACAATGGTTTTCAGTTTTTGCAGCGCAAGAGGCTGGACTGTCCAATCACCTGATTGAAAGCGCGGTCAGCCTGTTAACGGCCTGGGTGGTGATCCGATTGGTTTCCGGCGCGGTGCGCGACCCTGGCTGGGCGAAGCTGTTGGCGATCATCGCCTGGAGCATTGCCGCCTTGAATCTGCTGGGGCTCCTGACACCCACAATGGTGGCGCTGGACAGGATGGGGGTCAATCTTGGGGATGTCCGGATTTCCGTGCTGAGCGCGTGTAAGGCCGGTGTGGTGCTGGTCGTGCTGCTATGGCTGGGCAGCCTGGTATCCCAGATGGTCGATAGCCGGTTTCATAATTCCAAGAGCTTATCGCCGTCTGCGCGGGTGCTGCTCAGCAAGACCTTCCGCATTCTCCTGATCGCCATTGCGATTTTCGCCGCCCTGGACAGTATCGGCATAGACCTAACCGCTTTGGCGGTCTTTTCCGGCGCGATTGGCCTGGGGATCGGCTTTGGTCTGCAGAAGGTTATCTCCAACCTGATCAGCGGCTTGATCCTGCTGATGGATAAATCTGTAAAGCCCGGCGATGTAATAGCCATTGGCGATACGTTCGGGTGGATTAATTCCTTGCGCGCCCGATATGTTTCCGTGATCACCCGGGATGGAACAGAACATCTGATTCCCAATGAAGAGCTGATCTCTCAACGGGTTGAAAACTGGTCCTATTCCAACACATTGGTGCGCCTGAAGATTCCAATTGGCATATCCTATGACTCAGATGTGAAGCTGGCGATGGATCTGGCCGTTCAGGCGGCGCGTTCCATCGCGCGTGTCCGGACCGATCCGGCGCCGGTCTGTCGTTTCATGAATTTCGGGAACGATGCCCTGGAACTGGAAATGCGGATCTGGATTGATGATCCCCAGGCGGGCGTGGTGAATGTCCGCAGCGAAATTCTGTTGATTATTTGGCAGATGTACCGCGACAACGGGATAGAGTTCCCATTCGGGCAGCGTGATCTTCACATCCGGTCCAGCGTGCCAATTCCGGTCTATATGCACACAGAACCCCTGTCCCCCAAGCCAGATGCTTCGAAGATGGGTCATTCAGACGCAACGGAACCTCCGCCATCGTCAGGCACTACAGCGCCGTCGGACGATCAACGATGATAGATCGTGCTCAACGTCAAAATCACCTGCCTGACCCTGGAATCAGTCAGGGCATAGATCATTGATTTCCCGTCCCGGGTGCAAGACACGATACCGTCTTCCCGCAACCGCGCCAGCTGTTGGGACATGCTGGGCTGACGAATTCCGACCGCCCGTTCCAGATCCCCAACAGTGTGTTCCTGCTCTGCCAGAAGACACAGAATCATAAATCTATGCACATTTGATATGGCACGAAGCGCCGCAGCCGCCGAATCGATATCGACGGCAGAACTCTCTCTTATCGGAGTCGTTTGACCCGCTTTCAAGCATGCTGTTGTCATGGTCCCCACCATGGTAAATGTCACCAAAATACGCTACTTCTAGATCGCAGGGTCTATGTAGGGGGAACCGCAAACGGAATTCAAGCATATTTCGACATAGTGAAACAAAAACTGCACATTTACATGAAGGGGCGTCTGATGAAGGAACAGGCACAGTGGCGACAAGAGGGCGGATGCAGTTGTGGACAGATACGCTATGCGATAACCGCCCCGCCAATGTTCGTCCATTGCTGTCATTGCCATTGGTGCCAGCGTGAAACAGGGTCCGCCTTTGCCTTGAACGCGATGATCGAAAGCAGTCATGTCGAGGTGATCACAGGCACCCCGGAAGTCATCATGACCCCCAGTGAGAGCGGAAAGGGTCAGATTATCCATCGCTGCCCAACCTGTCGTATGGCGGTTTGGAGCCATTATGCCGGGGCGGGGGAAGCTGTCGCCTTCGTGCGGGTTGGGACACTGGACAATCCGGAATGCGCGCCGCCAGATATTCACATCTATACCGACTCTAAACAGCCCTGGGTGATCATTCCGCCGGGGGCGTCGCAACATCCCGGATACTATAAACCCCGCGAAGAATGGCCGGAATCCAGCCAAAAGCGCTTTATGGCCCTAAAAAATCGCGAGAAGTGACATTACAGGTCAACGGAAGTGTTGATTTTCCCCCCGCGACGCAATACTCATTGCGCCACCTGAGCAATCGGGCGCGGGAGACCGCACATGTCGGGGCGTAGCGCAGCCTGGTAGCGCATCTGCTTTGGGAGCAGAGGGCCGTTGGTTCGAATCCAGCCGCCCCGACCATTTTTTCTGAAAATCAAATGCATTTCGCTTTCTCTGCCGACGAGGGAGTGCATTTATTTGTTACCTGAGGAATGACCTCAGCGATGACGAAAAGATCTTGCATCCCTGCAATACTGGTGAACTGGCGCATCACAGTAATTTTGGATTGGGCTGAGGTTTCCAGACTCTTTCCAATTGCCACCTTAGCGAAATTATAATACGCCTTTTGCATAGGATGGGGGCAATGGCGACATTATTTTTACCTAGCACATTTGAAGAACGGGGCGTGACGGTTCCTTTTACCACGGACGTGGCCCGCAACGCGCGTTTACGGGGCGAAGTTGCGGAGGAAAGGGAGTTTCTTCTGCCGGCGCTGAGTGGTGGTAAGGGCACCTATGTCGTTCCATTTAAGGCTCTTTCCGGGACGATTGATCTGAATTTGTATGATCAGGCCTTGTTGGAGCATTTGACCGATGCTCAAACCTTTACGCCCTTTGATTTGCGGCGGATCGTGATGGAAGTGGACGCCAAGGGCTATGGCGGCGTCCCAAAGGCGAAGGCGGCAAAGAAGGCGCTGAAAGATGAACGTACGGTCATATCCTACAACCAGTGTTTGCTGATCCTGCGGGCATTAAGGGTCTTGAGTACTGATCCTATCGAACTGGATGTGAATGATCTGATGACGGAGGACGGCCAATCTCAGGCCAAAGAGCAGTTCAAACGTTACAGCGAAAAGTGGAATACAACATCCGAAGAGCTGATGCGGAAATTCCAGCTATGGGCCAATATCATCTGGGCAATCGGTGCCAGAGAAACAGAATATCCGGGTTATCTGACCCAGACCTATAGCAATATTCAATTGATGATCGATGAAATCAAAGAGCATCTGGCGAAAGAGCCGCCAGAAGTTCAATTCGTTGGAAGAGGCGTGATTGAGGCTGCGGCATTGACCAGTGACATTGCATTGCGGGAAATGGACGCTTGCTGGGGATATGAAATTGATTTGGCTGCGACCCTGAGCCAATCCGATAAGGCGATGCGGGATATGTCTGACCGTGTCCAAAAGATCTCCTGGATTCTGGATGGCTGGACACGTTTATGTCAGGTCTGGAAAGAATCTGAAGAAAGTTTCCGGGGCGAACGTCGTAAGATGTTGGAGCAGATTTATGAGGATCTGCCAATTCTTCCGAAGGCTGTCCTGGCGGGTAAGCAGGCGGATATCCTGTCGGGAATTCGCGAAACCCAGAAAAGCTGGGTGAAGGCGAATATGGACTGGCGCACTGAAGAGCTGGATCAGGAAATGATACAGAGACTGAGCGCCTTTGAGATTGTGGAGATTTAGGCCGGAACAGAGGCTGCCAGGACAAATCTACTCCGCCAGGGCCGTAATCTCCCGCCGGAAAGATAGCGCGTCGCCACGGTCTGGCTCATCCAATTCACGGGCATACCGGTGACCGGCATAGGTCGCCCAGGCAATTGGCCCCGGCGCATTGGCGTCCCCGATCAGCTTCACGGATTTTAACCCGGCATCCGGCCAATCGTCCTGTCGGGCCTTTAAGGCCTGATACAGTCCATCGTTTCCGATGCGCGATGCCACCATGACAACGGCATCACAGGGTATCGGGCGGGTCACATCCGTATAGGTGCAATTGGTCAGGACATGATCTGCCCCAATCGCCACCACGCCCCGGTTCAGCTGGATATCAACCCCCATCATGGCCAGTTTTCGATGAATGCTGGCCTGTTCCAGGGTATTGTTGGTCCAGTCCGACACATAGGCGGAAGGCGTGACCAGCACAACCGTGGCACCGTTCTGAACCAGCAACTCCGCCAGTACGCCCCCCATGTAATAATGATCATCATCATACAGGACGACAGTGCCGGTCGGAATGCTACCCGCCATAAGGTCGTCTGGCGTATACAGGGGCAAGGCGGGATCGATGGGCAGGGGCGATACATGCTGACGCGCCACCCCATCGCGCCGCCAGCTTGCCCCCGTGGCAATGGCGATATTTTCAAAGCCGAATTGCAGGATATCGTTCGCCGTCAGGGAGGAGTTCAGATATGTCTCGACATTGCCCTTCTGGGATAATTGATAGGCGCGATAGTCGACCACGCGCCCCCAGGCAGACAGGCCAGGCAACAGGCGCTCCCTCGCCACACGCCCCCCAATTTCGGATTGTGCCTCTGCCAGGGCGACATCGTAGCCCCGCTCGGCGCAGGCGCGGGCTGCTTCCAGTCCTGCCGGGCCTGCACCGATAATCAGAACGGACGAACTGTCGCCTTTTGCATTCATTCTTTCGGGATGCCAGCCCTTGCGCCATTCCTCCATAAAGGTGGGGTTCTGGGTACAGCGGCTGATGGACATGGTCATATCGCCGGTGATGCAGATATTGCACCCGATGCATTCGCGAATATCCTCGATACGGCCCTCTTCGATTTTCTTTGGCAGAAAGGGGTCCGCAATGGAGGGGCGCGCGCATCCAATGAAATCCAGGATGCCGGATTTGATTTGCCGCACCATGACATCAGGGCTGGTGAAACGCCCCACGCCAACGACGGGACGGCTGGTCAGCGCCTTGATTCCCTGCACCAGATCCTGTTGCGCCGCTTCTTCCTTGAAGCGGGAGGGGCCGGAGCAATCCTCCCACGTGCCATGGGCCAGGTCCCATAAATCGGGCAGATCTGAGTGCATTTCGATGAAATCGCGGACTTCCGCATTGCCAAACCCCAGATCGCCGGTGATTTCATCCAGGGAAACACGTAAGGTCAGGCCCATCGAATCGCCGACCGCATCTCTTAGGTCAGCAATCACTTCGCGCACGAAGCGTGAGCGATTTTCCAGGCTGCCGCCATATTCGTCGGTACGATGGTTGGTGGCGCGGGACAGGAAATGCTGAAAAATGCCAAACCCATGGGCGCCATACAGGCAGATCAGATCAAACCCTGCCGTGCGGGAGCGTTTCGCGGCGGTAACAAACCAGCGACGCAGATCCCTGATGTCCTGACGGTCCAGCGCCCGTGCCTGCACCGGGTCATTGGTAAAGGTCCGAATTGGCAGGGCAGACGGGGCCATGGGGACTTCTTTAGTATAGAAATTTGGACCATTGATCCCGGAATAGGCCAGTTGAATGCCTGCCAAGGCGCCGTGTTCCTTCATCCTGTCGGCCATTTTGGCGATCATCGGAATGTCCTGATCTTCCCACAGGCGCAATTCGATAAAGGGGGTGATTTCAGATGTCGGGTGCATCTCGCATTGTTCGGTGAAGATTACCCCCCAGCCGCCCTGGGCCTTGATGCCACGCATTTCTGCCGCCGCCGATGGGTCGCGATAGCCACCACCATTGCAGTGCGGCACCTGATAGAATCGGTTCTTGGCTGTAACCGGACCGATTGCCAGTGGTTCAAATAAAATGTCGTATCTTGGATCCCGTGCCACGTCTGAATTCCCTATTTTGCTGCCTTGCGGAGGTTGGGCAATTCCATTCCTCTGCAAAAGCATCGTGTTCGGAAGCGCAGCTTAGGTAAAGACTAACCATCGCGCTGGTAAGCAAGACTTGATGTAGTGCGAATATCTGAGGTCAGGTTTCACTAAATTTCACGCTGAATTTGACAGCAGCGTACATTGTGAGCCGATAACGTGGCTTCATGGCACAAGAGAGGCCGGAAGACGCCCTCGGCCAAAATAATACTTTGCCTCGCGTCTGGGACTCAGCGAGACAATATGCGATAGATGGCGCCTTCACTGCCCATAATGGATACAGCTCGTGACTTCAGATATCAGCGTTGAAACCGGTATTCACCTGAAACAGGCCCGGGTTGATCGCGGTGGGCAGACGGTTCTGCATGATCTTGATCTGTCGATAACACAGCACCGAGTTGCGATTGTTGGACGAAATGGATCGGGAAAGTCGACATTGGCGCGTCTTATAAAGGGAATACTGCGCCCCTCATCCGGGACTGTGCGGCTCTATGGTCGCGACCCCGCAAAACGCGACTTTGACTCCTTATCTGTTGCCGGCTTTCTGTTTCAGAACTCGGATCATCAGATCCTGTGTCCCAATGTTTTTGAGGAAATTGCCTTTGGTCTGAGCGAAAATGGCACCTCTTCGAAGCGGATTGATTCCACGGTTATGGCGTTGCTTCAGCACTATGGGATCGCCGATTGGCGCGATCGCGCCGTCGCGACCCTGTCAGAAGGTCAGCGCCGTCTGGTGTGCCTGTTGGCGGTGTTGATCATGCAGCCGAAAGTGATCCTGCTGGATGAACCCTTCAATGGATTGGACATTCCAACCCGAAGCCGCCTGAAGCGTTTCATTGCGGATCTGCCCCATCAGGTCCTTATGATCACCCATGACATCGATAGCCTGAACGATTTCGACAGAGTGTTGTGGATCGAGAAAGGGAGGATTCATGCCGATGGTCGACCGGAATCCATCTTGCCCGCCTTCGCCGTCGCGATGCAGGCAGCCGTAGAAAGAGAGTCATCGTGGGAAATGTAAATATTGAGGCGCAATGGCTGCGCCGTTTGCCCGCAGGTTTGAAGCTCTTATTGCTGGCTCTTATCAATGTATTCGTCTTTCTGATAGACAGGCCTGTCTTTCTGATCGCAGTCTTCGCCTGCGTCGTGATCCTGACCATACTTGCCCGCGCCCACGGCCTATATTCCGCGTTGCGCGCGCCTGGACAAATGCTGCTCCTCGCCTTTGCGGCCCATGGACTGTTGGGGGATTGGGTGCTGGGTCTTACTGTCTGCCTGCGAATCGCCACGCTGGTTCTGCTCGCCACAGTGATTTCAGCCTCGATTCCGCTGGCTAGCATGCTTGCCGTGCTGGACCGCATTCTGGCGCCGCTCCGGTGGATCGGACTGCCGACCCGCCCGGTTGGCGTGGTCATTGCTATGACTTTGCGTTTCGCACCAATGCTGACAGAACGTTGGCAATTCCTTGCGGAAAGCTGGCGCGCCCGCTCACCCCGCCGCCCACTTTGGCGACTCGTATCACCCTTTGTTATATCAGTGATAGATGATGCGGATCGCACCGCTGAAGCACTGGTCGCCCGTGGCGGCTTTGATCGGAGAAAATAGAATGGAAAATACAGTAACCCGCGTTGCGCTTTTCGCGGCATTCATCGCCGCCCTCGGATTGATTCCCCAGATTACTTTGCCCATTGCCAGTGGCGTTCCAATAACCGCCCAAACACTGGGCGTCATGCTGGCAGGGCTGATTCTTGGCCCCTGGCGCGGGGCGCTTTCAATCATCGTCTTTATCGGAGTCGTTGCACTCGGCGCTCCCCTGCTCGCGGGTGGACGCGGTGGGCTGGGTGTGTTTGTAGGCCCCACTGTCGGTTTTTTTGTTGGATGGCCCATTGCCGTTATCGCGATTGGACTGGTGTTCAGGGCGACAACTCGGCTCGGCGTTATGACCGCAGGTGTGATTGCGAGCCTTTTGGGCGGTATCGTCTTGCTTTATGTTTTTGGAATTGTCGGGCTGATGATCATTGCTGAGCTGTCTCTGCTGAAGGCTGTTCTCGCCGTTGCCATCTTTATCCCTGGGGATATCCTCAAGGCTATCCTAGCTGCCTATATAAACCGTGAGGTCCGACGCGCCAGACCGAGCCTATCAGAATAAAATGATGCATCGGCACCTGATAAGATAGGTGTAGTTCACATTCTAAGAGATATTATATGAAAACCCTCGACATTTTAGATCGTCTTCTAGCTTTTCCCACCGTCAGTTTGGAGCCCAATCTGGATCTCATCCTGTTCGTGGAGGATGTGTTGCGCCAAGCGGGTGCGACGGTCCAAGTATTGAGGGATGAGAGCGGTACAAAGGCCAACCTTTACGCCACTATTGGGCAAGTGGATCAGGCGGGTGGCGTGCTGTTATCTGGGCATACGGATGTTGTGCCGGTAAAGGGGCAGGCCTGGACCAAGCCCCCGTTTCAGATGACCCAGGAAGACGGCAAGGTTTATGGGCGCGGCACGGCGGATATGAAGGGGTTCGTCGCCTGCGCCATCGCGGCGATGGTGCGCGCGTCCCAATACGATCTAAAAACGCCGCTGCACATGGCCCTGTCTTATGATGAGGAGATCGGCTGCATCGGTGTGCGGTCCCTGTTGGATGTATTGGCCGATGCGCCGTTCAAGCCCGGTTTTTGTATCGTGGGGGAGCCGACCTCTCTGGCGGTGGCGACGGGGCATAAGGGAAAGACCGTCATCCGGGCGACCTGCACAGGGCGAGAGGGGCATTCCGCCCTGGCCCCCCAGGCACTGAATGCCATTCATCTGGCAACGGATCTGATCGCGGTGCTGCGCCAGGAGCAGGCGGCACTGGCAGCAAGCGATGCCCAGGATGCCGATTATGATGTTCCCTATAGCACGGTTCATGTTGGCCTGATCCAGGGGGGCGTTGCGTTGAACATTGTCCCCAATCACTGTCAGTTGGATTTTGAAATCCGAAATATTGCACAGGATGATCCGGCGGAGATTTTAAACCGCATTCGCGCGGCGGCTGACAACATTGTAGCCCGGCATTCAGACGACTATCCGGAAGTTTCAATTAACTTTGAAATAACAAATAGTTACCCTGGCTTGTTAACACCCGAATCTTCCGACGTCGTTGCCTTTGTGAAGTCCTTGACCGGGGCCAATGCCACGATGAAAGTGGCCTTCGGAACGGAGGCGGGGCTGTTTACACAACGCCTATCCCTGCCCACCGTAGTGTGCGGGCCTGGCTCTATGGCACAGGGACATAAGCCAGACGAATTTGTTACCCTGGTGCAATTACAGCAATGCGATCAGATGCTGGATGCCCTGATCGCGCGTTTGCGGGATGGCCTATAGCGGGGCCATGCCGGGCAGGGTGCCCTTTTCCGCAAGCTTTTGCACATGTTCTGTAAAGGCGGAGATAACGCGCGGGACATGCTCGCTGCGCTTTGTCGCCAGTCCCAAAACCATCGGGCGATGATTGCCAGATAGCTTCAGGAAGGTCAGTTCCTCCCCATCCGGTGCAATTCTGGTCTTTGTGCGGAAATTGATCAGGCAATAGCCAAATCCGTTTGCCACCAGACTGCGCGCGACGGAAAGATCCGATGTGCGTTGCGCGATGTTGGGGCGAATTCCTGCCGCATGAAACACGGACAGAAAATATTCGCGGCTCAATGGCAGGTCCAACAGGATCATTGGGTCATCGCGCATATCGTCCAATATGATGCTGTCCTGATGCGCCAGGGGATGGTCTATATCGACCATGACATAGGGGGGAAGGGCGATCAGGTGCTGAAATTCTATATCGCTGGGTATCTCCAGATCATAGGTAATGGCGATGTCGATTTCCGCACGGCCCAGCATATGCAGCAATTCCGCCTGATGGGCTTCACGCAGTGTCACTTCCGCATCGGGGTAGTCTGCCTCGAAGGAGCGGCGGATCGCAGCGGAGATAAAGGGTGCGACGGTGTTCAGGCAGCCAATGGAGATCGGCCCACGCGGTACTGTGCGGATATCGCCGGCCAGATCGGTTAGGGAGGCCGCGTGATGCAGGATTTGCTTCGCCTCGTTAAACAGGCGCTGTCCGCCTGGCGTCAGGGACAGGCCCTGGGCATGTTGGCGCACGAATAGCTGCATCCCCAATTCCGCCTCTAGATGAGAGATGGCTGACGAGATAGAGGGGGAGGACACATTGATCCGCTGAGAGGCGAGCGCAATGCTGCCTGCCTCCCCAACGGCAACGAGATATTCAAGCTGTCTGAATGTGAATCGCAGCGGCATAGATGCCACTAAACCTTAACGCTGACGAAAATCAAGACACTATTAAAGATCGCCCGGTACGCCGTAAGACGGGGCCTCCGTCGGATCTAGGGCGCGCTGTATATAGGCTGCCAATTGCGGCTTATAGACGTCCCAGGCGGTTGCGATGGCCTCAATCGGGCAGTCTTCGGTCCAATCGCAGCGCAAATCCGCAACGGGCCAGGCGACCGTATCGCATAATTGCAGGCCTGCGGAATGGACGGGACCGGCTTCACCGCCTGCCGCCAACCCGGCCCGCATGGCAGCGATCAGGCGATCACCCAGATGCCCCTTGGATGCCATGAACCCGTCCACAATGGCTTGTGGAATCGTGTCATTGGCCAGCAAGTTGCCACCGGAGGCGACATCAATTCCCTCGGCCTGTGTCCAGATGCCAAGCGCCCGAGTGCCGGAATGGATTGCCGTTTTGCCCGCCGTATCAATCGCCAAAACTTGACGATAGTCCATAAAGTTCCGCTCCGCCTGCAGCTTTGCGATGGCTTCTGGCGCGCTGAGGCCCCCTTGCATCAGGTCTAGCGCACCCGGCCCCAGTGTCGGATCGGTGATATTCTGACTGGCAACCGCGCCAACGCCCGCGCGGGTATAGGAACACCGCGCTGCAACAGCAGGAGAGGAAGACGAAATGGCGATACCGAACATGCCGGTCTCTTTGCAACGGGCAACAAGGGAAAAGGTCATCGGTTACTCCGGTATGACAGCGGTGCCGTCGATTTCAACCAACCATTCCGGGCGCGCCAGGGCTTGTACCACCAGGCCTGTGGAAACGGGATGAACCCCTTTGATATATTCGCCCATGGTGCGATAGATCGCCTCCCGATAGCGGACATCGGTGATATAGACGACGATTTTCACCAGATGCTCCATCGTGCCACCGGCTTCTTCGATCAATTGCTTGATATTCTGCATGACCTTGTGGGTCTGTTCCACCGGATCATGGCTGTCGATATTTTTGGCATCATCCAGGTTTTGCGGGCACTGACCGCGCAGATAGACGGTCTTGCCGCCCTGTGTCACCACGGCCTGGCACAGATCATTGTCCAGATTTTGCTCCGGATAGGTATCGGCGGTGTTGAATTTTCGAATGCGGGTATGGGCCATAGTGTTTCCGTTCACAGATTGGGTTGGGTCAGGTTTCAGGACTAAACATATCACGACACAGGCTGGCGAAAGCCTGGGCTGGTTTCGGAAGACGCTTTCCCTTGCGGGTCGCCAGGACAACGCGGCTGGGATCAACCGTATCGGTCAAGGGGCGCGTGATAAGGGGACAGCCATCGTAACTGATATCACTGGCGGGCTTGGTTGCTAGAATGGAAAATCCAAGACCACGGCCCACCATGCCGCGCACCATCTCAAACGATGCGGATCGATAGCGGATATTGGGCGACATGCCATTCTTGGTAAACAACGATTGGAAGTAATCCGCACTGGGCGGGGCATCCAACAGGATCATGGGTTCCGCTACCAGATCGGCCAGTGACAGGCTCTGTTGCGCCGCCAGGGGATGATTTTCCGCCAACAGGACATAGGGATACAGTTCGTTCAGCAGTTCCGTCTCAATATCCCGCCCCAGATCGAAATCATACATCAAGGCGATATCCGTCTCACCGGATTTCAGACTCTCCAGAATGCGGCGGTGATCGCCTTCCACCAATGTCAGTTCAACATCCAGTTGCGGTGTGATTGTGCTCAAGACTTCCGGCAGAACAAAGGGACCGAATGTGTGGAAACAACCGATGCGCAGGCTTCCCTCGGCATTGATCAATCCGGCCTCTATTGAGGCGACGGGATCAATCCGCGATGTCCGTCCATAGGTGCGATTGGCATAGATCAGGGGCGATCCACGCCCGGCGGAGAATATATCCTCCACCTCTCCGATAAATACATGATGGGTGCCGACACGTTCCGAACTCAATACCCGACAGTCGAAGGCGACCAGCGGATCCTTCACCCTGGGGGCGCCGGTCACTTGCTTGGTCCATTCGGTACAGGCGAATTTGTCTGCAACATCATCGCGAAAGCGTCCCGCAAATGTGTCGGAGATATAGGATTGATCATCGCGCAGCACATTGACGCAAAACACGCCATTATCAATGATCGCCTGCGCAGCGGGGCTTTTGTGATGGACACAGACCAGCAGGGTCGGGCGGGGCGTATCTGCAGAGACCGATGCCATGGCTGAGACCGTGACCCCCGCATGACCGGCTGGTCCATTGGTGGTGACGATATTGACCGTGCAGGCCGCATGGCTCATCCCGCCCAGAAAGCGGTCCCGCAGGTCCAGATCGATGATGCCGTCCATGACTTCCCCTATTCCGCGGCGTCTTTTAGCTGCTCGCCATAATATTGGTGAACTGCACAGTCGCTGTTGCGGGGCTTGAAGCCTTTCACCACGGTGTCAGAAAGATTGGCCCCCGCCTTTACAAAGCTCAGCGGCCCATCCCAATCAAAATTGCGATAGACGGCCCCATATTGGGCGAAAGGCGGAGATTGCGCAAAAAGCTGGAAGGTCAGTCGGTGACCGGCATAGTCCGAATTCAGCAGGTCGCGGGCATAGGCCAATAGCTTGCGCCGATCCTCCGCCATCCAGCTGTCATTGATGGTATAGTATTTATCCATCCAGGGCTTGGTTTCCGGCGATTCAAAGGTTGCGACATTGGGGGTGACGCAAATTTGTCCCCCGCATAATTCCCGCGCGATATGCATCATGGCCGGCAGGTTATCCAGGGCATGACAACGCCCGGTCATCAGCAGGGATTGATTGGGCATCAACAGCCCTGCGGGGGATCGTTCGCCCAGGGCAATGGCGGCGGTCAGATGCGCATTGATGCCTTCACGCCAGATCGCCAGTTGGGATAGCTTTTCCTGAACCGCCTGTTGCTTTTCCAGGCCGGTCTGGCGCGCATTGAACAGGGCGGTTCCGATCATCTGGTCGGCCTGTTTCAGGGTGCGCTGTACAAAGGCGAAGGCGGAATAGCGATGCAGCGTCGCCCGGATAAAAGTTGCCGCCTTGGTATGGCGATAGAACAGCACATTTTCCCAGGGGATCAGAACATTATCGAAGATAACGATGGTGTCGACTTCATCAAAGCGATTGGTCAGGGGGTAGTCCCGCTCATCCCCGCGCGTCCCGGCAAATCCACCGCGGCAGATAAATTTCAACCCAGGCGAATTCAGGTCACAGATGAAGCCGACAGCATAGTCGGACATTTCCGCATTGCCCCAATTGGCAATCGTGGGCTTGGTGAAGGCCTGATTGGCATAGGCTGCTGCCGTTTCATATTTCGCGCCCCGCACGACAATGCCAGCATCGGTTTCCTTGACCACATGCAACAGCATGTCCGGATCCTGATCCTGTGGGGCCAGAGATCGGTCGCCCTTGGGATCGGTATTGGCCGATACATGGAAGGGGTCTTCGTGCAGTACTTTCTTGATATGGCTCTGGATATTCTTTGAAAACTGAGGGTCGACTTCGTTCAGAAGGTCCTGACCATCATACAGTGACCACATTTCGCCGACGGTTTCGTCTCCCACGCGGGTGACGACACCGCCAATCGTTTCCAGCACGGTGTCGGTCGCGCGGCGCTTGGCCCACCAGTCTTCCTGAGTATAGGGCAGGGCGTTGCCAACCGCGTTGACTTCGCCGTCCTGCTCAACCGTCATAACATCGGCGGTTTCGCTGTCATGGGCCATGTCGTATATGCGAGCGCGGATATCGACCAGGGGTTTGAACATGGGATGGCGGGTGACATCTTTTACCCGTTCGCCATTCATATAAACTTCGCGGTTATCCCGAATGGAATCGCGGTATTGGTCGCCTGTTCTGATCATTGGTCTGCTCCACATCCAAAAAATTGCATCCCGTACGGGATTCTGTGCTGCAGTCAGTGTGGCGGAAGATTGGGGCTAAGATAAAGCACGGCTTTCCACATCCTTGATTAGGATAAGGCTAATCCATTTTGATCGACTTAGCTTAAATGCGTCACCCGGCCTGGGCGGTATCCTGGGTATAGCTGGCCATCAGGTCGTTGAACCGTTGCCCCTGAATCTTGACGTGACCCCGCAAGGCTTTTGCGGCTAAGGATTCGTCACCGGCTTGGATCGCCGCCAGTATTTCACGATGTTCCTGCATGGATTGTTTCATGCGGCCCCGGACGCGCAATTGCATCAGCCGGAATGGCTTCAGGCGCTTTTGCAGCCTTGTCGCCTCTGCCGCCAGGAAGCCATTGCCACTGGCCTGATAAATCAGGAAATGAAATCTCTCATTCTCCAGATAATAATCATCCAGCGTGCCGTGTTGCAGCGCATTTTCACAGGCGGCAGCTGCTTCTTGAATTTTGATTAATTGTGCGGTTTGGATCCGGCGGGCCGCAAGGCGCGCGCACAAGGCTTCCAGTTCTGCCATAACTTCAAACATTTCAATCATTTCTGGAAAATCCGGGTGTCGAACGAATGTGCCCCGGTTTGGGATATGTTCGACCAGACCCGTAGCGGTCAGCATTTGTAAAGCCTCGCGTACCGGGGTGCGTGATACATCAAATTGCGCTGCCAGACGCACCTCGTCCAGTCGGTCGCCATTTCCCAGGGCGCCGGTGATGATCAATTGTTCCAGGTTTTCCCGGACCATATCAGCGGTTCGTATCGTCATGATCTTAAGGTATCACCGCATTGTTTGGGCGACAAATCGAAATTGTATACATTATCATTGACATTGGATGCAGTCGATTTAGGCTGCTCTTCAACGCGCTGATAACAGCGTGATGGAAAGAAATAATAATATCATTCCTTTTAGGGGAGAACGCTATGAAGTTTAAGGTAAGCGCCGCGCTTGCGGCGGTCGCACTGATTGCCGGGGTGACAAGCCCGTCTTTCGCGAAAGAACTCCGTCTATCCCACCAATGGTCAACGTCTGATGTGCGCCACAAGGTTGCGCAGATCGTCGCGGATGAAGTGGCGGCGGCAAATGTGGATCTGTCGATCCAGATTTTTCCGTCGGGATCTTTGTTTAAGGCCAAAGAACAGTACAAGCCAATGACCCGGGGTCAGTTGGACATGACTGTGTTCCCGCTGTCTTATGCGGGGGGTCAGCATCCGGAATATAACCTGACGCTGATGCCAGGCCTGGTGAAAAACCATGACCATGCGGCACGACTGAATGAATCGCCCTTTATGGGTAAGATCGAAGACATCTTGGCCAGCGATGATGTCATGGTTCTGGTCCATGGCTATCTGGCCGGTGGATTTGCCAGTACCCAGGGCTGCATCACCAAACCTGATGATGTGAAAGGCCTTCAGATTCGGGCCGCCGGTAAGGCATTCGAAGAGATGCTGGTTGCTTCGGGGGCGTCCATTGCCTCCATGGCGTCTTCAGAAATCTATTCCGCGATGCAAAGCGGGGTACTGCAAGCCACCAATACCTCATCCTCTTCTTTCGTTTCCTATCGGATTTACGAACAGGTGAAATGCTACACGCCTGCTGGTGATGTTGCGTTGTGGTTCATGTATCAGCCGCTGTTGATGAACAAATCCACCTTTGATGGATTAAACGATGCTCAGAAGGCGGCATTGGAGGCAGGGGCTGCAAAGGCTCAGGCTTATTATCTGGACGAAGCCAAAAAGGAAGATGCGGAATCGGTTCGTGTCTTTAAAGAGGCCGGTGTTGAAATCGCGAAAATGACGCCAGCGGAATTCCAGATGTGGCGTGATGTTGCAAAGACATCTTCCTACAAGACCTTCGTTGAGTCTGTTCCAGACGGCCAGGCGCTGCTGGATATGGCACTTTCAGTCGAGTAAGCAGAACGTTGAATGTCCGGCCGGGGTGATCTTACAGGATCACCCCGTGCCATTTCACAACGTTGAAAGTGCCATTTTGTGCGGAGGATTTCGGTGATGAGCGGACACGGTGAGACATCGACAGACCGCGACGGTGGAAATTTGTTTCTGCGCGTTGTGGGCAGGATTTCTACGATTTGCGGTTGGATTGCGGCGGCGATGATCATCGCGTCTGTCGCGATTACATGCCAGATGATTTTTGTGCGCGGCATTTTAAATCAATCGACCACCTGGCAGACAGAGATGGTTGTCTATTTGATGATCAACGCGACGCTGCTGGGCCTGCCCTATGTTCAGCGTTTACGCGGACATGTGAATGTCGATCTGGTGCCCATGATGCTGCCCGTTGGGTTGCGGCGCGTGCTGGCGCTGATCGTGATTTTATCGACCATCACCGTTATCGGCATCATGGCCGTCTATGGCTATGAGCAATGGTATGAAGCCTTTGCGCGGGATTGGAAATCCGACACGGTTTGGGCCGTGCGTTTGTGGATCCCCTATCTGGGTGTTCCTGTCGGTTTCTGTTTATTGCTGCTGCAGTTGATCGCGGACCTTTATGCGATCCTGGCGCGCATTGATACGTCCTATGGTGTTGGGAGTACATCCTGATGGATCCGCTGATTTTAGGATTAATGGTGGCGGTTGCCACGATTGTGGTTTTGTTTTCCGGTATTTCCGTTGCGATTGGGTTGCTGTTGGTTGCTGCGGGCTTCTTGCTGGCCTTTGATGGCATGCGGTCGGTTGCCCTGATGCCGGAAATCTTTTTTGGCGGGCTGGATAATTTCGCCCTGCTGTCGATTCCAATGTTTATTATCATGGGGGCGTCCATTGCTTCTACGCGGGCCGGGGCAGATTTGTATGAAGCCCTGGACCGCTGGCTGACCCGTGTTCCGGGCGGCTTGGTGATTTCCAATCTGGGCGCCTGTGCGCTGTTTGCGGCAATGTCCGGATCCTCGCCCGCGACCTGTGCGGCGATTGGCAAGATGGGTATCCCGGAAATGCGCAAACGCGGCTACCCGGATGGTGTCGCCGCCGGATCCATTGCCGCAGGCGGTACGCTGGGCATTCTGATCCCGCCTTCCGTGACGATGATTGTTTACGGTATTGCCACAGATACCTCGATAGGTCGTTTGTTTCTGGCAGGGGTGATACCGGGCGTCCTTCTTGTCGTCCTATTCATGCTGTGGTCGCTGTATGACACATGGCGCAACGGATCAGAAGAAGTGCTGCGCAAAAGTGAATTCAGCCTGCGTCAGAAGCTGGAAATCCTGCCCCGGGTTCTGCCCTTCCTGTTGATCATTCTGGGCGTCTTGGTTGCGATGTATGGTGGCTATGCGACCCCGTCTGAGACCGCCGCTGTCGGTGCATTGTTATGTATGGCCGTCGCGATGGTCGTCTACAGCCTGTGGAGCCCGAAAGCGCTGTGGGTGGTGCTGCGGGACTCGACACGGGAAAGCGTGATGATCCTGTTCATCATCGGGGCTGCCAGTGTGTTTTCCTATATGTTGTCCAGCCTGTTTATCACACAATCCATTGCTGGCTGGATCGGGACTCTGGATGTCAATCCCTGGCTATTGATGATTTTTATCAATATCTTCCTGTTGGTTGCCGGATTCTTCCTGCCACCGGTTGCGGTGATCCTGATGTCTGCGCCAATCCTGTTGCCCATTGTCACAGCAGCCGGGTTCGATCCCTATTGGTTTGCAGTGATCCTGACCATTAATATGGAGATCGGTCTGATTACCCCACCGGTTGGTCTGAATCTGTATGTGATCAATGGGATAGCGCCAGATATTCCCTTGAAGACGATCCTGAAGGGATCTATCCCCTATGTCCTGTGCATGGTCGTTGCGATCATAATCCTGTGTGTCTTCCCGTGGCTGGCGACCGGCTTGCCAGAGATGGTTATGGGACCGGCGGTGTAGGTTAGGTCGGCCGCCGCCGATGAAGTTGGAGCGTTGTGTATGTCTAACCATTTGTATGATGCCCTGTTTCTGCCCCATCGTGACAGGGACGCGCCTTTCCTGACCCTGGCGGATGGTCGGCTTGAGACGTTTCGGGATTTCCTGGACCGGTCGGCGCGCATTGCCCATGTCATCACTCAATTGGGCGTTGCGCCGGGCGATCGTCTGGCCGTACAGGTGGCCAAGTCGCCAGAAGCCCTGTCTGTCTATGTTGCCTGTGTTCAGGCAGGGGTGATTTTTCTGCCCCTGAATACCGCCTATACCGCCAGTGAGGTCGACTATTTCGTCGGGGATGCGACGCCGAAGATCCTGGTGTGTGATCAGAAGGCCCAACCCGCCCTGGAACCGGTTGCCAAGGCCCATGGTGCCCGGCTGATGACCCTGAATGCCGATGGCAGCGGCAGCTTGATGGAAGCGGCGGACAAGGCACCTGCAAATTTTCAGACATGTGCCCGGGGCAGGGATGATCTGGCAGCCTTCCTGTATACATCAGGCACGACCGGGCGCTCCAAAGGCGCGATGCTGACCCAGGACAATCTATTGTCCAATGCTCGGGCCCTGACCGATTACTGGCAGTTCACAGGGGCGGATGTGCTGTTGCATGCCTTGCCGATCTTTCACACCCATGGGCTGTTCGTGGCGTCCAACATTTGCTTCCTGGCCGGGGCATCGATGATCTTCCTACCCAGTTTCAAGGCCGATCAGATGATTGCGTTTCTGCCGCACGCCACCACGATGATGGGGGTGCCGACTTTCTATACCAGATTGTTGGACGAGGCCGCCTTCACCAAGGATCTGGTGTCCCATATGCGCCTGTTCGTTTCGGGCAGCGCGCCTCTGTTGGAGGAAACCCATATCGCGTTTGAGGCACGGACGGGTCATCGCATACTGGAACGTTATGGCATGACCGAAACCAATATGAATACCTCCAACCCCTATGATGGGGAGCGCCGGGCCGGCACTGTGGGCTTCCCGCTGCCCGGTGTGGATTTGCGCGTCGCGGATGCGGAAACCGGAAAGGTCCTGCCCCAGGGGGAAATCGGCGTGATCGAAGTGCGTGGCCCCAATGTCTTCAAGGGCTATTGGAATATGGCGGAAAAGACAGCGGAAGAATTCCGCGCCGATGGATATTTCATCACCGGCGATGTCGGGCAGGTGGATGATCGCGGCTATGTGCGCATTGTCGGGCGGGCCAAGGATCTGATCATCTCCGGCGGGTATAATATCTATCCCAAGGAAATAGAGCTGCTGTTGGATGAAGAGGACGGCGTGCTGGAATCAGCCGTCATTGGCGTGCCCCACCCGGATTTCGGGGAAGGGGTTGTTGGCGTCCTGGTGCCGCAAAAGGGGGTGACATTGGATCCCGATGCGATCCTGTCATCCATTGCGCCCAAGATCGCGCGCTTCAAACAACCAAAGGCCCTGTTCATCCATGACGAACTGCCCCGCAATACCATGGGCAAGGTTCAGAAAAACGTCCTGCGAGAGACATACAAGGACCAGTTCAAAATCTGAAGTCCGGCCCTGAAATCGCCCCGGAATGCTGTCTAGGCATGCTGGACAAAGCATGGTATGACCGATCCAACAGTGGAAATTCCCGTATCAGATAGGGGAGAGAAGAGTGGAAGTTCGCATTTACAAACCGACCAAAACCGCCATGCAATCCGGTCGTGCCGGGACGAAAGATTGGATTCTGGAATTCGAACCCACCACGGCCAGCCGCCCGGATGCGCTGATGGGCTGGGTCGGATCAGCCGATACCCGCAAGCAGGTGCGCCTGCAATTCGACACGGCGGACGAGGCGATTACCTATGCGGAAAAGAACGGCTATTCTTATACGGTGGAAAAGCCCAAGGATCGCCGCATAAAGCCGAAATCCTATTCCGACAATTTCTCCAACAACAGACGACGCCCCTGGACCCATTGATCGTTCGGGCAAGCTGTGTGAGGGCTTAAAATCTCTTGCAGCATACCTTTCAAAAGGCTACCGAACGCCCCTTGGATCGTTTGGTGGCCTTTGTCTTTTGATGGCAATGACCGCTATTCTATCACCCCAACGGCTCCGTAGCTCAACTGGATAGAGCACCCGCCTTCTAAGCGGATGGTTACAGGTTCGAACCCTGTCGGGGCCGCCATATTCCTTCTCGATTGCCCCCCTAAGCGTGTGGATTCCCTGAAGTCGTTTTCGCGCATCACACCAGTGATAAAATCTTAGGGCGTTTTTATAGTATGACTATTAATCAGCATCAGAAAAAATCCCCAGGATCGTCACAGATCTGAAATCATATCTTTGATGATATTTGCCAGCGCATCCTTGGTTTGGCCGGATGGCTATGGAAACCAACATATTGATATCACAAATAAAATCCACAAAGACGAGAGTCATATAAATTTGAAACGCCAATCTATTTATTACTTAATAATAGTAATGGTGTTCTTGACATATGAATTCATCGTTTATACGCTCAAAATCAAATAATAGAGTTTTCAAGGACAGAATGCGCAATCATATAGGATAATATTGCAGTCAGATTGTACCTTTGAAAACCTTAGGAAAATTTCATGGCAGGGTAACTTATTTAGGAGCCATCGATAATGTATTTTAAGAGTACAATTGTTTCATTCATTTCTCTCCTTTTATTGATGCTGCCAATATCAGCCAATGCCATCGATATTCAACGTGAGGCCATGGTTCAAAGACTTATCACCTCACTTGAAACCGAAAATTATCAGAAGGCTTATGAGATACTGCAGGGGCTGAAGGAAACTGGGGAAATAACCGGTGAACTTCTCTATTATGAAGCCCTGGCGGCGCTATCAACCAAAAGAGATTTTGAAGCGCTTGAGCAGATAACGAAATATATTGAAAAGAACGGCAAAGGTGCGAAGCACTACAGCAGAGCTATTGAGATTTATTCAGCTGCATCCGAAAACGTTGATCGGAAACTTGCTATCAATTCAATAGAAAATTGGTATGCCTCATCAGCTGAGCTTTACATTGAAAATCGCATGACGTCACTTTGGCGAGATTTTTATAAGTTGAGAGTCGAAGAGCATAAATCCTTCAGTTCACGATACATCGATAATAAAGACGGTACGGTATCTGTCTACAGACTGGTAAAATCTGGCTCAAACTCAGCGAATTTGTATAAATTCGAGGCATATGCCTGCCCCATTGGCTCAAAATACAAAGAAGGTGCTTGCGTCGGAAAACCCGATAAATTTCAAAGTCTCAGTGAAAGTAAGATTAGAGAAATATTTGAAGGTTTATCTCTAGCAGGGCACCGTGATTGGCGAATTCCCAGACGACTTTTTGTTTCGTGGGGCGGAGATTACTTTTCTGTCAGTGATTTCTTTACCATTTCACCCGATATAACATATTTTGACGGTCAAAACTACGCCGAGACCCATGTCGGCGTTTCGACGAATCAAATTCTCCCTCAGGCATATCTGTTCAACGACCATGGCCTTAACAAATTCGCATATACCCAGCAAAATACTAGGGTAACAGGTCAAGAAAAATATCAAATCCCACAATTTGGCTTTGCTTTTTTGGACGAAGTTTACTCTGACAATAGTAAACAGTATTGCGTTGTAAGCCGTGCAAACACATTAAGGTGCGATGTGGCGACTTCTTATATGGTTATCCCAGTGCGTGGCCCCGAGTTGGTTGGGAAAGACCTTCCAGTAACACAATGTGAAGCACAAAGCCTTAATTGCCTGAAGCTCAATCATGATGGCAATGTTATTCGGTTCGACGCATCGAAATATCATCATGCTAAAGAGCACGAATACTTTCTCGAACTCGCCAATGGTTGATTGATAATGAAAATTACAGCTTTGCTAAGTACGTTAATCGCATTGAGCCTCACCTTTCTGACGTCACCCCTGCTGGCCGATATTGAATCTGATATTCTGAATAGCTTGGGAAACCAGCCTTCGTCTGAACATGAAATTCGGTATGTTGCTCGGGAAACAGTCGTGCGCGTGCGTCCGGATTCAGCCAGTGAATTTTTAGCTAATCTTAAACTCAACAAGCGTGTATTTCTACTTAGTATGAACGGCTCTTGGGCTAAGGTACAACTCGTTTCAGATGAGGATGTCTCGGGCTTTGTGCCATTATCATCGTTGAAAAGTTCCCCCCATGAGAGAGCGCCATCAACTGCTGAGAAGAGTGCAGTCGAGATTGATCTTAGCGGTGTAACCTTAAAGGACCCTGAGGATATCGCTTTGGCCCAGGAGCAAAGAATTGAAGATGAAAACCGACAAAAAGCTGAGGCTGATGAAGCATATCGCCGTCATTTAAAAGAGAAACGTCGCCGAAAAGCAGAATTAGAAGAACAACAAAGGCGTCAGGAAGCTCAAGAACAAAGGGCATATGAGCGAGAGATGGAGGACGTGTTCGCTGAGTTGGACTCTAACGAGACCCAGTTGGCGAAGCAGTGGGAGAACTTGACGGAAATGCCCCGTAATATCACACGGCTTCAGTCGCCCTATGCGATTGAGAGAGCAAGGCGTCAAGCAATGCGGATGAAAAAGCGGCAGGCGCGTCAGGAAAAATTTACAGCTCAGTCCCAAGCCATGCCTTCTACAAAGGGATTTGGTTCCAGTCCTTATAACGGTTCAGAAGCTGGCTCGGCTTTAATGAATATCGATGAGTCCAACGACCAGTCCAACAGTTCATCAAATTCATCATCACCCCAGAAAGATCAGTATGCAGATGTGAGAGGCGATACCGCATCGGTTCGCCAAAAACAAAATGCTCCCCAAAAAGTCTATGAACCAATGCCTCAGGTGGTAACCGGTAAAAATTTATCGACATTTAGCGTCCGCGCCAAAGCCATTGCTTACGCACGGCTAAAGGCTACCAACAAGATTAGCGAACAGTGCTATGGTAAAGGAGCGCGTTACGATTCAACAAGATTTTCCGAAATTGAGAAAGGGAACGCTTCCGAGCGAACAACCTTTGCGAATGCAGACTGTAAGCAGATGAAAAGTGGGGCATGGAAATGCACAGCGGAAGTGCGTGGTCATTGCTATCACATGCAATGAATAAGCTGGACACCCGTATTGACCTTTCTTGATTGTTAAGTGGCAGCGCCCATAAGATAGACAAGAACGACGAAGGTGACCCAATGACCCAACCTACGGCTCAGTACTCAACTGGATAGAGCACCCACCATCCATATAACGCCCGGTTTTGGTATATGTCCTGCGCTGGCTGTGATATCGTGATGCGGATGGGGGCGTAAGGATAAGTGGGTTTGGGTATGCAATGCACCCCTGGCGATTTGAAGGACCATCTGATTGCCTGTGCGCAGGGGGATCGGGTTGCCTTTGCTGCCCTGTATCAGGCCACCTCCTTGAAACTTTTTGGCATTGTCCTTCGTATCTTGAAGGATCAGGCGCTCAGCGAGGACGTGCTGCAAGAGGTCTATGTGACCATCTGGCGGCAGGCGGCGCGATATGACCCGGACCGTGCATCGCCGATCACCTGGATGGGAACCATCGCCCGCAATCGCGCCATTGATGTATTGCGCCGCCAAAAGGGCCAGGGGATGACTGTGGAAATTGAGATTGATACGATTGTTGATCCCTCCCGATCCGCATCGGATGAATTGGAGCGCAGTCAGGCGTATCAGGCTTTGTCCGTCTGTTTGGAGGCCTTGGATCCCAACCGGGCCAAAATGGTGCGGCTGGCCTATCTGGAAGGGGCCTCTCGCCAGGATCTGGCAGATTTGTTTGGTCAGCCGGTAAATACGATTAAGACGTGGCTGCATCGCAGTTTGAAGCAATTGAAGGAATGCCTGGGGTCATGACAAACCGGGAAGAAATAGACCAATTGGCCGGGGAATATGTGCTGGGCACCTTAAATGCTGAGGAGCGCCTGGCGGTGGAGACGCGCCGTCTTCAGGATGCGGCGCTGGAGGCGGCCATTCATGACTGGACACAGCGTATGGCACCGCTGCAGGAAGAAGTCAGCAGCGCGGAACCTGATCCGCACCTGTTTGATCGCATCCAGGCGCGCCTTGACCAATTGGAGGGGCAGGGCGGCACCGGGGGTGAGGGGAATGGCGGCACCGTCCTTTCACTGCAAAAGCATGTATCGCGTTGGCGCAGTGCAACATTTGTGACCGGGGCAATCGCGGCATCGCTGCTTGCCTATATCCTGGTCAATGCCCCCCTTGTTCAAGGGCCCCAGCAAGAGACTTTCGTTGCGGTTTTTCAATCTGATGATCAACAGCCCGCATTCCTGTTATCGATTGATTTGAAAACGCGCGCCTTGACCATTCAGCCGGTTGCGGCGGAACGACAGCAACAGGCCTCTTATCAGCTGTGGATCGTCGGGGATGGAATTGCCGAAGAACCGCAATCCCTGGGCCTGCTGTCAGAGGATGGGGCGCTGACACAAAAAAGTCTGGCGGCCTATCCTTCTGAAGTACTGCAGCAAGCCACATTTGGTATCAGTGTGGAACCGCCAGGGGGCTCGCCCACGGGTAAACCCACAGGCCCGGCAATTCATGGCTATCTGATCCCCGTTCAGCCCTGATCGTCATTTTTTTCGTCTGTTTTGAAACTTTCTCAAAAACCGTCCGTAGCTGTAGGTAGGCCATCAGAAGGGTGGCTTGTCAGGGGCTGACCCCTGGCAATGTGGTCTTGCGTTCAAACACAGCGTTTGTCCGCATAACAGACAATACACAGGAGGTTTCTATGGTTCGCCATTTTATTGTAACGGCTCTCGTTGCTCTGGTTTTTGCAGCCGGCACTGTCATCAGCATCACGGCTTCCGCCGGGTCTAATTCCGGCGATATGAAACTGGGCGTGATGGCATCGGATCAGGATGTGACAACTGGCACCGTCACGGCTGATAAGATTGTCGCACACGCCAACGGCTGGATGGTGGTTCACCGCACCGGTGCTGATATGAAGCCCGGCCCGGTTATTGGCTATGCACCGTTGAAAATCGGTGAAAACGCCGATGTCAGCGCTATTCTGACCGAACCGGTCAAAAGCGGTGAAATGCTGATGTTGATGCTGCATGGTGAAGACGGCGGCATGAAAACCGGCGGCTTTGAATATACGCTGGGTGCCAAGGAAGACGGCCCGGTCCGTGTTGACGGGAAACTGGTCATGACGGTGATTACCGCCAAATAATGGCTTGATTACAGACGGTATGCCCTCCCACCCCGGCCACTGGCAGGGGTGGGATTTTTTTTCGCGATCAGAGAGTTGGATATTTCATAAAATGTCTATTTTTTGATCAAAAATTTTAGATAGTTTAAAATATATGCAATTATTTAAAGATTAAGAGTACCCCAGAATTGGGACCGATGTCAGATTTATGAAATAATATACGTTATATCAATAGATTAGTTAGCGTACTGTCGTGCTCCAGAAAGTACCGAAAAATTGGTACGCTTGTTGCAGTGCACAATTATTGGAGTAACTATAAAAACTGTAGACAGAGAGGCTAAACATGAAAAATCGTATTCGTTCCTTAATGGGGGCTGCGGCGATATCAGGCATGATGCTTGTTGGCACAGTGGCCCAGGCTGCTGAAGAGACGATCAAGGTCGGCATTCTTCATTCCCTTTCCGGCACCATGGCGATCAGCGAAACCACGCTGAAAGACGCGATGCTGATGCTGATTGACGAACAGAACAAAAAGGGCGGCGTCTTGGGCAAAAAACTTGAGGCCGTTGTGGTTGATCCGGCGTCTGACTGGCCCTTGTTTGCTGAAAAAGCGCGCGAGTTGATTTCCGTCAACAAGGTCGATGTGGTGTTTGGCTGCTGGACCTCTGTATCGCGCAAATCGGTCCTGCCGGTCTTTGAAGAACTAAACAGCATCCTGTTCTATCCGGTTCAGTATGAAGGCGAAGAAAGCCAGCGCAATGTATTCTATACCGGCGCGGCCCCGAACCAGCAGGCCATTCCGGCGGTGGATTATCTTGCGGATGCGGAAGGCGTAGAGCGTTGGGTCTTAGCGGGTACGGACTATGTCTATCCCCGCACCACGAACAAAATCCTGGAGACCTATCTGCTGGATAAAGGCGTGGCCCCTGAAGACATTATGATCAACTATACCCCGTTTGGTCATTCTGACTGGCAGACCATCGTGTCTGACATCAAAACCTTCGGATCGGCTGGTAAGAAGACTGCTGTGGTCTCCACCATCAACGGTGATGCCAATGTGCCTTTCTATAAGGAACTGGCGAACCAGGGCATCAAGGCCGAAGACATTCCTGTCGTCGCTTTCTCCGTTGGGGAAGAAGAACTGGCGGGTCTGGATACCGGTCCTCTGGTCGGTCACCTGGCGGCCTGGAATTACTTCATGGCCATCGACACCCCGGAAAACGCTGATTTCATTGCAAAATGGAAAGCCTTTATCGGGGATGACAAGCGCGTCACCAATGACCCGATGGAAGCCCACTACATTGGCTTCAACATGTGGATCAAGGCTGTGGAAGCGGCGGGCAGCACCTCTGCCGATACCGTTATCGACAATCTGGTTGGCGTTTCCGTTCCGAACCTGACGGGCGGCTATTCCGCGATGATGCCGAACCACCACATCACCAAGCCGGTCCTGATCGGTGAGATTCAGTCGGATGGTCAGTTCGACACCGTTTGGCGGACGCCAGGCCTGGTCCCTGGGGATGCCTGGTCTGACTTCCTGCCGGGGTCGAAAGATCTGATCTCTGATTGGCGCAAGCCCATGTCCTGCGGCAATTTCAATACCGCTGAAGGCAAGTGCGGCGGCGCATAAGGCGCAGGGTTTCGCAGTGTCGGGGGTGGCACATATCGCCATCCCCGATACCCGAAACAGAGTGTGACCGATCTATTTTGGCGCTCCAGCAGAGGTGATACTCTCCATGAAGGCCTTTATTCGTTTCTCTATATCAGCCCTATCCCTGTTCCTCATTCTAGGAACAGCCCAAGTGATGGCCGCGCAAGACCCCGCCTTACAAGACAAGATTTCTGCTTTGGCTGACGGTAGCTATTCGGACCGCGCCAAGGCAATCCAGGCCATTGCCGCAACGGGTGATGCCCGCGCCGTCCCAGCCTTGGAAGCATTGGGGGAGGGGCTGCTGTTCGTCACGAAATCAGACAAGGCCATTGTGATTGGCCTGGATGAGGGCGCGACGGTCGAGACATTCGATCCGATATCGGGCGATGCATTGGGGTCGGTTCCCAGTGGTGCCGTCGAGAAGATCAAGGTCAATAACCGGTTGCGTCGGGAAATACGATCCGCGCTGGGCGCCCTGACCTTGTTGTCGGATGATCCAAAGGTACGGCTTGCTGCGGCTGGGGCGATATTCAAGTCCAAAGATGCTGATGCGATTGACCTTTTGGATACTGCGATTGCAAAAGAAACGGTCGAAGCCGTGAAACTTGCCCTGCAGGAAGCCCGCGCGGCGGCGGTCCTGAATTCCCCCCGCGATATGGCGGAAAAGCAGGCGGCCGTTGCCTTGATGGCGGATCGGGGAAACCAGTCGGCGTTGGCGGTTCTATTGAATGCCAGAGGCAGCGCAGAAGGCCCGCTATTAGCCGATATCGACACAGCCATCGCAGCCATTCAAAAATCCCTGGCGGTCTGGGATCTGGCACAGAATGCGTGGTACGGGGTGTCGCTGGGGTCGGTGCTGCTGTTGGCGGCGATTGGACTGGCGATCACCTTTGGCGTGATGGGCGTTATCAATATGGCCCACGGGGAAATGGTGATGTTGGGGGCCTATACGACCTTCATCGTGCAGGACATCATTCGCACCTCGATGCCGGGCCTGTTTGACTATTCGCTGCTGATCGCTCTGCCGCTGGCCTTTCTGGTTGCCGGCTCGGTTGGCGTCGTCATTGAACGCGGCGTGATCCGATGGCTGTATGGACGCCCGCTGGAAACATTGCTGGCGACCTGGGGCATTGCGCTGCTGTTGCAACAGACAGTGCGCAGCATCTTTGGTCCCACAAACCGGGAAGTCGGGACCCCGGATTTCCTGGCAGGGGCTTTCCAATTGGGCCAATTGACGATCACCTATAATCGGTTGGCGATTGTGATCTTTTCTTTGGTCGTGCTGGCGGTCCTGATGCTGGTATTGCGCAAAACATCATTCGGGCTGCGCATGCGGGCTGTGACGCAAAACCGCAGAATGGCCAATTCCATGGGGATCAAGACCAATTGGGTCGATGCGATGACCTTTGGACTGGGATCGGGCATTGCCGGGATTGCAGGCGTCGCGTTGAGCCAGATTGACAATGTCAGCCCCAATCTGGGCCAGTCCTATATCATCGACAGCTTCCTGGTTGTCGTGTTCGGCGGCGTTGGCAATCTGTGGGGGACATTGGTGGGGGCCATGACTCTGGGCATCGCCAATAAATTCCTGGAGCCCTTCGCCGGTGCGGTATTGGGCAAGATCATCCTTTTGGTCTGTATCATCCTGTTCATTCAAAAGCGTCCCAGGGGCATGTTCGCCCTGAAGGGCCGGGCGGTTGAGTCATGATTTCCAGCTTTATTCTGCGGGGCTTGGATGGGCGGTTAATGGCCTTTCTGATTGCGACCCTGTTATGTGTAATCTTAATCGCAATTGGCAATCTGATGGTGCCACCGGGCAATTTCCTGCATGTGCCGACCTATGCGGTCTCCCTGATGGGCAAGTATCTGTGTTATGCCCTGCTGGCGCTGTCTGTGGATCTGGTCTGGGGGTTTGCGGGCGTGCTGTCGCTGGGCCATGGCGCATTCTTTGCGCTGGGCGGCTATGCGATGGGCATGTATCTGATGCGCCAGATTGGAAGCCGTGGCGTTTATGCCGACCCGATCCTGCCGGATTTCATGGTGTTCCTGAATTACAAGGAATTGCCGTGGTTCTGGTATGGCTTTGACATGTTCTGGTTTGCCGCGATCATGGTGGTGCTGGCCCCGGCCACGTTGGCTTTTGTCTTTGGCTGGCTGGCCTTTCGGTCGCGCGTGACGGGGGTTTACCTGTCCATTATTACCCAGGCGATGACCTTTGCGCTGCTGCTGGCCTTCTTCCGCAATGATATGGGATTTGGCGGTAATAACGGACTGACCGATTTCAAGGATATTCTGGGATTCGATATCCAAAGCGACGGGACCCGCATGGGATTGTTTGCAGCGTCTGCCTGCGCGCTGTGTCTTGGACTGGTGATCTGTAAGGCTGTTGTTGCCTCAAAATTGGGAAAGGTTCTGGTGGCGGTGCGCGATGCGGAAAGCCGCACACGGTTCCTGGGCTATCGGGTGGAGCATTATAAGCTGTTTGTCTGGACACTGTCGGCGGCGCTGGCTGGCATTGCAGGCGCGCTGTATGTGCCGCAGGTTGGGATCATCAATCCCGGCGAATTCGCCCCGGCGAACTCAATTGAAATGGTGATCTGGGTCGCCGTTGGCGGGCGCGGAACCCTGTATGGCCCGATCCTGGGAGCGATCCTGGTGAATGGGGCGAAAACATTCTTTACAGGGGCCATTCCTGAAGTCTGGCTTTTCGCTCTGGGGGCCTTGTTCGTCGGGGTAACGCTGTTCCTGCCAAAGGGAGTTCTGGGGCTGTATGGCATGCTGCACCAACGCTTTGAGAAAACCCGCGCGCCCCGGGAAACAAAGCGATCGCCAGACCCTGCATCTCAACCGTCGGAGGCTGAGTGAATGACGGCCCATGGCTCCATCCTGTATCTTGACAGCGTCAGTGTCAGCTTTGACGGGTTCAAGGCGCTGAACAATCTGTCGCTGATCCTGCAACCCGGCGAAATGCGTGCGATCATCGGACCCAATGGCGCGGGTAAGACCACCATGATGGATGTGATCACCGGCAAGACCCGGCCTGATACCGGCGATGTGATCTTTGATTCCAGCCACGATCTGATCCAGATGGATGAGGCCGCTATTGCACAGCTTGGCATCGGTCGCAAATTTCAGAAGCCCACGGTGTTTGAACATCACACGGTCGAGGATAATCTGTATCTGTCCCTGAAAGGCGGGCGGGGTGTTTTTTTTGCCTTGTTTGCCGAAAAGACGAATGAGATTTCCCAGCGGATTGAAGGGCTATTCGATATCATCCGACTGGGTGCTGTGCGCGATGAACTGGCGGGCAACCTGTCCCATGGTCAGAAGCAATGGCTGGAAATTGGCATGTTGTTGGCGCAAGACCCAAAGCTTCTGCTGGTGGACGAGCCGGTGGCCGGCATGACCGATGCGGAAACGGTGGAAACTGCAAATCTTCTGCGGGAAATCAACAAGACCCATTCGGTTGTCGTTGTGGAACACGATATGACCTTCGTGCGGGATTTGGATGTGAAGGTGACCGTGCTGCATGAAGGATCGGTCCTGGCCGATGGTCCATTGGATCAGGTCAGCGCAGATGACCGTGTTATCGAAGTTTATTTGGGGCGCTAGGAACATGCTGGAAGTCACAGATATCAGCCTGCAATATGGCGCATCCCAAGCCCTGAAAGCTGTGTCGGTTTCTGCACAGGTCGGTAAGGTCACCTGCATTCTGGGTCGCAATGGCGTTGGCAAGACCAGCCTGTTGCGGGCTGTGGTCGGGCAGCATCCCATCACGTCAGGGGCCATTTCCTGGCAGGGTGAAACATTGGGGTCGATGCCACCCCATCAGCGGGCCCAACGTGGCATCGCCTATGTCCCACAGGGGCGAGAGATATTCCCACTGTTGACGGTGAAGGAAAATCTGCAAACCGGCTATGCACCATTGGCCCGCAAGGATCATTCTATTCCGGATGATGTGTTCGAACTGTTCCCGGTTCTAAAATCCATGTTGGGCCGTCGGGGAGGGGACCTGTCCGGGGGCCAACAGCAGCAATTGGCTATCGGGCGGGCGCTGACCATGCGCCCCAGCTTATTGGTGCTGGATGAACCGACCGAGGGTATTCAACCCTCCATCATCAAGGATATCGGGCGCGCGATTGCCTATCTGCGGGATCGTGGCGATATGGCGATCCTGCTGGTTGAGCAATATTTCGAATTCGCCCGGGATCTGGCGGATGCTTATACCGTCATGGACCGCGGCGAAGTCGTTGTCGCAGGCGCCATCGGCGATATGGATGAAGCAGAAGTGCGCAAACACCTGATGGTTTAGTCGTCATTCCTGTTTATAGGCTTCGAAATAGGAATTGGTCAGTTTGGCAATGGTCCCATCATTGCGCAATTCTTCCCGGGCCTCATTAAAGCGGGCAATCCAGCGATCCGCACCGGGCATGGATTTCGGCACGATCAGGTGGTTCGGGCTGGCATCGATGGCAAGCCGCCGGGCCTTGAACCAGGCAGAATTACTGATGCTGCGGGCCGCAATCGTTCCCAGAAAACGATCAATTGAAATGGCATCGACCTTGCCGTCGGATAACAGTTTGAAACATCCGGCAACGCCGGTCTTATTATAAACGCGCATCTGGCCGGATTTGGCATAATCATTGAGATAGGAATCCACTTCCCACCCTTTGGGAACGCACAGGGTCTTCCCAATCATATCGCTGGCTTGGGTCACGCCAATGGCGCGCTCAAAATTTGTGAAAAGATAGGGGCGCACAGTAAACAATTCGTCTGAATACAGAAAATCAGCCTCGCGCTCCGGGGTTTTGATATAGGGAAAAGTCGCCACATAGCGCCCGGACAGGGTTTGCTGATAGCCCTCATCCCAAGGCAGAAAGGCGACCGTTACGGGCACCCCCATTTTTTCAATGATTGCCTTAACCAACAGGGTCCCTAATCCGCCATCCGGCAGGCGCTCATCGCTGTAGGGAAAGTAGTTGTTACCGGTAACGACATCAATCGCATGCGCTTTGACCGGATTGGTCAAGACTGCGATCAGACAAACAATCATAATGGCAATACAACGCTTCATAGTCGCCCCCTCCAGAACTGAGTTGAAGTTTATATCGTATTTATGGCATGTGAAGTGGAAATCGGCAGCCATTTGATAATTTTAATGTTTGCCTGGGGGCATTAAGAGTTTGGTTCTCTGATCAACAGGTCAATCGAGATGGGGCAGTGATCGGACAGTTTCCTTTGCAGCGTTTTCGGATCGGTATAGACGATCTGTCGAAAGCTATCGGGCCTCAGCCATTTCGCACTTCTTACATCCAGTATTATGTGATCGATATAGGCTGGATACTGGCCCGCCCAGCAGGTTGAGTGCCTGTTTTGGGTAACCCTCAGCAATTTTTGTTCTGGGGGATTTTCATCGCTTAAAATCGGCCACATCCATTTTCCATTAGGGGCGGTCCCTTCTTCATCAAATCTGCGATTGAAGTCACCCAGAACGATCAGGGGATCCTGGGCGCGCACGCGGGCATCAATCCAGGATTCCAAGGGGGTGACCTGCTGATTTAAGCGTGCGCAATGATGTGTTCTGCTGGTCAGCGGTTTGTCATGGCAAAAAGATTTCAAATGAACGTTCAACAGGCGCAGCCTTTGTCCGTCCAGGTTAAGGGTCAAATCCAACCCATAGCGCAGGGCTGCCCGGTTCAGTCCCAATGGTGTGTAATCTGTAGCTACGCTGTGTGGAACCAGGGCTTTGCGGATGGCGAAACCAACCCTTTGTGCATTGTTTCGGTTCGAGAAGATAAAATCATACCCATCCCCGAAAACGCGCCGCGCGACCGCCTCGTTTTCAACCTCCTGCAGGGCGATGATATCGGCATCCAGGTGATCCGCATATTTTTTCAGCCGCGCGAAATCTTCATCCGTTCGCGCATAGGCCCGGTATCGGTCGGGATAGCTATCATACAGATGCGCGATGTTCCATGTCGCGATCCGCAGCGATGTTTCCGCCCTGCAGGGGATGCTCAAACCAAACAGCAGCACCAGCAGAGTGAGGCTTAATCGTGCCATTGGAACCTCTATGCACTTTTTAAGGGTGCATTAGAATGACAGCACTTAATTGGGGAATAAAGATAAATTGTATTTACTATGTTCTACTTTAAGGGGCCATTCCTTTGGAACAAAAGCCACCTATTCAAAAATTGGGATGCTCAGTCAGGCTTCTAAACGGGATTTTTGGAAAGGCGTTTGGTCACATACCAGTTCAATTTGGCTTGGTTCGCCCGGGCGCCGTTCGATCAATCGCGACGGATTTTATCAGCGCCCAAACGGGCTTGCCCGGTGACAGGCTAAGGGTGGATGCCGATAACTTCGTAATGCGGGACCAAACTGGAACACCGACATCGATCAAGACTTCCGCCATTGGGCCGTCGGTATCGGGTCGGATATCAATCACGGTTCCTGGTAGGCGGTTCAGGATGCTGATATCCTGGGGCTCCTGTAATGCGATACTGACATCGCGTGCCCTGATCCGAAGCTTCATTTCGGTTCCCAACGGGCGATCAGCCATTGGTACCATCAGCTTTGCACCGCCATTCAGGGTCAGGCGCATCAATCCATCAGCGGTATTCTTTTCCGTGATACGGGCAGACAGGAATGCCCCTGCCTCGTATCGGCCGGTCAGCGGGTGCAGGTCCAACCGCGCTGTCAGATGTTCAACCGTATCCACCGCAATGACCCGTCCGGCTTCCATCAGGGCGACCTGGTCGGCGAATTGGGCAATCTCTTCCATGGCATGGCTGACATACAGGATGGGCACGCCAACCTCGTCCCGCAACCGCGCGATGAAGGGCAGGATTTCCCCCTTGCGATGGGAATCCAGTGACGCCAGGGGCTCATCCATCAGCAACAGACGGGGATTGGCCAGTAAGGCCCGACCGATGGCGACCCTCTGTCTCTCACCCCCGGATAAGGCATAGGGTTTACGCCCCAACAGGGGCTCCAGATCCAATAAATCGACGGCTTGGGACAGGCGGATGGATCCTTCGCCATTGCGCTTTTGACCATAGGTCAAATTGCCGTGCACGCTGAGATGGGGAAACAGTCTGCCTTCCTGAAAGACATAACCAATACGTCGTTCATGGGCGGGCATTTCAATTCCAGCCTGACTGTCCAACAGCACGTCCTGCCCAATGACGATCCGCCCATGATCCGGTCGCAACAGACCCGCGACGGTATTGACCAGCGATGTCTTCCCACACCCGGATCTGCCAAACAGGGCAAGCGTGCGATTATCATCGCCCGTTTCGATCTGGGCATCCAAAGTAAATGCCCCCAATCTTGTCTTAACATCGATGGAGATCACGGCGCATGCTCCCCCTGCAGACCGATGGCGCGTCGGGTCTTTCGGGCGATCACTTCAGATGCGATCAACGCCACTAACGCAACGATAACGCTTAACAGCGCCAGACGCCCCGCCTGAGCTTCGGCACCCGGTGTTTGCGCCAATGTGTACAGGGCCAGTGGCATGGTGCGGGTTTCGCCTGGGATATTTGCGACAAAAGTGATCGTCGCGCCAAATTCACCCAATGCGCGGGCGAATCCCAGGATCACGGAAACGACGATCCCTGGCGCGATCATCGGCAGGGTGATGGTAAAGAACACATCCAACCGACTGGCCCCCAATGTGGTGGCCGCCTGTTCCAGACGCATATCGACCTGTTCCAGGGACAGGCGGATTGCGCGCACCATCAGGGGAAAGGCCATGACACCGGCTGCCACGGCGGCACCCTGCCAGGTGAAGGCAATGCTGATCCCGAACCAGTCTTTCAGCGGCGCACCAATCGGCCCGCGCGGACCAAGGCCGATCAACAACAGATAGCCAATCACCACGGGCGGCACCACCAGCGGCGCATGGACAATTCCATCCAGCAGCCATTTCAAGGGAAAGCGCCCCCGTGCCAGAAGATACGAGATCAGTATGGCGGGGATCAGTGCGCCCAGCGTGGCGATGCCGCCAACTTTCAGGCTGAGCAGTAGTGCTTCGGTTTCAAAGGGGGTCAGCATGATCAGGCTTAAGGGAGCGTCTGAAAGCCGAAGCGTTTCAGGACATCTGCGCTGTCAGCATCTTTCAAATGTGCCAGGATGGCTTTTGCTTCCGGCCTGTCAGACAGCAGGGTGATGGTGTAGAGGATCGGCTGGTGCAGATCTTCAGGAATGGTTGCCACCACGGTGACCTTATCGCTGGCCGACGCATCCGACGCATATACGATGCCGTATCCAACGGCCCCTTGCTCAACAAAGGCCAGGGCGGCGCGGACATTGGCGGCACGCACAGCAACGGTTTCCAGATCGGACCACAGGCCGATTGCCTGCAAGGCCTGTTTGGCATAACGGCCAGCAGGCACATGGTCCGGGTCGCCAATCGCCAGTCGATCCTGCAGGAAGGCAGCACCGGCTGCCGTGTCAAAAATCAAAGGGATGGCTGAGTCCTTTGGGGATACCACAACCAACCGATTGCGCAGAAAGTCAGCACTCTGTTCCAGGCGGGCGATGCCTTTTTCAATCAGGTAATCCGACCATTTCGGGTTGGCGCTGATAAAAATATCCGCCGGGGCACCCCCTTCGATCTGTCGCGCCAATGTCCCGCTGGAGGCAAAAACACCATCAACTCCATTCTGCTGAGCAAACAACAGGGTCAAAGGTTCCGTCAGGCTTGCTGCGGCGAAAACCCGAACAGGTTCTTGCGCGGAAACCACGGGGGATATCAGCAATGCAGCAAGAACAGCAACCAGACCTGCCGCCGCACGGGTGATCATGTCAACAAACCCTTCCAATCCGCTTCAATGACCCGCAAGACGCTCAAATCCCGCTTCCAGATCGGCAATCAGGTCGTCTGGTGATTCCAAACCAATATGCAGGCGCACAACCTGACCGGTTTCTTCCCAGGTGGTCGCGGTGCGCGCACGTTTGGGATAGGAGGTAACAGCCAGGCTTTCAAATCCACCCCAGCTGGCCCCGATCCCGAACAGGTCATAGCCTTCGATCATCGCAGCCAGACGGTCCCGGTCCGGGGCGTCGACAAGGATGCTGAACAGGCCACAGGCCCCGGTGAAGTCCCGTTTCCAGATGGCGTGCCCCGGATGGCTTTCCAGGCCGGGATGCATAACGCGCGACACTTCCGGGCGTTGTTCCAGCCATTGGGCAATTTTAAGGCCGCTTTCGAAATGACGGTGCAGGCGCGTTGGCATGGTGCGCAAGCCGCGCTGAACCAGATAGCAATCATCCGGTGACACGCTGTTTCCATAGGCCCGGCTGGCGACCTGAATTTTTGCGAACAAGGCATCGGTTGCGCAGGAAATACTGCCCATCATCGTATCTGAATGACCACAGGGATATTTCGTCAGCGCATGGGCGGACAAATCGATCCCCATTTGCAGCGGCTTCAGGAAGTACCCGGCCCCCCATGTATTGTCGATCCCGACAATCACATCCTTTTCCTTCGCCGCTTTTACAATGGCCGGCAGGTCCTGCATTTCAAAGGTCAGGGAGCCTGGGGCTTCTGTCCAGATCAGTTTTGTTTCAGGACGGATCAGATCGGCAATCCCACTGCCAATAGCGGGATCATAGAATTCTGAGACACAGCCCAATTGAGTCAAATGCCCAAGTGCCATCTTGCGCACCGGTTCATAGACATTGTCGGGGATCAGGAAATGCGCGCCGGGTTCGGCAAAGGCCAGAAAACACAGGCCACAGGCAGCCATGCCACTGGGCAGCAATTCCGTGTCAGCGGCCCCTTCCAGGGCGGTCAGGGCATCGCGCAGGGCAAATTGCGTCGGTGTGCCGTGCCGGCCATAGGTGATTGAATGGCGACCTGATTTATGGCTGCCGCCGACCTTGCGCCCTTCCCAGGAGTCCAAGGTTGGGTGCAGGATTGTCGAGGCATGATAGACGGGTGGATTGACCACGCCAAAATTGTCTTGCGGATGCCGTCCTGCATGAACGGCAAGAGTGTCATCGCTGAATTTCTTATGATTGGCCACGGAACATTCCACCTTGACTGTTATCTGTATTTGGGACGTTTTCTGTAAGATAGCTCAGCCTATGCGTCTTTAGGGAATTTGCAAATCTTACCGAGTGTTCAGGTGCGATGGAACGGATTGAAACAGTGGTGATCGGGGCCGGCGTGATCGGTCTGGCCTGTGCCAAGATCTTGGCCGAATCCAGAAGGGAGGTCATCGTCCTGGAGGCCGCTGACAGCATTGGCAGCGAAACAAGTTCGCGCAATAGTGAAGTCATTCATGCAGGCATATACTATCCAAAGGACAGCCTTAAAGCGCGCTTTTGCGTGGCTGGAAAAGCTGCACTGTATGACTATTGCGACACCCATGGCATTCCTTATCGGCGCTGCGGCAAATTGATTGTCGCCACGACCCCCCAGGAAGAAAGCGCATTGAGTGAGATTGTGCAGAAGGCAAAAAACAATGGTGTGATGGATCTTAAATATCTGACCGCGGAACAGGCGATGGCACTGGAACCGGCCTTGTTCTGCACCAATGCCCTGCTATCGCCGTCTACCGGTATCATCGACAGCCATGCCTTGATGCAGGCCTATCAGGGCGATGCGGAATCCTGTGGTGCTATGATTGTTTGCAACAGCCCGGTTCTGGGCGGTCGTCGGGACGGGCAGGGGATTATTCTATCAATTGGTGGTGCTGACCCGATGGAACTGTGCGCGAACGAGGTGATCATTGCAGCAGGCCTGCACAGCCAAACAGTGGCCCGCGCGATTGATGGAATCCCGACCTCAACCATTCCGGGCCAGTATTTCTGTAAGGGGAACTATTTTATCACCGCAGCGCGTTCTCCATTTCAGCGCTTGATCTACCCTGTACCGGCGCAGGCGGGATTGGGGGTTCATGTGACCATTGATATGGCGGGGGGCCTGCGGTTCGGGCCTGATACGGAATGGATTGACGGGCTGGCGGACCCCAACCTATATGACGTGGACCCAGATCGGGCGCAAGCATTCTATGCCGCGGTACGGCGCTATTATCCAGCGCTGCCAGATGGCGTGTTAAGTCCTGGATATTCCGGGATCAGGCCAAAGCTCAGCCCCCCGGGAAGTACCGCAGATGATTTTCAGATCGATGGCTCTCAGACCCATACTGTACCAGGGTTGATATGCCTGTATGGTATGGAAAGTCCGGGGCTTACGGCCTCGCTGGCCATCGCACGCCATGTGCAGGGATTATTAGCACAGCCTCAATAAACGGAGGCACGCTCCGGCGTGAAGGTTGCGATGCGCCTTTCGCTTTGTGCCAGTTCTTCATCGGTCATGTCTGCCTGCAATTTATCGGCAATCTCGGCAGCGGATTTTTCGCCTTGTTGTGCCGCAAGGCGCAGCCATTTCAGGGCTTCAACAAGGTCCTTTTCAAGCCCATCGCCTTTCATAAAGCGTGTTCCAACCCGGCTTTGGGCTTTGGAATATCCCTGACGGGCGGCAGCCAGAAACCACCGAGCGGACATTTCTTTGTTTTTTTCAACGCCTTGCCCATCGCGATAGCGCTTGCCCATATTGTATTGTGCGCGGTCAAACCCGGCGATGGCCGCCCGTTCGATCCACAAGGCGGCGCGGATCTGGTTTTCACCCACGCCCAGGCCGTATTCATACATTTTTCCAAGCGAATACTGCGACCGGACCAGCCCGTGATAGGCCGCGCGTTCCAGCCAGCCATAGGCGCGGTCATAATTTTGCTTAATCCCGCGCCCTTCTATATAGGCCAGGGCCAGATTATGCATGGCCAGAGAATTTCCGGATTCGGCAGATTGGGTCCACCATTTGATGGCGGTTTTGGTGTCCTGGGGGACACCGCGCCCCTCATCATACAAGACACCCAGATTGAACATTGCCTTGGCGCTGCCAGCCTCTGCCAGGGTAGTCCAAACTTTCCGTGCTTCGGTGAAATCACCCCGCTGATAGGCGTTCCAGCCATCTTGAAAATCAGCAGAATAGGAGGGTGTTGCGCCCCAAATGGTCGCAATCAATGCCAGACAGCACAGCGTCAATTTCTTACACCAAAGCCCTGTCATTTCATACAATCCCCCAGACTCATATTATGCGATCAAGCAGGGCCTTGGGCAAGGGCCCATAAATACTTATCTATACTGCGCTGCACAACCGATCCTGCTAAGATTGCGCTGAATATTTGGACACCTTCAACCGCAGCAGGTTCAGCAAACCACTCATCTTTTCACGGGCGATAATATTTGTGAACTCCTTGCGTTGAGCCAATGCCAGGCTTTTACCGTCAACGATAACGTCCAGAATGCGCATACCTTTGCTGCTGTCGCTGTCGCCATCGCGAACCAGCCACTTTACATCAATATTGTCAGACCCTTCCTGCACGATTGTCGTTTCGACAACGGCGTCGCGATCCTTATAGGCACTGCTGGCGTCAATCTGAAGCGTTTGACCGGTATACCCCCCCAGGCGCTGGGTATAAATCTGCAGAAGATAGACGGAGAAAAGCTCCATATATTCTTCTTTTTCCTCATCAGAGGCCCGGTCCCATGACTTCCCTACTGCAAATTCTCCAATGGTTTTGATATCCAGGCTTTCTGCAACAATGCCGCGCAGCCGTTCTTCGCGGGATTCCAGAGATGTTGATTGATCCTGCAAAACGTCTACGGCCTTATCACCCAGTTTCGAGATAAACCGGGCGGCTGCGTCTGGATCCGTTTGGGCGCTCGCGACCGAGGGAAATAGGAAAAGGACAAATAATGCGGTACTGAGGCGGATCATCTCGGTCTCTCCTGGTCATCGCGCATCAAAGATACGTTTTAAAGGACAGGTCTTAGTATTATCACACTCCGGGCGCAAGACACAGTGTTGTGCTGTGCAATATAATTCAATTCTTTGAGGTGTGACCCTGCTGAATTCTCAGCGCTGTTTTAAGCCCCCTTAGTGGCAAAACAGTGGCAAGGCCCAGCGTGATCAGCAGCAGGCCTGAAAACTCAACCAATCCAAAAGCTTCACCCACCAGAATAAAGCTCATGGCCTGGCTCATCATCGGGACGCACAGGACGGCGATGGAGGCAAAGGCGACATCGGTCAGTTTCAATATCGTCGACCAACACCAAAACCCGAAGGCCTGGCTGAGAACGGCAATAGCCAGGGTCGCCAGAAGCGCCTGGTTCGAGGCTGTGAAGACCCACTCGGTTGGATCCAGAAGCAAAGCCAGGATAGAAAGGGGAACGCCCCCGATGATCAACATCCACCCAAGCGTCACGGTAACGGGTGTTTGAAAGTTAAACTGCTTTTGCAGGGTTGATCCAATGCTCCAGATCAAAGCCGCAGCCAGGATCGCAAGAATGCCAACGGGGATGCCCTGCGACGCGATGGATTGTAAATCGTTCCACGCCAATAGCAGCACAGCGGAAAGACAACATATCACCCCAATCAACCGCTTTGACGTGATTTTCTCATGCAGGAAAATTACCCCGATGACCAGAGAGAAGAATGGCATCGTATACGCCAGAAGGGCGGCCCGGCCTGCCGGCAGCAAGCTGACGGCAAGCGCGGAGAAATAGAACCAAGCGAAGACCAGGAATATCGAACAAAGTGCTATTTTCTTCCATTCATTCGCAATGGGCAGCAGGCCTTTGCGGGTCACAACGGCTGACCCAAGTAGAACAATCGCCGCGATCAGGGCGGACAGGCCGCGCAAGGACAGCACCGGAACTTCCGCTGTCGCGATCTTGATCAGGGGCCACATTGCGCCCCAACAAAACATCAGGGCCAACAGCAGGATCCAGGCCTGTGTTGGTATCTTTCGGGTGGGGGCGGGGGGAACCTGGACGCCCTGTGGCAGGGTCGAGGTAATCGAGTCTACCGTCAGTCCCGCAGATTTTCGTCCCGCTGTTTCTGCATCCTTACTCACATGAAGGCCTGGATCCCGGTCTGCGCGCGCCCAAGGATCAGGGCATGCACGTCATGGGTGCCTTCATAGGTGTTCACGGCTTCCAGGTTCATGACGTGGCGAATGACGTGGTATTCGTCTGAAACCCCATTGCCGCCATGCATGTCGCGTGCGACACGGGCGATGTCCAGCGCCTTGCCACAGCTGTTGCGCTTGATCAGGGAAATCAGTTCCACGGGGCAGCGGTCCTCGTCTTTCAGACGACCCGCCTGCAGGCAGCCTTGAAGGCCCAGAGAGATTTCGGTCTGCATGTCAGCTAGCTTTTTCTGAATCAACTGATTGGCGGCCAGGGGGCGACCAAACTGCTTACGGTCCATGACATAGCTGTGGGCCTGCATCCAGCAGAATTCTGCAGCACCCAGGGCACCCCAGGCAATGCCGTAGCGGGCATTGTTCAAGCAACCGAACGGGCCACCAAGGCCGCTGATATTGGGCAGCAGGTTTTCTTCCGGTACGACGCATTCATCCAGCATGATCATCCCGGTGACAGAGGCACGCAGGCTGAATTTGCCTTCAATCTTTGGCGTTTCGAAGCCCTTCATGCCGCGTTCAACGATAAAACCGCGGATCACGTCATCTTCGGTTTTCGCCCAGACCACGGCAATGTCGGCAATGGGGGAATTGGTGATCCAGTTCTTGGATCCAGACAGGCTGTATCCGCCCGCTACCTTTTTTGCGCGCGTCACCATAGAGCCCGGATCGGAGCCATGATCCGGCTCGGTCAGGCCGAAACACCCGACCCATTCGCCACTGGCCAGCTTGGGAAGATATTTGCGGCGCTGTTCTTCCGAGCCATAAGCGTTGATTGGATGCATGACCAGGGAGCTTTGCACCGACATGGCGGAACGATACCCGCTGTCGACCCGTTCAACCTCGCGCGCAACCAGCCCATAAGAGGTGTAGTTGACCCCGGCGCCACCATATTCAGGATCTACCGTCATGCCCAGCAGACCAAGTTCACCCATTTCGGTGAAGATTTCCCGGTCGAACTTTTCATGACGGTTTGCCATTAGAACGCGCGGCATCAATTGTTCCTGGCAATAGTCTTTTGCCGTGTCGCGGATCATCCGTTCTTCTTCGGTCAATTGGCCTTCCAACAGAAAAGGGTCTTGCCAATCGAATGGGGCGCGGACTTTGCGATCGCTCATGATGGGGTTCCTTTGATCTCAATGAAGTGTGCTGGCGATAATCTATGGTCAAGTGCTAGCCGCGTCCATACCAAGAGTAAAGTTTTATTTTAAGCTTAAAATAATAACGCATGCAGCAAATGCTTGGCGGTTTCGCAAAGCAGCAGTAAATTGGCGCATGAGCCGCAAAATGATGCCTGGAAACAGTACTGTCCTGCCGCAGGGTGCACTGATAGAATTCGTGCCCCAAGGCCGCTATGTGAAAGTTTGTGCGGTTGATCCTGTTACCTATATCGAAGTATCGATCGTTGGGGACATTACCGCAGGGGAGCACATCCTGTCCGTCCAGGCGCTGCGCAAGCTGGAGCGCATGGTCTATAAGAGCAAGTTTGACAAGAATGTGCGAGAGAAAGATCAGGATCGCGTCATACTGCGTGCCAGACGCGCAGAAACGCCCAGCGGTTGGGACCTATAAGGGTCTTTCAAGCTTAACGCCCGCCACGCCCCGTGGTTTTCCCCAAGCCGATTTTTTTCGCAAAATCAGATCGTTGCGCAGCATAGTTCGGGGCAACCATTGGGTATTCTGGCGGCAGGCCCCATTTCGCGCGATACTGTTCCGGCGTCAGATTATAGGCGGTGCGCAAATGCCGCTTCAGCATCTTCAGTCGCTTACCGTCTTCAAGACAAATCAGGTAATCGGGGGTGATAGAATTTTTGGGCGCGACAGAAGCCTTTGGGCGCAGCGGACGGGAAGGGGTTCGCGGCGGTGTATTGCTGAGGGATGCAAATTTCGTGAATACTTCACCAATCACATTGCTGATATCGGCTTTTTCCACCGGATTGTTGCCGACATAGGCGGAAACGACGCCGGCTGTCATTTGCAACAAGTCGCCCCGCGTCGCAGAACTTCCTGCGTCCGCTGATTTCGTTGCAGTGTCAGATTTCAGTGTTGGCATAATCTACTTCCCCCTGGTGCAAACCCGTAAACAGACCGGCACGTGATGGTATCGCGTTCCTAAAACCGCAGCCCCGACGTCCCAACACTCTACGATAATGCAGTCATCAACTGCAATTACTGTATAGTTTTTGGGCGTTCCAAACGAAACTAAAGCAAAGAAAGGCATGTAAATCAATATAGATTCAGTAAATCTTGTTAGGTATCTAAAAAGCAATGTTAGTTAAATTTTTTACTTCTCAATTTGTAGTGGATGAATTTTATTTCTGCACAATATGCAGTGTTTTTCTGTCCAGAGATTTTTATCGTCATCGGGGCTGATCTACGATCGTGCAGTTCACTTTATGGTGCGCTGAATAAACTCACAGATACGGTGGCTGACCCTAATTGTGGGGGTTTTTCTGGCAATGCCATCGACATTGTGTTACATCCCGGCCTCTTCCGCTGAGGCGAGGGTATGGTGTGACAGATAAGAATGACACTAAGACGGTGGCGCTGGCTTGCGATCACGCGGGTTTGCCAATGAAACTGGCCCTGTTGCCGGTTCTGGAACAATTGGGTCTGAATCCGTTGGATCTGGGAACCCATTCCGGCGACAGTGTGGATTATCCGGATTTCGCGGAGTTGATGGCGCAGGCCTTGGCAGATGGCCGCGCATCGCGGGGCATTTTGGTCTGTGGCACCGGGATCGGCATTTCAATTGCGGCGAACCGTCATAGTCATATTCGCGCAGCCCTGTGCCATAACAGCACCGATGCGCGTCTGTCGCGCCAGCATAATGACGCGAATGTTATCGCTTTGGGCGCACGCACGATGGGGATCGAAGTCGCTTTGGAGTCCCTTACTGTATTCCTGCAGACTGATTTTGAGGGCGGGCGACATGCCAGGCGGGTTGAGAAAATGACCCCGACCGTCAGAATGCCGGACGTAATGTGATACGATTGATTTTACCCTGTGCAAGGGTATCGCGTAACCCTGGGGCGTGGTCTGTTTTTAGTTTAAGCCAGCCCTAACATGCAAAAGGACCTTAAGGAATGAGCACAGCAGAAAAGCAGGATTTATATGGCTATACCGGTTTTTTTCAAAATGACCTGAAAGACAGCGATCCCGCTGTTTATGCCGCCCTTGAGGATGAATTGCATCGCCAGAATGACGGGATCGAACTAATCGCGTCTGAAAACATTGTCAGCCGCGCCGTTATGCAGGCTGTCGGCTCTGTAAACACCAATAAATACGCTGAAGGCTATGCCGGGCGTCGCTATTATGGTGGATGCGAATATGTTGATGTTGTCGAAGAACTGGCGATTGAGCGGGTCTGCAAGCTGTTTGACTGTAAATTTGCCAATGTGCAGCCACATTCCGGCGCCCAGGCAAATCAGGCAGTGTTCTTTGCGCTGTTACAGCCCGGCGACACCTATATGGGTCTGTCGCTGGCATCCGGTGGGCATCTGACCCATGGTGCGGCCCCGAACCAATCGGGCAAATGGTTCAATGCGGTTCAATACGATGTGCGTAAAGAAGACAATCTGATCGATTTCGATCAGGTGGAGCGCCTGGCGCAGGAACATAAGCCCAAACTGATCATCGCGGGGGGCTCAGCCTATCCGCGCCTGATTGATTTCAAACGCTTCCGGGAAATTGCCGACAGCGTGGGGGCGTATTTCATGGTCGATATGGCCCATTTCGCGGGGTTGGTGGCTGGTGGACAGCATCCAAACCCGCTGGATTATGCTCATGTCGCGACCTCGACGACCCACAAGACGCTGCGCTGCACGCGTGGTGGCATCATCCTGACCAATGACGAAGCCTTGGCGAAGAAATTCAATTCCGCTGTTTTCCCTGGCTTACAGGGCGGGCCTTTGATGCATGTTATCGCAGGCAAGGCGGTTGGGTTTGGTGAAGCTTTGCGCCCCGAATACAAGGCCTATACGGCGGCCATCGTGCGCAATGCCAAAATGTTGGCGGCAACGCTGGTTGAAGGGGGGCTGGACATTGTGTCCGGTGGCACCGATACGCATTTGATGCTGGTCGATTTGCGCCCGAAGGGCCTGACCGGCAATATTGCCGAAAAGAGCCTGGAGCGCGCCGGGATCACCTGTAACAAGAATGGCATTCCGTTCGATCCGGAAAAGCCGATGGTTACCAGTGGTATTCGTCTGGGGACGCCTGCTGCCACAACGCGGGGCTTTGGCGAGGCTGAATTCCGCGAAGTGGGACAGCTGATCGTAGAAGTGCTGGACGGATTGGCTGCGAATCGGGAAGACAATACTGCGGTTGAAGAGTCTGTGCATGCGCGTGTGAAAACGCTGTGTGCGCGTTTCCCATTGTATGATGCGCCTTATTGATCGCCCAGGCGATCCAGGCGCATAAGGCGACATCCAGGGCGGGACTGGCCCGTCCTGGACATCTGTGAGGGGGCTTTAGAGCAATGAAATGTCCGTTCTGCGGTAATGATGACACCCAGGTTAAGGACTCCAGGCCAACTGAGGATAACTCAGCCATTCGCCGTCGGAGAATGTGCCTGAATTGCGGGGCCCGCTTCACGACCTTTGAGCGCGTTCAATTGCGCGAATTGACCGTGGTGAAGAAAAACGGTCAGCGCGAGCCCTTTGATCGCGACAAGCTGATCCGCTCCATGCAGATCGCCTGTCGCAAGCGTAATGTGGAATTGGACCGGATAGAGCGGATCGTCAATTCCATCGTGCGTCGGCTGGAAAGCTCCGGTGAAAGCGAAGTACCGGTTTCAACGGTTGGCGAAATGGTGATGGAAGCCCTGCTGCAATTGGATCAGGTCGCCTATGTCCGGTTCGCGTCGGTTTATCGGAACTTCCGCGAGGCCAAGGATTTCACGGATTTCGTGCAACGTGACGTCTCCAAACTTGAAGATGATCTCTAACTGAAGACTGACCCATGACCGCAAGCCCCGAAACGGCCCAGGATCGCCGCTGGATGCGCGTCGCCCTGGCTCTGGGGCAGCGCGGTCTGGGGCGGGTCGCACCCAATCCCGCGGTGGGCTGTGTGCTGGTTAAGGATGGTCAGGTCGTCGGGCGCGGCTGGACCCAGCCCGGTGGTCGTCCCCATGCGGAAACGGAGGCCCTGCGCCGCGCCGGATCTGCGGCAAAGGGGGCAACCGCCTATGTCAGCCTGGAACCCTGCAGCCATACCGGAAAGACCGGCCCGTGCTCAACAGCCTTGATCGAGGCCGGGGTGGCACGCGTCGTGATCGCGATGATCGATCCGGACAACCGCGTTGCCGGGGGCGGCGTCGCAGCCTTAGAAGCTGCCGGAATACCAGTCACATTGGGTGTACTTGAACGCGAGGCCTTGCTTTTGAACCAGGGGTTCGTTCTGTCGCGCACCCGGAACCGTCCCATGGTGACGCTAAAGCTGGCGACCAGCCTGGATGGCAAGATCGCAACGGCATCTGGTGAAAGTCGCTGGATTACGGGGCCGGAAGCACGTCAGGACGCGCAACTGCTGCGCATGACCCATGATGCCATTCTGGTTGGAATTGGCACCGCCCTGGCCGACGATCCCGCACTGACCTGCCGTCTGCAGGGAATTCTGGTCCAGCCAGTGCGGGTTGTGCTGGACGGACAGGGGCGGCTTCCAGAGACCGCGAAACTATGCGACGGCACTGTCCCGACCCTGCAATTCGTCGCGCAGGGCTGTGATACAGCGGTACCGAAAGGCGTGACCCGGCTGGCCGTGCCCCAAAGTCAAAGCGGCTTATCCGTGCCGGATGTGCTGTCAGCCTTGGCAGGGCGTGGCATTACGCGCCTGATGGTGGAGGGGGGTGGGCAGGTCGCTGCATCCTTCCTGCGGGCGGAGTGTGTTGATCGGGTGGCCTGGTATCGGTCCGGTCTTGTTCTGGGTGCAGACGCGCGTTCAGGAATTTCAGACCTCGCCATCACCGCCCTTTCTGATGCCACACGGTTTGAATTGATTTCATCCCGTGCGGTCGGATCAAGTCTGGTCGATACATTTATTAAAAATCATTAAAATCAAAACTTTAAATGAGTTTCCTTATACCCCATGTCAGGAGTGAGGAGGTACTGTCTGGTCTGTCCTTCTTGATCCAGCGCAAGGCGCTGCGGATCAAATCAAGTTACAATCTTTCGATATTGATCATCAGCACTGGAGAATACCAATGTCCCATACCCCCCATGAACTCGCCGAAGAATTTCCAAACAGCACAGAGGCGCTGCATTCGCTTCGGGAAAGCGATCCGCATTTCCGCAAGCTGACGGAAAAGTATCATGATCTGAACCGAGAAATTCACCGGGGTGAGACGGATGTCGAACCCATGGATGATATGCATCTGGAAGAGTTGAAGAAGAAGCGTTTGGCGATGCTGGACGAAATTCGCACGCGTTTAGGGTAGACTGGGTTTGCCTTATCGGCTGAGAAGCGTAAATACAGGCCTGAATGTGAAGTCTGTAGGATAAGGCAAATGTTTACCGGCATCATTACCGATCAAGGACGGGTATCTGTGCGGGAAGACCGTGGCGATACCCGCTTCGTCATTGAAACCCGCTATCAGGTTGAAGACATTGCTTTGGGCGCATCGATCGCCTGTTCCGGCTGTTGTCTGACGGTGATCGAAACCGGACGCACCCCACAGGGCCAAGGCTGGTTTGCTGTTGAGGCCTCTGGTGAAACCCTGTCGAAGACGACATTGGATGGCTGGTCCGTCGGATCGCACCTGAACCTGGAGCGCGCATTGCGCCTGGGTGATGAACTGGGCGGCCATTTCGTGCTGGGCCATGTGGATGGTGTCGCCGACATTGTCGACCGTCAGCGGGACGGGGATAGCTGGCGCTTTAGTTTTCGCCCGCCCGCTAATCTTATGAAATATATTGCACCGAAAGGATCTGTTGTCCTGGATGGTGTTTCCCTGACAATCAACGAGGTTGGTGAAGACAGCTTTGGCGTCAACATCATCCCACATACCTTTTCAGAAACCGGATTTGGTCGCGCCAAGCCGGGGGATCGGGTGAACCTTGAGGTGGACGCGCTGGCCCGATATGTTGCGCGCCTGCTTGGTCAAGAAGGATAATGCCCGGATGAGTAAAGACAGCCCCTCTGTGATATCAAAACAGGACATCGCCCGCGCAGCGAGTGATACGCGCTTCCTGTCTTCTATTGATGAGATCATTGAGGAAGCCCGAAATGGCCGGATGTTCATTCTGGTAGATGACGAAGACCGCGAGAATGAGGGCGATCTGGTTATTCCAGCCCAAATGGCGACACCGGAAGCCATTAACTTCATGGCGAAATATGGCCGTGGGCTGATTTGCCTGGCGCTTCAGGGGGAGCAGGTTAAGCGTCTGGGCCTGGAACTGATGCCGCAAAAGAATGCCAGCCGCTTTGGTACCGCCTTTACCGTATCGATTGAGGCACGGGAAGGGGTCACGACCGGGATTTCCGCACCGGACCGCGCGCGCACGATTGCCGCCGCAGTCGCCCCCAATGCGACACCGGAAGACATCACGACGCCAGGCCATATCTTTCCACTGTTGGCCCGGGATGGCGGTGTTTTGGTGCGCGCGGGGCATACGGAAGCTGCGGTTGACCTGGCGCGTTTGGCGGGATTAAGCCCGGCTGGCGTGATCTGTGAGATCATGAATGATGACGGTGAAATGGCGCGCCTGCCAGACCTGATTAAATTTGCGCAATTTCATGGACTTAAAGTTGGTGCCATTGCGGATTTGATTGCCCATCGTCGCCAGCATGACCGTGTGGTAGATCGGACGGAAAGCACGACCCTGACATCAGTGCATGGCGGTGAATTTACCATGCATGTTTATGTCAATCGCCTGAACTATGCCGAACATGTCGCCCTGGTGAAGGGGGATTTGAAGGCTGGTACGCCCGCATTCGTGCGCATGCATGCGCTGAGCATTCTGGATGATGTTCTGATGGACTCAGAAGGCGGCAAGGCCGGTGATTTGCAGAAAGCCATGGACCTGATCGGGCAAGAGGGCTGTGGCGTCGTGGTCCTGATCCGGGAACCGCATGCGACCTCTCTGTCTGACCGCGTGCGTCGGCGTGAGAATAAGGCGACAGAGGATGCCACCGGCGAATTGCGCGATTATGGCATTGGCGCACAGATTTTAGCCGATCTGGGCGTGCATGATATGGTCTTGCTGTCCAATACCGATAAGACCGTGATCGGTCTGGAAGGCTATGGATTGAAAATCGTTGGTCGCAAGGCGCTGGGCTGAGACGCGCGCAAAGAAAGGGTCAATTGTGGCACATATACTGATCGTGGAAGCGCCCTATTATGCGGCGATTTCCGAAGAACTGGGCCTGGGTGCCATTGCGGAATTGGAAGCCCAGGGGGCGACCTATGACCGTGTGACGGTCTTTGGTGTGTTTGAATTGCCCGCCGCCATCGCCATGGCCCATTCGGGACAGCCAGGTCGATATGATGGCTATCTGGCCTTGGGATGCGTCATTCGGGGGGAGACAACCCACTATGACTATGTCTGCAACGAAAGCGCGCGCGGTCTGATGGATCTGTCCGTGCAGCATCATCTGGCGATTGGATATGGTGTTGTGACGGTAGAAAATGAAGCGCAAGCTTGGGCGCGGGCATCGCGGGATAAAAAGAACAAGGGCAAGGATGCTGCGGCGGCGTGCCTGCGTATGATCGCCCTGCGTCGCAATTTTGACCTTACCTGATTGGAACAGCCTATCATGAGCCCTCATACATCACTTTCGCCCACTCAAAGCGCTCAGCGTCGGGCAGCCCGTTTGGCGGCGGTCCAGGCCTTGTACGAGATGGAAATTTCGGGCCATCACGCGCGCAAGGCAATTGACAGCTTTCGAGAACGGGGCGGCACGGCAGATCTGGATGGGGAAACAATTCAGGCCGATGGCGCGTTCTTCACTGAAATCGTGCTGGGCGTTACGGGCGGCAGGCAAGACCTGGATCGCGTGATTGAAGCGGCGATTGAAAAGGGACGCAAGGTCGCATCCCTGGAAACCGTGCTGCGCGCAATCCTGCGGGCAGGGGCCTATGAAATGGCGCGGCGCGATGAAATCGACCCGCCTGTGGTGATCAGCGAATATCTGACCATTGCTGCCGCATTCTATGACACGGCGGAAACCGGTTTTGTGAACGGTATTCTGGATCGACTGGCGACGGTGCTGCGTCAGGACGATGTGGATTTGATCGCCCCCGATGCGGATCATGGCTGATAAACAGAAAGAGCCTTCCCCGGCAACCGGCGAGTTTCATCGCATAGCACAGTATTTCCGACCCCTGGCGAAAGGGGCACCAGGCGCGTTTAACCTGGGGGATGATGCAGCGGTATTTGCCGTTCCGCCGGGGCGTGAGCTGGTCGTAACCCTGGATACGATTGTCGAAGGCGTTCACTTCATCGGGGATGAAGCAGCGGACATGTTGGCGCGCAAGGCGATGCGGGTGAACCTGTCGGATCTGGCCGCCATGGGGGCGACGCCGCTTGGCTATTTCCTGTCCCTCAGCCTGCCAAAGCGCATAGATGATTCCTGGATTGAGGCTTTCTGCGCTGGCCTGGCATCGGATCAGACGGAATTTGATTGGCATTTGATGGGGGGTGATTCAACCTCCACCCCCGGCCCGATTTCCATTGCGGTCACTGCCTTGGGCACTGTGCCTGTGGGACAGGCCTTGCGGCGGTCAGGCGCACAGGTTGGGGATGCTGTTTATGTCTCCGGCGGGATCGGGGATGGATTCCTGGGCCTTCTGGCCGCCCAAGGACAATTGCCCTATGGACCGGAAGCGGACGCCATGCTGCGACGTTATCGCTGCCCGGACCCGCGTATCGCCTTGGGTCTGGCCCTGGTAGGGCGGGCCCATGCGGCGATGGATGTATCAGACGGCCTGATCGGCGACCTGGCGCATATCTGTGAACAATCAGGCGTCGGTGCCGTGTTACGCGCGCAATCCGTGCCCCTGTCTGCCAGTGCGGCGGAATTGGTTGCTGATCAGCCCAATCTGTATCTGGAATTGCTGACCGGTGGCGATGACTATGAATTGCTGATCACCGGACGGGCCCCAGATATCGAAGCCGCCGCAGCAGACAGCGGCTGTCGTGTGACCTGCATCGGGGAGATCGTTTCAGGCGACCGTGTGGTTGTCCATGATGCAGACGGTGAAGAACTAACCTTCACGCATGTGGGCTTCCGTCACAGCTAGTGCTGGGCTATGACTGTCTTTAGAGTATCGTGTGTGATGCTTTTTAACGCGTTGGCCCTATGAAGATTTTGATCATCATTGTCGTCGTTTTGGTTCTGCTGGCAGGCGGCGGCGGGGGCTATTATTATTTCTTCGTTCTGCCGACCCAGAATGACATGGCGGAACCCGCACCGCCGCCACCGCCGGACACAAGATTGATAGAGCTTGACCCCCTGCGCATCCCCGTTATTCGCGGCGGCGTCGTGGTGAATTATGTGATTTTGAATGTCACGTTGGAAACCATCGGGCCCGACAATGAGGCCTTTGCACAAAAGCTAATGCCAAGATTGCGCAATGCGTTTCTGACAGATTTGAATGGATATTTCGCCGTTGTCCCGGTTGAAGATCGCATTCTGGTGAAAAGCCTGAAACGTCGCATGCTTGTAATCAGCGGGCGTGTTCTGGGCCGTGGCGTGGTAAATGATGTGCTGATACAGAATGCCTTTAAGCAAAAAAGCTAACGGCTTTATCAAGGACATTTTTCCCGTGGCAAGGATGCCCTAAATCGGTATTGTCGGCTGTCATCGGACATAAAAAATTCCTGATTTGCTTCCTGGGACGGAGACTTTACCCCTATGAGAAACTTGGAACGGCCTGGCCGCTCACCTGTTCATGCGCCTACCGGCATGGCATCGACCTCACACACATTGTCCACGCAGACGGCGGTTCAAATCCTGCAGGCCGGTGGGAACGCCATGGATGCGGCCATTGCGGCCTGTGCGGTGCAATGCGTTGTTGAACCAGGTTCAACCGGTATTGGCGGGGATAATTTTTGTCTGTATGCGCCAGCGGGCAGTGCGGATATCACCGCGTTTAATGGTTCTGGCAAGGCGCCCAGCGGGGCGACGGTCGACTATTATCAGAAGCTGGGGATCACAAAAATTCAGCGCGACGTTCATGCGGTCACAGTACCAGGCGCTGTTGATGCCTGGTGGCAACTGCATCAGAAATTTGGCCATATGCCCTGGGCCGATGTGCTGGCACCGGCGATCGGTTATGCGCGGGATGGCTATCCCATTTCATCGCGGGTGCATCGTGACTTTTCAGTGGAAAAGGCGCTTTTGGCCGCAGAACCGTCAATGGCTGAGACATTTCTGGTCAATGGGGAAGTCCCTGCCGTTGGCAGCCGCCATTCGCAGCCAAAGCTTGCCAAGACATTGCAGTTGATTGCCGATCACGGTCGCGATGCATTTTATACCGGTGAGGTTGCAGAGGATATCGTGACCTATCTGCAATCCAAGGGCGGCCTTCACACAATGGAGGATTTCGCCTCTGTTAAAGGGGATTTTGTCACGCCGATTTCAACGGATTTCCGGGGCTATAAGGTCTGGGAATGCCCGCCCAATGGCCAGGGCGTGATCGCGCTGTTGCTGTTGAATGTGATGGGGGGATGTGACGTTGACGCCGCAAAAGGCCCAATCACGGCAGACCGCATCCATCAGGAAATTGAGGCAGGACGCCTGGCCTATACAGCCCGAAATCTCTATCTCGCAGATCCTGATTTCAACCCGGTTCCGGTTGAGGAATTACTGTCGGCTGACTATGCCGCATCGGTGCGCGCCGCGATTGATCCAAAACGTGCGGCGGATCCGACAACAGCAGTCGACCTGCCCCCCCATAAGGACACGGTTTACATCACCGTCGTCGATAAGGACCGCAACTGCTGTAGCTTCATCAATACGGTATTCTATGGATTTGGCAGCGGCCTGATGGCCCCCAATTCCGGCGTTTTGTTGCAGAACAGAGGAATGGGTTTCAGCCTGCAACCAGGGCATCCAAACGCGATTGCGCCCGGAAAACGTCCCTTGCATACGATCATCCCGGCCATGCTGACCAAGGGGGATCGCGCCGTGATGCCATTTGGTGTTATGGGGGGCGAATATCAGGCCTTTGGTCATATGCAGTTCCTGACACGGCATTTTGACTTTGGCCTGGATATCCAGGAAGCCATGGATGCACCGCGCTTCATGCCCGACCCGTTCACGGGTGAGGTGGAAATGGAAGGGGCCGTGCCGCAGGATATTCAGGATGAATTGACAGCCCGCGGGCATAAACTGGTTCAACCCCGTGGGCCGGTTGGTGGGTCGCAAGCGATCTTCATTGATTGGGAACAGGGGATTCTGACCGCTGGGTCTGATCCGCGCAAAGATGGCAGTGCGATAGGGTATTAAGACATGTTGTTCCCAAAGGGTGATCCAACGATCCGCAACACGATGCTGTTATGCGCATCCCTGGCGGTCAGTAACACGGGCGCGGTTCTGATCATGACCGTGACGGCTCTAGCCGGTGCCTATCTGGCGCGGCCGGAGGTTATGTATTCATTGCCCCTGATCGGCACGTTTTCGGAGCGGGCGCTCAGCACTCTGGCACTGTCGATGCAATTCATTGGGACGATGATGGCGGCACCGCCAGCCGCCTTGCTGATGGCCCGTATCGGTCGACGTGCCGGCTTTTCTGTCGGCCAGTTGATCGGATTCGGCGCAGCGGGATTGGCGACCTATGCCCTGTTTGATCAGAATTTCTGGCTGTTCGTCTTGGCTGGGTTCTTGATTGGTTTTCACAATGCATTCTGGCAGCAGTTCCGCTTTGCCGTTGCCGATACCGCATCGGCGGAATTCAAGCCTAAGGCTGTGTCCTATGTGATGATCGGGCCCTTGGTAGCTGGCATTTTTGGTCCTGAGATTGCGAAACATACGCGAGATATCTTTGCGCCGGTCCTGTTTGCCGGGGCCTATGTTTCCGTTGCCACATTGGCGTTGTTTGCGGTCGGGATTTTACAGTTCATCCGCATTCCAACGCCCCCCCGGCGCAAGAAAGGTGACTCTACAGGGCGTAGCTTCAAACAATTGGCGCAGGATCCCAAATTTGTCATCGCCGTCCTGGCGGGAATGGTGGGATATTCCAGCATGTCCTTTATGATGACTGCGACTCCTTTGGCAATGATTGATTGCGGCCATCTGTTCGACGATGCGGCCTTTGTGATACAGGGCCATGTTATTGCCATGTTCGCGCCCAGTTTCTTCACCGGCAGTCTGATCGCCAGATATTCTGCACCCCGTATTATACTGGTGGGGGCGGGGCTGTATCTGGGCTCTGTTGTGATCAATATGACCGGTATCGACATGATTCAATTCTTCTCCTCCCTGGTTCTGGTGGGCGTGGGATGGAATTTTATGTTTGTTGGCGGCACAACCATGCTGACCGAATTTGCTACGCCGGAAGAACGCGCAAAGGTTCAGGGTGTGAATGATCTGTTGGTCTTTGGCGCTGTGTCGATTGCAAGCTTCCTGTCTGGTGCTCTGCAACAGGCCTATGGCTGGGGAACTGTGACACTCAGCATCACTGGACCGATCCTGGTGGCGTTGGTCTGTGTTCTGCTGCTGCAAGGGCGCATCAATCGCGCACAGCCTGCGGAATAGGTCACACGATATCTTGCGTTCTGGGCTCCAGCGGATACACTATACTGTGATATCTGAGGAGACTTGAAGAATGACAGACGACGCGCCCGCAGTGGCCTTGCGCCAGATACCGCTGGCCGATGCGTTAAGCGAACGCTATTTGGCCTATGCCATGTCGACAATTACGTCGCGGTCCTTGCCCGATGCGCGGGACGGGTTGAAGCCGGTGCATCGCAGGCTGTTATTTGCGATGCGCGAATTGAAGCTGAACCCCGAAAGCGGCTTTAAGAAATGCGCGCGTATCGTCGGGGATGTCATGGGTAAATATCACCCCCATGGCGACAGTTCGATTTATGAAGCCATGGTGCGATTGGCGCAGGAATTTGCGGTGCGCTATCCCCTGGTCGATGGTCAGGGGAATTTCGGTAATGTCGATGGCGATAACCCAGCGGCCATGCGGTATACTGAGGCACGGCTGACCGAAACCGCCAATCGGTTGCTGCAGGGCATAGATGACGATGCCGTTGATTTTCGCGGCACCTATGACGGGGAAGGGCGCGAGCCCGTTGTTCTGCCGTCCGCCTTCCCCAATCTGCTGGCCAATGGTGCGGCAGGGATTGCGGTTGGGATGGCGACCTCTATTCCCCCCCATAATGTCGCAGAGCTGTGCGAAGCCCTGATCTATCTGATCAAGACCCCCAATGCCTCCGTCGCGAAGCTGATGGACTTTATTCCAGGGCCAGACTTCCCGACGGGCGGCACTCTGGTTGAAAGCCGGGAGGCGATTGCAGAGGCCTATGGGACAGGACGGGGCTCTTTCCGCATTCGCGCGCGCTGGGAAGTGGAGCAGTTAAAGGGTGGAACCTGGCAGATCGTTGTCACGGAAATTCCTTATCAGGTACAGAAATCGCGCTTGATTGAGCGTATCGCGGAACTGATCCAGGAGCGGAAGATCGCCATTTTGGGCGATATCATGGATGAATCTGCGGAAGATGTGCGCATCGTGATCGAGCCGAAATCGCGCAATGTCGATCCTGAAATGCTGATGGAAAGTCTGTTTCGCTATACGGACCTGGAAACCCGTTTCAGCCTGAACATGAATGTTCTGACCGAGGGCGGTCGGGTACCGAAAGTGGTCAATCTGAGAGAGGCCTTGCAGGCCTTTCTGGATCACCGCCATGATGTGTTGATCCGACGCTCAGAACACCGCAAGGCCCAGATCGAGCGGCGATTGGAAATCCTGAAGGGCTATCTGATCTGTTACCTCAATCTGGATGAAGTCATTCGCATCATTCGCGAAGAAGACCATCCAAAGCAGGTGATGATGGATACATTCGCCCTGTCGGATTTGCAGGCGGAATCGATCCTGAACATGCGCTTGCGCAGCTTGCGCCGTTTGGAAGAGTTCGAAATCAAGAAAGAGTATGATGGCCTGGAAACGGAATTGTCAGAGATTGTGACCCTATTGGCCGATGGGGAGATGCGCTGGAAGCATATCGCCGACGAAATGCGCGACTTGAAGAAAGCCTATGGCCCCACAACACCGCTGGGCCGTCGTAGGACGGAAATGGGATCTGTACCGACGGCTGTTATCGTTCCGCTGGAGGCGATGATAGAGAAAGAGCCGGTCACCATCGTATGTTCTGCAAAGGGCTGGATACGGGCGCTGAAGGGTCATTTGGCCTCCGATGCGGAAATTAAGTACAAGGAAGATGACGGTCCGCGCTTCGTTATCCCGGCCCAGACCACCGATAAGGTACTGATTTTTGGCACCAATGGTCGGTTTTACACCATTGGGGCCGATAAATTGCCCGGTGGACGCGGCAATGGGGAGCCGCTGCGCCTGATGATCGACCTGCCCAATGATCATGAGATTGTCAGCCTGATGGTGCATCAGGCGGATCGGAAGCTGTTGGTTGCCTCAACAGATGGCCGAGGTTTTATGATTCCGGAAAATGATGTGCTGGCCCAGACTCGAAACGGGAAGCAGATATTGAATGTGTCTGGCAAGGTAGAGGCGATGGGGTGCCGCATTATTGATGCGGATCACGACAGCGTCGCGGTGATCGGTAAAAATCGCAAGTTGCTGGTGTTTGATATGGAAGAACTGCCCGAAATGGCGAGAGGGCGAGGCGTTATCCTGCAGAAATACCGGGATGGCGGTTTAAGCGATATAAAAACCTTTGCCAAAGCCGAAGGCCTGACCTGGCAGATCGGTGATCGAACCCGCACAGAGCATGATTTAAGCGGCTGGATCGGGAAGCGGGCCCAGGCTGGTCGGATGCCGCCGGCAGGCTTTCCACGCTCTAACAAGTTCAGCTAGGTACTAGGTACTAGGTACTAGGGGAATGCGATGAAATTCTCTGTGCAACATGCCAAGGACGGTGTTTTTGACGATAAGGGCCTACGCTCTTTCTTTGAATACCGGGATCTGGGTATGGGGGAGGCGACCGATGGCCAGTTTCATGCCCAGGTCATCCGTGCCCGGGAAGCCTGCACAGACGGCACCGGCGCCCATACGCACAGCCTGGACTTCCAAATGGTCTATGTGCTGAAGGGCTGGGTAACATTCTGGTATGAGGGGCAGGGCGAAGTATCAATGGAGGCGGGGGCCTGCGTGCATCAGCCCCCCGGCATTTGCCATGAATTGCTGCGCTGTAGCGATGATTGTGAGTTACTGGAAATCGTCTCCCCCGCGGAATTTGGGACTCAGCCAGCCTGAAACCTTGTGCCTTAGAGGTGATTTGCAAGCAGCGTACATTCTGCTATCCAAATTGCCGACAGTATTGGAACTGTTTTTAAATGTTGGAAGGAAATTGAAAATGTCTAATGCGATTGCAACGCAGCCTACATTGGCACAGACAGTATGGCAGGCCGAAGGTGCCGCCCGTTGGATGCGCAATGTGGTTCTGGTCTTGGCTGGAACAGCGATTTTAGCCATTTCTGCCAAAATCAACGTGCCGATGCTTCCCGTCCCAATGACCATGCAGACTTTTGCGGTTCTCTTGATTGCGATGGCTTATGGTTGGCGCCTGGGCGCAGCGACCATCATCGCTTATTTGGCCGAAGGTGCCTTGGGGCTTCCGGTTTTCGCAGGGGGCGGTGGCTTGGCCTATATGGCTGGCCCGACGGGCGGCTATCTTTTCGGCTTTGTGCTTTCGGCACTTATTGTCGGATGGCTGGCTGAACGCGGTTGGCGCAACATTCCCAGCTCCTTCGCTGCGAATATCCTTGGTACGGTCCTAATTTTTGGATTCGGTTTTCTGTGGCTGACCCAGGTTATTGCCGTTGCAAAAGGTCTGGACTTCGCTGCTGCGGTTCCGATTGCATTCTCTGCTGGTGTAGCCCCCTTTATTCTGGGCGGTATCGTTAAATCTGCCCTGGCCGCTGCGGTTCTGCCGCTTGGCTGGAAAATCCTGGGGAAGATGCGCGGATAACGCACTGATTCTATCGACTGTTTTGTTAAGGGCCGTGCACGGACAGTGTGCGGCCTTTTTCTTTGGCGGATTGTGCCGTGTTTAGGATCATTGTGTCCGCGTTATGCCGATTGCGGATCATCCAAACCATTCGGCAAAGATATCCAGAGAACCATTTGAGCGTTTTGGGAATGGCGGGATAGATGGCCTTTGCCATGGGTGTCTTCAACCAGAACGAATTCCCCCGCAGAAACCTTCCGGACCTCACCATCGCTTGTTTCGTACTCTACCGTACCATTTAGTCTCACTGTCAGTTCTCGATCTGGCACGGTGTGCCAATCGACCTGGCGCATGCCCGCCGGGATCCGGGTGAAGCGAATGCGGGATGCAGGATAACTGGCAGATATGTCGAACGGCGTGGCGTCGGGGTGGACCGATGCCTTTTCTGTTGGTATTTCGACCTCTCCGAAATGCGATTCCCCATCTTGGGTGGCATAGATGCGCAAGCACTTCATTGTTGCGACCTCCTTCGGCTTAGAAATGATGAACTGGATTGTCCGTACGATAAGCCGGGCGGGCTGCGGATCTCAACAGGATCAACCGAAATATGGATCCACTTGTTTGATCTTCCTTCATAAAAGAAAACGGGGCCGTGACGTTTCCGCCACAGCCCCTGTACTTTGTTGGCGCTGCCTGGCCAATCTTAGAAATACAGCGAGATATCCGTATGACCCGCACTGCATCCGGTGACATACAGCGCGATATGGCGGGGCAGGCGGTCCAGTTCCCGAACGCCAATCGTGTCGTGAATGCTACGTTCATAAGATTCAACGTCGGACTGTAGCGCCGCGGATGCCTTTGTACGCCAGGCAATTTCGGAGTCCATCAGTGTCAGGGCCTTAGACAGGGAGCTTAAAGCGGCCTCCTTGTCCGGAGTGTTGCTGGAGGCAATAGCGCGCCGCGCATCTGACAGGGCATTGCGAATATCCCCGGCGCCGGCAACAGCCCCGACCTCGCTTTCGACCTCTTTAAAGCGGGCTTCCAGTTCCTCCTTAGAGGCATTCCGGATCACGTCTTCCAGATCGGCAACATCCTGGCGGGCGGCCGCCAGATCATCTGATCCTTTGAGGGTGCTCAACAATACTTTGATCGGCTCATAGGCCCCATCCACCGTGCGGCGATACACACCATAGGCCCGCTTTTCTTCCGACAGGTATTTAGAGAAGACCTTCCGAGTTTCCGCCCAATCGCTTGGAATGCTTGCCGTCAATTCCTTCATCTCAGCTTCCAGGATCTCGATTCGGGCGGCAAGGCGTTCTTCTCGCTCTGGATCATCGCCATTGCGCTTCAGCCGGCCCAGGGTTTGTTTGTCTTCATCCAGCTCTGCCTTGTGATCGGCGATATCTTTCTGGATGATGCGAACTTGCTCCAAGAGGGGCTTATAGACGACAGCAGCTTCATTTTTTGCATCTGTCGCGTCCCGTGCTGTTTTCAGCGCATCAAAGGACCCCATTGCCAGTGTGACGCTTTCTGCAACGTCTTTTTGCAAGGCTGGCGGCAGGGTCGCCAGATCCCACTGCTGAGCCTGGGCAATCGCGGCTTTGATATCATCGCCGCGTGTTTGGAATTCGCCCCAGACATATTCCTGAATGCAGTTCTGCAAACGTGGATTGGCAGGCGGTGGGGCTGTTTCTGACAGCAAAGACACGCGGGTTGGCAAATAATTCACCAGGGCCGGATTCATGCCGACGATTACCAGCGCCAGCAATTGCAGAGAGATGAAGGGAACGACACCCTTATACATCTGTATTGTCTTGACCGCTGGCGGGGCAACTCCGCGCAGATAGAACAAGGCAAATCCAAAGGGCGGCGTTAAGAAGGAGGTCTGCATATTCAGACCAATCATCACGCCCAACCAGACCGCAGAAACGTTCGCCGATGGGTCAGCCAACAGGATCGGTGTCACAATCGGCACCACGACCACGGCAATTTCGATAAAGTCCAGGAAGAACCCCAGGAAGAAGATCACTGCCATGACGATGATGAACTGCGTCCAGAACCCACCCGGCAGGCCGGTCAGGAATTCGCGCACCAGTTCTTCACCGCCAAAACCGCGGAAGGCTGCGGTCAGCATTGCCGCACCCAGCAGAATGATGAAGACCAAGGATGTCGTCTTTGCCGTCTCCATCAAGACGCCTTGCAAGGTGTTGTCAATGCGCATGGTGCGGGCACCGCTCCACAGAACCCCTGCCAGGAAAACGATGACCGCAAGAACGGCAAATCCGATAACGATCTCATCCTCGACCGTTTCGATGGCTTTGACGTTAATCGTGTACAGTGACGTCAGGATCATAATGACCAGGACGGCGGCGCAGGTTATTGCGGCCGGCCAGAAGGCGCGGCGATGCCCTTCATACAGACGATAGCCTGCCATCACCATGGCCCCCACGGCGCCGACAGCACCGGCCTGGTTAACGGTTGCGATACCGGTGATGATCGATCCCAGCACGACGAAGATCAGCGCCAAGGGAGGGAAAAGTGCCAATATGACATTACCCGCAAACTTTCGATCATACTTTCCCGTGAAAGGGACCGGCGGGGCGACATCGCGTTTGATGAAGGCGACAACCAGAATGAACAGCATGTAAACCGCGACCAGAACCAGGCCTGGCACCATCGCCCCCATGAACATGTCCCCGGCACTGGTGGAAGTCACACCGAATTCGCTGGGCATGGAAAATTCGCCGGTTGCGGTTTTGTATGCGGCAGCACGCAATGCGCCCGCCTGATCCACAGCGTTCGACAACTGGTCGGCCAGAATGATCAGAACGATAGACGGCGGAATTATCTGACCCAGCGTACCCGATGCGGCAATTGTGCCGGTCGATAACCAGTTCTGATAGTTGTTCCGCATCATGGCGGGCAGGGAGATCATGCCCATCGCCACCACGGTCGCGCCCAGAATCCCCGTTGTCGCAGCCAACAGTGCGCCCACAAACACCACGGAAATCCCTAAGCCACCGCGAACCGGACCAAATAACTGCGCCATGGTGATCAGCAGGTCTTCCGCGATTTTGGATCGCTGAAGCATAATGCCCATAAAGACGAAGAGCGGGATGGCTATTAATGTATCTCGATCAACATCCCAGTAAACGCCCCGAAAGTTTGTGACCCCGGCGCTCAACCAATTGGACGCGCCGCCTTGGGCAAAATAAGCGTCAGGATTGCCTTCAATGAAATACCCGGCCGCGGCTGCGACACAGACGGTAATGATCGCAGACCCAGGAAGGGAGAAGGCAACGGGAAATCCGGAAGCGAGTGTGCCAGCCATCAGCACGAGCAACATAACTAAAAAGAAGATTTCCATAGCGTACAGTGTCCAAAGTTGATGTCTTTACAAGCCGCTGAAACAGCGACAGAAAATGCTGGATGTTTAAGCCGGGCCCCCTGTGGGCGGCGGCTCACGATGGCCGGGTTCCCCCAGAATATCCGCAACGCTTTCCATCATATAGCTGCAAAACTGAACGGTCATTGATACGGCAAACACTGCCAGAAAACCGGCCATCCAGAATTTCACATACATGCCAAAGCCTGACTGTGAGACTTCGTAATTGAATATGGATGTATTGATGATGCTGGATTGGTCCCACATGCCAAATATCAATATGACCCAGCACAAAGAGGTACCCAGGACGATGCATCCAAATGTATTGATGATGCCCTTGGTGCGCGTGGAAAAGCCGGCATACAAAACATCAACGCGCACATGACCGTCTTCGAACAGCGTGTAAGCGCTGGCAAACAGGAACAGGGCACCATACCAGAACCGGACCAAATCGCCTTGAAATGCCTGTTCATAGGAGAACACGAAGCGTGTCACCACAATCGACATTTCGGCGACAACGACCAACAGCGCCAGCCATTGGAATCCAAGTGTTTTGGTGCGTGCGGCGACGATCAGGGACAAAATGATCAAAGGAAAATGAACATAGGGACCTCGAAAATGGGACCGTCCCAGATCGGAGGTCATTTGATCCCCCACCAGGGCGGGCAGAATGTCTTCCACCCGCAGGAAGGAAATGATGGCATCCACCACGCCAATAAAAATCACGGCCCAGAATGCAGCCCGGATAATATAGTTCACAATCCCGCGAAGGGATTCGGAATCCTTGCGCAGAGAGCGATCAGGCGTTCTGAAGACAAACAAAATAACGGCAGCAAAACCAAGAAGATAGAAAACATTCTGAATGCCCGATAATAAGTGACTATCAGCATTATCACCCAAAATTGCGGCGGCCCCTGGCCAACCCCACCAGACATTCAGATAATTGTTGATGATATAAACCAGGGTTGTAAACGACAGTATCCAACCGACAATGCGGGCAATCTTCGGCAACACCCCGTTCGAGCCGACATCTGAATATTCAGGTGTCACGCCGTCTGAAACTGCGCTCATAGCAACTCCCCAAATGTACCTGTTCGTTCATTATTGGACGGCGGATTTTTTCATCTCGTCCATGTCTCCAGTCTTGAATTGCCAGAGCACTTTTTGTTTTGGCCTGCAGGCGGGACAAAAGCCCCGCCTGCAATCCAAATCATTCTCAAAGGTCTTACAGACCCAAAACGCGGTTGCGCTGCACAACGTATTCAACGTCCTGCAGGTTACCCCATGAACCCAGCTCGGCACGGGTGTTAAAGAAGCTTTCATGAACGCGTGCAGCCAGATCGCTGTGTGCTTTCACTTCTTCGAACAGTTCAGCAGATGCCTTACCATACGCGTCATACACATCATCGTTGAATTTCTTCACGACAACGCCTTGCTCTTTAACCAGCTTGGTCAGATAGGTACCGTTGTTGGCGTTGAATTCTGACATCATCACGTCATTTTCAACGGTCGCGGCGGATTCGATCAGCATCTGATCCATTGGCGACAGGCCTTCCCACCAGGACTTGTTCATGCCAACAGCCAACATCGAGCCCGGCTCATGGAAACCAGGGTAATAGTAGTATTTGGCTGCTTCATACAGTTTCATGGCGTAGTCGTTCCACGGACCAACCCATTCGGTCGCGTCGATGGCACCAGAAACCAGGTTTTCATAAATCTGACCACCAGGCAGGGAAACCGGAGAGGCCCCCAATTTGGCGATCACGTCACCGCCAAGGCCTGGCATACGCATTTTCAGGCCACGCAGGTCATCGGCGCTGTTGATTTCTTTGTTGAACCAACCGCCCATCTGACCGCCGGTGTTCCCGCACATCAGGCCTTTAAGGCCGAATTCTGCGCCCAGCTCATCCCACAGTTGCTGGCCGCCCATGAAGCGGATCCAGGCGTTGATTTCGGTATAGGTCAGACCAAACGGAACGGTCGTGAAATACGCCCATGCCGGATGCTTGCCCTTCCAGTAGTAATCTGCGCCGTGATAGGCCTGTGCATTCCCAGAGGCTACTTCATCGAAGGCGTCGAACGCGCCGACGCGCTCGCCAGCGGCAAAGTATTGCACCTGGATGCGGCCATCAGTGATGTCCTGAACGCGCTGTGCAAAACGCTGTGCCCCGGTACCCAGACCCGGGAAATCCCGTGGCCAGGTGGAGACGATGTTCATTTCAATGCGTTGCTGCGCAATGGCAGGCTTAGCAAAGTTTGATGCTGCAGTTACGGCAGCCGCGCCTGCGGCAACAGTTCCAGCTTTAAGAAAATCGCGACGTTTCATAATTCTCCCTTTTCTTGGCTTCCCTCTCGGGGTTGCTTTCTTCGGCCTCGCGCCAAATTCTGACAACCACGAAGTTTAGACCTCCCACCTCGGTACAATCCAAGAATTGCCCGTTATGTGATCGGCTTTGTTATTCGATCTTGTTAACAAAATCGCTTACCTTGTTTATACCGTAAATTTATTACCCTGCAATAGGTTCAAAGTGTTTTGCCACAGGGACTGGTTGTCACAGGTCCCCAGGATTCTTTGTCACGAATTTCACTCCAGGCGCCACGATAGAATCCTTCGATGGGTTCAAAGGATGCCTTGTAATCCATTTTTGGGCTGCCAGGAACCCAAAAACCCAAATATACGAATGGTTTATCGGCTTTAATCGCAAGTTCGATCAAGCTTAGAATCATAAATACGCCAAGGCTGCGACGCTCTTCTGTGGGATCGAAAAAACTGTATACGGCAGAATAACCATCCCCCAACCGGTCGGTTATACAGGTCGCCATCAAATATCCTGATGGCGTCCGCCATTCCAATAATCCTGTGTCAACAGGGCTTGCGACCACCAAATTTGAATAATCGCGAATCGACATGCCTGCCATATCGCCATCGCCATGGCGGGATTTAACGTAGCGACTGAACAACTTATATTGTTCTTCAGTGGCTTTTTGACCGACATCTTCCTCCGTCAGGTCGGCATTTCTGTTCCAGATTTTGCGATACCGGCGTTTGGTCTGAAAATCAGCGACGCGGATTCGAACAGGAATGCACGATTGGCAGGCATTGCAGGTGGGACGATATACAATGTGATGCGACCGGCGAAACCCATACAGACTTAAATGTTCAAAAGTTTCCTGTGCATTCGGGCCGCCCAGCTCCATGAAAAGCTGTTGTTCCACCAGACCATCCAGGTAAGGGCAGGACATCGGGCCAGAGCGATGAAAAACAATGGGCCCCAAGGGGCGTTGATGGCTCATATCATCCAAATCCTTATACAGGCCATACAGCAGGGGGATGCAGCCACGCTGTTAGTTATGCGATCAATGTAGCGGCCTATGCGGCGACATCATCCTCTTCAAGCTGACCAAAATATGCTACATCCATCGCCTTCGCCACGGCAATCAAATCCAATTGAATCGCATCCAGAAACTCGTGCATGCCAAAATCAATAATGGATTGCATGTCGGTGTCTTCCAGTCGCTTGTGAATGACATCCACAGCCTCGGCGACGCGATCACCCCGGTTAAGTTGGAATGTGTAGATCAATTGGGACAACAGGTTTGACACTTCGCCGATACAGTATCGGACGGAACGGGGAAAACGGTTATTCAGAACCAGAAACTCCGCAACGCCGATCGGGTCAATGCCCCGTGGATGCACCCGTCGATAGGCGTGATAGCCCGCCGCTGATCGCAACAATGCATTCCATTGGCTGAGATCCAGGATCGACCCGACATCATCGGGTCTGGGCAAGAGTGTGTGATATTTGACATCCACCAATCGCGTCGTCTGGTCGGCCCGTTCCAGATACTTCCCCAATTGATAAAAATACCAGCCCTGATCCCGATAAAATGTCCCTTCGGTTATGCCGGTATGGGCCTGGCAGGCGGTGCGGACACGTTCACAAAAACGGGCGATATTGGGAATGTTATCGGGCGTCGCGCTAATCGCCTGCAATTCGTTGAAAAAGACATTCAGATGGGTCCACATCTCGGTTGAGATCAGCGGACGCAACGACCTGGCATTTTCGCGGGCCGAACGGACAGAAGAGATAATCGAGTTCGGGTTGTCCCTGTCCAGCATGTAGAAATAGGCGGTTTTGGACGGGCTTGTCGCGCCATGCTGTTTTTCAAACAGCTCCCGATCCGCATTCAGGTCGATAATGGCGTCCCAATTGTGTTCGCCACGACGGTCCCTGGCAAAGACTTCATTCACTTCCAGCAGGCGCGCCAGATTGTCCGCGCGTTCCATGTATCGGGCCATCCAGGAAATTTCTTCGGCGAAGCGTGCCAATAGAGTGAGCTGTGTCATTTTGCGACTTTCCTCATATCAATCCATCAGGACCCAGGTATCTTTGGATCCACCCCCCTGACTGGAATTCACAACCAAAGACCCTTCCCGCAGGGCGACCCGTGTCAGGCCACCTGGCAGGACCCAACTGGATTTACCGGTCACACAGAAGGGCCGCAAATCGACATGGCGTGGCACGATCCTGCCCTCCAGCAGGGTGGGACAGACCGATAGATCGATCATTGGCTGGCTGATAAAATTGGCCGGATCATCGCGCAGTTTGGCGCGAAATTCCGCCAGTTCCGCCTTGCTGGCGCGGGGACCAATCAAGATGCCATATCCCCCCGATTCCCCGACCGGCTTGACCACCAGTTCTTCCAGGTGATCCAGGGTATATTTCAAACCGTCCGGTTCGCGGCAGATATGGGTCGGAACATTAGGCAGGATGGCTTCTTCCCCCAGGTAATATTCAATCAGGCGCGGCATATAGGCATAGACGGCCTTGTCATCGGCAACGCCGGTTCCAATCGCATTGGCCAGGGTGACGTTCCCTTTTCGATAGGCATCAAAAATGCCCGGTACACCCAAAAGGCTGTCTTCCCGGAAGGCCCGCGGGTCCAGGAAATCATCGTCAATGCGGCGATACAGGCAATGGACTTCTTCATTCCCTTCCGTCGTGCGCATATAGACGCGATCATTTTCGACCACCAGATCGCGCCCTTCCACCAGGGGGATGCCCATTTCGCGCGCCAGAAAGATATGTTCGAAATAAGCAGAATTATACGCGCCGGGGGACAGCAGACAGACTTGGGGGTCCCCGACATGTTCTGGGGCGACATCCAGCATCGCCTTCAGCAAACGCGGGCCATAATCATCAACGGATCGAATCCCGAAGGCATCCACCAGATCCGGAAAGGCACGCTGCATCATGTGGCGGTTTTCAACGACATAGGACACGCCAGAGGGGGTGCGCGCATTGTCTTCCAGAACACGGAAAACGCCATCGCCATCCCGGACCAGATCAATGCCGCAAACATGAACATAGGTTCCACCGGGCACCGACACACCTTCCATTTGGGGTCGGTAATTCTTATTTCCCAGGACCAGTTCGGCCGGAATTATACCGTCCTTGATGCATTTCTGATCGTGATAGATGTCCCAGATGAATTTGTTCAGGGTTTCAACACGTTGTGTCACCCCGCGTTCGACATCGACCCATTCATCGGCCCCAATGACACGGGGCAGCACATCGAAGGGAAGGATGCGATCAATCATCATCCGGTCGCTATAGACCGTGAAGGTTATGCCCAGATTATACAGTTCACGCGATGCGGCGTCAGACCGCGCCATTAATTCGACCGCATCCAGACCCTGCAGCCGCTCCACAACGGATTGTGGGATCATACCCTTATTTGCTGCGCTGACGATTTCGCAAAAGAACCCCTGTGAATCGTAGCCTGATAATCCCATCGAGCCTTCGATGATGTCTCCCATTTACCTTTGTCTCGCAACCCGGTTTTTTACCGTGGAAGCGCCCCTAGTGAGACCCCGCACCTAACCTGTTCATATCATTCTTGTTACAGGTAGTATGCGAGGTAATCTAAGGAATACAACAGCAAACCAATGAATTGGGAATTCAAACTGCCTTGTTTAGCGTTTCAGCGTTCAAGGCCCGGGTGTTACTGAGGATATCGTGCAGGAAACGATCCCTAGGATCGAACAGGATATACAGCAGCGGAATAAAGGCCAGTGACAGGCTGATATAGAACAGGACGGTCAGCAAAAAGGCCTGAATCAGGCTGGGATTGCTTCCTGTTGGCGCGTCGACAACCCTTATACCCGCCAGCTTTTGACCGATGGTCTGTCCGCGCATGGAAATCAACATTGTGTGATAAACGAAGGGCAGGATTGTGGTTGCCGCGGCGGCAAGCGGGGCCAACAAACCCAGCGTCAAGGCGGTAATGATCCATATCCCCATTGAAAGACCGGCCAACACCATCACATCGACAATGTATCCAAACAGGCGCTTTAAGACGCTTCCTTCCCAGTAAACCGGGTCATCAAAGCGGGCATCATCCTGTGGGCGCAGGGTGAATCCTGCATCAATTGGCTTTTCATTCGACTGGTTCATTTAAAATCAATTTCCTTCCGCATTTGCTTTGATTTCAAATGGGAATTTTGGATCAGATTGCAAGCCGGGGTCTATCAAACCGGGTTTTATCGTAACGGGGCCTGACGCAACAGGACAATGGTCATGCGCCTGTTCTGGGGGGAGTCCAGATTGTCCGGAATTAGGGGTTCTGTGTTGGCCACCCCCACCACGGCTTCAAATCTTTGGCCGGGTAATCCATTGCGGGTTAGACCACGGCGAATTGCATTGGCCCGATTAACGGACAATTCCCAGACATTCTCGACGCCTTCGGTAGCGCCAGTGTGACCCGTAACTGAAACCGGATTTGGAAGATTGATGGCGATATCAGCCAGAAGCTGCAGTGCCAGCTTTGCATGATCCGTCAATTCGTCCGTACCGCGTTTAAAAATCGCTTCATTGTTATTATCAATCAACTGAATGCGTAGACCTTCATCGGTCACATCTATTTTGATCGTATCTTTCAGCGCCTTCAGTTCGGGGGGCAACTCATTGATTTGGGTTTCCAAATTCCGGCGCGCGACGTTGAACCGGTTCTCCTCTTCTTCCGAATTTACTTCTCCAACAGTACCGGTGCTGTCTTCATCCTTAGCGCCGCTGCCTTGATCCTGTGCATTCAGGTCACCCTGGGATGTTCCCCCTGTCGCATTGGCGGCCTGCGCAATTTTACTGTCGGACGGGCCGGGATCATTGGGCGTTGAACCGCCAAACACATTGCCCGATCCTGAGGGAGAGGAAGAGGTGAGGGTGGTTGGCGTGAAATAGTTTGAAAGCCCGTCCAGAACTTCCTGCTCTGACGCATTCAACAGCCACAGCAACAGAAAGAACGCCATCATGGCGGTCACAAAATCTGCATAGGCGACTTTCCAGGCGCCCCCATGGGCCCCTTCCTGGTTCACCTTCACTTTCTTGACAATGATCTGTTGCTCAAGGTCCGCCATGGTGCCGCCCCTAGAATTTCGGCAGGGGGGGCGGTGCGGCCCCGCTGTTGTCTAGGGCTGGGGCGGGACCAGCCATGGTGTCCGGGATATTCCCATCGCGGGGAGTTGCGCCAGGGACCGCCGGGCTGGGCGTTTCCGGGGGGTGATCGCGTAACAGGAGAATGGAAATGCGCCGGTTGCGCTCATCCTCTGGATTGCGCGGGTCCAGTAATTCGGTATCGGCTTTACCTTCAACCCGAACCAATCGGCCTGCCGGGAAGCCATTTTCCTGCATCCACCGACGACTGGCAGCGGCGCGGTCACCGGATAGCTCCCAGTTGGTATAGTCCGGGGTCGCATTTGGCTGTGCTCCGGAATCGGTATGGCCGGTAATGGCGACATCATTTGGCAGTTCGACCGTAATGCCACTGATCAGGGCCAGCAATCGAATGGCGCGACGGGTCAGGATATCCGTGCCTGGTTCGAACATCTCCCGCTTCTGATAATCCAGCAATTGAATCAGCAAGCCGTCTTCTGTGACATCAAACAGAATGCTGTCCTGCAGATCCCGCACAAGCGGGTCTTCCTGGATCGATTGTTTCAGCTTGTTCAGCGCGTCATCCAGCATTTCCTGTTCCTGCTGAACCTCACTGGCTTTGCCCTTGTTTATTTCTGTTTCCTGTATTGCTTCGCGTTGCTCGCCGGTCTCCTGACCGGCTGCCTCAGACCCATAGCTGGGAATGACAATCGTGGTGCTGGGCGGCGAAGACGCAGATCGCATCGCGCCTTCCGCAGAGGCGACCATGCCGGCCAACGCTTCCCCGATCCCCTGATCTTCCGCGCCGGCATTGGGAGGGGCGAAGTAATCTGACAGGCCGGTCATTTGTTCTTCTGTCGTTGCATTCAAAAGCCACAGCAAAAGGAAAAAAGCCATCATCGCAGTCACGAAATCGGCATAGGCTACCTTCCAGGCACCGCCATGGGCTCCCGCTGCAATTTTTATCTTCTTTTTCAGAATCAGCGGTTTAACCGCTTCTCCCTGCAGCCCGTCTGCCATGCCGTCTTAAAATCCCTTACCCGTTCGCGTCGCATTCACGGCTATTCTCGGTTCCGTCACACGGAGTGGTGAATGGTCCTCAACCGCGCCCAGACTTATCCGGAAACAGGCGGCAGAGACTCAACCGCTGTTTCGACCTCAGCAAAGGTCGGTCGGTTATGCGGCGCCAAACTCTTTCGCGCAAATTCAGTGGAAACCGACGGTGCATAACCGGCCAGATGCGCCAGAATCCCGGCCTTCATGCAGTTAAAATAGGTCGCTTCCTCTTCCATAATCGCCTTCGCATTCGAAGCAAAGGGGGCGAAGAAGCCATAACACAGCAAAATCCCCAGGAATGTCCCGACCAAGGCGCCACCGATCAGTTTACCCAGGATTTCCGGCGGCTCATTGATCGAGCCCATGGTCTTAATGACCCCCAACACGGCGGCCACAATCCCCAAGGCAGGAAAACCTTCTGCCAGAGCTGTCAGTGCATGGGCGACCTGGTGGTCGTGAACGTGATGCGCTTCAAGATCGGCATCCATCAGGGCTTCAACCTCATGCGGGTTGTCGGTTCCTAGAGTCATCAGTCGCAGATAATCGCAGAAGAATTCCGTAGCGTGATGATCTTTATGGAATTTCGTGAAGGGCTGAAACAGCGTGGAATCATGGGGGTTCTCCACATGTTGCTCCACCGCCAGAGCGCCCTTCTGTTTGATCAGCTTAAAGACCTGATACTGCATTGTCAGCAATTCCAGGTAATCGGCTTTCTTGTATTTCGGCCCTTTGAAAATCCCGCCCAGACGTCCGACCGCGCTTTTGACAACGCGTATGGGGTTAGCGATCAAGAAAGCGGCTGCACCGGACCCAAAAATTAGCGTGAATTCAAATGGCTGATTAAGGACGCCGAGCTTTCCACCCATCGCCATGTACGACCCAAGAACTGCAACAATGACTAAGATAATTCCAATAAGAACGAACATAGAAGAAGATCGACCTTCTGTCTGATTGATGCCAGCCGCTAGAAGCGATTGATCCAAAAGTTATTGTGCGCCTCTAAACTCGTCCAATCCTAGTCGGAATCGCCTAGGCATGTCTATCACTTGGAATATGTTCTTGCACGGTCATTGTCCAAATCAGCAACTCCGTTGCGCGACCAACACCAATCGGGATGGTTTGGTCTGGTAGATGATTGGGTACCGAAAAGGAATTGCTGATAAATTGTGCGCCAGATCGCATTTCCTTTTGGGCCTTTTCAAACAGGCGTGGCATAGGGTGAGGGCTGAGAAAGGCATAGACAAGATCATAGCGGTCCAGATCAACAGCCCATAGGCTTTGCCATTGAATTTGAATGCGGGTATCGCCTGTTCGCCAGGCCCGAATCTTGGCAACAAGATAGGGTAGGGGCGCATTTTCAACCCCGATAAATTGACTGTCTGGATGGGTGTTGCGCCGTGCCAGCGCCACCGGGACTGCGGCAAATCCGCAACCGAGATCGATCATGGAGACGGGGGTATCCTTGGGAATCAACCCACAGAGCAGGTCCAGAGTCTTCTGATTGCTAAGATACAGTGGCACCCGTTCCCTAAAGCTGTTGCGCATCGCAAGGAACAGGGCAGCCAGAACCAGCAATGGCACCCAAAATGGAAGTTGCAGATTTAACGCCCCCACAAGAAGGATGGGCAGCAGGGCAAGAAAAACACACCATATCAAGGTCGCCCGCAGGCTATAGGCAACACCGCCGGCAACTGTCCCCGCGATCACGAGTTTAATAACCAGCGGCATGTCACTGCCAAACAATGAAAAATAGATTTGAACGGCGCCAACAGTCACTGCTGCCGCGACGAATTCAGACAGAAATGCAATGATCAGTGGGCGACGCCCTTTAAAATCCATTACGGCTCTCGCTTTCCCTCAATAGCGCGCCATGTTATGCCCGCGCAGACGAATTAATTCTAGGAAATTACAAAGCCATGACCGGGACCGAAAACATAACTTCCGCCGCCTTTCGTTTCGCCTGTGGGCGGTTCGCCACCGGCGTGACGGTGGTCACAGTCCAGGAGGAGTCTGGGAAGCGCTGGGGGCTGACCGTCAATTCGTTCTCCTCAGTGTCGTTGGACCCGCCGCTGGTGCTGTTTTCGATTGATCTGGGGGCAAATTCCTATGCGGCGATTACTGCCGCCGACCGGTTTGCGATCAATGTCCTGTCAGCGGAACAACAGACCATATCGGATCGGTTCTCCTTTGTTAAGGATGAGGATCGGTTCAAAGATGTTCCCTTGCTGACCGGGGAGGCGGGGGAGCCCCCGCTGCTGAAAGGTTGTCTGTGCACAATCATTTGTGATCGCGACAATACGGTTCCCGGCGGCGATCACACGATTTTGATCGGACGGGTGCGGCGCATTGTGGTGACTGAAGATAAGACCGCCCGGCCCCTGCTATATTATGCCGGGTGCTATGCCGGATTAAAGGTCTGACAGATCAACATTCAACGACATTGACGGCCAGCCCGCCCTGGCTGGTTTCCTTATATTCGGAACGCATGTCTTCACCGGTCTTTTTCATGGTTTTGATGGCGGCATCCAGGGGCACGAAATGCGTTCCATCGCCCTTCATCGCCAGGGAACAGGCATTCACCGCCTTAACCGCGCCCATCGCATTGCGTTCGATACAGGGGATCTGAACCAGCCCGCCAATTGGGTCACAGGTCATGCCCAGATGATGTTCCAGGGCGATTTCAGCGGCATTTTCAATCTGCATATTCGTGGCACCCAGGGCGGCAGCCAAGCCTGCAGCGGCCATAGCGGAGGCTGATCCAACCTCTCCCTGACATCCGACTTCCGCACCGGAAATCGACGCATTGTGCTTTATAATGCCCCCGACCGCAGAGGCTGCCAGCAGGAAGGTGCGAATGCCTTCCTGGTTCGCATCTGGAATGAAAGCCTCATAATATCGCATCGTGGCTGGAATAATGCCTGCGGCACCATTGGTCGGGGCCGTCACAACGGTTCCCCCCGCGGCGTTTTCTTCATTCACCGCAATGGCATACAGGCTGATCCAGTCCATAATGTCGTGATAGTAGCGCCGGTTTGATTGCCGGTTTTTTTCCAGTTCCTGCAGGATCGCCTTGGCCCGTCGCTTTACGTCCAGCCCGCCGGGAAGGCGCCCATCCTGACCCAATCCGCGATTGATACAGGCCCGCATGACGCGCCACAGATTGTCCAGCCCGCCAATGACCTCTGCTTCGGGGCGCACGGCGCATTCATTCTGTCGCTTCATCTCAGCAATGGTCAGACCGCTTTTCCCCCCCATTTCCAGCATTTCCTTGGCTGAGTTAAAGGGGAAGGGAACATCATCCTGTGGCAGGGAGCCCGCGCCCGCGCGGTTGGCCAATTCGTCTGCAGTAGAAACAAATCCGCCCCCGATGGAATAATAAGTTTCTTCGATCAGCATATCGCCCTGGGCATCGAAGGCGACAAAAATCATGCCATTGGCATGTCCGGGCAGGGGAGGACCGAAATCAAATACCAGATGGTCGTCTCGCTTAAACTGTATGGGATGCGTGCCGCCAAGGGACAATTGCTCTTCCGCATCGATTTTATGGACCAGTGTCAGGACGGTTTCCGGGTCGATGGTGTCAGGTTGCGCGCCTGCCAGGCCCAATAGCACGGCCCGGTCCGAGGCATGGCCTTTTCCGGTCCAGGCCAGGGATCCATGCAGGCTGCACCGGACACTGATCACACGATCCAGACTTCCTTGCTGGCGCAATCGCTCGACAAACCGGCCGGCGGCAACCATGGGGCCGACAGTATGTGAACTAGATGGACCGATCCCGATTTTGAAGAGGTCGAAGACGCTCAGAAACATGGTGGGGTCGGCTCCTTATGATAAAATACAAATGTGTTAAGGGGATAACCTTAGTAGGGCTCCGCCCTCTTGCGGGATATCTTCCGCGCGCCCGGGAATCCTGAAATAACGACCGTCGCGCCAATCTTTCAACAAATCTGCATAATGATCGGAGAATGGATTGCCCGATTGCCCCCCGGCCAGAGCAAACAAGCTGTTGTCCAGATTGCTGAGATCATAGATCGCGCGAAATCCTGCCCCGTGAACATGGGAAAAGGGGGTGTCGCCATCTCCGCCGCGACTTTGACCCCGGTTCAGCGTGTGGTCCCCACCGGATGTTTCAATCGGGCGGTTCCCCAATAAGGCGAGACCCGGAACCAGCGACAGCAATTGATGTTTCATAGGGGCGGTATGCATATCACCCCAATGCCAGTCCGCAACGGCGCTGCCCTGATCTTGAGAAAGCTTAAAAACAGCACGATCCAATGCAGTCGATAACGCCCATTTACAGCTTTCGACCGGGGTTGTTCGAATATCGTCACACCAGTGTGGCACCTGACCGAGGGCCAGTTCCGTGAAATCCGCATCCGCCCGCCAAAAATCCATGAAGGCGTCCGAACCCAGATCATCCTCCGCCAGGACACGAACAACTTCATTCAGCATGGACATGTATATGGCAGGCGCTGCCCGCTTGCGATCCATCGAAAAATCCCAGTCCCGCAGCAGTTGCAGGGCTTCTGCTGCCTGTTCGGTATTTGGTTCCGCTTTCAGAAACAAAGGAACCAGCCGTTGCGCCGCAATGGAGACACTATCGGTCTGGATAGACATACTGTCTTCCAATCGGTGATTTGTCGGGGTTTCAGCCAGACGTTCTTGCAGGCGCAGGGCGCGATACTCAGCCGGAAACCGGTCGGCAATCAGATAGGGATAAGACTCTGTGATGATGCGATTGTTTGCGTTGAAAATCAGGCCGTTATCGGGGTCATACAAGCCAGGCAATTCGGATGGGGGGACAACGCCATGCCAGGGATCATCAAACAGCGAAAGAGGGACCGTTCCGTCCTGACCCGGTGCGCGGATTGGCAGGCTGCCAACCACCTTCATTCCAATATGGCCGTCGATATCTGCGTAAAATATATTCTGTGCCGGATCGTCGAATTGTGAAAGCGCGTCCAGAAAATCCTGCCAATTTTTGGCCCGGTTCAGTTGATAGAGTGCTGTCGCCGCACGTTGCCGATCGGAAAATCCGGTCCAGATCATGGCTTTAGGCGTTTCCCCCAGTCTGGTGATGACTGGCCCGAAATCTGTTTCCCGAACAATGATATGAACTGGGTCACCGAAGCGGACGTGAATGGTTTCCGTGCGGGTGATAGCGGAACTGAGGCTGCGCTGGTCCAGGGTTATGGTGTCTTGCGTATCGGCATGGGTTGTTGTCATGCCCCAGGCGATTTTTCCATTATGCCCAAGAATATGGATCGGGACGCCTGCGGCAGTTGCACCGACCAGGGTAAGATCCGGGGTTTCAACGCGGGCCAGGTACCATTGGCCCGGAATCTGAAGACCCAAATGCGGGTCGTTGGCCAGAATGGGCTTGCCGCTTTCGGTTCTAGCGCCGCTCAGAACCCAGGCATTTGAGGCGTCGTATTGGGAAATCCACCCATCCCTGTTTTCGTCATTCATGGTTGCCAGGGAATTTCTATGGCGGGGCATCAGTTGCTGTGCTTTCTCCCTGCCCAGCAGGCCGATAAGGGCTGCGGTCTGGGCTTCTTTGAATGCATCGCCGGATAATTGCAGGGACATCAGGCGTCCCCATACCAGACTGTCGGCAACTGTCCAGGGTTCCGGTTGAAACTGGGTCAGTTGAAACTCGATGGGAAAGGGGTGCCTGTGCTGCGTCAGGTAGGCATTCACCCCATCGGCATAGGCCTGCAGGTCCTGGCGCTCCTCCTCGTCCATCAGGACCAGTTGCGCCTCTGCCTGGCGGTACAGCCCCAATTGGCGCATCAAAGTGTCATAGGGGAGCATTGGGCTTCCCACAATTTCAGCCATTCGGCCTGCGCCAATCCTGCGCATCGACTCCATTTGCCATAGCCGGTCCCGGGCATGCAGATATCCAAGTGAGCGATAGGCATCCCGCATGGTCTTGGCGCGAATTGTTGGAATGCCCCTTGTGTCGAACAGGATATCCACCGGGGCGGACAGGTCAGGCAACCGGGCGCTGTCATTGTCACTCGGCACGCTGCGCAATCCAGCCACCCACAGAATGGCAGCAAGGATCGCACCGGTGACTAAAAGGCCGCCTGTCAGAAAAATAATGAACCATTTTACCAAACGCATCGACTGCCCCATAGCGTGATGATTTTCATCCTGTTGTATTGTTTTAGCCTATTGAGCGATTGAATGCAGCCTTCGGTTTCGGCATGGTCATCTGGCGGCTGCGTCGTCATGGAGGATTCAGTTTGCGTGGGAATGCTCTGGAAAAGGAACCGCCCCTGTGACCACGAAAGCCCCTGCTTTTGCCGAAAAATCAGTGCGTTGCGCCCATGTCGGTGGATTTCATGACATGGTGTATTCTGATTGGGGTCCTCGGACGGGCGCCTATGCAATTGTTTGCGTCCATGGCTTGACCCGGAATGGCCGTGATTTTGATCGACTGGCGATGGAACTGGCGCGGACCGGGTATCGTGTTCTGGCCCCTGATATTGTCGGACGGGGCAGATCCGATCATCTGGGGCCGTTGGCATCCTATGAGATTGCGCAGTATATCAACGACATAACCGTCATGCTGGCGGCCGAAGGTCTGCGCAATGTGGATTGGGTCGGGACCTCCATGGGGGGGCTGATTGGAATGAGCATAGCCGTCATGACCGGACATCCCATAAAGCGGTTGCTGCTGAATGATGTTGGGCCACATGTGCCTAAAGAGGCGCTGCAGCGTATCGGCGATTATGTCGGGGTTCCCTGGCGATTCGACAGTTTTGATCTGGCCCTGAATCATGTGCGCCAGGCCTATGCGCCCTTTGGTCTTAAAACGGAAGAAGACTGGCGGTATCTGGCGGAATTGTCCCTGAAGCAGGAGGCCGATGGTAAATGGGTAATGGCCTATGATACGCGCATCGCCGACGCCTTTAAGAATACAGAAATCACCGATATCGATCTGTGGCCGTTCTGGGCACAGATTTCCACACCCACTTTGGTGCTGAGAGGGGAAGACTCTGATTTACTGAGTCGTGAGACGGCAGAACAAATGACCAGAACCGGTCCAAAGGCGGATTTGATCGAAGTTTCCGGATGCGGCCATGCCCCCGCATTGATGGATGCCCATCAGATTGGCCTGGTTATGGATTGGGTTCGATCTTCATGAAAGGAAGTCACAGGGTGTGTAAACTGCTGCGTCCATTGATGATTTTGGCATTCATATTGATGTCTTCTGGCCTGATTTCTCAACAGGCACAGGCGGATAGCCGCGATCGCGCCTTGCAATCCGTCAAAACCCTAACGCAAGATCTGATTGGTCATATCCAGGATGGCAGTGCCAGCGATAAGCAGATCTGGGCCGGGGTTCAGGGACTGACCGATGTTTTGCGCCGCTTTATCCTGTCAGAGACGGAAATCAGGGCAGAAGACAAGGTTTCCCCCCCGATAGGGGCGGCCTTGCGTCCGGGCGAGATTGAGGTTGCGGCCTCGACCCAGTCCGGCGCGAAAGAAGTCCCAATGTCCAGCGTCACAACGGAGTGGTTCAATGCCCAGGCAACCAAAAGTCAGGCCGCCCTGGACACTGTGCGCAGTGGGCTGGAACAAAATATCGCCAATCCGGAAATGGTCCTGCGCCTGCAGGATGTGCTAAAGGCCCTGGATGCCGTGAACCGCCCTCCAGAGGGTTAGGGGAAAAGGCCTGATCCTAAAGATCAGACATTTTCCCCATTCTGGTTCTGGTCCTGCAGAATGCTGTTGATATCGATGTTGGTCACGCCTTCCAGGCTGGCGACGGCGGTGAAGTGCGCGGCTTCTCCGTCTCCGCTGGTATTGACCATGACGGTGCTGTTGCCTGCGCCATCGTCTTCTATCTTCAGATAGTTGGCGATATCATCCACGTCATTCATGTTGACCACGCTGGAAACGTCCAAACGATCACCCTCGGCAATGTTGAAGTCGGTGATTGTGTCTATTCCATCGCCAGGGCTGCCCAGCACGAAGATATCCGCACCATCCCCGCCGCTCAGCAGATCGCTGCCTTTGCCGCCATCGATGCGATTGTCGCCGTCATCTCCAACCAATGTATCGTTGAAGTCGGACCCCAGCATGTTTTCAAAGTTGGCGATCTGATCGCCAGTGGCATCGCCGCCGGTGACCGTACCACTTTCGAAATTGATCGTGACGGCCTCATCGCTATCAGAATAATCCAATGTGTCGTTGCCGGCACCACCGTCCAGGGTGTCTGCGCCTGCGCCCCCTTGGATGCGGTTATCGCCTGCATCGCCGGTCAGAGTATCATCATGGGCGGACCCAGTGATGTTTTCTATACCGGTCAGGGAATCACCTTCTGCGTCGCCGCCCGAAACAATACCGTTCTGGAAGTCGATGATAACGCCTTCGTCGCTGCTGGAGTAATCAATGGTATCGGATCCGGCACCACCATCAATCGTGTCGGCGCCAGTCCCACCATTGATGACATCGTCGCCTGTGCCGCCATCTATGACATCATCACCCACGCCGCCAAAGATCGTGTCAGATCCTGCACCGCCGTCGATGGTATCTGCCATGCTGGGGCCGTATCCAGTATCAACCAATGTGATGTCGTCCAGCATCATACCACGGCCGCCATCTACATCGGCATTTGAGTTCTCAGCGAACTCCAGCCGCATGCTCTCACCCGTGCCGGTAAACCGAACCGTCACTGTCTGCCAGTCCAGCGAGGAGTTGTTCTCCATATCATGCGTAAAGGTGCCCAGTGATGTCCCATTTGCCGAGACCAGCATTGAATTTACAGAGTCATCATAGCCGGGACGACCGGAATAGCTGAATGTCAGTTCATAGACGCGCCCGGCTTCGGTCTGAATATCCCGATAAATACTGGCAGCATCCGCATAGATGTCATCAGGATCTGTATTCAGCTCGATGTAGTTATGGCCGTCGGTTGCCGCACCAAAATTATCGGATGTATCCGAACGAACCTCAATTTTATCGGAATTTGTCTGCCAACCATCTGAAGAGTCATGGAAGCCATCATTCTTATCTTCAAAGGTCGTATGGAACATCTCCGTTCTATCGGCGACTTGTGTGGTTCCAGAAAATACAGAGTCACCAGTAACAGACACGGTATCGAAGAAGATGTTTACTTCTTCATCCGACGTCGTCTTGCCTTCGTAGTAACCGCCCAGCGTGATCGTGTGTTCCCCGGCAGGCAGGCTGCCCAGATCCAGGGTTATCGTCTGCCAGCCGCTGTCATAATCGCTGCCGCCATCGCCATCGCCTTCATATCGCATGACATAATCTTGGCCGCCTGCGCCTACCAATTGCCCGTCCACCGCAACCCGTACTTCTGCAGCCTCGTCGGATTCGGAATCGGCGGGGTAAACCATTCTGACCTTGAATGTCAGGGTCGTATTTTCTGTCGCATCGTCAACATTGATTGTTGTCGTCCAACCACCGGACATATCGGACACAGAATTGTTGTTCTGGCCCCCCAGGGTCACAGAAAGCCCACCGCCGGTTTCCCCATTTGATGCGCCGCTGGCACCGGATTCATAATATCCGTTGCTGGTTCCAAACACACCGTCTGAATAAGTGAAGGACCCGCTGCCATTGCTGAAATCTTCAGACAGAAGCGTGGTGGACCCCGTTGTGTCATCGCCTTCGGAGGAAACGGTCAATCCGGATGCCAATGTGGCGGGTATTCCATTGGTATGCATCGCCGCAATCTGCTCCGCAGACAGCGGTTGATCCAGAAGGGTCGGGTTATCAATCCTGCCGTTCAGATAATCCGTCAGATTGTTGGCGACATTATCGCCACTGTTGATTTGCGATGCCCCAAAGGTCCATGGATTTTCATTTTCCGACAGGTTCCAGTCGGAGGCGACGGAATCCACGGCGGTTCCATTAACGTAAAGCGTGACGGTTTCGCCATCCCAGGTGACGCTGGCATTTTGCCAGTCTTCGTAATTGATACTGCCGCCGCTCAACGTAAAGGATTCGTCTTCCGTCTGAACGCGCAATTCAACAACATGATTGGAATTGATGTTCAGGTCGAAATGCCCGCCATCATCAAATCCTGACGAGTCCTTAGACGCCAACGTGCCATTATTCCAGGCGATGAAATCAATCGAAAATGTGCCCTTGGTCAGTTCCATGGCCTCGGAATGAGGCACAACAACATAGTCGCCACTGCCGTCAAACTGTGCCGAATTGCCATTTTTCCCGGTACTGCTTCCCGTGTCACCTTTAGCCGTACCGGTAATGCCATTCAGGGAGTCCGTGACCGTTTCATTGCTGCCCCAAGTCGTGTCCTCCATCGCAAAATGGAAGATTCCATTGACGGGGGTCTCGACAATTTCAGGGGGGGCATTGGGATCGCCATCGCCATAGATCACGTCGTTGCCCGCCGAACCTACAATCGTATCTGCGCCTTCGGTGCCAATGTAGGTGCCACCTTGTACATCCGGCACCGTAACGGTCAGACTTTGCGTAATGCTGGCCGTGTCGGATCCGTCCGTCGATGTCGCTGTTATAGACAGGTTGAAATCTTCGGTCCCAACGGGGAATTGAACGGTTAGGCCATCCAGTTCATCTGCTGTCAGAATGACCGATCCATCCGCCTGAACGTCACCGGCGGAGAAGATGGCCCCATCCGGAATACTATCCGCGCTGATTTGAATGCTCAGCGTTTCAGATCCATCAATATCAACCAGAGCGGACTGAATATTCAGTTCTGCGGTGAATGTCTGTAATGCGCCGGTCATGATGTCGGCGCTTGCCAGTTCTGCCCCATAGCTGTCGGTAACGGTTGCCGTGACGGTGTGAATGGCACCGTCAGGATAGGTTACGGTCAGACCTTCAGCTTGTTCCGGTGTTACTGTCCATGTGCCGTCAGCATTCTTGGTGCCAGCCGAAAGGACCGCATTATCGGGCAGATCAGAAATTGTCAGGCTGGTCGAAGTGTCAACAGTCTCCGGAATGCTGTAGGACCCATCCCCATTGGCAATCACGCCTTCAGGCAGGGTGCTATACAGAATATTGCCGCCCAGCGTTGTCCCATCCATCTGAACGTTCAGTTCCTGTCCGCCGCCATTTTCCCAATAGACGATTTCAATTGGGTACAGGCCGTCTTCCGGGGCGTTAAAGCTGCCATTGCTTGTTTCAGGGCTGCGGTCGCTGACAAATTCTGTGACGGTTTCGCCACCAATTTTTAGGCGGAATCCATCATCACTGGTGACGCTGAAGTTATGACTGCCGGCTTCAATTTTGATATAGCCCACAATCTTAACAACAAAGGTGTCTGCAGTGGCACCAGTGGTGCCTGTTGCGCCGCTGCCATCTGATCCCAGGAACCCTCCAACGGTGCTGCCGCCATCATAGTCAACGGTTGTTGCCGTGAAGGAAACGTCTGGTCCCCCCGCTGCGATCAGGGCATCGGCGGCGGACAGGGAATTCATTGAACCATTGGTATCAAATATCTGTCCAGACAAGCCGCTACCCGCTGGTAGGTCATAAGGTCCTGTCGCGTTGGTAAGGCTATCCGAAAGGCTATCAGGAAGAGTTAGCGCAACAGTGACGGAGTCGATAACGGCAGTGCTGCCCGACAGGGTCAGGCTGGGTGTGTCTGCATCGGGGTCAACAGATACCGACAGGGTTCCAGACTGTGTTGCCGTGCTGCTGCCATCCGTTGAGGTGACCGTGACGGATAGATCAAAGTCCTCATCGGAATTGCTCGGCGGCGTGATGGATAGATCGGCCAATTGTGCGGGCGTTAGAGTTGCCTCGCCATCCGTGATGGAAATCTCGGTGGTGCCAGACATCAAGACGGCCCCGTCAGGAATATCCCCGATCGTAATACTCAGTGTCTCACCGGAATCATCGCTGTTGGCCGTGATATTCAAGGCAATCGCGTGGTCCTCGGTACCACTGGCTGCACTCACGGTCATATTGGGTGTATCTGCAACCGCATTGACCGTGACCGGAATGGTGCCTTCGGTGGTTGCCGTGCTGGTGCCATCGGTGCTGGTCGCGGTTACAGTCAGGATGAAATCATCAGAACTGTTGGCGGGCGGTGTGATGGCCAAGGCCTCCAACTGGCCTGCCGCCAAGGTGGCAACACCTGCTGTGACTGCAATGGCGACACCATTGGCTGTCAGCGTCGCCCCATTGGGAATGCCGGATATCTCAACAGTCAGGGTCTCATCGGAATCAGACAATGCGGCGCTGATATCCAGATCAATTGCGCTGTCTTCATCCCCGCTGGCAGCGTGAACATCCAATTCCGGCGCATCGGCAACACCGGTCACCGTGATCGGAATGCTGCCAACCGTAGTCGCGGTATCAGTCCCATCGGTGCTGGTCGCTGTTACGGTCAGGGTGAAATCGTCGCTGCTGTTTTCGGGCGGCGTGATGGTCAGATTGGCCAGTTGCGCCGGTGTTAAGTCGGCGACGCCATCATTCACAGTGATAACTGTCTCACCAGATTTCAGAATAGCCCCGTCTGGAATGCCGCTGATCTCAACAGACAGGGTCTCGCTGTCATCGGTTAAGGCTGCCGAAAGATCCAGTTCAATCGCCGAATCCTCCACTCCCGCAGCCGCTTCAACTGATAATGTCGGCGCATCAGCAACACCCGTGACGGTAACCGGCAGGGTCGCTGTTGTCGTCGCGGTGTCACTGCCATCGGTGCTGGTGGCTGTGACTGTCAGATCGAAGTCTTCGCTGCTATTCGCAGGCGGGGTGATGGTAAGATTAGAAAGCTGAGCAGGCGTCAGCGTGGCAACACCATCGGTGACGGTCACAGTTTCACCATCGGCGGTCAGAATAGCCCCGTCGGGAATGCCGCTGATCTCAACAGACAGAGTCTCCGAGCCATCGGTGTCGGTGAGGGCAGAGGAGATATCCA